>ERZ1673768.3-NODE-3-length-195106-cov-17.924886_pt1 | contig 195106 bp, 197 predicted proteins | sample MGYA00580142_ERZ1673768 | MGnify/ENA primary metagenome ERZ1673768 (study PRJEB41219, sample SAMN04549649) | soil metagenome | isolation source: soil | place: USA: Texas, La Sal del Rey | collected 2008-06-23 ... | reverse complement strand
AAGCTCATAAATCCTTCTCCTATTTGGTTTTTTTGTTTGTTCAGCAACCCCTAATTATTCTGTTGTATTATAATAATTTCTAGGAAGCTAATTGTACACTACGAAAAGAGGATTTGTTTCATGGGAATATTAGATAAACTACAAACCGTTATTATACTATTTGCTGTTGGTTTAGGTCTCTTATTAGGACAAGTAAACATAGTTGAACAATATGCGGAAAATCTAATTACTCCGTTTCTATTATTAATGCTATATGGGTTATTTTTAACAATTCCATTACAACAATTAAAAAAGGCCTTTTCAAATATTAAATTTCTAGGGGCGAACACAGTCATTAATTTTATATGGACACCAGCACTAGCTTGGGGTTTAGGTTCCATTTTCTTATCTGATTATCCCGCTTTATGGATTGGTTTTATCATGCTTATGGTGACACCTTGTACAGATTGGTATCTAGCGTTTACTGGCATAGCGAAAGGAAATGTATCTCTTTCAACATCTGTTTTACCCATTAATTTAATTTTGCAAGTCGTACTTTTACCAGTATATTTGTTAATATTTGCTGGAACTATTGAATCGATACCCATGTCAACGCTTATAGAAAGTATAGTAATTGTATTAGTTATTCCATTTATACTTGCTCATCTCACACGATTCTTATTAAGAAAAAAGTCTTTTTTAAACAACAAGATTATTCCCTTTTTCGGCAATGCCCAGATTTTCTTTTTATCATTAGCGATAATGGCAATGTTTTCTTCCCAAGGTTCTTATTTACTTGAAAATCTGGAAGTCATTTATATATTAATTATTCCAGTTTTATTGTTTTTTGTTATTAACTATATAGTAGGACGCTTGGTTGGAAAATTTTTAAAGTTTTCCTATGAAGATTCAGTTAGCTTAAATATGACAATTATTGCCAGAAATTCACCAGTTTCTTTAGCTATAGCTGTGACAGCATTCCCTGATCAGCCTCTCATCGCTTTAGCTTTGGTTATTGGGCCTTTGATTGAATTACCAGTACTCGCCATTGTCTCGCAAATTCTACTTTTTACAAGAGAAAAGGTTAAAAAATGAAGGAGGTTTTATAGATATGGCTGAGAATAACTGTGGCTGCAGATATATGAAATTAGGTTGTTTCTTTACGTAAAAGTAGATTAGGTACTAATCGAATATAAATTAGTTCACCTGCAAGCTCAACGATTGTCCTCCGCCAATTACAATTACATCAAATTTCATATGACAAAAATCTTCCTTTAAGCGTAATTTTACAAGATATATAGAAAAATATTTATTGAATTGCTGTTATTAGTGATAAATATAATGACATTACTGAAAATATACTCATCGTAAACCCAAAGAGGATTGGTGCCTTTTTCATGTAGGCCGTTATAGTTAATCCAATAAAACATAAGGTTAAGGCTAATAATAGGAGGCTGTTTATGCCTAAATATATAACAAGTTGTGAATCATGTACTATATGTCCTTGGTAAAACAGATCAAATAATTTTGACAATCCTGATGCAGTCAATGTTTGTTGGATATCATGCGGGGGTTCTTGCTGACCCAACACTCCAGTTACCGAAAAGATCAAAAATATTATGAGACTCTCCACTTTTACCCATGGTATTGGATTGAAATAGTCATCGTTCTTTATTCTTTTTCGAATTAAAATACTATTAATAAATGCATAAACTATTAAAGGAATAATGAGCAGATGTTTAATTAGTAGCGATTGACCATATGGAAGCATCCAAGAGTTTGTATAATCTTTATAATCAATCACAACATTCAACAATAAAAGTCCTGACACAACAGTTATAATGAAACAAAATACTGCAACAGGGGTAAACCATTTTAGAAAGTTCTTCCAATTTGAATAATTTTTTGAAGCCCAACTAACTACAATTAAAATTCCTACCCAACTCGTAACAGCAAGAAAGTGAATTGTATGTGAAACAAAGCCCTTCCACTCCTGTATCGAACTTGCGTGACTAGACCAACCTAATGCTAAAGTTAATAGGATAGTTAAACCTAAACCGATAAATGCATACAGAGTCTTTTTTCGATAATCAAACCAGATAATGTAAATAAATAACACGTTTGAGATTAAATATGTAAAAATCCACGATTTCCCCACTTCGAAGGTAAATAGAACCATTAAAATGTTTCTGCAAATCCAATATCTTGATAAAGATAAAAAATTACTTGCAGGACAGGTATAAACGAAAGCATAGCAATACCAGCGGTTGCAGCCATGAGAATTCTTTTTTTGACATTAAAATCCGGCCTATGGCTACTCGGTACAATCCGTAAAATAAAGCTACCCATTAGAATAGAAAAACATAGATACAGTAAGGGTTCACTGATAAATGCGAATATAAACATTTATTTTTTCCCCTCCTCATTAACCAAATAAAGCTAAAGACGACGATTACAAATAATAAACCTGTAATGATAGGAATAACATAAGAAGGTATGTTGTTTTGTTCCACTTCTCGTTTTTGTTGTTTCGGTGTAGGTTTAGGAACCTCTTCAACTTGCTTTAATTTTTCCTCGTTCTCCATAAACTCATCATCTAGTTGTTCATTAGATGGCATATCAACAGAGAAAGAAATAAATCCTTGTATTGGATGCCCATCTGCACCAATAATCTGCCAATCAACCTGATATGAGCCATTTTGTAAAGGTTCAGCAAGGCTGGCCTTCATTGTGTCATGTTCAATAACAATGTCCTGTAATTCAACAGAGTCTCCATTTAAACTTGAAACTTTTAGATTACTTGATTGTTCAATTTTTGTTCCAAATATTAAAATCAACTCTTGAATCGGTTCAGTTATAACTTAACCGTCTTTAGGTGTGGAGTCTTCTAGTGAAGTGTGTGCTAAAACTTGATTGGAAGATATACTAAATACAAATACTAGCAATATTAACAGTCGTTTCCCCATTCTCTGTCCCTCCTTTTATTAATTTGAATATTCCGAAAGTTATTTTCGCACTATTATAGCATACATAATGAAATTTCAAGTTTAAATTTGTTACGAGGACTAGAATGTTTTTTTACCCACTGATATTGTAGTTATATAGTACAGTTAGTTTTTACTCAGAAGAAGCAGAGGGCCTTCCAATTGGAAAGCCCTCACTATCTTATTCTTTAACCGTCATTAGTCGTAAACTATTTAACGCAACCAAAATTGTTGCACCCATATCTGAAAGAATTGCAATCCAAAGCGTTAACCAACCCGGAATGACTAATAATAAGGCAATTAATTTAATACCAATTGCAAAAGTGATATTGGCTTTAATAATATTTAAAGTTTTACGGCTAAGCTTAACAGCAAATGGAAGTTTAGTTAAATCGTCTCCCATTAAAGCAACATCAGCTGTTTCAATGGCCGTATCTGTACCTGCTCCACCCATTGCAATACCAACTGTAGACGCCGCTAATGCAGGAGCATCATTAACACCATCACCAACCATTGCAACATTTCCATACTCGGATCTTAATTTTTTAATATAATCTAATTTATCTTGTGGCATCAGTTCTGGCTCAATTTCTGATACGCCTACCTGACTACCAATTGCTTTTGCAGTACCTTTGTTATCGCCTGTTAGCATAATCGTCTTTTTAATTCCTAATTGATGTAGCTTTTTAATGACATCTTTACTTGATTCCCGGACTTCATCAGCTACAGCAATAATTGCAAGGACTTCTATGTCCGTTCCAAAAACCATAACTGTCTTCCCTTGATTTTGAAGAGTTGTTACTTCACTTTCTAAATTCTTATCATAATTAGTAGTTGATAAGTCCTTAAATAGACTAGGACTTCCAATATAATACGTTGTTCCATTAATAGTACCCATAATCCCTTTTCCCGTTATGGAAGAGAAATCATTTACAACGATATTTGAATAAGAAAGATTTTTCTCTTCTGCTTTTTTCATAATTGCTGAAGCAAGGGGATGTTGAGAACGATACTCTAGCGCAGTAATAATCGATAAAATTTCTTTCTCATTTACCTTTTGGTTCAACACTTTATAATCAGTTACAACTGGAACACCTTTTGTTAATGTACCCGTTTTGTCGAATGCAATGGCCTTTAATGCACCCATTTCTTCAAGGTATACTCCGCCTTTCACAAGAACCCCTTTTTTCGCCGCATTCCCAATTGCTGAAACAATTGATATCGGAGTCGATATGACTAACGCACATGGACACCCAACAACAAGAACAGCTAATCCCTGATAAACCCATGTTTCCCAACTACCATCAAAGAATAAAGGAGGGACAATAGCTACTAATGCTGCAATAATCATAATGATCGGTGTATAATATTTTGCAAATTTATCGACAAACGCTTGAGAAGGAGCGCGTTCTCCTTGTGCTTCCTCTACAAGATGAATAATTTTAGAAATCGTTGTATCTTCTACAAGTTTAGTTACTTTTACTTCTAGTAACCCTTCTTCATTTATTGTCCCTGCAAATACTTCATCATCAACTGTTTTCTCAACAGGGACTGATTCACCTGTAATCGCTGCTTGGTTGACGGCAGAGTAGCCACTTACGACCACACCATCCATCGCAATCTTTTGACCTGGTTTTACAATCATAATATCCCCAACAGCAATATCATCGACATGAATCATTATTTCTTGCCCATTCCGTCTTACGAGTGCTTCTTTTGGGGCAATATCCATTAATGAGCGAATGGATTGTCTTGCTTTATCCATTGAGTATCGTTCAAGGGCTTCACTAATCGCAAAGAGAATAACAACAATGGATGCTTCTGCCCATTCTCCGATAATGGCAGCTCCAATAATAGCCACGGTCATAAGAGTCTTCATATCAAAATCAAAGTGTAGCAAGTTTTGGAAACCTACTTTGAAGAGTGAATATCCTCCAATCACAATTGATGATACAAATAGTAATGAAGTAATGAGGTTTTCTTCCCCATTTACAAACTGTGAAAGGTAACCAAAAACAATAAATAAAGACGCATATAATAAAGTACTATGTTTTTTATAAAATGGCACTTTATCTTCTTTTTTTATTTCATTTTCTACCTTACTCTCTTGTGTAGCATGACCTACTGGTTTTTCAGGGATAACTTTAAGGTTCTCAAACGCACCGGCTTTTTCTAGCTCTTCAATAGAAGCTTCTCCATATACAGAAATTTTTGATGCTCCGAAGTTGACTTTTGCATCTTGTACTCCAGGAAGATCCTTTACATTTCTCTCAAACTTCCCTGCACAATTAGCACAGGAAAAACCCTCAACTCTATATACTTTTTTATCTACTGATTTTGTTACTTCACTCAACTTCAATCCCCTCCTTCTGATGTTCGAAGGCCATGTGTATTAGTTGTTTTACATGCTCATCATCTAATGAATAATAAACTAATTTTCCTTCTTTGCGGTACTTGGCTAAACCCAAGTTTTTTAACAATCTTAAATGATGAGAAGCTGTAGCGTTTGTAGATCCTACAATATTCGCTACATCACAAACACATAATTCTCCCTCTAAAGACAAGGCATAGGCAATTTTTACCCTTGTATCATCGGAAAGAGCCTTAAAAACTTTAGCTACTTCCATCGGATTTTGTTCAGCAAGGTTATTTTTAGCTCTGGTGACTTTTTCCTCATTAATACACGTCACTTCACAAATATCTTTTGTCATAATTATCCCCCTTATATTCAAACAATTATTTGAATAACTAATTTAGTTATATTGTATTCGAGAACAAACAAATGTTCAAACGATTATTTGAATAATACAGTAAAAAATTTTAACTTTTTATAGCATGGTTTAATTGAACCAATTTAATATCATACTAAAAGTTCCATTTTCAGACATAATCATAATTCCTAAAGCTAAAAATACAATTGGAACGATAATTTTTTCGTATTTTTCTACTGTTTCAGATATACCTTTTACAGCTGATACACGTTGGCATAGATATAATAACACTGCCGCAGCAATATAATAAATTACAATAGTAACGATTAATTCAATAGTGTTTAGCACAGTAAAGTATGGAATATAGACACCTAAGTTATCCCCACCGGCAGCTAACATAATGACTGTAACACTTAGTATAAAATTGCTGAATCGGTTAGTGGATTCAAGAATTTCTTCATCCTCTTCGTCTCCTTCATCTTTTTCAAATAAAACTTTTAACCCTATAAAAATTGGAATCAAACCAAGCAAGCCAATCCATTGTTGAGGAATAAATGCTATTCCAAAAGATGCTAATAAGCTAATGATAATAAGTACAGTAAAGCCTAAATATTGCCCTAAAACAATATCCCTTACCCCACCTTTTCTATTTTTCACTTGTGCAAATAGAACAACTAAAATCACAATATAATCAATACTTGTCGCTATGTATGAGACAATAGCTGATACTATCGTTGTTAACAAAGTTAATCACTCCTATCGTATATAATTTTCATCAGGTGATATTCAAACAATGATTTGAATGTTAATTTCATTTTTTATTTTACTGCTATATATTATTTTTGTCAAACGAATATTTGAATAATTTAAAGCACTAATTTACAAAATCAAAAAAGCATTCATAACTTTTATGTATGACAGTTAATCATTATGAACCTTAAAACTATCCCTTATATATTAGTTGCAGTGCTGATTCTTTCATGGTTTGATTGTATTATATGGCATTTTAATTATTTGGAGGGTGTAGGTTTATGATTACTTCTGAAAAGGAAATCGAAAATAAAGTGATGAAAAAGGTTGCAAAAAATCTAATTAGACTTAATGTTCCCTTAGAGAAGATCAAAGCAGCGACCAATTTAGCGGAAGATGTAATAAATGAATTACAAAAAGAAATTACAGAATAATAAACGCCTTGACATGACTCAAGGCGCTTTAATAATTATGAAATGAAACTACCCAAGAATGAAAAAAACTTATTGATTGAGTATAAAATATCCCCAAAGAAACGGAAATACTTTTTACATTATTCTGGCTTGTTGTCAACTTTACCAGTATCAGTATAAAACTCTTTTAAATTATTATATTTAACAGTTGTTACCATCCCAGATGAAGCATGGTGTAAGTCATGGCAATGAAACAGCCAATTTCCCGGATTGTCTGCAACAAAAGCAACTTCATATGTTTCACCATATTTAACATTTAGTGTATCTTTAATGATAGGCGATCCCTTAAGTTCTTCACCATTTTTACTTAGTACTTGGAAGAAATGACCATGAAGATGCATAGGATGATCTGCCTGATCCATACTGTTATTCGTTAGTGTAACCTTTACCTTGTCTCCCTCACTAACCTCTATAGGTGGTATATCTGGATATGTTTTCCCATTGATTGTCCAAACCATACCCATTCCTGTATTCTCGTCCATCGCAGTACCAAGTTCCATTTCGTATTCAACGTCAAAATTATCATTTAAAGAAAACTGTGATTCCGTTTTTTCGCCAAGTGCAGTGAGTTCTACCAAGTCAGTTGTTGAATTATGTTTGGCTTTTTCACCGTTTCCATCTTCATAAACAACATCGATTTTCATATCTGCCGCTGCTTCCATTTCACCATGACAATCAATGGTAAAGTCCTCAGTACCATTTGCAACAAATTCGACATCAATTCGTTCTCCCGGTGCGACTTCAAACACTGAACCGTTTACGAATTGAGGTTTATTTACTTTTTGACCATCTACATGAGTTACCTTATATTCAACGGGAATATGAATTTGATGTGCCATGTATCCTGCGTTGACAAATCTTAATTTAACTGTTTCTCCCTTTTTTACTTTTAACGGTTCATTTTCTTCATATGTTTTTCCGTTAATTGTATAAATATCATATGTCGACATATCATGAGTCATCATCATCTGTCCGTTTTCCATGTCCATGCTATCATGATCCATTCCGTCCATGTCGTTATGGTTCATATCTTCCATTCCATTTGTTTCAGTTTGTGATTCTGTTTCTGTGTGACTCCCTGATTCCCATTCATCAAGAACAAGCGTATAATCTCGATCATATTTTTCGTCTTCTGCGGATTCTACGATAATAGTTCCATACATTCCTTTGTCTAATTGATTCACTCCATCCTGATGAGAATGATACCAATAAGTTCCCGGATCTTCTGCCACGAATTCATACGTATATGTTTCACCGGGGACAACAGCATCTTGTGTTACACCGGGGATTCCATCCTGTGTATTTGGAACAGGAATACCATGCCAATGAATCGAAACAGGCTCCTCCAATTCATTTTTTAAGTTGACTTTAACTACTTCTCCTTGTTTTACTCGAATTTGCTCCCCCGGAATGGTACCGTTGTAAGTCCAAGCAGTTATGGTTTTGTCTGCACTTAATTTCCATTCCTTCTCTTGTGCGAGTAAATTGATCTCATTTACCTTTTTTCCTTTCGTATCTTCCGTCTTAACCTGTACAACATTTTGTGAGGATTTATCTGTAGACTTTTGAGTTGAATTGTTTTCAGTTTCTATAGTTTGTTGTGTACAGGCAGCTAATAAACTAATTCCTAAAATAATAATCAAAGTAGTTATTTTTCTCATTTATTTTCCCTCCCTTCCAGAATATTACTAGGAGACTATGCAGAATTTATGCATTTTTAAATATTTCCACTGTATTCACCATAAAAATAAGTTTATAAGTTAGACGTTCAACTGTTTTACCCAATTTTTATTTTGAACAAAAATAATAGGCTGAAAACAATTGTTTAATATCGTTTTCAGCCTTCATTATCTTTAAATTGGGAATCCCTTTTAATTTTAATAAACTGAATAATAAACAAATAACGAAATTATCATCAAAATGAGAACAAAAAATATAATGCCGATATAATCTTTTTTCGTTATTGGTGGACCCTCTTTAATAGGAGTATTTTGTTTTTTTCTGTATTTAATTAACACGAACCCAATAATAATACCGATTAAACTCATTATATGACTTACACTAAAAGGTCCAAAAACCATAGGATTAATTCTTGTGAATTCAACAATTCCTCGAATAACCATAAAACCTATTAAATAATGAATAAACACTTGCCCTTCATAAGAGGGTTTTTTCAAACGTAACCATAAGTAGCCAAATAACAGATAATCTAGTAGGAATTCATATGCCTGAGCAGGATGTAAATATTGTCCGTTAACCTCTACTCCCCAAGGTAAATTAGTTGGGGCGCCAAAGACATCACAACCAATTCTACTTATTCCTTGGGCTAAGATTATTGCTGGTGCAGCTATGTCTAATGTTTGCCAAATAGGTATTTGGTGTTTTTTTAAATAAAAATAACCAACTAGTAATCCACCCAACAGTCCACCATGAATGGAAAGCCCACCTTCACTTATAAAAAATATTTCAATTGGATGTGATAAATAATAGGCAGGATTATATATCAGTATATAGACAATACGCGCACCGATTATTCCACCTATAAATGAATAAGTTACTCCATTTAACAACAAATCTTCGTTAAGCCCTTTTTGTTTTGCTACCTTTAGAAAAAAATAAACCGCGATTATTAAACCAATTGCAATCATTAATCCAAAAAAGTAAATTGGAATCGGTCCTATACTAATTAAAGGTTTCATTTACTTTCCTCATTTCTTAAACGCCCAGTTAACCTACTAATATATTAAGAATCTCATATTTTAATCAATAAAAATTATTTAAAGACAATAAGTGAATATATTAGGATTCCTTTTTAACAATTGATTTTAATTCATCTAATTCATTTCTTAATTTTTCATTTTCTATTTCAAGATTCTCCACCTTTAGATCAAAATTCTTTGAATGGTGATCGTCATGATTAGCATGATTTGCCCCGTGCTTATGTCCATGCCCGTGTCCGTGTCCATGCCCAAACATCATAAATATCATCATTAATGGACATGCCAATAAAAGCAAATAGTATAACCATTCCATATTTCTCACTCCTAAATTAATAATTTGTCTCAAGAAATTTTGAAACAACTTTTTATAATTATTTCCTTAAATTTTGAGAATTTCCTAAATCACTTTTAGTCTCCTTTCAATTTTACTTACTTAACATCTCAAATAAATTTGCAGATTTAGATGATAAAATTTGTACAATTAATGAAAAATATTTGGGTTAAAGATAAGTAAATAAAAAATGCTTGAATCATATTTTTGATCCAAGCATTCTACTGTTTTAATATAAATATTTTGAAATTTCTATTACTAAAAATTTCTTATTTTATCAGGAATTTAGTTATCACTTAAATGTTTTTAGTCACTATTGTCACTAGATACATAATTTTTGACTCTCAAAACTAAATTTATAAGTTGTAAAGGAATAAATACTACAACAACTGCATTGATGTTATACAAGTATTGTCACCATCAAATGTAGAAATTTCTGACTTTGCAACTTTTCCATTATATTCAATTTTCACTTGAAATTTTTTGTCCCGCGGTAACCAAAAATCAATAAATCCATTTTCAAGTGATGTCATTGTTTCATCAACTACTACATTACCATCTTCATCCTGAATAAATACATCAAAATCCTTTCCCACTAACTCCCCTTGGCAACCTGTTAAGCTATGATTTGTACAGGGATGTGTTGTCTTAACAAATGGTGCAATTGAAACAAAAAACTCATCTTTTGGTAAGTCATAAGTATTCTTGTTATCTTCACGGTTAAAATGAGTTCGTTTGATGTAATTGAAGCAGATACATCATTATAACTACCAACACTATAATCGCGAACCATTCCCTTGATATCCTGTACTTCTTCATTTGCAACACCATTATTACAGGCTGCTAATATAAAAGCAAACGATAACCCAACCAAGCCTACTAAACCTTTCTTCATCTAAATTCACTCCCGCTTTTTCTATATTCCGAAAATTTTGTCTTATGGTATTTTACCATAGAAATTGATTTAAGTAAATTTAGCAATTTAAAACTGCTGTATACGGCTGCACGGTTGTACGGACGAAAATAAGGCCCAAATATAAAAGGAACGCATAAAAATCTTGCATATTTTAGGCACTTTAGTTGTATTTCTTGTTATGTTTAAGCATCTGTTGAAGTAGATGAAACTAATATACTATTTTAGGCGAAAGGGTTTGAATAACTATTTAAAATCAATATTCAAGGTGTTTTCATTGTGTAAAATAAACATTTGTATCGATAGTATATTTAAAATTTGTTTTCCACACAGATCAAAGAATGTAAAAAGTCTATTACCATGTCACTGTTTTGAAATAAATGAAGATTCAAATAAGATGAAATTTTTCATTACAAAATGATATAATGGGTCAAACGCTGAAGTCAGATAATTTTAATTAATTAAATCTTTAAGTTTTATCCTCGATTAATACAAATCTAGCGTTGGTAAAAGAAAGATGTTGAATTTCTTTAAAAAAGTAGTTAATTACTTTTGGATAACAGAACATTTGTTGATTACTAGGGGGGATTTTATTGACCGATATTAATATTTACTTAGCTTTTGGTGCTGGGGTTTTAAGTTTTATATCACCATGCAACCTGCCAATATATCCGGCATTTTTATCGTATATTACAGGGATTAGTGTGGGTGAACTTAAAGAAGAAAACATACTATTAAAGAAAAGAAGTTTTTTACATACGTTATTCTTTCTAATTGGTTTTTCTATCGTTTTTATCGTTTTAGGTTTAAGTACAACCTATATTTATAGTTTATTCGTACAAAATATGGATTTGATCAGACAAATTGGTGCGATTTTTATTATATTTTTCGGATTAATTACTATTGGACTTATTAAATTTGACTTTCTAATGAAAGAAAAAAGGCTAAAATTTAAAGATAGACCAAGCGGATATTTTGGTTCTGCATTAATTGGGCTTGTTTTCGCGGCTGGTTGGACGCCTTGTATGGGACCAATTTTAGCTGCAGTCATTGCATTAGCTGCAACAAATCCATCAATAGGATTTTTTTATATGTTTGCATACGTAATTGGGTTTGCCGTTCCATTTTTAGTAATGACGTTTTTTATTGGGAAATTGGACTGGATACGTAGACATAATGTGAAGATGATGAAAATTGGCGGATCATTGATGATTGTTGTAGGTATTATGCTACTTTTTGATTGGATGACGGTAATTATTAGTTGGCTTACAATCTTAACTGGCGGATTTCAAGGATTTTAGTTTTTAAAGAGGATAGCTTCTAATTCTATAAACTTTTTTCCTCCATTATAGGAACAAGTTAAATTGACTTATCGTTCATAGTATATCTTCGAATGCACTTCTCTCAATAAAAAATGCTTGGATTGTTGACTTAATCCAAGCACTTCCTTTAATGCAGATTTATTCATAATAACTAAATATAAAGACTACATTAACTGAATTGTATCGAAGTCTTCTTCCACTATTTCTCCTTAGCCAAACTGTTAAGCTGTGGTTCTTACAAGGGTGTGAACAACATACAGTGCAATTAAAACAAAAAATTCATCTTTAGGAAGACTGTAAACCATTTTTGAACCATTTTCTTTTGAAACAATAAGTTCTTCTGATGTAATTGAAGCAGAACTATCGATGTTCTTATCCATACTGTAATCTTGGACAAGTCTTTTTATATTAATCGTTTTACCAACTGGCGCTACTCTGCATCTTTCCCAACTCCTCGAATATGTTCCAAACCACAATTGTACTGATATTGTTGATACCTAACTAACTACAATTAAAATTCCTACCTAACTAGTAACAGCAAGAATGTGAATACAATCAATACAACAAAGCCATTCCATTTCCGTATCGAACAACATGACTATACCATCCTAATGCATGAATATTAATGTTTTTGTTGAGGAAGAGATAAGATTTACCAAACTACTTTGTTTCTATAAGGATTCCTTCTTGGGAAGATTTATATTTTAAAAGCAAAATAATTTACTCTTCCTTCTTAATAAAAGCAAGGAATATAGCAACCAATTTACCCTAATGCCACATCGAGAATCATCATCAATACAAAACCAACCATTAAACTCATAGAAGCCAGATCTTTATTACCGTGTTGTTGTGAGCTTGGAATCACTTCTTCAACAACAACAAATATCATTGCTCCAGCAGCAAAGCTCAATGCATAAGGCAATAATGGCTCAACAAAAGCAACGGCTAATGCACCAATGACAGCAGCTATCGGTTCGACCATACCCGAAAATTGTCCATAGAAAAACTCTTTCTTCGAGACATTCCTTCCGCCCTTAATGGCATAGAAACAGCAACACCTTCTGGAAAGTTTTGAATACCTATTCCCAATGCTAAAGTTAAGGCACCGACTAAAGATGCTTCAGTTCCCCCATTTGCAAGTGCGCCGAAAGTAATTCCCACAGCTAAACCTTCAGGGATATTATGAAGGGTAATGGCTAGGACTAACAATGTACTTCTTTTTCTTTCTTTTGGATAAAATCCTTCCGCTTCGCTAATAGGGGTATTGGGATGAAGATGAGGTAAAATTTTATCAATTCCCCATAAAAAAATCCCCCCTAATAAAAATCCAAATGCTGCTGGAAACCAATTTCCTATGGAATTGTCCTCAGACATTTCAATAGCTGGAGCAAGTAAGGACCAAAAGCTGGCAGCAATCATAACACCTCCAGCAAATCCTAACATACTATCTAATAATCGTTTGTTTATTGTTTTTGTTGCAAATACAAGTGATGCACCTAATGCAGTCATTCCCCATGTAAATAAGGTAGCTATAAATGCCTGTATTATTGGATTTAATTTTTGAAAAAAATCAACTAAATCAACCATAAAAGAGGACTCCTTTTAATAATTTTACATAAATTAGATTTAACCCAAAGTGTTTACCATTGGAAACATTTTAATTCTTATCAAAATAATAGTCAGTCATTTAAATCCCCATTATTACAATACTTATTGTTGGAAGATTACGCGCCATTTAGCAAGTGGTATTATGACTACGCCCTACACAAAGGAAACTTCAAATAGTTTATTCGCTTTAGTATCAATTTATTTAAGATCATACAATTTTAAGCCTGATTCAAGAAATATATTGCACATAACAATTTTGTCTGATTAAAAAAACAACCTCTTTTCGAATAAAGAGGTTGTTCATTTATTAGAAGTGTATAAACTACATTATATTACCGTTGAAAAGTCATCTTCGAAACAAATATTGATATATAAATCCCAAGTAAACTTGGGAATAATTCAATTACATTATTGATATTAATATTTTATTAATAATCCCATCTAAAATCGGGCATATAATCAGGGTATAACTCATTGCGGAAAGTTTTCGCACCCATATCCCAGCAAACAGCTAAATGGGTCGGGCGAAAACGGTTAACCGCCGTAAACATCTGTTTTAAAAAGCCGTTTACGCCGTTTGTCGGAATACCTGAGTCATTAAACATAAATTGACCGGATGGACTTGTTGCATAAAAAGCCCGGAACAAAAGAGCCATCCCATCGATTAACATTAATTTCGATTGTTTATTGTTCAATCATGTCACCTCAAACGTTATCTATAAGAAATTTCAAACCTCAAAAACTAACTTTGATTCACAGATAATAATTCTACCTCATTTAAACGATTTTTTAAATGGCCAATATCGATTTTATCATCCAAAATCGACAACCAACCTTCATATTGTTCCGCTATCTCACTGCGTATTTGTTCAATCATTTCGGCAAATTGCTGTTCCAAAATGGCAGTAAAATGGGTGGAAAGAGCCGCTTCATTTTTTGCTAAGTTTGCTTTCATCTGTTCCTGCAAAATGGCTTGAATCATTTCAGCCATCTGTTTTTTCTCATTCTTTTCAAAAAATGTCCGTGTATTTTTGAACCCGGCTAAAGCTTTGGTAAAAAGATCAAGAGGAAGATCTTTTAATTCGTTTTGAAAAACAACCGTTTTGACTCGATCCGGCTCATATAACGAAAAAGAAAGATTCCCATTTATTTTTAGTAATTGTTGTAAAAGCTTTTCATATATTTCTTTTAGTTTCAATGATAAAAAGTTTTCCAACCGCAATGAAGTTGCCCTTAACTCCTGTGCCAAGTCAAAACCAACCGAATGAAGTAATTCTTTCATTGCTTGATGTAAAGCTTGTTTCGCCTCATGACCGCTTCCTTTTATTGTAGCCGGATTAAACGCCTCTTTGAAAAAGTCGTTGAATCGATAATTGGTCCGTTGATAAATATAATAAATGAGTTCTTTTAATTCCTCGTTTACTTGTTCCTTTAAAATGGAGGAGGTGTACGTACGAATTGATTGTTCAGCTGTCTCTTTTTCAGACCTTAATGTTTCTCTTTTTTCTTCTTTCATCTGTTCATCTGTACTTGCTGTTTCAATAAGGTGTTTCAACCGGTCTACCGCGTGTTCCCATTCCGATTGACCCGCTTGCAAAGTAATTTGTCCTAAATCATTCGTAATAAATCGATAAAAATCTTGCTCGAACAGCGGGAACCGGGATCCATGTTTTTCACCGGTCTTTTTTTCTTTTAAAGCATTTTGACTGGAAACGGGATAAATTTTCGCATTTCGAATGCCATAAGTTAACAATTGCTGTTCTACATATGAAAGAACATCTTGCAGTTCCTCCTCTGTGTTGGCAAGATCAATGGCGTTTACGATAAAAAACATTTTATCAAGGGCAAATTGATCCTTTACTCTGCCAAGTTGTATCAAGAATTCGCGATCTGCTTTCGAAAATGCATGATTGTAATAAGTAACAAAAACAATCGCGTCCGCTTTCTTGATATAATCAAAAGCAACATCCGTGTGTCGTGCATTAATCGAGTCGGCTCCCGGTGTATCTACAAAAGCTATCCCCTCATTCGTTGCCTCTGATTCATAATAAAAATCAATTGCTTCAACAAAACAGGATCGTTCTTCCAAAGCCACAAATTGTTGAAATTCTTCAAGACCAACCGTTACCTTTTCCCCTAATTGATGTTTAAAAACCGGATATCCTTTGGCAAAAGCAGTCAAAAAAGAAATTTGTGTTTGAAATGATTGTGTCCTATCAATTCGTTGGATGATTTTCCCAACAATCGATACAGCTTCTTCCAAATTTTTTGCATCAATGTCAAATTTTTCCAATGCTTCATTTACATCCGCCAACATTTGCTCTTCCCTTTTTAACGTAACAACACCGGTTTTTGTCGGGTGTTCGTCATTTGCCGGCAGGATTCGATTTATTGCGGCGGTAGTCGGATTCGGCGAGACCGGTAATATTTTCTCCCCAACAAGCGCATTGGCAAAAGATGATTTACCGGCACTGAAAGCACCGAATAAAGCAACGGTAAATTGCTTTTGATTCAACCGATTAGCCCTTTCAATCAACTGCTTGCGAATTTTGTCCATATTGGGAATATCTGTCAACAATTCTGCTGTTCTTTCCAATTTCTGAATGATTTTTTGTTGTTCAAGATGAAAAGCAAAAGATTGTCCGGTACTTGCTTTTTTAACAGTTTTCGTCTGATCATTTTGTGGTTCTTTATTTTCCTTATTCACTACCAAAGGTTCCTCAACAATCCCATTCACTTGTGACTCGGTATAAACAATCGTTTGGATTTCCTCAATAGTATGACGGTCCAATTGAGTATTTTCACGGTTCATAATCGTCAATAACTGATCTTTTACAAATTTATATTCTTTATCCATTTGATCCAGTTCATTTTTAGCTGATAATAAATGTTGTAGTTCCTGATGTTTTTGTTTTATCCCGTCCAGTTCGGTTTCAAGTGTTTCTAACAATACCGTTTCAATTTTTGCCAAAAGATTATGACTGATTGAGATAACATATTTCTTTAGATTATCGGCTACTTCATTGGTAAAATGTAAAACGGATTCCCCGGTCACAAGAGCACCCGGTTTGACGGCATTTTCAATATGTTCATTTTTAACAGGAATTGTCAGTTTTTGAACTTGACTTTCAATCTCGAATGGTTGAATATTGTACTGTTTTAAAGTCGACAGGAACAGTTTTTTCAAATGAACACTAAGTTGAGTATCAACCGTTTTTTGTAGTGCCTGATAAAAAAAGTCGAATCTTGCCTTTCTCACTTCTTCCGTTTTTTTCTTGGAAAAGAACAGTCCGACTTTAAAATCTTTTTGTACCGATTCTAAATATTCTTTGGCCAATTCACGGGTTTCTGCCGGCATTAAATAGGCATTTTTTAACATTTCCTGGATATCTGCAATCATTTGATCCCGGAAATTTTGTAACCCGGATTCTTTTATCTCTATTTCTTCTTGCAACTGTTTTAAATCGGCCTCCAGATGGTTTTGTTCTTCAACAGTTATGGACGATAGAATTTGTTCGAGCTCGTTCCTTCTCATTTCTTGATCTTCTGAAACCTTGCGCAAATGTTCTTCCATGACTAGCCTGAGCGATCCTTCCAATGGTACCGGCTCTTTTTTCGCAAAGATATGTCTAAGTTCCTCAACCATGCTAGTTAATTCATTGTGTGGATGACCAATTTCTTTCAAACTAGTATAAAAAATTTTTACCGGTTGAATATCCCATGCAAGGAAAGCATCCGCTATTGATTTTTGATACGTGTCAAAACTCAACTCATTGGCTTGATGTTTATCAATCATATTGATGACCAAATAAACTTCTTTGCCATGATTTGCCATTTCTTTCGTAAAAAGAAAATTTTCTTCTGCCATAACATGGTTATAGTCCATTACATAAAACAATGCGTCCGCCAAATGAAGAGCTCCCTCGGTTGCCAAACGATGGGCATCATCCGTAGAGTCAATACCCGGAGTATCCATAATCACCGCACCCTTTGGTAAAAATTTTGACGGATATGCAATTTCTACCCTTTTAATCGACTCACCATTTTTAAAATACTGTTTAAAGTGGCCAAAGGAATCGGTTGGTTTGTATTCCCGGACAGCCCCGTCTTTATAAAAAATTTTAAAAGATATATTATCGCTGGCTTTCAGTTTTACCAAATTGGCACTTGTCGGGATCGGGCTGGCTGCAAGAATATCCGCCCCGATTAACCAATTGATCATGCTTGATTTCCCGGCTGAAAAATGACCACAAAAAGCAATTATTTTTTCGCCATCCATTACTTTGGCAAGTAAATCCCTTATTTTATCCGCTGCTTGAAGATCGCCGTTTTTTGTGTAAAACTGATGCAATTCAAATAATCGGTTAATTGAACAAATGTCCCCTTTTGTGAAATCAAGTGTTGATACGTGCATTTTGCTACCCCTTTGTAAGATTGATTATGATAATCCTATTCTAAATGGTTTTTGCCGATTTTCCCACTAATAAGGCAAATTTTTATCATGTTAACAGGTTAAAAGTTTTGCCGGAATAAGAAGCCGCATAATCATTTTGAGAATGTACTACAGTCTCAGCAAATAATTAATTACAAAAACGGCTGAAGGAATCAAACTCCATTGGGCTTTAAATCTCTTTGTTAAAGACAGTAAGAAATTGGATAGTGACGATTACTTCGTAGTTGGTGTTTTTGCGGTTATTTGTACAATTTATTTATAAAGGGTCCCTGCATGGAAGGACCCTTTTGCTGATGTAACACTTATGATACCTTTTGTTGTTTTTGCAAAAGATATTTTGATTGACCGATTTTCAAAACATTAAACACAAGATTAAGCAAAACCGCAGTCAAACTTCCAAGAACAATGCCACTATCCGTTAAAATACGTAAACTGGCCGGTAAATTACCGAACATTTCCGGAACAACCGTAACCCCTAAGCCTAACCCTACTGAACAGGCAACGATCAGAAGATTTTCTTGCGATGAAAAATCGACTTGACCTAACATTTTAATACCTGAAGCAATAACCATTCCGAACATTGCCACCATTGCTCCGCCAAGAACGGAAGATGGTATGATGGTGGTGAATGCGCCAATTTTTGGAACGAGACCTAAAAGAACTAACATTCCTGCAGCTGTATAAATAATATTTTTGCTTTTCACTCCGGACAATTGAAGCAAACCGACATTTTGGGAGAAAGTTGTATATGGAAACGCATTGAACATCCCGCCTAAGACAATGGCTATCCCTTCTGAACGATACCCTCTCGCAATATCATGTTCATTGATTTTTTTTTCGCAAATATCACTAAGAGCAAAATAAACACCGGTTGATTCGACTAAACTAACAATGGCAACAAGTGTCATCGTCACAATCGGCATGATGTGGAACTCAGGTGTTTCAATAAAAAAGAGTTTCGGTAAATGAAACCATGACGTTTCTTTTACCGCCGAAAAATCAACCATGCCCATGAAAGAAGCAGCTAAAGTTCCTGCTAAAATACCAAGCAAAATCGCTATTGAACGAATAAAACCGTTAAAAAATCGAAAAATGGCAAGGATAAACAGCAATGTGCCAAAACCTAGCAGCACATTTTCCACTGCTCCGAAATTACTGCTACCCTGACCGCCTGCCAAATTGTTCATCGCAACCGGAATTAACGTTACCCCAATAACCGTAACAACCGATCCCGTAACAACCGGCGGGAAAAATTTTACGAGCTTACTGAAATATTTGGCAATGACGACAACGATGAGGCCACTGGCAATAATTGCACCGTAAATTGAGCCAACACTATATTGATTTCCAATCGCAATAATCGGTCCGACAGCTGTGAATGTACAGCCAAGAACAACCGGTAAGCCGATGCCAAAAAATTTATTTTGATACACTTGTAAAAAAGTAGCAATGCCGCACATCATAATGTCAATAGAAACAAGGTAGGTTAATTGTTCACCGGTTAAACCGATGCCTGCTCCAACAATTAACGGGACAATGACTGCCCCTGCGTACATCGCTAAAACATGCTGAATTCCTAAAGATACGATTTTTGATTTTGACAAATTCATTGTTTAACCTCCTCATGAACAAAATGAACCCTTCCATTTTCCAATGACAAAATTTGTGCCAACGATTCAACGCGAATGCCATTTTTACGTAATTGATCTCCACCATTTTGAAAAGTTTTTTCAATGACAATACCAAGTCCGACTAAACTTGCCTCCGCCTGATTCACAATGTCTATTAAAGCCAGTGCCGCTTGTCCGTTAGCTAAAAAATCATCAATGACCAAAACACGGTCATTTGTATTCAATAATTTTTTCGAAACGGATACTTCGGTTTTTTCCTGTTTCGTAAATGAATAAACTTCTGAATGATATAAGTCATCAACCATCGTTAAAGATTTTTTCTTCCTCGCAAACAATACCGGCGTCTGCAGGATCAGACCGGTCATCACCGCCGGGGCAATCCCCGATGACTCCAATGTTAAGATTTTCGTAATTTGGTCATTTTTAAACCGTTCGGCAAACTCTTTTCCGATTGACAACATGAGTTCCGGATCAATTTGATGATTTAAAAATCTATCAACTTTTAAGACAGAGTCAGAAAGGACATTTCCTTCTAGCATGATTTTCTCTTCTAACAGTTTCATAGATGCACTTCTTCCTTTCATTTTGTAAAATAAAAACCCAAAAGTATTGCTCACAGATCATGAATGAGCAAAACTTTTGGGTAATATACAGGATGTAAAGACAATAAACCTAATAAACCTGTACAAACGCAAACAATTGCTCACCCATAGTCAGATTATTTACGGTAATCTGGTAGAAACTTGCGGGCCGTATCCCCGCGATTATATGAGTGAATCGCTGTAAAATTAATTCCATTATAGCACAGATGAAATAGGAATCAACAAAAATAGTAAATCAGAAATATTTCAATATTGGCAATTACAACATTTGTGACAAAATCCCGATAATCGATCCTAATACAGCACCTATGACCGGAATAGCCACATACATCAATTTTTTTCGAAAATCCCGCTTTCTTGCCATTTCTTCGGGTGTCATCCAGTTATTCATTTATATTATTTTCCTCCAAAATAGTATCAATAGACTAATTATAACGTTTTCATATTTTCAAATACATATGAAAAAATACCTATATTTTTTACAAAATGTTAACAAATTGGCAACATTTACGATGAACTATGTAATCGTGACGACATAATGACGATATATATTATAAAATATAGAAAATGGCGAAAGGAACTTATTGATGGAAACATTCGTAGCACGACAACCAATCTATGATATCGAACATAAAATTTACGGATATGAATTATTATTTCGTAAATCTATCGACAGTCATTCGGCAGGATCCAATGATGATTCGGCAACAGCGGACGTTTTGGTCAACAGTTTTCTTAATTTCGACCTGGGTGAATTGACAAACCATACTTATTGCTTTATCAATTTCACAGAAAATTTATTGCTGAACGGTACACCGGAAAATTTTCCCCCTTCCAAACTTGTTATCGAAATTCTGGAAACCGTTTATCCAACTGAAGAAATTATCTCTGCCTGCCAAAAATACAAGGCCTTAGGGTATAAAATTGCTCTTGATGATTATCAATTAAATATTCAGGATAAAAATTCATTAAAAATATTACCATTTATTGATTTGATTAAAGTTGATTTTCGAACCACCGGAAAAGAAATGCGGAAACAAATGCTCAAATTAAAAAACTTTTTCTCTATTCAATTTTTGGCTGAAAAGGTAGAAACAGAAGAAGAATATCTCGAAGCATGTGCGGAAGGTTTTGATTATTTCCAAGGTTATTTTTTTCAGAAACCTGTCGTTCTTTCTCAAAAGGATATTCCAACATTCTTTCATAACTATATGCTACTAATCGAAGAAACAAGAAAGCCTGAACCGAATATTGATTATTTGACAAAAATTATTGAAAGCGATCTCTCTTTTTCTTTTAAACTATTAAAATTAATTAATAATCATTACCGACGCAATTTTAAAATTGAGTCGATTAAGCAGGCCATCATGATTTTAGGATTAAAAGAATTCAGACGATGGCTATATATATTGTCGATTCGAGATGCTTCGAGACAACAAGATCCAATCATTGAAAATTTAATTCAAAATAGCTTGGTACGGGGAAAGTTTTGTGAGACTCTCGCCAAAAAGATGAAAATTCAAGGAGAGCCGGCGAGTTATTTTTTAACAGGAATGTTTTCTTTAATAGACGAAATTCTCCAAACACCAATGACCACCCTTGTAAAAACTTTACCATTGAAAGATGATATTATTGATGCGCTGTTAGGAAAAGAAAATCAGTTTCAATTAGTATTAGCATTGATTATTGCTATTGAGCAGACAAATTGGGATCAGATTTGGCAGTTGGCTGAAAAAATTAATGTGGCTTATGATACGATTACAGAAAGCTATTTAGAAGCAATAAAGTGGAGTAATCAATTTTTTTCAGAAGAAGGGGCCTAAGGTTCATCTGAACAAGTTGCGTGTTTCAAGGGTGAAGGGCGAGATTCACCGGTTCAAACTTATGATGTCGTACCTTTTACTAGAGTTTTCAAGGGTGAAAGGGGCCATAATCCCCTGACCCCTAAAATTCATAAATTTTCTTATATTTTTCTGTCAAATAGTTGAGCAGATATTTCGGATTCGGTCCTTCACCTGTTACATCCTGCAAAATCTCTAACGGTTTTTTTGTTTTTCCGAATTGATGGATGTTTTGATTAAACCATTCTTTAATTTTATCAAGCTTTCCGGCTGCCAGCAGTTCATCAAAATTTGGTAAATCTTTTAATAACGCATGTTTGAATTGAGCAGCGTATATAAACCCGAGTGCATAGGAAGGAAAATAACCGAAACTCCCCCCGGCCCAATGGACATCTTGTAAGACACCGACACCATCATGTTCCGGTTCAATACCCAAATATTCCTTATATTTTTCATTCCATATTTTCGGTAAATCCTTTACTTCAATCGTATCATTAAACAGTGCCTTTTCTATTTCATAACGAATGATAATATGTAACGGATAGGTGACTTCATCTGCTTCAATTCGAATCAATGACGGTTTTACTTCATTAATGGCTCGGTAAAAATCAAGCAATGGAACATCGTCGAATTGTCCCGGTGAATAGGATTTTAACAGATCATAATTTTTCTTCCAAAACGATAGATTCCTTCCAACAAAAATTTCATTAAATAATGATTGAGATTCATGAATCCCCATCGATGTCCCTTCAGCAAGCGTCGTTCCGGCCAAATCTTTTGAAATGTTTTGTTCATATAATGCGTGCCCGCCTTCATGGATAGTACCAAAAATGGCGACACGAAAATCATTTTCAACATATTTCGTCGTCACCCGAGCATCGCCGATATTTAATGTAATTTGAAAAGGATGTACCGTTTCATCCAAACGCCCTGCGTCAAAATCATAGCCCATTTGTTTTAAAATTTCGATGCTGAAATCACGTTGGCGATCCTTTGGAAAACGGTTATAGATGAAAGATGTATCAAAAGTTTTCCCGGAGCTTTGAATTTGTTGCAAAATATCCCGAATACCATCGCGAACATTTTCAAAAACTTCATCTAATATATCGACCGTCATATCCGGCTCATACATGTCCAATAACGTATTGTACTTATTTCCTTCATATCCCCAATAGCCGATAAATCGTTTCGTTGTGTCCACTAATTGTTCTAAATATGGACGAAATAACTCGAAGTCTTTCTTTTCTTTTGCCTCTTCCCAAACCGACTCCGCTTTTGTTTGTAAAGTTACATATGTTTGATACTCGTCAAGCGGGATTTTTTTCATGCGATCATACGTTTTTTTACAATCTAAAGCAGTTTTTAATGCAATTTCAGAGACTGCCGGTTCTCCTTCTTCAATTAATGCTGTTAAGTAGCCATTCATTTCCTCTGAAGTTTGCATTTGATATATTTCTGAGGAGAGAATGCCGATCACCTCGGAGCGACCGTCTACACTTTTTTTCGGTGCTCCGGTCCGTAAATCCCAGTACATAACACTTATTGCCTCTTGATACGCCGTAATTTTCTTCACATAATTTAAAAATTTCTCTTCTATTAATTTATCATTTTCATTTGTCATAGCCTTCCCCCCAATGATAGTATGTTTATATTTTAACATAAGTTTACGAAATATTAACCTTTTTTGACAAAAAAGGAAATTATTCCCTTTTAGCAAAATTGCATGAAATTTTCAGCCAGTTTTCCTTCCTCTCCGTTTCAGTAAAATAAAAAGCAATCGAATTTGATTGCTTTTTATTTACGCATTTGTGTATTTATCGGTGTTGTCAGTGAATATTGCATAGCTAGTTGTAAATTTTGTTCCGCTTCTTTAATCGTATCTAATGCTTCGTTCGAAATATTTTCTGATTGCAATTGCTGATACGTAGCTTCCAGCGCTTTTGATATTTTTGCAAAATCAAGATTCCACTTATCCATCGTCCATCCCTTTCCGATAACCATTGATAATACTATTATAGACGGTGGCAGGGAAAATATTCCTTGATTGAAAAATCGATTTTTATCATCATACACGTTTTTTGGGGCCAAAATATTGATAATAATCCGTTTTAATAAACCCGTTAAATAATTTCCGCTTTTTAGTCGCTTTTTTTCCAAATAACTCTTCAAAATCTTCGTTTGATGTAATCAAATAAATCGACCACGTGTCAAGCATTTGTAAAGTTGCACCAAGTTCCCGGTATAACTTTTCGACTTTTTCTTTTTCGCCTATACGTTCTCCGTAGGGCGGATTGCTGACAATTACACCGTATTCAAGATCGGTACGGAAATCAGTCGCTTGCATTTGTTTAAACTGGATGAGGTCCCCGAGTCCGGCTTCCATGGCATTTGCTTTTGACATATCTACCATTTTATGATCGATATCCGATCCGAAAATTTGTAACGGCCGATTATATTCTGCCAAGTCTTCCGCTTCCGTTCTTGCTTCATCCCAAACCTTCGAATTGAACCAATGCCATGTTTCACTTATAAAATCCCGATTGAAACCGGGGGCAATGTTTTGTCCGATTAATGCCGCTTCAATCGGGATCGTACCTGAACCGCAAAAAAGATCGACAAACGGCCGATCCGCTGTCCAGTTTGTTAACAGAATTAATGCCGCTGCCAACGTTTCTTTTAATGGAGCCTCACCTTGATATGCCCGATATCCCCGTTTATGTAATCCTGACCCGCTTGTATCAATCGTAATCGTTACGATGTCTTTTAAAATAGAAACTTCCACAGGTACTTTCGGTCCTTTTTCCTGAAACCAGGTGATCTGTTTATATTTTATTTTTAATCGATCTACGATGGCTTTTTTAACAATGGCTTGACAGTCCGGAACACTGTGCAAAGTAGATTTTACTGATTTCCCCGAGACTGGAAACGCACTGTCCACATTGATAAATTGTTCCCACGGGAGATTTTTTGTTCCCTCAAACAGTTGTTCAAATGTTGTTGCTTTAAATTCACCAACGATAATTTTTACCCGGTCTGCCGTACGAAGCCAAAGATTACTTTTGGCAATCGCATATTCGTCACCCATATATGTAATTTTTCCGTTATCGACTTGACATTCATAACCGAGATTTCTCACTTCTTTTGCGACAATCGCTTCAATCCCCATTGGAGATGTGGCAAGAATTTTTAATTTGTTCATGTCATCACCTTTACTATTATTAACACAATTCAAAACAAAAATGCTCCCTTTCAAAATGAAAAGAGAGCATTTTGTCCGTTTTAGCCGTTAATAACGTTCTGTAAGCCATGTTCTGTACCATCGTACTGCTTACGATTGAAAAATCTCGTACTCCGGTGGTAATCATCTATCTGCAAGAGCTTGTCTCTTGCCTCTCTCTTGAGTTGAATTCCTCAGAGAAAGTTCCCCTACCATTATTTGGGTTTCTCGCTCGCGGGGTTTACCTCGTTCCACCCTTGTCATTTCTTCCAAGGCTACGTCACTGTGGCACTTTCAAGGTAATAGAGCCATATCCGAAGACTTAGGCTCGTTCCCTGCCGTCAGCCCAGTCGAAACCAGGCTGCCCTAGCTTATTGTTTCGCTAGGCACGAACACTACGGGCATCTCAGCACCGTGCGAGCATGGACTTTCCTCAGCATAATTGCCGCGATTACCCGAACGTTATTAACATGACACGTATATATTATAAAAGAACTTTTTCTAAAATACAACTGGTATTTTTTTCTGTCATTGTGACTGATAAGCAAGATAAATTTTCGATAACTGTTAAAAACCGTTGTGTCTGAAAAGTGGTCCTTTATCTATATACCAACTTACTTGATTGGAATTACCAGTCTTTATCATTATTTAATTTATTCCCAAAGACATGTTTTTCCAAATTGCTCAATCTTTTTAAAATATCAAAATTCGTTGCACCGGTTGTTTGTACGGGCTGTCTTCGCGCTTCTTCCAATTGTTTTTTTAGTTTTTGATTTTCGAATACAAGTGTTTCAATCTCTTTATTGAAATTTTCATAATCCTTTATAATGATATCCAGAAATTTATCAACTTCCTCTTGATTATATCCACGCATACTCGTTTTAAATTCTTTTTCTAAAATATCCTTAGGTGTTAATTGAATATTGTTTGCTATCAAAGTTTTTCACCTCGATCATGCTCATCATTAATCTTATTTTTTCAAAAATGCATTCCTTTGTCAATTCTTGCTTGTTGTTTGTTTCAATCGTCTAACGTATTTATGTAATCATTGATATACCTTATTATATAATAAAATGGAAGAAAAGGGTCTAAAGAACTATTATGGGGGGGCCGATATTTTTCATCAGCCCCATATTTCTCATTTACGTTTAAAAACCAAATGGTCTTCTTGGCGGCGGACAACAGCAATTCAAATGCTGATGGCATACTTCATTTACCACTGAATGGGTATGCGGGCAATAATGTTGGTGCTGAAACATATGCTGGTTGACAGTGGTCGTATGTGAAGGATGAACATGCGGTACGATATGTGTAAATTGGTTTGTATTTACAAATTGTTGCGTTGGATGTACCACCGGCGGCAATACATTGGGTGGAAATGCAGGCATACATATACTCCCCTTTCTGCTGGTTTATTTCCTTATACATTAATAACCTATGTCAAAACAGGGGAACATGTACTAATGAAAATACCTATTTTTCAACTTTGAAACCACCGTCATCAATACCAGAACAATACCTTCATAATTACGTCTCGAAAAACCGTAAAAAAGAACATCGTTGAAATAACAATTGTAAAGAATAAAAATAAAACTGTGCGATGCATGGCATTCCCTTTCTTTCAAAAAATATGATGATAACCCAGAACTAATTTTAATTCCAGCCAAGCTTTTCATCAATATTTTTTTACTGGAAAATATGCATCCACTTTTCAGCAACCAATAAGGCTAGGTGAAAAATTTTACGAAGCCGGTATAAACAAATCCAATTTTTTGGACGTGAACCGTCATGACCATGTTCAATTTAATTTGATTTTTCTCTTCTTATTTTTCCTTCCAAACGAAGAATTCTTTTTTCTAATTCTTCCTTTAAATGATTATTTTTATAATCCAAGAGCTGAGTTGATTCATACTCTTCTAATGCCAATATGCTTAATTGTAATGCCTTTTCAAAATCCTTATTCACATGCTCATGAACTTTTGCCAGCTCGATGCAAGCATTTATTTTCTCTATTCCGTTGCCCAGTTCAATGATTTCTTGCCAAATCGCTTCTGCCATATCTCGCTTCTTCTGTTTTTTATATTGAATGGCAAGATCATACATGCCCTTCCATTTTTCTCTCCCTCGTAAACTTGTTATCGCCTCTTCATATACTTGAATGGCCGCATCCCTTTCATTCAAAGCAGAATACCATTTACCGACGGCTAATTTTTCCCTATTTGTTTGATTCACATCAAGTCCTAATAATTGACAGGAAATATGCGTATATAAAATGATTAGGGATAGTACATCTTCCTCATTATGTTCCATCACCTTAACAATTCCGTCCAGTTGATTGGATTGAAGAAAATCAAAATAAATGATGGGCGCTAAATATCCCGGAACATCTTCTTCCCTTTCGATTCCCAAAACCTCTTTCTCAACGATTGTAAGTTTCACTGATTCTAATTCATCTTTCCATAGTCTCCTTGATGCATGCAGCAAATCAAAATGACCAAATGCCGGAAGCTTCGGTACATGTTCTCTGATCAATGTGTGTCTTGTTTTCACTTGCGGCCAATCAAATGCTTTTCCATTATACGTAACAAGGGTGGTATAATCAACTGATTTCAAAAAACTGTGATAAAGCGGAATTTCACCCCCGGGTTCAGGCAATAAATGTTGTTTCACTACGACCTCATCATCATCAATGAAAGCATAACCTAATAAAAAGATCGTATTACCTGCTCCACCACCGAGTCCTGTCGTTTCCGTGTCAAAGAAAAACAAATCTGTTGGACGGTACCCTTTTGCGGATAAAGGGTGGAGAAGAGAATGATTTTGCCAAGCATTGACGACATTAAGATAATCAAAAAATGTATATTTCCCCCTTTGTGTTTCAAGAGGATAGTGGACTTCACGAATAAGGCAATATTGATCATCTAATATATATGGAGCAACCCCGAAATTATGCCATTTTTCCAAGTTTGGTATGTTGATAAGTTCTTGTTTTGCTTCCGGTTGCGATTCTTGTTTCTTCGTTCCGGTTGGTAAGTACGACTGATAAACTGCTAACTTGTTTTTTAACTTCATTTAAGCACCCCATTTAAGAAAGCATTCAAAAGGGTAATTGCATCTATTTTGCCGTTTTGTGAAGTACCGTCCGTCCCAATACAAGAAGGACAACCATTCTCACACGGGCAATTTTTTATCATTTTCCTCGCTTCCAGCAAAATATCCGTTATTTTATCGTAAATTTGATCGCTCAGGCCCACTCCACCCGGATAACGGTCATATAAAAAGATCGTTGGTTTTTCATTATGACTCGATTTCAATTGCGGTGTCACATACACATCGCTCGGATCACACATCACATACATCGGCACCATATTTTTTAAAAGATGTGCCATACCGATCAACCCTTGCTCCAGGCGATCTTTATGCCAATTCGGCTCATCCTTTAATGAAATCCATGCCGAAGTTGTATGCAATATTTGTTCCGGTAAATGAATCGGACCGGAACCGATATTTTCATGAGTTTCAAATTTAATCTTTTTAAAAATTGTCGCCATCGCTTGTACAGCCACGTCCCCATATTGAATTTGCGCGACATCCGTTTCTCTTTCCTTATCAACCTCTAAAACTTTCAAATCAACAGCCAAGTTTGCATCTGTATAATAATCCGTTTGCACTTCACGTACAAATGCCTTTTTTTCCTCCCAGTCTAATTTTTCTACCTGATATTGAACTCCTTGATGCATGTAAATTGCCTCATCATGGAGAAGCGTTAAAGCGCTGAAAGTATCCATTTCTCCGATCACTTGTACATGGGCAATGTCGGTTTGGTCAATAATGACTACATTTTCCTGTGAAGCGGAACGAAGACTGATATTATGCGCCGGAAATGAATCGCTCATCCAATGATATTTATTCCCGCTAAAAACAAGAATTTTTTGATCAAGCAGGTAATCGAGTACATCCTCCACATCAATCCCGCCAAACGTTTCTCCTTTTTTAAACGGTAATTCGAAAGCTGCACATTTTACATGATCAACAAGAATGATTAAATTATCCGGGTTGATTCGGGCAACTTCCGGTGACTGTTTGAAAAAATATTCCGGATGATTGATAATGTATTGGTCTAGTGGGGCTGAACTGGCGACATACAAAATTAGCGCCTCTCCATGTCTTCTCCCGGCTCGTCCGGCTTGTTGCCAGGCGCTCGCAATCGTACCGGGATAACCGGTCATTATACATACTTGTAATTGTCCGATATCAACGCCCAACTCCAACGCATTCGTGCTGACCACACCATAAATATCCCCATTTCTCAGCCCTTTTTCGATTTCTCTTCGCTCTGTCGGTAAATAACCGCCCCGGTACCCACGTATTCCCTTTGGTCCAATCTTATCTTTAATCAACTCTTGTAAATACGTTAAAATAATTTCCACTCGAACCCTGCTTTTCGCAAAAATAATTGTTTGAATTTTATTTTTCAGAAACTCCCCGGCGAGCTTCCGAACTTCCAAAGTTGCACTTCTCCGGATATTTAATTGTTTATTTACAATCGGCGGATTATAAAAGACAAAATGCTTTCTTCCGCTCGGGGCACCGTTTTGATCAATTAACTGCATGGTTTTACCTGTTAAAGCTTCGGCCAGTTCCTTTGGATTGGCAATGGTCGCTGAAGTACAAATAAACACCGGATCACTTCCGTAAAAACGGCAAATCCGTTTTAATCGACGAATAACATTTGCTGTATGGCTTCCGAATACACCACGGTAAATATGTAATTCATCAACGATAATAAATTTTAAGTTTTCGAACAGAGAGACCCACTTTGTATGATGCGGCAAAATTCCGGAATGAAGCATATCCGGGTTAGTTATTACGATATGGCCAGCTTTGCGAATTTTTTGCCGGATATGCGCCGGTGTGTCCCCGTCATATGTATAACTATTAATTTCGATCCCCGCTTCATCAATCAATTCATTTAATTCACTTTTTTGATCATAGCTGAGTGCCTTCGTTGGAAACATATATAACGCTCTTGCTTCAACGTTCTCTAAAATCGTTTGCAGAACCGGAAGATTATAACAAAGTGTTTTCCCGCTCGCCGTCGGGGTTACGGCAGTAAAATCCATTCCTTTCATACCATAATCAAAAGCTTCCCGTTGATGACTGTATAAAGAGGTAATCCCCCGCTTTTCTAATGCTGCCTGCAATTTTGGATGCAATTCTTCAGGAAATGGAACATTAATGGCCTCCTTCCCTTCTATCGTTTCCCAATGGATAATATTTTCGTTAATTTCATTTGTTTGTTTCATCCAATTGATGATTTCTTGTAATTGACGCTTACCTAGCATCCGCTTCACCCTCTACAATTCATACCAAATTTCCCTTTAACATTTATTATAACGAATACACGTTCCTATATCAAAAAATATTTACCGTACAAACATCGTACCATCAATCTAACACGATTTTTATTATTTTTCATATATTATATCGGAAATAAAAATAAAAAGTGGGGTGGAAAACATGGATGAACAATTACCGGAAAAAAAGGACAGCCATTCAAATGAAGCTTCTCCATTTTTTCATATTTTTCAGGACCGGCCATTTCGTAATATTTTGGAGACCATTGATCAATTTTTTCAAAACTCCAATTTAAAACCGGGTTTCAAAGTCAATGTTCAAGAAGATGTTGATAAATACATCATATATGCAGAATTACCCGGGGTAAAGAAAAATCAAATTGACATCCATATTTTGGAGAGAAGCATTACCATCACTGTGAATCGTTCAGAAAGTGAGACAATTCAAAATGATAAAGCTAAATCATATACGAAGATACACGAATATGAAAAAGCCAGCCGGACAATTCCTTTTTATCATCCAATTCAATCAAAAAACGCCAAAGCCAAATACCGTGACGGGCTATTGACGATCATCCTGCCAAAAAAATCCGGGAAGAAACTGAATTTAGAAGATTGATGTCTTTAAAAGTTAAATAATTGTTTTATACAAACAGATGAATTTCGCTAATGTCCATTGAAAATAATGGTAACATACAGCAATTGGTTTTTCGCCAATTGCTTTTCTTAGATATGATGGAAGGACTTGCACTTGGCACATAATTACGATTTAAATAAATGACTGAATCCTTTTAGTAAAGAAGAAACTTGATTGATTACTCCCATGAATTGACCGGCCGTTCCTAGCATTTTATTAAAATCGATGGATCCATCTTTATTTTTAAATGATTGGATAAAGCTGTTCATCGGACTCTGGGGAAAAGATTGATGCGACGCCGATAAACTAAAATTTGGTAATATCTGATTAGAAAAATTTGAAATTTGATTATAAAGTGGGTGTAATGGATCATCCAAAAATTGTGTAAACGGTACATCGTTATTATTAGATGGGAAATGGTTGTCTTGATTAAAAAAAGCACTCGGAGGCCAGACTTGTCCGGGAGCGACACCGGGAAACATACCCTGAGAATTCATTGGTGTTGGACCATGAAAGAATGGCGGTGGGAACGTATTTACCCCTACAGGAAATTGCAGGTTGGCGTTCGTACCTAGGTGATTTTTTGACATGCCGAACGTCCCTGGTGTTGCATTGTATTTTCGTGGAAAAAACATACATATCAATCCTCCTCATGAACTCCATCATATTGTATGATCGTTCGCCTAATCGCGTGAATTTAAAAGTTTTGCGGAAATTTACTTTCATTTATTTCGCTATGTAATTTTTCTAATATATAATGGATTGAATGGAGACGATGTTTAAAACGGGAATAGCTTGTTTTAGGAAAAAAAGCTTGTACACTTATTTCTTTAATATTCTCAATAGTGGCATCGATTTGTTGAATATATAAGTGTTTCGGGTGAGAAGTGACAATGAATTTCTTCGCCAGTTCCCCCCACTCTTCTAAAACGAAATGGACTTCATCAACAAATGGTTTAATAACCGTATAAAAATCTTTTTCTTCTCCCGTTTCCCGTGCATGTTCATAAATGTGATCCATTTCCATTACATAATGTTTTAATTTTTTCGTTGCTGATACAAGTTGCATTTTGTCCATACATTAACCCCTCCTATCCATCCAATTATATCATAAGTAAAGAAAACCCGGTGATTGCCGAGTTTTCTTTAAACAGTCCTACTGATTGAAGTTTCACAATATCAACGGAAAATCAAAGCCGGACCAATTTTTTTACATTGATGCTGCCTGTTTCATAATCGGCTCCGTATTCCTCACCTGTTGTTTCGTTTGATTTTCTTTCGTCACTTTCATTATTTCCTTTTCTATCGCAGAAATATTTCTTGAAAGGTTACTTGTTTGTTCTATCATTTCTTCCGTTACAACGAGATGCATCTTTTGCTCCACTAACGCTATTTCCATTTCCAAACACTTGATTAATTCCAAAATTTCGCTCGTTTTCACTGTTTTATTGCTTGCCATCTCAATCCCTCCATCCTTCGTTATTATGTAATTTCGACCTGCTTTCATCACTTCCTTCCTGTTTGACAAAACTAGAAGAAATTCGCCAAACAAAGTGGAATTCTGACAAATATTCAGAAATCATTGTCAAAACATGTTTCTTGACCTTTTGTTCATAATAACGATAGGAGGTGCAGCCAATGGAAAAAAAGAAGAAACAAAATCGCGTAACTGAAAAAGAAAATCATGCAGATACAAAAGCGGCTAAAGGAAATCCAAAACTAAATGGCCCAAACCGTCCATCCACTTAAGTTAAAGGAAGACACCACTACATATTGACTTCTTTCCCCATCGTGGTGTCTTCCCTTCTTACCTACTCATTCCACCGCATCCATTCCTTCAAGTTTACCAACAGTTCAATTTCTATATGTTTTTTCCTTAACCAATAAGTCATGTTCACTTCTTCTTCTTTTATGATGGGAGGCAGGAACCATCGTTTTTTAACCCGTTGCTTTTTATCCCAAGATATCCCGGTTAATGGTTCCTCCTTTACAATCGGATACGTTAGTCTTAACATAGGCGTGTTCCGTTTTTTTAACCAAAATTTTTCGTAATCATACCGTGAACCTGTATGCGGTGTATGAATGGCAAAATCAATAAATGTTTGAAGCCTTCCCATTTCAAATAAAATCCACGCTAATTTTTTCCCGAGTTCGATTCGTTGATCCAGTTTGACAAATTTTTTTACAGTTGCCCCGAAAATTTCACCGTAACAAGTTGGAAAAATAACTGCATTGAAATGAAAAAGTTCCTGCAAATAAAAAGGTACTGTTTGAAATACTTTTTTTTGATAAAATAGTTTTGATATGATTGGCTCTTGTATCAAGTTCTGTTCATTAATAATGAGGGAATACAATAATCGATTTTCATTACCGGTTTGCCAAAATCGAAACCATTCTTGCTGCATAAATGCCGAAACATGAAAATAAGGTAGTAAGTGAAACAAAGGACGCCCTATTTTCGTTGAATAATGATAAAGTAATAATTGTGGATACGCATCTTGAAAAATCAGCCAATTAGCCCGTTCATAAGTCAAAAACAAATACGAGCGATATTGCTTGGTCAACAAGGAGGAATACGATTTGCCTTCCAAATCACACATATTCCAGCCGGCGTTACGGGAAACCAATCCGGCAAGAAAAGCCCATTTAATTTCTTGGTAACGAAAATAAAATGACTCATAACAATTCGTTCGTGATATATTATCTATATTGCCTTTTCTTGTTGTTTGTAAAATATGTTGGATTAATTGCCTCTCGTCATGATTCATCGAGATGTTCACATCCTTTATAAAATTTCGGTCGTTTCATTCCGACCGGTAAATAAACAGCCCGGAGTTGCGCATGAAGAAGGTTTAACGAGGTGGTTAGTTTGGAAATCCATTATCCGAATGGAAAAACGTTTCATTTTAAAAAAGAGGATAGAAAAATAAAAGTAAAAAAATATCAATACGGAAACCGTGGGATGACTTTAGAGGATGATATTAATGAGTCCAATAAATATTATTTGTCAAACAAGATTGCGGTTATTCATAAAAAACCAACTCCTATTCAAATTGTTCAAGTCGATTATCCGGAGCGCAGCAAAGCAGTAATAAAAGAGGCCTATTTCAAAACACCGTCGACAACGGACTATAATGGTGTGTACCGGGGGAAATATCTTGATTTTGAAGCAAAGGAAACAAAAAGCGAAACATCTTTGCCGTTAAAAAATTTCCATGAGCATCAAATCAGACATACAGAAGCGGTACTAGCTTGCGGAGGTATTGCTTTTGTCATTATTCGTTTTTCAAAAACAGAAGAAGTATTTCTTTTAGAGGGTGAACATCTGCTGAAATTTTGGCAACGGATGGAATCAGGCGGCAGAAAATCGATAGCGAAAGATGAAATTATTCAATATGGACATCATATACCACTTGGAATTCAGCCAAGAATTGATTATATTAGATTAATAGAATCTCTATATTATTAGGGGTAACATAACTTACCTCATAATAGTGAGCAATTCCTTATTCGATATTTGACGGACAACCCGTTTTCAATTTTGATAAGGAATGAAAGGATGGTCATTGTTTATGACAGAACAATATAAATCAAGAACAGAAAAAAGGCGTGCAAACCAAAAAAATAAACAGAAACAACCAAAAGGAAAAGGGAAAAGTATAGCTAAGAAAATATTTTTAACGATGGTAGTCGTTGGATTTCTATGTTTAGTTGGAGGATTGGGAACCTTTGCTTACTTTGTTTCAGATGCACCAAAACTGGATCCGCAAAAGTTAAAAGTCCCTGTTCCGTCAAAAATTTATGATATGAATAAAGAACTGGTTACCGAATTAGGTACAGAAAAAAGGGATCTGGTTGAATTTAACGAAATTCCGGACCTGATGAAAAATGCGGTTTTGGCAACTGAAGACGTCCGTTTCTTTAAACATAACGGAATCGATTTAATTCGTTTGGGCGGTGCCGTCATTAGTAATATCACCGACGGCTTTGGTTCACAGGGTGCATCTACCTTAACGCAACAGGTCGTTAAGCTCTCCTTTTTATCAGAAGAAAAAACATTGAAGAGGAAGGCGCAAGAAGCTTGGCTTGCTCTGCAACTTGAGCGCAATTTTTCAAAAGAAGATATTTTTGAAATGTATGTTAACCGTGTCTCAATGGGTGGGAATGTGTATGGAATTAAAGCAGCGGCTCAAACATATTTCAATAAATCACTCGATGAATTAACATTACCTGAAGCGGCTTTAATTGCCGGCTTACCGCAACGACCGAATGCTTATAATCCATTTGTCAATCCAGATTTAGCCGATCAGAGGAAGAACACTGTGTTATCTCTTATGCATCAGCACGGCTTTATCTCTGAGAAAGAAATGAAAGAAGCTCAAAATATATCTATTGCATCATTAATTGTAAACAAACCGGAGGACACAATTAAAGATGATTCGCCATATGATTCCTTCGTCGATCAAATTATCGAGGAAGTTGAAGCATTAGGTTATAACGCATTTACGGATGGCCTTGAAATATATACAACAATGGACCCGAACGCACAAAAGAGAGTCAATGATATTTTAAATACAGATGAATATATTAAGTATCCGAATGATGAAATCCAAGCCGGGGTCATTTTACTCGATACTCAGTCTGGAGAAATTCGGGCAATTGGCGGCGGTCGCCATCAAAAAGTAAGGCGTGGGCTTAATTATGCGATTGATATAAAAAGACAACCGGGTTCAACAATCAAACCAGTTCTTGATTATGGTCCGGCAATCGAGTATTTAAAATATTCAACATATCAAATTTTCAAGGATGAACCTTATACGTATTCCGACGGGACACCGGTTAAAAACTATAACGGGAAAAATTACGGCGAGGTGACCATGCGTTATGCCTTGCAAGAATCCTTAAATATTCCAGCTGTCAAAGCAATCCAAGCGGTCGGATTAGAAAAAGCGAAAGAGTTTGCCAATAATCTTGGAATTGGATTGAAGGAAATTTATGAATCATATGCAATCGGCGGCTTCGGAGGCGGTGTTTCCCCTTTACAGTTAGCCGGTGCTTATAGTGCTTTTGGTAACGGAGGAATATACAATGAACCGTATGCCATTAAGAAAATTGTGTTATCTGACGGGGAAACCGAAATTAATTTGGAACCGAAACCGGAACGTGTTATGAGCGACTACACCGCATTTATGATTTCTGATATGTTAAAAACGGTCGTCCAAAGCGGTACAGGTAGGGCTGCACAAATTTCCGGCGTTCCGATTGCCGGAAAAACCGGGACGACAAACTATACGAAGGATGAGTTAAAAAAATATAACTTAAAATCATCTGAGTCACCGGATTCTTGGTTTTCCGGCTATTCAACCAATTATACAGCTACAGTCTGGGTTGGTTACGAGAAGAAGGCAAAACCGGTAGATGATACAAAATTACCAATAAAGATTTTTAAATCACTTATGACCTATATGCATGACGGGATCGATACACCTGATTTTAAACAACCGTCAAGTGTTGTTAAATTACCGATTGAAAAAGGTTCTAATCCGGCAAAACTGGCAAGTCCGTTTACACCGGAAAGTAATATTGTCTATGAGTATTTTGTCAAAGGTACAGAACCGAAAGAAACATCAAAAAAATACGAATCGATTCCGGCTGTAACCAATTTAAGCGTTGATTATAACCAACAAAACGCAACGGCAAGCTTAAATTGGAACTATGAAAATGTTGATAATGTCAATTTTGAAGTACATTTATCAGCAGATGGTTCGGGTGATCAAATACTAGGCACAACAGATAAAAACAGCTTTGAGGCTAATAATTTAGTACCCGGATTAAAATATACATTTACGGTTTATGCCGTTTATGATGGCCATAAGAGTGATCCGGCTTCCGTTACCCTTGATCTTTCTTCTTTCACAGATGATTCACCGGATAATAATCAAGGAAATGAGGAAGATACGGATAATGAAGGAACAGACGAACAAGAAGACGATAGTGGAAGCACTCCCGGACAGGGAAATCCTCCGGGAACAAATCCAGGAAACCCAAACCCAGGGAATCCGAACCCAGGAACTCCAAGTACTCCTAATCCCGGAAATGGCGGGAATAACGGAAATGGCGGAAATAGTGGGGGTGGCGGAAATGGTTCATCGCAAAACTCAACCGGTTCCGGCACGTAAATCTTCAATGAAAAGTAAAAAGAGTGAATCGACTAAGTTCGATTCACTCTTTTTTTCATATATTTATAAAAAATTTTTTCTTGTTCAATCATTAATTCGGATAGTTGGATAAAGGAATGGTACAAAGTCGGTCGCTGCATTAAAAACTGAAGCCGTTCGACGATATTTACCGGTTTCGCCTCAAACAGCACTAATTTCTCCTGTAAATTTTTTAAATCAGTCGGTTCATTGTTTGACCAAAATAACAGTCGGATGAAAAGGCTGATTCCCTTTACCATCAACGGTTTCGTTTCTTTATTTTTTCGTTCTTTAAACAGCCCAGTAAGCTCCTTCAAGTAAGGTTGCCACTCATGGACAATTTGGATAACTGCTTCTTTTTCATTTTTCCAAGGCATGCTTTCATCTATACCGAGATAAAACCGATTTTCTTCAGGAAAAAAATCGGCCGGCGTCAACGAATCAAGATAAAAGAACTCATGTTGTAATCGTTCACTTACCTGCATTTTCCAATTCAAGACCTTTCGTTCGTTTTTTTCCTTCACGACAAAGGGAAAGCAGCGGACATTCCAAACATTTTGGTGATTGGGCTTTGCAATGGTACCGGCCAAAAAAGATCATGCGATGATGGGTAATACTCCATTCATCCATTGGAACTTTTTTCATTAACGTTTTTTCCACTTCCAGAACACTATCTTTCCAACGACAAATGGCCAAACGTTTCGAAACCCGTTCGACATGCGTATCAACAGCAATCGCAGGAATACCAAAGGCAACAGAAACAACAACATTTGCCGTTTTTCTCCCCACCCCGGGAAGTTGCATTAATGTATCGCGATCACTTGGAACTTGTCCATCATATTTTTCTATTAAAATTTGACAAAGCTTTTGAATGTTTTTTGCTTTGTTCCGGTATAAACCGATTGACCGGATATCTTGTTGTAATTCATCTAACGAAACTTTTAAATAGTCCTCAGGCCGCTTATATTTTTCAAACAAAGATTTTGTTACTTTATTGACAAGGGCGTCTGTACATTGAGCAGACAAAACAACTGCAATTAAAAGCTCAAACGGATTCGAATGATTTAATTCACAATGGGCTTTTGGAAACATTTTCCCCATTTCATCCAAACAAAAACGTATCTCCTTTTTCGTTAACATATTCACTCCCCTTAACTTTCTAACCAATTATAAAACGGCACCGCTTCGGTTTTCTTTTGCTTTTCCTGCCCGCGGTTTTTTTGTTGCCCGTTGCGGAAATGTCTGCTTTGATCCTGTGCTTGTTCCACAGTTTTAATCCCGGCTTTTTTCCATTCAAAGAGAATCCGATCGATATAGCGGAAATTTAATTTTCCTGATAAAACAGCTTCCTTCAATGCAGCTTTGATGAGAGCGGGACTATGATGATCATTATCGATCCACATCGATAAAGTTTCACATTCTATCGGGGATAATGCTCTGGCAAATTCTTGCTCAAACAGGGTAAATAGCGAGCCTTCTTCCAGATTTGTTTGAAATTGCAAATCTTCCTGTTCATGAAGCGCATGCTCATTGATCAGTTTTAGCCAAAGTGGTTTTAGAGAATATTTTTCGAAATAAATGCCCTCTTCTGTCTGACCTTTCAAAATCTCCAAATACCCTCTTTGGATTAAAGTTAAGATGGTTTGCGAACAATGCTCAGTCGATAATACCATCCGCTCGGCAATTTCATCAATGGTAGGGAACTCTTTACCCTTCTCGATAAAATTGTAAATATGTAGAATAACCATACACTCGATATCGGTTAACCCGATTTTTTTATAATAACGGAATAAAAAAGAAGGAATCGAAATAACCCCTTCTTCAATCCAGGAAAGGAACGTGTTTTTATTCATATTTGACACCTCAAAATTAGTATAGCATGAATAAAAAGTTAATGAAATAGGGACTGTCATAAGTGTGACAATCCCTCTTCTTTCTATGGATATAGACGGTTTAATAAACGCGGGAATGGAATGGTTTCTCGGACATGTTCACAACCGGCAATCCAAGCAACGGTTCTTTCCAGGCCTAAACCAAAGCCGGAATGTGGAACAGAACCGTATTTCCTTAGATCTAAATACCAACTATACGTTTCTAAAGATAATTGATGTCGTTCAAGTTCTTGTTTCAATAAATCATAGTCATGGATCCGTTCAGAACCGCCAATTATTTCACCATAACCTTCCGGGGCAATTAAATCGGCACATAACACGACATCATCACGGGTCGGATCCGGTTGCATATAAAACGGTTTAATGGCTTTCGGGTAATGGGTAATGAACACCGGCTTATCAAATGAATTGGCAATCGCTGTTTCATGCGGTGAACCAAAATCGTCGCCCCACTTGATATCATCAAAACCTTGTTCGTGTAAAAATTTAATCGCATCATCATATGTAATTCTCGGGAACGGAGCTTGAACTTTTTCTAATTTTGTTGTGTCACGATTTAATATTTTCAATTCCAACGAACAATTTTTCAAAACCGATTGAACCACATAGGAAACATAGTCCTCTTGAACTTTTAAATTATCTTCAAATTCATAAAAAGCCATTTCCGGTTCAATCATCCAAAACTCGATTAAGTGACGGCGTGTTTTTGATTTTTCTGCACGGAAGGTTGGTCCAAAAGAAAACACTTTTCCAAAAGCCATTGCCGCCGCTTCCATATATAATTGACCGCTTTGGGAAAGATACGCATCTTCGTCAAAATATTTTGTATGGAATAATTCCGTTGTTCCTTCAGGCGCACTCCCCGTCAAAATCGGAGGATCAATTTTTATAAAACCTTCTTTATTGAAGAATTCATAAGTTGCCCGAATAATTTCGTTTCTTATTTTCATATTGGCATGCTGACGTTTTGAACGTAACCAAAGATGACGGTGGTCCATTAAAAATTCCGTACCATGTTCTTTTGGTGTAATTGGATAATCATGGGCTTCGTGGATTAATTCCAATTTGGTTACTGATAATTCATAGCCAAACGGTGAACGCTCATCTTCACGAACGATACCCGTTACATACAAAGAGGATTCTTGCGTGAGTGATTTCGCTAATTGAAAAACTTCCTCAGGTACTTCATTTTTAACGACAACACCTTGGATGAAACCCGATCCATCACGAAGTTGCAAAAAGGCAATCTTCCCGCTGGAACGTTTATTGGCAAGCCAAGCTCCGATCGTTACTTCTTGTCCAACATAATTTTTCACTTCTACAATCGTTGTCTTCACAAACTTCCCTCCAAAAATACTATCTAAAGCCCTTCTTTATTATACAGCTCCAAAAATTCACTAGCAACGTTTCCTAAACTTACGCCGCACCTATCATAGTCATTTCGATATGAACTATCCATCAGTGGGGCTTCTCCCCCACTGGTGGAAGTTTCGCTTTATCCCGCACGAACGGGCACTAAATCTTCCTCTTTACGTTTAGAAAAAATTTTCGATGCAATTAGTGAAAGATAAGTGCCCGTATGTGCCCGATTGGCTCAACTTACCATCAGTGGGACTTCTCTCCCCACTGATGGAAGTTTCGCTTTATCTTAAAGTCATTTTAGTTTCCACAAAGTTTTTAATACGGGCGGCAGCCTCTACTAAAATATCTTCACTTGTTGCATACGATAAGCGGATATAGTCAGGCGAGCCAAATCCTGTTCCCGGAACGACTGCAACATGCGCTTCACTCAATAACGCTTCAGCAAACTTATCGACGGTATCATAACCGGTCAATTTTGCTGCTTCTTTCACATTAGGAAATAAATAGAATGCGCCATGAGGTTTGACACAGGAAAATCCAGGTATTTCCATTAATTTTTCATAGAATAGGTTTAACCGTTTTTCAAATTGAAGCTTCATTTCTTCCACGCTTTTTTGACTGCCACGATATGCCGCAATGGCTGCATATTGAGATGGAGTGGCCGGATTTGATGTGCTTTGGCTGGCTAGAGATGTCATTTGTTTAATTAATGCTTCGTCCCCTGCTGCATAGCCAATCCGCCAACCGGTCATCGCATGAGACTTTGATACCCCGTTAATAATCACCGTTTGCGATTTTAATTCTTCAGAAAGTTGGGCAATCGAAACATGTTGTTCATCACCATAGATTAATTTTTCATAAATTTCATCAGATACGATGAGAATATCATGATGCAAACAAATCTCACCTAAAGCAGAAAGTTCATCACGACTATATGTCATTCCGGTCGGATTACTCGGTGAATTAATAATTAGTGCTTTTGTTTTATTAGTAATAACTTGCTGTAATTTTTCCGGCGTTAGTTTAAACATGGTTGTTTCATCAGTTTCAACAAATACGGGAACACCACCTGCCAGTTTTACTTGCTCAGGATAAGTGACCCAATATGGTGCCGGAATAATGACTTCATCACCTTCATTGATCAGTGTTTGAAACAGTAAGTAAAGCGCATGTTTTGCCCCATCAGTTACAATAATGTTAGAAGGCTCATAGGGTAGCCCTTGGTCTTTAACAAATTTTTCAATGATTGCTTGTTTCAACGCTAACAAGCCGCCAGATGGAGTGTACTTTGTTTTTCCCTCTTTCAAAGCTTGGTAAGCTGCTTCAATAATATGCTCAGGTGTGTTGAAATCGGGTTCGCCGACACCTAAACCGATCACATCTATTCCTTTCCCTTTTAATTCATTGGCCAGTGCGGTTATTGCCAATGTTGCCGACGGAGCCAATGTTTTGATCCGATTAGCTAGTTCCATCCATGGTTCCTCCTTCATTTGCAAGTTTTATTTATCTTAAAAATAATAGAATTACTAACGTTTTTGAAAATTTTTTTATAAATTATACACTCTGTACCATTCCCCACTATAAAAATCAACATATAAAATACTATAACGGTCTTCCTGATCCCGATAGGTTATTTCATATGCCGGAGCATTTTCAACCATTCCTAATTTTACCCGAATAATTTCTTTCGGCTTTTTATCATTCGATAAGGTAATTAATCCACCCCGTACAAAGTTTAGTAATTCTTTTTCAGACATGCCTTCATTTTTTTCTTTTACAATTATATCTTTTTTTGCATCTTCCGGAACCCAGACAAAAATCTCTTTGTCCTTATCATTCTTACCCTTAATGACATAATAGCTGTCTGTATAATGAAACCAATCAACCGAAGTAACAGACACTAAATTCGTCTCCTTTTCCGCTCTTTCAATTGCTTTCGTTTCGCCTGTTTTCACCGGTTTTGTAGCCGATATATATATTGATATGAATCCGATCGTTAACAGAACAACCGAAACGATCGAAATCATGGAAATTTTAAATTTCATCATCTGTCCCTTCTTTTCAATGAAATGATTATTATGTAGCCTTTATGTTCGGTAAATGGTAAAAATAGCTTTTTTTTGATCTTCTTTATCTAATGCGAGTCCAAACATTAAATCTTCTTTTTTTAATGTTCGATTTAAAATATCAACGATTTTATAAAGGTCCGGTGAATATTCCACCTTTATTGTCGAAAGAACCTCTATCTTTCTTTCCATAAATCATCCTCCCCGGATCTTGTGAAACCAATTTCCATCGATATGGCAAGTCTATAGGCGACTCGTAATGACCAAGCAGGTCCTTTGACTTACCGCAAACAACGAGAAATTCATTCCTTTCTCGACAGCTAAAGAATATTAAAAATCTTTCTTTATTATACCAAGAAAATAGTGTGAAAGATAACTGCTTTCTCCCGATCTTGAAAAAATTTATTACTATTTCATTAAAATATTTTGTCGTCTAGGAATCATTATCAAGCTTTTTACATAATAAAGTTAAATCGACCTTTTCCAGTGGTACCGGTGGGATTGAATGTAAAAACGTACGTCCATAACTAGTTGAATAAATGCGTTTATCAAATATGATCCATTCACGAATCTTCGTTCCCGGATTCATCAGTTTTACAAATCCTTGTTTAAAGCGAATAACAGCTTCCGGTAAAGATAACGTTTGGAACGAATTGATCCCTTTATTTTTCAGTGCTTTTGCTCGATGGTAATGAACCGGTTCATTAGGAGAAAGAAAAGGTAATCTTACCATTATCGCCGTTTGAAGTGATTGATCAAAACTGAATTGTTCCAGATTCGAGTTTGAAATGAACAAAATCACCTTATCAAAGCGGCTAAATTGCTTACTAAGCCGATGTAAACTTCCGCTTGAAACGCCTTGTGCCATTAGTAAATATTCATCAAGTGCACCACTGTCTTTTATTAAATGGTACGTTTTTTTCAACATTTCATTGGAACTGAATAAGATTAACAACTTTCTTTCCAAAGTTGTTGCGATGGCGATAATGGAATTACTAATTTTTTCAATATACTCCTCTTCCTTTACCTCTGAAATATTAGGTAAATCGTTTAAGCTGTATAAACGAATCTGTTTATAAAACGACTCGGTGGAATAAAACTGTTTAGTAACAACAGGAAAATCATTTAAGCCAAGCTTTTTTATCATATATTGGAAAGAGTCCTCGACTGTTAACGCATTAGAAATAAAGATGATTGCCTTTTTACGTAAATATAATGTCTTTGCTAAATCATCCTCCACATATAATGGCTGACTGTGAATGACAATAGATGTAAGAGGATTCCGTTCATCCATGTCTAACCAAATTAATTTATTGTTTTGCAAATCCTGAAATTCCATGTTCATTTTTTTAAGTATGGTTAGATCTGTCAATAGTAAGGAGAAGTCTTCAACTGTCATTTTTTCCTGTTCAGATAAAAAATGATAATAACGAAATAATTGATTTAACCGTTCTTCTAAACATGAAAAGAAAACGGTAAATGCATCATAAACTCGTTCCCAACTATAAAGAATATCGGAAAAAATCGGTGTATTTTCAATAACAATTTTTCCGTTATATATATTTTTGTTGTTTTGTTTATAAACAGCCACACATGTTTGAAAAAACTCATCCAGACGTTCTAAAAAATCATGAATAATCAATTGAACTTTCTCTGCATTATATGTAACCGGCAAATTGTATTTTGTCAGTATCGCATCAATTTTTCCCGACACTTTCATTTGTTCAATCGGACCTAATTGATTTAATAAAAATTTCATTCTCCGGTAAGTTAATTTCATTCCGAAAACCGATAAAGCGTTATTTTCAAATAAATGTGCCTCATCAATAATGACATATTCAAAATCAGAAAAAATATTATTTTCTTCCTCCACATTTGTTAACAAATAATGATGATTTGTAACAACAATTTGTGCTGCGCTGGCTTTGGTTACGGCTTTCCGATAAAAATCCCGGTCGAACCATGGATTACTTCCTTCCTTATCGATTTGAATACCGGAAATCCTGCGCAAAAATTGCCAACCGCCTGTCGATAAATTCAACTCATCACAATCACCGGTTTCTGTTTCAGTCAACCAAACTAGAATTTGCATTTTTGTAATCACTTCATCATAATGCTCACTATGCTCATGTAAGATTCGTTCAAATTTCCATAAATTTAAATATCGGTTTCGTCCCTTCAACAACTGAACGGAAATTGGTTGAGCCAAACATGAACGAACTTGTGGAATAATCTCTTGTAAAATAACTTGCTGATCATGAACCGTTGCGGTTGCCACTAATACAGGCTTGTTTTTTTGCATCGAAAAAACGGCGGCCGCTAATAAATAAGAAAATTTATGATTGGTCTCTGCACCGGTTTCAATTAATGCCAAATCACCACGATCAAGAGAAGCATGAATAAAAGAAGCGGGTGATTCTTCTGCCCATTCGTCTTGTAAATTCACTTTCTCCAAAACCGCTTTATGGTGCCCGGTACTTAGATTTTGATCGACTTTCTCTTTTTTCAATACAATTCCGCGAAACAGTTCCAAATCAACAGCTAATTTTCGCGGATGACTGACCCTTTCTAAATACCACTGATCAAGAAGGTGAAATAAATCCGACTTTACATATTTTGCCAGATTACGTAAAGCGAAAATCGTTTGATCCGGAAGATGATCCAGTTTGTTAAGCATGGCTAAAAACCATTCAGCCGTGACGATGGCATCACTGTCTGCCTGATGCGGCCGGTCATGATCGAAACCGGCGAAATTGGCAATATCACTCAACTTGTAACTTTCCAAGGTAGGCATAAAGATGCGCGTCATTTCCACCGTATCAATAACCGGAGAGGTAAGTTTCGGAAAACCCCCAAGCTCCAATTCATCCTGCAAAAAGGTTAAATCAAAATGGGCATTATGAGCAACAAAGCAAGCTTCCTCCATCAGTTGGAGAATTTCCCCGGCGACCTCCGTAAAAGATGGGGCATTAGCAACCATCTCATTATCAATCCCGGTCAATTCGGTAATAAATGGAGAAATAGGGATTCCCGGATTAAGAAAGGTGGTAAATGTCTCCGTTATTTTTCGGTCTTCTAGGACAACGCCGGCAAACTGGATCATTCGGTCGCCTTTTTTCGGAGAATGTCCTGTTGTCTCTATATCCACGATTACAAATTTATTCAAAGTCAACACCTCATATTTCTATCAAGAAAACATTACCATAATTTTGCACTTTCGAAAAGTCTCCTATTCCTGATAGGAAAGTAGCAGCAGTTTCTTTTCTTTCGTAGCTTTCCTTGTGGAGCCAAATAAGAAAACAAATCAAAAACGTCCGGCTGAAATCGATATTCGATCTCAGCCGGACGTGAATACAAAAAGTTTATGATTCAATCACCGTTTTTTCCTTTTCTGCTCCGATGATTTCGATTATTTTGTTTTGTTCATTTAAAACGGCAATTTTCGGTCGGTGTTCTTTCACTTCTTTTTCATCAACAAAAACATAAGAGATCACGATAATAATATCACCCGGTTGGACTAGTCTTGCAGCGGCCCCATTCAGGCAAACAACATGGCTGCCTCGCTCGCCGGGTATGATATATGTTTCAAAACGGGCCCCATTATTGTTATTGACAATTTGAACCTTTTCGTTGGCTACCATGCCAACCGCATCTAATAAGTCTTGATCAATCGTAATGCTGCCAACATAGTTTAAATTGGCTTCCGTTACACGGGCACGATGAAGTTTGGCATTCATCATTACTCGAAACATTTCTACATTCCACCTTTAAGTTCAAGAATGATATTGTCGATTAATCTCGCTTTTGAAAATTGGACGGCGATAGCGATTATGATTTTCCCCGTTAACCTTGTCTGAGGTTTTAATTCGGGATATGAATATATTTCGACATAATCAATCTTTCCATTTACTTTGTTTTGTAAAAATTGTTTTATTCCCGCAATGATGACGTCGGGGTCTCGTTCACCGGCAAAAATTCGTTCTTTTGCCTCTACCAGTGATTGATAAAGAAACGGTGCTTCCTGACGTTCTGCCTCTGTTAAATTCACATTCCGGGAACTTTTTGCAAGCCCGTCTTCCTCACGTACCGTTTCGACCGGACGCAACGTAATTGGGAGATTTAAATTTTTTATTAACCCATCAACAACAGCGACTTGCTGGGCATCTTTCAACCCAAAATACACATGATGCGGGCGAATAATAGAAAATAATTTTACAAGAACCGTTGCAACCCCGTCAAAATGACCGACACGCTTCCTGCCACAAAGAACATCTACCCGCTTTTTCACTTTTATTTCCACGGTCATTTCATCGGGATACATTTCTTGAACAGTCGGGCAAAATAAGTAATCAACACCGACACTTTTTGCCAACCGTTCATCTCTTTGGAGATCCCGCGGATAAGCATCATAATCTTCATTCGGTCCAAATTGAAGCGGATTAACAAAAACACTGGCTACAACAATGTTATTTTCTTCTTTCGCTCGCCTCATTAATGTTAAATGACCTTCATGCAAATAGCCCATTGTTGGGACAAAGCCGATTGTTTGGTTATTTTGTAAGTATTGACCTGAAATGTTGCTCATCTCTTCAACCGTCCGGATGATTTTCATGCTTTCACTCCTCCATACAAGCCCGCCAATACTTCTTCTTTGAGGGTGTAGCTTGTCTGATCATCCGGAAATGTACCGTTTTTTACCTCAGTAGCGTAGTTTTTGATTCCGTTTATAATTTCTGTTTGGATATTGGCATACGGTTTAACGAATTTAGGTAAACGATCGACGCCGTAACCAATTGCATCATGATATACAAGTACTTGTCCATCGGCATGATTCCCCGCACCGATCCCGATTACCGGAATTTTCAATTGTTTGGTTAGCTCAGCTGTAAGTTGGTAAGGAATACATTCAACGACAAGCATGAAGGCTCCTGCCTCTTCACATTTTTTCGCATCTACTATCAGTTTACGGGCAGCTTCCACCGATTTCCCCTGTACTTTATATCCGCCTAATACACCAACCGATTGTGGGGTTAACCCGAGATGTCCAACAACAGGAATCCCGGCCTTCGTTAAATGAGAAATCGTTTCCAATACATCGTCTGCCCCTTCCACCTTCACCGCATTTGCCCCGCCTTCTTGCATAATTCTTGCGGCATTTCTTAACGTTTCATCTTTTGATAAATGATAAGTGGCAAAGGGCATATCAACAACGACAAAAGTATTTGTTGCCCCCCGTCTGACAGCTTTTGCGTGGTGAATCATATCATTCAAGGTTACTTGAATAGTTGATTCATAGCCAAGTACGACCATTCCCAGTGAATCCCCTACTAAAATACAATCGATGCCTGCCTGTTCGACAAGTTTTGCTGACGGATAATCATAGGCAGTTATCATGGTGATTTTCTCTTTCATTTCTTTCATCTTCAAAAAATCGATTGTTTGTTTCATTTTTTTTACGTACCTCCTCTTTTTTTCAGAGGAAATGAAACTTTGAACTCCGCCAAACAGATTTGACGCAGTTGCCCTTATATGTCAGGAAGGAAAAATCGGAAAGTTTTGCGTTCAAAACTTTAAAGAAAACTCGGCGACTGTCGAGCCTTTAGGCGATGGCAGAGCCGTAGTTGCGCTTATACTTAAAACTTAAAATTTCCCACTACGTCGAATTCACTTCTTTGCTGGAAATTTATACATTCTTAAGGTACAAGGAAAAATTGTTGTCGTTTTTCCTCTCTCGCTGTTCCTCTTCTCATGGATGAAAAACATACGCTCTGGTGTCAAGAGGCGATTCGCTTGCTTGAACTTCACAGCTCTTTTTATCCTTCTTTGAACACGTACGATAAACAAAAAAATCCTTCCAGGGCACGAAGGATTTGAAGATTTTTTTCAGTTTCATCCCTCTGTCCCGGTCCTCTACGGCTACAGGCAGATTTTCTATTATAAAAAAATCGATGAGATGACAGATACCGCCCGGAGAGGTGCAGTTCTATCTCTTGAAAATCATTATATCAACTTAACTGATTTTTGACCAGTAAAATGTAAAAAAGAACCTGACCTGTTTATGATCCGGTATTATGGCAAATCAATATCCGCAGAATAAATTTCCATTACTTCCCCGGTGGCTTGCTTCAGTAAGAGAACACCTTCATCATTAATTCCTATGGCAAAACCGGTATAACTCCCCTTTGCCGTACGGGCAGTAATTTGTTTCCCGATTGAGTTCGCGTAACTTTCCCACAATTGTTTAATTGGTTTAAACCCTGTATGTAAATATTCATTTAATAGTTGTTCTAATTGATAACAAATATTTTGTAACAGCTTTGTTCGGCTAACGGTTTTGTCGGCTTCGATTTTTAATGATGTAGCAATCGTTTGTAATTCTTCCGGAAAATCCGCCTTGTTCTGATTCACATTCACACCGATACCGATAATAACCGATTGAACCCTGTTTTCTTCAGCTTGCATTTCCGTTAAAATGCCACATACTTTTCGGCCGTTAATCAATATATCATTTGGCCATTTAATTGTTGGATGTAGACCGGTTGTTGCTTCAATTGCCTGAATAACAGCCACCGCCGTCAGTAATGTTAGCTGAGGCGTTTTCTGTATCGGGATTTCGGGGCGAACGATGATACTCATCCACAATCCTGTTCCTTTAGGAGAATACCATTGCCTGACAAGTCGTCCCCTTCCTTCCGTTTGCTCATCGCTTACAACCAATGTTCCGTGCTTTGCTCCATTCAATGCGAATTCTTTAGCTAATTTTTGGGTGGATGAAACGGATTCATAAAAATGAACTGTGCGACCAATTTCTTCCGTCTCCAACCCTAAGTAAATTTCATTGGCCGATAGTTTATTGGAATGTTCAACAAGTAAATATCCTTTTTTTCGGACAGCCTTCACTTGAAAACCTTCCTTTTTTAACTCTTCAATATGTTTCCAAACAGCCGTTCTGCTGCAACCGATTTCCTTTGCCAATTTTTCTCCGGAAATATATTCCCCTTTTGCATTTCGGAATGCGTTTAAAATATCTTTGCGAACGTTCGATTTCACGGGAACAACCACTCCTTGATTTTGCTCTTATCATTATCAATTTCCTTGTTTATTATCGCCTTTTCGATTTTTTCTAGCGTTTCCTTGATCCAAGGTCCGCTTTTTTGATTTGCCCAGTTCATTAAGTCATATCCGGAAATCACCAGTTGTTCACGACTGTTAATCGGCAAATTAGCCCATATGTTTTTCACCATTTGCACATTTTGTTGTATAGGGAAATGATGCAGAACAGAGTAAATTTTTTCGGTACTTATACACGTATCATACCCGTTGTAATAAACCATTTCTTTTGTCCAACTCTGTTCTTTCCGCAATTGGTAAGCCGCATAAATCTTTTTCACTGCTTTAATTATTCTTAAAGGTGTTTTCCATGCACGTAAAAATCCGTCAACCGGTTCTTTATCAATTAGGATGAGTAATATCGCCCATATTTCCGTTTCTGTCCATATTGGCAGATGAATTATATCAGCAGTCTGTTTCAGTTCTTGTCCATAGCCGCTAAGTTTTGGTAAATAATGATGCAAATTTTGTTCAACAAGTAAGCTTATGGCCTGTTTCCGACTCTTCCCGACAAGGATTTTTTGAAATTCCGCATAGATTCGTTCAACCGAAATATTCGTTAAAAGCTCCCCGTATTTTTCGATAGCCTTATAAGTATCTTGCTCGATTCGAAAATTAAGTTGACTAACGAAGCGAATGGCCCGCATTATGCGAAGAGCATCTTCGGTAAATCGCTCTTCCGCATTTCCGACCGTTCGAATCAATTTGTTTTTAATATCTTCTCGACCGGAAAACGGGTCGATTAATTCACCGGTTTTCGTCATAGCGATCGCATTCATCGTAAAATCTCTCCGTTTTAAATCCTCCTGAAGGGAACGAATAAATGTAACCTTATCCGGTCTGCGGTAGTCGGTATATTCACCATCTGTACGAAACGTGGTAATTTCGTAGTTCTCACCATTATAAATAACAACTACTGTACCATGTTTAATCCCGACATCAATTGTTTTTGGAAAAATTTGTTTAATTTCTTCCGGAAATGCACTTGTTGCAATATCAACATCCTCAATGGATCTATGTAAAAGTGCATCTCTGACAGAACCGCCGACAAAATACGCTTCAAATCCGGCTTGTTCAATTTTTTCCAAAACCGGAACAGCCTTCTTAAACTTCTCAAGCATATCACTCATCCATTTCCATTAGTTGGTAATAAATATCTTCATATTGGTTCAGGATTTTTCCTGAAGAAAACTGGGTCCGGGCTCTTTTTATTCCTGCTTTTGAAAATTGCCCGTGAAGCTCATCATCTTGCAAAATCTTTAAAGACATGGAGGAAATCATATCGATATCACCCACCTCACAAATATAGCCCGTTCGTCCGTTTTCAATTACTTCCGGTATTCCCCCGGTATTCGTTCCGACACAAGGTACACCGCAAGCCATTGCTTCCAGCGCAACTAACCCGAAACTTTCTTTTTCCGATAACAATAACAATAAGTCACTTATAGCATATAATTCTTCGAGATTATCTTGCTTACCAAGAAAAAGAACCTGTTTTGTTAAATGACGTTCATCCACCATTTGTGATATTATTCCCATTTCCGGGCCGTCACCGACTAACAATAGTTTTGCCGGAATCATCTCCGTAATTTTTTGAAATGATTCAATCACATCTTTCACACGTTTGACCGGTCGGAAATTGGATACATGAATAATTACTTTTTCATCTTCTTTAATGCCAAAATCAGCTTTCAATTGATGGTTAGCATCCATTTTATAGTAGATTCTTTCGTCAATAAAATTATATACGGTTCGAATTGGTTTCATAGGTGTAATTAAACGATGCGTTTCATCAACTAGCGCATTGGATACGGCTGTAACTTCATCTGATTTTTCAATACCAAATTGTATGGCTTTTTTCAAAGACGAGTCTTGACCTAATACAGTAATATCCGTACCGTGCAATGTTGTGACAATTTTAAAATCGGTTTCTGCCATCTGCCTGGCTAAAAGCGCACAAATGGCGTGGGGAATTGCATAATGGACATGAATAATTTGCAATTTTTCCCGATCCGCTACCTCAGCAATTTTACTGGCAAGCTGAATATCATACGGGGAATATTGAAAAACAGCATATTGATTCACTTCCACTTGATGGAAAAAAATGTTGGGATACATTTTCTTTAGACGAAACGGCATGTTTGATGTTATAAAATGAATTTCATGGCCTTTTTCCGCCAGCATTTTTCCCAACTCTGTTGCAATAACCCCGGAGCCGCCGACTGTTGGATAACAAACAATTCCTATTTTTAGTTTCATAATCCCATCCTTTAATGATAATTGCGATGTTTTACCGTCATGACTTTTCTATAATTTTAGACAATAACACCTGTCTAAATACTTACACGTAACTGATAAAATGAAAAAACTTTCATTGTCTCATATTCTTGATGACTTCTCTCCAATCAATATCTCCTCTTTCTAAACCGCGAATCAATACTTCCGCAGTTCCCATATTTGTTGCGATTGGAACACGATAGACATCGGCAAGACGAATGAGTGCAGAAACATCCGGCTCATGCGGTTGGGCAGTTAAAGGATCCCTAAAGAAGATAACAATGTCCATTTCATTTTTAGCAATCCTCGCACCAATTTCCTGGTCACCGCCAAGAGGTCCGGATTGAAAACGATGCACCTGTAGTCCGGTAGCCTCGATAATTCGCTGACCTGTTGTTCCTGTTGCAAAAAGGCTGTGTTTTTCAAAAATATAACGGTAGGCTGTAACAAATTGAACTAAATCATCTTTTTTTCGATCATGTGCAATCAGGGCAATATTCATCTATAAACACCTCTATTTTTTTATTATGATGGAACCTTGTTAGTCCAGAATGTTCTCTAAACCATAGACGTATCCATCAAGTTTCATAACTGTCTCAACGGAAACTTTTACTCCCGTCATGAAGGATGACCGATCATATGAATCATGGCGAATGGTTAATGTTTCGCCTTTTGCGCCAAATATCACTTGCTGATGAGCAATTAATCCGGGCAGTCGGACACTATGAATATGCATACCGTAAAGTTCAGCTCCACGGGCTCCTGTCAATTTTTCGGTTTCATTCGGATGACCTTGTTGTTTCGGTTCTCGATATTCATGAATCATTTCAGCAGTTTTAATTGCCGTTCCACTCGGGGCATCCAATTTCCCGTCATGGTGCAGTTCAATAATTTCAACATCGCCGAAATATTTGGCTGCCATTTGAGAAAATTTCATCATCAATACGGCCCCAATTGCAAAGTTAGGAGCGATAATGCAGCCAAGCTTTTTCTCATTGGCAAGAGCTTTTAATTCTTCTAACTCATCAGGTGAAATTCCTGTCGTACCAACAACCGGCCGTACATTTAATTCAAGTGCCGACTTGGCGTGATAAAAGGCTGCTTCCGGAACAGTTAAGTCAATTAAGCAATCCGGTTCCGTATGTTTCAAACAAGTATGTATATCGGTATAAATCAGGCAATCCACTCCCTGAAATTCCGATTCAACTTCAGAAAGCTGTTTCCCATCATTTTCTTTATCAATAACGGCAACCAGTTGAAAATGCCTTTGACTGGTGACCATTTTAACGGCTTCACGTCCCATTCTTCCCCGTGGCCCGGCAATAACAATTTTAATTGGATTCGTCATCGTGATTCTCCTCCTTTTTTGTCCAGCGATTTGCATCCCGCGTTTTAAATTTCTCCATTACTCTATTATGTGCTTCTTCCAAGTCAATTTCCAATGAATTGGCAAAACAAATTAATACAAATAACATATCCCCCACTTCTTCTTCAATGGTTTTTTCCTTCTCTGTTGATTTTTTCGGTTTTTCACCATAATAATGATTCACTTCCCGGGCCAGTTCACCTAATTCTTCAGTCATTCGAGCCGTTAATGCCAAAGGGCTGAAATAACCTTCTTGAAACTGGGAAATATACTGATCGACCTCTTTTTGCAAGTCATGTATGGTTTTCAAGCGTATCACCTCTAGTATTTTGGATGAATCTTGCAATGCTACTATAGTATATGTTACTTGAAATTACGAGAGAATGACAATCATTTATTGTTGAAAAGTAATATTTGCTATGGATTGAGGAAAAGAGTAAAATATTGACGGACTCATTAGATTGATAGAGAGAAATTCCATTTTTAGAAAGGAACATGCTTATGAAAAAAATTACCGTCAACATCAAAATGAAAAATATCCTTCTTATCTTATTCGGTACAGCCATCTATTCATTTGGACTCGTCCATTTTAATATGCAAAATAATTTAGCAGAAGGCGGATTTACCGGAATCACATTACTTCTTTATTTTTTATATTCAATTAATCCGTCTATCAGCAATTTAGTTTTAAATATTCCTGTTTTTATCCTTGGATGGAAATATTTAGGAAAAACTAGTTTTATTTATACCATTATCGGTACAGTCGGCCTCTCCTTCTTCCTCGAAATTTTTCAACGTTACCAAGTTACCATTCCGCTTGATCATGATATGACATTAGCAGCACTTTTTGCAGGGGTGTTTATCGGCGGGGGACTGGGGATTATTTTTAGAAGCGGCGGAACAACGGGAGGGGTTGATATTATCGCCCGCTTAGTTCGAAAATTCCTAGGATTTCCGCTCGGACGGACGATGTTCTTATTTGATGCGGCAGTCATCACCATTTCCATCATCGCCTATTTGACACCAAGAGAAGGAATGTATACTTTAGTTGCTGTGTTTATAGGTGCGAAAATAATTGATTTTATCCAAGAAGGAGCATATTCAGGCCGGGGTGCTTTCATCATATCCGACAAATATTCGGAAATCGCAGAAAAAATAAGTACAGAATTATATCGAGGTGTAACCGCTCTTGAAGGGCAAGGATATTATTCAAAAGCAAATAAAAAAATCTTATACTGTGTTGTTGCCAAACGTGAAATTATACCTTTGAAGAATATTGTAACTGCGATCGATCCCCATGCTTTCGTTACGATTACCCATGTCCATGAAGTGTTAGGTGAAGGTTTTACTTTAGATGAAAACAAAAATCCAATCCATATTTAGTATTGAACGAAACAAGAGCTGATGATCATCAGCTCTTGTTTCAGTTTCGTCATTTTTATTAATCATCATTGTTCATTCCAACAAACATCAAAACGAATCGTAACAGTTCCAATAATGCAACGGCAGCAGCAGCAACATATGTTAAGGCGGCAGCATTCAGCACACTTCTTGCGCCTCTTTCCTCGTCATTTCGAATAATGCCTAAGGAAACAACTTGGTTTAATGCCCGACTTGATGCATTAAATTCTACCGGCAACGTGACAACTTGGAATAGTACGGCTACTGCCATAAAGATAATTCCAAGTAAAGCCAAATTCGCCATTTGGAACATGAAACCGATGATTATTAAGATCCATGATGTATTTGAACCAAAACTTGCCACCGGAACTAATGAAGATCGTAAACGTAAAAAGGCATAATCTTCTTGATCCTGAATAGCGTGTCCACATTCATGGGCTGCAACAGCAAGTGCTGCAATCGAATGACCATGATAGTTTGCCGAAGATAGCCGCACTACTTTTGCACGTGGATCATAGTGGTCACTTAAAAATCCCCGTGTTTCTTCAATTTGAACATCATATAAGCCATTCGAATCCAAAATTCTTCTGGCCACTTCATAACCAGTGGTTCCTGTGGAATTTGGAACATTCGAATATTTTTTGTATGCACCATTTACTCGCATACTTGCCCATATTGGGATAATTGTAATGATAAGAAAGTAAATCAGGAAACTTCCCATTTACATCCTCCTTATTCTATTTTATAAAAATTTTATAGAATATCTCTGTGTGTGTCAATTTTTTTGCCCTTTTTTTGCTGCTTTGTGAGCCGCTCTTTCAGCCTTGTATTTTTTCCAACCAACATAGGATAAAGTTAATATGATGATTCCTCCCGTTGAAATAATGACCCACCATAAAGATAAATCGGCTTCATCTTCTTCGGCATTTTCAAAAAGACTTTGTAAATCTTTTTGGAGTGTTTCTATTGCTTCCAGTCCATCATCACTATTCAATAGCTTATTTGAATATTGTTCCCAGTATTGAAGTTGGGCATCGACTTTTTGAACTTTTTCAACTGGAACATCCAACATAATACTCGGATAAACGATGTCATATACGCTTAAAAAACGGTTAAATTCTTCATGAAAATGTTGGTAGTCTTTTTGTTCAATTTTTTCTTTCACGGATTGAAATGCTGTTAAAACAGAACTTTCCATATTCGTCCAAAGGGGTTCGTAGTCTGTGATCACAGCATCAACAACAAGGCGAAACTTTGTTAGACGATTGACGATTTCCTCATTTGTAAAAGTCCCGTTTTCTATCGTTCTCACTGACTCATGGTGGGCAACTTGTAAGATTCGCTTTTCATCAGCGGATATGTCACTCGTATGTTCAAGTATCTCACCAATATTCTTCAAAACTTTTTGAGTTTCTACATATCTTTGTGCTTTTGAAAGTTGAAGGGCTTCATTCGCCAGCATATCCAATGTATTGAGGTCGCTCCCATTTTCTACAGCTTGTACACCATTTACTGGTCCAATTAAAAACGTAAATAAAGTCAATAATATGACTAATTGTTTCATTTCCTGTCCCCCCTATTCCTACTAAAATGTATGATAGAGTGGACAAGGATAGACCTTGAAAAATTAAAATACCATTGTTTTTCTTTGTTTTTTCATCCCAAAGTAAAAGGTGATCCAGATCGAAACAATACTTAGCCAAAATGTAAAGTAGCCGATTTGGGGAATAAATTGATCAAGCGCTCCGTATCGAGGATACATAAAAAAGACATAATCGATGATTTCATTATGTAAAGTCCATATGGCAGCAATCACTAAATGTTTTCCTTTTATTCGATAATATGGAGAATAAAGTAAACCTTGAACAGCCATTCCTAAATGGGAAGCAATTAACATATAGCCTTGCCATGGCAAGTAGCCTGAAACAATCAAGGTTAAGATATTCATGACTACCGCCCAAATCCCATATTTAAATAATGTCATTATCGCCAAAGCCTCAAACAATGGCCAATTTTTTTTGAACAGAAAAGCAATGAGGACGAAAACAAAGAAAAAGCTGGCAGTCGGACTGTCCGGAACAAACGGTAAAAAAATTGGAGGGGTTTCCGCCAATTGATATCCGTACCAATAGTAACCGTAGATTGTCCCGATAACATTAATAAATAGCAAGATAACAAGAAATTTTTTCCTTGTTAAAAAATATTGAAAATTTACCACTCGCATCACCTCTATTCTATTATAAACGGATTTAAACGGAACCAAAAACTAATTTCAAATTAGAAGGGTAAGACCTCTTTTTCATATAAGTCAACTGCTGACCAAATGAAATCGAAAGCCTTACCCTAGAAAAAGACCATTATTATTTTTCAATACTTTTAATAAATTCGGCAATTTGTTGCAATTCTTCATCTGTTCCTTGGAAAATTCCCGGTGGCATACTACCCTTTCCATTTTTCGCAATATCTTTAATCTCATCAACCGATAATTTCGTTCCAGCTAAAGGTGGCCCGGAACCGCCTTCCAAATTTCCGCCATGACAGCTTAAACAAGTATTGGCTTCAAGAATTTTATAAGCCGGATCCTCTTTATCGACCTCGACAACTTCACGAATCATCCCTTGTTTTTTGGCCGCTTCCCAATCATGATGAGCGGCGGCTTCCCAAGTTAAATAAAATATAGCGCAAATCGCAAGTAGCATAAATCCCGTAGCAAACGGACGGTCAAGCGGACGCCTTTTTGGTCCCCGATCAAGAAAAGGCGCCAAGAGTAAAGCAGTAAAAGCCAGCCCTGGAATGATAAAAGCACCTAAAATATTATATGGTCCTGATGCAAATGAATACTTTAACAATTGATAAAGAAACAGAAAGTACCAGTCCGGCATCGGTATATAGCTGGTATCCGTCGGGTCGGCAACCCTCTCTAATGGAGGCGGTTCGACAACTACCAGACATAAAAAGCCAATTAAGAAGACAGCCCCGACCATCCATTCTTTCAACAAGAAATCAGGATAGAAAGCTTCTGTTTTTCCGGGATATTCCGAGTAGTCTTTCGGGATATTCGGCTTCCGATTATTGATCGGAACACGAGAATCCCCGACAAACTTCATTCCTTTCCCCCTCTTCATATGTTCCCCTCCTTAATACAAAACAACTTCAACCCATTGAAATTACAGCGGACCTGAAATCCCTTGTTTGCGAATCATAAGGAAATGCAAGCCGATTAATCCTAGCAATGCTGCCGGTAAGAAAAATACATGGATGGCAAAGAAACGCGTTAATGTCTCTGCACCAACAATATGTTCATCACCGCTCAGCAATGTTTTTAGCATATCACCAATCAAAGGTGTAGATTGTGCAATATCCAAAGTAACTTTTGTAGCGTTTAGCGCTTTCATATCCCACGGTAACAAGTAACCGGTTAAGCCTAAGGCCAACATGACAAAAAAGATTAAAACCCCAACAATCCAGTTTAACTCCCGGGGCTTTTTATAAGCACCTTGGAAAAATACCCGCAACGTATGTAAAAACATCATAACAATCACAATACTTGCTCCCCAGTGATGCATTCCACGGACAATCTGCCCAAATGCGACCTGATTCTGCAAATAATATACCGATTCCCAAGCACGCTCAATATCCGGAACATAATACATAGATAAGAACATTCCCGACAAAACTTGGATTACAACGACAAAGAAAGTCAAGCCGCCAAAGCAATAAACAAATGCGCTAAAATGATGGGCCGGGTTTACGTGCTCAGGTACTTCATGGTCTGCAACATCACGCCATAACGGGGTAATATCTAAACGTTCGTCGATCCAATCATATACTTTGTTTAACACTTTTATGCACCCCTAACCGCACTTGCTCGTCTACTTAAATAAAGCACGCCATCTTTTACCTTATACTTATACCGGTCTAATGGTCCGCGAGGCGGTGTCCCCGGTACATTGGTTCCGTCTTTTTCATACAACCCTTTATGGCATGGACAGAAAAATTGATTTGGATGGTCTTTGTTCGAATTCCAGTTAACCGTACAGCCTAAATGTTTACAAACCGGTGAAAGTGCAATAATTTCACCTTTATCATCTTTGTATACCCATGCTGTTTGTGTTACATTGGACGTATACCATCCGTCTTCCTGCTCAAATTGAAAATCGACACGAGTCGGTTCGTTTGTCAATTCATCAACTTTCACGGTTGTTGCAATAAAATCGCCCCCCGCTTCAACCTGTAAAACAGGATCAACTGCCATTCGCAGCATTGGCATCACTGAAGCAGCCGCCATAAACCCGCCTACACCCATTATCGTATAGCTAAGGAATTGGCGCCTTGTTACCCGTTGTTCACTCATCCTACTCCCCTCCAATCTTGCAATTCAATGGGTATACCCCTTTCTATCATAGTCAATTTTTATAATATATCATCATCAAAATTAGGTCAATATAATAAATATTATTAAATAATATTTTATTCAGTTATCAACTTCACAATTCTTATTAACCACTTACATCTTCTGCTTCCTGCCATTTTTCTACAAAAAGATTCAACAATTGTTTAACTTGATTATCGATAATGGCCATTTTATTCGTTCCATCAAGATGTTCAAGCGGAATGGATGGAATCCAAATCAACTCTCCTTTTAACTGTTCAACGATACTTTTCCATGATTGGTCAGAGCTGATAAAGAAAAGATGTTTAAACGATTTCTTAGTCAGTTCGTGATGCCATTTGGTAAGCAACATTTTTTTATCTTGATCGGAAAAGTTTAAAAAATAGACAAATGATGGTAATAGAAGGATTCTCCCTTTAAATTGGCGCTCAATTTCGATTGCAATCATTTGGATGAATTCGCTTCCACTTGCAGCGTCTTTTCCACGTTCATCAAAGGAGATTGGAACCATTGGAATCAGAACGGTATCAATATATTCCTTTGAAAGAGTGAAAGTGGAAAAATCTTGAGCTGTCCAACGCACTCTTTCACCTCCCTTTTCCTAAATCTGTTTCAAAAATAATTTTTTAAGCAAATAAATATCTTTGTTTAATTATAAAGATAGCATAATTTTATACAAATATTTGAATAAATTGTGAACAATTTTAGACATTTTTATGAAACTACCGTTTTGTTTTTCCACCTTAACAACGAGTCAAGACCTCCATCTCAAGACTTTCGAGTTTATAAAAGGAAAAGGTGGGACTGCTGCCCATATATGCCCGACTGGTTCAACTAACTTAAAGAAAAAGGTGCCCAACGAACGGGCAAGTTCATTAAAAACTACAAAGAACCCGTGGTCGGACACCTTTTCTATCGATTCAAAATCCGGTTTAACTGTTCGGATAACATGATAAATTCTTCTTTATCTTTCCGGTCCAATGCTTTATCAATTTTTTCCCGAATTTGCTCCAGTTGGAAATTCTTAATGGAGGTTTGTAAGAACTGTTCTGCAAGTTCACGGTCCTTATCCGAAATCTCCAAGTGTTCCGGCATATACGGATTATTCTCAAGAACAAGTGCATAATGATGCGATTTGTGAACTGCCTTAAAGTTCAATTGGATATATATCTCCTGATCACGATTGAGTCGAATATCATGAAAAGATTTTTCAGCATCTGTTGTTAAAATAGAATCTTTGTAAAAACGAAAAGGGACATCATCCACACATTGGGTACTCATTATAATTCCCCGGGGACAAAATTCGGCATGTTCCACAAAATGGACTTTTTCCATCAATTGATCATGGCTCATTAAATAATTTAAAATCCATACACATTCCCGCCTTTTCAATTGATAATGATTAAGAAACCAGCGGATAAATTCTTTTTTCTCATTAACAGATATAGGAGCGGCCATCGACAATCCCTCCTTGTTAAATAAAATTAATTACTTACTGTCTGCTTCCAATCTCTCCAAAACATCCAGATACTCAGCATTCGTTGGGTCCATATTTTGCAGTTTATTAAATACTTCGATAGCTTCATCAAAAATTCCTTCTTCTAACAGAAAAAATCCATAATTTTGTAGAAAGTCACTGTTTTCTTTTAAATATCTATATGCACTACGGTAAGCATTTAATGCCTCAGAATATTGTTCTTCTTTGTCACAACTGACGGCATAATCCCAGAGAAGATCAGGGTCTTCTTCACCTTCCGCTAACAATGGTTCGACTAATTGGATAATCTCTTGATATCGTTCCTGTTTTAAATAAAGCTTATTCAAAGTAAGAAGTGCATCGATATACGAAGGATCCAATTCAATTGCATCCAAGAAAAATTTTTCTGCAGATGATTCATCTCCCAGCTTCAAACTGATTTTACCGGCAAAATAATGAAGTTCTCTTTGATAAGGGTTCACTTTTAACCCGGCTGTTGAAATTTGCAAAGCTTTTTCAAGATCCTCGAGATGTTCATAACTTTTGGCAAGCGGCAGATATAAGCTGTGATAATCAGGATCCAGTTCTTTTACTTCGGTTAATTTTTCAATTGCTTTTTCATATAAACCGGCCTGGTAAGCAGTCAACCCGTAACCAAAAAGCACATCGATATCAAGCTTGTCTTCCAATACATGGTCATAATGATGTATTGCTTTTTCAAATTCTCCTGCTGCCGCATAAGCATCCGCCAGTCGCTGGTGTAAATTGACATGACCGATTTCTTTTGTATCTTTAAGCAGTTGTTCATATTTATAAATCGCTTCAGCAAATTTTCCAATTGAGGCATACAGTTCTGCTAAAGCAAATTGAATGACAGGTTCATCAGGTGCTATTTTTTCTGCCTGTAAAAGTTTTTGTATACTTACTTCAAAAAGCCCTTGGGAATCATATAAATCCGCTTGTAACAAAAGGGCTTGAGCATAAAATGGGTCTTCCGCGTTAATTTTTTCCAATGTTGATAAAGCTTCATCTTCCCGATCTAACTGGATAAAGACTTCGGCAACCGCTACCAGTAATTCTCCCTCATCCGGGTAACGGTCAAGCAAGCGCTGATAAAGAGTCAATGCCTCTTCCAAAAAACCGAGATGGGTTAATTCCTCAGCAAGGGCGTAGATCTCCTCATCACTACCTTTATTTAAAACTGCATGAAAAATTTTTTCAGCTTCTTTCAATTTTCCTTGCTTCATTAACAGTGTATATTGCTCCGTTTTATTCATCGAACATTGCTCCTTATGACAATAATCAATAACTTTCTATCTATTTTAATTAAGAAAAGCTTTGAATCCAGCTTTGAAAACTGCAAATAATCGGCTAAAAGCGACACGTCCTGTTGCAACACTGGGACATATCAAAGTCCGTAGCCAACCAGACAGCCGTAAATTAAATACGGAAATCTTTTTTAGCTAAAAAACGACGGACGGTTAATTGTAAATTCTTCGCCATTCTCCAAATTATAATATATCTTTTCTCCTGCCTTGACAATTTTTCCTTTATGCACCGTAACTGCTAATATGAATTTTTTTTCATCGTTCATGAACGAAAAAACAGGATGTTCGTTTCCCGACAAATATAAATTATAGCTTAACTCCCCGCCGGTTTGTAGATAACCTTTCAGCGGATAAATACCGATTTTTTTAAGGACTTGAAGATGTAACGGTGTTTGTTCAGAAAGCGATTCTTCAATATGGGGTATTTTTTCACGTTGTAATATCGATTGCCATGTTTGGAGTAAATCCTCTTTTTCTTTTCCGGAGTTTACGATTACCGGTATAATCGGACTATTGTAAGGAAATAGGGCTTCACGAATCCATCCCCATGGAATTTTGTACAACTCTCGTTTATCGTTAAATTCAATAAATATCGCCGGTATTTTCTTTCTCTTGCATTTTAAGACAAAAGGAACAGTAAAATCTTTAATGGGAATCTTTACAGCAATTGTATAGTCTAAAGGGCTGTTTTTATAAAAGTTCCTTACCTCTTCTATCGCTTGATCAAGTTCATTCACATTTTTTATATAGGCGGAAACGAGAACAGTGGTGCAACCTTTTGCCAAATACCGGGAGATCATATATTGCTCAATTGTAGTATCTTTATCTTGCGGAACACCATCGGCATAAAATACTGAAGTTGAAGTCATAATGAAATCTTTTGCGGACATTTTCATGTATAAGTATTTAGGAAAATTGGGCTGAACGGATAAAATTTTCCCATTATCAACTAACAGAGAAGTTGTAATAAGCTGATTTTGCTTATACAAATTGGCATTTTCAATAATATATGTCATAAAACCACCTCCAATGGTCTTATGACAAGCTATGAACATGAAAATGATTTTATTCAAATTTTTTTGCTAAAAGTGATTACATATCCATTACATATTAATTACTCTTTTGTAACAAGTTATCATTTTCACAAGGTAATTTCCAGTTTTATATACTCTAGAAAAGTTTGAAGAAACTCGGCGTTCACCGAGTTTTCTTTACTCTATTTTTTGATAAAAAAATGTTTCGATTGGTTCAAGTTTGTATTGACTCGCATTAAAAATTTGTTCTGTACTGCCGACAAATAAGACACCTCCGGGTTTTAACGAAGCACTGAACTTTTTATACAGTGAATTTTTCGCCTCTTCGGTAAAATAAATCAATACATTACGGCATACGATCAAATCAAAGTTTTTATCGAAAGGATCAGCCAAAAGATTATGCTTTTTAAAGGTGATTGTTCTTTTTACTTCCTCATGAATTAAATAGTGATTTTGGTCTTTGAAAAAAAATTTTCTCTTCATCTGCTCAGGAACTTCCTGTAGAGACCGCTCCTGATAGGCCCCAATCTTTGCTTTTTGAATTGCGTTTTCATCAAGATCGGTAGCCAATATTTTAATTTCGGAGAGCGGCAGGAAATTACTTAAAACCATTGCGATTGTATAGGGCTCTTCCCCTGTTGAACAAGCTGCACTCCAAATTTTTAAATTTCTATTTTTGGAAAGTAATCGTGGAATAATTTTTTCCTCCAAAACATCCCATCTTTTTCGATTCCGATAAAATTCCGATACATTAATCGTCATTCGATCGAGAAAAGCATAAAGTAATTCACGGTCTCTTTCCATTCCTTGAAAAAATTCTTGAAAGGAATGAAAACCTTTTTTTTGATATAATGACGTTAATCTTCTTTTCATTTGTGTTTCTTTATATAAAGATAAATCAATCCCTGTTTTCCTCTTCACTTTTTCAATAAACAACCGGTAATCCTGTTCCATTCATTCTTCCTCGTTTCTAAACCACCAGACAATTCTTAGCGAATGATTTCTGATTTCATAAAGTGAAACTTCCATCAGCGGTGGTTTTGTTCATCCACCACTAATGGTTAGTTGAACCAATCGGACCTTTACGGGTAGCTCGTTCCCCACCTATCTTCTTTGTAAAATAGAAAATCTTGAGATAGGGGTGTTTCTACCCGTTAAGGTGGGATATAACGGAAACAGACTGGTGAAGGGATTTCTCGACTAACCTAGTGTTATAAGGTTAGCATTAATAAATCCATCCATCAACTGTTCTTGTATATTTAACCAATTCTTCTTCTTTGAAAAATAAGGAAATTTCCCGTTTTGCACTTTCCAATGAATCAGAGCCGTGGATGATATTTTTACCAACCGTCACACCATAATCGCCACGAATTGTTCCCGGTAACGCATCTTTCGGATTCGTAGCACCCATCATTTGGCGAGCCGTTGCAATAACATTTTCACCTTGCCAAACCATGGCGAATACAGGTCCTGAAGTGATAAATGAAACCAACTCATCGTAGAAAGGTTTTCCTTTATGTTCACCATAATGTTGTTCTGCCACACTGGTTGGGATTTGCATAAGTTTTGCTCCAACCAATTGAAAACCCTTCCTTTCAAATCTGGAAACAATTTCTCCAATTAATCCTCTTTGTACTCCGTCCGGTTTTACCATTAAAAATGTTTTCTCCATCATTCTCTCTCCATCCATTCGTAGCGTTAATAGTTTTCCAAAAACATATTATCATCTGTTTTCATTGTTTGCAAATAAAGAAAACTCGGCGACTGCCGAGCCTTTAGGCGAGAGCAGAGCCGCAAGAGCACTTATACTTAATTCTTAAAATTTCCAACTACGTCGAATTCGCTTCTTTGCTGGAAATTTATACTTTCTTAACGTATAAGAAAAGTGCAGAGCGCCCTCTAGAATGCTGTCAAAAATTTCGTTTTCCGATGAATTTTAACATGGTTCCTAATAATTTTTTTGTCGGATTTGGTGGTAAATCATTCAATACTTGATTTGCTTTTTGCAAATATAAGTTACTAATTTGCATCGCTTTATTGATCGCACCCGTATTTTTTATTAATTCAATGATTGCAGACAGTTCATCACTATCCATATATTCGTTCACTTTTTCAATCTGGGATTTTACATCGGGATTTTTTATGGCAAGAAGGACCGGCAGAGTAATATTCCCTTGCAACAAATCTTCTCCGGCAGGTTTACCCAACTTTGCTTCGGTTGAAGTAAAATCCAATATATCGTCTGTAATTTGGAACGCCATGCCTGCATAATAACCGAACTTTGCCAGTTTGATATGAACATCTCGTGGGACGTCAGCGGCAATTCCTCCAAGTTGACAACTGGCTGCAATTAAAAGTGCCGTTTTTCGTTTAATTCGGCGAAAATAATTTGTAATCGTTTGTTCAAAATTATACTTATCCCGAATTTGTTCGATTTCCCCAATACTCAACTCTACCATCGTCTTTGATAATATTTTATGGGCTTCTACATTATTTAAGCTAGTTATGATTTCTAAAGCACGTGCCAATATGTAATCACCGGTATACATGGAAATTTTGTTATCCCATTTCGCTTTAACGGTTGGTCGACCTCTTCTCGTATAAGCATCATCTATCACATCATCATGGATTAATGAGGCCATATGTATTAATTCAAGACTGACAGCAACATCTTTAACAATTTGAAAATTATAGTTTCCAAATTTGGCTGATAACAATACAAAAACGGGACGGATTCTCTTTCCCCCCGCCTGCAAATAATGCAAGGAAGATTCTTTTAACAACTGCGAATGTGCATCCAATACGTATTCCAATTCATTTTCAATCTTTTTTAAATCATTATTTAATATTGTATATACCGTTTTATAGTTCATATGTACCACCCAGCTTGACTAAAGCCTATTCCAGCCCTTTATATCCTAAGTGTAAAGCTGCAACTCCGCCAAAATATTTTTTATAGGTTACATGATCAAATCCCGCCGCTTCAAACATCGACGCCAATTTTTTCGCATCCGGAAACGCTCTTGCCGATTCTTGCAACCACGAATACTCTTGATAACTTTTGGCAAACAACTTCCCGAATAGCGGCATAATGTAATGAAAATAAAAATAATATATTTGTCTGAAACCGAACATTGTCGGTTGGGAAGTTTCAAGGCAGGCAACGACTCCCCCCGGCTTTAAAACCCGGTGCATCTCCCGGAGAACCTGCATATAATCAGGGACATTTCTAAGGCCAAATCCAATCGTGACGTATTCAAAACTGTTATCCGGAAATGGTAGTTCCATTGCATTTCCTTGAACGAGTTTGGCATTATAAATATGTTCTTTGACTAGCTTTTCCCTTCCAACTTTTAACATATTTTCACTGAAATCGAGTCCTACGACTTCCCCGTTTTCCCCGATTGCCTTGCTCATTGCAATCGTCCAGTCAGCAGTACCACAGCAAACATCCAGCGCCTTTTTCCCCTTCTGAACGTTCATCTGTTTCATCGTATCTTTCCGCCAGCGAATATGTTGCCTAAAACTAATAATCGAGTTCATCTTGTCATATTGTTGATAGATATTTTCAAACACCCGGTGAACTTTTTCTTCTTTCGATTGTTCCATCTACAACGACTCCCTTTACCGGTCAATTTCAAGAAATGAAGGTAGAATTGACATTATTTTTATTGAACGCAATCAACTCAAGAAAATCTTCAATTAAGGATGGTTCTTTCACCATTTCGATAAGTTGGCTGTACATGGAATCTATATACGCATCGATTTGTTTTCCTACAAAGCGATTCAATTTTTCACCTTTTAAGTTGCTATATTCTAGCAAATCATTTTCCTTAATGTAATTCATGTACTTTTCTTTTTCTTTAATGATTTGGTTAATATGTAACCAATTGCTTGATAGCAGTTCTGAAATCGGATGATGAAAATAGCGGGCCAATTTTTGATAAATAGCCGTTTCTTTCTTCATCATGCAAGACATATATTCCTCAAAAGAATGCACTTCTTTGTTATAAATACGAATTTTGTTTTCGTTAACAATTTTAATCCCTTCCGCAAGATTGCGGATCATTTGGATATTTGGTAAATGAGACAAAGAGTAATAATATAAACCGCTATAAAAATCACCCGCAAGCACGGTTAATTGACGCTTTTTATGCTGCATGTATTCATCATCATTTTTAACAAGATCATGGGTATCAAGGGCAATTTGAATAAACATCACTGAAGTAGCATATGTTTCAAACTGAGCTCTCGGCAAATCTTGAAAACGTAAGATGGATAAGAGTAAGTAGAGTTTATCATTATCAATCTCCGGCAGTTCCAATTGACTAGATAAAAATGAATGATGAATTTTGTTATATATTTTTTCTTTCATCTCCGTAATATACTTTTTCGAAAATTGCACAAAATCACCCTCAAATACCGTTCTTGTTTAATATTGGTTCATTGATTTAAAATTTTTGTATCCATGCAAATAACCTGATTTGTTCTGATTGAAGCGAGCACAAAGCTAATTTCCATTTTTGCAATCATCATTTTGTCAAAAGTTTCTTTTCTACTTTTAAACCCGAAAAGCAAACTATCACAATTATATCACAAGTTTTTCCGTTTTTTGAAAGGCATTTTATATTATTCGAAACACAAAAGAGTGTTTATTTACTGTCACTGAAAACTTCGCCATAAGCTGAAATAATTTGAGATTTACCGCGAACTTTTATCGCTGAAGTATGATCCGTAAATTGTGCGATCATTACTTCCCCTTTATCCAACTTTTCTGAATGGTGGAAGCGTGTGTCTTGCCCCCTGGTTAACCCGATAACGTTTACCCCATCATCCAATGCCTTGATGATTACATAATCATTTGTGATTGTATGCTTATCCATACCAAAGCCCCCTTGAAAGTTATTTAATCAAAGACAAGACTTCTTTTCTTTTTTCTGCATCTGTATCAAAACAACCTCTTGCTACTGTTGTCACCGTCTTTGAACCCGGTTTTTTTACCCCGCGCATTGTCATGCACATATGCTCTGCTTCAACAACGACCATAACCCCCAATGGGTCCAGTTTTTCCATTATGCTGTCAGCAACTAAGCGAGTAATTCTTTCTTGGAGTTGCGGCCTTTTGGCAACCGCTTCAACAGCTCTTGCCAGTTTGCTTAATCCGGTAATTTTCCCGTTTCTTGGAATATAGGCAACATGTACATGTCCGAAGAACGGAACAAGATGATGTTCACACATTGAATAAAACGGTATATCTTTAACGAGGACAAGCTCCTCAGTTTCTTCATGAAAAACTGTATTAAAGTATTCTCTCGGATCTATATTAAGCCCATGAAACATCTCTGCATACATTTTTGCAACTCGTTTTGGCGTGTCTAGTAAGCCTTCACGATTCGGATCTTCACCTATTCCCTCAAGGATAAGACGAACCCCTTTTTCAATTTGTTCCAGATTCATCTCTTTCATCGTATGTTCCTCCCTATATGAACTGCAAATTCCTGATAGATTATAATTAAAACAAACAATATTTAATTTTAATCTATTTCATATTAGCACATTGGAACATATGGGGCAAAAAAGAAAGACCGTAAAAAAAACGCTTAATAAAGTGAAACTTCCATCAGTGGGGCTCTAACCCACTGATGGTTAGTTGAACCAATCGGGCACTTACGGGCACTTATCTTCCTCCTTTACATCTTTGATTACCATTAAGCTCCAAAAGGAAGATTTAGTGACCGTTTGTGCGGGATAAAGTGAAACTTCCATCAGTGGGGGCTCTAACCCACTGATGGTTAGTTGAACCAATCGGGCACTTACGGGCACTTAGGGGTAGCCCGTCCTTATCTATCTTCTTTGTAAATTCGAAAATCTTGAGATGGAGGTCTTGACTCGCCGTTAAGGTGGGAAAAATTCCGTGGAAAAACGAAAGGACCTGTATATGTAATCACATACAGATCCATTTAAATTACAATTTTATGTAATTATTTGACTGCTTCTTTAAGAGCTTTCCCAGGTTTGAATGCAGGAACTTTACTTGCTGCGATTTCAATTTCTTCACCGGTTTGCGGGTTCCGACCTTTACGAGCAGAACGTTCACGAACCTCGAAATTACCAAATCCGATTAGTTGGACTTTATCGCCTTTTTTTAAAGCATTTAGAATTGAGTCAAAAACAGCATCAACTGCTTTCGCCGCATCTTTTTTAGAAAGTTCAGCAGCTTCTGCAACTGCGCTTACTAATTCAGTTTTGTTCATGCCATTCACCTCCTCCCAATAAAGTGGTGCAATATATGGATTGCAACTCATTTTTAAAATTATACTTGTTCTTTTTTCCATAATTGGAAAGTGAAACAAGAACAATTCTGTTAAAAGATTATCACAACATTTCTATCATAGCAAGGTTTAATCAGAAAACAAACCAAATTTTTCTAGCTTTAATCAATTTTCTTGTCTAAGGTTCATTTTATATCATGTAAAGTAGGTTATTTATATCCTTTTGCCCGTAAAGTAACACGAATAAAGTTCCTTCATTTAGACGGTCTATATTCACTTTTTCCACTTTTTTGTCATTTTAAACATAAAATACATTTTCGTTTACCTTCGTTTACAGAAATTAACGCCGGGCGTGCAGAACTAGACAATAACTTGTCTATAGACTAGTCACCCGTATTTTTTATTTTCATTCATATTCCACGAAAAAAGACCCCATTCTTCCTGGAGTCTATCGAAACTATAAAATAATTGCAATCAATCCGCCTGATCCTTCATTGATGATTCGTTCCAACGTTTCTTTTAATTTATACCGGGCATTTTCCGGCATTAATGCAAGTTTTGCTTGAATTCCTTCTCGGACAATCGAATTCAAATTTCTACCAAAAATATCTGAATTCCAGATTGATAAAGGATCATCCTCAAAATCTTGCATTAAGTAACGGACAAGCTCTTCACTTTGCTTTTCCGTCCCAATAATCGGAGCAAATTCACTCTCTACATCGACTTTTATCATATGAATGCTTGGTGCCACGGCTTTTAAACGGACACCGAATCTGGAGCCTTGGCGAATAATTTCCGGTTCATCCAAACTCATATCCTCAATGGATGGTGCAGCGATCCCATATCCGGTTTGTTTCACCATTTTCAACGCATCGGCAATTTGATCATATTCCTTTTTCGCATGAGCAAAATCTTGCATTAATTCAAGAAGATGGTCTTTCCCGCGAATTTCAACGCCGACAATTTCTTTCAACACTTGATCATACAGTTCATCAGGTGCATGTAAATCAATTTCCGCAATCCCTTGCCCCATTTCAATTCCGGCAAGTCCCGCCCGCTCAATAAAGTCAAATTCAGTAAATGATTGAACGACACGGTCCACATCTCTTAATCTCTTAATATCTTTCACCGTTTCTTTTACTGCCTCTTGATAACTTGTTCTTAACCAATGACCTTCTTTTAATACCATTACCCAACTCGGCAAGTTGACATTGACTTCAAGAACAGGAAACTCGAATAATGTTTCTTTTAAAACATTATGAACATCTGCTTCCCGCATATTTTCCACACTCATGGCAAGCACAGGGATATCATATTTTTCTTGAAGCTCCAGTCTTAATTGTTCCGTTTCAGGGAAATGAGGCTTTGTCGAGTTGATGATAATAATGAAGGGCTTTCCAACCTCTTTCAATTCTGTAACGACCCGTTCTTCTGCTTCAACATAATTATCCCGTGGAATTTCTCCGATTGTTCCGTCTGTCGTTATAACAACGCCGATTGTTGAATGCTCTTGAATAACTTTACGGGTACCAATTTCCGCCGCCTCATGAAATGGAATCGGTTCTTCATACCATGGTGTGTTTATCATCCTCGGGCCGTTTTCATCTTCATACCCTTTTGCTCCCGGTACGGTATAACCGACACAATCAACGAGGCGAACATTTACATCCAATCCCTCATCCACATGAACAGTCACCGCTTGATTCGGTACAAATTTCGGTTCAGTTGTCATAATTGTTTTACCAGCTGCACTTTGAGGGAGCTCATCTTGGGCCCGTGCCCGCTCTGCCTCATGTTCAATATTTGGTAAAACGACGAGTTCCATAAATTTTTTTATAAATGTGGATTTTCCTGTTCGAACGGCACCGACAACACCAATATAAATATCACCGCCAGTACGTTCGGCAATGTCTTTAAAAATATCGAACTTTTCCAAAAAATTCCCTCCCGTTCCTCGATTGCTGGGATATTTAATCCGGTTTTTACTCCTATGGACATTATATATTTATGTTGTTGTCCACTTAACTTATGACTATTATTTTATTTGTTTTATATTTTTTACCCTCCCTGCCTGCAAAAAATATATAACCCCTCTCCTACAATATATTGTAAAAAAGAGGGGTTATTCCTGTTTTTTATACTTTTTGAAAGATTAACTTTTCAACAATGAAGTAAATTCCAAGGATAGCGAAAAATTTTTTGATAAATGCATATAGGAGTCAGCACAACGTAAATCACTTCATTCCTTTTTCTCCATAAAAACCGGTTTCCCTTGTTCATCAATTGTATACGGAAGAGAATAGGCCGGTACAAAAATAGATTGCTCCGCCAACATTATTCGAATATCTTCACCCGGTTTTACTTTTGAAAGTTTACCTGTTTCCCATAGTTGGTAAAGGTCATTTGTATAATCGACATAAAGCTCACCCTCACCGGACATAATCAAAGGCAAGTTCTTTCCGGTATAGGGACTTTCTATCATTGGATCTTCTTCAAATCCTAATTTCTTATAGTCTAAAGAAAATGCGTTTTTACCGATTACTTCTTTAAACGGAGGATATTCTTTAGATACTAAACGGTAATTTACCTCTCTAATTTTCTCAGCAATTCGTAAATCAAAAATTTTGACGGTCGGGTTCGTTTCCGGATTCATAATAACGTACTGGAACACGCCACCATTTTCATAAGCATTTTTCGGGATTTCCGATAAATATTGCGGGACAATCCGTTTGAAATCAACCAAATATTTCATAAACATGTCTGTTTCGTCATCTTTATTTTTTATCGGTAAAATTCCGTCATTATCTTGATAATAGTTATCTACCGCTTTTTGAACAGCTTCAACTTCCACTTCATTCGGTAAACGTTTTGCCTGATCGTCTTCCGGATATAAACACCCGCTGAGTATAAAACAAATGCTCATAATCGTAAAAAGGAATATTGCTTTTTTCACCCTGTTATTTCACATCCCCGCATGTCCAAATGGTTATTGTTTTATTCAGTTAACGACAGTTAAAATAGAAATACTTGAAAAATTTCATTCAATCGTTGGACCGGAAAAAACGATAATAAAGATAATGATACCGGAGTAAATCATCAATCCGTATGCAACAAAGGCCGTCAGTATTCGTAAAAGTCTCATTTTCAATTTATAGCGGCTTAAATAAATGAGAACGATGGAAAGAAACATAAAACCCATAGCCGCAAATGATATCCACATTTTTGTTAAGGCTAAAGACAACCTGTTCACCCCTTTTTGAGTATTTCAATAATTATAAAGTGTTTTTCGTCATCCATTCTATCATAATTTTAATAAACTGTATTGAAATATGTACATGCATCTCTGTTGTTAACGAACAAAAAGAAAAAGCTGAATGAAGCGGAGGCGTACACTTCTTTCAGCTTATCAGACAATTAATACCCAACCCTCGTTAAAACACACCATATTCTATGCACAAATAAAATATTCTGTATCCTCGAAGGCCTATTTTCATTGAAATATTCCATCTTCGTAATCGTGAAGATCATTCATTTTCTAAAATGTTGACTAAATCCTCCATCTCATGTGTCTTTTTTCTTGTCATTAATTCATCAACAGCTGCTTTCGGATTTAAATTTTCAAACAGCACTTTATATAATATGATTGAAATTGGCATATTGACTTGATATTTTTCTGCCAACTGATAGGCTGCTTTTGTTGTGCGAACTCCTTCAACCGTTTGTCCCATGTTATGTAAAATCTCCTGCAAGCTTTCTCCTTTACCTAATGCGTTTCCGGCTCGCCAGTTTCTCGAATGCACACTCGTACATGTTACAATTAAATCACCAATTCCGGTCAATCCAGAAAAAGTGAGTGGATTCGCCCCCATCTTTGTCCCAAGACGGGCAATTTCGGCAAGTCCTCTTGTCATTAATGCGGCTTTGGCATTATCCCCATAACCGAGTCCATCTGAAATACCTGCTGCAAGGGCAATAATATTTTTCAATGCCCCGCCGATTTCAACACCGATTACATCCGGATTTGTATAGACCCGGAAATTCGTATTCATAAATAATTCTTGAACCATTTCAGCTGCTGCAAGATTTTCCGAAGCAACTGCAACCGTTGTCGGGTGGCGCAGACTTACTTCCTCAGCATGGGAAGGCCCGGACAGAACGACAATATCTTTCAATAGATATTCAGGAACTTCCTCTTTAATTATTTCGGAAACGCGCTTTAAAGAACCGGGTTCAATTCCTTTACATACATGAACAATCGTAACCGGATTCTTTATATAATTTAATAATTTTTTCATCACTTCCCGGACAGCTTTTGTAGGGACTGCGACAATAATGATTTCACAGTTTTTAATTGCTTCCTCTAAATCATGATAAGCAATTATCGTTTCCGGCAGTAAAATGTCCGGTAAATAATTTTCATTCATTTTCGTTCGATTGATTTTTTCTGCTTGTTCCTTATGATAACTCCATAACCGTACATCATGCCCGTTGTCGGCAAGAACAAGGGAAAGTGCAGTTCCCCAGCTTCCGGCACCTAATACGGTTAACGTTTTATTCGTCATTTTCTCCACTCCTTTATTTTCTAGCCCGCGGAATGATTCTAATCGGGGTTCCTAAAAATCCGAAAGCGTCCCGGATCCGATTTTCTAAAAAACGTTCATAGGAAAAATGCAGTAATTCCGGGTCATTTACAAACAAAACAAAAGTTGGAGGCTTTACGGATACTTGGGTTATATAATAGATTTTCAGCCGTTTCCCTTTGTCCGTTGGTGTCGGATTCATGGCAACCGCATCCATAATCACATCGTTTAACACATTCGTTTGTACTCTCAGTGAATGATTTTCACTGACGAGTTTAATCATCGGGATCAATGTATGTAACCTCTTTTTTGTTTTTGCGGAAACAAAAATGATCGGTGCATAATCAAGAAATAAAAATTGATTACGAATCTTCTTTTCAAATTCATTCATTGTTTTTTCATCTTTTTCAATGGCATCCCATTTATTAACGACGATGATGACTCCGCGTCCGGCCTCGTGAGGTAACCCCGCAATCCGTTTATCTTGTTCAATAATTCCTTCTTCAGCATCGATAACAACAAGAACCACATCAGAACGTTCAATTGCTCGTAACGCACGGAGGACCGAATATTTTTCCGTACTCTCATAAACTTTCCCTTTTTTACGAATTCCTGCCGTATCCATTATGACATAGTTTTGCCCTTCATATGTATAAGGTGAATCGACCGCATCTCTTGTTGTCCCGGCAATATCACTGACAATTACCCGTTCTTCACCCAATATTGCATTGACTAAAGAAGATTTACCGACATTTGGCCTGCCAATTAATGAAAATTTAATAACATCCTCGTCGTAATCCGCATCAGCTTTATTTGGAAAATGTTTCACAACTTCATCGAGTAAATCACCAAGACCCAGACCATGACTTCCGGAAATCGGAAACGGGTCCCCGAATCCTAATGAGTAGAAATCATAAATTTGATCACGCATTTCCGGATTATCCACTTTATTGACCGCTAAAACAACCGGTTTCTTTGAACGGTATAATATTTTCGCCACCTCTTCATCAGTCGCCGTCACACCGTCTCGACCGCTTGTTATCATAATGATCACATCTGCTTCATCAATGGCAATTTGTGCCTGCCAGCGGATTTGTTCAAGGAACGGTTCGTCTCCGATATCAATTCCACCGGTGTCGATAATATTAAATTCAACATTTAACCATTCTCCTTTTCCGTAAATACGGTCTCTTGTCACACCGGGGACATCTTCCTCAATTGAAATACGTTCCCCGACGATTCTGTTAAATATTGTTGATTTACCGACATTTGGCCTGCCAACTATAGCTACTACTGGCATTGACATATTCTTCACCTCTTCATCACTTTCTTAAGATTCTTTCATGACTATTTTAATGGAATGGCAAGTTTCAAGGATTTTCAATTAATTATCCCCTAGGCTAATATCTGATTGAAGCGAATCATCGCTTGCTATCCATCTATTTATATAAATGATAGAAAATAAACCCTTCTAGCCATAAAGAAGGGTTTAATCCATCCGTCTTCCATTTACAAATTATCCGAAGAAAATGTCCCAATATATTTTACCAAATTATAACTCATTTGCCAAATTGGATTAATGTTTTACGATAATCATGATTTCATCAGTTATTTTATGGGCAATTCCATCTAAAATCGGTTCTAAAACAGAGCATATTTTATACATTTCCTCTTGGTTATCACAATGGAATACAGCAATTCCACTCGGAGCTTTCTTTGGATTCGTCGTAATTATTGCAAGGATCATTTTTTCAATAGACATAACCAAATTCATTCCTCTTTCGTATTTCTTTCTGTCGGCATTCTTATTGCATTTTCCAAAGTTGGTGTATTGCCGATAATTTCAAGGGCCCTTTGAATATCGCGATTTTGTGGTAAAACAAAAACGGCAACCCGTCCGTCTTCCAAATCCCGTTTTGCAAGCGGCACAAGAGCCGGTGTACCCGAATCTCGATAAACACCTAAGGCTACTGAGACATCATGTAAAATGGCTTGTCGTTGCCCTAAATTGGCTATCGTCGAACGAGCATCGAAGTTTTTCGGCTTCAAGATAAATCCCATGCCGTATTTTAATATTTCTTCCTGCCTTTGGGGAAGGCCGATATTCATAATATAAATATTATCGATATAAAGTCCCTCATTAACAAAATGCGGTTTGACAAATTCAATATCAACAATATCTTTCAGTTTCCCGCCACCCATCAATTTTTTTGAAATAAGTATGCAAATCAAGGCAGCAATTAGTCCAACAACAATATTAAACTCGATATAAACCAATGTTGTAATCATTGCCGTAAAGATAACTAAATAATTGCGGCTTTCAAAAGCAACTGCGATTCCCTCGATATATGTGCTGCCACGGGAAACTAATTCATAAGAATCAAGCTGTGCTAACGTATTTCTTTCCATATTGCGAACTTCCCGAAATTGAGAAGCAGCAACCGTCAAAAACGTAATCGCGGTAATATTTTCTTCCATTAAAGCCGGGACTGCTACTGCTCCTAAAGCTGAGGCAATAAATCCTAGTGCTACATGGATAATTTTCCCGTGTAAATAAGTAGGATATTGCCGATAATCCGTTCGTAACATTAATATACGATCAAACAGACCGCATGCCATTCCAAATAATACCGGATATACGTATTCACTCATATTACAATTGTTTCTCCTTCTTTTGCTGAAAGTTTTTATGTTCAAAAGTCGTTTGTAAATATTCAAAACCGGACCAGATCGTTATAAAAACACAAGTCAAGGTCAAACCATCCAGAAAAGCGAAACTGCCAATCGGAAAATCAATGGAGAATTTTTTTAAAATGATCGCATAAAGGATATCTCCTTGAATAAGTCCAATAATAGTTGAAAAAATTCTTGCCTTATATTCTTTAAAAAGTAAAACAGCTAAACAAGCGCCAAGAAAACTAAGCAATATCTGCTGATCAATAAATATCCACACCGGATCATATAAAGATATGAGGTAAAAAACAGCTGTTGCACTCGATACAATAAAAATCCCGATGGTACAATATAGAAGTTTCCAAAAGGGTAATTTTATAAATGTTAAAAAAGATATGAATAATAAAAATAAAGCTGCTAACGATATATCAAGTCCGAGAAACCGAATCTTAAAAACAGACAAAATGATTGTTACAAGAAGGTATGCAGCTATTGGAAATCGATAGGGATTTGTTTTTTCCATAATAAATGTAGAATAAATCCATCCCGCCCAAGCAAGTCCGAAGAAAACAAAACCTGTCATATACTCCCTCCTATCTTTTCCATTATGAGCAAAATTATGTATTTTAAAACGTAACGATACTTTGAATCCACTAAAAAGGGCAAAATTATCCTTGAGAGTCTTACAAATATAAACGATGAGAAAGAAGAGAAGTTAGGCTATTTCGTAGTAAGATGGTGAGGGCATGATTTTGGCGGCCAGGCTCGTTTCTTTTACCAAGACATAAAGAAAACTCGGCGAGAGGAATGCCGAGTTTTCTTTATTTAACTCACAGTTTTAATTTTTTCAATTGGTCACCGATCATATCACCTAATTGGAAACCTCTTTCTTCTTGTGGGAGTTCCACATCTTCTTTTACTTCCGGTTTTTCTAACTCCTTCATCGAAAGGGAAAGACGATTTTCAGCTTCATTGACACTCAAAACTTTTACAGTTACTGTTTGCCCTTCCTTCAACACTTCATGCGGTGTTCCTATATGTTTTTGTGAAATTTGTGAAATATGGACAAGACCTTCTACGCCAGGCAGTACTTCAACAAAGGCACCAAAGGAAACAAGCCGTTTTACCGTTCCTTCTACAACAGAACCGACAGGAAGTTTTTCACTTACTCCTTCCCATGGACCCGGTAATGTATCTTTAATTGATAGGGATACTCGTTCTTTCTCCGGATCAACAGCAAGGATTTTCACTTTCACTTGGTCACCTACATGAACAACCTCTGAAGGATGATTTACATGTTGATGAGAAAGCTGGGAAATATGAACTAAACCGTCGATACCACCGATATTAACGAATGCACCAAAGTCGGTAACTCGTTCGACCGTACCTTCGATCACCTCTCCCTCTTTCAAATTTGCCAATACTTCTTGCTTTTTCTGTTCATTTTGTTCCTTGACAACATCACGATGAGATAAGATTAACCGATTTTTTTCTTTATCTAATTCAACGATTTTAAATGTCATTGTTTGCCCTTTATAAATTGAAAGGTCTTCTACAAAGTGATCATCAACGAGTGAAGCCGGGACAAAACCACGGACACCGACATCAATAACAAGACCACCTTTTACGACATCACTTACTGTTGCTTCAATATATTCGCCATTTGCACTTTTTTCACTTAAACTTTCCCACGCTTTTTCAGCATCGACGCGCCGTTTTGATAATATAAGTGCTTCATCTTCCACTTTTGTAACGACTAAAGTTAATTCATCTCCCAGTTGAGCGGCGTCTTCAGCCTTTTCTATATGAAGGGCACTCAATTCGCTAATCGGAATAATTCCATCCAATTTACTGTTAGGAATATTGACGATTACTTGCTTGTCTTCCACTTTCGTCACCTGACCGGTAACATAATCTCCCACTGAAAAACTTTGAACCTCTATCTCATTCATCGTTTCGTTTGTATTTTCAGTCATATGTACTCCTCCTTAACTTGACACCAATGTTTATTATAAAGGAAAATAATTACCTTTACTTAACTTCTAATAAAAATTCCTATTTGTCAACACATTATTTATATTGTAACAAAATTTCTTTAATATGAGTCATAATTAATTCCGTTGCTTCTTCAGCTGAAGTTTTTTTATTTCGTAATTCATCAAAAGGAATCGGCTTTCCATAAACTATTTTTGTTTTTCGAAAAGGTTTATAAGTTCCGATAATAGCACAAGGTATTACGTAAGCATCCGATTTCAATGCAAAAAAACCAACCCCGGACATTCCTTTTCCAAGTTCACCTGTTTTACTTCTGGTCCCTTCAGGAAAAACCCCCAACACCTTTCCTTCCCTTAATGTTTCCAAACCTTTGCGAAGTGCTTCCCGATCGGCTTTACCCCGCTTAACGGGAAAAGCATGACAAAGTCGGATAATTTTATTTAATACCGGAATATTGAACAGCTCTTCTTTTGCCATGAAAATAACCGGTCTTTTCATGGTAATTCCGACAACCGGGGGATCGAGATTGTTAATATGGTTCGAACATAAAACGATTCCCCCTTCTTTCGGAATGTTTTCCAATCCAATTGTTTCGATCCGGAATAATGGGGTAAGAATGATTTTTACAATAATACGTGCAAATTTGTAGAAAAACATATTATTCCATCCTTTCAAAAACAAGTGCCATTATATTTTCAACAACTTGTTCAATCGACAATGACGTTGTATCAATTTCAATCGCATCTCTCGCTTTCTTCAAAGGGGCAAATTCTCGTTCAGAGTCCAAGCGATCTCTATTGGCAATATCGTTCTTCAATTGTTCAAAGTCGGAAGGAATTCCTTTTCGCATGTTTTCTTGGTGGCGCCTTTTCGCCCGTTCTTCTACACTCGCTTTTAAGAAAATTTTCACTTCAGCATTTGGAAGTACATATGTCCCAATATCCCTGCCATCCATGACAATTCCACCATTTTTTGCCAATTGTTGTTGTCTGGCTACCATTTCTTCCCTAACCAATTTATGTTTTGAAACAATGGATACATGATTAGTTATTTCCGGTAGTCTAATTTCCTCGGTGACATCCTTACCATCAACGTATACTCGTTGGTTTTTACCATCTTGTTTTAATGCTATATTTGTCATTTTTAATAACTGATACAGGTCCTGTTCGTTTTCTAAATTTATTTTCTGATTTATCGCTTTCCATGTTATTGCCCGATACATAGCCCCCGTATCGATATAAATGTATGAAAGTTTTTGGGCAACAATTTTGGCAACTGTACTTTTTCCGGCCGCTGCAGGACCATCAATTGCAATCGAAATCTTTTTTTCCATAGAATAAAAACCTCTTTCAATCCATATAAAAATCATTTACAACATAAAACTTAATTATTTCACTTTATTTTATCATAAATAATTAATCAAAAGCAGACCGGCTGATGATTTTTTTCCATAATAGCACCTAAAAATTTCCTGCTGCATTTAAATTTACATCCTTTTTGAAATTAAAATTTTCTTAATGCAAAAAGAAAAAGCAGGTATATACCTGCCCTTAGGGGGAATGAAAGGTTTCTAACACTTTTGAAAAATTTTCTTTCGTTACCCCTTCATACTGTGTCAATTCTTTTAATTCGGGAAATGCATTAAAGTGATGAAAAAGTAATTGACAAAGGATTAGGAAGATCGCGTGAATAATTACCAGTTTCATAATGACTCTTTCTACTTGCCTCATTTCTCTTCACCATCCATAATTTGTCACTATTATGGATGAAATAAAGGCAAAATATACTACTCATTTAATTCTTTTTTCCTTAAAGCTACTTGAGCTTCATAACAAAATTGAAGTAATATTTGTTCTTGTTGTCGACTATTGTTTAAAAACTTTAAGGAAAGAATCTTTCTGGTTTCATTATAGTCTATGATTCGAATGACCTCACATGTGAATTTTAAATAATGGTATTCTCCTGATCTCCTCGGTAAAACAAACCAACAAAGAATTTCTTGATGTTGACGGATTGGTATATTTATCGGGACTATAATCGAGGCTCCCCCGGCACTTATATCATCTGTGACCGTATTAAAAGGGACAAACTCATTATGTAAGGGATGAACCGCAACATCTACCGCCCATTTAATTCGAACAAATTCGCGCCGCTGAATACGGACAATATCCTCCTGCTTAGGGCTAGATAATACCAATAGGGGAATCGTTTCCTTTCGTTTACCAATGACAATCGTGATAAATTGATATGCTTGCTCAGACTCTTCTTCAACAAAAGAAATTTTTAGTTGCTCACCATTCATAACGTATAACATCCGATTTGAATTAAGTTCAACGGGATAGTCAATAGAAATGGTATCTTCATCAAAATCCATAATTTTACTTTTAAAACGTTGGAATTGATCATCATTTACCTTTTCAATGGTTAAAACCGTTCCGAGTTTAAACAATAGGATCCCCTCTCCAAAATCATTCTTCTCTATCATCATTATGACATGGTAAAGGGAAAACAGCAATTTCCTTTAAGAATTCCGGACAAATTTATCCCAACTTAACGGCAAGTCAATGATCAAAAGAAAAGTGGGAGAGGGACCCGCCCCATGCGTCCGATTTGTTCAGTAAACACTCAGTGGGTAAACTTCCCACTGAGTGAAGTTGACATTATTCATGCTTTGCCATTGGCAACATCTTCATAAATTGGTTCAGCATTTTGTAATTTTTCCACATATTCTTCAGAACCATCCTGTGCATTTACATAAATCCGGTACGTATCATTATCTAATGTTCCAAGAAACTCATAGCAAAGCACTTCATCATTCACTTCATTATTAATGATAGCTAAACGGGTTTCCATTACATTGACATTTTTGTTAATGGCTTTGCGTGCTTCTTCCTCTGAAATTTTCGCACTTGGAATTTCCTTGTGTTTATTATTTGTACCTAAATATTGTTCTGCGGAAAAACCGATGATACTTCCATCATCTAATGCTACTTTCACCATAATGGATTCCGGATAAATACGGACATTATTCTTTTTCGTAACAAAATGGAATAAACCAATATGATCATACTGAGTACTTTCAAACAGCTCTAAATCTTTAAATCCCCGTTCAGTCAAAAATTGATTGGCTTTTATGGAGGCATCATTTAAGCTGATTTTTTGTTCTTTTACATCTCGACTATTGATCAGCCAAATCGGGTATCCACCTTTTTTTGTAATATCCATATTTGTTTCGCCATTTTTATCTTGGATGGAAACACTATAAAAACCAAAGTCGGACCCTTTTCCGTTTTCAACCACTTTTGTTTTTGCGTTTTGGGAAACTTTTGTATATTTTTTTGCAATATTTACAGCTTCATTCTTTGTTATTTTTTTACCAGGCAAATTGCGATAACCCGATTCCTTTTTTTCCATACTCGTCATAATCGGTCCCATGTCTGTTTCGGAATACCCTTCCACTTTTTTTTCGACAGTTTTAAAGCCATCAATAATGGTATTGTCAGCAGCTTCCCTTCCGGATGCAATCGCCATTTCTACATCCATCCACCGCAAATTGTTTTTCAATGTAAGATGTTGGACTTTCCGTAGTTCATTTTGAATTTCAGCCGCCTGAGAATATAATGATTGCAATGTTTTATATTCTTCATCTGTCAAGGGTTCTTTTTCTAAATCACGGACAGCGGTTTTATAACTAAAGTCGCCAATATTTGACAGAAATTCTTCTGTTTTATTAAAAGGAAGCAGTGTTAAGGGCAATTGACCCACGGAATTATTGGCTTCTGAAGTAATTCTCCATACCTCTGCAAGTGTCGGGGAAAGACTTGTTCTGGAACTCATTGCTAACGTTGTTCCGATTTTATCATGTAAAATATCAATATTATAGGTCAGTTCATGGAAGGCCCGTTGATAGTTATTTTCCGCATTGATTAAAATTGCGTTCTTTTCTTTATGTTCTTGATAACCCCAAATACCGACTCCGACTATGCCGACTGTCAAAACGCCGATCAATATATTTCTTATCATGTCGTCACCCCTTATTTACAGAATATATGTTTTCCAATTTGTTTAATTTGTGGCCTTGACCAAATCCACTTGTTTGTAGCTGTATTTGGGTTAAAGTAATAAATTGCACCACCGGTAGGATCCCAACCGTTAATCGCATCAAGAACTGCTTTTTTCGAAGTTTCATTCGGTGTTAACCATATTTGACCATCTGCAACTGCAGTGAATGCACCGGGTTCAAAAATGACCCCTGCAATCGTATGCGGGAATGAAGGGCTTTCTAACCGGTTTAAAATGACTGCCGCAACTGCAACTTGTCCGATGTACGGTTCGCCACGTGACTCACCGTGAACGGCATTTGCCATTAACTTGATATCATTTTGCGAAAATCCATTTGGAACATTTGTTGCAGTTGGTTTAGCAGGTGGGGCAGGTGTGGCGGGTTGTTGATTGGCTGTTCCACCACCTTGATTATTACCGCGCGCTTGTTGATTCGTATTTCGATTTTGATTGTTTCCTGCCGGTTTTTGATTTTGATTGTTTCCTTGGGGTGCCCTATTTGTAGGTTTTTGATTTGTTTTTCCGGCAGCTCCGTCCTTGCCTCCTGTTTTTTGTTTGTTTAAATCAACACCACCATAATGCGTGAATTTATTCCCCTTATTTATCTGGTCCTTCACATATTTTTCGTTATATTGGCTTGCCCGGGCAAGTTTTTGCTTTGTTGTCGCTCCTGCCAATCCATCAATTTTTAAGCCAAACTCATATTGAAAATTTCGTAAAGCCCAATATGTTCTCCATCCGAAAACGCCATCAATTTTCCCTGTATAAAATCCTAAATATTGTAAACGTGATTGTAATTCAATAACATCGTCTCCAACCGCTCCAATTTGTATGACTTGATTGGAGAAAGCTTTAGCATCGCGATCATGTACACCCGAAACTAATAAAAACGTGCATATAAACATAATAATTGTTAGTTTCATCCATTTCTTTCGTGTAATCATATTGTTGTCCCTCCATGATGTAATAATCAAGTATCACTATTTTTTGTAGGAATTGGTTTTTTATGCATAAGAATACTTAGGAGTACATTACAAGACTTATTACATATAAAAATCAAAGTTTTGGACAGAATAAATCTAACGAGGAAAAACTTCTCATACTTGGAAATTTCCCTAATGTAAATTAGTTGAAAATCTTCCAGCAATGAGGTATAATAAAATTAGGAAAGGTCAAATATAGTCAAACTAAGGAGGTTTTCCTGATGTTCCCGTTTTTTAATAAAGATTTTTGGAAATCGATGATGGAAGGTCAAAAAGAATTGGAAATGAAGGCGCCAAACGGGGCAATCTATCGGTTTACCACCAATGCTATGGATGACAAAACATTTAATAAGTACAGGATGAAATTAGAAGAAGCAGTAAAAAATAAAGATCAAACGTTATTTGATCAGACATGGGAAGAATTAACCACTGCTAATCAATTGAAAACAGATATTGAAAATGAATTTCAAAAGTTTTCAAGTGAGATGCAAAAGTTTTTCGCAGAAACAAGTCCATTGTTCAACTTTTCAACCCCAATGTTAAATGATTTTAATGAAAGATCTTTCCTATCTGAAGAACAAATTGATAAACAAATTGCCCATTATGAAGATAAAATTAAACAACTTCAATCTATGAAAAATAATATGGACAATGAAAAAAGAAAACTGGAATTGAAGAGTAAAATTGATGAAAACAAAAGATTACTTGATGAAAAACTGGATGAATTCTCGAAAAACCTTGATAATGAAGAAATGAAAAAACAGCTGACGGATGAAATGACTCAAATAAACCAAGTAATTAAACAATTGGAAAGTGAATTGCAATCAATATCGTAAAAAGTACAAAACTGGTCTGTACTTGATAAAGTCAGACCAGTTTTTTTCTCAGCTCGTAAAAGGGCTGTTTTTTTCTTTACTTTTTAACCGCCCGAATCACGGTAAAAAATGTCCGTCACTTTCCTATAATGGAGTTGATTATGTTTCGCTTTTTTTACTTTTCTCAATGCCAGCCACCAAAGAAACACCATAAACGGAATAATGATCATTAACCAAACCTTTTCTTTTAACAAAATATAGTCGTATAAACTGTGCAATAAAATTGGAAAAACTAATGAATAGAACATCCATGGATGATGTTCGTCCCGTTTCATAAACTTTGCTTTTCCAATATAATATCCCATGATTACGCCAAATAATGCATGACTGGATACCGGTAAAATAGCTCTGCCTATCGCATATTTGATGCCATTTCCTAACAAATATAATATATTTTCAGCTGTAGCAAATCCCAGTGAAATGGACACCCCATAAACAATCCCGTCATAATGCTCATCAAATTCCATAGATTTATAGATAGTAAAATAAATGATAAACCATTTAAAAAACTCTTCTAAAAAACCGGTGGTAAATGCTTTTACGGAATCGAGCGGCAACACTTGCTCTTTTTCCAGTACATATTGTATAAACATAATAGGGAATACCATAATCATGCCAAGTAAAAATATGCGAAATACTTCTTTGAGAGGTTCCTTCTCGTATTCATCTTTTAAGTAAAAATAGGATAGAAGGGCAAAACCCGGTGCAATACCGGCTGAAATGATTGTAAACATGACCCGCCTCATTTCAATTCTTTTTTACCATCGTATCATGAATAAAAAAAATTGAAAATATGTAAAAGACTGTTCACTTGGAGGATTTTATGAAGAAAATAGTTGTTATTCTTACTGGTGGAACGATATCAATGTATGAAGATGCGAATTCAAAATCTGTTAAGCCACATTTATCCAATCCATTATTAGATAAAGCTGATGAAATGGAAAAAATGGCCGATATCATTTTCGAAACTCCATTCAATCTTCCATCACCACATATTACACCAAAAGAGATGTTACAAATAAAGAAAATCATCGATCGTTATCTTGAAAAAGGTGGTGTTGACGGATTTGTCATTACCCACGGAACAGATACTTTGGAAGAGACAGCATACTTCTTAAATTTGACCATTGAAACCGATGTTCCGATCATTATTACCGGTGCAATGCGGTCAAGCAATGAAATTGGTACGGACGGATTTTATAACTTTTTAACATCGATTCGCACGGCGGTTCACGATCAAGCAAAAAGTAAAGGTGTTCTTGTCGTATTAAATGATGAAATCCATACCGCAAAAAATGTCACAAAAACACACACGAGTAATTTATCAACTTTCCAAAGTCCGCAATATGGACCGATAGGCATTGTTACAAAAAAAGAAATTGTTTTCCATTATCAGCCAAAATTGGAATCAAAGCTGACAATTAAAGAGCTGACAAAGCGAGTTGAACTTGTCAAGGCATACGCCGGCATGGATGCATCACTTTTTTACTATCTAAGTCAAATGAATATTGACGGTTTGGTTATCGAAGCACTTGGACAAGGCAATTTACCGCCGATGTGTTTGCCGGGGGTTAAAGCATTATTGGATAAAAAAATTCCAATTGTCCTAGTCTCCCGCTGTTTCAACGGTATTGTCGAGGATATTTATGCATATGAAGGCGGCGGCGTTCAATTAAAACAAATGGGAATCATATTTTCAAACGGATTAAACGGTCAAAAAGCAAGAATCAAATTACAAATAGCTTTAGAAAAAACAAATGATCTTAAAAAAATTGAATCTTGGTTTCATGAATAGTTGTTTTCCTTTACTGATAATGTCGAAACTATATTCATACAACATAAACTAAGAGGATAGCATACTTTTCCTATCCTCTTCTCATTATCGTTACTAAGAAAAAGCGATGTTTTGTAAGTTAGTTTTCTTTTGATTTGGTCAATACCACCTATCCAAAAACAAACGCCATTTTTTACACTTAATTTTTCAAAAAGAACTATTGCTTTCGGATCTCTTTTTTTTAAGTAGTTTCTTACAGACAGAGCAGGTCCATTTTCTAAGATATTATGAATTTAATCGTTTTTTTATTTCACTGGCAATTAAGTCCCCGTGAAATCGACCGTTTTCAATAAAAATTTCATTTGCATTGTTTCCGGCAGCAATCACACCGGCAATAAATATACCTTCCACATTAGTTTCCATGGTTTCTTCGTTAAAAAATGGTCGACCGGTTACCGGATCGATGGTTACCCCCATTTTAGTTAGGAAACGATGATCCGGATGGTACCCTGTCATCGCAAAAACAAAATCATTAACTATTTCTTCTCTTTTTCCGTCAACCTCATAGATAACTGAATTTGGAGTTATTTCAATTACATTCGCTTGAAACACCATCGCAATCTTTCCGTTTCTCACCATTGCCTCAAATTCAGGCAACACCCATGGTTTAATATGATTTGAATATTCGGAACCGCGATACAAGACCGTTACTTTCGCTCCTGCTTGCTGAAGTGCCAAAGCCGCATCGACACTTGAGTTTTTACCCCCGATAACAACAACATTTTGGCCAAAGTAAGGATGTGCCTCTTTAAAATAATGGAATACTTTCGGTAATTCCTCTCCGGGTATATTCATATCGTTTGGGTGATCATAATACCCGGTTGCGATGATAATAAATTTTGCTTCATATCGATCCTTTGAGGTAGTTACGGTAAAAAGGTCGCCAGTTTTCCCCACCGATTCGACTGCTTCAAACGGTGCAATCCGCAGTTGTTTTATTTTGACCACTTCACGATAATATGCCAAAGCTTGATTGCGAGTCGGTTTGCGGTTTTCCGTAATAAAAGGAACACCGCCAATTTCCAATCGATCACTTGAGCTGAAAAAAGTTTGGTGTGTTGGAAATCGATAAATTGAATGAACAATATTTTCTTTTTCAATAATTAATGGGTTGATCCCAATTTCTTTTAAACGAATAGCTGCAGCTAACCCACAAGGACCGCCGCCAACGATGATGCACTCCTCATAATGCATAGTAAATCCTCCTCAACAAGTTCATCTGATGTGACCGTTAATTTCTTTTAATCTAATGATAGGAGAATAAGGGCATTCTTTCAACATTAATTTAAAGCGAGTTAAGTGGAGGTTTAAACTTAAATTAATGGAATAAGGCAATTCCAGCATCTGGAATTGCCTTATTCAATCAATTTTCGTACTTAAAAAAATACAATAATTAGACCCAACCTCGAAAACGGCATGCTTCTGCTAATTTACGAACACCAACCATATAAGCAGCTAACCGCATATTTATTTTTCTGGTGGCAGCGGTATTGTAAACATTATTGAACGCTCGGACTATAATTTTTTCTAATTTCTCTTCTACTTCTTCTTCTGACCAGTAATATCCTTGATTATTTTGTACCCACTCAAAATAGGAAACGGTCACGCCCCCCGCTGAAGCTAACACATCAGGGACGATTAATTTTCCGTGTTCCGTTAAAATTTTTGTTGCTTCTAAAGTTGTCGGACCATTTGCGGCCTCAACAATAATATTTGCTTTAATACGATGTGCATTTTCTTCGGTGATCTGATTTTCGATTGCAGCCGGAATAAGTATATCGCAATCTAATTCCAGTAATTCCTGATTGGAAATCGTATTTTTAAATAAATTCGTTACCGTTCCAAAACTGTCTCTTTTATCCAGTAAATAATCTATATCCAAACCATCCGGATCATACAACGCACCGTAAGCATCAGAAATCCCGATTACTTTGGCACCGGCATCATGCATGAATTTTGATAAAAAGCCGCCAGCATTACCGAATCCTTGAACGACAACACGGGCTCCTTCTAATTGAAATCCCTGCTTTTTGGCTGCTTCACGGATACAAATCGTAACACCTTTAGCCGTTGCAGAATCTCGTCCATGTGAACCGCCTAAAACTAACGGTTTCCCGGTAATAAAACCCGGTGAGTTAAATTCATCAATCCGGCTATATTCATCCATCATCCACGCCATGATTTGCGAATTAGTAAAAACATCCGGTGCCGGAATATCTTTTGTCGGACCAACCAACTGACTGATCGCTCTTACATAGCCGCGACTTAAAGCTTCCAACTCTCGAAACGACATTGTCCGTGGATCACAAACAATCCCGCCCTTTCCTCCACCATAAGGCAGGTCGACAATCCCACATTTTAAACTCATCCAAATGGACAGTGCCTTGACTTCCCGCTCAGTAACATTAGGATGAAAGCGGATTCCTCCCTTTGTCGGACCGACCGCATCATTATGTTGTGCCCGATAACCGGTAAAAACTTTCGTTGTACCGTCATCCATCCGAACCGGAATCTTTACTGTAATCATCCGGAGAGGTTCTTTTAATAATTCATATACGTCTTCTGAGTAACCTAATTTATCAAGTGCTTCACGTATTATCGTTTGCGTTGATGCTAATACATCATTTTTTTCTTCAGTATCGAAATGCTCTGAACCCTTTTGGGTGGTCATTTGTAAACCTCCTAATACACCGACAAATATTTGTTATTCAAAACTAAGTATACACAGAATTTAATATAATGCAAGGAAAATGACAGGGTTTGCAGGACTAAAGCAACATGAATCGATATGAGTCTCTTTTCATAAGAGACTCATAGATTTTGGAAATGTTTCATCAAGATTTGAATGGCAGATTCATTGATTAAACATCGACCGTATTCTTCAAGAAATGCATATGTGATGGGGGAATTGTCCCCGTATTCAGAGAGGATTGAGGAGATTTGGTCAATTTTTGTTTCATCGTTAATCAGTAAATATAAATAGTAATGATTTTTATAGGTAAAAAGCGAGCCTCCCTGCCAAACCGGATAAATCCGGTGGGCAAATTGGAGCAAGTTTTCTATATCTGTAAAAAGATATAAGAACTCTGCATTTACTTGAGTGGAGTCATTCCAATCTTGAGATTGAAATAGATCATTTTCAAAACTAAAATCATCATCCTCTTTTAACGTGAACGAAATAACCAACCCTTGAGTTTGAAGAGAATATACCTCTATAATAATTGTCCCTTCCATAAATTGTTCAAATTCCTCATAGGCTTCGTTTATCATATTGAAAAAGAGTTGATGCCATTTTAAAGAATTTTTATCCACATCATCCTCTGAAAGTCCAAGTTCCACCAATTCATCATATGTCAAAAAAATTTTTATTTGGTTTCCATCAATTCGCTCTAACCGCATAAGTTCGGCCTCCTGACTGTTGCAACTCCTATTGTATCGTATGAAAAATTTAATTATTTGTTCTTGGTACAGTCATAATTTCAGGAAACCGCTCCTCATTTATTTTCATGATACAAATTTATATCATATTTATTTTTCATCATTTCAAATACAAGATGGCGTTTTTCCCATCCTTCACCTTTCCATAAATCCGCACTTTTATCAATAATTTCGCAACGCAGCGCATGATATTCCTTTTCATATTTATCCATCTGCTTTTTCAAGACATTCATATATCCAAATAATCCAAACAAGGCGAATAAATAATACCCATTCTGTGAATTTGATACAAAAGTATTGAACATCTCAGCAGCCGAGTATGAATTTGGTTGGTAAACCGATATATATAAATAAATTCCGTACATAATAAATCCAAACACTGTTAACCAAACAACAATCAGATGACGTTTTTCATATTTATCAAACTTTCTTTTTCGCTTAACAACATTTTGCAACATTTCTTTTGTTGCTTCATCGGTCCAATCTTCCAAATTTTTAATAGCATCTTCCACAACAACCCAGCTCCCCCATACATAATATCTATATATTAAAAATATGGGCAAGCTGTACAACATATTCCTTGAGTTTTCCATTAAAAATCAGAGGGATGGAAAAATTCCCTCTGCTTGAACTCTCTATTCAAATTCAACTTGTTCAAAATGATCATCGTCTTTAACCGGATCTTCCTCTGAATGAAGAACATGATAATAGTAGATAAGACCTATCGTAATCGGTAATAGCAAAAAAATAAACGCTAAAATTTTTATTAAAGGATTTTGCATTTTCCTTTTTTTCTTTTTCTTCTTTTTGGCAGCTTCCCGTTTTTTCTTATGATACTCGCTCCGTGACGGCAAATGGGAAGCCATGATCGTCTCTTCTTGTTGTTGTTGAGACAATTTCCTCAATCGTTCTGCCTGATCCTGTTGCACCATTATCAGCCACTCCCTTTAATTAAACATCCCAACCTTTTATTTCTGTTTGGGGAGGTTTTTAAAATAAATAAACAGCCCTAATAAACAATCGATAACAAAGTGCATAAAGAACGAAACGGCCAGATTTCCTGTCCACTCATATATGAAACCGATAAAAAAACTTAATACCATGACATCAAAAAATAAAAATTTATTGAATAAATAACGGAAATGAACGAGTGCAAAAATAACACTTGCCGTGACAAGACCAAATTTCGTTTGCAAGACACCGCGAAACAATAATTCTTCACAAAACGCAACGAGCAGAGTCATGAAAATAATCGGAACAACACCACGATTTGTAAATAATCGTTCATTAATTCCCCCATCATCAAAATACGCTAAGGGTAAAAATTTCATTAGTAAAAAATCAATGAAGACAACAAGCATCCCTCCTCCTCCGCCAATTATGAGGATGGATTTGATGTTACTGAAATCGAATAATTGAAAGACGTCTAGGAAATCCGGAAAAAGGAAAAAGGCAAGGATGACCGCAATAAAAAAAATTAGTGCTTGAGAAATGTAAAAATTTAATAAAAGTTCCTGATCGGACAATTGGTCAATCATTTGTTTTTGTCGATTTTTCACTTCATATCTCCATTTCTATCGAAAATAGTTCCGCCAGTCTATGTCGCCAATTAATCGGAAGAACCTGTTTCTTTAGTGCATTTGCTTGTTGATAACATGATAAATCGAGTCCACAATTATCGCAACAATTATCGTGTCTTTCTCTTTTTGTTTCCTGGAAGCTCATCAGCAATCGCTCTCGCCGACAACCTTCATATTCAATCCAATCTGTTATTTCTTGCAGTTTCACCTTTTTAATTGCCAGCCTTTCGTCAATAAATGAACGCAATTTCCTTTTAAAATCATTTTCGTCTTTACTATTTATATAAAACTTCCATAACAGTCGCCATTGTACTTCGGTATAACCTTCAGGGACTGCTGTTTTCTCCGGGACATTCCCGTCTATATTGTTGAGAAAATTTTTCAATCGTTGAATCCGTGAAAAATGGTCGATTTGAATATCGCTTGGATATTCGGATTCTAACAATTGTTGTTGGAGAAAGATATCGTCGTCCGCATAAAGCATAACAGCAATACTTTTTTCTCCATCTCGTCCGGCACGACCAATTTCCTGTAAATAAGATTCGAGATTGATCGGTGGATGAAAATGAATAATATAACGGACATTTTCTTTATTTACACCCATGCCAAATGCACTTGTTGCACACATTATTTTTAATTCATCATATAGAAATTGTTGTTGAAGTAATATCCGCATTTCTTGATCGATCCCGGAATGGTAAGCTGCCGCCGGGCCAAGAGAACGTTCATTCAACTCTTTTGCAACTTCATTTGCCAATTTTTTACTGGAAAAATATAAAATACCGGGGCCTGTTAATTGCTTGACCAGTTCAAACAAATGTTGTTTTTTTGTCTGATAATCTCGGACTTTGATTACTTGTAAAGCGATATTTGGCCGATCTACAGAATTAATATATTCCTCGGCATTTTCCATATGTAAGAACTTTTTAATATCATTTTGAACATCTTCCCGGGCAGTCGCTGTTAGTGCTAAGGTAACAGGATTTCCCAACTCGTGGCGAATCCGTCCCAGTTCAAGGTAATCAGGACGAAAATCATATCCCCACTGGGAAATACAGTGAGCTTCGTCAATAACTAATAAAGAAACTGGAACGGACTTTATTTTTTTAAAAATAAAATCGTTTTGGATTAATTCAGGCGAAATATATATAAATTTGTACTTGTGAACGTTCTGCAAAACCGATCGCCTTTCCTCCCTTGTTAAAAACGAATTGATGGCAACAACCCGTTTTTCACCGCGTATTTTCATCTGCTCAACTTGATCCTGCATGAGTGAAAGCAACGGGGAAATAATTAAGACCATCCCTTTCATTAAGTAACCCGGCAGTTGGTAGCATAATGATTTCCCTGTTCCGGTTGGTAAAAGCGCCAACGTATCCTTTTCGTTCAAAATGGATTGAATAATTTCCTTTTGTCCTTTTCGAAACTGAGTATAAGAAAATTTTTCATATAAAATCTTTTCTAACTCCATTTTCCCACCTATTTTTTCCTAATCATAATTAAACATCATTTTTGTCATTCATTTTGGATAAGACTAAGCGAATTGAAAAATAATCAATATCCGTCAAATAGTCTTTAATCGTTTTTAATTTTCTCGTTTGTAAAAGGTTTACCGCTTCGGTTATTCGTTTTTGTGTTTCTGGTTTTACATAAGTTTCAATTGAAAATGTCGGATCCAGTAAAGCAATTTCAATGATATGGTCTTCAATGGTACTTTTCTTTAGTTTACGAAATTTTGCAATTTCCTCAACGTTCTTTCCATATTTTAAAAATTTATATGTTTCCCAACTTGAACTGGTTAAAGTCCACGGTGACTTTCGATCAGCGAGCAATGAAGAAAGGATTGGAAATTCACCTCTTTCATGCCAAATGGTTTTGATCATAAAATGAAGGCAGCTGCGAAATGCTAATAGGTAATATGTCTCGTCTACAGCAGCTTGTTTGGCAATTTGCGTTGAGGTGTAGCCCGGTTTTTGATAGCCGGTAAATCTCGCTACGATATAATCAGGATTTTCTCGGTTCTGTTCACAAATTTCAAAAATTATAAAAAGTTCATGATATAAACGTAGTGATAATTGTTTTTTGTTATAAATTTGCCGCTTCTCTCCAAGCCAACGTTTCACCCAGTTTTGGATCGGATAGTCTCTAACAACCGGAATAAATTTCGTTTCACTATAGGCCCAATTAGTAAGTATTTGAATGAGTAGGGTTAGTCTTTGCCAAAAAAGTTGTTCAATTTTGTGAAATTGCCAACCATTTAAGTGGTCCGGTATCGGATATCCCGACATCAACTCGGAAAGTACTTTTTTGCCTGAATCAGTCAGCGTGACCGTTTTATCGGAAATAACTATTGACCCGGTTTTTTCTAATTTTTTCACTGTATCAATAAAAGCATCAGCGTCCATTTCCGGGTATACTGAGTAAAGATGTTGTAATGAATACCAAACTGCATCTTGTAATGTTTGTGTCGATTTTTTTCCGGTTAACAAATATTGGACAGCTTTAATTGATCGCTCACCTTTAAATTGGTATATACAGTACAAAATTAAAGCATAAAAGTAGTTCACAGGTATCACCACCTTTATTTTACCATGAATTCGTTGCAACGAATGGTTTTCTTTTCTCCAGGTAGATTTTCAACTAATTGTCAATAATCAACAAGGTTGGATCATTTCCAGCTACAAATCTATTGAAAAGTCTTTGCCCGAGTTTTACAATAAAAGATGTCTTCCTTTCGTTCATGTAAAGAGAGACGAATAAATAAAGGAGGCTATAATGGAATGGGCAAATATACGATCGTTGACAAAGAAACATGTATCGCATGTGGTGCCTGTGGTGCTGCTGCTCCAGATATTTATGATTATGATGATGAAGGGATTGCATATGTAATACTTGACGATAATACCGGTACGAGTGAAGTACCTGAAATATTAGAAGACGATATGATGGATGCTTTCGAAGGCTGTCCGACTGATTCCATTCGTGTCAGTGATGAACCTTTTGATGGGGACCCGGACAAATTTGAGTAATGTGTAAAAGGACCGATACTATTCATATCGGTCCTTTTATACTAATGTTTAATATCTATACCTGGTTAAATGCAGATTGTTGTTTTTGAATCCAACTTTGCATCCTGATATATAATCCAAAGAAAACAGCGGATATTAATATTCCTTTTAGTAAATTAAACGGCAAAATCGCTTGAACAACTACTTCATTCGGCAAGTGGAAATTTAAAAAGTAGCCATACATTGGGATAAATACAAAATAATTCAGTACACTCATCACAAGTGCCGTAATCACACTGGCAGTTGCTAAAGCAATGGTTAAGCCTTTTGTCGTTTTAATTTTTAGATAAACAAAATACGTTGGCAAAATAAAACAGATTCCGGTGACAAAATTGGCAATATGACCAACCGGGACACCTGTTTCACTGCCGGTTGAAATTAAATCCAATAAATTTTTAATTAACTCGATTAGTATTCCTGCTGCCGGTCCCATAATCATGGCCCCTATCAACGCAGGAATATCACTAAAATCAATTTTTAACCACGTTGGGAAACCCGGGAGTGGAAAGTTCAGGAGCATTAAAACATACGCGACTCCACTAAGCATTCCAATGGTTACAAAAGCTTTGACATTAAATTTTTTCATTTCTACCTCTCCTTTTTTGTGATTCATCACAAAAGAAAGAAGAAGAATTGGTTTCGATTTCTTCCTCACAATAAAACCCCGAGAAAAATTCCTCGGGGAGATTGTTTAATGGCAGGTTAAATAAACGTCCTGAAATGAAAACAGAACAAACCGAAACCTCCATCTTCTCCCATCCAGACTATACTGTCGGCTTTGGAATCTCACCAAATCCTGTCTAAAAATTAGACTCGCGGGCTTAAAGGATACACCTTATTACCGCCGGTCGGGAATTTCACCCAGCCCCGAAGATGAACCATATTTTTTATTTAATATACTATATAAAAACAAAATTGTAAAGTAGAAAAACCTACATCCTGCGTATTTTTAGTAAAAAGATAAAATGAAATGGATCTAAAACCTCCGAATGGCCGGGCATGCTTTTCTACTGTTCCACCACTAATTGTTGGCCGGGTACAATGATTTCACTCTGTAAATCATTTAATTGTTTTATATCATGAACTGTTGTTTCGTACTTATTGGCAATTCCCCAAAGCGTATCACCGGATTTAACTGTGTACTTATCGGATAGCGTTTTACCCACTTCTACAGCTTTGGTAGGCATTGAACCGGCACTAACATGCTGGCCGATTTCCCCGATCCCGAAAATTTTTGTCGGGTCTATGGAGTTCTCTTTCGTTTCCGTCCATTCATTTTGATGTATTTCAAAATGCAAATGGGGGCCCGATGATTCACCAGTACTGCCCATCAATCCGATCTTCTGCCCTTTAGCAACCATTTGTCCTTCTTGAACTTCTCTTTTAGACAAATGGGCATAGACCGTTTCATAACCTGTTTCATGTTTAATAAACACAACATGACCATATGTATCAGAATAATATGATTTACTTACACGACCGTCATCGACAGATAATACCGGAGTCCCTGTTACATCGGCAATATCAATTCCTTTATGTTGACCATTCCTTGTGCCAAATACATCGGTAATAACACCGTCTGCAGGCCAAATCCATGACAGTTCCATCCCCTCAGCCTTTGCGATTGATTGCTTACTTCCGATAATAAGAATGGTGATAATTACCATCATAATTATGCCAAGCAGCAGTCTTTTTATATATTCAACCATTATTTTCCTCCTAAAATTAGTCATACTTTCGAACATTCTCAAATAGTGCTTGTCCAAAAAATGACAATAAAACCACATTACATTATTATGATTATTTCACCTAAGTTTATTCGGAAAAAATGAAAAAAATGTGAATGTCGATGGAAAAAATTGTTTTTGAATCATTTAACAATGATTAATATGGCAACTCATTTATGGTGTCACTGCATGTAAATCAATTAAATTTGGCGCAACAGGAACATCAGGCGTGCCATCAACAGAAAGCATCACGGTCTTGAAACGATGAAAAACGTTTTTTCGGATTATTTTTCGACGATCCTTCACGACCTAATGACCCGGCTTTTTCGGTTGCCATCTCCATCTTTGAATTTGCCTAGTCATCTAGATAATCTGGATTAAATAATTTTCCAGCGAAAAAAATGACGAAAAGCAGACCGACGACCTTTGAGGTGGGGGTCTTTACTTCCCGTTAAGGTAATAAAGTGAAACTTCCCGGAAATTTATACCCAAAACGTATAAAAAAAGGGCGCCCATACATTCTAACTACTTTTATGATGGGAAAGCCCTTGTATTTGAGTGTAATGCATAAAAACTGGCTGCTAACTGGCCGCCGCCGCTTTTCTATGTTCCGTATGAAACAAGATTTATCGGCAAATATTTACAACTTTCTTTAATTTTCTTGTGGTAAAACGAAAACAAATGTCGTACCTTGGCCGATTTTACTTTTTACATAAATCGTTCCTTGATGGGCATCAATAATGTTTTTAACAATGGCCAGCCCAAGACCGGTTCCGGATCTACCTCTCGTTCTCGCTTTATCGGCTTTATAAAATCGTTCAAAGACAAACGGAAGATCTTCTTCAGGAATGCCGGACCCATTATCGGACACTTCAACTTGGAGCCCTTTTTCGCTATCTTTAACAATGATTCGGACCAGACCGTCTTCATGTGTATGGCGAATTGCATTATCCACTAAATTCGTCAGTACTTGCTCGATACGATCCGGATCAAACGTATAAACTTTTTTCAATGTTTCTACTTGTATTTCTAATCGGACATTACTAACCTTTGCAACCCCCATAAACTTTTTAGAGATTCGCTCAATGAATGGTTTTATTTCAACATTTTCTTTGTACAGGCGCATTTGACCCGATTCTAACCTCGCCAAGTCGAGCAACTCATTAACTAGCCGCCCCATACGCTGAGATTCCTCATTAATAACCGTGGTAATTTCTTTTCGCTCTTGTTCACTGGCGGCAATATCATCCATCAGCGCCTCACTGTACCCTTGCAACATGGCAATAGGGGTTCTTAATTCATGAGAGACATTTGCAATAAAATCTTTCCTGAGTTTATCCAGTTTTCTTTCTTCAGTCATATCACGCAATACTGCAACTGCACCACGAATCGATTGTTCATCAAATTGAGGCGTAACAATAACTGTCCAATATTTCCCTTGAAAAGAAATTTCTCCTGTTTGTTCTGTTTCATTCGCAACCGCATCGTTAATCAGGTTGATTAATTTTTGAGGTATTTTGGAAGTATCATTATTAATTTCTTGTTCTTTTTCCCATGCTTTAATAAATTGTTGTGCCGGCGGATTCGTAACGATGATTTCCCCTGCTTTATTAAAGGTAATCACTCCGTCAGCCATACTGCTTAAAATACTTGATAATTGCTCTTTTTCCTGTTTTAATGCGGTCACATTAATCTTCAATTGTTTCCGCATTTGATTAAATGTTTTCGCCAATTCACCGATCTCATCACGTGTTAAAATCGGTACTTTTACATCAAATTTTCCTTTCGCGACTTCGGCAGCAGATTCACGCATTTTCCGAAGCGGGGCAGTAATTCTCGTTGACAAGAAAAACGCAAAAACGGTTGTTAAGATAAAGGCAATTAAAGCAGACCACATAATAATTTTATTAGTGGCTTTCATTGTATCATTCATGACATCTAATGACTGGTATATAAATACAGCACCTTTTTGATTGGAAAATTTATCCAGTGGTACGCCAATCATTAATGCTTGATCGACATTGCCCGTTTCCGAGGATAATTGTATTTCTTTTTTGACTGTTTTGTTACCAGTGAAAACCTTTTTAAATACAGGATCATTGTAAAAATAGTTTAAAGTAAATTTTTCAGCATCATCTTGTTGTGAATAGTATATATGATCCTCATCGGTAATAATAATTGCGTTTGTTACATCATCCAACAATTCCCAGGCAACTTCCAAACCAAATTCCAAATCGTCATGCCTCTCAAGATTAACCGCAATCCTGTAAGCCGTATTCGTCAAAGAATCTGTTGCTCGTTCACCAACAAAATCATTGAAAAATTGAATGATTAAAACTAATAACACAAATAAAACAACGAAAACGAGCAATAATATCGTTGCCCAAAGTTTTAAGACAACACTATTCCATTTCATTCATGAACGACCTCGAACTTATATCCCACGCCCCAAACCGTTACAATCATTTTTGCCGCTTCTTCCGACACTTTACTTAATTTTTCCCGTAAACGCTTGACATGGGTGTCGACGGTGCGCAAGTCCCCGAAAAATTCATAATGCCAAACTTCCTTTAATAATTGCTCTCGGTCAAATACTTTATCAGGGGTTTTGGCCAAAAAATACAGCAAATCATATTCCTTAGGAGTTAAACTTACTTCTTTTCCGTTTGCCAATACACGATGCGCATCATGATCTATTGTTAAATGTGGGAATACCAGGACATTCTTTGCTGTTGTATCTGTTTGTAAAAAGCCTGTTACAGACGATCTTCTTAAAAGTGCCTTTACGCGAAGAACAACTTCTCGTGGACTAAACGGTTTGACAATGTAATCATCTGTACCGACTTCAAAGCCTTGAACCCGGTTTGCCTCCTCACCTTTTGCCGTCAACATAATGATTGGTGTTGCTTTCTTATCTCGGATTTCCCGACAAACGTCTATGCCGTCTCTTCCGGGTAGCATTAGATCAAGTATGATCAAATCATAATCATTTGCCAGTGCTTTTTCTAAAGCTTCGTTTCCTTCTTGTGCTTCATCGATCAAATAATTTTCCCGCTCTAAATACATTTTCAATAATCTTCTAATCCGTTCTTCATCATCAACAATTAAAATTTTCACTTCTTGTTCCATAAGGTTAACCCTCCTTACCAACATTGTACAAAAATCGACAACTTTTTTCTATATGTATTTCACGATTACAAAAGTGACCAAAAAACTTTTTGTCACTACTAGTATAAATGTTCCCATAAAAAAAGTCTCCAATAATGAATAATGGAGACCGCCAAAATGTGACAAATACGTCACATTTCACTTATTTCATTCAAAAAACTTTTACATATAGAATCAAAATTCACTGTTCTTATCAATAATTTTTAATAGGACGATCACACATAGGCATGTAATCCGGCAATAATCAGGTTGACAAAAACAAGATTAAACATAATGATGCCAAATCCGATGACCGCAAGCCAGGCTGATTTTTCACCATGCCAACCTTTAGAAAGGCGTAAATGAAGAAAAGCAGCGTAGAAGAGCCAAGTGATCAATGCCCATACTTCTTTTGGATCCCATGCCCAAAACCTGGTCCACGCAATTTGGGCCCAAATCATCGCAAAAACGAGTCCGCCGAGTGTAAATACAGGAAATCCGATCAATACTGATCGATAGCTGATTTCATCGAGAAAATCGGCATTAATTTTTTTCACAAACGGATGAAATAGCCGGGCTGCCTTTTTCCTTGTTATTAAGCGAATCAATATATAAAGAACCGTGCCTGCAATAAAGGACCAAATAACTGTATTAAATTTTTGTGCTTCAAGGATTGCAGGCATTTCCAAGATTGGTTCCATTCTTCCTGCTGTTAACAAGTTCCATTCATTGGGTCCCAAAATTGCAGGTAAAGTATATTTTAATGTGGAGGTATTTCCTTCTTTATCCACCCATTCAAAAACAGCTTGATAGTTCATTATTGAAAAAACCAATTTAATCATGATAAATCCAATAACGGCATTGATACAGTATAAGATTATTTCCAAAAAAAATTGTTTCTTTGGAGGTGCTGATGCGTCAATCGTTTTGATTAAATAAATTAATCCGGCAATAAAACTAATCGACAAAATTGCTTGTCCGGCTGCGGTTGTCATCACATGAATGGGCAGCCAATAACTTTGTAATGCCGGGATAAGCGGCGTTACATCTTTCGTAAACATGCTGCCATAAGCGATGATGATTAAAACAATCGGCAGGGTAAACAAACCGAGAACGGTGGATCGATAAATTGAATAAATGATAATAAAGGCTCCCACCATCATAATGCTAAAAAACGTAATAAATTCAAACATATTGCTAACAGGTGCATGTCCTGCCGCAATCCACCTTGTAATAAAATAACCGAGTTGAGAAATAAATCCCAAAATCGTGAGCGTCATAGCGATTTTTCCGCTTCGAACCGGTTTATTCTGATAAGGACTGCCTTCTAACCCTTTTTTCTGTCTAATCGCTCCCCCAAAAAATAAAATTGCTACCAAATAGAAAACAAAAGCTGCAAATAATAAATTGCCGCTCAGTTCAACCAACTGACTTCCCCCCTTGTCCTTCCATGGCTTTCTTTTCTTTTAACAAAGTTTGATCAACGGGAACTGGAATTTTTGTTCCGTGAACGATCGTTTCAATCTCCTTTGCAAAACCGTACCAATTTTTATTTGTATGACCGGCTAACAAAATGACTCCGTTTTCTTGTTTCAACCAGATCCTGCGATGGTACCAGAACGAACCCTGCGCAACACCAATCAAAAATATTACGCCGCCCAACGCAATAATCGGCAAAGTTAAATCTTTTCTGACCGTCAATCCACTATAATTCACAGTATCTACTGATTTGAAAGTCATTTTATATTTATTTTCACCCATCGGTTCGATCGTCTGTTGAATGGCAGCAAAACTAACTTCTCCTTGTGGTTTGTCCGGTGTAACCATTTTAAAAGCAAAAGCCGGATTTACCGGTTTACTCGATTTTGTTGAAGGTTCACCATCTACTATTTGAAAATCAGGAAAATAGCTCATTAACTCAACGTGATAACCGTTACCTAAATCATAGTTTTCCTCAGGATTTGTTAAATCAATCGTAATGTCCCCAAATGTTTGTCCGCTTTCTTTATCGGTTAATGAAAATGTCATTTTTGCAATTTCGTTCAAGCGATAACTTGATTGATAGATAGCATATTGATCAAATTTTAATGGTTTATTCACTTGAATCTGGTAATCTTCCAATTTATGTAATTTCGGTTTCTCCCCGGGTAATGACTCTTCTGCTTTATATAACGTAATATTAGACTGGTAGTTTTTGACAACCCCACCTTTTTGGTTAAGCGCTTCCTTATATACTTCACCATCGGATTCATCATATAGTTCCAAAATAAATTGGTGATTCGTAAGATAGTATTCTTTATTTGTACCGGGGATTGCCAACGTATCGCCTTCTTTAATCCATAACGCTTCATTTACGTAAAATCCCGGTGCAAAACGAAGCATAGCTCCAATGAGAAAAATAATTAATCCAATATGATTGATATAAGGGCCCCATCTGGAAAACCTGCCCTTTTCCGCCAGCAAATTCCCGTTTTCTTCCATCACGTTATAACGTTTTTTCGTTAATCTTTCTTTTACGATCGCAATATCTCCAACGGTATTATCAATCTGTTTTTCACTATATAGTCGTTGCCGTTTTAAAAACCCGGAATTGCGAGTGACTTTTTGATTTTTCAATGCTTTGTACAGAGGGATAACCCGGTCCAGACTACAAATGACTAACGAAACACCAATGGAAGCAATCAGTAATAAGTACCACCAAGATCCGTATAAATCATGGAAACCAAGCGTATAATAAATTTTCCCAAACCAGCCATATCTTTCCTCATAATATTGATTCACCGGTATTTGTATCGACAAATTTCCTTCCTGCGGTAAAACGGTTCCGATAATTGAAGCAATTAGCGTAACGACGATTAAGGTTACTCCGACTTTCACTGATGAAAAAAAATTCCACACTTTATCAATAATCGTTTTGTTATATGTTTGGGATCTTCTTGCACTCCCTTCATATCTCATATCCAGCAGTTCATTTTGATTCATCTTTTCGTCTAATATTTTTCCGCATGCTTCACAAAGAATGGTTCCATGGGGGTTGATATGACCGCATTCACACTTTACTTTTTCCATGAACTTCCCCCCTCATTTTACGGTTTAATCCGCTCCATATAGTTTTTTATCATGTCTTCTGTTAAGGATTGTTCAATATAATCGACTATTTTACCATCAGGACTAATTAGAAAAGTTGCCGGTAAAGGATAGATACCGTATGCTTTTTGAACTTCACCCGTGTGATCAACGACAATTGGAAATGATAATTGATATTGTTTGGCAAATGTTTCAATCGCTAAATTCGTTTCTCCTGCATTAACAGCGATAATCTCTACCCCTTGGTCCTTATATTGCTGATATTGATTTTCCATGTAGGGCATTTCTGTTTTACACGGCTTACACCAAGTTCCCCAAAAATTTAAAAATACACCTTTGCCACGATAATCAGACAAACGATGTTCATTTCCCTCTAAATCTTTTAACACAAAATCCGGTGCCTCTTCTCCTACAGCTGCCGTTTTTCGTGTATCTTTCGTTAAATTGGCATACAATGTATAAAAAATAGCTACCAATAGCACCGTTAGGATGATTGTTCTGAGAGCGAGTCTTCGCTTTTTTTTCATTTGAAACCCCTCCCATTTTTTGTATGATTATACCATTTTTGCAGAATAATATTATCCTATAAATATGAACTTTTTGTGACACAAGGAAAATTAATATTCATAGACTGTTCAACATTTCTGCCGTTTTTTACATTTTTTTGACAGGAAGACATCCTACAGGTTGGCTTCAACTTTCAGATGTCCCAATTTCGCTGGAAAATGATTCCTTCATGATTAAAAAGACGGTCCGCTTTTCGCTAAGGCAATTAATTGTTTTACTTCATGGGGCGTCAGCGGTCGATATTCGCCGGCTGTTAATCCGTGTAAAGTTAAAAAGGCGAAACTTTCCCGCTTTAACTTTAATACCGGATAGCCAATTTGCTCAAACATTCTTCTGACTTGGCGATTTCTTCCTTCATGAATGGTGATTTCAATGATTGCACTGTTCTTTTTCCGATCCCCGGATAAAAATTTTACTTTTGCCGGACGAGTTAATCCATCTTCCAACCGAACCCCTTTTTGCAGTTTTTTTAAATCTTCCCGGCTCGGTATGCCTTTTACTTTGGCAATATATGTTTTATCAATTTCGTATTTTGGATGTGTCAAAAGATTTGCAAACTCGCCATCATTGGTCAACAGTAATAAACCGGAAGTATCGTAATCAAGTCTGCCAACCGGATAAATTCGTTTATTTATCTCCGGAAAAAAATCGAGTACAGTTTTTCGGTTTTTATCGTCACTAACTGCCGAAATAACCCCTCTAGGTTTATAAAGTAAAAAGTAAACGGGTTCCTCTTGTTCAATTTTAATTCCATTTACTTCAATATAATCTTTTGAACTAACCTTTAAACCCAATTCCGTTACCACTTTCCCATTAACAGTTACTTTTCCTTGTTTTATGAGTTCTTCAGCTTTTCTTCTTGATGCAACACCTGCGTGGGCAATAACTTTTTGTAGTCTTTCCAAATAGTGGACACTCCTTTAATTTATTGTAAACATTTTGGTTTATATGGTAAAAGATAATGCATATCCATTATACCTATATATGTACAAATACGATAATATTATCCTGCCAGAATTATGCCATAAATATAATTGAAAAACAAAGAAAATACATATGGGGCCATAAATAGAAATAAGACCGGATAATCATGATCCGGTCTCGTTCGCATCTTTTTATTGCATTCCGAAAAAAATAGTAACGACAATTATGCTGGCAATATATCCGATTAAATCTGCCATCAGTCCGATTTTTAAAGCATCGCCCATTTTCTTGATTCCCACGGCACCGAAATAAACGGTTAAAATATAAATAGTCGTATCTGTACTGCCTTGCATAACTGATGCAAGTCTGCCAATAAAAGAGTCCGGCCCATAGGTAGCAATTAAGTCACTCGTTACACCGAGAGCAGCATTTCCGGAGATCGGACGCAAAATAGCCAGCGGGATGATTTCCGGCGGGACTCCGATTCGCTCGAGAACCGGACGGAGAAGCCCGACAAAAAATTCCAATGCACCGGAGGCACGAAAAATGGAAATAGCGACCAACATGCCGACTAAAAAAGGAATGATGGAAATTGCTATTTTAATCCCTTCTTTGCCGCCTTCAACAAATGTTTCATATGTTGGCACTTTTTTCCATGTGCCGTGTATTAAAATAAAGCCAATCAAGATTGGTATCATCCATAATGAGATCGTGGAAATGATTGCCATTATTTCACCCGATTTCTCTTTTTTCGATTATACATAAACCGGTCAATAAAAATTGCACAAACTGTTGCGAAAACAGATGCAATAATAGTGGGAAGAACAATTTCTGCCGGTGATGCGGAGTCATAATTCATTCGAATCGATAATACGGTTGTCGGAATAATTGTAATACTTGCCGTATTAATGACTAAAAAGGTAATCATGGAACGGGATGCCTCGCTTTTCCCGCCATTCAATTCTTTTAACTCCTCCATTGCTTTAATTCCCAGTGGAGTTGCGGCATTCCCCAGTCCGAACATATTCGCTATCATATTTGATAAAATATAGCCCATGACCGGGTGATCATCCGGTATATCAGGAAAAATTTTTTTAATGATTGGGCGAAAAACATTAGCGAGCTTGTCTAGTAATCCGGACGCTTGGGCAATGCGCATCAAACCGAGCCAAAATACAAGAATACTAATAAAACCAATACATAATGTTACTGCCTCCCCGGCCCCTTGAAAAATCGCTTTATTCACTTCATCCATGGTCCCGTTAAACATGGCAAAGACAATGCCAATGACAATCATCAACACCCAAATTAAGTTAATCATAATTTTGCTCCTACCACAGAACTGAATAGTTGTTTAAAAGAGTCAAAGAAAGACGGCTCTTGTTTGTTTTCATGGTCATAATAAATTGGCATGGTATGAATGAGTTCATCATGAAAATAAATTTCGGTTTTCCCAATGACTTCCGGAATTTTATCTGTATTCTTTTTCCATTCTTTTTTCGGTTTTATAAGACGGTAATGAACGTGAAACGACTCCTTTTCGTCCTCGTTAATCGGATAGACATATTCATGTGCGATATATGCATGTTTTTTATAGATTTTTTTTGTTATCTTATCAATCGTTCCATCCGGTACAATGACTTGATAATCATAATGATCAAATACATATTCAAACATTTGAATATGCTCGGTCCAATCCGTTTGCGATGGAGTATTTAATGTGACAGCGATCAGATCCATTCCATTTTTTGAAGCAGTGGATACTAATGTTCTATGTGCTTTTTTTGTATACCCGGTTTTCCCGCCTGTCGAATATTTGTACAATTCAGTTAATAACCGATTTTTATTTGTCCATTTTCGCTTCCATTCACTATCCGGGTTCGGTGCGTAGTGGACTTTTGTACCGGATATTTTTCGAAATTCTTCATTTTCCATGGCATATTTTGTTAAAATAGCCATATCATAGGCACTTGAATAATGGTCTTGATCTTCTAGACCATGAGGATTGGCAAAATGCGTGTTCTCCATTCCGATTTGGGCCGCTTTTTCATTCATCATAAAAACAAATCCGTCCACACTTCCCCCCACATGTTCAGCAATTGCAACTGCAGCATCATTCCCGGAACGCAACATTAAGCCATAAACGAGGTCTCTTAATTTGATTTTTTCACCCGGTTTTAAGTAGACGGAGGATCCTTCCGCTCTTGTCGCTTTTTTACTGACAGTTACTGTTTCTCCCATTTTATTAGATTCAATTGCCAGAATAGCCGTCATGATTTTTGTAATACTGGCGATTTTCCTTTTTTCATGTGCATTCTTTTCAAAAAAGACGCGACCTGTTTTCTGGTCCATCACAATCGCACTATATGAACTGACATTTATTTCATTCGCATACGTATGTATAGGAGGAGTTACATTTACGATCATCGTGATGAAAATTACCAAAATCAGGAACCGTCTGCAGCGTACCCACATACTTGTCCATCGACTCCTTTTACGTTTTGTACAAGTTTATGGCCGAATGGTACAAGTTATGATAAAAAGTTAAAAAATGGGCAAATGCTACTTTTTCTTTAAAATATAAAAGGCCGGAGCTCTTATGAGTTCGTCCGGCCATTCACTGTTTTTAATCTTTACTCAATTTTTCAAAAAACAAATCCGCTTCCTCCTGTGTTATATCGTTTTCTTCCGTCTCAGGGAGCGGTGGAAGTTCCTTCAAGTCTTTTAAACCGAAATAATCTAAAAACTCCTTTGTCGTTCCATAGAGAATGGCTCTGCCTGTTCCTTCCGCACGTCCCACTTCTTGAATTAACCCTTTTGCCACTAATGTTTGAATAGGCCTTTCTGTTTTTACACCACGAATTTCCTCGATTTCTGCACGGGTAATTGGCTGTTTATAGGCGATAATTGTTAACGTCTCCAGTGCCGCTTGGGATAAGGTGGAAGCATTTGGAACTTCCACTAATCGCTTTAAGTAAATGGCATATTCCTTCTTGGTTGCCAATTGATATGTACCGGCAATTTGGATAAGTGATATCCCACGATTTTCATTATGATCATAGTCATTTTTTAATAACCGGATCATCTCTTCAACTTCAAATTCCGGAAGTTCCATTACTTTGGCAATTTGTTTCAAAGTTAATCCTTCGTCACCTGCTGCAAACAATAGACTTTCCAGGATTCCAAGCCAATTTTCACTGCTCAACATCGTCACCTTCTTCATACATTGCCTTTTGTAGTCAACCAAATATCGGCAAAATTATCGCGCTGCTCGATTAAAATCTGATTCCGTTTCATCAATTCGAGAATGGCCAAAAAGGTTGTCACAATATAATTTTTATCCGGGTAAGGAAACAGGTCATTAAAATTTACCCAACTAACTGAGTGCTCTAACACCTGGTAAACTTCTTCCATTCGTTTCTCAATGGAGATCTCTTCACGAGTAATTTTGGTGTGGAGCGGTTTCTGCAATCTTCGTCTGCGCATTAATTTATGGAAGGCACCCAACATATCATAGACAGTCACCGCTTTTTCGCCAGCGGTAACCGGAATCCCGGAAGAATACTCCGAGAGATCACTGGGCGGTTTCGTATAAATTAACAATCGGTCTGCCTCTTTTTCTTTTAATTTAGCCGAGGCCTCTTTATATTTTCGATATTCAATAAGTCTTAAAACCAGTTCATCCCTTGGGTCCTCACCAAAACCTTCTTCATATGGCATGTCTTCATCGATGGAGTCATTATATTTTGGCAGTAACATCTGACTTTTTATCGCCAATAATGTAGCCGCCATGACCAAGTACTCACTGGCAACATCGAGTTCCAATTCCTGCATGGTATGAATATATAACAAATATTGTTCAGTGATTTCCTGCATCGGGATATCATATATATCGACTTCCATCGTTTTGATTAAATGCAAAAGCAGGTCGAGAGGGCCCTCAAATACAGCCGTTTTAAAATTCATCAACATCATCGTATTACCCCAATAGTTTTTTTCAATTTTATTGGCAACATAAAAGGGCTGTCCAAAAACCTGTGAGAATTCATGTCACTATCACCATTTGTGAGTTGGGACAGTTATTGGTTGGACAGCCCTAAATACTATTATTGATCACAATGTTCAAAAAAGCCGGCCAATTCTTCGTTAGGGACGATTTCCTTATCCGGAAACATGTCTTTTAAGGCCTTAACCATCCCCTTGCCAATTCCTTGACCACGATGGGAAGGATTAACGGAGAGATGTTGTACTTCCATAATCTGATTTTCTCTCTCTAAAACTCCAATAATGGCAACAAAGTCATCATCTAACTTCCATAGAAATAAATGCCATTTGTCATTTGTTTCATACTCTTTAATGGTTTGTTGTAATTTCTTCAAATCTTTTTCCGTGGGCATAAATGATAATAAGCCCATTGCAATTTTTTCAAATGCTTTTTTATATCGAATTAACATTTTGATCCCTCATTATATTAAACTATTCCATTGTTATTTTTTCCATAATGAGATTAAGTTATACAGCGACAATAAAATTGCAATTGCAGATACAGTCGGTTCAGGCAGTTTGAATATAAACGATTGATTTAGTAAAACTTTCGTCAGTAGGGGTTTTCCCCTGCTAATGGTAGTTGAACCAATCAGGCGCACTTGCGGTCACTGAGCTTCCACCTTTAGGAGGAGCCTTAGGGCCGGTTAATTCCGGAAAAACTCATCAATCCCTCCAATACGAATACCAAGTTTAGTATACGCGGTATTATTTTACAACATTTTAAGCTATTTTTCTATTATCTCTTTTCAAGTGCCTTTCCACGACAAAAGGAAAATCATTTAACATATTGATAAAAATTACAACAGGCTTCTCTATTTTTTTACGACTTCATATAAGGGGCGATCAAGCTTTATTATGTCTTGATAGCTTTCTCTTTCAACAACAAGTGTTGCCTGCCCGTTTTCGACAAATACAACAGCAGGTCGCGGCAGCCGATTATAATTGCTTGCCATCGAATACCCGTAAGCACCGGTACAAAAAACAGCTAAAATATCTCCCGGTTGTGTTTTTGCCAAAGGGATATTCCAGATCAACATATCACCTGATTCACAGGCTTTACCGGCAATGGAAACAACTTCTTTATCAGAATGGATTGCTTTATTGGCAACAAGGGCTTCATATTTTGCCTGATATAAAGCCGGACGAATATTGTCGCTCATCCCACCGTCGACAGCTACATATTTTCTTACACCAATGACCTCTTTTGTAGAACCAATTGAATATAATGTCGTTCCTGCATCGCCAACTAATGATCTTCCCGGCTCAATCCATACTTCGGGTAAAGTAATATGATTTTCAGCAGCCTGCTTTTTAACTTCTGTCAGTATTGCAGAAACGTAATCTTCCGGTTCAAGCGGTGCATCCGTTTCAGTATAGCGAATGCCAAATCCCCCGCCGACATTCACGACAGTCGGTTCATACTGAAATTCTTCTTTCCATTGTGTAATATGAGTAAATAATTTGTCAATAGCTAATAAGAAACCGGTTGTTTCGAATATTTGTGATCCGATATGGCAATGAATGCCCAACACGTTAAAAGAGGAGGACAATGCTGTATCCAACGCATGTTTTGCTTGACCGCTATTTAAATCAAATCCGAATTTTGAATCTTCCTGACCGGTTAAAATATAATCATGTGTATGAGCTTCAATACCCGGTGTGACCCGAAGCAAAATATTCACTTTTACATTTTTTTCCCGACAAAGCTGATCAAGGATATCCAATTCATAAAAATTATCAACAACAAAACAGCCGACCCGATAATCTAATGCCATCTCAATTTCTGCCGGGCTTTTATTATTCCCGTGAAAATGAATTTTTTCCGGGGGGAAACCGGCCATCATTGCTGTATATAATTCTCCACCGGATACAACATCCAGTGCAAGTCCTTCTTCATTTATCACTTGTAAAATTGCTAAAGACGAAAAAGCTTTACTTGCATAAGCTACTTGGCCAGGCATACCAGCTTTTTGAAAAGCACCGACAAAGCTTCTCGCCCGCTTCCGAATCAATTCTACATCATATACATAAAGCGGTGTTCCAAATTGGTTTGCCAACTCCACTGTGTCACAACCACCAATTTCCAAATGACCGTACTGATTCACACACATTGTCCCGTGTAACATTCCAACTCACCTCAGCTACATTTTGAACTCCCATTGATCCGAACAATGAATCTAATCTATAATAGGAAAACTTTATCATATTCGTATTTGCATTGCAATGGATACTGTTTCATCTCAAAACATATTTTTCCGATAAATAGAAAACAGCCGTATCTATTATGACGGCTGCTTTACCCGATTTCTCGGATGGACGATACTCGGTCTGATTTTCGACCCGGGTGTGGACCTTCTTAATAAAATTTGCATGAATGCTTTCGGTTGAAACGGGATAAACGGCCATAAGTACGGGGTATTTAATGAACGAATTTGTGCTAAATATAAGATAAAAAAGGTTGTTCCTATCACAAATCCCGGTACTTTAAAAATAGCAACCAAAATTAAAATAACTAATCTGGCAATTTTATTGGCCACACTTAATTCATAACTTGGTGTAGCAAAGGTGCCAATTGCAGAAACGGCAACGTATAAAATCACTTCGGAAATAAATAATCCGACGTCCACGGCAATTTCCCCAATTAAAACAGCGGCGATAATGCCCATTGCTGTGGATAATGGTGTCGGCGTGTGAATGGCTGCCAACCTAAGAAATTCAATCCCCAAATCACAAATAAACAACTGCAAAATGACGGGAACATGTGATTTTTTATTTGGTCCAATATAATTAATAGTTTCAGGTAGTAAATCCGGTTGGATAACAAAAAGTAACCAAAGAGGCAAAAGAAATAAAGATGCAAAAATACCGATAAATCGCGTCCAGCGTATAAAGGTGCCGACTGCAGCGGATTGACGATATTCTTCGGCATGTTGGACATGATGGAAATAGGTTGTTGGTGTGATTATAACACTTGGTGAAGTATCTGCAATAATCAAAACGTGCCCCTCTAATAAGTGGGTTGCTGCAACATCCGCCCGTTCTGTGTAGCGGACAAGCGGAAAAGGATTATACCCTTGTTTGACTAAAAATTCTTCAATCGCTTTATCTGCCATTGTTAAACCGTCAATTTTAATCTGTTCAATTTCTTTTTTAATGGTTTTGACTAAACCCGGGTTCGTTACATCTTTCAAATAAACGATGGCGATATCGGTTTTTGATCGTTCCCCTACCTTAATCAGTTCCGTTCTCAGCCGTTCATCGCGAATTCGCCTTCTAATTAATGCCGTATTCATAATAATATTTTCTACAAAACCATCTCTTGAGCCACGAACAACCTTCTCGGTATCCGGTTCTTCCGGTTGTCTTCCGGGATAATCACGAGTATCAACAATAAATGCTTTGGGAAAACCTTCTACCAGAATGGCAATTAACCCTGAGAGCACTTGGTCAACAACTTCATCTAATGTTGTCACTTTTTCTACGGAATTATTATTAATCCGATTATCAACTAAGTCTCCTAATTGTTCAGAAGTGATATCCTGACGATTGTCATTCAAGTGAACCAACTCTTGCAGCGTTCGCAAAATCAATAAAGTATCCGTTAAGCCGTTTACATAATAAAGATGAATTTCTTTATCTAAAACCTTGAATTTCCTTAATCCTAAATCAAAACTGGTCCCTAAACCGACGTTATCTTTCATATACTGTTCAACTTCGGCTAATGATTTCGGAATCGGCTTCTTATTTTGTTTATCCTCCATATTTCCAACACCTTTCTTAGATGTATACAATCGGTTTTGATAAAATTTTGTTACCGGGCTCGCTATGATTATAAATTGACAAAGTAGAGCCAATGAAACAGCGAACCCAGTATTTTCCCAAGCACAAGCGCAGCCAGTAAGTATAGTAACCGATCGTCTAAATGAATTCGTTTAAAAATTAACGGTAAAACATTTATAGCCTCATAAAGAGCTGCCGCCAACATACCGACAAAGACACCGTGAAAGAGCCCGATAATCATTACGAAAAACATTGGCAATTCGAGATAAATCTTTTGTAAACCAAAAACGGTTCCAACCAAAACACCTAACGTCACAGCCCATTCATAGAATAAAATCATTTTCATTGATTTCGTTAACTGCATTAATCTCGGAATAATGCCTAAAACAGTGATAAATGCGACAAACCCTGCCCCTACCGCAAAGCCGCAAGCAAGTCCGACTCCGATCACAAAGATAATTTTAATGGCCATTACTCATCCATTCTTTTAATGCTTTCTTTATTTTCATTCATAATGACATATTGATCGAGACTTTGCTGGTAGTTAAACATTTCTACTTCCAGTGGACTAGGCTCATCGTTAATCCGCTTTTTAAAAAAATGGTTAAAAAATAAAGTCATCCCTAACCCTAAACCGATCGAATAAGGAATTTGAATGGTTAAAGGTTTTTGATCTTCTATGCCCGTTAATAAGTGAAATAACTTTTGGTGTACTGTTTGCATGCTTACATCTTCATGGAAATTCATGATTGAAACGGCGGATCCGATAAATAATAACAACCAAACAATTACAAATATCGGAATCGACATTTTTACCTTCTTCAAAATGACTTCAACAATCGTTTGTTGAGGACCCACGAGCTGTATATTAGTATCGTTTAATTGTTCTGTAATTACTTGAATTACTTTCATTCCGTCGATGATAATAATATTATTATCTTCTTTCTTCACTTGATGAACGATTAAATTTCCCAATGTATTCATCACGGTTTTGGGTCCAGTGATCAATGCAATATCTTTCAAATAAACGGTCGCACCGGTTTTTACTTGAACCCGGTGACGGAGACGGATATAGATTGTTGTATCCAATTCCATCACTTCCAATTCGATTTTCTCGTACGTTTAGTATTCGTCAAGTGAGAACATTTCATGAAAACCAAAAAAAACCAAATGGATCAAACATCCATTTGGTTCTTTATTTGCTTCAATATTTTCTTTTCCAATCTCGACACTTGCACTTGAGAAATTCCTAATCGGCCGGCAACTTCCGCCTGTGTTTGATCATTATAATACCGCAAAAAGACGATAAGTTTCTCCCGATCATCCAAACCTTCAATGGCCTCTTTTAATGCGATTTTATCAAACCATTTTCCTTCTTCTTGATCCGAGATTTGATCGAGGAGCGTGATCGGGTCTCCGTCGTTTTCATAGACGATTTCATGTATGGATGTCGGAGCCATGACAGCTTCTTGGGCCAATAATATTTCATCTACCGGAATTTCAAGATAGTCGCTTACTTCATAAATAGTCGGGGCACGTCCCAACTCTTTAGCCAGGTCATCTTTCGCCCGGCGGATTTTATTACCGACTTCCTTCAAGGATCGACTCACTTTAATTGTGCCATCGTCCCTAATGAAACGTTGGATTTCTCCAATAATCATCGGAACAGCATAGGTTGAAAATTTCACATCATAAGATAAATCAAATTTATCTACCGACTTTAACAAACCGATACATCCTATTTGGAAAAGATCATCAGGATCATAGCCCCGGTTGAGAAACCGTTGCACAACCGACCAGACGAGACGCATATTCCGTTCAACGATCTCATTCCTTGCTTCTTGATCTCCCGCCTGACTTTTCTTAATTAGTTCCTTGATTTCTCCATCCTTTGTAAAAGATTGATCGGAATCTTTTTTAACCTCCACATCCATTGGCACTACCCCTTAATTGAACACTGCTTTTGCATTGGACAATTTTTTTTTCAAACGGACAACCGTTCCGTGATTTGGATCGGATTCAATTGTCATTTCATCAACAAAATTTTCCATAATGGTAAATCCCATACCGGAACGTTCTAATTCCGGTTTTGTTGTAAACAATGGTTGTTTTGCTTCCTCAATATTCGAAATACCAATACCTTCGTCACGGATTTCAAGTTCTACCGTGTCACCATCGAGCCAGGCGGAAATATAAACATAACCTTCCCCTTTATTTTCATAGCCATGGATAATGGCATTCGTGACCGCTTCCGAGACGGCCGTTTTAATTTCCGTCAATTCATCCATGGTCGGATCCAGTTGAGCAACAAATGCTGAAACGGTTACCCGTGCAAACGATTCGTTTTGACTTATGGCACGGAACTTTAAGTGCATTTCATTATTCATATTAGGCTACCCCCAATCTATGTAAAGCTTGTTCTTCTGACGGATCAATGCGGATAATTTTATATAATCCGGACATATCCAACAGTCTTTCTATTGAAGGGGGAACAGAACAAATAATCATTTCACCATTTGCCTGTTTCATTTGTTTGTATCTGCCCAATATGACACCAAGTCCCGAGCTATCCATAAATGATAGGTTTTCAAGATTTAAAATTAAATGTCGAACTTGTTTTTCTTCTATGGCTTGAGAAACTTGTTCACGAACTTGATCAGCCGTATGATGGTCCAGTTCGCCGCTTAATCTCACTACTAAAATATACTTCTCTTTCCATTCAAAATGTACTTGCAGACTCACTATACATGCCTCCTTCTTTCGTATAGTGAGTCAATTCGATATGGATCAATGAAATTCCTTCTTGTTGACAAAACTAGTAAAAATTCGAGTTTTTCTCGTATTTTTATACAAATTTCTCCAATGCCGCTATAGCTGTTATTGCAGTTTTGTAAACATACTGAATGAACGTTTGTACAAAGTCCACCAGCTTGCCGGCTTCACATTCTCAGCAGCGATAGCAGAATTTTCAGAAAGGACTTTGCCGTTTTTTATCAAAACAATTTTACCGATTTCATCCCCTTTTTTAATAGGTGCTTGAATATGTTTATTTAACTTCAAGCTCGTTTTCACATCATCCATCTTTTCACCTTTTTTGGTTAGTAGGGAAATACTTTCACCGGCAGCTATTTTTATGTTTCGCTGCTGACCTTTTTCAACTGTAACTTTACCCAATTCATCGCCCTTTGCATAAAACTGCTTCGTTTCATATTGACTAAATGCATAATCGAACATTTCGGTAATCAGTTTATTTCTCTCTTTAGATGTCGGTGCTCCGAAAACAACAGCAATCACACGCATATCGCCTTTTTTAGCGGTAGCTGTTAAGCAATATTTCGCTTCTTTGGTGAAACCGGTTTTTAGGCCGTCAACCCCGGGATAAAATTTCACTAACCGATTGGTATTGACAAGCCAAAATTTTTTATCCGTACCTTCACGTAAATAGGATTCATATTGACTTGTATAATTTGTAATTTTTTCATGTTTTAATAATTCTTTGGCTAAAATGGCCATATCTCTCGCACTGCTGTAATGATTTTTCGCAGGCAGACCGGTGGCATTTTGAAATTTCGTGTCTTTTAAGCCCAGTTCTTTCGCCTTTTGATTCATCATTTTTACAAATTGCTTTTCTGAACCAGCGATTCTCTCAGCCATCGCAACCGAAGCATCGTTAGCGGAACTGATGGAAATTGCCCGGAGTAGCTCATCGACTGTCATTTCTTCACCTTCTTCAAGGAATACTTGTGAGCCCCCCATAGATGCTGCATATTCACTGGTTCTGACTTTCTCGTTCCATTGAATTTTCCCATCTTCCAATGCTTCCATAATTAAAAGCATCGTCATGATTTTTGTCATACTTGCAGGTGACAGTCTTTCATCGCTATTTTTTTCAAATAATACCGTTCCTGTATCTCTCTCAATAAGAATGGCCGATTTTGCGTTCTCCGCTAAATCTACTTTTATTTCTGAAGCAAAACTTGGAGTGGGAATAATAGTTGCGGATATAATTAGGGCAGTGATTATCATAACTATTGACCGTTTCATGACTTTCCCTCACTTTTAGTTATAAATACGAATCTTTTTCCCATTATTTCCAAGTTAAGGGATTTTATACAAATTTTTCTAAAAAGAAACACGAAATTGTCTTAGTTTTAAAGTTGCCGGAAGGATATACTTTCGCATATAAAGAAAACTCGGCGATTGCCGAGTTTTCTTTAAACTTTATTTTGATATGATTTCATGAATTAAAGGCGGTGGTGATATTTTGGAATGAGAGATTTTGATGCTATGATATAAAAGATTTTTTACTTCCTCGATATTTTCCGAATTCGAGTAGATTGTTAAGATTGATTCACCTTGTTCAATTGGGTCACCAACTTTTTTATTTAGAACAATTCCGACGGCTAAATCAATCTTGGATTCTTTTGTTTCTCGTCCTGCCCCTAATTGCATGGCAGCCAGTCCGATTTTATCCGCCATCATTTTTTCAATCCAGCCGGACGCCTTTGCCGGTAGTTCTATTTTATATTTTGCTTGCGGCAGTTTTTCCGGATCATCAATATATGCTACATCCCCGCCTTGAGAAGTAATAAACGATTTCATCTTCTCTAATGCTTTTCCTGATTGAATAGCAGAGATAAGCATTTGCCTTGCTTCATCAACGGATTCCGCTTTTTTAGCTAAATAGACCATTTGACTGCCCAAAGTTAAACAAAGCTCTGTCAAATCTTGGGGCCCTGTTCCTTTTAACGTCGCAATTGCCTCTTTCACTTCCAGCGCATTCCCGATTGCAAGGCCGAGCGGTTGATCCATATCTGAAATAACAGCCATTGTTTTTCTGCCGACACTGTTACCAATCTCAACCATCGTCTCAGCAAGCTCTTTTGCATCTGCGACATTTTTCATAAACGCACCGGAGCCAACTTTTACATCCAGCACGATACAATCCGCTCCGGCTGCAATTTTTTTACTCATTATCGAGCTGGCAATTAATGGAATACTATTGACGGTCCCCGTTACATCCCGCAGTGCATACAGTTTTTTATCTGCCGGTGTTAAATTTCCGCTTTGACCAACTACTGCAATTTTTTGCTCGTTAACAAGTTGAATAAATTCATCCTTCGTTAGCTCTACATGAAATCCCGGAAACGATTCCAGTTTATCAATGGTTCCGCCGGTATGACCGAGACCGCGACCGCTCATTTTCGCAATCGGGACACCGACGGAAGCGACAAGCGGCCCTAATACTAAAGTTGTTGTATCTCCTACACCGCCGGTAGAATGTTTATCTACTTTGATTCCTTCAATTTTTGACAGATCGACTTGATCACCTGAATGAACCATTGACATTGTTAAATCTTTTCGTTCACGATGATTCATCCCTTGAAAATAAATAGCCATTAATAAAGCGCTCGCTTGATAATCGGGAATTGTTCCGTCTGTGTAGCCTTTAATGAAAAACTGAATCTCTTCCGTTGTCAGTTCATAACCATCCCGCTTTTTTTCAATAATATCAATCATTCTCATCAATTTTCACCGTCCTGGCATCTTTTTTCAGCTAATAGGAAAGTATAAATTTTTCAATTCCTACTTTCCTAACGCATAAGTGTACTGAAAGACTTCGGTAGCATTACCTCGCAAGCGAAAATGTTTTTTCGCTGAACTACGGCTCTGCTCTTGCCTAAAGGCTCGGACGCCCGAGTTTTCTTTAAACTTACTAATAAAAAATCTAAGCTTGAATTTCTTTAAGAAAACTTTTTCCATACTCGGGTGCTTTTACTGAAAAGTTTTCGGCAATCGAAGCACCAATATCAGCAAATGTTTCCCGGACCGGTAAAGCTTTGCCTCCGTTCATTCGCGGTGAGTAAATTAATAATGGTACATATTCACGAGTATGGTCGGTCCCCGGGTGGATTGGGTCATTTCCATGATCCGCTGTTATAATTAAAAGGTCGTCATCCGTTAATTTTTCCAATACTTCCGGTAACCGAGCATCGTATTCTTCCAATGCTTTTCCGTAACCAAGCGGATCTCTGCGATGACCATAGAGCGCATCAAAATCGACTAAATTCAAGAAGCTAAGACCGGTAAAGTCCATTTCAAGGGAATCGAGTAATTTATCCATTCCGTCCATATTCGATTTTGTCCGGATGGCTTTTGTTACACCTTCTCCGGCATAAATATCCGAAATCTTTCCAAGAGCGATTACATCAAAGCCGCTGTCCTTCAATTCATTCATGACTGTCCGTCCAAACGGTTTTAATGCATAGTCGTGTCGGTTCGCTGTCCGTGTGAAATTTCCCGGTGTTCCGATAAATGGCCGGGCAATGATTCGTCCCACTTTATACTCATCAGACAAAGTGAGTTCGCGACAAATTTCACATATTTGATAAAGTTCATCTAAAGGAACAATTTCCTCATGAGCGGCGATTTGGAGTACCGGGTCTGCAGAAGTATATACAATCAATGCTCCTGTTTCCATATGTTCCTTTCCTAATTCTTTTATAATTTCGGTACCGCTTGCCGGCTTATTCCCAATGACTTTTCTTCCCGTTCGTTTTTCTATCTCATCAATTAATTCTTTAGGGAATCCATTTGGAAAAACTTTAAATGGTGTTTGAATGTTAAGGCCCATAATTTCCCAATGGCCTGTCATCGTGTCTTTTCCACGTGAAGCCTCTTTCATTTTTGTATAAAAACCTAATGGATTTTCTTGTTTGGGAACTCCTTTAATTTCCCGTATGTTACTTAAACCGAGTTTGGCCATATTCGGCATATTTAACCCGTTCATCTTTTCAGCAATATGTCCTAATGTATCCGCACCTTTATCTCCAAATTGCTCGGCATCCGGTGCTTCCCCAATCCCGACAGAATCCATGACAATAAGAAATATGCGTTTGTAGTTTTTTCCCATTTCGTTTCCTCCTTATTTGACAATACATTATTTATTCAGAAGGTAGTATATGTATTTTTAAACACTACTAATTATTATAGAACATTTTTACCGACATTAATATAATTCTCATAAAAAATAAGGCGCCACATAAAAAGCATTTGAATATCAGCTTAGCCAAAAAAAGGCGCTACCTTATAACACCATTGCTCAGTCGTCCCTCAAAAAATAAGCAGCCTTCTTATCGAAATTTTGCTTGATATTAATATCATCTTCAAAAAAAATAAGCCGCCTCCTTTAGCAGCTTTTCACGTTTCACATCACTTATGCACGGGGATGAAATTGGTTATATACATCCTTTAACCTGGTTTTTGTTACATGTGTGTAGATTTGTGTTGTAGATATATCGGAATGACCTAATAACTCTTGAACAGAGCGTAAATCCGCACCATTTTCTAATAAATGAGTAGCAAAAGAATGTCGTAACGTATGAGGTGTCAATTCCTTTTCAATACCGGCTTTAACCGCCATTTGTTTTAAAATTTTCCAAAATCCTTGTCTCGATAAACGTTGACCATGGTGATTCATAAAAAGCGAATCCGTTTTATTCTTTTGATTAATTAACTTTGGTCTTGCTTTTTCTAAATATTCCTTTAAAGCCTCTGTTGCCATTTTCCCAATTGGAATAATCCGTTCCTTATTCCCTTTTCCGAGACAGCGAACAAAGCCGAGTGACAAATGGACATCGTTTATATTTAAGTTGACTAATTCACTGACGCGCATACCGGTTGCATACATTAGTTCCAACATCGCCTTATCCCGTAAGCCAAGTGTCGTTGTCAAATCCGGTGTATTTAAAAGCGTGTCAACCTCATCGGTATTCAGTACTTTCGGCAACTTTAATTCGGGATGAGGTGTCTCAATATGCACTGTCGGATCATGATCAACGATTTTATCAAGAATCAGAAAATGATGGAATGACCGGATCGAAGCAATATGTCTGGCAATTGTTCGTGCCGATTTTCCCTCGTCTTTTAAACAGCTTAAAAACTGCATAATATGTACCCGTGTCACATGATTTATATCGGTTATTTGTAATTTTTTTTCTATAAAAATAAGATAGGCTGATATATCCCGTCGGTAAGATTGAATGGTATTTTCTGCTAATCCTTTCTCAACGATTAGATAATGCAAAAAATCCTTTAAATAGTCTTTCACATACATTACTCCCCGCTCAAATAAAACATAATCAATCTGTCATACCATGAATGATTGCTTTCAATACCATCGGAAGCCACTTTTACCGCTTTTCCCTCCGGCTCTTCGTATCGTTGGTGATTTTGATACTCCTCGTTTATCCACATAATAGCATAATAAAATAAAATCGTACATCCCGTGAATAAAATAAACACTTTTAATGTTTGAAAAAATAATTTAATATATTTCATTGTTCCTCGCACCTTTATCTCCAATGTTTGTCCACTAGTACAACTTATGCCAGGAATGATGAATTTTATACACAAAAATTGCTGTCGTTATGATTTTTTTCCGACAAAGAAAAGAAAAAAACAATGAGTACATTCCCATTGTTCGACTCCATAAATATAAATTAACTTTTCCCCTTTTTTTGGCAGTTTTTACATATACCGTGAAAGGTCAGACGATGATCTTTTACAATAAAATTCCACTTTTCCTCTACAATCGCTTCAACATCATCAAGTAAATCTTCCTGTATCTCTTCTACTGAACCACATTCAATACATACAAGATGATGATGGAAATGGGCCGCCCCTTCTTTTCGTAAATCATAACGGGAAACGCCATCGCCGAAATTAATCTTATCAACTACCTTTAATTCCGTTAATAATTCTAACGTACGATAAACTGTCGCAAGTCCGATCTCAGGTGACTTTTCTTTAACGAGGAGGTAAACGTCTTCTGCACTTAAGTGATCCTCTTCATTTTCCAGCAATACCCGGACAGTTGCTTCTCTTTGTGGAGTTAATTTATAGCTTGATGTGTGCAACATCTTTTTTATTTTCTCAAGGCGATTTTCCATACATATTGCCCCTCCCTCGCCAATGTATACTCATTATATCAAAAGATGAGAGAGTTGCAAACTAAAATAATTATAAATTGTAATTTATAATCATTATTAATTGATAATCAATTGATGATATATGTTTAACTAAAAACATATTACAGGGATAATAGGCTTCTCATTAAATACGGCGTAAAATAACCCTCTACAAAAGCAGCCAAACCTAAAAGGAGAATTGCTGCGCCAATGAACATGCAGTATTTGACTAACATTGGGGCAATCGGCTGGTAAATGGATTTTACAAATAATTTTTTTATTAATTGTAAAGCAAACGAAACGGAAATAACCGCAACAACGATAAATACCGGGATAATAATTAAATTTTGCGGCAATACGGAAACAAATGATAACAAAAATCCTTTCCAACCCATTTGCTGGACAAAAAATCCGATTGTAAAACCGATCACCATGCCTTTAAGAAATAACAGCAAAAGAATAATTGGCAGACCAATCATCGTAATACCTAAAATCCACATCAGCCCGACATATTTGCTGTTATAGCTTAATGAATGTAAAAAAATTTCTTTTGGTGCTAAAACTTCTCCTGATTTCAGCTGGGAGAAAAATTCATTGATAAAGTAAAATAAATCATCTTTTTGAGTCGTGCTCAAACTATTAACAACAATTGCACCAAAAATAACGCCCATAATGAGTAACACGGTATGAAAAATATAAAACGAGGAATATTGTTCAATATGATTTGTTATAAAATTGGACCGCCACCGCTTCTTCATTCTTCTTCCTCCTTCAAAACACTTACTAGATTGTATGAAGGAGGCAAAGGAAGTATTCAAAATTTGATAGAGTATTTTTTTCAAGTAAAATGGTGGAATATTATGAAGACCGTGACGCGGCGATGTTCAAATATTTCAGCCGCATATTAAACGACAACTCCGGGTTCGTTAACAAATAATTTTTTCGAAACTCGGCTATTAACGGTTGAAAAAAGATTTCCCCTTACTCTACTTTTATTTTTACCGTAACGAACAATCATCGGTTGAAAAAGAAGTCCTTACTCCACCTTTATTTTCCCGTAACGACCTCCGCCACCGGCATGTAAAGACAATGTTCCTTCTCTGGCTTTTAATATCAATTGAGCCGTTTTTTCCGGAAGTATTTCTCGTAATTCTTCTAAAGTTGCATCGTGAATGATAACCATTTCGGTACCAAATTTTTTCAGTAATTTTTTTAACGTTTTGGGACCAATTCCGGGTAAAAACTCCAATGGTACTTGATGTATGTACGGCGGCCGGTCGTGATAGCTCTCTGCATCAGATAATTCTTTAATCCGATCGGCCACCCCTTTTGTCACATTTTTGGAGCCGCAATTCGGGCACTGATCGATGCCGGGTTTTACCGGGGTCAGACATTTGGCGCAAGTTGTCTCATGATATTTTCCTAAGAGCGGATCCAGACCGTAATTTGCTAATATTTTTCGTCCGTCTCTAGCAGTTAATGCCTTCTCAAACTCAGAAAAACTCGGATGATCCAATAACAAGGCTTGATACTCCCTTGCGATTTTCGGCAAGGAATGTGCATCGGAATTCGTCACATATGAATAACGATGCAATTGACTTAAGTGATCGGCCATTTCCGTATCACTGCTTAATCCCAGTTCAATCGCATCGATAAGCTCAGGGTCAAATACTTGATCCAGTCGTTGTTTTACACCCTTGCCAAATAAACTTTTAAACGGTGTAAAAACATGTGCAGGAATGAACAAGCCGCCGAGTTCTTTTACTTTTTTTTGCAATTCCCGGCCCTGTGTATAAACCCGCTGTGAACTGAGATGGATATTTTTTAATTGTGTCGTTAACCAACTTGAGAAATCTTTCAATTTTTCTATACTTGGCAAAAAACAGAGCACATGGATCGGGCCATCACATGACAGATCATAGATTTCCAACTCACTGCCGGGAATTAACGTCGTTTTCCCTTGAAATAGCAGACCACCGTCTTCCATCGGTTGCAAATCCCCGATTTCAATGAGAGCTTCCATTTCTTCTATCACTTCGGGGGAGTGGCAGTCAATAACGCCGACCATATCAATTCCCTTTAAATTTTTTGCCACATATAAAATATTCGATAATGTTAAAGTTTTAGACCCGGTAATTTTGACGGCACGACCGGTTTCCGTCCTTCCGATATGAATATGCATATCAGCAAAATAACGCTTCATTCTTATCTCTCCATTGTTTTTATAAGTTGCCAATACTGAACGGCATAAATCGATTTCGCATCATAAATTTTTTGTTCCTTGATTAATTGCTGCACTTCTTCATAAGATACTTCAAGCAGGTTGACAAATTCATCATCATCTAAGTGAAGATGACTATTTTTTTTCAATCCTTTTGCCAGGAAAATATGCAGCAGTTCATCGCTGAAACCCGGTGATGTATAAAATGACGTGACATGTTCAATTTGCTCACATGTGTAGCCGGTTTCTTCTCCCAATTCTCTCTTGGCACACTCGATCGGATCTTCACCTTTTTCCAATTTCCCGGCAGGAATCTCGATAAGTGAACGTTCTAAAGGTTTCCGAAATTGCTCAACCATTATCATTTTATCTTCATCGGTAATGGCGATGACAGCTACCGCCCCCGGGTGTTCGACGATTTCCCTTGTACTTGTATTCCCATTCGGCAATTTCACTTCATCGACATGCAGGGAAATAATTTTCCCTTCAAATATCGTTTCCCGTTTTATCGTTTTTTCTTCATATGTATTCATCTTTTTTCCTCCAGTTCTTTTCAAACAGTATCTTTCATATAGTTTAGCATAGTTTTATTTCTGTGGAAGAAAAATAAACAGACAAAACTAAGAGGTGGTGCAGATGAAAAGAGTAGTTTTATCAGGAAAAATATGGGAAGTTCGTAATTTGCTAAAAGTATATGGTAAAAGATACACATATGTTACTGAATGGATTGACGGAATGGAAAGCAATGGGGAACGCCGGGATTCGGAAGTAACTTATGCGACCATCTATCCGTTTCCAAAAAAACCGATGATGGAAGGTGAAAGAATATAAGATGAACCTTCCATCCGTGGGGGTTTTCTTATCCCCGGATCGTTAGTTGAACCAATCGGATACATACGGGCAGTTCATCCCTACCTTTCTTTTTTGAAAAATTAATAAGGTGGGATAAGGTGAAACTTCCATTTCTTTTTTCACTTTTATTTGTCCTTCCGGTGGTAAAACTCTTTGGCTGTTCTTTTTTTCTCAATCATATTAAAATGGAAAAAAAGAATAGAAAGGTTGATGGGATTGGAAAAATGTTTACTAGGTAAATCTGATTTGGCTGTTTCAAGAATTGCACTTGGCTGCATGTCTTTAGGTACAGATCAAACAAAAGCTCAAGAGATTATTCAAACTGCACTTGATGCCGGCATTAATTATTTTGATACGGCCGATTTATATGATTACGGGGTAAATGAACAAATTATCGGAAAATCACTTGCACCGGTTCGTGATCAAGTGATTATTGCAACAAAGGTTGGTAACCGGTGGAATGATGACAAAAACGGCTGGTATTGGGATGCGTCGAAAACATACATAAAAGAGGCAGTAAAACAAAGTTTACAGAGACTTGGCACCGATTATATCGATTTGTATCAATTACATGGCGGGACAATGGAAGACCGAATCGACGAAACGATTGAGGCCTTTGAAGAATTAGTAGAAGAAGGAATTATCCGTTATTACGGTATTTCTTCCATCCGGCCAACCGTGATTAAAGCGTACGCTGAACGTTCGAATATTGTCTCTTGTATGATGCAATACAGCATATTGGACCGGCGTCCGGAAGAAGAGGCATTCCCGTTATTGGAAAAGCACGGCATAAGTGTTGTAGCCCGCGGACCATTGGCACGAGGTCTGTTAAGCGATACACTTCTTAATAAAGCTTCCGAATCAGTAAAACAAAACGGGTATGTAAATTATCGTTACCAAGAATTAAAAGAGTTGCTCCCTCTATTGAAAGAGAAATTGACGACTGGACGGGGAATGACTGCGGCAAGCTTACAATTTGTGTTAGCTCAACCGGTTGTTGCAGCCTGTGTCGTCGGGGCGAGCTCTGTCGGGCAATTGGTAGAAAACGTACGAGCTCTCGAACAACCGGCTTTGACCGAGGAAGAACTACACTTTATTAGAAAACTTACCAAATCGAATGGCTATGAACAGCATCGGTTAAGTGAGAAAACTCGGTGAGTGCCGAGTTTTCTTATTAGAAGTTCTTTATTTAAACTTCCGCCAGTCAAGATCACTTTCTTTTAGCAATTCCTCAAAGGATTTATTTTTCTCGCGTTTTTTTCTTTCTTCCCGTTTTTTCTGTTCTGCCTCTGCTTTTTGTTTCTGCTCTTGTTCCTCTAACTCTTTCTTTGTTTCTTTCAATCTTTTCAGCAAGTCTTCACCAAGCGCATCTTTTAAGGTCAGTGCTTTATCTTCTTGTTGTTTCTTTTTCATCGTTTGGAACTCCCCCTGCAATTTATTTTCATTCGAACCTATTTTTTCTGTAAATTATTTACTTTGATTTTACCAAAAAATTGTCACGTTGAATAAATTTTTTGGGTTTTCCTTAAAATACGGATGAGTCTTTTTCGGAAAGGAGAATTTTGATGAGTGAGAAAAAGGATAAAGGATACAGCCAAAAAGGAAAGCCCAATGCAGATACCGTCAAACAGCAAATGGCAGCTGAAGATTTAGAAAACGCCATTCACCCGACAAAACGACAAAACACACCGCAATAATGTCTTTTACGGAGACCATCAGGCAGATTCTTTTCCGGTCTCCGTTATTTTTTTCGCAAAACCATCACCAAGTCCCCCCATAATCGTCACTCATAATTCGCATAATTGAATTGAAAAATCACTTAATTTTCACTGAAAATTCCTTTTAAAATTAGAAAATAAGGCTTAAAATAGAGGGGTGAAATTGACATATGCAACTTTAAGACGATGATGTTTATTTTCCATGGAGGGGTTAGTGTGAAAAAAAGACATATTTTAGGCCTTAGCGCCATACTAGGAACAACGGTTGCTTCTGTAGGTACCTACTTTTCGGAACGGGTACTACATATTAAGAAAAAAGATGAGCAAGCGATTATTGACCGAGATACGAAACTAAAACATATTGATCCGGACAAATTTTCATCTTTGCCGAAACAGGAAGTGAGCATTCCTTCCCCGAATGGTTATGAAATTAGTGCAATGGTGATTCGGCCGTATGATTCAAAGCGATTCGTCATTTTCAGCCACGGGGTTACGGAAAGCAAAATGAGTTCTCTCAAATATGTGAATCTTTTTCTGAACCGGGGATTTAATGCTGTGATTTATGATCAACGACGGCATGGAAAAACCGGTGGAGACACGACCACTTACGGATACTATGAAAAATTCGATTTACAAGCAGTGGTCGATTGGCTTTTTATTGAGGAAGGGGAAGACCTTCTTTTAGGAATTCACGGAGAATCGATGGGTGCCGCAACTACTTTATTGTATGCCGGGGAACTGAACGGCCGGGCGCATTTTTATATTGTTGACTGTCCATTTTCTGACTTAGAGGAACTCCTTACCTATCAAACAAAATGTGAATTTAAGTACATGCCTTCAAAATTGATTCTTCCTATTGGAAATATGTTTGTCAAGGTTCGCGGTGGATTTTCACTGAATGATGTTTCACCGATTGCTGTCGTTGATCGTATTAAACAGCCGGTGCTTTTTATTCATAGTGAAAAAGATGACTATATTTTGCCGTATATGACGAAGGATTTATATGAGCAGAAAAAAGGAGAGAAAATGTTGTTTATGGCGAAAAACGGCGGTCATGCCCAGTCTCTCAATGAAAACCGGGAAGACTATGAAAAAGCAATCGACCAGTTTTTAGAGAAATATGTAAATTTGTAGTCTATAAAGAAAAGCACCTAACTTTTAAATAAGTTACGTGCTTTTACCAATTATTTTTTTATATGCCTCTTTTGCCGCTTTTAATGTTATCTTATTCGGTCCTTGTGGATCAGATTCTTTCTCTCCAGGTCCACTATTTTGCCATCCGCAATGGTCACAGATATCGAAAATTTCAACCTTTTGACCACATACCGGGCAGTCAATTATCTTAATCATCCTATTTCACCTTATTTCTTAACATAGAACAAAAACGACCACAAAAGCAGTCGTATCAATTGTTTCTTTCATATTAAAAGATTTCAGGATACAAAAACGGAGAAGGTGGGATTCGAACCCACGCGACGGTCACCCGCCCTAACGCATTTCGAGTGCGTCCCCTTATAACCACTTGGGTACTTCTCCAAATAATTAACAACATATGATATTATATAGGAAAATCACTTGCTTGTCACTATTTTTCAAAAAAAATTTTGCCAGCCGTTGTCAAAAAAATGAAAAAATAAAACAATTCATCGCAATAAAAGGGGAACAATGTTAAACTATAGTTAGAGATGCTCCTTATCATATTTCGTTTTATTTTACGGGAGGACTTTAGATGAAATTACTAAAATTAATACTTCTATTTTTCCTAGCCATTTTCCTTATTAAAATTATGTTTAAACTTGTTTTCGGCATGATTTCTTTTCTATTTACTGCTTTGATATTCACCGTTTTCTTATATATTGGCTGGCGGATTTTAAAAAGCTAAACGATATTTTTTCAATGGTTGCCTAGCATTAAGGAGAATCGAGCACTTCCATTGGCTCTTATCTCCTTTTTTGATTAACAGTCATTCCATATATTCGATGTCAGTAATCGCCGCCAGTGGGATGGAATGGATATCTCCTTCTTCATTTACCACTTGTATATCGTTTTGGAGGGTGTCAAAAGAGCGGATATTTCCGTTAATTGTCTTGTAGTGATGTCCGACATAATATTGGATGATCACCTTTCTATTCATTGCTTTGGCCACTTGTACCTTTTCATTAAATTCTTCCAATTGTTGTTCATCCAATTCCTTTGGTGATTCCCACAAATCCTCTTTTGCCCAATCACGTAACATTTTAACATGCTCCGGCAGCATCATTGCCGTCCATTTGATTCGTCCGCGATCGCGAATCATCTTCATCATCCCTTTCCCGCTTAATGATACAGTAAATACTATAAAGCAGGCCTATCCGATCTTTATAATCAGGTGTCTCGTCGGTACATTTCCCAAAAATGATTACGCTTTATGCCCGCCGACAAGTTTCGCCCTTCTCCGTGCCGTTCCCCCTTCCGTATAGGAAACTGCTCTAAGCAGGGAGGCAGAACCGAACCGTTGACGAATTCTGTCCACGGTATAACCTAATTTCTTTTTCTTCCATAAATTTGGATCAAATAAATCGAGCTGAATGCTTTCATCCGGGACAATATTGGACAGAGCGATGGAAATTTGCCGTACCGTTCGCCCGTCATAATGCTTGTTAAAAAGCTTCAAACAAACCCGGTACAGATCCATTGTAATATTGGTCGGTGATTCAACCGTTTTCGACCGATAAAATCCGCCGCCTAATTCTTCATGACTGTAACCAATACCAAGGCTGATTGTCCGTCCCGCATATTTTCCTGTCCGCGCCCGCCTTGCTACTTCTTCGCACATTTCTAAGATGACATGCTTGATTTCGGTTATGTTTTTATAATCGCGCAACAAAATTTGACTTTTGCCGAAACTGACTTGACCGTCCATGATCGGCGCCCCGATTTCTGATAGATCGACTCCCCAGGCGTGGTAATAAAGCTGATTCCCCATAATGCCAAATTTCTTTTCTAATTTTTCCAAGTCATAATGAGCCAATTGCCCGACTGAAAAAATCCCCATATTATTTAATGTTTTTTCGAGACGGCTGCCAATTCCCCACATTTTTTTCAAGGGTGAGACAGGCCATAACTTTTTTGGTATATCTTCATATGTCCAGTGGGCAATCCCGGATGTTTTCGCATCCAAATCCAGGGCCAGTTTTGCCATGAGCATATTGGGGCCGATTCCAATCGCACAAGTCAGCTGGAATTCTCGCATCAAATCGTCTTTTATCTTTTCGGCAATCTGTCTGACTCCACCCCATAAATGTGCCGTTCCATCAACCTTAATAAAACTCTCATCGACACTGTAAACATGAATAGCTTCTTTTGGCACATAACGATTGAACAGTCGAGTGATTTCCGTTGATACCCGCAAATAAGTCGCCATTTGCGGCTCAACAATTTCTATCCGTGGATCATTTGGCACTTCAAACAAGCGGGATCCTGTTTGAATCCCAAACTCTTTTTTCATCTGCGGGGAGGCAGCCAACACAACACTTCCTTCCCGTTGTTTATCACCGACAACGACCAAATAGCATTCGAGCGGATCAAGCCCATACATCACTGCTGAACAACTGGCATAAAAACTCTTAATATCAACACACAAAATATGTTGATCCGGCAAACGGCTATAATCCACCATTTTTACCATCTCCTTCAAAACCCGGGGCACAATTACAAACGTATGTTTGAAATAAGTATATGCATCATTTTATAAGAATATAAGTTCGTTTTCAATAACAATTTTTTCCAATATCCTCATTGGCAAACTAATATTAAGACAAGCGTTTACAGAGTATTGTATGGACGAGCAGGTTCGTGAAAAGATAAAAAAAGAGTTTACCATAACAAGAGAAATCTACCCTGACTTTTACCAAACAAATGACCAAGAAAAATGAAAAAAGCCGGACCCGCCATGGACCCAGCCTTAGTTTGTACTTCTATTAAATTAGGGCGGATAGTAATCCGGATGCAGCATTTTTTTCCTGATCTGCCCCGGGCTACTGTCGGCTCGTCTTTGCCCCCCACGTCACGTTTTACTGAAACAATGGAACTCTTTCTTCCCAGGCATTAAGCAATGCGCGGACTTCCTCGGTAGATTTTGTGTTCATCAATTGATTTCTCAATTCACCGGCACCATTAAACCCTTTGACATAAATCTTAAAAAAGCGATGAAGAGGTTTGAAAGAACGCGGTTCTAATTCCGAGTATTTATCAAAGAGATCCAAATGCAACCTTAACAGATCCAACAATTCCTTACTGCTATGTTCTTTCGGCTCTTTTTCAAAAGCAAATGGGTTTTTAAAAACACCGCGGCCAATCATAACTCCGTCAACACCATATTGACCGGCAAGCTTCAAACCGGTTTGCCGGTCGGGAATATCCCCGTTGATTGTCAAAAGTGTGTCTGGTGCCACCTCATCACGAAGTTTCTTAATCTCCGGAATCAGTTCCCAATGGGCATCTACTTTGCTCATTTCCTTTCTTGTACGCAGATGAATAGAAAGATTCACAATGTCTTGTTTCAATACATGTGTCAGCCAGTCCCGCCACTCGTCCACATCAGTGTAGCCAAGCCTTGTCTTTACACTTACAGGTAATCCTCCTGCTTTTGCGGCTTGGATGATATCACTAGCGACTTCCGGACGCCGGATCAGACCGCTTCCTTTCCCTTTGGACGCCACATTTGGTACCGGACAGCCCATATTAATATCCACACCACTAAACCCAAGTTTTGCCACGCCGATACTCGTTTGCCGAAAATATTCCGGCTTATCCCCCCATATATGGGCGACAATCGGCTGTTCATCTTCTGTAAATGTCAAGCGCCCGCGCACACTCATGTTTCCCTCAGGGTGACAAAAACTTTCCGTGTTGGTAAACTCTGTAAAAAACACATCCGGTCTGGCGGCATTACTTATGACATGACGAAAAACAACATCCGTCACATCTTCCATTGGTGCAAGTATAAAAAATGGCCGTGGTAGTTCACGCCAAAAGTTATTTTTCATTTTTCATTTCACATCCTAACATATGAAATAACAGGTCAAACATTTATTTCAAATAAAAAACAAAAATATGCCTTTTACACTTATATCATGCTTCTGCCCTTTTTATCAAACGATAGTATATTTTGAACATTATTAACAGACTGCTGAACAGTATAACAAATACTTTCCTTTTCGAAAGCGGGAGTCTATTTTTTTATCATCATACACAAAAAAGCCTTCTATGATTTCATTTTCACCATAGAAAGCTCACTTATGATACATAATCCCGTTCAATTATTGGAAAAGGCGTTCAGCACTTATAAAATATTTTTCAATTCCTCCATCAGACGATTCATCTCTTCATCCGTGCCAATTGTCACGCGCAAAAACTGATCAATTCGCGATTTATTGAAGTAACGTACATAAATCCCTTTCTCTTTCAATGTTTCAAAGATTTGTTTCGCATCTACCCGTCCATGTTTCATAAAAAGGAAATTCGCCTGTGAATCTAGTACCGTGAAATTCAATTGCCTCAGCTCGCCGATTACACGATGACGAGTTTCTATAATTTTTGACCGCGTTTCTTCAAAATATGCTGTATCTTCAATGGCCGCTTTCGCCCCGACCAATGCCAGGCGATCCAATGTATAAGAATTAAATGAATTTTTAATCCGGTTCAGTCCCTCAATTAATTGCTCGTTACCGAATGCAAAGCCGACACGGAGGCCCGCAAGTGATCGGGATTTCGATAATGTTTGGATAACAAGCAAGTTTTCATAACGTCGGGTTAAAGGCACAGCAGACTCTCCGCCAAAATCAATATACGCTTCATCAACCATAACCACTTTGTCAGGATTGTTTTGCAAGATTTTTTCTATTTGTTCCAACCCTAAACCAATACTTGTCGGCGCATTCGGATTGGGAAAAATGACGCCGCCTTCCGCATGAAAAAATTGCTCAACCGGAATCGTGAAATCTTCATTCAATGGTACTTCTTTATAGTCAAGACGATACAAATTTGCATAGACCGGATAAAAACTGTATGTGATATCCGGAAACAAAATTTGCTCGCCCTGATTGAAGAAAGCCAAAAAGGAAAAGGCAAGCACTTCATCGGAGCCGTTACCGATAAACACCTGACTTTTTGCCACGTCGTATGCCTTTGCAATTGCTTCACATAACTCATCAGCAGTCGGATCGGGATACAAGCGCAGATTTCCATCGACCGCTCCTTTTAACGCTGCCAAAACTTTCGGCGACGGGGGATACGGATTTTCGTTTGTATTTAATTTAATCATATTTTTCACTTTTGGTTGTTCACCCGGCACATAAGGTTCCGTCAGCCGGGTTACCTCGCTCCAAAATTTACTCAACACAAGTCCCCCTTCCCTTACATCGGCAAAATTTTGTCTTTACCCTTTTGTTGCTTTTTCGTCATCCGTTTCATTAGTTCCTTTTTCAATTCTTCTATTCGAATATCCTTTTCAATCATTAACACTAACGAATGATAGATGAGGTCGGCTAATTCAAAAATCAATTCTTCACGGTCCGGATTTTTCGCGCCTATAATCACTTCGGTTGTCTCCTCACCGATTTTCTTTAAAATCTTATCCAACCCTTTTTCAAATAAGTAGTTCGTATAAGAACCTTCAACCGGATTTAATTTACGGTCTTGCAAAAATTGGTATAGCTCCGTAACGATTTCCCGGTTGTAGTCTGCAAATGGATCTTGTGAGTAAACTTCATTATGAAAACAGCTGGCCTCTCCGGTATGACAGGCAACACCAAGTTGTTCTACTTCTACTAAAACCGCATCTCCATCACAATCATAGGACATTCTTTTAACTTGTTGAAAATGACCGGATGTTGCACCTTTATTCCAAAGTTCGTTTCGACTGCGGCTATAAAACCAAGTGGTCCCTGTCTCCAATGTTTTTTCCAATGATTGTTTATTCATATAAGCAAGCATAAGTACTTTTCCGCTGTAGCAATCTTGAACAATTGCGGGAACAAGCCCTTTTTCATCAAATTTGATTTGATCGGTACTAAATTCCATCTTAAACGCTCCTAACTTCGACGTTATTTTCACGTAAATATTGTTTCAATTGTTTTATATCAATTTCACCAAAGTGAAACACGGAGGCAGCCAAAGCGGCATCTGCCTTCCCCTTTGTAAATACTTCGAGGAAATGTTCCATCGTACCTGCCCCGCCGGAAGCTACGACCGGAATGTTTACCCGACCGGCAATTTCAGCGGTTATGTCCAAACTGTAACCGGTCTTCACACCATCTGTATCAATGGCATTCAGCACAATTTCCCCGGCGCCGAGCCGCTCACCTTCTAAAGCCCATTCAACCGCATCCATTCCGGTGTCGATGCGACCTCCATTGATAAAGACTGTCCATTTTCCGTCGTCACGTTTTTTTGCATCAATCGAAAGCACGACACATTGGCTGCCAAACTTTTCAGCCGCTTCACGAATCAAATCCGGATTTTTTACCGCCGCACTGTTGACCGATACTTTATCGGCCCCGGCTTTCAATACTTTACGGAAATCCTCAATCGTCCGAATCCCGCCGCCAACGGTAAACGGGATATGCACTTGTTCAGCCGTTTTTTCAACGACATCGATAAAAATATCCCGTTCTTCATTGGACGCCGTAATATCATAGAATACTAGTTCATCGGCGCCGAGCTCACTATACTTTTCGGCAAGCAGAACCGGATCATCGACATCCATAATATTTTGGAATTTTGCCCCTTTCACGACACGACCGGCCCGGACATCTAAACAAGGGATAATTCGTTTTGCTAACATATCGTCACTTCCTTTAATGCCTGTTCAAGATTGATTTTACCCGTATAAATCGCCTTTCCGATAATCGCACCATACATATTCATTGCTTTTAATTTTCGCAAGTCTTCCAAGGAACTTACCCCGCCGGATGCAATGACATCCATCGTTGTTTCCCGATTTATTTTTTCAAGCTCGGTAAAATTGGGGCCGGAAAGCATGCCGTCCTTGGCAATATCTGTATAAACAATCGTTTGACATCCTTTTTCTTCTAATTTTTTGGCAAATGCAAGGGCTTCAACTTCACTCGTCTTTGTCCATCCGTCCGTGGCGACAAAACCGTTTTTCGCATCAATCGACACAGCAATTGCCGGACCGTATGTTTCGAGGGCTTCATCTAAAAATTGTTCATCACGTAAAGCGGCACTGCCTAAAATGACGCGGCTGACTCCCATCTCCATCAGTCGTTCGACCTTTTCAAGCGAACGGATTCCCCCGCCTAATTGGATTGGAATATGGATGGTTTCTAAGATTAATTGAATAGCAGACAAATTTTTTGTTTCACCAACTAAAGCACCGTCTAAATCGACGATATGTAAAAATTCGGCCCCCACCTCTTCCCATTTTTTGGCCATTTCGACCGGATCACCAAAGGTTTGTTGCTTGCCATAATCCCCTTGAATAAGGCGGACACATTTTCCGTCACGAATATCGATTGCAGGAAATAAAATCATTTGATCATCGCTCCAAACGCTTGTAATAATGTTATCCCGGTCTCCGCACTTTTTTCCGGGTGGAATTGCATGCCGATCAGATTGCCTTTTTGAACCATAGCGGGGAATTTCACGCCGTAATCCGTCCAAAAGACAACTTCTTCCGGATGTTTTGGTACAACATAATACGAATGAACAAAGTATACATACTCATTCTCACCTAAATTATCGGTAAGCGCGCTATCCGTTCCTTTCATTAATTGATTCCAGCCCATATGCGGTACTTTGAAATCATGGTTGAAGCGGACAACTTCTCCTTCCAGTAAACCGAGACCTTCCCATTGACCATGTTCATAACTTTTTTCATAAAATAACTGCATTCCTAAGCAAATCCCTAAAATCGGTTTGCCGTTCCGCGCATTTTCTTTTATCGCTTCAACTAAGTTTAATCTTTCTAATTCAATCATGGCATCACGGAAAGCACCAACCCCCGGCAAAATTAAGGCATCGGCTGAATACAACCGTTCCGGGTTACTTGTTATGTCCGTTTCTAAACCAAGTCCCTTTAATGCGTGATTGACGCTCTTCAAATTGCCTGCACCATAATCAATGATTGCAATCAAGCCCATCGCTCCCTTCCGTTATGGAATCGTTCATTCGACTCTTGGTGTATGATGATTTGTCGTAATATCCGTTCTTCGCTCCTTTGCGTTGTGCAGCCATTCATTCGATTCTTGACATACAAATGATCCGTCTTTAATATCCGCTCATCGCTCCTTTATGTTGTGTCATTGGTAATTGTACCCGAAACACTAAAGCATTCCTTTTGTCGACCGAACACCTTTAATTCTTTCGTCAATGGCGGTCGCTTCATCCAACACCCGGCCAAACCCTTTAAATATGGATTCAATGATATGGTGGCTGTTTTTCCCGTGCAGCAATTGGATATGGAGGGTAACCCCCGATTGATTAACAAAAGCCCGGAAAAATTCTTCCACTAACTCCGTATCGAATGTACCCACTTTTTCTGTTGGGATTTCGACATCAAAATATAGAAATGGACGGCCGGAAATATCAATGGAAACTTGGGAAAGCGACTCATCCATCGGGGTAAAGACAGAAGCATAGCGACGAATCCCTGCTTTATCACCCAATGCTTGTAAAAATGCCTGCCCGAGAACAATCCCGACATCTTCCACTGAATGATGGTCATCCACATCGGAATCACCGTCACATTTGACTGCCAAATCCATAAATCCGTGTTTCGTCATGAGTGTCAACATATGGTTAAAAAAACCAACACCGGTATCAATCGAGCTATTTCCTTTGCCATCGATATTCAACTGCAATTCAATCTTTGTTTCTGCTGTTTTTCTGACTATTTCCGCACTACGCATACTATCACCTCATTATTCAAATCGGACGCGAATCGAATTGGCGTGGGCAGTTAACCCTTCTTCATTCGCAAATTGGATGATTTGATCCTTTACATTTTTTAATTCTTGTTCACTATAATAAATGACACTGGACCGTTTCAAAAAGTCATAGGTTCCAAGCGGTGACGAAAATTTCGCGGTTCCGCTCGTCGGCAAGGTATGGTTTGGACCGGCAAAATAATCCCCGAGTGGTTCCGGTGAGTAGGCACCTAAGAAAATAGCTCCGGCATTGCGCACTTTTGGCAATTGATCAAACGGATTATCGAGGAGCAACTCTAAATGTTCCGGAGCAATTTCATTTACCACTTCAAATGCGTCATCAAGTGTATCCACTACAAAAATATGGCCAAAGTTTTCAATTGACGCTCGGGTGATTTTATTTCTTTCCAGTACTTTTAACTGTTTTTCCACTTCTACTTGTACATCAACGGCCAGTTGCTCGGAATCGGTGACAAGAATCGATGCCGCCATTTCATCATGTTCCGCCTGTGATAATAAATCAGCGGCGATATACGCCGGATTCTGGGTACCGTCCGCAATTATACAAACCTCGCTTGGACCGGCAATCATATCGATATCCACTGTGCCGAACACATATTTTTTTGCGCGGGCTACATAAATATTGCCAGGACCGACAATCTTATCGACCGGACGGATTGATTTTGTTCCATAAGCAAGGGCAGCAATTGATTGAGCACCCCCGACTTTATAAATTTCGGTCACCCCGGCTATTGACGCGGCAGCGAGAACAGCCGGATTCACTTTTCCTTCTTTATTTGGCGGTGAAACGATAACAATTTCTTCCACACCCGCCACAATTGCCGGGATCACGTCCATTAAAACCGTTGACGGGTAAGCAGCCTTCCCGCCCGGCACATAAACACCAACCCGTTTCAGCGGGGTAATTTTTTGCCCAAGGATAATGCCGTTTCCTTTTTTGACAAACCATGATTTTTCAAGCTGATGTTGGTGAAATTCCCGAATATTGTCTTTAGCGTTTTTTAAAATGGTCAAAAAGCTTGGTTCAATGGTTTCAAGTGCCTCTGTTATTTCTTCTTCAGACACTTTCAAAGACGCGAGCGAGACACCATCAAAGGTTTTTGTATACGCAAGGAGCGCCTCGTCCCCATTTTGCCTGACATTTGCAATAATTGCTTTTACCGCTATATCAATTTCTTCAAATGAATCATCACCCCGAGCCATTTTCTCATCAATGACAGCCAATTCATTTTTACTGATTTTTGTCAAGTTGATCATTGCCCAACCGCTCCTTTTTCATTTACTACGGATTGAATGTGATTAATAAAATCATCTATCCGACTATGTTTTGTTTTAAAACTTGCTTTATTGGCAATGAGACGAGCACTGATTTCAAAAATTTCCGCAAGCACCTTTAACCCGTTGTCTTGCAAAGTTCTGCCTGTTTCGACAATATCAACAATACAATCGGAAAGGCCGACAAGCGGAGCCAATTCCACCGATCCGTTTAAATGAATGGTTTCCACAGTTTGCCCTCTTTCGGTAAAAAATTGGTTGGTCACTTTCGGGTATTTTGTGGCAACAATAAATTTATGCTTTTGTAAAACGGTTGCTTCAAGCCCGGCGACAACAAAACGGCAGCGGCCAAAACCTAAATCGACGACTTCAAATACATTGGCACCGGATTCAATCAAGGAATCTTTGCCGATCACGCCTAAATCGGTTGCTCCCCGTTCGACATAGGTAGCGACATCGCTTGCTTTTACGAGAACGATGCGAATTTTTTTCACCGGGTCCTCAAAAATTAATTTCCGACTTTTTTCATGATAGTCCGGAAAATTAATGCCAATTGCATGTAATATGTCTATCGTGTGATCTACAAGCCTTCCTTTTGCTATGGCAATATTTAAATATTCCACGAACGGGTTCCTCCCTCTTGTGCTTTTAAAGCGGTAATTAAATGATCGGCATAAATGGCAAAACCAATCGCTTTTGTGTCATAACCGAATTGTTTTGTTAACCCGTCATACCGCCCGCCTAACAAAACCGGTTGCCCGTATCCGGCAATATATCCATGGAAAACAATACCGGAATAATAGTTCAAGTGGTTAATCAGCCCTAAGTCAACGGTTAAAAAGTTGCCAAAACCAGCCGCTTCCAATTCGCGAACAACCTTTTCTAAATGTTCAATTTCCATCTTCATTTCATCATTGACGGCAACCTGATTTGCCCGGGCAAATACTTTTTCCGGTTCCCCGTAAAGCGTCGGAATGGCGGCAAGGGCTTCTTTATAAGGGGCAGGTATCATCAATTCTTGAACATAGGACTCCAATTCAAGGAAATTTTTATTTTCAATCACCCGTTGGATAAATTGTATTTCGTATTCCGCTAACTCAATTTGTTCAATTAATTTTTTGTAAAAATTGGCCTTCCCGATATCGATCGTAAAGGCATCAACCCCTGCCTCGATTAAAGAAAGAATCGCCAAGGTAATAATTTCTGCATCCGCCTGTACACCATCACTGCCGAACCATTCAATCCCTGCCTGAGTAAATTCTCTAGATTGAATATTTTGCGGATCATTGTTCATTCGGAATATACTGGTAACATAGGAATATTTTTGAACCGGTTTTCCATCCTTGGTTTCCTTGGCTTCTGCGACCATCCTCGCAATGGGAATGGTGGCATCCGGTCGTAAAACTAAAATTTTTCCATCGGTGTCAATAAGTTTAATCATTTGATCCTTATCGATCGTTCCTTTAATTTCGTTAAAAAGGTCATAATATTCAAATATCGGTGTTTGAACTTGGTGGAACCCTTTTTTCTTGAAAAGTTGTTTTATTCGTGACAGGACTTCCTCTTTACCTTCAAACTCACTTGGTTCCATACCGTTTACACCTTTCGGAACAAATTGGGTAAGTTTTTGCATCATATCCATTCCCTTTTCTTCATCATATTATTAATTTAATTAATTAGTTTTTTAGTAGTTTACCACTTTATTAAAATAAAGTCATGTAGTAATATTAAATTATTAAAAAATTTTTTAGTAGGTGACGCGAGATGTTTGATTTTCATGTACATAGTTCGTTCAGTGAAGATTGTGAAATACCAATGGAAGATATGGTCAAAGCAGCCATTGAAAAAGGAATTCAGGAGCTTTGTTTTACAGAGCATATTGATAAAGATTACCCCGATCGTGACTGGACATTTAACCTAGATTTGGATACGTATCGATTAAAAATACGGGAGATGCAGTCGGCTTTTGGGAATAAAATCAAAGTTCGCAAAGGAGTGGAACTCGGGGTTCAACCACATGTGCTGGATGATTATCGAAGGATTGTCGATGAAGAACCGTTTGATTTTATCATTTGTTCCATGCATGCGACAAAGGGATTCGACCTTCATTCCGGCAAATTTTTTGAAGCGAAAAGTTTGGATCAAGCTTATGAAGAATATTATTCAGAGTTACTGGCATGTATTCGTGTTTTTGATCGGTTTAGCATCCTTGGTCACCTTGATTTGGTGACGCGATATAAATATCAACCCGGCGTAAAATCGTTTTTGGATATAATTGAAGAAATTTTTAAATTGATTATTCCAAACGGGCAAGGAATTGAAATCAATACATCGGGATTTTATTACGGTATTGGACGGGTGTTGCCGAGTGTCGATATTTTGAAGTTGTATAAGGAGATGGGCGGAGAAATTTTGACGATCGGCTCGGATGCGCATAAACCCGAACGCCTCGGAGAATATTACGATCACGCTGTTGATGTATTGAAAACCATTGGCTTCCATTATGTGGCAACTTTTGAAAATCGTAAACCGGTTTTTCATAAAATTTAGTATAGACATGCCGGCTTTCATCGGGGAGCCGGCATTGTTATTTTAAAATATGTATGTAAATCTATTTTTTAAAGAACGCATTTTTCCCGACTTTTTCAACAAGACCGGGAAAAAGATTGTAAATGGTACTGCCGGCATTCATGAGCCGCGGCAAATTAATTTCACGGGTCGGCGTAAACATTTTCTTAACAATTTGAGCGGCAACTTCTTCCGGTTTCAATACCCATCTGCCGACATTTTTTAAATATTCTCCTGTTTCATCGGCAATATGAAAGAAATTCGTTTCAATCGGTCCGGGATTAACAGCAGTGACAAATATACCTTCATCACGAACTTCCATTCTCAGGGCATCAGTAAAACCCAATACGGCCTTTTTTGTCGCTGAATAAATGCTTGATTTCGGGGTGGCAATTTTCCCTGCTTGAGAAGCGATATTGATAATATGACCGGAATTTTGCGCAACCATTTTCGGTAACACCATTTTTGTCATCGCAATTAATCCAAGGACATTGACACGAAGCATGTTTTCGGCCTCATCCATCGTTGCATCCAGCACGGTTTTAAAGATGCCGAACCCTGCATTATTAATTAACACATCAATTCTTTGCTTATCGCCGAGTTGCTCAAAAAAATTTAAAATTTCATCCGTATTTCCAACATCAAGTTTATAGACAGAGACGGAAGTGCGGTGTTTTTTTCTGATTTCTTCTTGAATCTTTGCTAATTTATCGTAGCTGCGGGCAACGAGGATGAGATGGGCACCACTTTCTGCACATTGATAGGCCAATTGTTCCCCTAACCCCCCGGAAGCACCGGTAATCAAGATGGTTTTGCCATGTAAACGTGGATTCATATTTCTGCCTCCAATATTGTTTTAACGATTCGTATGATGATCACTTACCTGTCTCTCTTAATTTAATGTTTCACTTCAATCTTTTTAAAATCCTCAGCAATAATTGTGTTTGGGAATATTTCTTGCGCCTGTTTTTCTAAAAACGGTAAATCTCCTTTTTCAAAACGCGAACTAATATGGGTAATACATAATTTTTTTACATTGGCCTGTACCGCTATTCGTGCCGCCTGATGGGTCGTTGAATGGAAATATTGGTGAGCGATATCTTCCGCATCCTTATCAAATGTTGCTTCATGAATAAGCAAGTCCGCATTCCTTGCCAACGCTACACTCACTTGGGTCGGTCTTGTGTCCCCTAAAATAGTAACGACCCTTCCCTTTTTGGCCGGTCCTAAAAAATCCGCTCCGTTAATAATCGTTCCATCCTCTAGCTGGATCGTTGCCCCGGTTTTCAATTGTTTAAAAATAGGTCCCGGTTTTACGCCGATTTTTTTTAATTCATCGGCCATTAATGAACCCGGCTTATCTTTTTCAACAATTCGGTAACCATAGGACGGGATGCCATGGTCAAGCAATTTTGCTTCAATTATAAAATCGTCTTCATCTAAATAAAGTTCATCCTCAAACTCAACATAATGAATGTCATATTTCAAATGAGACTGACTGATTGACAGGCTCATTTCAACAAAATCGCGAATGCCTTTGGGACCATAAATAGTAACCGGCTCTATCCCACCTAAAAAGGAACGACTCCCGAGTAAGCCGGGTAAGCCGAAAATATGATCACCGTGAAGATGGGTAATAAAAATCTTTTCTATCTTTCGCGGTTTTAATGATGTATGTAAAATCTGATGCTGTGTAGCTTCACCGCAGTCAAACAACCAGATCGCTCCATCTTGTAAATGTTTTAAGGCAATCGCCGTCACATTTCTATATTTTGCAGGCATTCCTGCACCGGTTCCGAGAAAAGTAATTTCCAAAATAATTCCTCCAATATCAACAACGCTTAATCTATATATTTATTATCAGGTTTTACCAACTTTTTTTCAATATCAAACGTTTTGATAAAGAAAATGCAGGCGGCCGGGGTTAATCCATCAACCTTATCAAAAGGCTGTTTATCATTATTTTTATAGTAAAATAAAGACCATTAACAAAAACTAAATAAGGTAATCAACAAATGAAAACAAGATTATGGAATTTATCGAATCAGCCGTTTTCAAAATTTGCCATTTTTTCTTGTTACGAGTAAAATTTTAATATATGTTAATAAGTACACATAAAGCGAGGGTAAAAATGAAAACAAGAGAAAATCCTTCATCATTAATTTTACTTTTTGGTGCAACCGGTGATTTGGCGAAAAGAAAATTATATCCTTCACTATATAACCTTTTTCGTAAAGGGAATTTATCGAATCGTTTTGCCGTCGTAGGTGTTGCTAGACGTTTAAAGGATGACGGCGAATTTCGGAATTGGGTGAGAGATTCCGTCACTACTTTTGGCGAAAAGGCGGACAATTTGGAAGAATTTATCTCCCACTTCTATTATCAATCGCATGATGTCAATGATTCAGAATCGTACAAGCAATTAAAAGAACTGGTGGACCGGCTTGATCATACTTATCAACTGGAAGGAAATCGAATTTTTTATTTAGCGATGTCGCCTGAGTTCTTTGGTTCGGTTGCTGAGCATTTAAGGGAAGACGGGTTGACTAATACGAACGGTTTTAAACGATTGGTCATTGAAAAACCGTTTGGGCATGACTTAGCTTCAGCGATTGAACTTAATAAACGGATACGCTCGGCTTTTAAAGAAGATGAAGTTTATCGGATCGACCATTATTTAGGAAAAGAAATGGTACAAAATATCGAAGTCATCCGATTTGCCAATGCTATTTTTGAACCTTTATGGAACAATCGTTATATATCTAATATTCAAGTGACTTCCAGCGAAACTCTCGGCGTGGAAGAACGGGCAAGATACTATGATAAAAGCGGGGCCATTCGGGATATGGTACAAAACCATATGTTACAAATCGTCTCTCTTCTTGCCATGGAACCGCCAATCCGGTTGACCACCGATGAAATCCGCAGTGAAAAGGTGAAAGTGTTACGGGCATTGCGACCAGTGGAAGGAGAAGCAGTCCATGACTATTTTGTCAGGGGACAATATGGAGAAGGGATCATGAATGGCACAAAGGTTCCGGCTTATCGTGATGAACCGAATGTACCGAAAGATTCGAATACAGAAACTTTTGTTGCCGGTAAATTTCTCATTGATAATTTTCGCTGGGCAGGTGTTCCATTTTATATCCGAACCGGCAAACGGATGGCTACGAAATCCACCAACATCATCGTTCAATTTAAAGATATACCGATGAATTTATATTATAAAAACGGTTCGACTTTAAATCCAAATTTACTTGTCATCCACGTACAACCTGATGAAGGTATTACATTACATTTAAATGTGAAAAAGACCGGAGAAGTACTGGGAACTACGCCGGTGAAGCTGAATTTTTCAACCAAAAGCATTGATGGTATTAATACACCGGAAGCTTACGAAAAATTGTTGTATGACTGCTTGCGCGGAGATGCGACGAATTTTACCCATTGGGATGAAGTTGCTTTATCATGGCGGTTTGTTGATAATATTTCAGAAGTTTGGACAAATGAACAAGCTGATTTTCCAAATTATGCTGCTGGCTCCATGGGTCCAAAAGCGGCAGAGGAGCTATTAGAAAAAGACGGATTCTTCTGGTGGCCGGTTAACTTTTGAAAAACGAAAAAAAGGGGTACGAACCGAATAGGTCCGTTCCCCCTTTTCTTTATATCCATTTTGTATGGAAAATGCCTTCTTTGTCTACCCGTTCATAGGTGTGGGCACCAAAGTAGTCGCGTTGGGCTTGCAAAAGATTGGCCGGTAAGTTTTTCGTCCGGTAGCTATCATAATAAGATAATGCAGCCGAAAAGCCCGGAACCGGAATACCATTCATAACCGCCGTGGCAATCACGTTTCGTAAAGAATCTTGATAACGATCAGCAATATCTTTAAAGTATGGATCCAATAGCAAGTTTTTCAACTGCGAATCACGATCATAGGCATCTTTTATTTTTTGTAAAAATTGGGCACGGATAATGCAACCGCCACGCCAGATCATTGCAATTTCACCAAATTTTAAATCCCAACCGTATTCCTCGGAAGCCACCCGCATTTGCGCAAATCCTTGGGCATAGGAGCAAATTTTACTGAAATATAAAGCTTGGCGCACTTGTTCAATAAACTCTTTACGATTTCCGCTAAATGCCCCGGATGTTGGGCCTGTTAAAATCTTACTTGCTTGAACACGTTCGTCCTTCATTGCCGAAATAAAACGGGCAAATACCGATTCTGTAATAATTGGCAGTGGAACACCTAAATCTAACGCATTTTGACTGGTCCATTTTCCTGTTCCTTTTTGACCGGCTTTATCTAAAATCATATCAACCAATGGTTTTCCTGTTTCTTCATCTATTTTTGTAAAAATATCTCTTGTAATTTCAATTAAATAACTGTCCAATTCGCCTTGGTTCCAATCGGAAAATACTTGATGTAATTCATCATTGGAGAGACCTAAAATATTTTTTAATAGAAAATAGGATTCCCCAATCAATTGCATATCTCCATATTCGATGCCGTTATGAACCATTTTAACAAAATGTCCGGCACCATCCGGACCGATATATGTACAGCAAGGATCCCCGTTAACTTTCGCGGAAATAGCTTGCAAAATCGGTGCGACTAAATCATATGCTTCTTTTTGTCCCCCCGGCATAATCGACGGGCCTTTTAACGCACCTTCTTCCCCGCCGGAAACACCGGTACCGATAAAGTGAAAACCTAAATCACTCAATTCTTTATTTCGACGGATGGTATCTTGAAAAAATGTATTACCGCCGTCAATTAAAATATCACCTTTTTCCAAATGCGGCTTTAACTGTTCAATGGTCGCATCTGTTGCCGGACCGGCTTTAACCATTAACAAAATTTTACGTGGAGTTTCTAAAGATTGAACAAATTCTTCAATACTATATGTTGGCACAATATTTTTTCCAGTTGCTTCTTGCATCATGGCATCCGTTTTTTCCCGTGAACGGTTAAAAACAGAAACTGTATATCCTCTTGATTCAATATTAAATGCTAAATTTTTTCCCATAACGGCAAGGCCGACAACGCCGATTTGTTGTTTTGCCATGTTGATACACCCTTTCCTGTTATTATTCATCATCTTCTAAAAGAAAATCTTTATTAAAACTTGTATCCGTGTGTCCTTCTTTGTGAGAAGTTTTCAAACCTTTTTTAATAATATCTTCCCCAAATTTTTTGCGTAAATGATCAATCGCCTCTAGTAACAGTTCTTCTTTTGCATCCTTTTCATATGTAAATAGATCCAATTGTTTATACGCATGTTTTTCGTCAACTAGATCATTTCCTGTAATTCCTAACAGTCGAACAGGCGTCCCGTTCCAATTTTTTAAAAAAATCGATTTTGCTTGCTGATAGATGTCCATCTCTTCTTGAATAGGATTTCCTAATTTTTTGCTCCTAGTCAATGTCGTTCGGTCTTTGTAGCGAATCGTCACGGCAATATTGGTCGTATAAACTTCCTTATTTTTCAAACGGGCGGATACCGTTTGAGCCAGCTTTTGTAAAACAGTGAGCAAATTATTTTGCGAACTAATATCCCTAGGCAATGTTGTTGAATTCCCGATGCTTTTAAAGTCATAAATACTTTCGGGGTCGACACGTCTATGATCGATTCCATTGGCTCGCTCTTTTAAACGAATCCCATTAATCCCCAATAATTTTTGAAGTTGGTGTTCATCTCCTTGAGCTAAATCTCCAATCGTCTCCATACCTATCGTATGTAATTTTTCGGCCGTTTTGGCTCCGACCCCATGCATTTCACTTACCGGCATCGGCCATAAAATGTTTTGAACATCCCGCTTGCGTAAGATTGTAATACCGAGTGGCTTTTTCATATCAGAAGCCATTTTTGCCAAAAATTTATTAGGTGCAATCCCAATGCTGCACGGTAAATTCATTTCTTGTAAAAGGCGGTTTTGAATCGATTGGGCAATTTTTAGCGGGTGATCCGTGACATATTCAGTGATGTCTAAATACCCTTCGTCAATGGAGACCGGCTCAACAATACTGGTATATTCCCGCAATATTTGAAACATCCTTGTTGAAGCTTTCCGATACTGGTCAAAGTTCGGTGCTTTCACAATGAGCTCAGGACAAAGTTTTTTAGCTTGCCACAAAGGCATCGTTGTCTTGACGCCAAGCTTTCTCGCTTCATAACTGCATGTAACAATAATCCCACGTCGCTCTTTTGGGTTTCCGGCAATGGCGAGCGGCTTCCCTTTTAATGATGGATTTAAAGATATTTCAACCGAGGCGTAGAAACTGTTCATATCGACATGGAAAATAATTCTGCCTTTCTGACCTTTTTTTTCGCTCATGCTCGAAATCACCTTTTTCCACCTGCATTAGTCCGGATATTGATATTCCATCCACCGTGCCGCTTGTCCCTTCAATAATCGGTATGTGCAACACCTTACCGGGAATCAATTATTTTGCCTTCGCAGCTACTCGATTTTCCAAGCTGACATAAATGTGAAATAACCTATTAGGAATCGGTTATTTTTGCCTGTTCCTCCATATACGCTTGAATTTCTCTAATTCCGTCTAAACTGTTGATCATTCGGTTCGGATCAATTAGCGTAATGAGGCGATTATCTAAGTTGATTACACCGGTAAAATAAGTAGTTTTTTGATAGGCAAACAAGCCGACTTGTTTAATCGAATCGGTACTTACTTCCATTAATTCTTTTGCCTCACCTACAAGCAAAGCTAACTTTAATATTCCGGTTTTTAAGACAATCAATCTTGTCATTTCATGTAATGCTTCATCGGTTCCATATAAAACATGATGCAAGTCAACAACCGGTACAAGTTCTCCTCTTACCTTTACCAAACCTTTAATAAAATTCGGCAGTTGTGGTACCGGCGTTATTTTTTCCGGTTTTTCAATGGAAATAACATGGTCGACATCAATCGCATACTCTTCATGCTTCTCTTTAAAAATAACGACTTTGACTGTGTCCAAATAACTCACCACTTTCATGATAAATCCGCTAAAACTCACTTGCTCCTAAGACTGATTATTTACTGTATCGACAATGGCAACAACCAGTTCAGCCAGCTTATTAAGTTCTGCAATCGGCATTCTTTCTTTTGTCGTATGAATTTCTTCATAACCTACACCAAGAACAACAGTAGGTATTCCCATGCCTGCGATTACATTGGCATCACTACCGCCGCCGCTTTTTATGAGTTTACTGTTACGACCAATCTTTTCTGCCGCCTTACTTGCTATTTTGACAACGACATCGTCCGATCCGTATTTGAAAGACGGATACATCACTTTTATTTCTACATCAGCAGTTGCTCCCATTTCACGAGCTGCCTCCGTAAAGGCATGTTTCATTTTGTCAAGCTGGATATTTAATTTTTCATTTGAAAGAGAGCGAGCTTCTGCAAAAACATATGCTTTTTCACAGACAATATTGGTTGCTTGCCCGCCTTCAAAACGACCGATATTTGCCGTCGTTTCTTCATCGATGCGACCCAGCGGCATTTTGGAAATTGCTTTTGCTGCAACCGTTATCGCTGAAACCCCTTTTTCCGGGGCAACACCGGCATGAGCACTCTTCCCGGTAATTGTCGCATTGATTTTTGCTTGCGTAGGTGCTGCTATTACAATTGTACCTACTTCTCCGTCACTATCAAGAGCAAATCCGTATTTTGCATGAATTTTAGAAGAATCCAGTGCTTTTGCTCCTACTAATCCGGACTCTTCACCAACTGTAATAATGAATTGAAGATCACCGTGTTCGATATTATCTTCTTTTAAAACACGGATGGCTTCAAACATTGCGGCAATGCCCGCTTTGTCATCTGCCCCGAGAATCGTTGTTCCGTCCGTGATCACATAGCCGTTTTCAATAGTAGGTTTCACTCCTTTTCCCGGAACAACGGTATCCATATGGGAAGTAAAGTAAATTGGATCGCTTGCACGGTTTGTCCCTTTTAATGTGCAAATTAAATTTCCTGCACCATGCCCGGTTTGTTCCATTGTTTGATCTTCATAAACTTCCAAACCAAGTTTTGCAAATTTTTGTTTTAAAATATTGGCAATTTCGCCTTCATGCTTGGTTTCAGAATCGATCCGGACAAGTTCGAGAAACTCTTCCAGCAATCTATTTTCATTGATCATTTTCAACCCTCCAGTCTACATATTTATAAGTATACCCCTATTTAACCGGTTCCTTCAATTATTTCTTTTTCAGTTTTTTAGACTAGGAGGGACAAGTCCCGGCTTCAATGAATCTTGTCAAAAATTTCTTTCCAGTCATTTTGTACTTCTAAAGAACTTCTAAAGAAAGGACGATATTTCCGACAAGGATGAAAGGCCACTTGTCAGAAATATCGTCCACTTCTATAACGGATTAATTATAATGGAATATTTCCATGTTTCTTTTTTGGTCGTTCTTCTTTTTTTGTTTGCAGCATGTCCAATGCTTGAATGAGTTTGATTCTCGTTTCACGGGGATCAATGACATCATCGACCATTCCCATTTTTGCCGCTACATATGGATTGGCGAATTTGTCTTTATATTCCTGAATTTTTTGGCTGCGAACCGCTTCCGGATCGGCACTGTTTTGAATTTCTTTGGCAAAAATAATATTTGCTGCACCCTCGGGACCCATAACAGCAATTTCCGCATTTGGCCAGGCAAAAACAAGATCGGCCCCAATCGATTTACTGTTTAAAGCAACATAAGCACCGCCATATGCTTTTCGGGTAATTATCGTTATTTTTGGTACCGTTGCTTCCGAATACGCATATAAAATTTTTGCCCCATGGCGAATAATCCCGCCGTGCTCTTGTTTGACGCCCGGGAAAAATCCGGTCACATCTTCAAATGTGATGAGCGGTATATTGAAAGAATCACAAAAGCGGATAAAGCGGGCGGCCTTGTCGGATGAATCAATATCAAGTCCGCCAGCCATAAATTTTGGCTGATTGCATATCAGACCGACAACTTCCCCTTTAATCCGGCCAAAACCGATCACGATATTTTTAGCAAAATCTTTCTGAACTTCAAAAAATGAATCTTCATCTACCACTTGTTCAACCACTTTTTTCATATCATATGGACGAACTGTATCAAAAGGAACAATTTCCGCCAAATCCGGTCGATAGTCGTCAACCTTTTTCAATTCTCGCCGCGGCGGTTTTTCAGTATTGTTGGCCGGCAAATACGAAAGCAGTTCCCTTACCATATAAAGAGCTTCTTCCTCTGTCTTTGCCTGAAAATGGCTATTGCCGCTAATCGAACTATGTACATGTGCTCCGCCTAAATTTTCCGCAGTTATTTGCTCACCGGTTACCGTTTCAATGACTTTCGGACCGGTAATAAACATTTGACTCGTTTTTTCGACCATAATAACAAAATCCGTAATTGCCGGCGAATACACAGCACCACCTGCACATGGCCCCATAATAACCGAAATTTGCGGGATGACACCGGAGTAAATGGCATTACGGTAAAAAACATGTCCATATCCGTCAAGGGAAATGACCCCTTCTTGTATTCTCGCACCACCCGAATCATTGAGTCCAATAATCGGAACACCGTTTTTGGCAGCTAAATCCATAACATTGGCAATTTTCTTGGCGTGCATCTCACCCAAAGCCCCGCCGAATACGGTAAAATCTTGGGAAAATAAATAAACCGGTCGACCGTGAATTTTTGCAAACCCGGTAACCACCCCATCTCCGGGCCCTTTCGGTAAATCCGGTGAACGATGTTCCATGAAAGGATTTATTTCAACAAAAGACCCTTCATCCACTAATACATCAATCCGCTCCCGGGCAGTCATTTTTCCTTTCTCGTGTTGCCGATCAATTTTATCTTCTCCGCCCCCAAGTTCAACTTCCCGTCTTTTATCATACAATTCATGGATCTTATCATAAATATCCAATTTTTTTGTTTCTATCATTCGTTTCTCCCCTTTGTCCACAGTTGATAGATTATAGAAATTTTACTTTTGCTTTTGACATAATTCATATAAAACACCAAAAGTTGTCTTTGGATGAATAAATGCAACCAGTGCTCCCCCGGCACCGATTCGCGGCGTTTCATCGATGAGCCGTACCCCTTGTGATGCCAAATTTTCCAGTTCTTGATAAATATCGTCGGTTTTAAAAGCAATATGATGAATACCTTCCCCTTTTTTATCAAGAAATTTTTTAATCGTACTGTCATCACTGGTCGGTTCGAGTAATTCAATTTTACTGTTATTTACATCAATGAATGCGACTTTCACTTTTTGTGATTCGACAACCTCTGTTTTTATATGGCTTAATTGAAATGTACCCGTATATAGCGGAAGTGCTTTCTCCAATGAATGAACCGCAATCCCGATATGATCAATACCTTTCAAACCGTTTCCTCCCCTCAAACGTAACCTATCATTGATAATGCAAACAGATCAATTTATACAGTGCAAACCGTTCAATCCCCATCATTCAACCTTCGACTCATTGATTTTTTTATAACTATGAATCTCTTATCTTTTTAACAGGAAAAAGATAGGACTTGTTTGAAAGCCATTCTCGCGATAAAATAATGTCAATGAAAATAGAGTGGAGGTTGAATGACTCCGATGGGAAATAAAAAAGTGCGGAAAATTATCGTTTATTTAATGATTATCGCCATGGTTTTGACTACGTTATTTACAGGACTTTCCATACTATTCTGATTCGATTTTAAAAAAACATTAATGGAAAAGGGAATTCCCGGTTATGGAATTGCCCTTTTTTCTTTAGCAATCTGTTCAAAGCTGGACGACTGATTGGTAATAAAAACCTTTGTACCGATTGGAACGTTATCAAATAACTTTTCGACATCCTCATTATTTAACCGGATACATCCTTCCGAAATATAAAGTCCGATCGACCACGGTTGGTTTGTACCATGAATTCCATATGTTCTCCCGTCTGTATCCAAGGCATCAAATCCAATCCAACGGGTACCGAGCGGATTATTGGGTGCTCCGCCTTGAATATCTTTTTTTCGATAATATGGATTTATTGCTTTCACTGTAACCGTAAACATTCCTTCCGGGGTTAATTCCGCATTTTTACCGGTTGCCGCCTTATACACTTCAAGGACAATCCCATCGTCAATAAAGGCAACTTCATTGGTTTGTTTATTGACGATCACAAATGGGTCACCCGGTAAAGGGTTCGGACCAATCGGCCAAACCGGTGAAATGGTTGTAAAAGCAATAAGGAAGCTTACCAATAGGTTCATCAAAACCACCCGCCTTTTCCATTAGTTTGAACAAAGTCAGGTGGTTTTATCCCCTTAACAGGTAGTCCATCCCTTATCAAAGTTTTTCGAGTTTATAAAGAAAACTCGGGCGTCCGAGCCTTTAGGCGATGGCAAAGCCGCAAGAGCACTTATACTTAATTCTTAAAATTTCCAACTACGTCGAATTCGCTTCTTTGCTGGAAATTTATACTTTCTTAACGTACAAATAAGTCGGGTCTGCCCGCATGCGTTGAGTTGGATTAACTCACCATTAGACCCTGACGGAAGTTTCATTTTATAATCACAAGTCTTAAACATATGAAACGCGGAAGAATTTATACTTCATCACAATGCTGTTCAAATAATTCTTGTAATCGTTCGATGACGGAAACAGGTGAATGACCTTCAATTTCATGCCGTTCCACCATGCCGACAAGTTTGCCATCCTTTAACAAGGCAAATGATGGTGAAGAAGGCGGGTAATCATCGAAATAACTTCTTGCCTGGAGAGTGGCTTCCTTATCTTGACCGGCAAATACAGTGACTAAATAATCAGGACGTTTATCATAATCAATGGCGTATTTTGCGGCCGGACGGGCAATCCCCCCGGCACAACCGCATGTTGAATTGATCATAACCAGTGTTGTCCCTTTCCGTTGTAATGCTTCATCCACTTCTTCCGGCGTTCTTAATTCCTCATAACCGGCTGCGACAATTTCTTTCCGGGCTTGCTCAATATAATCATTCATTAAAATATTAAAATCCATACTCATGGTCAAATGTCCCTCCCATTTATTTTTCATTAAGATAAAGTTTCATCAACTGTTCAACGGCTGCGGAAACAGGCAACCGCCCATGTTCAACATCTTGTTGGATAACCGGCAGCATTTCTTTAATCACTTCATTTTGGAAAAAAGATTGCTGTAATTTCTCAACAATTGACATCATTAACCAGTCATTTGTTTGTTTCCTTCTTCTTTCAAAAAAGATTCCGGATTGTTTTGTTATCTTAACAAATTGCTGAACGACATGCCAAATATCGATAATCCCTTCTCCGGTAATTGAAGAACAAGTGTAGGCTTTCGTCTGCCATCCTTCTGTTGCCGGCCTTAAAAAGCGTAAAATTTGACTGTATTCGTTTCTCGTCCGAATGGCATTTTCCTTATTGGCACCATCAGCCTTTGTAATAATAATCCCGTCAACAAGCTCCATCATCCCTTTTTTCATCCCTTGGAGATCATCGCCGGCGCCGGTAATCGTCAGCATGAAAAACATATCAACCATCGTTCGGACAACGACTTCACTTTGTCCGACACCGATTGTTTCAACTAGTATAACATCAAACCCTGCTGCTTCACAAAGCATTATGCTCTCCCTTGTTTTTCGGTGAACACCTCCAAGCGTTCCCGAAGATGGAGAAGGTCTGATAAAGGCATTTTCTTCCCTTGACAGTGACTCCATTCGGGTTTTATCCCCCAATATACTTCCGCCCGTCATGGTTGATGAAGGATCAATAGCAAGAACGGCAACCTTTTTCCCCATTTTGCATAGTTCCGTTCCAAAGCGATCAATAAATGTACTTTTTCCTGCACCCGGAACACCGGTAATGCCGAGCCGGACGGACTTGCCGGAAAGAGGAATAATATCCTTCAATAATTGTTGCCCTGCCCGGAAGTGATCCGGATGATTGCTTTCAATTAGTGTAATGGCTTTTGCTAAAACCGTACGATCGCCTTTTTTAATTCCTTCCAAATAGTTGGAAATTGGAACGGTGCTGTTCTTTCTTCTAAACCGCCCGGAATATTCTTGTGCCATTACGATGACACTTCCTCATAGCCTAATCTTTTATAAATTTCTTCCAAAACAATTTTTGCCGCATGGGGAATAATGGTTCCAGGTCCAAATATTGCAGTTGCTCCTTGCTCTTTTAAAAATGGATAATCTTTTGGTGGAATCACGCCCCCGACGATAACAATAATATCTTCACGCCCTAATTTTTTCAATTCAGCAATTAGTTGCGGTAAAAATGTTTTATGTCCACCGGCCAATGAACTCATTCCGATAACATGAACATCATTTTCAACGGCTTGCCTGGCTGTTTCATCCGGTGTTTGAAAAAGCGGACCAATATCCACATCGAAGCCCATATCGGCAAATGCTGTTGAAATGACTTTTGCCCCGCGATCATGACCGTCTTGACCAATTTTTGCCATTAATAATCTTGGTCTTCTTCCTTCCAGCTCGTAAAATTCATCGGTCATTCTCCTGATTTCTTCTATGGTTTCATTGTCCTTATATGCATGGCGATAAACCCCGCTAATCGTACGGATTGTTGCTTGATGTCTGCCGGATGCGGCTTCGATGGCATCCGATATTTCACCTAATGTTGCCCGTTGTCTTGCCGCCGCAACAGATAATTCAAGGAGATTGCCTGTTCCTGTCTTTGCCGCCTCACGAATGGCTTCCAATGCTGTTTGTACCGCCGCTTCATCCCGATTTTCCTTTAATTCTTTTAATCTTGCAATTTGTTTTTCTCGAACTGCAGTGTTATCAATATCAAGAACTTCAATATTGGTTTCGTCATCCGTTTGGTAACAGTTCACTCCAATAATTTTTTCTTGGCCGGAGTCAATCATTGCCTGGCGTTTTGCAGCAGCTTCCTCAATTTTCAGCTTTGGTAATCCGGCTTCAATCGCCTTGGTCATACCGCCTAAGTTCTCGATTTCTTCAATATGTTGCCAAGCTTTTTCAATGAGTTGTTTCGTTAACGATTCGACATAATAAGAACCACCCCAAGGATCAATTGTATGTGTAATCCCTGTTTCTTCCTGTAAATAAATTTGTGTGTTGCGGGCAATTCGTGCTGAAAAATCGGTTGGCAGTGCAATTGCTTCATCGAGCGCATTCGTATGCAACGATTGCGTATGACCCATGGCCGCTGCATGTGCTTCAATTAGCGTACGAATAACATTGTTAAACGGGTCTTGTTCTGTCAAACTCCAACCGGAAGTTTGTGAATGGGTTCTAAGTGCCAGTGATTTCGGATTTTTCGGATTGAATTGTTTCATTAATTTTGCCCAAATGAGACGAGCTGCTCTGAGTTTAGCCACTTCCATAAAATAATTCATGCCAATTCCCCAGAAAAAGCTGAGTCGCGGAGCAAAAGAATCAATATCAATTCCTGCCGCAAGCCCCGTCCGTACATATTCCAAACCGTCAGCTAGCGTATAGGCTAATTCAATATCTGCCGGTGCTCCCGCCTCTTGAATATGGTAGCCGGATATACTAATGCTGTTGAATTTCGGCATATGTTTCGCCGTATAAGCAAAAATATCAGAAATAATACGCATGGACATACTCGGTGGATAAATATACGTATTGCGGACCATATATTCTTTTAAAATATCATTTTGAATTGTTCCTGATAATTGATCTTGAGAAACCCCCTGTTCTTCCGCTGTCACGATATAAAAAGCCATAATCGGAAGGACGGCTCCGTTCATCGTCATCGACACCGACATTTTATCAAGCGGGATCTGATCGAATAAAATTTTCATGTCAAGAACCGAATCAATTGCCACACCGGCTTTTCCGACATCACCGACAACTCTGGGATTATCTGAGTCATAGCCGCGGTGGGTGGGAAGATCAAAAGCAACAGATAACCCTTTTTGCCCCATTTTCAAGTTTCTTAAATAAAAAGCATTACTTTCTTCTGCAGTCGAAAACCCGGCGTATTGGCGAATAGTCCACGGCCTGTTAATATACATGGTCGGATACGGTCCTCTTGTATACGGTGGAAGACCCGGGTACGATTGAAGAGCTTCCATTCCTTGCAAATCCTCTTCTGTATAAATCGATTGAATCGGTATATTCTCATAAGTTTGGAAGATGTGCTCTTTTTGCAGCGGCTGGTTGGCCCTCTCGTCATGAAATATATTTACTTTTCTAAAATTCGGCCTCACACCTATTCCCCCTTCACGAAAAAGCGGACAATTCTCTCTAAACATTGAACTTGCTCTTCCTGCGTATTTAAGATCAATTGAACGCCAATTTGCTTAAACTTATTGTGAATGTCCGCTTCCTTTGAACCGGCAATGATGAATCCTTTATCCGGATACTTTTGGACAATGAACTGAATATCAGAAAATGCCGCTGTTAATTCCTGGTCATTGCCGCAAAAACAATACAGTTTTTTTCCGGATTCTTTTATTATTTTGTCAAAATCATTATCTTGGCTTATTTCCGTGGCGATCCCCGCAGTATGTAACCATTCTGAAACCTCGTCAAAAATCAACTTTTTATCTTTCAAATCGCCGCAGTTTATTAAAATGGCAGTCGGTTTTTCACCGGTTTCGTTCTCATATTTCGCTACCTCAAAACGGATTTTTTCATACGGCTCACTTAATCGGAAACATTGAAGCGGTTGAATCCCCTCGCTCGCTTGATCTACCTTGGTGAAAAATTGATCGAGTCGTGTTCCTGCTTTTACTTTTTCAATGACTTGATAAAAATCGCTGACGGCAAGGTAACCGGAATGCGCTTGATTCTTTGCTGTTTCAAACGGGTCATGCAACTTTTCAGTCAAGTCCACATATTGGTTTGTCCCGATCAGTTTCGTTTTCCGCTGATTAACATCAGACTGTTTTACCGCTTTCATTTCAGCTACTTGGTTTTGAACTTTACCTTCAATAATCGACGAAAGCATGCCCCCTGAATCTTCAATAGTTAAAAACAACGTCCATGCTTTTTCAATCAATTGTTGCGTTAATGATTCAACAAAATACGAACCGCCGGCAGGATCACTGACAAGTGAAAGTTTTGCTTCTTCTCGGAACAGATGGTGTATGTTGCGGCTAATCCTTTGTCCCAGTGCACTAACTTCCCCAAACACTTCATCATACGGAGAAACTCGTAAAATTTGCACCTGCCCGATGGTTGCGGCAAATGCCTCCCCGCCAATTCGAAGCATATTCGTATACGGATCCAATTTTGATTTATTTCCGTTTGTCGTTTCAGCATAAATATCCATCGCTACATTCGGTACATGATAAGATTCAGCTATTTTCTTCCATAAATACCGTGCCGCTCTGAGTTTGGCAATTTCCATAAAAAAATGGGAACTAATTGAGAAACCAAAGAAAATTTTCGAAAATATTTGATCAACATTCCATCCGGATTTTTTTAACTGCTCAATATGTTCCACAGCAGTTGCCAGTGCAAAAGCGATTTGTTGAACTGCATTACCGCCGGATTTTTCATAGATGGTCCCATCGACATATATCGTTTTCAAATTAGGAAATTGCTGGTCCATATAATGAAGACTATCTTGCCAGATCGAATAAAACGTTTTCATCATTTGCGACGAATAACAATTGCGGCAAAAAACGGCGACCGGGTCCGTTCCAATCCAACCTGTGATTTTTTCTCGCTCGGCACTACCCTTTATCCCTTCTGTCAAAAACGCATAAAACGGAATAACTTCTTCTTCCCCTTCAATGAAGAAAGGAATATTAGCAACATCAATATGATGAAATAATTTAGCAAAAGCGGTAGCATCCAAACAATCAGGTATCGTTAATGAAATACTGTTTTGACCATTCCGGATGGCGCTCAATAAGTTTGTATGTAGTTCTTCTATCGTCTTTCCCGTCACAGCTTGGGCAATATACCAGCTATTGTCACTAGTTGTTGCCGGGTACATTCTTTCATATCCAACAGGCAAATCAGCCTTCGTATACAGCGGTTTAATCGTAATATTTTCATATGTTTTCCGGTAATATTCACCGATTGTTTTCCCCTTTAAGGCACGATCTGCGACTTCAACCCATTGTTCATAGGTAACATCCGGAAATGTCGATTGAATCGCAGCCGATAATTGTTTGACCCCATTACCCTCCTTCAAAATTGTTCCCCCTTATCGGAAAATTTTTTTATTATATTTGTTATTTTATCGAAAAAAAGGGCGATTGCAAAACGAAAGAACTCATTATAGTAAATTTGATAATAAATAACGAAAACATTGGAATAATACAGAACAAATAAATCGTATTGATTTTCCTAACGAAAAAGGGACAGTTTTTACATGTCCCTTTACGAAAGTGAATTTCTACTCTCATTTACATTATCGGTCCGTTCCGATCTGTCAGTCTCTTTGAAGATTGGCATCACGTACTTATGAATTTAGTAAATACTAATATGATCTTTATCTATAGCTTCGAGCCGCTCTTTTACTTTTTTCATAAACTTTCCGCAAATATAACCGTCCAATATCCGATGATCGAGGGATAAGCATAAATTTACTCTGTCCCGTACAGCGATCATCCCGTTATCCATGACAACCAATTTTTTAACGATTGATTCTACTTGCAAAATCGCAGCTTGCGGGTAATTAATAATACCCATAGACTGGATAGAGCCGAAAGCACCGGTGTTATTTACCGTAAATGTTCCGCCCTGTAAATCATCTGCCGTTAAAGTTCCCGTTCGGGCTTTGTTTGCCAATTCATAAATTTCCTTGGCAATTCTCTTAATGGATTTTTCATCGGCATGTTTAATTACCGGAACAAATAGTGCATCATCCGCTGCCACCGCAATAGAAAGATGAATATCTTTTTTCCGAATAATTTTATCCCCGGCCCAGGTGGCATTCAATTGCGGAAATTCCTTTAATGTTTGAGCAACCACCTTGACGAAAAAGGCAAAATAGGTGAGCGGAAAGCCTTCTTTCGCTTCAAATTCTTTTTTAATCGCATTTCGGTAATTAACAAGATTAGTTACGTCGGCTTCGATCATCATCCAGGCATGAGGGATTTCTTGTTTCGATTTTGTTAAATTAGCTGCAATGACTTTACGTATTCCCGTAACCGGAATTTCCATATCTCCGGCAGCTGACTGGAGGGGAGAAACCGACTCCGGTTCCGCAAAAACAACCTCTCTTTTTTCGATATTTTCTTTATCTGGATTCGCATCCGATTTAGGCATGTTTGCAGTTGCAATCAGATGTTGCAAATCTTTTCGTGTGATGCGCCCTCCTCTTCCCGTACCTTTCACCTGACTCAAGTCGAGATGATGCTCTTGGGCCAGTTTCAAAACAGCCGGTGAATAACGTTGCTTTAACGGCATCTCTTGATTATGTTCAACAATCGGCGTGGATTTAACAGGTTCCGCTTGTTCTTGAACAGTTCCGGCTTGATCTTCCGTTTCAATTACACAAATAACTTCACCGACAGCATAAGTTTCTTCTTCTTTGGCAATGACTTCTTTAATCACCCCTGTAAAAGAGGAAGGAATTTCAGCAGTGACCTTATCCGTCAACACTTCGGCAAGGGGATCATATTTATTCACATGATCTCCGACAGCAACAAGCCATTTCGTGATTGTTCCTTCTGTTACACTTTCGCCTAATTTCGGCATCATTATTTTTTCCAACCCCATGACTTTCACCTACCTGCTTTTTAAAATTCAGCCAAATCACGCATTGCTTTTTCAATTTTATCTTGATTGATTAAAAAGAACTTTTCCATTGTTGGAGAAAATGGCATTGCCGGTATATCCGGTCCGGCTAATCGCATAATCGGTGCGTCTAATTCAAACAAACAATGTTCAGCTATGATTGCGGCCACTTCACTAATAATACTGCCTTCTTTATTATCTTCGGTGACAAGCAATACTTTTCCCGTTTTTGCCGCAGCTTGGCAAATCGCTTCCTTATCTAACGGATAAACGGTTTGCAAATCAAGAATATGGGCAGAAATCCCTTCATTTGCTAATTTTTCCGCTGCTTGCCGGGCAAAGTGCACACATAAACCATACGTAATTACCGTGATGTCGTCTCCCTCTCTTTTCACATCTGCTTTTCCAATCGGCAGGACATAATCATCGAGCGGCACTTCCCCCTTTAGGAAACGGTAGGCCCGCTTATGTTCGAAAAATAATACCGGATCATCATCACGAATCGCGGCTTTCAAAAGTCCTTTTACATCATAAGGGGTAGAAGGCATGACAATTTTCAAACCCGGTTGATTGGCGAAAATGGCTTCGACCGATTGAGAATGATACAAACCACCATGAACACCACCACCATAAGGAGCACGAATAACAAGCGGACAGTTCCAATCATTATTCGATCGGTAGCGGATTCTTGCCGCTTCGGAAATGATCTGGTTAACGGCCGGCAGGATAAAGTCGGCAAACTGCATTTCTGCAATCGGGCGCATACCGTACATGGCACTACCAATCGCCACACCCGCTATAGCTGATTCGGCAAGCGGGGTATCGATTACCCTTTCTTCTCCAAATTGCTCATATAAACCTTGAGTTGCTTTAAACACGCCACCCTTTTTTCCAACATCCTCACCCAGGATAAATACATTCTCATCCCGTTCCATCTCTTCACGGATGGCCATTGTTACCGCATCAATGTAAGATATGATTGGCATATTCTTCCCCCCTATTCCTTATAAACATATTTCAATGCATCTTCCGGTTTCGAATAAGCGGCTGCTTCGGCATAATCGGTTGCATCATTGACAATGTTTTTTACCTTGTCTTGAATTTCTCTTTCCACTTGGTCATTCAGTAAACCAACTTCTCTTAAATATGTTCCAAAAAATTGAAGCGGATCATTGTCCTTGAGATTATCTAATTCTGTGTGATCACGGTATGCCCTGTCATCATCATCACTTGAGTGAGCGGTAAAGCGATACGTAATCGTTTCAATCAACGTCGGACCACCACCGCTTCTCGCGCGATTGACTGCCTCTTTGACCACCTCATAGACCGCCAGCGGATCTTTCCCGTCTACCGTAACCCCCGGCATCCCATATCCCGCTGCTCGACTTGATACATGTTCACAACTCAGCTGCTTCGATACCGGTACAGATATAGCATATTGATTGTTTTCACACATAAATATGACCGGGAGTTTATGAACACCGGCAAAATTTAATCCTTCATGGAAATCTCCTTGGTTGGAAGAGCCTTCACCAAATGTAACGAAAGAGATAAAGTCTTGCCGTTTCATCTTTGCCGCCAGCGCAAAACCGACAGCATGCGGTACTTGCGTTGTAACCGGTGAAGAACCGGTAACGATTCGATTTTTCTTTTTCCCAAAATGACTTGGCATCTGTCTTCCACCGGAATTTGGATCCTCAGCCTTTGCAAAAGCTGATAACATAATTTCTCTTGGTGTCATGCCAAAAGAAAGCACAACTCCCAAATCACGATAATAGGGCAATATATAATCCTTTGTCCGGTCAAGCGCATAAGCAGCACCGATTTGAGCACCTTCATGCCCCTGACCGGAAATAACAAATGGAATTTTTCCGGACCGATTTAATAGCCACATGCGTTCGTCCAATTTTCTTGTCAGGACGATGGTTTCATACATTTCCAAAACGGTGTCATCGGATAAACCGAGAGAGCGATGGCGAAATTCTGCCACAAGTCAAAACCTCCTTTTGAAATCGTTTTACATATGGCGATTTTTTAAAAAAGCAGTAGCTTATTATAAAAGACATGAAAAAATCGAAATTTATAGATGAATTGGTCTACCTTCTGCCATTAAACTTGCTTCCGAAAATATTTCAGAAAGAGTCGGGTGCGGATGAATGGTATAAGCCATTTCATCCGGAGTTGCATCAAGAACAAAAGCAAGGGAAGCTTCAGATATTAAATCGGTAACATGAGGACCGATCATATGAATCCCGAGTAAATCATTCGTTTTTGCATCAGCAATCAGTTTTACAAAGCCGGATGGATGGCCTGTAATTAGAGCTTTACCAATGGCTTTAAACGGAAATCGGCCAATTTTTAATTCAAAATTTTTGTTCTTTGCTTCTTTTTCGGTCATGCCGATACTGGCAATTTCGGGAAAGGAATACGTACATTTGGGAACATGATGATAATTTAACGGCTCCGGATCTTGATTTGCCATATGTTCGACTGCAATTGTACCTTCTCTTGCAGCAACATGAGCCAATTGCATGCCCCCGATACAGTCACCGATTGCATAAATATGCGATTCCTTTGTTTGGTAAAATTCGTTAACTTGAATAAAACCATTGTTTATGTCAATATCGGTATTTTCCAAACCAATTTCCTCGGTATTAGCAGCTCTTCCGACAGAAACAAGCATTTTTTCGGCAGTGAACTCCGTTTTCTTTCCGTTTTGCTCTACTGTTACGGTTATTTGGTTATCCTTTTCCAAACTATCAGTAATCATTGCCTTTGTTAAAATTTGTATCCCCTTCTTGCGGAAAACTTGGGTGATCTCCTTACTAATCTCTTCATCCTCATGAGGGGCCAAGCGATTGGAAGCTTCCACAATGGTTACTTGAACATCAAAATCCGCTAACATTGAAGCCCACTCCAAACCAATCACTCCGCCGCCGACAATAATGATTGATTCCGGCAAGTGGTCTAATTGCAACATATCATCAGAAGATAAGATATTGTTTTTGTTGAACGGCAGGCTCGGCAGTTCTCTTGGTTTTGATCCGGTCGCAAGCAAGACAAACTTTGGAATTAACATTTCGTTCTCTTGATTTGTATCAGATTCTACCGAAACCGTACCCGGTAACGGAGAAAAAATCGATGGACCCATGATTCGGCCAATTCCATTGTACACATCGATTTTATTTTTTTTGATTAACATTTGCACACCTTGATACAATTGCTCGGTAATTTCTGATTTTCGTTTTTGAACTTTGGCAAAATCCAATTTTTCCACTTTTGTTAATACGCCGTAATCACTGCTTTCTTTCATCGTCCGATAAACTTCTGCACTTTTTAATAATGTTTTTGTCGGAATGCACCCTTGATGGAGACATGTGCCACCCAACTTGTTTTTTTCAACAATTGCTGTTTTTAAACCGAGTTGGCTGGCCCGAATCGCGGCTACATATCCGCCTGTCCCGCCTCCAATAATCACTAAGTCATACTCTTTTGCCATTCATTTCACCTCTAATTATCGGATCTAAAACCAAATCATCAATATAAGAAATATGGGTAACCCTTTGTATCGTTTATTTCAGCCGCTTTTTCAAAATATGTTTTTCATTTGTCAAAAACGATTTTCTTGAACGGCTCACTTTATTGATCCGTTCTTCGGCCATTCGGTCCGCTGCCAAATATGAAGGAATCTGCTCACGCTTGGAAATTTCGAATATTTTTTTTATGTTGTTATATATTTGTTCAATTTTTTTATAAGCTCTTTCTTTATTGTAGCCGTATAATTCATCGGCCACATTGATTACACCGCCTGCATTAATAACATAATCCGGGGCATAAATAATTCCTAATTCATGCAAAAGATCACCATGCCGGTTTTCCTTTAATTGATTATTGGCTGAACCGGCGATTACTTTCGCCTTTAACTGAGGAATTGTTTCGTCATTTAAAATGGCGCCTAAAGCACAAGGTGAAAACACATCACATTCGACAGCATAAATATCGGCAGGATCGACAGCTGTCGCCCCAAATTCCTCTTGAACTCTTTTCACAGCTTCTTTATTAATATCTGTTACGATCAGTTTTGCCCCTTCTTCAAAAAGAAAACGGCAAAGATGATAAGCAACATTGCCGGCTCCTTGAACAGCGACCACTTTTCCTTCCAATGAATCATTTCCAAAGTATTCTGATACAGCTGCTTTCATCCCTTTGTAAATACCGTAAGCCGTCGCCGGTGAAGGATTTCCCGATGATCCAAAAGCAGGAGAAACACCTGTTACGAATTCCGTTTCTTGGTAAATAATATCCATATCTTCTACTGTTGTACCCACATCTTCCGCCGTTATATACCTGCCATTTAATCCTTGAATAAATCGACCGTAAGCACGGAACTTTTCTTCACTTTTATCGCTTTTCGGATCACCGATAATAACTGCTTTTCCGCCTCCTAAATTTAAACCGCTGGCGGCATTTTTGTAAGTCATTCCCTTGGCAAGTCTTAAGGCATCAATAATAGCTGCTTCTTCTGAGACGTATGTCCACATTCTTGTTCCCCCAAGAGCAGGTCCTAAGGTTGTATCATGAATGGCAATAATCGCTTTTAGACCTGAATTTTTATCTTGAACAAAATGCAATTCCTCATAATCAAACTCTTCCATATACCGAAAAATATCCATTGCTGCAACTCTCCTCCTGTTTGTAAAATTGAACTCATAGAATATACTGCAAAAACAATGCCATTATAGGTGAAAATAATAATGATTCATACCAAAAACGTTTTTCACATAAAATTTTGTCTGAACTCCATTTTATACAACACAAAATCGGGGGCTTGGACAAAAATCCGGCCTTGGATTTCAACCGATAATGATGAAAACATCTGTTGATTCTTGCAAGTATTTGCAAACCATGCAAAATTCCGCTTGCAAGAAATTGCAATTATAAGCCGTATTTTTCCATTTTATAATATAAAGTTCGAATCGAAACTCCCAGCTCTTTGGCCGTTTTTGTTTTATTTCCACGATGTTTATGTAAAATATGGCTAATAATCCTTTTCTCAAAGTTCTCCACCAAAGTATACAACGGTAAAGACGCTTCATTCGGATGATCTTGCTCTTGATTTTTTTGAAAGTTATATCCGAGTTTTGACAGATGCTTTATATCTATCCTATTTTCACTATAGTCCATAAAAATAATTGCACGACCGAGTATATTTTCCAATTCACGAACATTTCCTGGCCAAGCATAGCGTTTTAACAGTTCAGCTGCTTCATTCGTTATGCCCTCGACGTTTCTGCCGTAGTCATGATTTATTTTTTTGATTAAATGATCACAGAGCAACGGGATATCCTCTAAACGGGACCTTAAAGGTGGTATGTATATTGGAATTCGGTTAAGTCGATAAAATAAATCCTCCCGAAAATTCCCCTTGCGTATTTCTTGTTCAAGATTTTTGTTCGTAGCCGCAATAATTCTCACTTGAATCGAAATCGGCTTCGTTCCACCGACACGAATAATTTCCCGTTCTTGTAACACCCTTAACAATTTTGCTTGTGTACTCAATGATAACTCGCCAATTTCGTCAAGGAAAATACTCCCATTATTAGCTTCTTCAAAATAACCCTTTTTTCCGCCACGTTTTGCACCGGAAAAGGCTCCTTCTTCATAGCCAAACAGTTCACTTTCTAATAATGATTCAGAAATTGCCGCACAATTTACCCGAATAAAATGGTTATATTTGCGACCACTTTCATTATGGATCGCATGGGCAAATAATTCCTTTCCAGTACCTGATTCACCTCTTAGCAAAACCGTTGCCGGGGTCTTGGCCGCGATTCTTGCCTGCTCAATGGCAATAAGCATCTCTTCAGATCGTCCGACAATATCGTCAAAGTTATATTTCGCCTCCAATGTCCGAATTCGTTCTTTTGCTCTTTGTAATTCGGTTGTCAGCTCCCGAATTTCCGACATATCATGAATGATTCCGACACTGCCTTTTAGCTGACCATCCACAATAATGGGGGCAACATTAACCGCAACCTCTTTTTTCTTAGGACCGACAAGCATTTTAACCCCTCGAACCGGTTTTTTTGTTTTTAGTACATGAAAATGCATGCTCTCCCCTTTATAAATATCTGTAGTTGCAGGCTTTCCAAGTACATCTTCTTCCGTCAATCCGGTTATCCGAGTATAGGCGGGGTTAATTAAAATCCCATTTCCGTTTTCATCAACAACGGATATTGCATCATTACTGGAATGGATAATCGCCTTAAGCATGACATCGCCTTTTATTGTTTCACTTTGTAATTCTCGAATCAATTGTTCTTTTTCTTTAAAAAGGTGAACGATCATTTCGGCGATTGACCCCGGAACGATGATAAAATCATCCTTAAACTGTTGAAGTTCTTGGTATACTTGTTCATCACCCGTCACATCAATAATGATATCAATTTCTTTATCAATAAATGTACGCCAATCGTTCCCGTACGGAATCCCTTCTTTTTTTGCAATAAGAATCCCGGGTGCCTGCAAATTTTTATCAATGATCACCCTCGTTTTTAGCGTCTTCATTTCGCTTAAAAGGTTCAAAATTGCAGTACCGCCTTTTCCGGCTCCAATTACCATGACGCTTTGCAAAACCCCACCCCCACGCTCTAGCTCTACTATAAAATTGTGTAGTCCGCAATTCTTTGTTTCCTAACACAGTTTGCCTATAGGAGTAACAAAAAAATGCGATTACATAGCCCCTGCCCGTAACGGAAATGTCGATTGAAACAAGGATAAATCCATTATGGGTATTATACCACAACGGGTCTATTTGCAAGGGTAGAAATGAAAGAATTAGGAAAATAAACACAACTTTATCTTGCAATGGAGTAAAGAGCGGATGAACAAAAAGTCAGTTTTCTTGACATTCCATTCGTTTTTTATCATATTGAATGCATAAAATTATTTAAAGGGGGCTTTCAATGGGCCGTGTTTTCGCATTTTTTCTTGCAGCAATCCCCATTAGCTTATCAGTCATCGGTGTGAAATTAATCCGGGATAGCTTGTTTCAAATCATTTATTGGCCGTTTGCTTTTCCTTGGCTACAAACGATTGTCGGGATTGTCCTGTTTTTGTTGGGTCTTTCCTTTATCGGCGGATTTATTTACCACCGTGATAAAAAAAGAAATAAAGTGACAAAACGCCGCTTTACCCGTCGGTAAAATAGTCGGCGTTTTTGTTCACTTACACGGTTTTTAATTCCTTTGCTTTTTTCGGAAAATCAGTGATTATCGCATGTGTATTACAATTCAAAAACCTCTTTATATCTTCATCTTGATTGACTGTGTATGGACGGACTTTTATTCCATGATTTTGCGATAATGTGATCAATTCATCGGGGATGACCCGATAATTCGGGTGGATCCCCTTAGCACGAATCGATTGAGCATAAATCCAAGGCATAAACAGACCTTCAGCATATAAGGGAGCCGTTTCAATTTCAGGAGCAAGTCGATAACAGTAAACAAGGGAGTAATGATTAAAAGAAGAAAAAATGACTCGCTCTTCCAATTTATTTTTTTTGACCATAGCCACCGTTTTCTCTTCTAATTCATAATTGGAAATTGATTTCGTTTTAAACTCTATGTTTACAAATAAATTAGTGCCTTTGAACCATTCAAAAAACTCGTTCAAGGTCGGGATTTCTGCTTTAAATTGACCATTTTGAAATTTCGCTCCCGCATTCAATTTTTTAATATCTTTCAGGAACATATTTCTTATAAACCCTTTACCGTCAGTCGTTCTATCTACTTTTTCATCATGAATAATGATGACTTCTCCATCTTTTGTTAATTGAACATCCAATTCAATACCGTCTGCACCGGCCCGTTCTGCCTCTTGAAAAGAAATCATTGTATTTTCAGGGTGCGTACCTGCTGAACCGCGATGCCCAAAAATATATGTCATGCTAACACCCGCTTTGCTTGTTTTAATTTTATTTTACACAGCTCTAATTTCCTCGTAAACTTTGTCCAATACATACTTTAGGAAGCTTGGTGTTCCAGCCGCAATTTGTCTGCAACCATCGCGATGAACTCTGAATTTGTCGGCTTTGCTTTTGACATACTTACGGTATATCCAAACAAATTTGATATCGATTCAATATTGCCGCGGGACCACGCTACTTCAATGGCATGACGGATGGCCCGTTCTACCCTGCTTGCTGTCGTATTGTATTTTTTGGCAATATCCGGATATAACACTTTTGTAATTGAACCTAATAATTCGATATCATTGTACACCATCGAGATCGCATCCCTTAAATACATATATCCTTTAATATGGGCTGGTACGCCGATTTCATGAATAATATTGGTAATACAGGCATCCAGACTTTTGTTGGCACGGGGTTGAATAACCGCTTGACTCAAATTATTGTTTGCCATATTATTTTTCGGTAAAAGACCGATTCTAAAAACATTTCGGATTTGTTCAACCAACTGGTCCATATTGAACGGTTTTAAAACAAAATATGATGCACCCAATTCAAGTGCTTTTTTTGTGACATCTTCTTGACCAAATGCGGTTAGCATAATAACTTTTGGCATGTATTCTTTTTCCTTTAATCGTTCTAAAACCGCAAGACCATCCAAATGAGGCATAATAATATCCAATAATAAAACATCCGGTTTTAATTGATCAATCATTTTTAAACAATCTTGCCCATTAAATGCTATATCAACAACTTCCATCCCTTCTTGACTATTTATGTAATTTTTTAATAAATTAGTTAGTTCTTTATTGTCATCAACAATACAAACTTTAATATTTTCCACAAGACATCCTCCCTATACAAAATCTCTTTATTCATTGTAAATAAAATTTTCGACACTTCCAATAAAAATCCCTTTAATTTTTTAAAAAAATGTCCTTTTTCCTATATTTCTTACTTTTTTCTACAACATGTGACATTTTTCTTTTTTTATCGGTAAAAATTTCAATTCGGCTCACTTCGAATTTTGAGTAAAAGCGAAAAAAAACGAGAAGCCCGTTTGGGTCTCTCGTTTAACTTGCTTTTTCTTCATTCTCATATATATTTATGCCGGCTTCATTTAACATCCACTCAATATGAACACCGTAACCGCTTGTCGGATCATTGACAAAAACATGGGTTACCGCCCCGATCAATTTACCGTCCTGAATGATTGGACTACCACTCATTCCTTGGACAATTCCCCCCGTTTTTTCCAATAACTTCGGATCCGTTATTTTTAATACCATTCCTTTTGTGGCAGGAAATTTTTGTGGAATGGAACTGATGATTTCAATATCAAACAATTCCACTTTGTCATTATCAACAACAGTCAATATTTTTGCCGGTCCTTTTTTTACTTCATGGGATAATGCAATTGGAATCGGCTCATTCATAACCGGATTCGATAAAGTTTTATGGATTGTTCCATATATGCCAAACTGATTATTTTTTTCGATATTCCCAATCGTATTCCTTTGATTTAAAAATTTGGCCAATTTTTCCCCCGGTACACCATTCGCACCTTTTTGAATGGAGGTTACGGTTGAAGGTACAATATATCCATCTTTTACAACGATCGGTAATTTCGTATCCATATCTGATATGACATGTCCCAGCGCCCCATATTTTTTCGACTTTGGATCATAAAATGTTAATGTTCCAATTCCGGCGGCTGAGTCACGAATATAGAGACCTAATTTGTAATTACTATCCCCTTTTTCTTGCTGTGGGGTTAATTGGGTTTCGAATTCTTTATCTTCCCTTTGAATGCCTAGTTGCAAAGGTTCCCCTTTTTCCCCCGCTTCTTGTACGAAGGAACCCACTTCATTGATGGATTCAATGGTTTTTCCGTTAATTTTTGTAATTAAGTCACCGATTTTAATCCCTGCTTCTTCACCAGGGGAAACCTTACCTGCATCGGTCTCTACTTGATGATAACCGACGACCAAAACCCCTTTTGAATTTATTTTTACACCAATGGATTGTCCGCCGGGGATGACTTTAAAATCCTTCAACACGTTTACATGTACTTTTTTGATTGGTAAACCTGCTATATGGTAAACGACTTCACTTTCACCTTTTTGTTTTGCTTGAAGCTGTAATTCATTTTCCTTTTGAAATTGTAGATGACCCCGGTCACCATTTGCCTCTACAAAAGTTGCAGTGGGTAAAGTGAAAGTCTGCCCTTCAAAAAACGTGATCTCATTCGGTATTTTCAGTATTCTTCCGACTGGTGAAAAAAAAGTAAGTAAAACGAAAGAAACAAGGAGAATATACCCAAATCTTTTTCTAATTTTGTCTCTGTCCATTTCCATCCACTCTCCTCGCTTCATGTCCACACAAAGGTTACATTTATAATCTTGCCGATAAAGCAAGCAATTATAATGACAGAAATAAAAAAAATACTGTAGAGAATGGATATTTTTGGACGAACTCTTATTTATACTTTTAAAAATGAACTTATCAATTTAACTGAGCGTATTTTTTAATTCCGCAGCACTTTGTAACATCTCTTTCGCATGTTGTTCGGTTGCTGTCGTAATTTGTGCACCCGAAATCATCCGGGCCAGTTCACCGATCCGTCCCTCTTCAGTTAACTTGGACAGGATGGTTTTTGTCCGATTGCCCTTTACTTCTTTTTTAATTAAGATATGATGATCGGACATCGCCGCAACTTGCGGTAAATGGGTAATGGATAGCACTTGAGAACCAACTGATATTTGGTAAATCTTTTCGCCGATTGCTTGGGCAACACGACCGCTTACACCTGTATCCACTTCATCAAAAATGATCGAAGTAATTCCTTGATGTGAAGAAAAGATGGTTTTTAATGCCAGCATGATTCGGGACAATTCACCACCCGAAGCAATTTTTGTCAACGGTTTCGGCGGTTCACCCGGGTTTGTACTCATATAAAATTCAACCTGGTCCATTCCGTTCGGATAAAACTTTTGGGACTGTTCTAAGAAGTATACATGAAAAACCGTTTTTTCCATATAAAGACTTTTTAATTGTTGATGAATAGCATGGGCAAGTTTTTTGGCAGTTTTTTTCCGTAAATCCGTTAAATTTTTTCCTTCTACTGCTAAATCTTTTTCCACAGACTTTAGTTTTTTATTCAACGATTCAATATGATTTTCTTTATTGGAAATCATTTCAATTTCTTCTTCAATTTTTGAAGCATATTCAAGAATCATTTCAATTGTTTGACCGTATTTTCTCTTCAATTGGTTAATTTCATTTAAACGAGTCTCTATTTCATTCAACCGGTTTGGATCAAATTCCATTTCATCTAATTGTGATCGGAGTGAATGAACCACATCCTCTAACTGATAAAAACTGTTGGATATAATTTGTCGAGTATCATTGTAGGCTTCATCAATGCCGGCTGCTTCTTCAATATTGGAAAGAGCTAAACTGACCCAATCCAAACCTTTTTGCTCACCTTGTAAAGCTTCATATGCGGTAAGAATGGAATGATAAAGTTTTTCAAAATTATTCAGTTTCCTTTTTTCCGTTAATAATTCTTCATCTTCGCCAATGGTAAGTTCAGCATTGGTAATTTCCTCGAGCTGAAATGTTAATAAATCTAATCGTTGGGCCATCAGTTGTTCATTTTGGGTAAGGGCAGCAATATCCTTTTTGATTTTTTCATATTCGCGATAAAGCGTTTGATATTCAGTTAATGCTTTTTGAACAGCTTGTCCACCAAATTGATCAAGTAAAGTCAGATGGTTTTTTTCATCCATAAGTTCTTGATTTTCATGTTGTCCGTGAATGTCAACTAATGTGCGGCCGATTTCCCGGAGTATTGCAATGGTAACTAGTTTTCCGTTTATTCGACAAACACTTTTACCGGAAGCGTACATGTCCCTTTTGAGAACAATCATACCATCTTCCATTTCGATTCCAAAAACGGCTAATTTTTCAATGGAAGGATGATCATCTTCAACTAAAAATAACCCTTCTATCTCCGCTTTTTCTTCCCCGTGCCGAACAAAATCAGACGAGCCTCTCCCACCGATCAAAAGATGAATTGCATCGATAATGATTGATTTTCCTGCACCGGTTTCTCCGGTTAATACAGTGAAACCTTTTTGAAATGAAATTGAAATTGATTCAATGATCGCAAAGTTTTTTATCGCAAGTTCTGCCAACAAGTTTTTCCCTCTCCTTTATTGACTACATTTTTTGAAGTTGGATGTATTGGCCATTAAGCAAGCATATTGATTAATCTATCTTTAATTCGTTCCCCGTCTTCCGGTGTAGCAACAATAATCAAACAAGTATCATCTCCGCAAACAGTTCCTAAAATTTCATCCCAATCAAGTTGGTCAATCAAATTCCCTACCGCATTCGCATTACCCGGTATCGTTTTTAAAATGATAAAATGATCGACCATATTTATTTTTACAAAGGCATCGACTAAAAGTTTTTGCAATTTTTCCATTGGGTTATATCTTTGATCCGATGGGAGACTATACTTATAAAGTCCGTTTTTTGATGGTATTTTCACGAGATGAAGCTCTTTGATGTCACGGGAGATTGTGGCTTGCGTTACATTAAAGCCGGCGTTTTTTAAGTGTTCAACAAGTTCATCCTGTGTTTCAATATCATATTTGGCTATGATTTCCCGTATTTTTAAATGACGTTGCAGTTTACTCATCATTTCACCCGCTTAAATAATCATTATTTTATTTTCTATATCTATTTTACATAAAAATTTTGTCGGTGGAAAAATATGAAGATGAAAATTAACTGTTTCTCTATGATGTTCGCGTTATTAGCGATCCGGTAGAGCTCATCTTATTTGTTGTTGCCTTTCATTTTTCCTTACCCTGCCCCCTGCTTATCCTTATTATAAGGGAAACAAAGACATTTAAAAATGGTCTTTTTATAAGTTTATTGTCAAGAACCGGGCTTTCGATTTTCATCCACCATGTTAATCCGTTTGGAAATGCCCGATAAAATCTTTCATTTGTACAACATAAGCTTCTAATTCTGATGCTAAATTGGTTAATTGTTCCATTGATGCCGTTTGCTCCTGAATCGTGGCAGAAATCTCTTCCGTTCCCGCGGCCGTCTCCTGACTGATAGAAGCATTAGCCTTCATATTTTGTAAAATCACTTGGTTTTGTGCGATTAAATCCTTTGTTAAAGTCATAATTTCTTCGATTAATTTATTGTTTTTTTGTATTTTATCTGTTATTTGATTAAATGATTTTCCTGTTTCATTTACCGATATGGATTGGCTTTCAATTTCTTTACCTGTTTGTTGGATTAAGGATACGGTTTTACTTGTTTCGTCTTGTATTTGTCCAATCAACTCTGAAACATCAACTAATGCATGTTCAGTCTGACCAGCAAGTTTTCTTACTTCATCGGCCACTACCGCAAAACCACGGCCGTTCTCCCCGGCACGCGCTGCTTCTATCGCCGCATTAAATGCCAATAAATTGGTTTGATTGGCGATTTCGGATATTTTACGAATAATATCATTAATATCGGTTGCCCTCTGATTAAGTGCATAAACTGTTTCTACCATTTGCTCCGTCATTTTTCCCGTTTGCTTGGAATGGTTTTGCAGTTCAGTGACTTTTACAACACCGTCTTCTGATATTTTTATCATTCCTTTTGATTCCTCGTACATCCTGTGATTGTGTTGTTCAATTTGGTTAATTACATTGGTAAGCTTACCCATTGCCGCAACACTTTGCTCCATTAATTCTGTTTGATTAGTGGCACCTGCTGCTATTTGCTCCATCGTTTTTGCTACTTCATTTGCCGAGGCGGTATTTTCTTCCGCTGTTGCAACTAAAGTCTGTGATGCTTCTGAAACGTGAAAGGATAGTTTTGAGATCTTCTTCATTACTTGTCTCATATTTTCTATCATGTGCGAAAAACTAATGGCAAGCTGACCGATTTCATCTTTTCTTTCAACATCCGCCTGAATGTTTAGCTTCCCATGTTCTACTTCATTCATTGTTGCTTGTAAATGGTGGATGGGTTTCGTTAATCTTCTCGTAATAAAAATAGACACGAATACAGCACAAGTAATAACTATGATGATGGTCAATGTAATGGTTGGGATAATTTTATTGGCTGTTTTTTGGAAATCATCTGTATAAGCCATTCCACCGATGATCCAATTTGTTGTCGGATTTTTAGCAAATCCCATGACTGTATCTCGACCTTTATACTTAAAAGTTATTGTTCCTGTTTTGCCGGCATTTTTTAGCTTTTTATAAAAAGGCTCCTCTGTTACACTTTTTCCAATATACTTTTTATTCGGATGTGCGATGTATTTTCCTGTTTGATCTAAGACAATAGCATATCCTGATTGACCAATTTTCATGTTATCAATCATTGCTAAAATCGTTGAGACAGACACATCTAAACCTACAACACCAATTAACTCGTTGTTCTTATAGATTGCCCTTGCAGCGGTCACAACGGTTTCTCCGGTACCTTGGTCTTCATAAGGTTCAGTCCAGATGGTAGAATCTTTTGCTTTAACCGCCAATTGATACCAGTCACGTTCACGCGGATCATAGTCCGCTCCCAAGTCATCATTCGGAAAATCAATCATTGCACCGTTAGACTCTATTCCCATATAGGCGACAAAAATCGTTTCATCAGAAGTAACAATGGATTCAAATATTTTTTCTAATTCTTTTTCATTTTCTTGTTTATAGTCTATTAATATTTCATTTCCTTGAAGACGGAGGATATTGCTTTCCACATTTTTATAAAACAACTCAAATGTCTCATTCATATTGTTCATTTGCATTTCTACATTTTGTTTTTGCTCTTCAGCCATATTTTTGACGCTTGACTGATAACTGACAAAGCCCACAATACTTCCTGCCAAAAAAATTAATAGTATAAACGGAATTAGAATACGATTACGGATTGTCGAATGAACGCCTTTTTTATTCGATTGTTCGTCTTTCATTATAATCACCACCAAAAAATTAGATAACCTGCCAAACCGGAATTGAGCATCTCTTATTCTCTCTTATCAGCAAGTCTTATACTCGGAATCCAGATTTTCTTTTTAAAAAACAGAAAGGTACAAACCCGTTACTCGCTAAGCTTGTACCTTCCGATTGTTACTATTTTCTCCTTTCGAGGATCAAAGTTAAAGTCATTGGAATGGAAAAATTATTAATACACGTGAATTATATCACATATTTTTCCATTCTATAAAATAATTCTTGTCCCACATTTCCCGCTAATAGCATCTATGGCACGTTCCAATGATGTGATAATTGCTTTCCTGCCGGGTTTCGATTCGACAAATTGTACAACAGCCTCAACTTTCGGAAGCATACTCCCTCTGGCAAACTGTCCTTCTTTCATATACTTCTTCATTTCTTCAACACTTATTTCCTCAATTGCCTGTTGGTTCGGTTGATTGTAATTTACAAATACATGATCAACACCCGTAAGAATCATCAATATATCCGCATCGATCAGTTCACCCAATTTTTCAGAGGCATAATCTTTGTCAATGACCGCTTCAACCCCAATTAATTCGCCATCTTTTCTGTATACAGGTATACCGCCTCCACCTGCACTGATAACAATATTGCCGTTATCTACTAAATTTTTTATTACCCGATGTTCTAAAATACTGATTGGTGTTGGTGATGGAACGACTCTCCGCCAGCCCCTTCCTGCATCTTCAATAAAGACTGCGCCGGTTTCTTCCATTTGTCTTTTTGCTTCTTCCTCCGTGTAAAATGGACCAATTGGTTTTGAAGGATTTTTAAAAGCTTGATCATCCGGGTCCACTTCTACCCTAGTTACGATCGCAACTACATCCTTGTCAATCTTATGTTTATTGAGGACAACATCAATTTCGTTATCTAACCAGTATCCAATCATTCCCTCACTCATCGCCCCGCAAGTATCTAACGGCATGGCCGGCGTTTGATTACAGTCAGAATTTATTTGTTGCAACAGAATATTTCCTACTTGCGGACCATTTCCATGAGTGATGGCGACTTGGTATCCTAATTTAATTATTTCGATTAACTGTTTTGCTGTAAGTTTCAATGCTTCTTGTTGTGCTTCTGCAGTCGCGTCACCGGATTGAATTGCATTTCCACCTAAAGCGATCACAATACGTTCTTTCTTCATAAGCAAATTCCTTTCCATAATGGTCTTTTTAATAAGACAATGATTACAGACTAATCTTTCCTGTCATGAGACCTACCAAAGCCCAAATGGCGAGAATAACAATAATGACCATAAGAGCTTTATCCAATTTTGTTTCTTTTACTTTCATTTGATTCTCTTTCAAGGTCCATTTGTATAAGAGAATCCCCGGTGCATATAACAACATCGTTAACAACAAGTAATCGATCCCTGCTGCATAAACGAGCCAAATCCCATAAATACTTGCAATTATCCCGATTACTTTATCTTTCATTTGACTTGAATCAGACGCATATGTTTCACCGGTAAAAGTAAGTTTTACTTGGTAGAATGCGGATAACATATACGGAATTAAAATCGCTGATGAGGCGAGAGAGAACATAAAGTTATAAGCTTTGTCAGAGAACAATAATGTGATAAGAAAAATTTGTACGAGACCGTTTGTTAGCCAGAGTGCGTTTACAGGCGCTTTATTTTTATTTTCTTTTGCCAACCATTTTGGAAACATTTTGTCTTTTGCAGTAACATAAGGAAGTTCCGCTGCAAACATTGTCCAGCCAAGCCAAGCACCTAAAACGGAGATAATTAATCCTAGATTAATAATAATGGCTCCCCATTTACCGACCACATCTTCCAAAATGTATGCCATCGCAGGGTTTGGTAATTCAGCAAGTTCTTCTCTCGGCATAATTCCAAGTGATAAAAGGGAAATGAGAATGTATATAAGCAAAACACTGACTAAACCAATCACAGTTGCTTTCCCAATATCAGAACGTCTTTTTGCCCGCCCTGACATTATTACGGCACCTTCCACACCAATGAAGACCCATAATGTAACAAGCATTGTACTCTTAACCTGTTCACCAACGACTCCCCAAGAGAAACTTTCACTTCCCCAAAAGTCAAAGGTAAACGTATCCCATTTAAAGGCAATGATTGCAATTATGATGAACAGGAAGATCGGAATGATTTTTGCAATGGTTGTAATTGTATTAATAAACGCTGCTGAATGAATCCCACGTAACACAAGATAATGGACAAACCATAAAGCGATTGATGCACCAATTATGGAAGGGATATTTTGACCGCCTTCAAATGTCGGGAAAAAGTATCCAATTGACGAAAACAGTAATGTTGCATACGCTATGTTTCCTAACCAAGCGGATAACCAATACCCCCATGCACTGTTAAATCCTAAGAAGGGTCCGAAGCCTTCTTTTGCATAACTATAGATTCCGCTATCGAGTTCCGGTTTTCTTGTTGCTAAATTTTGGAAAACAAGGGCCAATGCAATAATTCCTACGCCTGTGATCGCCCATCCAATCAGGACCGCTCCCGCATTGGCACCAAGAGCGATATCTCCGGCAAGGTTAAACGCTCCGCCACCAATCATGGATCCAATGACTAGGGCAACCAAGGCAACAAGTCCAAGCTTTTTATCTTCACCCATTTGGCTCACCTCTTATTAAGTTTAGGGAGAACCGTCTCTCCCGATTTAGTCAATCTTGCCGTTTGTTGCGGCCATTACAGCTTTAATGGTATGCAGTCGATTTTCGGCTTCATCAAAGACAAAGGAATTTTCACTTTGGAATACTTCGTCCGTTACTTCCATTGCAGTTAAACCAAATTTTTCATAAATGTCACGTCCTACCTCTGTCTCTAAATCATGAAAACTTGGCAGGCAATGTAAGAACATAACATTTTCATTACCTGTTTTATCCAGCATTTCACGATTCACTTGGTATGGGAGTAATAAGTCAATCCGTTCTTTGAATTTCTCTTCTTCACCCATACTGACCCAAACATCCGTATAAATCACATCTGCACCGGAAACGGCTTCATCAACATCTGAAGTTATCATAATTTTCCCATTGGATTGTTTAGCGATTTCTTTGGCTGTATGAACAATCTCTTCATTTGGGAATAATTCTTTCGGTGAACAGATTCGAATATCCATTCCCACTTTTGCTCCGCCAATTAATAGACTGTTCCCCATATTATTCCGACCATCACCAACATAAACGAGGGTGACACCTTTTAAATGACCGATATTTTCTTTAATTGTTAAAAAGTCGGCAAGAACTTGAGTAGGATGAAATTCATTGGTTAATCCGTTCCATACCGGTACACCGGAATATTTTGCTAACGCTTCCACTGTTGATTGCTCAAACCCTCTAAATTCAATGCCGTCAAACATCCGACCAAGAACGATTGCCGTATCACGGACGGACTCTTTTTTACCAAATTGAATATCATTTTTTCCTAAATATTCAGGATGTGCCCCTAAATCAACACAAGCTACTGTAAAAGCACAGCGGGTTCTAGTTGACGGTTTTTCAAAAAGTAGCGCAATATTTTGACCTTCCATATAGCGGTGGGGAATACCGGCTTTCTTTTTCGCTTTTAAATCTGCTGCTAAGTCAATCAAATAATGAATTTCTTGTTCCGTGAAATCTTTTAATTTTAAGAAACTTCTACCTGTAAGTTGATCTGTTAATTTGGTTGACATTACTCATTCCTCCTACGAAAAATTTCAAATAGTTTTAAAGGGGCTGATAAATAGGTTCACCAACCTACTTATCAGCGGTACCAATTTTCTTTTGTATTAAATATCGTTACGAACAAGCGGCATACTCATGCAACGCGGACCGCCGCGACCTCTTGATAATTCAGAGCTTAAAACTTCGATCACTTCAATCCCGTGTTCCCTAAGCAGTTTATTTGATACATAGTTTCGATCGTAGGTTACGACAACACCTGGAGCAATGGCCAGCGTATTTGAACCATCGTTCCATTGTTCTCTTGGAGCTGCAATAACATCTCCTCCGCCGCAAGGAATCAATTCCACTTCTTTAAGGTTTAACACTTCTTTTAATGTTTCCATTAAGTTTGTTTTATGAGTTATTTTTAGTGTTTCTTCATCCGGACCTTTTTCAAGAATATAAATGTTCATATTGCCTTTTGGCCCCTGGATTGCCGGGTGAATGGTAAATTTATCATAGTCTACCATTGTAAATACCGTATCTAAATGCATAAATGCCCGGGATTTCGGAATTTCAACGGCGACAACTCTTTGAATATTGCTTTCTTGGTTGAAAACGTTTAATGCAAAACGTTCAATTGCTTTCGCTGCTGTTCGTTCACTGATTCCAATGGCAATGGTATTTTTTGATAATACTAATTCATCTCCTCCTTCCATCGGGTAATCAAAATCACGATTGAACCAAATCGGAATGTCATGGTTGGCAAACCGCGGATGATATTTGATAATATAGCTCATGAACAGGGATTCACGCCTTCTTGCAGGTTCTCTCATTCTATTGATGGTCAGACCATTCCCTATTGTTGCAGCAGGATCTCTTGTGAAATATAAGTTTGGCATTGGATCCAAGTAAAATGGATAGTGATCTTCCAGCAATTCATATAAATGTGTTTTCTTTCTAAATTCAATTTCAGATTTCCTGACACCAGCCATGATTTTTTTTACCATTTCTTCTGTATCGAATGATAATAGGTATTCATATAAAGTCGTAAAAGAGCCATTCACTGTTACATGAGACTCAACTAAAATATCCGTAACAAATTGCTTTTTAATCTCTTCTGTGTAAAGTGCTTCTGTTAAAAGTGTTGTTAAATATAATACTTCAATTCCTCTGTTTCTTAATGCTGAAGCAAAATAGTCATGTTCTTTTTGAATAATGGGCAAGTATGGAATATCATCGAACAATAATCTTTGTAAAAATTCCGGGGTCAGATTTTCAACTTCTTCTCCAGGACGATGTAACAATACTGTTTTCAATTCGCCTATTTCTGAAGTAATATGAAGTGGATGTTTCAATTTGATACCCTCCTAAATTTTTTTAAAAGAAAGGAATTGTACAGCCTATTGACAAAGCTCAGTGTTTTACTCCGGGCGCCCTATGTTTCTCGTTGCTCCTTACATTTTTATCTTAATAGATTGGGAGATTTATTTCTGTGTAAGCGCTAACAAAACGGTCGTGAAATTTTCCTTACTTTATTTATGAGAGGGCTTACATATAAAACCACGCATAATTCACACCATTATTGTGAATATATACACAGAAATACCTTGAAGAAATTCACGAGAAAAATCATCATCAGAAAATGGCTAATAGGAGTGGCCCAACCCCGTTCTATTAGACAAAATCTCCAGAAATTTTAGTAGAAATGTCTAATAAAACGGCTTTTTTTTGGACAATTTTAGTTGAAAATTACGTAGAAATGTCCAATAGAGGTATAACAATCGTACTCTTTTGAACAAAATCAGGGGGGATAAGCGGAAATGGTTACAATCCCGCTCTACTATAAAAATAAACTTCTTAGCTTTAGGATCAACCAATTACTTAATTAAGTGAAAAGCGCATGATAAAAATGAGAGGTCTGTATAATTTACTGAACCTTTTCTTTAAAATACTCTACATCATGGACGATTATTTGTCGCCCTTCCATCGTTAAGAGCCCGTCACATCGTAATTCTTTAAAAACATGTGATGCTGTTTCTCTTGATGTTCCTGAGATTTTTGCAATTTCTGTTATCGTCATTGGTACATCGATCACAATATCATTTCCCATTTGGATACCAAAATCTTCCACTAAATAGGTAATCGACTGTTCGACTCTGTCTTTAACATTCGATGTTGTAATCGTTTGCAATCGCCTTTCGTGCAGTTCCAAAATTCTAGATAAGCGATACACGATGTAAAGCAGTTGATCTTTATTAGTCTGGACAATGTCTTCAAATATTTTCGTAGGTATATAATATACAACAATGTCTGTTAACGCATAAGCAGAATAATGGTAGTAAGCATCTTTGAACATCCCGCCATAAGGAAATAAATCATGTGGTTTAACATAGTCCAAATACAACATTGTGGCATCAGTGTTCGTTCGTTCCAGTTTGACATATCCTGTACTTAATAAATAGATTCTTTCCCTCGGATCGCCAACTGTAAATAACAATTGATTCTTTTTATAAGTCCGTTGAAATAAATGCTTTTTAAATGCCTGAATTTCCTCTTCTGTTAAATAGGATAGAATTTTAAACCTACTTAAATCATCGACAGAGTTTTTTAGTTTCATTTAAAAAACCTCCAAATAATATTGTAGATAGAGTTGTTTTTATTGCGTTAGAAAGTTAAAGCAGGATATTCAAAAACCTAGGGGGAATTTTATATTTCTTCTGAACGCAATTCTTAAGTTATTTAGAAAATAGAAATATTGGGGAAATAACTGACCCAAAGCCAGTTACACAGAGTAATCTATCCTTTCATATTCAGTCTACCATATTTAAACAAAGATTGAAACAGTAGGCTGGACAATAGGAAATCATGGCCGTCGTATTTATTTTGAAAGCTAAAAAAAGAGAGGTTATTCCTCTCTTTTTCCATGTTTCAATTGATTGTGGGCGTCAATGACAAGCTCGGCTATTGGTGTCTGAAACTGATTCTTTCCTTTTACTCCCTCATTGTAACCCGGCCATTTTAAATGGAGTAAAAATTCGATATTCCCATCTCCGCCGGTAATTGGCGAATAATCGATATTCAGGCAATCAAATCCTTCATTTAAGGAAAATTGAAGAATATCCTCTATAACCATCTCATGTACTTTCCGATCCCTGACAATACCTTTTTTACCAACCAGTTCTTTGCCCGCTTCAAATTGAGGTTTAATCAGTGCCACAATGTCACTGTCCGGAACTAATATCTTTTTTAGCGGTGGCAAAATACGTTTTAAGGAGATAAAGGAAACATCAATACAAGCAAATTCAGGCATTTCCCTTGATAAATCTTCAGGTTTTAAATAACGGAAATTTGTTCGTTCCATGACGATAACCCGTTCATCTTGACGCAGTTTCCATGCCAGCTGATTATAGCCGACATCAACAGCATAACAATATTTTGCCCCGTTTTGGAGTGCACAATCGGTAAACCCACCGGTTGAAGCTCCGATATCGATGATAATTTTACCTTTAACGGTCAGATCAAATACCTTTAATGCTTTTTCGAGCTTATACCCGCCTCTTGAAACATATGGCATTTGTTTTCCTTTAATTGATATGTCAATATCTTTTGGCACCTTGACTCCGGGCTTATCCAATCTTTGTTCATTGGAATACACGATACCTGCCATAATTGCCCTTTTTGCTTTTTCTCTTGTTTCAAAAAAGCCACGTTCATTGAGCAAAATATCCAATCTTTCTTTTTCCAAATTCCTCAAGCCCTTTTTTCTGTTTTTGCAACATCGTTCTTATAGTTTGAACAATATGATCGGAAGTTAATCCGATTTCATTCAACAGTTCATGGACTTCCCCGTGATCAATAAACTGATCCGGGATGCCCAGCCTCATGATTTGATTCGAATAGCCGTTATCATGGGCAAATTCCAAGACTGAACTGCCGAAACCACCTTGTAATACGCCTTCTTCAACAGTAAGAACAGGTAGTCCTTTTTCAAAAATGCGATTTAACAATTTTTCATCCAGCGGCTTGATAAAACGGGCATTGACGACCATTGCTTGAATTCCGGTTTTTTCTAATTTTTTCCTTGCTTCCAGCGCCATCGGGATTGTTGTCCCAAACGTTAAAATTGCGGCATCCTTACCATCTTTTAAAACTTCCCATGAACCGATCGGAATCTCTTTTAGTTCATCGTCAAGAGTAACCCCGTAACCATTGCCTCTCGGAAACCGCATGGCTATAGGTCCGTCATCATATTTAACAGCCGTATACACCATATGTCTGCCCTCATTTTCATCTTTAGGCATCATCAATACCATGTTTGGAAGACTTCTTAAAAAGGCGATATCGAACACGCCTTGATGGGTATCGCCGTCCGCACCAACGAGTCCTGCCCGATCGATGCCAAAAAATACATTTAAATTTTGCCGACAGATGTCATGGACAATTTGGTCATAAGCCCGTTGCAGAAAAGTCGAATAGATCGTTAAATAAGGTTTCATATTTTGCGTTGCCAGTCCGGCAGCCAATGTTGTGGCATGTTGCTCGGCAATGCCGACATCAATCACCCGATCCGGAAATTCAGCTTGAAACCCTTCTAATTTTGATCCAACTGTCATTGCCGGTGTAATCGCAACAATCCTTTTATCATCTCTGGCCAATTCACGAACGGTTTCACTGACAACTTTACTCCAAGCAGGTGGACTATTAACCGGTTTTATAAAATCGCCAGTTTCAATTTTATATGGACCGGTCCCATGCCAAGTTCCCACTTTATCATTTTCGGCCGGATAATATCCTTTTCCTTTTTTTGTGACAACATGAAGTAACACCGGACCATTCGTTTTTTTCGCATAGGTCAGGTTTTCGAACAAATCTTCAAAATTATGTCCGTCAATTGGTCCCAGATAGGTAAAACCGAGCTCTTCAAAGAACATCCCAGGCACAAATAAATATTTGAAGCTATCTTTCAGACGTTCTGCTTTAGATGCCACTAATCCGCCAACAGCCGGGATTCTTTTCAAGAAAGCTTCGACTTCATCTTTCGCCCAATTGTATTTCCCTGCCGTTCGGAGTCTTCCAAGCATATTGTGCACGGCCCCGACATTTGGCGCAATGGACATTTCATTATCATTTAAGATAACAATGATATTCTTCTTTTCATGTCCGATATGATTTAATGCTTCCAGTGCCATACCACCGGTTAATGCCCCATCACCAATTACCGGTACGATAAAATGCTTTTCACCTTTAAGATCACGGGCAATTGCCATTCCCATTGCGGCAGAAAGACTCGTTGAACTATGACCCGTTTCCCAGATGTCATGTTCACTTTCATTTCGTTTTGGAAAACCACTTAAGCCCTTATATTTCCTTAATGTGCCAAAATCTTTCGCCCTGCCTGTTAGAATTTTATGGACATAACTTTGATGACCAACATCCCAAATAATTTTATCACGCGGACTTTCGAAAACTTTATGCAAAGCAATCGTTAACTCAACAACACCTAAGTTGGGGCCAATGTGACCACCGGTTTTAGACAAGTTTTCAATTAAAAATTTACGAATTTCTTCACTTAATTGTTTCAACTCAGCAATAGACATGTCACGGAGAAAAGAAGGACTCGTTATGGATTTTAGATCCATATTGGATCACTCACTTTCATTTCAAATTCCGGAAAAAAGTTTTAATGCTATTCTCTATATTATAACAGTATCCATTCATTCTACAAGAAGTTAACTTTTGTTTTGGACAAAAGCAGTTAGCGATCTCGTTTGGCGATCAATTCCGTAATAAAGGAAAGTTGTCCGGTATCAATCGGCAAGGATTCAAGGATTCCTTCTGCTTTAGCAATATGTTCTTTTAATTTATTTTTTGCACCATTAAGAGTAAGGATCTTCGGATACGTACTTTTCTGCTTTTCTCGGTCACTTCCAACGTCTTTTCCGATCTGTTCGATTGTTCCTTCAACATCTAATATATCGTCGCGAATTTGAAAGGCGAGTCCAATATGATAGCCGAATTGCTCCAATAAATCGATTGTGGCTTTATCAGCGTCTGCTAAAATGGCACCGACTTTGACACAAAAAGTAAGTAATTTTCCGGTTTTATGGGTATGAATATATTCCAGTTCAGTCAATTGTAAATTTTGATTTTCCCCTTCCATATCTGCTATCTGACCCGCTACCATTCCTTCCGGGCCACTCGCTTTTGCCAATTCGTTAATAATTGCCAATCTCTTTTCTGCAGAAAGCTGTTTTATTTCTGAAATAATTTGGAAACTATAGGTCAATAAACCATCTCCCGCCAAAATTGCTGTTGCCTCGCCATACATTTTATGATTTGTCGGTTTGCCTCTGCGAAAATCATCATTATCCATCGCAGGGAGATCATCATGAATAAGTGAGTACGTATGAACCATCTCAACGGCACAGGCAACAGGCAAGCCGATTGCTACATCTTTTTTGAAAGCAGCAAGCGTTGAAAAAATTAGCATTGGACGGATTCTTTTTCCTCCTGCTTGTAATGAATAATCCATAGCATTTTTTAAAGTTTCTGGTGTTTTTAAGCGTTGAATCATTATTTTTAGCTCTTTATTGACCGTTTCCAAATAGTTTGCCAAGTGATCAGGATATTTTTGCAACTTTAATCCACCTCATTGATTGAGAAATTGTCAATTTCCCCGTTATCCTTTAATATTTCCGTCAATTGTTCTTCCACGTTTTTTAATTTTTGATGGCAGATTTTTGCTAATTCCATACCTTCTTTATATTTGGCAATAGCCGTTTCTAAAGGGACATCTCCACCTTCTAAAATATCGACTATCCCTTCTAATTTTTCCATTGCTTCTTCAAATGTTAAATTTTCCTTTTCTGTTTTTCCCGGAATTTCACTCATCTTGTTTCTTCCTCTCTTTCAATGATTTTTGCCTTTAACGTTCCATCAGTCAATGTCACTTTGATCGAATCACCGACTTTTACATTATTAATTGATTTAATAATGTGATCTTCACTATCATAGGCGATTGAATAGCCCCGTTCCATCACTTTCAAAGGACTAAGAACATTTAATGTTGAAACTTGGCTGAGAAATTCCTTTTCTTTTAATTTAAAAATTGCTTCAAACGATCGGCTCATACGCTTTTCTTGTTGTCCGAGTTTATTATTGGCAGCATCAAACTGTCCTTGAGGATGGTTTGATTTTAGCCGCTGTTCAAGATACTTCATTTTTTGATTTGTATCAGCAATTTTCTGTTTTAGCAGCCGATTTGCCTGTTCTACCGTTCTGTCCAGATGTTCCGTTTTTTGCTCGAACAATTTTTGCGGGTAGCGAAAGGCATAAGATTTTGTTAGTCGGTCGAGACGTTTAGATTCGACATTCGTTCTTTCTTTTATTGCCCGGATTAACCGAATTTTTCGATTTAATATTCTTTCAATCAAATCATCAATATTCGGCACGGCCAGTTCAGCTGCCCCGGTTGGAGTTGGTGCCCGCAGATCTGCAACAAAATCAGCGATCGTTGTATCCGTCTCGTGTCCGACAGCAGAAATGACAGGAATCTCGGAAGCGAAAATGGCCCTTGCCACCTCCTCCTCATTAAATGCCCATAATTCTTCAATTGATCCTCCTCCGCGCCCAACAATAAGGAGATCTGCTTCCTTTCTTGAATTGGCCGTTTCAATGGCGGATACAATCGAGGCTGCAGCGGCATTTCCTTGTACAAGAGCCGGATAAATGATAATTTTGGCAATCGGATACCTTCTTTTTATCGTTGTAAGAATATCGCGAATGGCGGCACCGGTAGGAGAAGTAACGACGCCTACTGTTTTTGGATAAAGAGGGAGCGGTTTTTTTCGGTCTTTATTAAATAAACCTTCTTTGCTCAACTTTTCCTTCAGTTGTTCAAACGCTAAATATAAAGCACCAATTCCTTCCGGTTCCATTTCTTTAACATAAATTTGGTATTGTCCGCTCGGTTCATAGACAGTTACTTCACCGTGCAATAACACGGTCATGCCGTTTTCAGGTTCGAAGCGTAGTTTCTTAGCTTGGGATGAAAACATAACAGCTAAAATTCTTGCTTTATTATCTTTTAAAGTGAAATACAAATGTCCGCTCGTATGTTTTTTATAATTGGATATTTCACCTTTGACAAAAACGTCTTGAAGATGGGGATCAAAATCAAATTTTCGTTTAATATATCTCGTTAAGGCCTGAACAGTTAAATATTGAACTTTTTCCATATGTAAACCCCTCAATCACAAAAAAACCATTGTGAAATCTGAATATCATAATAATAGTTTACTAAAAATAAGAGAAGCAGTCACCGATTTCTGGCACTGCTTTTCTATTTCTTATTTTCATTTAGCGGTATATTTCATAGCCGCTTTTACAGTGTTGGCCAAAAGCATTGTTATTGTCATCGGTCCAACCCCACCGGGAACCGGCGTTATATAAGAAGCTTTATTTTTTACCTCATCATATAAAACATCGCCGCATAGTTTTCCTTCCTCATTTCGATTCATACCAACATCAATAACGACGGCACCTTCTTTTACATAATCTGCAGTAATGCGGTTCGCTTGTCCAATCGCACTTACTAATACGTCAGCTTGTCTTGTAATTGAAGGTAGGTCAACTGTTTTGGAATGGCAATAGGTAACTGTTGCATTTTCCCCCAGCAATAATTGTCCCATCGGTTTCCCGACAATATTACTTCTTCCGATAACGACAGCATGCTTTCCTGTCAAATCTATATGTATTTCCTTCAACATTTCAATGATTCCAAGTGGCGTACATGGAACAAAAGTATCTTCGCCGGTTAACAGTTTACCGACATTAAGCGGATGAAAGCCATCGACATCTTTATCCGGATGAATTGCTTCAATAACCACCTTTGGATTTATTTGATTCGGTAAAGGCAATTGAACTAAAATTCCGTGAATCTCCTTATTTTCATTCAGTTCTTTGATCCTGGCCAGCAAAAATTCTTCAGTAATATTCTCTTCATATTTAAGTAACAAAGAATAAATGCCAACTTCTTTACAAGCCCTTTGTTTGTTTCTGACATAGGTTTGACTGGCCGGATCGTCTCCAACCAAAATAACAGCTAAACCGGGTGTAATCCCTTTTGCTTTTAGTTCCACGACCGCCTGTTTCAATTCTTCTCTCTTTTTACCGGCAATTGCTTTCCCGTCAATGATTTGACCAGCCATAATTTCTCCCTCCAAAAAATTGATTATTTTCCCAATGTTTCCATGACCTTTGCTAAAACTCCGTTAATAAAGCGACTCGATTTTTCATCACCAAATCTTTTCGCAATTTCAACGGCTTCATTAATTGATACGGTATATGGAACATCTTCCATATATTTCATCTCATAAACAGCAATCCGTAATAAATTTCTGTCGACATTCGCCAAACGGTCAAGTGACCAATTTTCTAAATGGTCGGTAATGATTTGATCTAACTCATGCAAATGTTCCACCGTACCGAAAAACAATTTTTTTAAAAACACATCATCACTGTCTTTTCCGAGAACATGGCGATACGCATTTTCCGGATCGGATTTCCCGACATCCACTTGAAAAACCGCTTGTAACGCTTTTTCTCTTGATGTTCTCCTATTCATTTATAAAGTACTCCTTTTCAAACATAAGTTTTGATTTTGAACCATACATTTCTCACATTATACGAATGAAACTACTCAAAATCATAGCATAAATGATTGAAAAAAGGAAAGAGTGCACAGAGGAATTTTGCAAAATAGGAGAGGAGGTTTTATTCTGTGGAAGAGAAAATTGGAACTTCGGGAGTTAAAGTGACTTTAGCATACAAAAAGCAGGAACATAAGTTCCTGCTTTTTGTATTATTCAACGACCGGATTTTGTTGTTCTTCTTTTTGCGTTTCAAAATTGACGTTTACAATATGGATATTTACTTCATCTGTTTCCAACCCGGTCATATTGTACAAAGCTTGTCGAATATTTTCTTGAATACTTTGTGCTACTTTCGGAATGGAAACACCGAAGTTCAGAATACAATACACATCAATTTTAATTTGATTGTCAGACAAATCAACACGAATCCCTTTTCCATGGTTTTTCTTCCCTAATCGTTCAACAACACCTGCGGCAAAGTTACCGCGCATCGTCGCCACCCCATCAATTTCCGATGCGGCAATTCCGGCGATCACTTCAATCACTTCAGGTGCAATTTCAATTTTTCCTAAACCATCCAGATTCATTTCCAATGCATTATTTTCGGGCATCAGCTTACACCACCTTAGGCATTATTTTTCATTACGTCATACATTTCAAGGAATTTTGTATTGAAATCCCCTGATTTAAACGCTTGATGTTCGAGCACCTTTAAATGGAATGGAATTGTCGAATAAATTCCCTCGATAACAAATTCACCCAACGCCCGTTCCATTTTCTTAATCGCTTCTTCCCTTGTAGGCGCATGGACAATCAGTTTAGCGATCATTGAATCATAGTAAGGCGGAATGGCGTATCCGGGATATGCGGCCGAGTCAACCCGAACACCGGGACCACCCGGGGCAAGATACATGTTAATCTTTCCCGGAGACGGCATGAAATTTTTCTCGGGATTTTCTGCATTAATTCTGCACTCGATTGCCCATCCATTAAAGGTGACGTCTTCTTGTTTCAATGTGAGTTCTTTTCCACTGGCAACAAAAATTTGTCCTTTTATTAAATCGACACCGGTAATCAACTCTGTAACAGGATGTTCAACTTGAATCCGGGTATTCATCTCCATAAAGTAGAATTTTTTCTCCCGGTAATCATATATAAATTCTACCGTACCTGCACCTGTATAATCAACTGCTTTTGCTGCTTTAACTGCCGCTTCTCCCATTTTATTCCGAATTTCCGGGGTTAATGCCGGAGATGGTGCTTCTTCGATCAATTTTTGCAATCTTCTTTGTACAGAGCAATCCCGTTCCCCTAAGTGAATCACATTGCCGTAATTATCTGCTAAAACTTGAATTTCAACATGGCGAAAATCTTGAATATATTTTTCCAAATAAACGCCGGGATTCCCGAATGCTGTTAGTGCCTCTTGTCTGGTGATATTAATGCCTTTAACTAATTCCTCTTCATTCATGGCAACCCGGATTCCTTTACCACCACCACCGGCTGTAGCTTTGATTATGACAGGATAACCAATTTCGGATGCCAGTTTCAGTGCGTCGTCCATATCTTCAACAATTCCATTGGATCCGGGAACAATTGGTACGCCGGCCTTTCTCATCGTTTCCCGGGCAACATCTTTTGTCCCCATCTTGGCAATTGCATCACCGCTTGGACCAATGAAAACAAGTCCGCATTCTTTAACTAAATTAGCAAAGTTCTCATTTTCAGCCAAAAATCCATAACCCGGATGGATTGCTTCACATCCCGTTAATTTAGCAACACTTATGATGTTCGCCATATTTAAGTAACTGTCTTTGGATGGATTTGGACCAATACAATAAGCTTCATCTGCCATTTGTACATGAAGAGCTTCTTGATCAGCTTGAGAGTAGACGGCTACTGTCCGAATATCAAGTTCCCTGCAGGCTCGAATAATGCGGACAGCGATTTCCCCCCGATTGGCAATTAAAATTTTTTTTAACACGTTAACCACCTCTTAATCTATCTTAACTAAAAACAGAGGTTGGCCAAATTCGACTAGTTGACCATTTTTGACAAGGATTTCGACAATTTCCCCATCTACATCTGCCTCAATTTCATTAAATAATTTCATGGCTTCGACAATGCATACAACCGAATCACTTTTTACTTTCGAACCGACTTTCACATATGGTTCTGCATCCGGAGATGGTGACGCATAAAAGGTCCCTACCATCGGAGACGTAATTTTATGAAGGTTTTCTTCAGGTGCATTTGTTTTTTCCAATTGGGCTGCCGGATTCGCTTTTGCCGATTCCACCACTTCTTGTACCGGTTGAGCGGCTTGCGGTTGATTGGACGGTTGATCAATGAAAGTGTTTACAGGTTCAACTTTAATAGGTTCAACCGTTTTAACTTGAACAGGTTGGTTTTTTTTCATTACTAATTTTAATCCATCATATTCATATTTAAATTCATCAATATTTGATTGATCAACAAGCCTGATTAATTCACGGATTTCTTGAACTTTTAACATGTCTACACCCCTTAAATTATGACTAGCTGCTAATAGTATACAATAAAATTTTACTGTAGTACATTGGGATTGACAAGCAAATCGTCATGCAGGTATGAAAAATTACTATTTAAAAAGAGAAAAGTGTTCCGGATGTTGGAACACTGTGTTGAAAAATAATCTTTTTGATTTGTTCGCTTATTCGACAAGCAAAATGCCGTTTTTCCCCACTTTAACGGCGAGGCAAAACCCCACCTCAAGATTTCCAAGTTTACAAAAAAGGTAGGTGGGGACGGGCTAGCGCATGCATCCGATTGGTTCAACTAACTAGCAGTGTGGTCTTCAACCCCACTGCTGGAAGTTTCACTTTATTTTGTTTCATTTTCACTCTGGAATGCAACCGTAACAGATGAATTACCCATTTCCTTTTTTACAATTTTTATAATCTCATTCGCTTTTGCTTTTGAAGGCTCTTCCCCTTTGACAGTAACTAGCACTTCAGATTCATCTGCTTGAACAAGTGCATCTTCATAACCTAATGTTTGAATAATTAAGTTTTCGATAAACGTCTCTTTTTCGGCAATTTTTTGAAGGCGATTCATTTCATCTTTTGCTTCACTTCTTTCCTCTGCTGAAAGATCAGTAGAGCCGGCCACTTCCTCCAATTGTTCTAATTTTTTGCTCCGCTCATCTTGCATTTGCAAGCGAATTTCTTCAAACACTTCATTTTTTGCATCCGTAATCGTGGTATTTTTTGTGTCACTACTCTTTTCTTTTTCAGTCACTTTTTTACTATCTGCTTTTTCTTCCTTGCTAACATCAACATTGGCAAGATTATTATTATTATTAGTTGGTTCCGCTGTTATATAATAAACGGATAACACAACAACCAAACTTAACATCGTTAATAACCAAACGGTTTGCTTTTTCAACATCATTTCTTCTCCTCCTCATTGGTAGATTGATTTTTTTCATGGTTTTTTTCATTTCTTCGACAGAACAGAGACACGATGACTTGGGACATCTAATGTTCTCATAACCGCTTCAATGATTGATTTTTTAACTTGAACATTTTCAGCGCCTTTTGCTACGATAAGGACCCCTCGAATACCCGGCTTTTTCGTTTCAGAAATAAGCGGGACTTCCTTATCACCTTCCCGAACAATGACAATTTGTTCTTCTGCAGAATTATCTTCTACTTCCCTTTTCCCTCCATTCGAATCGGTTTCACTCGTTATTTGCTTTTTATTGATCATATTTTTCTCATAAACTACTTTTTCTGTTGAATCCACGTTAACAACAATGGAAACGTCATCTACTCCAACAATTGATTCGATTGCCTCTTTTAATTGATTTTCATAATATTCCTCATAGTCCTTCATTGTGGAGGGCTGGTTTTTGCCACTATTTCCAAATACTTCAGCGTTTTCTGCTTCCTTTGAATCCGATGTCACGGGTACTGGGTTTGAGGACTCGTTTCTCTGCGATGAGAAAAAATTGCTAAATAACATAATCGCTATCCCGATAACGAAAACAATGATGATATAATGTTTTTTATCAAATTTTTGTGTGTCATCGTTTTTTTGAAACAATTTTTTTAGTATGGAAAAGGGTCCTTTGTCATTACTCATCTTCCCACATTCCCCCTTTCAATCGTAATTTGAACAATGTCGCGATCTACCCCCCATTTTTTTGCAAGAAAACTGGCAATCGAATTCATATCCGCCTCATGAAAATCACTTTTTTGTTCACCTAATTGCACATTTACTTCCTCTACATTCATCACCGTTTGATCGGCTTCTTGTTTGTCTATTAATGTCACATGTATACTTTCAATGTTGTCAAGGATGTCCTCTATTGAATTTGTTAATCCGATTGTGTCTGATACGTTTAACTGAATATGAGCAAATTGATAATCAAATTGTTTCATCAACTCCTTTTCCGTCATTTCTTCCAATTGGACAGCCGTTTGTTCTAAAATATATGCATGTTGATCTTTTTGTATTTCTATTTTCTGTTTTTCTATTGAATTTTCCAGTGATATTTTTTCCTCGCCCAGTTTTCCGGTTGCTCTGTTTAACAGATTGTCGATATCTACTGAAAACAGTTTAAATACAGGTGTCAGAAAAATAATGATTAATAGTAATCCGAGTACCATTTTTACATATTTTTGCAACCCGGTTTGCGGCAATAACAATTCAACAGTGACGGCAAGTAAAATAAATAAAATAATATTTGTAATCCAACTTGTTAAAAATTCCATACTTCCACCAGCCTATCGAACCATCATTGTAATATTTCCGGCAACAACGATAACGGTTAAACTTAAAAAGAACATGATTGAAACAATGGCCAGGGCGGCAAATAAATAAATAACACTTTTTGAAATGATATCTAAACAAGTAATAATCGGACCACCACCAAGCGGCTGTAAAAGTGCCGCAGAAAATTTAAAGACAAATGCGATGATCAAAATTTTGACTGCAGGGAACAAGGTAAGTAATAGTAAAATGCCAACACCGGCAAGTCCGACCGTATTTTTCAACAGAACCGAAGCACTTATAACTGTATCTGTTGCATCGGAAACCATTCTGCCAACAACAGGAATAAAATTACTTGTAACAAATTTGGTCGTTTTGATAGCAATTCCGTCCGCCACTGCTGTTGCCGAACCTTGAATGGATACGATGCTGAGAAAGACCGTCATAAATACGCCTAATAATCCGATGCTCCAATTGCGGAGGAGTCCGGCTAATTGAGTTGCCTTATATTGACTTGTTAATGTACTGACAATGCTTAACAAGACAGATAAAAATAATAACGGGAGGACGATCCTGTCAACAAAAAGACCACTTACATTCGTTAAGAACAGGATAACCGGATGAAAGAATCCCGCCGAAATCACACCACCGCCAGTCGCAATTAACGCTAAAAGAATGGGAATGAACGCTATTGTGAAATGAATCATATTTTGAATTGCACCGGATGCGTACTGAACGGCTAAATGAAAACTGTTTAATGCGATAATCATTAACACCATAAAAACAATGGAATAAGCAATTTTAGAGACGGTTGTTGTTTCAAATGCATTTTGTAATGATTGAAGCAACATGCTGAAAATCGTCAGTATAATTAATGTACCGATTAATTTGCCGTTAACGATCATCTCATGGAAGATAAATTTTAAAATGCCGATCGCCCACTCTTTAAAGGAAAATTCATTTACCTTATCTATGTAATCAGTAAAACTTTCCTTTTCTAACTCCGGTAAAAAGCCGCCATACTCATCAACAATTTGATTCCAAAATGTTTCAACCTCACTGAAATCCATTCTTTCTATTTGTTCATTGACAAGCTCATTGGGGGTAGTCGGTTCTTCTGACGATTCCTTTTCCGCATCCGTATTGGCAAAAGAAGTGCTGGTCCAAAGGAAAAATAATCCGATTCCAAATAGCAAGGATATCCATATCGATTTTTGCTTCATCTTTTCACCTCAATGTGTGAACAAACTGTATGCTTCATATGTTTGTACAGAAATAATTCTTTGGACTAATTTTCTGATTAAATCGAGTAACACAAGCAGTGAAGCTTAGACATTGCCTTTTCAGTTCTTCACGATGGAATCATTTTTAAAATCATTTCAATTAAAACGGTAAGGATCGGTACAGCCATAGCCAAAATAACAATCTTCCCGGCCATTTCAATTTTGGAAGCAAGTGAACCTTGTCCGGCATCCTTTGTTATTTGAGCTGCAAATTCAACGATATAGGCAATGCCGATAATTTTCAAAATCGTTTCAACATATACCGAGTTCACTTTTGCTTGGATGGCGATCCTTTCAATCATTTGAATGACATTGAAAATTTGGTCAATCAAAAATAAGAAGATGATACAACCGGTAAAGACGATTAATAAAAAAGCAAAATTGGCTTTCTGCTCCTTGATCACTAAGGCAAGAAAAGTGGCTACCAAGCCGATTCCAATAATTTGAAGGATATCAATCGACGATCCCCCCTTTAATTGTTAAACAAAAATACGGATTTAATTTTTTGAAACAACTCATTTACAATTGTGGCAACTTGAAACAATATATAAATAAAACCAAAAAGGGTCACCCATTGGGCATATTCTTTTTTTCCAACTTGATCTAAAATCGTGACTAAAAATGCGACAACAATTCCCACTCCTGCTATTTTGAAAATTATATCTACCTCGATGCCCATCGTTTTTCCTCCCTATTTCTTTACATCAGTAAAATAATGATGAATAATCCGGATAGGAAGCCTAAATTTTTAACCATATTTCCATAAGATGCTTGTCTTTCTCTCGCTTCCACTTCTTCTCTCTCCAAATGAACAAGGGCCAATTGAATATGTTTTTGCTGCTGAACGCGATCATGTTTTCCCAGTGTTTCACCAAATTGCAATAAAATTTCTAATTCATTTTTTTTCAAGTACGTTCGGTTCCAAATCGTCTTTAAACTTATTTCCCAAGCTTCTTTTGCTGTTATATCGCCTTGTAGTAATAGACTAGAAAAGTTCTCAAAAATCGTTTCAATCGGTTTACTCATTTGATTCGCAATTCTTCTTGAGGCATCATGAAGCGGTGCATGACCATACATAATTTCTGCTTCTAAACTTTGCAGGGCAGATTTTAACATTCGCAATTGCCTTGTCCGCTCGGTAAATGCCTTTGAAGCCTCAAAGCCGATCCAACTTGTGGCAATCAAAATACAAATCGCTCCGACAATTTTCAACATAGATGGCTCACTCGCCTAATGGGGATTTGATTTCCGCTTTCATCCTTGATGGCAGCCACATAACCCGGACCCTTTCCCCTCGTCAACTCAATATATCTTTCAAAGATTTTTTCCGATAAGATCGGTTTTAATGTCGGACGATTCAATAAATCTTGATATGAATCTCCATGGGTGGTCATAATTAAACAGATTCCGGCATGGACGGCTTCCAGAATTGCCTCGGTGTCTTCTTTTCTACCGATTTCATCAACAATAAGGACATCGGGACTCATAGAACGGATCATCATCATCATCCCCTCCGCTTTCGGGCATGCATCTAATACATCAATTCTCACGCCAAAAGTAAGTTGTGGAATACCACCGACACTTCCTGCAATTTCACTACGCTCGTCAACGATTCCAACTTTTTTTGGTTCGATGTTGGCATCAGGCGACCCCATTGAAATCATTCTTGCAAAATCACGAAGCAATGTTGTTTTTCCTGTTTGTGGCGGACCAATAATCATTGTGTTCTTCCAACCAGATCGATATATGTAAGGAATCCATCTTTCTGCAACGCCAATTTTTTCTTTGGCAATTCGAATATTGAATGAAGAGACATCGCGGATGGCTTTTACTTTCCCATTTTCAAGTATCACTCTGCCTGCGAGACCAATCCGGTGCCCGCCCTCTATCGTGATATACCCTCTTTTTAATTCCTCATCTAATGTATATAAGGAATGGTGACTAATATTATTAAGCAGTTGTTCTGCATCCCCCATTTGAGTGATATAAGGTAGGAAGATCGTATTTTGGTGAGCGGTTATCTCAATGGGGCGGTTAATTCGAATCCGTATCTCCTCGATATTTTCGAATATTTCATTTTGTAAGTTTTGAAATTGCTCCTGAATGATTTTAGGAAGATATGCCATGACTTTTTCCATAAAAATTACCTCTTTCAAAATTCTATTAGCTTCCTCTTATTAAAATGTATTGCACGTCCCTTTCAAGTATGACTAATTCCTAAGTTATTTAAGAAATCAGAGCGCCGGGGATTTTAGGTGAAGATCTTCGCTGGAATTTTATATATTCTTAACGGATGAAGAAATGGTTGAGGTAACGAGGATTCCTGAGCAAATATAAAGAAAACTCGGGCGTCCGAGCCTTTAGGCAACCAAAGAGCCGTAGTCAGCGAAAATACATTTTCGCTTGCGAGG
>ERZ1673768.2-NODE-2-length-208739-cov-19.387701_pt1 | contig 208739 bp, 215 predicted proteins | sample MGYA00580142_ERZ1673768 | MGnify/ENA primary metagenome ERZ1673768 (study PRJEB41219, sample SAMN04549649) | soil metagenome | isolation source: soil | place: USA: Texas, La Sal del Rey | collected 2008-06-23 ... | reverse complement strand
TACACCTTTTATCTTGTGTTGACTACTAATCGATTGAATAAATTTATTTATACGTTTAACGGTTTGTTCATTCTTTTCATTGACTGACTTTCTATAATAAATAACTACTTTTGCCACTTGTATCCCCCAATTCTGTAGGGCACGGTGTAAAGGTAACTTAATTTATTTTATCATAAATTTAAAAGTCTATAAAATGTTAATCTGCTATAATGAACAAGGAGAACAAGTTAAGGGAGGAGAATGAAAATGTTATATAAATTTATTGACTTGTTCGCTGGAATAGGCGGGATTCGACTTGCATTTGAAGAATATGGAGAATGTGTTTTTTCATGTGAGTGGGATGTTAAAGCCCAAGAAACTTATTTTGCAAATTTTTATGAAACTCCATTTGGTGATATTAGGAAAATAAATGAAAAGGAAATTCCTGACCACGATATATTACTAGCCGGTTTTCCTTGTCAACCATTTTCAATTGCAGGTGTTTCAAAAAAAAATTCCCTTGGACGAGCCCATGGATTTCTTGATGAAACACAAGGAACATTATTTTTTGATATAGCTCGAATTATTAAAGAAAAACAACCTCAAGCTTTTTTGCTTGAAAACGTAAAAAACTTAAAAAGCCATGATAAAGGCAGAACTTATCGTGTAATTAAAAAAGTTTTGGAAAATGATTTAGGTTATACCGTTTACGATAAAATAATAAATGCAAAAGGTCTTGTTCCACAAAATAGAGAGAGAATTTACATTGTCGGATTTAAAAAACCAATCAAATTTCAATTTCCTAGTCTTCCGGATAAAGGGCCAGCGTTACGAACAATTTTAGAAGATGAAGTTGACGAAAAATATACATTGTCAGATAAGCTTTGGAAGTATTTACAAGCCTATAAAGAAAAACATGAAGCTAAAGGTAATGGATTCGGTTACGGTTTGGCTGATTTAGATTCTTATAGCAGAACGTTATCAGCTCGGTATTATAAAGATGGCAGTGAAATTCTAATTCCACAAAAAGGAAAAAATCCAAGAAAATTAACTCCAAGGGAATGCGCCCGTTTGCAGGGTTTCCCGGATTCCTTTAAGATAGTAGTTAGTAATACGGCTGCATATAAACAATTTGGTAATAGTGTAGCAGTCCCTGTTGTTCGGTTGATTGCTGAAAAAATGATACAAGCAATAGAACAGGATGAACTAATTGAAAATGGTAAAGGATTGATTGCACATGTCGGAAAATGAATTGTTATCCAATGCAATAAATGCGGCCAATTTATCTGGTCGTTTTTTTTGTAAGTTTGTTTCAGCGAACGATGTAGGGGTTAATGGTGCACACCAAGAGGGAGTTTATTTAAACAAAAAATCGTGGTCCTTATTTTTCAAGGAACCCATTCCTTCTTCAGGGATTCTCGATAAATTTGTAAAAATTCATATTGAAAATTGGAAAGATTTCACGAGTAGAATTGTTTACTATTCTTCTAAAAAAGAATTTCGAATTACACAATTTTGGACAAATAGCCCATATAATAAAGAAGAACTTGTAGGTGCTTTAATCATATTTATTCCTGTATCTAGTGAAGATTATAAAGTTTATTTATTTAACACAGAAGAGGAAATAGAATTATTTATTAATACCTTTTCATTATCACTAATTAACAATTTTTCTATATATAATAAAGGATTCGGACAGCCATTGGCAATAGAAGAAACACTTGAGTCACAAATAAATCAAACCATTGAATTTATCCAGGATTTTCCAAATACAACCGAAATGTCCAAAATTGCAAGAAATATATACATGAGTTTTTATAAAAAGAAACAGATTAATGCAGACGAAGACTTATTAAAATGGGTAGAAACTGAGTACACAGTATTTCGCTTTCTTGAGAAAAAAATCTATCATAACCAACTAATGACTCCCTTTTTAGAAATTGAAGCTCTTCTAGAGTTTGCAAATACAGCTTTAAATCGAAGAAAAAGTAGAGCAGGAAAAAGTTTAGAGCATCATGTTCATTATATTTTTTCCTCATTTGGACTCCCCTTTGACAATCCTGGAAAAACGGAAGGAAAAAAGAAACCGGACTTTCTATTTCCTTCAACTGCTGACTATATGGATAAAAAATTTCCGGATGAGATGTTAATGATGTTGGGAGCAAAAACAACCTGTAAAGATCGATGGAGACAAATATTAAATGAAGCTAACCGAATCCCACGTAAGCACCTATTAACACTTCAGCAAGGAGTATCGAAAAACCAAATGGATGAAATGCAAGCAGAAAATATTACACTTGTTGTTCCAAAGCCACTTCAAAAAATGTATCCAAATGAATATCAACATCGTCTTTGGACTTTAACTCAATTTATAGAGTTTGTTAAAGAAAAATATGGTGTGAAATAGGATGGTTGTTGCTCAATATAGTTAATATTTCCATAAGTTTGTATGGTAAGCTAGTTACAAAGATATTATTTCGTTAGGTCAGCCATTTTATTAAGTTCCAATTAAAAGTTTGCGAAAGGAAAAGCAGGTGATATTCATGAGTGAGGAAGTCTTATCAATTCGTAATTTGCGTAAAAATTTTGGAGAGAAGGAAGTTTTGAAAGGGGTGGATCTGGACGTTTACCGTGGGCAAATTATCGGATATATCGGTCCAAACGGTGCGGGGAAGAGTACGACGGTCAAGATTTTGCTCGGTTTGGAAGGGGATTATTCCGGGGAAATAAAAATATTTGGCCGTGATATTTCTAATGGTGATATTAGCTATAAGAAAAAAATTGGGTATGTACCTGAGATGGCCGATGTTTATGATAATTTAACAGGTTATGAGTATTTAACATTTGTTGGCGAGCTATATGGGCTAAACCATGACTTAGTCGAATATAAGGCCAAAGGATTAATGGATCTGTTTGGCATTGGCGAGGTTTTTCATACGAGAATTGCTTCCTACTCAAAAGGGATGAGGCAAAAGCTGCTGATTATTTCAAGCCTTCTTCATAATCCGGAGCTGCTTTTTCTGGATGAACCGATTAACGGGTTAGATGCGAATAGTGTTATGGTCTTTAAGGAAATATTGGCTGAACTGGCTGCACAGGGAAAAACGATTTTTTATTCATCTCATATTATGGATGTCGTTGAAAAAATCAGCAGTCGTATTGTTTTGCTGAATGACGGACAGATTGTTGCAGATGGATCCTTTGCCGATTTACAAAAGAAACAGGGCGGAACACTGGAAGAAATTTTCAATCAATTAACCGGGTTTCATAACCATGAAGAAATTGGAAGAAGATTCGTTTCGCTCGTTCAAGAGGTGTAATAATGGAGACGAGAGATTTTAAAAGATTAAAAGTGTTGGACAAGTTGCAATGGTTTTTTGACCGCATGGGTGTTAATTATTCGGTAATGAGGAAAATTTTACAAGTGAAGATGATTATGGATGAGCGTAGAGTCCCAACGATCTTCAAACAAAATAAGAAAAAAGACGGGACCGTGAAAAAAGAAAGCAATGGATTCATCAAATCGTTATGGGTCTACTTATTGATGAGTTTATTTTTGCTGCCGTTTATTTTTTTAGGCGGGAATTATTTATTTCAAATGAGTTTGATTTTCGGGATCATCATGTTTATGGTGATGACGACGATGGTATCGGATTTTTCAATGGTGCTTTTGGATATTCGCGATAAAAATATTTTATACACAAGACCAATTGACCGAAAAACAATTAATATGGCGAAAAATGTTCATGTTATGTTTTATTTGCTGTTATTAACTGCTGCACTTGTCGGGATTCCGGTGCTGGCCGGTTTATTTCGGCACGGCGCGATCTTTTTCCTTATTACTGTTATTGAATTAATTTTACTAAATATGTTTATTGTTGTCATCACGGCGCTGATCTATATGGCAATTTTAAAGTTTTTCGACGGTGAGAAACTAAAGGATATAATTAACTATGTACAAATAATACTTTCGCTCTCGATTATGGTTGGCTATCAAGTTGTTGTGCGTTCATTTGAGCTTGTTAATCTTGATATTGTTTTTATTCCAAAATGGTGGCATCTTTTTATTCCGCCAATCTGGTTTGCAGCACCTTATGAAATGTTTTTAAATCACGTGTTCAGTCCGACAATGGTTGTTCTCAGTGTTTTTGCTGTACTGATCCCAATTGCTTCCTTTCTCCTTTATCTTCGGTTGATACCTTCATTTGAAAAAAGCTTGGAAAAACTGTCAGCACTTCAAGCGCAAAAAGAAAAGAAACGAGGAAAAATTGGAGAAAGTTTGCTGAAACTGATTTGCCGAGACCAAACGGAACGCGCGTCTTTTTGCTTTGCCGGCATCATGATGAAAACGGAACGCGATTTTAAGTTAAGAGTCTACCCATCGCTTGGGTTTTCAATTGTTATTCCATTTATCCTATTTTTTAACCAAATCGCCTCGCAACCTTTTGCCGAAACAGCTGCAAGCAACTTGTATCTTTCCATCTATTTTGCGATGATTGTCATTCCGTCTGTTGTACTAATGCTAAGTTTTTCCGGCAAATATAAAGGAGCCTGGATTTTTCAAGTGATTCCAGTTCAAAATATGGAAATGATCATTAGCGGGACATTAAAGGCGTTTCTGGTCAGGTTGTACGTTCCTATCTATGTCCTGTTAAGCGTGATTTTTGCCGCTATATTTGGCGTTCGTATTATACCGGATTTGGTCATTGTCTTTTTAACATCGTGTCTGTACACCTTAATTTGCTTTTTGTTCAGAAAAATTACCATGCCGTTTTCAGAACCATTTGAGGCAGCGAAAGAAAGTGATTCTTGGTATATTTTTGGCCTCATGCTCATCATTTTACCGTTCTTTGGTTTGCATTATTTAAGCTTATATCTTCCGTTTGGAATATATTTATATATGATTGTCTTGGCGGTGGCCCTGGTTTTTGGGTGGAGATGGGCGATTGGCTTGAAGTTGAAAAATGTCCGTGTGTAATCATGGATTTATTTGTGGAAAATATAAGGTTGATAAAAGCTAGTTCACTTTACTAAAAGATTTGGAGGGTCTGTCATCCAAATTTGAAGCAGAGACCCTCCCCGGGGTGTTTTAAAGCAACGGATTCCCTTTCATCCCTATCCATAGTTCAGACTGTTCTATTTGTGCGGCAAGTTGCAGGAGCCAGTCTTCTTTTCCTTTTGGTGCCATAAACTGGACACCGAGGGGAAGTCCGGCAGCAGTTAAATGAACCGGAACACTAATTGCCGGTTGACCGGTTAGATTCGCCAGTTGAGTGAACGGGGTGTAAGTAAGACTGGCTTCGAACATATCATAGACAAGTTTTTGCTGTTCGACCTTAGTCAGCTCACCAACTTTCATTAGTTCGGCAATTTCTTTTTCTGTCTGGGTGAGTTCGCCTACTTTCGGTGCTGCGCTTGCTGTGGCAGGGGTTAAATAAAGATCATATGTACGATGAAACTCAGCCATTTGTGCTGCGGCCACATCCCATTCATCAAGGCTTCTTGTATAATCAGCTGCAGTCACCGATTTTCCTGCGACGGTCAAAACCCAGGCAACAATTTCCATATCCCCCGCAGTAATTGGCCTTCCGAGTGCTTCCTCGATTGACGCTACCATTCCGGCCATTTCACCACAATTCATGATGTAATAATTTTTTATTAAGCGGATTCCATCAACTTTATTTGCTTTTTCTTCTACTTCATGACCTTGTTCTTCCAGCCATTTGATAGTTTTATACACGGCTAGACGTGCCTCCTCACTAACAGGGGTTCCAACAGGTGACTCCGTTGTGAACGCAATCCGGAATTTTCTCTTTTCCGGCTTTTCAACAACGTCCTTAAACTTGCCGGGGAATAACGGTGTTTGGTAGGCGGCTTCCGGTTGTACTGTTTGCAAAAGATCTAGAAGGGCGGCACTATCTCGAACAGATTTTGTTAAGGCAAAATCAATCGAGGCCCCTTGCCATTGCCGGCCGACACCGGGTCCAACCGGAGTTCTTCCCCTTGTCGGTTTTAAACCGAATAGCCCTGTAAAGGAAGCGGGAATCCGAATTGAACCGCCGCCATCACTTGCGCCGGCAATCGGAACAATCCCTGAAGCGATACTGGCAGCCGAACCACCACTCGATCCTCCTGGAGAATATTCGGTATTCCATGGATTCCGTGTTGGACCGTGGACTTCCGGTTCGGTAATATTTTTTAAACCAAATTCCGGCGTGTTTGTATGACCGATAAAAAGGAACCCGGCTTTCCGGAGCCGTGCAACAAAATTGGAGTCGCGTTTGGCGATATTATCAAGAAACAGTTTGGAACCGGATGTTAACGGCTCACCTTTAACAGCTTGAGATATATCTTTTAACACAATCGGAACCCCGGCAAATTCTTGCTCGCCAATCCGGAGTTCAGCTATTTCTTGAAATACTTTTTCTTTCCGTGTACGAATGACCGCGTTTAGCGTTGGATTAACTTCCTCTAACCGTTTAAAGGCGACTTCAACTAATTCTTTAGGTGATACTTCCTTTCGTTTCACCAATTGGGCAAGACCAATCCCGTCCAAAGCCATATATTCATGCTTGTCCATATATTTTTCCCCCATCTTGCATTTTTGAAAAAATCTTTCCAGTTCAATTGTAAGGGAAATGCATTACTTTTTAAAGGAAGGTGAATTTGCATATAAATGAAAACTCAATCAAAGCAAATTTTAGAGAAATTATTTGTCCCTCTCTGGCTTGTGCTCCCAGCGAAAACGGAACGCTCGCCTGAATAATATGATATCGTCAAATTATAAAGCAACTCACACCCTCTATTCCAGGTTTTTATCCAACCTCGGTTATAAAAAACGAATAAATTTATGGGAAAATTGAAACCAACTTATATTCAATTCGTATTTTATTGATATAAACATAAACAATGATTTTTATAAAGGGAGAGGATATAATTGTTAAAAACTGTTAAATTGGTTAGCTTCTGATGAACCGTTGCGGGATTGAATTTTTCCTTAAAAAATATCAACTAATAAGGTTATATTATATTGTGCGGACCGAGTTTTAAACGAACGATCAGACGATTTGGAAGAACAATGTGAAGAACGATAATACGACAACAGAAGGGATAGTATAAATGAATAAACATAAAGAAAACGACTCTTTTTCTGATTTGAAGCCTTTTGAAAAGATTTTAGTTATTGTATCATTGATCCTTCTTGTAGTCTTGGCACTTTCCTTTATAATTGGAATTTTCTTTTTTGGCTTTGCCGGACTATTTCACATCTTTGGCGTTCATTATGAATCGATTCAGTCACTAATTCTTTTTGCAGTTGTATATTTTATAGTCGCTCTTATTCTAGATTTCCTATCGATTCTGCTTTTTGGTTTACTATCACCATATATAACAAACAAATTTAAATTATTTGTTACCCGGATGATTTTGGACTGTCTCTTTTCCTGGATTGCTCTCCATACAGTAGATGATGTAATGGAATCGATAACCATTCCACTAATGACTGAAATTGTTGTTGTGATTGTATTCTTTATTATTGAAGAAGCATTTGAAAATAAAAAAGACAAAAAGGAATAATAAAATAAAATTTACTTTTTTCCTAGATGATTGTGTTACTATATTTATTGACTTTTGATTTTTACATAATGTAGGAAGAAAAGGAGAAGTTCCATGAAGACAAAGTCGATTCAACTCAATCATTTTCAACAAATGCTCTCTCAATTTATGGAAAAGCACCGTATTAAAGATTTAGTTAACGATTTTGATTTCCACCATGAAGCAAAGGTGTATCTTGGCAGCGGTCAGATGTTTAATGATTTTGGCCGACTAGGATTAGAATTGCTGGCGGATTTGTGTGAAGCGGTTCACTTAGATTATTATTTGCCGCAACATAATGATGAGATTAACAAAAAAGATGCAAATCATTTAATTACGAATGCGATGATTGCAGACGGTGATAATCAGCAACTAGAACAATGCCAATTTATGTTAAGTCATTTTACTATTCCGGAAGATAGCGGACTTAGTGCCGAGTGTGGTCGGTTTGCTTATATGCGGAAGGCCAATCCGGAAAAATATTGGGCCAGTGTGGCGATATTGGACGATATTCGCAGTTTAACAATTCCGAATCCGGAACAAAAAGGGATAGAAAACCAAGCAATTTATATGAATTCCTATACAGCCGGATTACCTGATTATATAGGTGAAACTTTATATGACTGTTTTCAATTTTTCTTTAAAAGTTATAAAGAACATAAATGATTGACTTATAAGGATAGTTTAACGACCTGAATTAAAAATAATCAGTACATACCAAAATCATCTAATTTGAATAGCAAATTTGTTCCATAGAGCCGTTCTATGAGACAGTTCAGCCCCAATTTCCGACGATTTTGTCCCATAGAATGTGATTCGGTCAATCATATGGGACATTTCGATTTGTATTTCTTCTAATTTTGTTCCATAGAGCCGTTCTATGGGACATTTTTACATATTTTTCCACTCGAAATGTTCCATAGAGCTGTTTTGTTAGACATTCTGTTCTTCCAAATCTTGTGTGATATTATCAGGGGATTTTCTTGGGTAACTAATCATCAAGACATAATTTAAAATACTTTATCGATCCGGACAGTTCCGGGGGTATTATTGCCGTAGCTGTTCACTCCAAACAAATCTATTAATAAAATTTACAAAACCTTTACATTCGCTTAATAGCTCATTTACAAAACATAATTATTCTCTAAATTAGAGAGAATATAAATGAGCATTGTGCAATTTGTGCATCTTGGGGGTTTTCAAATGATAGATAAAAGAAAAGGAATGGTTCTTATTACCCTAGTTTTAACAATTATATTATTCGCTTGTGGAAAAAATGAAGAAAAATCAGGAACAACAAATGGAAATGCTGCTACAATTTCCATTTCCGGTTCTACTTCAGTCGGACCACTAGCAGAGAAATTAGCTGAAAAATATAAAGAGAAGAACAATGTAAATATAGAAATTAACCAGATTGGCTCATCTGCAGGAATTACCAACGCCGTAAATGGTGTTTCGGAAATCGGTATGTCTTCCCGCGATTTAAAGGAGGAAGAAAAGGCGAGTTTACAGGAAACGGTGATTGCTTATGACGGAATAGTTGTTGTCACCCATCCAAGTAATCATGTTAAAAATTTAACATTAGCACAAGTAAAGGATATTTTTACAGGAAAAATTACCAACTGGAAAGAAGTTGGAGGAGATGATCTGGAAATTGTTGTTGTTTCCCGTGAAGATGGCTCAGGCTCCCGTGACGCTTTCCAAGAAATTGTCGGTTATTCATCCGGAGAATTGGTTAGAAATTCCATTATTGCCAGCGGAAACGGAAATATTAAAACAACCGTTGCAACAAACAAACATGCAGTTGGATTTATTTCATTTGAATATATTGATGAATCGATAAACACAGTAAGTATTAATGGTGTCGAGGCAACAGCAGAAAATGTTCTCCGGCAAAAATACAGTCTGTCCCGTCCATTTTTATTTGTTCATAAAGAGGAAAATCTTTCCGATGAAGGGAAAAAATTTATCGATTTTATATTAAGCTCGGAAGGTCAAAAAATTGTTAGGGAAACAGGAGCGATCCCTGTAAAAATGTAACCAAAAGATAAAGCAACATTCGTACTAGCAACCACGGAGGAGTAAACAATGTCAACCTTACCTGTAAAAAGAGAAAAATCAAATAAAAGAAAGTATTTTATGGAGAAACTATCAGGGAAAGTTTTCCTGTTTTGTGCACTTCTTTCTGTTATTAGCCTTTTACTTATTATTGGATTTGTGTTTTTTAAAGGGTCCAAGCCGTTTATTGGGGAAGGATATAGTATCGTTGATTTTTTGTTCGGCAACGATTGGGTTCCAAGTGAAAATCAATTTGGCATTTTTCCTATGATCGTTGCTTCCATTTACGCTACAATTGGTGCCCTTATCATTGGGGTTCCGGTCGGTTTATTTACCGCGATTTTTTTGGCAGAGATTGCTCCGAAAAGTATCGCAAAAATAATTTCGCCGGCCGTACAACTGTTGGCGGGTATTCCATCTGTTTTATACGGCGTTTTTGGGCTGGCCGTTATCGTTCCTTTTTTGCAAAATCAACTCGGTTTAATAAAAGGACAGAGTTTAATCGCCGTTATTCTCGTTTTAGCCATCATGATGTTGCCGACCGTTGTCACTGTTGCGGAAACAGCTATCCGGGCTGTTCCAAAATCATACCGGGAAGGTTCATTGGCTTTAGGTGCTTCCCAGATTGGGACAATTTTTAAAGTTGTTGTACCATCAGCAAAATCAGGTATTATGACGGCCGTTGTTTTAGGAATGGGAAGAGCAATTGGTGAGACAATGGCAGTAATTTTAGTGGCTGGAAACAGTTTGATTATCCCAACCAGCTTGACTGACAGTATCCGGCCTTTAACAACGAATATCGCATTAGAAATGGGTTATGCCTTTGGGACCCATCAAGAAATGTTGTTTGCCACCGGGATCGTCTTATTCTCCTTTATTTTATTATTAAATTTTGTGCTGGCAAGAATCAGTTCGAAAGGTGGTAATTAAGTTTGAGAAAGCTTAAGGATCTTATTTTACTGGGGCTATTATGGTTTGCCGCTTTCCTTACAGTTGCAGTACTCGTAACCATTGTTGGCTTTATTTTTTACAAAGGAATTGGACTTATCAGCTTTGATTTTATTTTTGGTGATTATTCCCCATCAGGCGGGGGTGGAATTTGGCCAATGGTGGTGACAACGATATACACAATTGTCATTTCCTTACTTATCGCGACCCCGATTGGCATACTCGCAGCTGTTTATTTGCAAGAATATGCCAAACAAGGAAGAATGGTCAGAATCATTCGTTTTGCGACCGAGAGCTTAACTGGAATTCCATCAATTATATATGGTTTGTTTGGGGCGGTGTTTTTTGTAACGACTTTAAAATTAGGAATGTCCATTATTGCAGCGTCCCTGACATTAACCATAATTATTTTACCGGTCATTATCCGAACGACAGAAGAATCGTTAAAGACGGTGCCGCAAAGCTATCGGGAAGGTTCGTTAGCTTTAGGAACAACAAAACTGCAAACTTTATATAAAGTAATTTTGCCGAGTGCTATGCCGGGAATTTTATCGGGAATTATTCTTTCCATGGGACGGATAATCGGTGAATCTGCCGCCATCTTTTTAACAGCTGGAACGGTAGCTTCCATGCCTGAAAGTATTTTTTCATCAGCACGGACGCTTACTGTCCATTCATATTTAGTCACACAGGAAGCCGGAGATATTGAACTCGCAGCCGCAATTGGCATTATTCTTATTGCGATTATTTTAATACTTAATTTTTCCGCCACATGGATCTCAAAAAAATTGAATAAAGCCGAATATTAAAAAAGGAGACTGGGGTATGTATACAACAACACTGGAACCAAAAATGGTAAAAGATGAAAAGTCAACCGTAACAGAAACACCTGAAACGAAAACAAAAATTCATGTAGAGAATTTGAATTTATTTTATGGTGAAAAACAGGCTCTTTTTGATGTATCAATTGATATTAAAGAAAAAGAAGTAACGGCATTAATCGGTCCATCCGGATGCGGGAAGTCAACGTTTTTGCGAACGTTAAACCGGATGAATGACTTGATTGAAGGAGTAAAAATTAGCGGCGAAATAATTATCGATGATGAAAACATATATGAATCCAATGATGTTATTAAATTGCGCACGAAGGTTGGTATGGTCTTTCAAAAGCCGAATCTGTTTCCAATGAGTATTTATGATAATGTCGCATATGGTCCACGAATGCAAGGGATTAAAAATAAGGCTGTTTTAAATGAAATAGTTGAAAACAGTCTTCGTGGTGCAGCGATTTGGGATGAGGTAAAGGATCGGTTAAAATCTTCCGCTCTCGGACTTTCGGGTGGTCAGCAACAAAGAGTTTGTATTGCCCGGGCAATCGCGATGAAGCCGGATGTGATTTTAATGGATGAACCAACCTCCGCATTAGATCCGATTTCAACTTTGAAGATTGAAGAATTGATCGCGGCAATGAAAAAGGACTATACGATTGTCATTGTAACGCACAACATGCAACAGGCGGCACGGGTATCCGATAAAACAGCCTTCTTCTTAAATGGTGAGATTATCGAATTTGATGAGACAAGCAAAATCTTTTCCATGCCAAGTGACCAAAGAACAGAAGATTATGTAACTGGTCGGTTTGGATGATCCTGTCTTACAGCGTGAGAACGTGTCTCGTGAGCAAAACATCCGCAAAATTAGAGGTCATTGAAAAAGGGCAAAAAAGAATCGAGGAGGTTTCAAATGGTTGTTCGGGAGAGTTTTGATAGTAGTTTACAGGAACTGCAAGAAAAAATGATGGAGATGGGGGAACTGACAGGCACGTTAATAGAAAAGTCATTTATTGCGCTTCAAAATCAAGATATTGAGCTGGCTTTAAGGGTTATTGAAGATGATGATGAGATTGATGATATGCAAAATGAAATTGACCAATTGGCGATATGGTTAATTGTTAAAGAGCAACCGGTGGCCAGAGATATACGAAAGATTATCGGCGCGATAAAAATTCTTACAGATGTAGAACGTGTTGCTGACTTTGGGGTGAATATTGCAAAGTCAACCATCCAGATTGGAAATGTTCATTCGCTCATTCATTTAACAGATCTTGAATCTATGAAGAATAGATGTATCAGCATGTTGGAGAAATCGTTACAAGCGTTTTTTGAGGAAAATATCAGCCTTGCCAAAGAAGTAGGAGATATGGATGATCAAATTGATGACCTTAGTGATGCCAATTATAAAAAACTTAGCGCTTATTTAAGTGAACATCCTGAAGAAACAAACCAGCTTGTGCAATTAATCCTAGTTAACCGCCACCTTGAAAGAACAGCTGATCACATTACGAACATTGCTGAAAGTGCTGCTTATTTAATAAAAGGGAAGAAGTATGATTTAAATCCATAACTAGAACCGAGGACGGTTACAGCGGTATCTATAGTATCTAAAGAATTGGTCCCTTATTGTTTTTAATGAAAACAATAAGGGACATTAACTTTTATATACTATGTTTCTCTTTTTTCGTTATATTGGCAGTTGTTTCATTATGGAGTGGAGTTTCTTTTTGTTTTGATCCCGAATAAAACCAACCGCCGACAGCAAGCGAAATCATGACAACCCAGAAAATCGAGTTCCAAATTGGTCCTTCAACAAATGAATGAGGAATGAGATGAACCGCATCATGGGCTAATGTATGAACCGCCAATTTGACACCGACCCATCCGACAATTAACATCGCTGCTGATTCCAGACTGGGACGCTCGGTCAGTAATCTGATAAATAAAGCTGATGCAAACCGAATAATGATTAGACCGGCAAGTGCACCCAATACGATGACAATAAATTGCGCTGTATCTATTCCACCAATATGACCGAAACTTGTCGCTGGAAGGGCAATTACTAATGCAACGGCCGCCAAAATAGAGTCAATGGCAAATGCGATATCAGCAAAAGCGATTTGAGTGACAACACCTTTGAAACTCTTTTCTTTTACCTTTTTCTCCTTATGGTCATTTTTGATAAAATGTTTAATCGCTAAAAAAATCAAGTAGGCTGCACCAGCTGCTTGGACTTGCCATACATTAAATAAAAATGAAATGATAAAAATCGCACCAATCCGGAAAGCGAATGCGAATGCTAAACCGATATTTAGAGCTTTTTTCTGTTGCTCTTTAGGCAGACTTTTTGCCATTACTGCTAATACTAGAGCATTATCAGCTGATAACAAGCCTTCCAATACTACTAATATTAATACAACTGAGCCATACTGTAAAAACAGTGATAAATCCATTTTCTACCTCCAAGTGATTTAATTATGATAAACGAACAAGACCTTTGAATTATGAGTAAATTTCATAATTCAAAGGTCTTGTTAACAACGCAAGGTTGCCAATAAAACCGATGGGGTCCACCCATGTAATGACGGCTTTATTGTAAAAACTACTCCCCTTTGATTTTAGGTAAAAGACTATATCAAAAACTATAACAAATTTACCGGATGAAATTCAATACTTTTTTATAATTTTTTATGAGTTAACACGATTTATATAGTGTAAAAGACTTGTTGAATTATAGAAAAAACTGTTGAACTTCATAACTTTCAAGTTAAAAATTCTCCAATCACTTTTGCTGATTAATAACTACGGTTGATTTTTTCCTCCTGTTGAAGGCCCCTTATTTTACTGCCGAATTTTTTCGCCTGATTACTAAACTTAAGAAAGCCGAATTCCTGTCGGCTCCTTGTATAATTTTTTATCTCATGGTAAATATGGTAAAAGTAAATCTTGCGTTAATTTTCCCGTAACTTTTTTTGGTGCTAATCATTCCCTTATTTTTATGCGGTCATTTTTCCTATCCCTTTTTAACTACCAAAAACAAATCAAAACAAGAATATTTATATGTTTCCAAAATATTATATTGTAAAATAGAGTTTTTTCATTAATTAGAATTTGGCTAAATAAAACTATTATTCATAAAAATGCTATTTACATATTAAATTAGTAATAATACCTGTAGTATTATCAGTCAATTTTTTAACTAGAGGTGATGTCAATGGGTGAATCGTATCTTTTCTAAAGAAGGCGCCCGGAACCGGACAATAAGGCTAATCCAAGCTTTCCACCTTATTTTTAAACTTTTTTATTCTATAAGAAAATCACCCGGATCATGATAATAAGACTTGTCAAAGTATGGATGTTATTTTTTAACTTTTCAGACAATAACGAATGAACGAACGTTTACTTTCTTAAACGACCATTGATGCATAGTTCACCGAAAAACTTTATCGGCTGTAACAAAAACTTTCCTTGTGCACTTATACTTAAATCTTAAATTTCCAACTAATTGGCATCCTTGCCAGAAATTTATACTTTTAAAAAAATAACTGAATCATCATTCAAAAAGATAGAGGTGTATTATGAGCAAATTAACCCATGCATCTAAAAAAGCACCATTATTAGAGGTTAATCATTTAGAAACAGCCTTCAAAATTGATCGTGAATATTATAATGCCGTAGATAACGTATCATTTACCGTCAAGCCTCGCCAAGTAGTCGGAATTGTTGGTGAATCCGGATGTGGAAAAAGTGTGTTGTCACTATCGGTAATGAGGCTTCTTCCAAAAGGAATTAGTGAAATTTGCAGCGGCGAAATATTATTTGACGGTAAAGACGTGGTGAAAATGTCAGAGAATGAGATTAATAATATTCGCGGAAAAGACATTGCAATGATTTTCCAAGAACCGATGACCTCATTAAATCCCGTATTTACCATTGGTTATCAATTACAAGAAGTATTGTTAAATCATATGGAAATTTCCAAAAAGGAAGCAAGACAGAAATCAATTGAATTGTTGAAAGGTGTAGGAATCTCCCGCCCGGATAAAATTGTTGACGAATATCCGCATCAATTATCAGGGGGCATGAGGCAACGAGTCATGATCGCGATGGCGATTGCATGTCAACCTAAGCTCCTCATTGCAGACGAACCTACGACTGCACTCGATGTAACCGTACAAGCCCAAATTCTCGAATTACTGAAAGAAATTCAAAGTGCAAATGACATGGCGATTATTCTAATTACCCATGATTTAGGCGTTGTTGCAGAAATGTGTGATGATGTTATCGTCATGTACGCCGGTAAGATTGTTGAGAGAACCGATGTGGATACTTTATTCTACAATCCGAAACACCCATATACGAAGCTATTAATGGGCGCAATTCCAAAAATGGATGAAGATAGAGAAGTACTTGAGTCTATTAAGGGAATCGTACCTTCGTTGAAAAATATGCCAAAGGTTGGATGTAAATTTGCTGCGCGCTGTCCACATGCGATGCCGGAGTGCTCATTTGTCACTCCACAATTGGCTGAAACTGAACAAGGACATGAGGTAGCTTGTTTACTATATGAAACGAGCAGGCCTAAGGAGGGGATGAACGTACAATGAATAACGCACAACCAAAACTTACGACCATAAACAGTAATAAAAATCGTTTTAAAACTCTCTTAGAAGTTAAAAATTTAAAAACCTATTACCCTGTAAAAGGCGGATTTTTCAGAAGGACGGTTGCCAATGTCAAAGCGGTGGATGATGTTTCTTTTGAAATAAAAAAAGGGGAGACTTTAGGATTAGTAGGTGAGTCAGGCTGTGGTAAATCTACAACGGGCAGAACGATCCTGCGCCTCATCAATCCGACAGACGGGCAAATTATATTTGACGGTAAAGATATAACAAATATACAAGGCAGGGCATTGCGTGAAGCAAGAAAAGATTTCCAAATGGTATTCCAAGATCCTTACGCTTCCCTCAATCCAATGCAAATGATTGGAGACATCGTTTCTGAACCTTTAAAAAACTTTGGTAAGTCAAACAAAAAAGCATTAAAAGAAGAAGTTATGGACTTGTTAAATCGGGTCGGACTTCCGGAAGATGCCTATGAAAAATATGCGCATGAGTTTTCCGGGGGTCAGCGTCAACGGATCGGAATTGCCCGGGCATTAGCGCTGAAACCTAAATTAATTGTCGCCGATGAGCCGGTTTCTGCGCTGGACGTTTCTGTACAATCCCAAGTATTAAACTTATTAAAAGAATTACAGAAAGATTTTGGCTTAACATATTTATTTATCGCTCACGACTTAAGTGTCGTCAAACATATGAGTGATCGGATTGGCGTTATGTATCTTGGAAACATCGTGGAGATTGCTGACCGTAATTCGATTTACAATGAACCGCTGCATCCGTACACACAAGCCTTAATATCGGCCATTCCTGAACCTGACCCAAGAAAAAGCAAAGAACGCATCGTTTTAAAAGGTGACGTTCCAAGTCCGGTTAACCCGCCATCCGGTTGTCCATTCCATACGAGATGTCCGATGGCAAAAGAAGAGTGTTCAATAGCTAAACCGACTTTAAAGGAGGTGAGGCCGGGGCATCAAGTAGCATGTATTCTTTACAATTAGCAAAAGCAAAAATTATTAAGGGGGAGAAAAATGAAAAAATCATTTCTAAAGCTAACAGTGCTAATGCTTGTTCTTTCGCTTGCATTAGCTGCGTGTGGCGGCGGGGACAAAAAGACAAGTAAATCTAGTGACGGAGGCAACAAATCAGGATCGCAAGACGGAGGCACTTTAACGTATGCGATGGAAGCTGAATTTAAAGGTATATTAGATGTCAACTTCTATGATAGTCAATCTGATAATGAAATTTTAACTTTCAATACAGATCCATTGATTACATTTGATGAAAATATTAAAGCACAACCGAATATTGCTAAATGGGAAACGAAAGATAACAAAGTATTTAAGTTTACTTTCGAAAAAGGTGTTAAATGGCACAATGGTGATGAGTTAGTTGTCGACGACTGGATTTTTGCACTTGAAACAATTGCTTCGATTGGCCCGGATCATCAACGTTGGTCCAATGTTAACACGATTGAAGGTGCAAAAGAATTTAACGAAGGAAAAGCAGATTCCATTTCCGGTTTGAAAAAAATTAATGACTATGAAATTGAAATTACTTTCGACAAAGCTCGAGCAAATAACTTAGAAAATATTTGGCAATATCCATTGAATAGAAAACATTTTGCTGACCTAAAAGGCAATAAAAATATTGATGATTGGTTGGCGTCTGACCAAGTACGCGTTAACCCGATTGGAACCGGTCCGTTCAAAATCCAAAAAGTCATTCCGGGTGAGTCTGTAGAGTTAGTTCGTTTCGACGACTATTGGAAAGGAAAACCGAAACTTGATAAAGTTGTGGTAAAAGTGATCGACGGTTCATTAATCGTTGGTGAGCTTGAAAACGACGGCGTGGATATGAGTGCCTTCCACCCATCATTACTCCCGGAAATTCAAAAATTAAAAAACGTGAAAATAGAAGAAGTTCCGGGTCTTTCTTACTACTATATCGGATTCAAATTGGGCACATTTAAAGACGGTAAAGTTGTAATGGATAAAGACAAATATGCAAACAAACAATTACGTCAAGCATTATTATATGCAATCGACCGTGAAGAGTGGGTAAAAGAATTCTTTAGCGGATTAGGTAATCCGGTCAATCGTCCAATGCCGTCAGCACATTGGATTGCTGCAGATAACAGTGAATTACCGGTCAACTACACTTATGATCCGGAAAAAGCAAAACAATTGCTGGATGAAGCCGGGTACAAAGATGTGGATGGAGACGGCTTCCGTGAAGATCCAAACGGGAAAAAGTTTGAAATCAATTTTGCTCATTATGATACCGGCAACCCGACATATGAGGCCCGTGCCAAAGCCATTACGCAATATTGGGAAGAAGTTGGAATTAAATCGAATTTAACAATGACAGAAGTAAACCTCTACTACGATCAAATTGAAAAAGACCATGAAACAATGGAAGCATTCTATGGCGGATGGGGTACAGGTGCTGACCCGGATCCGTGGGCACTATGGGGTGACGATACAGTTTGGAACTATCCTCGTTGGGTCAATGAAGAAGCAAACGAGTTGTTGAAACAAGCTGTGGATGTTGAAGTCGTTGGTACTGATCAAGAAAAACGCAAAAATCTTTATGTAGAATGGCAAAAAATCTTTAACGAAGAAGTACCTGCACTGCCAATTATGGAGCTAAATGACGTTTATGCAATTTCTAACAAAGTTCAAGGTGTGAAAATTACTCCTGTAGGAATGGAAGATATGCATAAATGGTCGATTAAACAATAATGATGAAATGGTTCCTTTGATTGAAAGATAAGGAGAATGCATATGCTGAAATATACACTTCGAAGAGTATTAGCTATGATTCCAATGCTTTTCCTTATCTCCATTATTGTGTTCTCCCTGGCAAAATTAATGCCGGGGGACTCACTTGGTGGAGAGATTGATCCGGCAAATACGGATCCGGAATATATTGAGCAGATGCGGGAAAAGCTTGGATACAATGATCCCATTTATGAACAATACTTTCGTTGGATTACCAATTTTGTTCAAGGTGATTTCGGTAAATCCACCCGTTACAAAATTCCTGCAAATGAAATAATTATGGAACGTTTACCGAATACAATCTTTTTAAGTTTGACCTCATTAATTATTACTTATGTTTTAGCGTTAGCGATGGGTATCTATTCCGGTCGGAAACCATATACACTTGGAGACAATACAATTGCAGCAGCCAACTATATCGGACTGGCCTTACCATCCTTTGTTGCCGGTGTGTTTGCCATTTATATTTTTTCTTTTCATCTTGGATGGTTCCCTTCCAATGGATCTGTTGATATTTCAGTCACTGAGGGAACATTTGAATACTGGCTGAGCAGATTCCATCATGTGTTATTGCCGGCATTCGTTTTAGGACTATTAAATACGGCATCCTATACACAATTTTTACGTAATGATATTATCGAGAACAGTAGGAAAGATTATGTTCGGACAGCCCGTGCAAAAGGTACTTCAGAAAGCAAAATATATAATGTTCATATTTTTAGAAACTCAGTGATTCCATTAGTGACATTTTTAGGATTTGATATCGTAAACTTAGTCGGCGGAGCGATTATTACGGAAACGATTTTCACCTATCCCGGAATTGGACAACTTTTCTTAACTTCAGTAACGAACCGCGACTATTCTGTTTTAATGACATTAACGATGATGTTTTCTTTATTAACATTAGTCGGGAACTTAGTTGCTGATATCCTTTACGGGATTGTTGATCCGCGAATTAGGCTTGATTAGGAGGAATGGCAATGGAAATAATGACAGATAAAAATAGTGCCGTGAACATTAAGCCGCCGAAAAGTATGTCTCCATGGGCCATTGCTCGAAGAAAGTTTATTAGAAATAAACTGGCGATGATTAGTTTATGTTTCTTGGTTTTTGTTTGTATTGTTTCTTTTTTAGCACCATACATTACCACGCATGATATTACAAGAATAAATATGGGTTCATTTTCACTGGAACCTTCATCGGAGCATTGGCTTGGTACAGATAAGAACGGCCGGGATGTTTTTACAAGATTGTTATATGGTGGAAGAATATCTTTGTTTATCGGGCTTGCCTGTACGGCATTTGTTATTGTTACTGGGACGATTATTGGTTCCATAGCCGGTTATTTTGGAGGAACCATTGATAATCTGTTAATGCGGTTTACCGATTTTGTTCTAACATTTCCTTTCTTAGTTTTCGTTATCGTACTAAACGCGATCCTTCAAAATAAGGTTAGCGGCGTATGGGTATTGATCATGGTTATTAGTGGATTAAGTTGGGGCGGTGTAGCCCGGATTGTTCGGAGCAAAATTTTGGCAGAGAAAGAAAATGAATATGTCCTTGCAGCGATATCGATTGGATGTTCACCTTTTAAAGTGATTATAAAACATTTACTGCCAAATGTTTTATCGACGATTATTGTTCAGGCTACAATTTTATTTGCCAGTATGATAGTTGCAGAAACCGGGTTAAGTTTCTTAGGGTTTGGCGTTCCATCTGAAACTCCAAGCTGGGGGAATATGTTATCTTTTGCAAATGAACCTGATGTACTACAGGATAAACCGTGGATTTGGATTCCTCCTGCATTAGCTGTTACCTTGACAATACTGTCCATTAACTTTATTGGGGAAGGATTAAAAGACGCGTTAAATCCAAAATCATATAGATAAAGTGAAACTTCCATCAGTGGGGATTTTTTATCCCCACTGATGGTTAGTAGAACCAATCGGGCACTTACGGGAACTTATCTTCCTCCTTTCCATCTTTGATTTTTCCAAAGCCATAGGGGAAGATTTAGTGACCGTTTGTGCGGGATAAAGTGAAACTTCCATCAGTGGGGATTTTTTATCCCACTGATGGTTAGTAGAACCAATCGGGCACTTACGGGAACTTATCTTCCTCCTTTCCATCTTTGATTTTTCCAAAGCCATAGGGGAAGATTTAGTGACCGTTTGTGCGGGATAAAGTGAAACTTCCATCAGTGGGGATTCTTCATCCCCACTGATGGTTAGTAGAACCAATCGGGCAGTTATAAACACTGATGAAATTTTACTTTATTTTTCCAAAATGGTATTTAAAAAGAAATCAATATGCTGTTCCAGTTTTTTCTCAACTTCAGCGGTGCCTTTTCCGTCAAATTTTAAAATATTGTATTCCGTAAGTAAAGAAAAAACCGGGTATTGATATTCGATGGCAAGTACTTTCGGATTATACGGCCGGATTTTTTTAAACTCGATGAATTTTGTAAACACAATCTCGAGGAATTCAATTGTCTTTCCATATAAATCATGTAAAATAATTTCTCTTGCCAATGGTGAACGAAATTGTTCCACTTGGAGAAGCCGCCACATTTTTTGCCCGGTTTCGTCTTCCATATATTTTTTGAAATTATGGAGACCGGCTCTTAAAAAAGATTCGACCGAATGTTTTTGCAAGATTTCATTCAGCGTTTCAAGAGGCGGTAATGTTTTAGAAAAATCTTCTCTAAAAAAGTTTAAAATAGATTCTAAAATTTCATCTTTACTGCTAAAGTGGTTATATAAAGAGCTTTCTTTAATCCCTACTTCTCTCGTAATTTCACGAATGGAAACCCCGCTGAAACCTTTTTGAGAAAATAAGTCCAAGGATATGTAAAATATTTTTTCCTTTGTACTTATTGTCATAATTTCACCTCCATTTCATATAGAAGTAATGTTTATTCAGATGTATTTTAATGAGCGTAATGCACTAATTCCATTATAAGCTAACGATCGTTAGTTATAAAGTGTTTTGCCAATTAACTTAAATTTGCTTTTGTACTGAAGGAGAGGCAGGATTTATATGAATGAGGGAAAGCCAAAAATCCGTCGTAAAAAAAGCCCGGAACGAGGAGAAAACTAAAAAACGGTCATACTATTGGCCCAAAAAAGCAGCCTCAAAAAGATGAAGCTGCTTTTTTGCTTTGGTATGGGGTACTATTTTATATACCTTTTTTTTCACAATATGTTTCAACTAGCTCCTCTATCTTTCCAAGATCAGGAGAATCTCCTGAAAAGGCAAATTTTAATTCTTCAACAAATTTTCCTTCATGGTAAACATGTATTGCTCCGTTTTGTTCAATCACGCTATATTCCGGTTCAAAACGATATCCGCCTCTTTCAATTGCACCCATTAATATACCAGCTCCTAGCAAGAACATTTACTATATTTGCAGCTAATCACTTCCCTCGTGATTGGCTTCTCTATTGAGGATTTCCTCACTTAATGCTGCATTTTCTAAACCTTTGTCACTAAATGCATTATAGCTATTTAACATATCGTTATATGCTCCTCGATCCATATCGGTATCACAATTTTCATACTGATTATCCTTGTTGTGATTGTTATTTCTCATATATTCACCCCCAACACTTTTTCTTTTGCTTAAAAGTTTTAACCAAAGCAAGTTTTAAGAAATAGCTAAACTTTCTTACCGCTGGATATAAAAGTTATTCTCTTTTAATAAAGAATAAATGCTCTTCAGGGAAATTTTCTTTTCATCAAATTCAATCTTCATTTCACCATCGTCCGTATCGATCAGAACTCTTTCAATTCCATCTTTTCCTTTTAACAGTTGTTGAATTTGTTGAATAGGGGTGTCAGATGTAGCGTTTTGAATAAAAATGGTTTCTTCAGCCATTTTATGTCGCTCCTTTAGTGAATTAAATTGAGTAACTTGAGTTTCGACCTTAGAAAACCAATCTCGCCAACAATTTTAGGCTAAGGTTCATTTTTGTCGACGAAACTTTGCCATGCGAAACTCAAGTAAGTAAAAAATCCAATCTGTTTATATAGTGTTTGAATCATTACCTAATTTATACTCCGGCAAATCTATTTTCTATATGAATAGCAGCTAAAAAGGCCATGACTATTCTGGAAAATACCGGGAAAGTAAAGTTTTTTATACCGGAAAAAGGCAATCAAAATCCTATGGGACATTTTGGCTTATTTTTATTGTGGAAAATTTATAATAACGAAAACAAAGGAAAATCAATGTCATGATAACTGTTGAGTTAATTTCCGGTGCTCCTTTATGAAATATTTACAATTTCTAATAAGGATTTAATACTAACTTTTAACTTTTAGAAAGAATTTAAAATAGAGGAGCCTAATTATGAGTGAAATACAACGCAAAGGACAAAATGAATATGAAGAAAAAGTACTAGCCTTAAATGGAATGGATAAAGAAATTCTTGGTCAGGTCAGATTTGATGAAATTAGTGAAACAAGACCGATTTCATTAAAACCTGTGAAAGACCAAGTAATTGTCATTACTGGTGCCTCAAGTGGAATCGGGCTAGCTACTGCAAGAATCGCCGCGAAAAAAGGTGCGAAAGTCGTCTTAGCCGCCAGAAATGAAGACGCCTTGAAGGACTTGGTCAACGAATTAGAAAGAAAGGGTCATTCGGCAGTTTATGTAAAAGCGGATGTTGGTAGAGAAGAAGATGTGAAAAAAATTGCCGAAACAGCCATTAAGCAGTTTGGCAGGTTTGATACATGGGTGAATAATGCCGGGGTAACTATCTTTGGGTATGCAATGGAAGTCAATTGACGATATGAAACGATTGTTTGATACGAATTATTGGGGTGTGGTGTACGGGTCAAGGGTGGCTGTAAATCATTTTCAAGAAAGAGGTGTTCCGGGTGCGCTCATTAATGTAGGGAGTTTGTTTGGCGATCGGGGAACTTTGATTCAATCGACTTATGCCCCGTCCAAATTTGCTGTTCACGGCTGGACAGAAAGCCTCAGAATGGAATTAGAAAAAGAAAAGGTGCCCGTCTCTGTTACGCTGATCCATCCTGGGAGAATCGACACCCCTTACAATGAACATGCCAGAAGTTACTTTGATAAACAACCGGTACATAAAGGGATGGTTTACCCGCCTGAAGCTGTTGCAGAAGCAATTTTATTTGCCGCTGAACATCCGAAACGCAATATCTACATCGGATCGCAAGCGAGGGCACTGAAACTAATAGGAACGAACCTTCCCCGCCTTACCGACAAACTGATGGAACGCTACTTTCCTCAGTCTCAATACGCCAATCGTCCATCCAACCGACCTGAAGAAAGCAACTTATTCAAGGCAGGATATGGAATGCATGAGCGAGGAACAAATATCGGGTGGAAACGCAATTCAAGTTTCTATGTAAAGGCAACGAAGTACCCGGTCATTACCGGATTTCTCGTCGTTGGGCTTAGTGCACTCGCATGGGTTGCCGCCAAACGAAAAAAATAAAATAAATTGGCAAAAGAATGATCTCGAAACCAAAATCAATGAAATGCTAAACGAAAAAATAAAAGTGGATGAAAGAAAGGTGTAGGTCCCTATGTCAACAAACCAAATTCCTCGTGATGAGGGAATGGATAACAGTCTCGCTCTGTTGAAAGAAGGCTATCTGTTTATTAACAATCGGGTGGAAAAATTCCAATCCGATATTTTTGAGACCCGCTTAATGGGGCAAAAAGCGATATGTATGAGGGGGAAAGAGGCAGCTGAACTGTTTTATGATGTGGACAAGTTCCAACGAAAATGGGCAATCCCCAATCGGATTCAAGAAACATTACTAGGGAAACGCGGAGTGCAAACGTTAGACGGTAAGCAGCATCTTATTCGAAAGCATCTGTTTATGTCACGACTTATATCACGTTTTCGGCACTTGCCTTATATGAGCACCCGGACCAAAAAGAAAAACTGAAAATTTATTATTGCATTTTATTGAAATTGTAATATAATAAACATATATTTACTAACGTTCGTTAGTCCGAATGATTAGAATTCAATGTCCCTTGGGAAATTGTTAAAAGAGAGATTTTGTTTCAAAACGAACGTCCATATAAAGCAATTTTTAAATGAAATTAATGGAGTGATATAGATATGAACCCTTTCATTCAAACAGATCAATTTAATTATATTCGGTTTCAAGTAAAAAAACTTGTAAATGCTCATTCAACATCTAGTGATCAAGATGTGATTGCAGCTGTCAAATCGATGGTGACAGAAAATGTCTTCGCTTTAATACCTAATTTAAACGATGAGCAAAGACAGATGCTACAATCGATCACAATGGTGGATGATAAAGAGGCAGGAGAAAAATTTTTACTGCAGTTAAAACCGTTTGTGATTCCATTTCAAGTAACGGAACCAGGAATCAAGAAATTGTTTCCGAAAGTAAAAAAATTAAAAGTCCCGCCACTCGAAAAGCTGGATTTGCATGAAGTTGTCTACTTAAGTTGGCTGGATCAACAAACCAATAAAAAATATTTGGTATATAGGCGAGCAGGGAAATTGCTTGGAATTGAAGGTTCTTTTCAACCAATGAATCAAAAAGGTGTTTGTGCCATTTGCCACCGACATAGTGAGGTCGGTATGTTTAGTGTCAGAGAGAAGGGAAAAGCGTATGGAACTTTTATTAATAGAGGAAATTTTATTTGTACCGATAGTCAAGAATGCAACAACAATTTAATATCTTTAGAAAAATTATATGATTTTGTTGACAACATTCAAAAGTAGGTACTAACTTTTAAAAACCGAGGATGCCCCGTTTTTCGGATTTTCAAGGAATTAACGAGGCATTTTCGTATTTTTATTGAAATGATTTCATCGCTTGCTCCAATGCATTATGGGCTTGTCCAAAAGCTTCTGAAGGACCAACATCCTCGGCTGTTTCCATTTGTGCCATGGAATGTTTAGCTTGGGTCAGGGCTGTAATCGCATCTTCAAGCATCGTCCCTTTATCGCCGTATTGTTCTTTTGCTGATTGCAGTTGGCTAATCGCTTGGTCCAAGTCCACAGCTTCAGGATTGTTGTATGCATTTTCCAATTGTTGCATAACTTGTTCTAATATCTCCTTCACGTCAATCATCTCCTTTCCATATCGTAGTTTTACCTATTAAAACGACAGTATACCTGTTTAAATACAGCTTCCTGAGTCAAATACTCAACAAGTCTGGGTTTGTTTCTAATTTCACTCAAAACCATGTCAAGAAAAAAACTAAATAAATAAAAGCTCATAGACATCATTTAATTGGCGGGCCCGCTCGCTATCCTGTTCCTGACTCGAATAATCAATGGCTTCTTTTAAAACTTGATTAAGAAACTTGCTTTCATCTTCAGACAGGTCCCTGATAAACTGCTCTTCACTTGCATAATTTCCTTTTGTAATCTTCTTAAAAAGGCTCTTACCTACATTGCTGTTTTCTGTGTGAGGTGCTAAAACTTCTCGAACATATAGTAATGATTGTTCCACTCGAGACACTCCTTAAAAATGCTGTTTTTCGATAGTCTCAACAGATGATGAAATATTATTCGTAAAAATGTCTTTAGTCATGTGACCTAATTATTCATCCGTAGAATTAGTTTGGTCCATCCATGTAATAATTTCCGGAGTATAGAGAAGTGCTGCATTAAGCTTTTCCTCTTTTATGGAAGGTTCTTGATGATTTTCTTTTTTTTGTTCTTTTTTCCCCGTTAAATCATGATCTTTCAACTTGTTCGCCTCCGTAAAAATATCGATAGTTGCTGCTGTTGTTATTTTCCCAAGATATGCAAATAAAATCCATAATCACAAAAATTAGGGGATAGAAAATCTCAAGCGTATAAAAATGTTAGACAAGGAAACGGGGCTAATAAAGTCTTGCCCCGAATTTATAGCCTTATATAAAGCAACAAAATCTTAACAACAGCGTCGAGGATATCCTGGGTCAACTACGACGTTTCTTGTAATTGGTTGAACAATATGTCTAGGTACGTTGACAATATTGGTTCTATTGATGTTTATAACAGGGTGGATATAAGGAACTTCACGCGGAACAAAGCGGTCACGGACAACATATTTTGGTGGACAAAAAATAGGTCTCACAGGTCTAGACAAGAGAAATCACCTCCATTTCATATATTAGTATTACATGTATATAATGGAATTTTTGAACCGGACAATTTCCCTAATTCTATACAAATTTTGGTTATCCACCGCTTAGCCCAATAAAAATTTTTCAGAAAGGGATTTATGTCACGCATTTCTCCTTAAAATTAAACAAAAGTAGCATTTTCCACGCTTGTAACGGAACTACCTAAGTTAAAGATTTTTACATTTCCATCATTTTTTCAGCTTTGTTATGATTTGGATAGGTGCCGATTACCTCTGTGATAAAAAATGTTATTATATGAGTATAACTTTTTACGGGACAAATGGTAATGGCATAAGATCACCATGTAATAATAGATCATTCACGTTTGGGGAATATAGTGGATACTTTTTAGTTAGGTGGCTGACTTAATTCGTTTTTGCCGGGATTATCAATTGCAGCGACCAAATCGAAAATTAAGAAAGAGGGTGTTGTAGAATGCAAGCTTACTTATTTTTAATATTATTACTGGTTGCCGGATTAATTGTGAAAAATCAATCACTCATTGTATCCGTTGTTTTTTTGTTAGCGATGAAGCTTATTTTTAATCATGAAAAATTATTCTCCACCATTCAGACGAAAGGAATAAATTGGGGAGTTACCATTATCACCATTGCGGTATTAACCCCAATTGCAACCGGTCAAATTGGGTTTAAAGAATTATTTGCTTCGTTAAAATCACCATATGCTTGGATAGCCCTTGCTTCCGGTATTCTCGTTGCGTTGCTTGCTAAAAATGGGGTTGTCCTATTGGCGAAAGACCCACATATCACGACAGCATTAGTCATTGGAACCATCTTAGCCGTTACCTTATTTAAAGGAGTTGCAGTTGGCCCGCTTATTGGTGCAGGGATTGCTTGGTATGCAATGAAATTATTTGGAGTAAATTAATCGGGGTGTAAAATATAGATGATTCCGGTTTCATTATGGTCGTTTAATGATGGGGGCTGATAAAACGACCAAAGCAATATAAAAAACTGCTTATATGTGCCGGGAAAGCGACAAAGTTTCAAGCTCAACTTTCCCGGCTAAGTTATGCTGGCGATTTATTTAGTTATTTCCTTGCAGATCCCAACCCCACATGGATAACCCCTATTGAGATGTAAGAGAATCATTTTTTAATAGCCGTAACCAACAAATGCTGCACCGACAATAATTAACAAAATAAACAATACGACAATTAAAGCAAATCCTGAACCATATCCACCGCTAAAAGCTTCACCCATTAATCTTCACCTCCTGCTTCGTTTCACAAACAGCATATGTTTCATTTGAAAAAATGGTCTGGACACAAGCCCCATTAGAAAGAAAACTGGCAGGCAAATAAATGACTAACCTTTTTTCAGAAGGGTTCTTGACAAATAGTTTATGAAAAAAGAAGGCTTACGACTTAGTTGGCTTATGTTCTAGCGATGGAATGGACACGACTTAATGAATAAGGACCTTGAATAATTACATTTCTTTGGAAGCTCCCACTTCAAAATGGGCAAATAAGTAGCGGGTAGTTCACATAGATAAGATAAAAAAATTAATTTTCCCCAAATTTACTTTGTTTTATATAATGTTCCATTGCCTTATTTAACCACTCCTCTTCTTCTTTTGAAAATGGAGTAGGCGCCAATTTTTCCAGTTCATCATAATTGATTTCATCCAGTTTGCTTGTTTGGGTGGCGAGCGTTTCCATAAAATTATCATCGAACAAGGAGAGTGTTGACTTCATATATTCCTCGATTAAATTGATAACTTCAGGACTGTCGACAGGGCTGCCAACCAATTCTTTTACTCGTTTAGTAAAATCAATGAATACATTGTCTAATTTCTGCATTTCGCCTTCTGTTTGGACATAAATCATATCAACAACATCTTTATCAAAATAACTTTCTAACCATTCCCGCTGTTTGTCTTCCGTTTGCATACTGCGAATTAAACTCATTAATACGACACTGTCAATTTCTCCGTGTTCATGAATAATTTTAGTGGCCCGATCAATGGCACTGATGGACGTTTCAATTCTCTTTTTTTCTTTTTCAAATAATTTTTTCTGCATCGTCAATGAATCGACTAAATTCATATTAAATTTTTGCTCAGATAAGATTTCTTTAATTTGTTCAAGGCTGAACCCGATAAATTTGTAACTAATAATTTTTTGTAGCTTAATAATATCGTCTTCACTATATTTTCGATGCCCGGAAGATTCATCTTTCGCAGGTGTTAATAACCCGATATCGTCATAATAGTGCAACGTTCGGATTGATACACCTGTTTTATCTGCAATTTCCCCAATTGAATAAAATTTTTTCTTTTCCATTTCTAATCCTCCATTCAGAAATTTTTTAAAGCTCTATTCTTACTATAAAGCCTAACGTAACTGTAGGTTCAAGGGAAATTTAATTATTTTTTTTAACCAGCTTTATATAAATTGACTTTCTTATAAATGTTCGTTATAATTTGTCAAAACAATTCGATACTTGTTCAATGATAGGGAGAGTAATGATTGATTTTTTCGTTGATAGCGAGCCGATGTTGGTGGAAGATCGGTACGGAAGCAATCGTGAAACGCACCCTTGAGAAAGTTTATTGAAAGTGAAAGTAGGTAAACTCGGTTAAATCCGTTATTATTGCAAGCTGGCTTATTTGGATAAGCAAGTAGAGTGGCACCGCGAGCAAAACCCTCGTCTCTATATTTTATATGGAGATGGGGGTTTTTTAATGTTAAATGAAGGAGGATTTGTATGGTTTTTAAAGAGGTTATTGTATTATCAATATTCGAGTATTTAAATAGTAGTGAGAATTTTTCGGTTTCAAAAACAGACATTGAAAAAGTGATAGAAATCCCGCCACAAGGGAAAATGGGAGATTATGCCTTTCCATGTTTTTTGTTGGCTAGCATAATGAAAAAGTCACCTGCGCAAATTGCAGCTGAACTCGGAAAAAGTATACAGCATCCGTATATTGAGCATGTTGACGTTGTTGGTCCCTATGTAAACTTCTTTCTTAACAGACAAGCAGTGGGTAAGAAAATTATTGATGAAATATTGAAGAAAAAAGCAGGATATGGAGATTTATCCATCGGTCAGGGTGAAAATATCACAATTGATCTTTCATCACCAAATATTGCAAAGCCATTTTCCATGGGTCACCTACGCTCTACCGTCATCGGTAATGCTTTGGCAAATATTGTTGAAAAATGCGGATTTACGCCGGTGAAAATCAATCATTTGGGAGATTGGGGAACTCAATTTGGGAAACTGATTACTGCCTATAAGATGTGGGGAGATGAAGAGAGGGTTAAAGCGAATCCGATTCAAGAACTGCTTGCTTTATATGTTCGTTTTCATGAAGAGGCGGAAAAAGATTCTAAGCTTGAAGAAGAAGGACGTCACTGGTTTAAAAAATTAGAAGATGGTGATGAAGAAGCACTATACTTATGGAAATGGTTCCGTACTGTTTCTTTAAAGGAATTTGGACGGATTTACCAGCTTTTGGGTGTTGAATTTGATTCCTATCATGGGGAAGCTTTTTACAATGACAAAATGGAGGCAGTTATCAAGGAGTTGGAAGAAAAGAATTTGTTAACAGAATCCGATGGGGCGATGGTTGTCAGATTGGATGAATACAATTTGCCACCTTGTCTTATAAAAAAGTCTGATGGCGCCACATTATATGCAACGAGAGACTTAGCGGCAGCTCTTTATCGGAAGCGGGAATATCATTTTGCAAAATCTTTCTACGTTGTCGGAGGAGAACAAGCACTTCATTTCAAACAACTGTTCCTTGTTTTAAAAAAGATGGGATATACGTGGGCGGATGAATTATACCATATTCCATTTGGGATGATGCTTAAAGATGGAAAAAAGATGTCTACAAGAAAGGGAAAAATTGTTCTTTTAGAGGAAGTACTGCAAGACGCAATCAGAGCTGCAAGAGATGCAATTGAGAGTAGAAATCCAAACCTGGAAAATAAGGATGAAATTGCACGGATGGTCGGTGTCGGAGCTGTCATTTTTCACGATTTAAAAAATGATCGCTTAAACGATATCGAGTTTTCTCTTGAAGCGATGCTTACCTTTGAAGGAGAAACCGGGCCTTATCTTCAATATACGTATGCCCGTGCATGTTCTTTATTACGAAAAAGTCATGTTCCAAATTCTCACACTAGTTTATACGAGGTTTTTGAAGATGATAAAGCTTGGCCAATTATTTTTTTATTATCGAGATTTGAGGAGGTAATTGCCTCCGCATTTTTTGAATTCAATCCGTCGCGTATCGCAAAATATTTGCTGGATTTGTCTCAACTGTTCAACAAATATTATGGTGCCGTTAAAATACTTGAAGAAAATGACGGACTTGTTGCAAGGTTGAAGCTGGTTAAAGCTACCTCTATTGTATTAAGGGAAGGATTGCGTTTATTGGGTATCGGGACACCGGAGCGTATGTAAAATTAAGTGTAGAATCCGTGACATGGCAGGAGTACCAATTATCGGATTTCCAATGAATATGGCCAAAAAAAGGACCGGGCGTACTTTGCCCGGTTTTCTTACAATTAGAAGGTGAAATTCTGTTAAATTATTTCTCCCGCTTTCTGGATGTGGAAGAAAGGAATATAGTGTGTCCCAGCATCATGCTTAAGTCAACCATTTTCTGTTCAGCGATTACTTGGATATTCGCGGAAATCCTCTTTCATACTGAACCGGAATGTCTATTTGTTTCTTCAATTGGACGGCTGCTTCCAATGTCCAATACGGATTACGTAACATTCCACGACCGACGGCAACAAGATCGGCATCTTCATTTCCGATTATTGAATTTGCTAGGATTGGATCGTCTAATTTTCCAACAGCAATAACCGGAACATGTAAAGCCTGTTTAATCTGTCTGGCTAAAGGCACTTGATAACCAGCATGGACACCCGGTTGACCACCACTGCCAATTGGACCCTCTCCACCTGTACTAACATGGAAAAGATCAATTCCTGCTTTTTGATATTCTTTGGAAAACTCGACTGCATAATCGCCACCATAGCCACCGTCAACATATTCAGCTGCTGAAATGCGCATACTCAGCGGCATATCGGCAGGAACTTCACTCTTTGCCGCCTCGACAACTTCTCTGCCAAATTTGGTTAAGTCTTTTCCGTATTCATCATGACGCTTATTTGTTAAAGGTGAATGAAATTGGTGAATTAAGTAGCCGTGTGCCCCGTGAATTTCAATCACATCAAAACCGGCTTTTACAGCTCGGCGGACGCTCATGCGGAATTTTTCCACCATTTCTTTCACTTCATCCGTTGTTAGTTCTCGTGGAGTTTTGAAATCATGGTTAAACGGAATTGGCGATGGTGCAACAGGTGTCGGGGCATCTTGAGCTTTTCGTCCGGCATGCCCAATTTGAATTCCGACTTTTGCACCATAATTATGGCAGGCTTCAATTATCCGTTGAAAAGCAGGTATCGCTTCATCTGACCACAAACCTAAATCATAATCAGTAATCCGTCCATCCGGTTCCACGTCCGTCATTTCGAAAATGATTAGTCCCGCACCACCAATTGCCCGACTTACGTAATGAACATAATGCCAGTCATTTGGAATACCATCTTTTTTGGTTACCGAATATTGACACATCGGGGGCATGACCACCCGGTTTTTTAATTTCAATCCTTTTAATTGAAATGGATCAAATAAATTCATGCCTTTCCCTCGCTTTCAAAACTAAAGAATATATATATTATATTATATCATTTCAAGACAAGAATATTGGCGGATATGCTTTTGCGTTATATTGAGAAAAATCCAAAAATCGGAGTATTTAGCTCGCATTCACGAGCAGCAAAATCCCCACCTTAAGACATTCGTGAACAGCACGGTAATTGAAAATTTTAGTAATTTATTCATTTTCCTTTATACTTTTAAACCTGAACCGATAATAAATACATAGACTGCTCTTATAACGAAAACGATACTTCTAAGTAAGAAGCTGCCTATTGCAAAAACTTCTAATCTACAGGAATTTCGGGAAACCGATTCGAATGTTTTTAACCATGTATATTAGAAAAGAGGTAATGGATATATGGAATTATTATTGGATAACCAAGCTCTAAATAAGTCGGAATTTTATCATGTTGTACAACCGATCGTTAATCTTGTGGAAAAAAGAATCCATGGGTTTGAGTTTTTGCTTCGATCAAAGCAAATCCAAAATCCTGAGAAATTATTTGGCATGGCTGAGGAAAATAACCAATTAAATGAACTGGACAAAATATCGGTCTATAAAATTTTTGAAAAGGTCGTAAATACTAAGGGAGCTTTAGACGAATACCAACTATTTATTAATGTTTACCCGTCAACAATGGTTGATCCGGATTTTTTAGAAAGCTTAAAAGGATTGGCAGCCGGATCAATGATTCATCCGAATTCCATCGTGTTTGAAATAAATGAAGCGGAGGAAATTTTGGATATCGAGTTTTTTAAAGAAACAGTTGTTAAACTGAAACAAATGGGATTCCTGATTTCGCTTGACGACATTGGTAAAGGTCAAGCAAATATGAAAAATCTAATTGAAATTGACCCGAATATCGCAAAATTGGACTTGTACTTTTCTGAAGATTTAGCTTTCTCCCCGAAAAAGCAAGATTTTATTTATTATTTTCATCAATTTTTAGGTCGTCATGCAAAAATCGTACTGGAAGGGTTGGAGAAGGAAGAAGATTTGCAAGCAGCTAAACAACTAGGCGTATCTTATGGTCAGGGTTACTATCTTGGAAAACCACAGCCATTGGAATTTTATGTAAATGGATTGAATGACGAATGAAAGAAATGAATGAAATATAATCTGAACGGTAGGTCAAAAGATTTTCAGATTGGAATATAGCCTTTTCCTGTATTATTATTGCGGTCCGCCTTAGTTTTTGACAGAAGAAGGCAATTTTCGCAAGTTACCCCCACCAGAAAGTGAAGCAGTAAACCTTATTTCCATTATAAAAAAGATAAAAACTGAAATAAATAAGTTGACATTGATAATGATTATCATTAAAATTGTAATTGATAATGATTATCATTTTTAATATGTTAGAATAAACATTTACTAGTTAGACAGTACATAAAAATCAGGAAAGTGAACAGCGCCTATGAAGAAGAGATACCTACTCCTAGTACTGATTATCCTTTCACTTATATCCCTCTTTATCGGGGTATCAGATATTTCAGTGATGGATATCTTTCATTTAACAGATAAACAATGGCAAATATTAGTAGTCAGTAGAATTCCAAGGCTAATCAGTATTATTGTCTCGGGGGCATCGCTGAGTATTGCCGGGCTGATTATGCAAAGCTTAAGTCGAAATAAATTCGTCTCACCAACAACAGCGGGTACGATGGATTTTGCCCGACTGGGAATTCTCGTTGCTATGATTGTTTTTGCCGGTGCCGGTTCACTTAGCAAAATGTTTGTTGCTTTTGTATTCGCTTTAGCAGGGACCTTCCTGTTTATGAAAATCTTAGAAAGAATTAAATTTAAGGATGCGATATTTATCCCGCTTGTCGGGTTAATGCTAGGAAATATTGTCAGTTCAATTGCAACATTTTTTGCCTATCAAAATGATTTAATTCAAAATATCTCATCATGGTTAATTGGTGATTTTTCCATCATTTTAAAAGGAAATTATGAATTAATTTTTATTAGTGTGCCACTCTTGTTTATTGCGTATCTTTATGCCAACAAATTTACAATTGCCGGAATGGGGGAGGATTTTTCAAAAGGTCTTGGTTTAAACTACCGTCAAGTAGTTAATCTCGGTTTAATCATCGTTGCTCTTATTACATCATCGGTTGTCTTAACCGTTGGGGTAATCCCATTTTTGGGCCTTATTATTCCAAATGTTGTTTCGATTTATCAAGGCGATCATTTGAAGAATAGTTTAGCCCCAACAGCAATTCTTGGTGCCATTTTTGTTCTGTTTTGCGATATTCTCGGTCGAGTGATTATTTATCCGTATGAAATTCCAATCAATTTGACAGTAGGTGTTATTGGCAGTGCAATTTTTATTTACTTATTATTGAGGAGACAGGCACAATGAACTACAAAACGAAAACTTGGCTTTTGGCTGCCCTATCTGTCATATTCATATGTCTCTTTTTATTTACTGATATAACCGGGAATTGGGAATATATATTAGAAAGAAGAACGTATAAAGTCGCTGCCATCATATTAACCGGGGTTTCCATTGCACTTGCAACCGTTGTATTTCAAACGATTACGCAAAACAGGATTCTCACACCAAGCATTTTAGGTTTAGATTCTCTATACATGTTAATTAATACGTTTATTATCTTTGTCTTTGGTTCAACCACATTAACATCAACCGATAAAAATATTCAGTTTATCGTTATTGTTGCCATTATGATTTTATTTTCCGGGTTGCTTTACAAGCTGTTATTTAAACGGAATGAACAAAATATATACTTTCTTTTATTAATCGGATTTATTATCGGTACATTCTTTGATAGCTTTTCGTCATTCATGCAAGTGCTAATTGATCCAAACGAGTTTCAAATCGTACAAGATCGAATGTTTGCATCATTTAACAATATAAATACGGATGTGTTATTATTAGCTACTGTTCTTATCATACTAACACTGCTCTTGTTTTTAAGATTCTTTAAATACTTAGATGTGCTTGCACTCGGGCGCGATCATGCCATTAATTTAGGAGTCGATTTCGATTATGTTGTAAAAAGATTGCTTGTCATTGTTGCCATACTCATTTCGATTTCAACAGCACTGGTCGGACCGATTACATTTCTGGGACTCCTAGTTTCAAATCTTGCCTATGAATTTTTAAAAACCTATCGACATTTCTATCTGTTGCTCGGTGCCAGCCTAATCAGTGTGGTTGCATTAGTTGGCGGACAATTAGTCGTTGAAAGGATTTTCACCTTCTCGACAACCTTAAGTGTCATTATCAATTTCATTGGCGGTGTTTATTTCATATACCTCTTGTTAAAGGAGAATCGATCATGGTAGATATTAAACAGGTAACAAAAAGATATGGTAAGAAAGAAGTTATTAAAGATGTGTCTGTCAATATCGAAAAAGGGAAGATTACCTCATTTATCGGTCCGAACGGTGCCGGGAAAAGTACACTTCTTTCCATGGTCAGCCGACTCATTTTAAAAGATGAAGGGGAAATTCTCATTGACGGGGCCGATATTACAAAAAAGAAAAGCGGGGATTTGGCGAAAAAAATTTCCATATTAAAACAATCAAACAATGTAAATTTACGTTTAACTGTACGGGAACTTGTATCTTTTGGCCGATTTCCTTACTCTCAAGGAAAATTGTCAAAAGAAGATTGGGCATATGTTGACGAAGCGATTGAATATATGGAATTACAGGAAATTGAGGATCACTATCTCGATGAACTGAGTGGCGGTCAAAAACAAAGAGCGTATATTGCTATGGTTATTGCTCAAGACACCGAATATATTTTGCTCGATGAACCGCTGAACAATCTGGATATGAAGCATTCGGTACAAATAATGAAAACATTAAGGAGATTAGTAGACGAGTTGGGTAAAACTGTCCTCCTTGTTATTCACGATATTAATTTTGCTTCCGTCTATTCGGATTATATTGTCGCTTTAAAAAATGGTCAAATTATTAAACAAGGAACGACCGACGAAATCATTAATCGTCAAGTATTACGCGATATTTATGATATGGATATGCATGTCCAAAATATCCAAAATTGCCGGTTCTGCTTTTACTTTTCATAGATTTTTCGTGATTAAAAAAATAAAAAAAGAATAAGTGTCAGTATGGGTAGGGTGCGCGCAAAGGATATTGACACTTATTCAGCAAGAAAAAATATAAACTGATAATTATATTCTACCATGAATGAAAGACAATTTGTCTAGAAAAATGCTTTATCAAAAATATGAATCGAAACTTACTTATAACAAGGGGTGTTTGCTAATGAAAAAATATTTGTTTTCACTACTTTTATTAATCATAACGTTTGGCTTGGTTGCTTGTGGGGGTACAGGAAGTTCCGATAAATCCAGTGGGAATTCATCCGATAAGGAAGCAGGGAAAAAGAATGAGACCGTAATGATTAAACACGCTCTCGGTGAAACAGAAGTAAAGAAAAATCCCAAAAAAATCGTTGTATTCGACTTCGGTATGCTTGATACATTGGACAAAATGGGAATTGAAGTAATCGGTGTTCCTCAATCCGGGAAAATCCCGCCGTACTTGGAAAAATATGCAGATTCCAAATATGAAAATGTCGGGAGCCTTGTTGAACCTGATTTTGAAAAGATTGCGGAAATCGGACCTGATTTAATTATTACTTCCGGACGGCAAGCCGAACAATATGATGAGTTCAAAAAAATTGCACCGACGATTAATATTCAATTGGATGCAAAAAATTATGTAGACTCATTTAAAGAAAACGTTCAAATCATCGCACAAATCTTTGATAAAGAAGATTTTGTGAAAGATGAATTGGCAAAAATCGATGACCAAATTGCCAAAGTAAATAAGGAAGTCACGGCATTAAATAAAAATGCTTTAATTGTGCTGGTTAATGAAGGAAAGGTCAGTGCCTTTGGTCCAGGTTCTCGTTTCGGACTTATTCACGATGTTCTCGGTTTTACACCGGCAGACCCAAATATACAAGTGGATGTTCATGGTCAAGGTATTTCCTTTGAATATATTGTGGAGAAAAATCCCGATTACTTATTTGTCATTGACCGGACGGCCGTTGTTGGCGGAGAATCTTCCGCTAAAGAAGTTATAGAGAATGATCTTGTGAAAAATACGACTGCATATAAAGATGGACATATTGTCTACTTGGATCCAAACTATTGGTATTTGTCCGGTGGCGGATTAGTGTCCGTATCTGAAATGATTTCCGAAATTGAAGATAGTATAAAATAATGAAAGAAAATTTTTAAAGATTCGTGCGCTTAGTTATTTATAACTAGGCGTTTTTTTTTGAGGTGTCTAGAAATATCCGGCAAATATAGTTTGTTAAAAATACCCATAAAGGTAGCCGCATAAACTTCCTTGTGAGCTTATACTAATACTTAAGTCCAAAGATTTCCCGTAACAAATGAATTCATATCCTTGCTGGAATTTTTTACTTTTGATAACGTAATAAAAGAAAGTTAGCGACAAAGAATTTTTTATAAATGGGGTAGTTTGATGAAAAAAATATACAGTAACATCATTGAATATCGTGGTACACATTATGATTTTGGATTTTTGCAAGGAGAATTGTTGCGAGATTCACTGCTCGTGAAAAATCGTGAAAAACAGTGGAAAGTACGAAGACCTCGTTTTACTGTACCGGAAGAAGAAGTGAAACGAGCCATTACAAGTGTTGCGCCGAAAATTTGGGAAGAAATGATCGGTTTACAGGATGCACTTAAATGGCCGATGGAACGAGTCTTACGGGAGTTTGGCGGATATCGGGTGGAATATGTAAAATCCGGGTGTTCCATTGTTACCGGTGATAATTATTTAATTCGTAATTACGATTATCATCCAAAAACTTATGATGGGCGTTATACACTATTTCAGCCGACAGATGGCGGTTATGCCGTTGCCGGTCCGAGTCAAAGAATAACCGGAAGAATGGACGGAATCAATGAAAAGGGTCTGGCGATGGGGTATAATTTTATGAATCGAAAAAATCCGGGTGATGGGTTTGTTTGTAATATGATTGGACGTTTCATCCTAGAAACTTGTGCAAATGTTGACGAGGCCGTCTCGCTTTTAAAAGAAATACCACACTGCCATTCATTCAGTTATATTGTCCATGATAAAAGCGGCATTACGAAAATAATTGAAACATCGCCACGAAAAGTAGTCGTGCGGGAAGGAAATGTCTGCACCAATCATTTTGAAATCATGGCAGAGGAAAATCGTCATTATTTGGTTGATTCAAAAAGGAGATTAGAAATTATTGAAAAGGAAAGACCAAGTTTAAGGGATGGCAAGGCAGCCTTTCGCTTATTAAACGACACAAATCGAGGTGTGTTTTCCAAATTATACGGCAGCTGGGCGGGAACGATTCATACATCTGCCTATTTCCCGGGTAAATTAATGGCATGGTTTGCATTAGGTGGTGACCAAGAACCGGTCGAGATTGATTTTGCATGTTGGCTGAAAGGGGAAAATCTCGAAACCCACCGCATTTATGGGGAAGTAGATACCGAAATTCCATTCGTTCATTTAGATGAAGGGGCCGATTGGTTCAACTAAGCATTAGTGGGGATAAAGAGGCCCATTCTTGAAAATTTCACTTTATCCCGCGCAAACGGTCACTAAATCTTTTTTCTGGGGCTTAAGAAAGATAAGTGCCCGATTAGTTCAACTAAAACAATCAGTAGGGATGAAGAAATCCCCCTTGATGGAAGTTTTTTTACGTTTATGTGGAAAAATAGGATAAAATAGAATTTGGATATATTTTCAATTTGAAAGGAGATTTCTCATGACAAACACAAAATGGACCGGATTTGTCGGAACATATACAAAAGGGGAAAGTGAAGGAGTTTATTCTTTTGTTCTAGATACAGATAAGGAAAAAATTATGAATGTTCAACTCGTTGCCAATTTGGAAAATCCGACATATTTGGCTATATGTAAGGATAATAAAAATTTATATGCCGTGGCTAAGGAAGGGGAACAGGGAGGAGTTGTCGGATTTCGAATCGACGAAAATACCCACAAACTTGTTGAATTGAATAAAGGGTTTACTGCAGGGTCCTCACCTTGTTATGTTGCAACAAATTCAGACGGTTCTTTACTTACAGCAGCATACTACCACCGAGGTACCGTTGAATTATATACATTGAATGAGGACGGTTCTTTGAATGAATTGAAATCCACTGTTGCCCATGAAGGGAAGGGGCCGAATCCGGAGCGGCAGGAAAAACCGCATACCCATTATGCTGACTTTACACCGGATGAAAAATATGTAGTGGCTGTTGATCTTGGTATAGATCAGCTAATTACTTATGAAATCGTTCAAAATGAATTAGTAAAGAAACAAACATTATCGCTTCATCCCGGTTGCGGTCCGCGTCATTTAACTTTCCATCCTAATGGTCGCTATGCCTATTTAATGACTGAAATTAGTTCAGAAGTTATAGTGTTGGAATATCATCATGAGGATGGCAGCTTTAAAGAAATTCAATACATATCCACCATTCCGGAAGATTTTCAGGAAAATAATCAAGGCAGTGCGATTCATATAACTTCTGATGGGAAATTTGTATATGTTAGCAATCGCGGACATAACAGTATTGCTATTTTTCAAGTAGATGGTGATACAGGGATGCTTTCTTTGGTTGATTTTGTCTCTTCAGAAGGGGATTGGCCGCGGGATTTTATTCTCGACCCAAGTGAAAATTATCTTGTCGGATCTAATCAAGAAAGCAATAATTTGGTTCTTTACAAGCGAGATAAAAATTCAGGTAAGCTTACCCTACTACAAAAGGATGTAAAAGTCGGCCATCCGGTTTGTGTTAAATTCATGAAATAAATTTTAAGTGGATAATTATCATAATATAAGAAAAACCAGGCTATTTTACCTGGTTTTTCTTTCAACATGAAATATGAATCAATTAATGGACACCTTTCATGAATTTTTCGATTTTTGGTGATAAGAGGAATAAAGTTATACTTAGTAGTATCGCAATAACCCCGATAGTTCCGAAGTAAACCATTTCTGTTTCCGGTTTATAAAATTTTACGATTTGTGCATTAATTGCTTGTGCTGCCGCATTGGATAAAAACCAAAGACTCATTGTTTGTGCTGAGAACGCTTTTGGTGCTAATTTTGTTGTTGCAGAAAGTCCGACCGGAGATAAGCACAATTCACCTAACACACAAACAAAATAACTTAGAACAAGCCAGAGTGGATTCACTAAAGAATCGGTTCCGCCCAGATAAGCAGGTAATAAGATAATAATAAACGATAAACCGGCAAAAAGAATCCCAAGGGAAAACTTTTTCGGTATAGATGGTTCCCGATTACCGAGTTTAATCCATAACCAAGCAAATACCGGTGCCAAAGTTATGATAAATAATGGATTTAATGATTGGAACCAGGCCGGTGAAAGGTCAAATCCGGCAAAATGTAATTGTGTTCTTTCGTCGGCATAGTTGGCTAAAATCGTTGAACCTTGTTCCTGAATAGCCCAGAACATAACGGAAGCAATAAATAGCGGGATATATGCCAAAAGTCGTGAACGTTCAACATCTGTTGTTTTCGGACTGCGATACATAGCAATAAAATATCCGGCAGGAATTAAAATGCCAAGGATACCGACTAATGTAATAAAGCGTTTAAAGTCCATATAGCCGATTTTTATAGTGAAGATAAATATAAGGGCAAGGATGATTGTGCCAATACCAATCCAAGTAAAGATTTTTTTCTTATCTTCAGACGGAAGCGGATTGGCCACATAAGCACCGGCTTGTCCAAGATTTTTCTTCTTCGTAACGACAAAAAGAATTAATCCGATAAACATACCAATTGCAGCAATCGAAAAGCCGAGATGGAAATTATGTTTCATGCCGACTTCCCCGACAATTAACGGTGAAAGAAAACCGCCCAAATTAATCCCCATGTAAAAGATACTAAACCCGGAGTCACGGCGACGATCTTCCGGTGAGTAAATATCTCCAACTACAGAAGAGACATTTGGTTTTAAAAGACCTGTACCTAAAATAATGAGGACCATTGAAACTAAAAAGAAAGCAAAGTTTCCCGGAATAGCTAATGCGATATGCCCGAACATAATGAGTACACCGCCGTAAAAGACGGATTTAGAAGTTCCAAGCAAGCGGTCGGCAACCCATCCGCCAATAATACCTGACATATACACTAAAGATCCGTATATACTCATAATCGACAAGGCCGTACTTTTATCAAGACCCAGTCCGCCTTTCGATACTTCATAGTACATATAGAAAACAAGAATGGCTCTCATTCCATAGTAGGAAAAGCGTTCCCAAAATTCTGTAAAAAACAATGTAAATAGGCCTTTTGGATGTCCTAAAAATCCCTTTTGAGGAATTGTTTTCCAAATATTCTGTCTATCTATGGATGACATAAAAAACCACTACCTCCTTTAATATTTAATATATTAGTACAAAATGCTTGCTATTGTCAATTAAACAAGGTATAATTGTTATTTTACAATTTTAATAATTTTATAATTTTAATGGCTTTTTATTAAGGAAGTAGTGATTTCTGAATAAAATACCCATTGACGTAATCGAAAATTATAGGATTTTATCAGACTTATCCAAACACAAATTTAATCTTTTTCTCTTGCTCGTCCCATGCCAACTTCGCATTGAATTCTTTATCCTTGCTTTTGAAGCCTTGAATTTGGTCTGTAACTCCATCGGTCAAAAGCTTTTTCAATTGTGCCTGTGTAATGGTTTTTCCAAGAATTTTTTTTGAGATCGTGAAGGAACAACCGGTCTTTTGATAATTGCTGCAACCGTAGAAGGTACCTTTATCTATAACATTTCCGTCGCAAAATTTGCAGTTGCCGAGTTTTCTGGGTGCGGATTTCTTAAATTGACGGGGGACAAAGTTTTCAGTCACCTCACGATCAAACGACCATTCGACCGCTTGCTTTGTTGTCTCCGTCACTAAATGGGTAATCATCTTATTCGTCATATCGATAAATTGTTTTGCATTTGCTTTTCCCTCAGCAATTTCCTTCAGCCGTTGTTCCCATTTTGCCGTCATTTCCGGTGAAGCAAGCAATTCTTTCCCGATTGCGTGTATCAAAATTTTTGCCTTTGCTGTTGCATATACTAAATTTTTCTTGATTTCGATGTATTTGCGTGATTTCAACATTGTTATAATCCCGGCTCGAGTCGCTTCTGTTCCAAGGCCTTCTGTTTCGTCCAACACCTTTTCCAATTCTTTGTCTTCTATATGCTTTCCGGCAGTTTTCATCAATGTAATTAACTGTCCTTCTGTATACCGTTTTGGTGGCTGGGTTTTACTTTCCTTCACGTTGACCTTTTTGACAATGCCGGTTTCGCCTTTTTCAAGTAAAGGTAATTCCGGTTCACCATCTTTTTCATTCGCAGGAATAACTTTACGCCAACCTTCAGCAAGTTGAACTTTTCCTTTTGATAAAAATGTTGCCCGTCCACCAACAAGGGTCGTAACTGTCGTATATTCGTAAACAGATTTTTCATAATGCGCGGCCAATAAGCTTTTAATGATCAAATCATAAATTTTTTGCTCGTCGGCACTTAATTTTTCAGGATCCTTCACTTGTTCGGTCGGGATAATTGCATAGTGATCGGTTACCTTTTTCTCATTTACATATCGTTTATTGTTGCGGATGGACGAAATCGGTAAAGGGAAAAATTCGGCATACTTTTCTATCCGGGAAATCTTATGTAAGATATCCGGAAACATGTCCGCCTCACCCGGTGTCACGTAGCGGGAATCGGAACGCGGATAGGAAACGATTCCTTTTTGGTATAAACCTTGCAAGATATCGAGTGTTTTTTTCGGCGGGAATTTATATAAGCGATTTGTCTCCGCTTGTAACGCCGACAAATTATAAAGCATCGGTGGATGGTATTCTTTTTTCTCCCGCTTTACATCAGTAATTTCAGCCGGCTTGCCGTTACAAAATTGAGCAATTTTTGCGGCCATGTCAGCTTTCTTAATCCGGGAATCCCCATCCACTTCCCATTTGCCTTTATATTTTTTCCCATTTATGAAAAATTCACCAATGACTTCCCAAAAAGGTTCCGATACAAATTGTTCGATTTCGAGCTCGCGTTTCACAATGAGTGCAAGGGTTGGCGTCTGCACACGGCCGACCGAAAACACGTCGGAAAACCCTTTTTCCTTTAAAAGAATACTGTACAGTCGGGATGCATTCATGCCAACAATCCAGTCACTACATGCACGGGTATAGGCTTCAAAATATAAATTTTTCGTCTCGGTTTCATCCCGAAGATTCCGAAAACCTTCTTTAATGGCCTTAGGGGTCAAGGAAGAGATCCAAAGCCGTTTCATTGGCTGTTTGGCTTTCGTCAAACGGAGAATATTACGGATGATCAGTTCTCCTTCTCGTCCGGCGTCACCTGCATGAATAATTTCGGTTATCCTGGGGTCGTTTATAAATTTTTTTATGACCGAAAATTGTTTTGCCTTATCTTTACTGACTTGATAATGGAATTGAGACGGAATCATCGGTAAGATAGCCAAGGACCATTTTTTCCATTCGGGGTTATATTTTTCCGGCGGGACAAGTTCACATAAGTGACCAATGGCCCATGTCATGAAAGCGCCATCTGGAAAAATCTCATTCGGTAAAATTTCAATGTATCCTTGTGCTTTTTTATTTTTAAATACGGAGGCGAGTGTCCGTGCTTGATCCGGTTTTTCAGCAATAATCAGCTGCATTTAAGAGAGAAACCTCCCTTTCGTTGTTAAACATGATTTGTTCCTAGATTTCATTATAAAAGTTAAGGTCAAAAAAACAAGATATAACTAAAAAATAAACTAAATCTAATGAATGAATTCCCCCTGTACAGTAATCGCCATATTGGAAAAAATGATAAAGAGGGGTAAAATAACATTAAATTGGAAATGGGGGATGATAATGTCCAAATCACTACAAGGAACGACTACATTACATAATGGTGTGAAAATGCCGTATTTTGGTTTAGGTGTTTATAAGGTTAAGGATGGCAAAGAAGTTATTAACACAGTTAAGACGGCTCTGGAAGTCGGCTATCGGGCCATTGATACAGCTGCCCTTTATGATAATGAAGAAGGAGTCGGCCAAGCAATTAAAGAAAGCGGCATCCCACGGGAAGAACTATTTATTACAACAAAGGTTTGGAATACCGATCAAGGTTACGACAAAACGCTAAAAGCCTTTGAAATCAGTATGAAAAAACTTGGACTTGATTATCTTGATCTGTACTTGATTCATTGGCCGGGGAAAGATAAATATGTGGATACATGGCGGGCACTTGAGAAATTGTATAAAGATGGAAGGGTTCGAGCCATCGGAGTCAGTAATTTTAAAATTCACCATTTGCAAACATTGATGGAACAGTCTGAGGAAAAACCGGTGATCAATCAAGTCGAACTTCACCCGTATTTATCTCAAAAAGACCTTCTTTCCTTTTGTAAAAAACAGCAAATTGCCGTTGAAGCATGGGGTCCGCTTGGCAGAGGCCGGTTGCTGAATGATCCGACGCTCATAGAAATCGGGCAAAAGTACGGAAAAACAGCTGCGCAAGTGACATTACGGTGGCATTTGCAAAATGATGTAATCGTAATTCCAAAATCCGTTACACCGTCAAGAATTAAGGAAAATGCGGATATATTTGATTTCGAATTAACTGCGGAAGATATGGAGAGAATTGATGCCTTGAATAAAAACGAACGGACCGGAAAAGATCCGGATCAATTTCTGTTTTAATGTGAATGGAAAAGGATAGTGCCAATACTATCCTTTTTTACTGGATAAATTTGAAGGGCTGAATTTTGCTGAACTTTTCACATCCTTGTAGAGAACAATGTTAGATAAAATTTTTGCCACTACCTACTAATATGAAAATTCTACCAGGTTAAAAGCCGCCCGTCAAAATGATCAGTCTCTACTACTTATATACCGCCACTTCCTGTTAACTCCGGAAAATCGTCCAAATAAGGTGCTTCTATATCTATTTTTTCCATCGTCAAAGGATGAATAACCGATATATATTTTGCATGTAAGGCTTGACGATAAAATAGAGGCTTTCCCCCATATAAAACGTCACCAACAAGCGGATGACCAATAGATGAAAGGTGAACCCGAATTTGGTGGGTACGACCTGTATCAAGGTGACAAACGATTTGACTCAAATTTTTTACTGCATCGAAACTAATCACTTCATAATGGGTGACAGCCGGTTGACCCGTGTTTGAAATGCGTCTTCTGGTCGGATGATGGCGGTCACGACCAATTGGCGCATTAATCGTACCTTTTTTCTTTTGCAATTTTCCATGAACAATCGCTATGTATGTACGTTTTATTTTGCGTTCTTTCAATTGTTTATCAAGGATGCCGCCGATAAAGGATGATTTTGCAAATAAAACGGCACCACTTGTATCTTTATCAAGCCGGTGGATATGTTGTACTTTGGCAGGTTCATTCTTTACCGCTAAATAATGGACAATCCGATTTGCCAAAGTATCCGTGTCAGCAGAAGTGTTTGGATGTGTTGCCAGTTGTGCCGGTTTATTGGCAATCAACAAAAAATCATCTTCAAACAATATTTGCACAGATTGAGGTGAAGGTTTGTTGCCGTAGTCTGCTTCAAAAAATATATTTTCAAAAATAAGCTGATCACCCGCTCTTAATTTGTTGGCAAATGGAACGGAAAGACCGTTTTGTTTCACCATCTTGTCCATTCTCATTTGGTGAATGCGTTTTTTGGCCAACTGCCATTTATTTTTCAATAAATCATCAATGGAAATCCCATCCCATTCTGCAGGAACTACTACATGCAGGTGGTTGTCCAATTTCTCTACTTTGATCATGTGATCACCCATTCTTTTTAAAGTTCTCCAAAACTAACTGTTTTTCACTGGTTAACCTGAAATTTCCACAGACAAATGATTTGTTCATGAGTATAATTATTGTTATCTTATACACATAGGGAAATTATTTTATCGAGTAAATCCGGAACAGTATTTTACATTATTCTAGAAAATTGTCCAAAAGGTGGGTTTGATCTTGAAGATTGTATATGCTTCCACCCCGGAGCAAGAGAAAAAAATAAATCATTTAGTTGAATATTTCTACTCAAATATCTTACCGAAATATTTTACGGATAAACAAATAAATGAATTCATCAAAATGAACTTTTTAAATGTTAACGATTTTGATAATCAGTCTGACACGTTAAAAGAAGCTTATCAAATTATAGCGTGCTTGGAAACAATTTGTTTTCTTATTGAGTCGGAAAGTCTTGAAAAAGAAAAATACCAAAAAATGTTTAATAAAAACGCACAAATTTTAAACAATCTTGGTTTTTCATTCCCTTTTTCTTATAAAAATTTTTTAGAAACTAAAAATGTTTCAATGGAAATGGGCAGTATCCATGTGAAAGCTGCCAATCATTGGCTCGTATAATTAGGTGATTGCATAATGAAACGTCTGGTGATTACAGGTTACAAACCGCATGAATTAGGAATTTTTCATTCGAATCATCCGGGAATCCCTTATATTAAAAAAGCGATCAAAAAGCAGCTTATCCCTTTGTTGGAAGAAGGTCTTGAATGGGTTTTGTTGAGTGGCCAATTAGGCGTTGAAACATGGGCGGCGGAAGTAATTATGGACTTGCAATGTGAGTATCCAAAGCTAAAATATGCCGTAATTACCCCATTTCTTGATCAGGAAAAAAACTGGAAAGAGGAAAAACAAGAGAAATATGAGGAGATTTTATTGAACGCTGATTTTCATTCGACGGTTACGAAAAAACCGTATGAAGGACCTTGGCAGTTCGTTGCGAAAAACAAATTTTTTATCCGAAATTCGGATGGTCTTTTACTTGTTTATGACGATGAAAAAGTCGGCTCCCCACAATACATATTGAAAATGGCGAAAATTTATGCCGAGACTCATGACTATCAATTACTTGTCATCAATTCCGATGATTTGCAAGCATTAATTGATGAAGAAATGTATAACGGTTAGTTGTATGCCTTAAAAAATAGTTTAATGCATTGACGGTGAATCAGTAAAAGCGGAAACCGGCCGGGTATGGTTTCCGCTCTTTCATCCGGAAAAACAAAAACTATTTCAAAACATTTTCCTCAAACCAGTCTTGGAACTCGTCCTTTTTCTTTTCTCCATGAATCCGAGCCACTTCTTTTCCATTTTCAAAATGAATAATTGTCGGTGTGCCCTCAATTTTATAATCATCCCAACCTTGTTCATATTGCAAGACATCATATATTTGCAAATCAATGTTCAAATCTTCGGCGAGCGGAACGACAATTGGCGTTGTTTTTTGACAATGGATACATTCCGGGCTATAAAAATACACAGTGGCCGTACCGTCATTTTTCAATTCATCCTGCAGTTCATCCGGTGTTACAGAATTTTTATAGTAGTCCTGTGCATCGTTCTCCTGGGCATTATTTAAATAGGCAATCGCTGCAAAAAGAACAACGATAATTCCTAAAAAAATCAATACTTTTTTCATTTATTTCCCTCCTTCAAGCCTTTCCTGATCGTAAAACTAATCATAAAGATCATTATAAATGCAGTTAACGCTAAAAACGGAATAGTAATAAAACCAAACCAATTGATGTACTGTGCTGTACAGGGGACTCTTCCACAAAATAATGGCCCATCTCCGGCGAAAGATAATTTTTGTAAACAATAATGATAAAGGGATATCGATCCGCCGACCGCAGATAAAATCATGGCATAAAAGCTCATGTTCCAATCTTTTTTCACATAGGCAACCCCAAGCAAAATCGTCATCGGATACATAAAAATACGTTGGAGCCAGCATAAGTCACAAGGCTCATAATGTTTAACTTCAGAAAAATATAAACTGCCAAAAGTCGCAATAATCGAAACAGCCCAGCTACTAAAAAATAACCAGTCAGTTTTTTTCTCTGCCAACTATTTCCCCACCTTTTTCCAAGTACCATCTTTCATATTTCAGAAATAAAAGGTCAAACTTAAAATAATTGTACCATATGTTTCATTTTTCATGTTCTTTAAATACTTGGATAAATGGACTTGTTTTTTATAAAAAAGGGAAATTTTGCTCCATTGATTTTCCAGAGAATAGTTAAAAAATAAAAAGGCCTGTTTATGGAGTGAAACGTGAAAATACCAACGTGTTTCTCACCATAAACAGTCCGGAATTTTGTTTCTTTCGCTTTTTTCACCAGTCAAACCGAGTAAAGAACATCTTGTTGCATGATGGTTGCTTTATCATTCGCATAAGCGGCATATTGCAATAAAGCATATAACTGTTTTTCCACAATTGTATCATTTTTTTGATAGTAATAAGCATGTAAAAAATGTTCAATTCGTTTTGATAAAAAATCATCCTTTGTGCGGACCATGAGTATTAGCAAATTATCCCACTGGGAACGGTATGTGTAATACAATGCGCGATCATAATCTGCTTTGTTCATGTATTGACCTCCTTTTTTCAGGAGTTAATGATATTGTATGCGGAAATAAGATATTTTTGTAAAGTAAATCTTAACAAAACGATATTTCTGGGGACGTATTTTTTTACCAGTATATTCGCAGGTTAACAAAACGAAACAAGTGAAAAATAAAAAATGAACGCAGGAAAAACGAATTAGCTGGATGTGGAAGCAAATGAGAGTGGTTGTTAAATACGGATTCATTTTTATTTTCTTTTTCTTATTCATGCCTGACCAAGGTCGTGCTTATATTGTTGATGCAGTAGATGGTTATACGATAGAACAATTAGAGGCGGATCTAAAAGGTATTACTAAACAATATAGAAATAATTTAACCATAAAACAAATAGGAACGAGTCATTTTCACCAGCCAATTTGGGCAATAAAACTTGGTAAAGGGGAAGAATCAATTTTACTTATTGGGGCACATCATGGCCGGGAATGGATCAGCTCTAATTTGCTTATGGTGATGTTGGAAAGATACGCTGATGCCTATCAACATAAGAAAAAAATCGGGAATTTTGATTCGAACATATTTGATAAAGTTTCCATTTGGTTTGTTCCAATGTTAAATCCGGACGGGGTAGATATTCAACAAGGGAAACTTCCGGTGCAGAACAAGCGAGATTTTATCTTCATGAATGACGGTAGTCTTAATTTTAAAAGATGGAAAGCAAATGGCATCGGAATTGATTTAAATCGGCAATATCCGTCCGGCTGGCAAGACGTTCCTGGCAGCCCTTTTCCGTCTTATAAAGGTTATAAAGGAAAGCGACCGTTTGAGGCAAAAGAAGTACAAGCAGTCGTTCGTTTTATAGAAGAAATAAATCCGATGTCCGCAATTGCTTACCATTCATCCGGGCAAGAAATTTTTTGGCAATACGGTGCCCGGCAAAATATCGTTAGGGATTATTTTTTGGCAACCAAATTAGCCGAATTAACCGGTTATTCTTTGTCGATCCCGCCTGAAGAAGCCAATGGAGGGGGATTTACCGATTGGTTTATTGAAGAATACGGGAAGCCGGCATTTACTCTCGAATTGACCGATTTTCATCAAGAATCCAACCCGCCCATAAGGAAACTTTGGGAGGAATGGCGACGAAACAGACTGGTTGGCATTTATCTGGCAAGCGAAATGGCCAATTGGAGATAGAAAGAAGCAAAAGAAAGCTGTCACTCATGAAACGACAATCAGTGGGGAATTGGGATCGCCGCACTGATTGTTTGAGAGTGAAAAATTACTGGAATCTTTCTAACTTTGTAAAGAAGTCAACAACAAATTGGTGAAAAATTTTTTCCGATGGTGCCAGTTCACGTGTTTTCGGCGTTATAATGCCTACCGTTCTTTTAACTTCAGGAAAGGAAATCGCAATTTTTTTCGTCATTCTTGGAATATTGCTAATCAATGTATTTTCCGGTAAAATGCTGACACCGATCCCGGCTGAAACCAAGCCCTTAATAGCATCGATATCTTCACCCTCAGAGGTTATTCGCGGAAAGAAGCCGGCACTTTTACAAGCATCGATGGCAATTTTTCGTAAAATATAACCTTCCGAAAACAAAACAAAATCTTCTTCTTTCAGTTCACTTAATTGAATATGGTCCCTGTCAGATAACGGGTGAAGCAAAGGAACTAAGGCAGAGAATTTTTCCGAGAATAAAATATCCACTCTAATATCTGAATCTTCAGGGGGTGTCGGACCCAAGAACGAAATATTAATATCACCACTTTTAACCGCTTTACTTAAATAAGCATATGAACCTTGTCTCAAGTGAAAACTGACTGTCGGATGAATTACTTTAAAATTCGAAATAATCGTTGGTAATAAATGGTTAACAAAACTTGAAGGATAACCGATTTTCACCGTGCCGTATTCCGGATCTAAGTATTGATCGACTTTTTCTTTTGCATAATCGATTGCTTGCAATGCCTTTTTAACATGAACTAAAAATGTTTTTCCAATATCAGTTAATTTTAAATTTCTTCCTACTCGTTCAAACAACATAACCCCTAATTCATCTTCCAGTTTAGCGATTTGTAAACTGATGGCCGATTGAGCAACATGGAGATGGTCGGCTGCTTCTGTCATATGTTCCCGCTCGGCTACTTCAACAAAATACCGTAATTGTCGTAATTCCAAATGTTTCCCCTCCTAATCATTTACTAATCGTTTTTTGAGATAGTTTCTATCTTAATAATATATTGTTTGTATCAATTTGAAAATATATAATTAGTACTACAACGAAAATTCAGAAAGGGACTAAACGGAAACGAGGGGAATCATATGACTTTTCACCAATTACCTCAATCTCAAGGACTGTATCACCCAAGTTTTGAACATGATGCCTGCGGGATTGGTTTGTATGCACATATAAAAGGAAAATCTACCCATGATATTGTAAAAAAAGGAATTGAAATGCTTACTAGTTTAGATCACCGGGGAGGGAAAGCGGCAGACGGAATGACCGGTGATGGAGCAGGAATAATGGTGGACATCCCTGATCGTTTTTTTCGGAAAAATCTAAAAAACATTCAACTTCCTTCCAAAGGATATTACGGGGTTGGCATGCTCTTTTTAACCGAAAATGAACGTGAGGAAATTGAATATTATATTAATGAAACGATTCGGTTAGAAAAACAAATATTGTTGGGCTGGCGAACGGTGCCGATCAATCAAGAGCAAATTGGAGAAAAAGCCCGGCAATCCTGTCCGGTTGTCCGTCAAGTATTTATCGGATCACCTGGAGAAGTAAATCAACTCAATTTCGAACGAAAATTATATGTCATTCGAAAACAAGTGGAAAAATGGGCTAAAGAACACGGAAAAGAATTATATTTTTCGAGTTTGTCGAGTAGCACAATTGTTTATAAAGGTCTGTTAAATCCGGATCAATTAGATCGTTTTTATTTAGATTTGCAGGATGAAGATTTTGTCTCACGTTTCTCACTTGTCCACTCCCGTTACAGTACGAACACATTTCCAAGTTGGGAAAGAGCACATCCAAATCGTTATCTTTTGCATAATGGTGAAATTAATACATTAAGAGGCAATATTAATTGGATGAAAGCCCGCGAGAAACACCTGGCTGCATACGCTTTTGGTGCTGATGCGGAAAAAATTATGCCAGTCTTAGATGTAAACGGCAGTGATTCATCGATTTTAGATAATGCTTTTGAATTTTTTGTCCTATCCGGCATGCCGCTTGCTCAAGTAGCGATGATGCTTGTTCCGGAACCTTGGTCGGAAAACAAACATATTTCTGCGGAAAAACGTGCTTTCTATCAATACCAAAGTTTGCATATGGAGCCGTGGGATGGACCGGCAGCTATTATGTTTTCGAACGGTAAACAAATCGGAGCTGTTTTGGACCGAAACGGCTTAAGACCGGCGAGATATTATGTAACAAAAGATGATTACATTATTTTCGCTTCCGAGGTGGGCGTAATTGATGTCGAACCGGAAAAGATCTTATATAAAGAACGATTAAGTCCGGGAAAAATGTTACTGCTTGATTTGGAAGAAGGACGAATCATTTCAGATGAAGAAACCAAGTTGGAAGCCGCATTGGCATGGCCTTACCAGGAATGGCTGCAACAAGAGCTTGTTTTGCTGAACGATCAAGATGAGACTGAGGAAATTGTGGATCACATTCGATTACGGCAAAAAGCACTTGGCTATACGTATGAGGACATTCATAAGTACTTACTCCCGCTCGTTATAGACGGTAAAGAGCCGGTTGGTTCGATGGGAAATGATATGCCGCTTGCTGTTTTATCAGAGCGTCCGCAATCGTTATTCAATTACTTTAAACAATTATTTGCCCAAGTGACAAACCCGCCGATTGATTCGATTCGTGAAAAAATTGTCACATCAACGGTTACGTATTTAGGAGCGGAAGGGAATATATTAAAGCCGGGTCCGGAAAACTGCCGCCGCATCGAATTAAAAACACCGTTATTAACGGCGGGACAATTTAAACAATTAATAGAGAATCAAAAACCTGATTTTCAGCATACGATTTTATCAACCGTATTTACCGATGATTTAGAGACTGATTTAGAAAACTTGTTGCAAGAAGCGGAAAAGGCAGTGAACGAAGGGATAACCTTACTGATTTTATCCGATGAAAAAATGGACAAAGCGCATGTCCCAATGCCGCCTCTATTAGTCATCAGCGCGCTCCATCATCGGTTAATTGAGAAGGGGTTACGAACAAAGGCAAGTATCATCGTTGCATCCGGAGAAGTAAGAGAAGTTCATCATTTTGCTTCATGTATCGGGTTTGGCGCTGATGCCATTTATCCTTATCTTGTTTATGCGACATACCAAAAAGCAATTCAAGATGGTGACCTTGATTTTTCTTATACCAAGGCGGTGCAGAATTACGTAAAAGCGATTACCGACGGAATTGTAAAAGTCATGGCGAAAATGGGGATTTCAACAATTCAAAGCTATCGCGGCGCCCAAATTTTTGAAGCCCTCGGGATTTCCAATGAAGTGATTGACCGATATTTTCATGGAACGGTTTCACAAATTGGCGGGATTCATTTGGATACAATTGCTAAAGAGGCGATTCTTCGTCATGAAGCCGCCTACAGCCACCCGATGGATTCTCTGCTTGAATCCGGAAGTGACTTTCAATACCGTGTTGATGGGGAACAACATGCATTCAATCCGCTGACCATTCATACATTACAGTGGGCGGTAAGGAAAGGGGATTATCAATTATTCAAAAAGTATACAAAACTTGCGAATGATGAACGAATTCACTTTTTGCGGAATCTGTTTACTTTTAAAAAACGTTTGCACCCTGTACCGATTGAAGAGGTTGAACCGGTGGAAAGTATTGTAAAGCGTTTCAAAACCGGCGCGATGTCCTTTGGCTCAATCAGTAAAGAAGCTCATGAAACACTTGCGATTGCGATGAACCGCTTAGGAGGAAAAAGTAACAGCGGTGAAGGAGGAGAAGATGCTGCCCGCTATAAACCCGATGCAAACGGCGACAGCAGGAAGAGTCGAATAAAACAAATTGCTTCCGGTCGTTTCGGTGTAAAAAGTCATTATTTAGTCAATGCAGATGAACTGCAAATTAAAATGGCACAAGGCGCAAAACCGGGTGAAGGAGGTCAGCTGCCGGGAAATAAAGTGTATCCGTGGGTTGCCGAAGTTCGTGGCTCCACACCGGGTGTCGGACTTATTTCTCCGCCGCCGAATCACGATATTTACTCCATTGAAGACTTAGCACAGCTCATTTTTGATTTAAAAAATGCAAACAGAGATGCCAGAATCAGTGTGAAACTTGTTTCCAAAGCCGGGGTTGGTACGATTGCCGCCGGGGTTGCAAAAGGGAATGCCGAAGTGATTGTTATCAGCGGTCATGATGGCGGAACAGGTGCATCGCCCAGAACAAGCATTAAACATGCCGGTCTTCCCTGGGAATTGGGGCTTGCCGAAGCTCACCAAACTTTGTTGCTAAATGGTTTACGTGATCGTGTCGTATTGGAAACAGACGGTAAACTCATGACCGGGAAAGATGTTGTCATGGCAGCCTTGCTTGGGGCGGAAGAATTCGGTTTTGCTACAGCACCGCTTATTTCCGTCGGTTGTGTGATGATGCGGGTTTGCCATCAGGATACTTGTCCGGTTGGCATTGCAACTCAAAATCCGGAATTACGGGCTAAATTTGCCGGGGAACCTGAACATGTGATTCATTTTATGACTTTTATTGCTCAAGAAGTCAGAGAAATCATGGCTCAACTTGGGTTTCGCACAGTTGATGAAATGGTGGGACGTACAGATATTCTTGAAGTAGGCGAACATGTAAAAGCTCATTGGAAAGCAAAAGATTTAGATTTAACTAGAATACTTTATCAACCGGATTTCGGTAGACTTTCTAAGAAAAAGCAAAATCATAAGTTGGAAGAAACTTTGGATCTTCGGGAATTGTTATCTTTTGTTCAGCCGGCTTTCGTTGACGGTAAAAAAGTGGAAGGAACTTTTGCCATTAAAAATACGGACCGGGCTGTCGGAACCATTGTCGGGAGTGAAGTGTCCAAACAATATGGTGAAGAGGGTCTGCCGGAAGATACAATAAAACTTCATTTTAATGGGGCTGCAGGTCAAAGTTTTGGTGCGTTTGTGCCAAAAGGAATGACGCTTATCATTACCGGAGATGCCAATGATTATTTAGGAAAAGGTTTATCCGGGGGCAAGTTGATTGTTTGTGCACCGGGTGAATCTCCATTTGCCGCGGGAGAAAATGTAATTGTTGGTAATGTTGCTTTATATGGGGCAACAAGCGGGGAAGTGTATATTAATGGACGTGCCGGTGAACGGTTTGCTGTTCGAAATAGCGGTGTTCATGCAGTCGTAGAAGGAATCGGTGATCATGGTTGTGAATATATGACAGGCGGACGGGTGGTAATTTTAGGCGATGTCGGTAAAAATTTTGCTGCCGGTATGTCAGGCGGAATTGCCTACGTACTACAAGATGACCCGGAACAGTTTAAATCCCTTGTTAATAGTGAATTGGTTGAGTTTGAAAGCTTAACAGAAAAAGATGAAATAAATGAAGTGAAAAAAATGATTGAAAAACATTTTGAATATACCGGAAGCAATAAAGCTGAAAAAGTCCTGGCCAATTGGGATTGGATAAAAGGGAAATTTGTTAAAGTCATTCCAAAGGACTATAAACAAATTCACCGTCTTGTCACCCGATTGACGAAACAAGGTATAACAGAGGAAGAAGCAATATTTCAAGCATTTCATCAATTAAATGAAATGAACACTACAGAATCAGCTGTACCGGCAGTGAATAAATAGAGAGGAGAGATGAAAATGGGGAAAAAGACGGGATTTATGGAATATACTCGCGAACATGTTTTTGAACGAGAACCCGGTTCTCGGCTCAATGACTGGAATGAATTTTCATCTCCTTATTCCGATGAAGTTTTACGAAAACAAGGAGCACGCTGCATGGACTGCGGCACTCCTTTTTGCCACCTTGGAATGGAAATCAATGGTGTAACCACAGGGTGTCCAATTAATAACTTAATCCCTGAATGGAATGATCTTGTTTACCGTGGTAAATGGCAAGAAGCATTGGAAAGATTGCTTAAGACGAATAATTTTCCTGAGTTTACCGGTCGGGTTTGTCCCGCTCCATGTGAAGGTTCTTGTACATTAGCAATTTCCGAACCGGCCGTTTCGATAAAAAATATCGAGCGGACCATCATTGATAAAGGCTTTGAAAACGGTTGGATCAAACCGCGAATCCCGACGTCCCGAACAGGGAAGAAAATAGCTGTTATCGGTTCCGGGCCGGCCGGGTTGGCAAGTGCCGATCAGTTAAATCAGGCAGGACATTCCGTCACTGTTTATGAACGGGTTGACCGTCCCGGCGGCTTATTAATGTATGGAATTCCAAATATGAAGTTAGATAAAAAAATCGTTGAACGCCGCATCCGTTTATTAGAACAAGAAGGAATTAAATTTATCACGAATACAGAGGTCGGAAAAGATATTTCTGTTGATGAATTAAAGTCGACATATGATGCAGTAATCCTAGCAACCGGGGCGCAAAAACATCGCGACTTGCAAATTGAAGGAAGAGATGCACGGGGTGTCTACTTTGCCATGGATTACTTAACTTCAGTAACAAAGAGTTTACTTGATTCAAATTTCCAAGACGGTCAATTTATTAATACAGAAGGAAAAAATGTCATTGTTATTGGCGGCGGTGATACCGGGGCCGACTGTATCGCAACAGCACTAAGGCAAAAATGTAACAGCGTCATTCAATTTAGTAAACATCCGGAATTGCCGATGGAACGTACAGCTGATAATATGTGGCCGAGCTACCCCAATGTGTATACGTTAGACTATGCGCATAAAGAAGCAAAAACTATTTTTGGCACCGATCCAAGAGAATATTTAATTCAAACGAAAAAGATCGAAAAGGATGCGAACGGTCACGTGAAAGCTCTTCATACCGTTCAAATGGAAAAGATTTACCATGAAGACGGCTCCTACCATTTTAATGAGCTGCCCGGAACCGAAAGCGTGTGGCCGGCTGACTATGTTTTTATTGCTATCGGATTTGAAGGAACGGAAACTTCTTTGGCTGACCAATTTGGGGTGGAAACGGTCAATCATAAAATAAAAGCTTCCGTTGGTAAGTACCAAACAAATGTGGAAGGCGTCTTTGTTTGTGGAGATGCAAGACGTGGTCAAAGTTTAATTGTTTGGGCGATTAACGAAGGTCGTGCAGTTGCTAGAATGGTTGATTATTACTTGAAAACTGTCGCTGTATAATAGGGTTGTCTCTTTTTGAGGCAGCTTTTTTTCTTTCTCTGTGTGCTTATACTTAAATACTTTCCGACTATGTCGAAATGGCATCCTTAACCGATATTCATATTTTAAGGTTAAAATCTACTATTTTCTCCCCAATCTCTTATGTAAAAAACTCAATTCTTTTCAAAACAATCATCATTTTATTTAAAAGTTCATAAATTGTAGATAAGGAGAGGAAGTTTTTGTATAGAAAATCATTGTCCATTTTCATTGTAGGTAGGGAGGTTAGCCGATGAAACAGGAAGAGCACCTCGCACTCGAGAAAGCAATTGATGAAATTACCGAGATTGCGAAAGGTTTTGGCTTAGACTTTTATCCGATGCGATATGAAATTTGTCCGGCAGATATTATTTATACATTTGGGGCGTACGGGATGCCTACCAGATTTTCGCACTGGAGTTTTGGAAAGCAATTTTTTAAAATGAAACTTCACTATGATCTCGGATTAAGCAAAATTTATGAATTAGTCATTAATTCTGACCCGTGTTATGCTTTTTTACTTGATTCCAATTCCCTAGTCCAAAATAAACTTATTGTTGCACATGTCCTTGCCCATTGTGACTTTTTCAAAAACAATGTTCGTTTTCAAAATACGAAACGGGATATGGTGGAAAGTATGGCGGCTACGGCTGAACGAATCCGTCAATATGAAATCGAACATGGAAAAAAAGAAGTGGAATCGTTCATCGATGCGGTTCTGGCGATTGAAGAACATATCGATCCTTCATTGGTACGACCGCATTTGGCCTGGACACTGGATGACGTCGAATATGAAGAAGAGGAACCGACCAAAGCATCACCATACGACGATCTTTGGAATCTTGATAAACCGAAAGAAATAAAATCGAAAAAAGTGAAGAAAATAAAAAAATTCCCGCCCCAACCGGAAAAGGATTTACTCCTATTTCTTGTCCATTACAGTCGGGAATTAGAGGAATGGCAACGGGATATTTTAACAATGATCCGCGAAGAAATGCTATATTTCTGGCCGCAGTTAGAAACGAAAATAATGAACGAAGGTTGGGCTTCATACTGGCATCAACGGATTTTGCGAGAAATGGACTTGACGAGTGATGAAGCCATTGAATTTGCCAAATTGAATGCCGGTGTCGTTCAGCCTTCAACAACAGGAATTAATCCATATTATCTTGGACTAAAAATCTTTGAAGATATTGAAGAACGTTATAACAATCCGACTGAACAAATGAAGAAACTTGGCGTTAAACCGGGTTCCGGCCGGGAGAAAATTTTTGAAGTTCGTGAACTTGAATCCGATCAATCGTTTTTACGAAATTATTTAACAAAAGAACTGGTCATGCGCGAAGATATGTATTTGTTTCAAAAGCAAGGAAGGGATTATAAAATTGTCGACAAAGAATGGGAGCATGTCCGGGACCAATTGGTAAACATGCGGGTAAACGGTGGCTTTCCTTATATTACGGTTAATGATGGGGACTATTTACGCAATGGAGAGCTTTATTTGAAACATCATTATGAAGGAATTGAGCTGGACCTGAAATATTTAGAAAAAGTACTCCCTTATATTTATCAGCTTTGGGGACGTAGTGTGCATATGGAAACAATTGTAGAAGAAAAGTCCATCCTCTATAGCTTTGACGGACGGAGTATACAGAGACGATATTTGTGACAAACGATTACCATCGTGAAAGATAAGGTAAGTGTGACTACAGTGTACAGAGACGATATTTGTGACAAACCGGAAAATAGTTGGGGTTAAATGATTTACTAGGGAAAATAATTGACAAATAACAGTGAAGTGCCGACTATTTCATTTTTGAAATGTCGGCTTGTTTGTATGCTGAACATGGCGATTAATGAGAAGAACAACAGGATAAACTTCTTATTAATGAAATGACGGGAATTTCAGAGGAACTGCTTGTGATAATTGTAAATGGTATCACTTTTTTGAACGAAAAAGATGTGTTTGCCGATCATTTTAATATAAGATAAATTTATATAGTTTGAATAATTTTGTATATTATGGTATATTAATATATATCTCCTACGTTATATGTCAGGTGCCAAATTTTAACCCTAATCTTTTTAAGGTAAAAGCAGGAGTCTGGTCACTCATATCATGATCTAAAAAGGGAGATCAATTCTTATGATGTTAAAATTTTCTTTTATTGTTGGAATTGTTTTTATTGTTATTTCGGCTATCTTTAGTGGCGCTTGGGTTGATGGGCAACAACAAAGAGCGAATTTTTATTCTGAAACAGAAGGGCATAGGGATTTTAGGATGAAAATAACATCGTACTCCGGGTATATAGGAATTGTTTTTTTAATAATTGCTGCATGCCTTTACTTTTTCTCATAAAGACCAAACATGCCAAGTATTCAATCTTGTCGGGAACAAAACCGTTGATAAAGACGTCCAAATGCAGCGTTTATACATTAGAAAGGGGAAGATCAGTTTTCAGGAGAATTTCCATCATTCATAATTTTAACGGAGGTGGTAAAGCGTGATCTGGTTATATCTGCTTATCCCGGTTTTCCTAATCGGCGGCATTGCTATTTATTTTGAGAAAAAATCAGGAATGAAACCACCAAAGGATGCTACGGAAAAACAAATCGACAAATTGGCGGAAATGAAATCTCAGCAAGAAAATAACCAAAATGGGTTCTATCAATAAAGATTTCATAAAGCGGTCAACATCTTCAAAAGATTAAAGGTGAATGACCGCTTTTTAAGTGAAAGGATTGCTTATTGGTTTTTTGCAAGATAATTGGAAGATACGTTTTCAACCCTTTTTTTATATTAGTCTTATTCCGTTCTTGGTTTGGTAGGGTCACAGTTTGGCGGGGTAGTATTCCTTGATTCAGCAAGTTTCATTAAATAATAGCATTCCTCCCGGTACATATGGTCGGCCATTAATGCGGAAAAGGTACTAAGAACCGTGTGGGATAGTTCCATTTCTTCCAATTCATGAAGAAAGGTTTGAAATAATTTAATTTCCACTTCAACATCATTATTGAATTTTTCAAGAGCCGGGAAGGAATGGACATTTGTACGCAAATACCCTGTAAGTTCGGATGCTTTCAAATAAAATTGCTCAAAGTGCTTCGTAAACTCATGACTTTTTTCCTTTAGCCGTTTTTCAACTCCATCTAACTCATCATTGATGGTACCCGAATGACCATAAGCATCTGCCAACCAAAGGAGATGGTGATGCAATTCATGAAAAATCGGCGGGACTCGACCTTCTTTTAAATAGCTCAATACCCGTTGATATTCTTCGAGTTCATTCACCATATGATTAAGAAAAGTGGGAGTTAAATGAATTCCGGCTTCACCAGTTAAGTGTCTCCGAATAATCACCAATTTAAATTCCTTAAAATTATCGACAACCTCTTCTACCTGATTGGTAAAGGAAATCACATTTTGTTCGGTTAATGATTTGGATTGGCTTAACAACTGATCGAAAGTATGAATAAATGCCCTTGCCAGTTCAATATCTTCGTGCTTTGAAGGATAGAGGGAATCATGAATAAATCTCGAGTGATCACCAAATACTTGCAGCCAAAATTGATGTTCAAACGATGCACTTTTTAAAAATTGAGACAATCTCATCAGCTCCTTATTATCATCTAACTAAATATATTCAAGCATATAGAGAAAAATAAGCGGGACAGGTTAATTTGTTAAATGTGTTCACAAATTAAGTCAAGAGTTGCTGAGAATTGGTAATACAAACGATACTTCCGCCTGATTCACTACTGCACAAAAAGGGATCAAAAAATTTTTTATAATAACATGAATTTCCACTGTTTTCATGTTCATTAACTTGTCAAATTTATAGATAAAAAGTATAATAATGGTATGGTCATCAGATGACCTTACTAATTACATAAGTGATATAAAATGTTAGCGCTTGCTGGTGCTCTTATTTCGTTATTTGAAAAGCCATATAAGAGTGGTATTTTTTGTTTTTAGTGAAAATCAAATGCTGTCAAACAAATGGTTAAGAGACTTGAAGTATTTGAATTTTAACTTATTGTTCCGTACAATAAGTTAAAAACTAAAGGAGACTAGGAAAATTGGAGTACAAGCGGATACAAACGAAGAAAATTTACGAAGAAGTGGCAGACTCGATTATTAACATGATTAAAAATGGGGAACTGAAACCGGGTGAAAAAATCGAATCTGTTGAAAAATTAGCGAAAAATTTCGGGGTAGGTCGTTCTGCTATACGGGAAGCATTAAACGGATTGAGAACAATGGGATTGGTCGAAATGCGTCAGGGGGAAGGGACGTATGTAAAAAAGTTTGACCCATCCAAGTTCACATTGCCGGTCACAACCGCATTTTTGATGAAACAAAATGATGTCAAAGAATTATATGAAGTCCGGAAAATCCTGGAGGTTGGAACAGCGAGTTTGGCGGCAATGAACTGTAACGAAGAAGATTTATTTCCAATGGAAGAAGCGCTTAACGTCATGGAAAATGCGGGAGGAGATGAAGATCAGGCGCAAAAGGCCGATACGGATTTTCATCTTGCCATAGCAAAGGCAACACATAATCATTTGCTGATCAGTTTAATGGGGAGTATGTCTGAGTTAATTTCCGAAACGATTAGAGAAACGAGGAAAGTAATCCTTTATTCAGAAGATCAAGCAGATCTTCTTTTAGTTGAACATAAACAAATCTTCGAGGCTATTAAGAAAAAAGATTCGGATCTGGCAGGTAAGGTTATGTTCAACCATTTGGAAAATACAAAAAACCGGTTGTTTAAATATATTGAATAGAATTTTCCTCACCATATCGCAAAGTGAATCCGTTAGGAAAGGTGACCGTATGCATCTGATTTGTTCGGGAAGAAAACCCTGCTGATGGAAGTTTCACTTAATAAATTTAAAGATTTATAGAACATGAAGGAGTGTCATATTGTGAAAGTTTCATTATTTATCACTTGTATAAGTGATATTATGTTTCCAAATGTCGGGAAAAACACTGTAGAAATTTTAGAACGGCTTGGATGTGAAGTTGACTTTCCAACCTTGCAAACATGTTGTGGACAGCCGGCATACAATAGCGGCTATTTGGAAGAAGCAAAAGGATCGATGAAACAAATGATCCGAGCATTCAAAGATGCCGAATATGTCGTCGGTCCGTCCGGTTCCTGTGTCGGTATGATCCGGGAATATCCGCATGTGTTTAAAGGAGATTCTGAGTGGGAAAAACCCGCCCAAGAACTTGCTGCCAAAACATTTGAATTAACTCAGTTTATTGTCGATGTATTGGGAGTGAAGGATGTTGGGTCAACTTTCAAAGGGAAAGTCACCTATCATCCATCTTGTCACATGACCCGGATTTTAGGAGTGAAAGATGCACCAAAAATTCTTTTGCAAAATGTAAAAGGAATTGAATTTGTAGAATTGCCTTCCGGTGAGGATTGCTGCGGTTTTGGCGGTACATTTTCCGTGAAAAAGCCGGAAATTTCCGCCGAGATGGTGAAGGAAAAGTCGCGCCATGTGACAGAAACCGGTGCTGAATATTTGGTCGGTGGCGATATGGGCTGCCTGATGAATATCGGTGGACGCATGCAAAGAGAGGGTAAAAATGTCAAAGTCATACATATCTCAGAAATTTTAAATACGCATAATTGACAAGAGGTGGAGGAAATGAGTTTAAAACTGGAAGATATTCCTTTTGAAGAAGGGGTACAAAAAGGGATCGAAAATGATTTCATGCGTCAAGCAGTTTCGGGTGCTCAGGGTCGTTTTCGTGCCGGCCGGCTAAAACAGGCGCAAGAATTGGGAAACTGGGAAGACTGGCGAAAACTCGGTGAAGAAATCCGTACCCATACAGTAAATCATATCGACTTTTATTTACAACAATTAAGCGAACAAGTGGAGAAACGCGGCGGCCATGTGTATTTTGCTGAAACTGCAGAAGAAGCAAATAGCTATATTAAGCAGGTGATTCAGACAAAGAACGCCAAAAAAATTGTTAAATCAAAGTCGATGGTGACGGAAGAAATCGGTTTAAATGATGCATTGGCAGAAACCGGTACTGAGGTTGTTGAATCCGATTTAGGCGAATGGATTTTACAATTGGAAGGGGACCATCCATCCCATATTGTTACACCAGCTCTTCATAAAAATAAAGAACAAATTCGTGAAACCTTTGCCCAAAAACGTGGATATACCGGGTCAAGTGAACCGGAAGAATTGGCAGCTTTTGCCCGCAAACAACTACGAAGTGATTTTTTGCAGGCAGATGTCGGTATTACCGGATGCAATTTTGCCATCGCTGAATCAGGAACAATTACCTTGGTAACCAACGAAGGAAATGCTGATATGGTATGGACCGTTCCTGATACACTAATTACCGTGATGGGGATGGAGCGGATTGTACCTACGTGGGAAGAAATGGAAGTTCTAGTTGGTCTTTTAACACGTTCAGCAGTTGGACAAAAACTTACCAGCTATATCACAGCATATACCGGTTGTCGTGGGGAAGATGAAATCGACGGACCAAACGATTACCATCTCGTTATTGTTGATAATGGCAGGTCGAATGCACTTGGGACGGAATTTCAGGCAGCCTTACATTGTATTCGCTGTGGTTCTTGCATCAATGTTTGTCCGGTTTATCGTCATATCGGCGGCCATGCCTACAATTCGGTTTACCCAGGGCCGATTGGTGCAGTACTAACGCCTGTTTTGGATGGATATGACGATCATAAAGATTTGCCGTACGCATCCTCGTTATGTGGTGCATGTACGGAAGCTTGTCCGGTAAGGATACCTTTGCACGAAATGTTAGTTCTTCATCGGCAAAAAATTGTTGAAAATGGTGACACTCCTTTTGCAGAAAAAATGATGATGAAAGGCGTCGGCATGTGGGGAGGCAGCCCGTTTGTTTATAAAATGAGTACAAAACTTGCCCACTCCGCCTTAAAACCATGGACAAAGGATGAGACAATTGAAAATGGACCCGGACCATTAAAAGCATGGACGGCGGTCCGCAATCTAGCAGCCCCGCCTAAACAATCTTTCCGTTCTTGGTTTGAAAACAGAGAAAAGGACGGTGAAAACTAATGGCGGTTTATAATCGAGATGAATTTTTAAACAAATTGGCAGCGAGACTCGGCCGTCCCCGTCGAACAGAAGGTGTAGTGCGCCCGGTTTGGCGTGTAAATCCGCAATATGAAGTGTTTAAAGGAATGGATCAAGAAGAACTTGTAGACATTTTTGCAAACCAATGTGAAGCCATCCATACGGACTATGTAAGAACAGACGTTGCTCATTTAAAAAATGTTTTAGTCGATGTCATAAGAAGTTATGGCGGGGAATCAATTATTTTACCAAAAGACCCACGGAATGAAATATATGGCTTGCCAGATTGCTTTAATGAGTTACAACAAGATACAAATATTCATGTTTGGGATTACACAATTGGTAAGGAAAATGAAAAAATTGCTGAGCGAGCTAATATTGGTATTACTTTCAGCGATATAACATTAGCAGAAACAGCGACGGTCACTTTATTCCATAATAAACACCACGGCAGATCAATTAGCTTAATGCCGAAAAATTATATTGCAATCATTCCAAAAAGTACTTTAGTGCCCAGAATGACCCAGGCAGCAGCAATCATTCACGAAAAAATTGAAAAAGGGGAATTGGTTGCTTCTTGTGTCAGTTTTATTTCCGGTCCAAGTAACAGTGCTGATATTGAAATGAATCTGATTGTCGGGGTACATGGCCCAGTTAAAGCAACATATATTCTTGTTGATGAGTAAAATAAAAATTTTTTTATAAGACATTTTATAGAGGTATAAAAAGAAAAATCTCCAGGTATGGAATGAGGGTGAGTAAACCCTCTTCCATAGGTAAATATTTCTATTCCCCAATTAATCACTCACTAGTTATTACCATAAATTTTTTATAAAAAAATTGAAGGATTTTTTGTCTTTTTGTCGAATAAGATAAACATAAAATTCCCCAAAGATTTTCCTTCCTTCATCGTTTTTTACTGTACTAAGCATCCTAATTTTTTCAAAGTAACCGAAAATTCCGTTATATTCATTGAAGCCAAAATTTTGTATAATAAAAATGAAAGGAACGAGTTAAGTTATGTATGGTTTATAAACTTCCGATTTTTTGGCTCAAACCAAAAAATGACTTTGTTTAAGAATTAAGAAAGTATAAAAATAAAAGTAAATAACTTGGGATTAGTTTTATTGTCTAGCTCCGAGCGCCAGCGACTAGCAAACTTCGCTCCCCTCCACTACGATAAGTCAACATCGGCTCGTCCCTCACCGTGTTTCCTTTTCCTTAGAAAAAGCTAATCGCTTTTTCTTCGTGCGATGCCTATTCAAGGAAGCAAATCTGTTCTCATTGCGGGGCGCTCCAGTTTGTACGTCGCTAAGCGGACGCTCTACGCTTTTCTTATTAAATTCATTTTTGGTCGGGGCACGAAACAGTCAAATAAGTTACTATTGGCATTATTGAATGATGTTTTCAATGTACCAAAAGGACTGAGTTTAGGAACCGTAGAAATTACTAATCCATTAACGTTTCAAACAAACGTAACAGATCAGTATGCGATTTTGGATATTCGGGCAAAGGTAGCCGGTTTTGGCCATGTCAATCTTGAAATGCAAAGAGTAAATCAAAGAAATATCGACAAAAGGACGTTGTACTACGGAGCAAAATTATTTGAGGAACAACTGGATAAAGGGAATGAATATCGTGACTTAAAAAAAAGTGGTAACGATTAATTTTCTTGATTTTTCTTACTTTGCGACGGATATGTATCATAGCTGTTACCGATTAATGGAAAAGCGGGAATTTGAGCCGTATCCGGATTTACTGCAACTTCATTTTATTGAAATGCCGAAGTTTGTCAGGCAAGATAAGGAAAATCTGATTCATCCGAATGACCGAATGGCAAAATGGATACGCTTTTTAACAAATGAAGATGATGCGAGGTGGGAAGAGATGGCAAATCAAGACCCGATAATAGAAAATGCGGTAGATATGTTGCGCACAGTAAGTATGGACAGGGAAGCCCGGATGTTGGCGGAAGCCCGTGAAAAAGCATTAAAGGACATAAATTCCATTCGTGGGGAAGGCAAAGAAGAGGGCATAAAAAAAGGCATAGAAAAAGGAAGAAAAGAAGGCAAACGGGAAATTGCAAAAAAGATGTTAATGGAAGGTGCAGATATTAACTTTATCGTTAAGATGACAGAGTTAACGGAATCTGAGGTTTTGGAAATGAAGTGTGAGTTGAATTGATAATAAAAAAGGGAGATCTTGGACGAGTAAGTGGACGGTTTATTTCTATCCGTCTACTCGTCTTTTTTTTATACGCTAATGTATCAATTTCCAGCAAAGGCAATCGTCATATTTTGAAATGAAAAATAAAGATACTCAGATAAAAAACCTTCAACATTGGTGCACGTGAAAAGGGCTCTATTAAGCCCTATGGTTGTTGAACTCATGATTTCGATAACGAAATATTTGAAAGAGAATAAATGCAATGATTGATAAAAGTAAACCGGTAATATAAGGGAGCCCAATACCGATGGCAAATAACATGCCGCCAAGGGGAGGCCCGATAATTCTGCCGAGAGAGTCAAAAGAAGATAGAAGACCGGTTACACTGCCATGACCGACCGTTGATGTCTTTGTTAACAGTGCTGAAACCGTTGGACGAATCACACCATTACCGAGTCCAAAAATGGTTAAGTAAACTGCAGCAGAGGTAAAATTATTGGTTAGTAAAATTAATCCGAATCCGATTGCTGATACCAGCAGTCCTCCTTGAATAATTCTTTCGTCGCCAAATTTTTTGGAGAGCAGACCGATTAAACCACCTTGAACAACAGCACCAGCCAAGCCCATAATCATAAAAATATAACCGATTTCCCTCGTCCCTAGCCCCGCCTTATCAGCGACAAAATAAGCGTATGTCGCTTCCAAACCGGCAAGTGACAAAGAAACGAAAAATTGCAGGATGAACAATATCGTATTAGCTCCACGAAATGCAGCCCACCTTGATAGAGCAGGAGTATTTTTTTCAGTATTACGCTCTTCCTTTGGCTTAGATTCCTTTAGGACAAACAGAACAAGCAGGAAGGTAAATATAGAAACGGAACCGGCAATGGTAAACGGCAAATTAAGGCGAATATCGGAAAAAACGCCCCCAATTGCCGGACCAAAGATAAATCCTAAACCAACTGCAGCACCAATCATCCCCATCCCTTTACTCCGGTTTTCAGGGGTGGTTATGTCCGCTGCATAAGCCATTGTTGTCGGCATATTGGCTGCCGATAAAAGACCGCCGATGATTCGGGCAAAAAACAGCATCCATAAGTGGTTGGCAATAGCCATTAGAAAAAAAGAGATGCTGAGTCCGGCAATACCAATTAACATGACGGGTTTTCGACCAATTTTATCGGAAATTTTCCCCCAAACAGGAGAAAATAATAACTGCATAAAAGAATAGACGGCCATCAGTAAGCCAAGTTCAGCAGGGCTGGCACCAAGTTCTTCCGCATAAAAAGGCAGAACAGGAATGATAATACCAAAGCCAACCATTACTAAAAACATCACAAGAAAAAGAATAGGTAATGCTCGTTTATTTTCCATTTCCTTCCCCTCTTCACGAATGAATTCAGAACGCTCCTCATCTAGCAATAAAGCAGCGGGGGTCTCAGTTCCCGCTGATTGTTTATAAATATTTGGCTTAAAGAATCGGTGACAGTAGTCTTGATATGGATTCTTTGAAGCGAATTTTTAAAGGTCTTCGTAAATATTGATAATAAGTGAGCCTTCTTGACATTTTTATATCTTCATTGAAAACTTCAACTAACTGTTTCGCTGTCGGGACGTGATAGATAAACGCATTCACTTCAAAATTCAACTTGAAGCTGCGAACATCAATGTTGGCAGTTCCAACCGAAACAGTATTTTCATCAACAACCATCATTTTTGCATGAATAAAGCCGTTATCATAAATATACACTTTTGCACCAATTTTAAGGAGTTCACCAATATAAGACATCGTTGCCCAATATACAAACATATGATCCGGTTTATTAGGTATCATAATTTTCACATCAACTCCGGATAAAATGGCAATCCGCATGGCATCAAGAATGCTCGCATCCGGGATAAAATAAGGTGTTTGAATATAGATAGATTTTTTTGCCGATGCAATCATTTTTATATAGCCATATTTAATCTGTTCCCATTCTGAGTCCGGACCACTTGTTACAATTTGAATCGGAACTTTCCCGTTATGGTTGATGTCAGGAAAATATTTCTTATCATAATAAATATCATTGCGAGAGGAAGCTTGGTTCCAGTCTAAAATAAAACGAATTTGGGTGGCAAAAACGGCATGTCCCTGTAACCGAAGATGCGTATCACGCCAATAACCGAATTTTTTATCAAGACCAAGATACTCATCCCCAACATTGAATCCACCGAGGTAAGCAATTTTCCCATCAATAATAACAAGTTTCCGGTGATTACGGAAGTTCATGCGCAAGTTGACTAGCGGAATTTTTGAAGGGAAAAACACTTCTACCTCTCCGCCTGCTTGTTTCAATTTATTAAAGGAACGTTTCTTAATTCGTCGCGACCCCATTTCATCATACAAAACACGAACTTCAACACCTTCTTTTGCTTTCTTTGTTAATAAATCAATTAATTTTTTACCTAATTCATCGTCACGGAAAATATAATATTGCAGGTGAATATGACTTTTTGCGTTTTCGATATCTTTAAAAAGAGCTTTAAATTTCTCTTTTCCATCAATAAATATGTCCAGCTCATTATCTTGGGTTAAAAGGGCATTATTGTTGGAAAGAAAAAAATAAATCAAGTCTCGATGGTTTTTCATCTCTTCCGTTGCCATCTCATATTTTCCATCCTCAATGTGACGGATTTGATCTTTAATTAAATTATCGAGTCCGATCTTCTTTAAATCTCCCCAAACGAATAATTTTTTTCCTTTTAAATTTTGTCCGAAAATTAAATAAAGAATAAATCCAAGGAGTGGAATGAAGAACAAAACTAATAGCCATGCCCAAGTGGAACTCGGATCACGTCGCTCCAAAAAAACGACGACTACAGCCAAAATAATATTTAAAATAAAAATGGCACTGATAAAAATAGATAAAAGGCTCATAAAAATACTCCTGTTACTTTAGTATGATTTTCAAAAATAATAGCATGTTTTAGGATTGGTAATCTATATTATAATAACTCGATTTATGAAAAATGAAAAATAATATTACCTATATGATTAGCACCCAAAAAGGTTTTAAGGAAAGATTTGCGCCAAATATAGTACTAACAATTTTTATCAAGACACAATATATTGTCATTTGAGCGTGAATGTTTTTGAAAAATGGGCTTTTTGGGTGATAACCACCTATATATAAAACCGTTACCAAGGTCGACTATTCAAAATATAGAAAAATTTATGTTCATTTACTCGTTCGTTTTTGTTATAATAAATGTAATCCTCACGAAAGTTCAACAGGGGGAAAGAATCGGGACATATGAATAAATTGGACTCCTAAACCGGTTTTATTGTAACCCAAAAACGAATGAATATTAATTCTAATAGTAAGTGGGGTTGGAATAACGTGGATGCTATTTATAAAAAACAACTTGATTTAGAGTACAGCTATAATTTTCACATGTTTAATTCTATACTACATATATTATCAGAAACTTTTAACAGCTTAATCATTCGGAGTTCCATGCAGGGTGTTTTTAACTATGTATCGCCAAATTCTTTTTACATTCTTGGATATGAGTGGGAGGAAATGATAGGGAAAAAAATTACATACTTTTTACATGAAAAGGATAAACAAAGAGTACTTGAGATGTTTAATCGAGACAGTCATTTTTTGGAAAAAGAAAAATCCCTCACGATGCGATTAAAGAAGAGGGATGGGCTCTTTGTCTGGAGTGAATTAGATATTCATATTTTAAGGGATGTCAGACAAAATCCTAAGGAAATCCTGTTTTTAATTAAAGAAAAACCAATTGGCGACGAGGATAATCTTTTAGAAAATGATAAAATGGCACTTATTGGTCAACTTGCTGCCGGAATTGCCCATGAAATACGCAACCCACTTACATCTATTAAAGGCTTTATTCAATTGATGAAATCGGAGCCAACAAAGAATGACCAATATTTGGAAATTATTGATCAGGAAATCGACAGGATTAGTAGTATTACAAATGAATTGATGATTTTTGCCAAACCGAATCACCTGAAATTTGAGCATCATGATTTAAAAGTGATTTTAAGATCATGTATCACGTTGCTTAAAGGAGTTGCGTATCAAAAACAAATTCGTATCACACTTGATAGTTGTGAGGAACCTGTTTGGGTTTTTTGTGATAAACAAAAAATAAAACAAGTCATCATCAATTTGATAAAAAACGCATTAGAATCAATGGAAGATCCCGGAATTATTACGATAACCATTCGTAAATGTGAAGGTCAAAGTGTTCTTAGTATAACTGATGAAGGTTGCGGTATACCAAATGAACTTGTTGAAAAGTTAGGACAACCATTTTTTACAACAAAAAGTAATGGGAATGGACTTGGACTTATGATGTGTTATAAAATTATGGAAGAACATGAAGGGAGAATAGAAGTCCAGAGTGAATTAGGGGTCGGAACAACTTTCTATGTGTTTTTACCTTTAGAAGATTAAAATGAAGATTCATGACAGAAGACGAAACAATTGGTTGGAAAAATATGTGAATAAAGGGGATGCTGACTATGAATCTTGGCTTTGGTGAAATCGCGATCATATTAATTGTTGCATTACTTATTTTTGGTCCATCCAAACTGCCAAAGTTAGGAAGGGCTGCCGGGGAAACACTTCAGGAATTTAAGAAGGGGATGAGGCAAGTAATGGATGATGATGATAAAAACGGCAAAAATCAAGTGATGGATGTTGATAAAAAAAGAAATGAAAAGATAGAAGGATAAAGGAATAATTCAAATAAACGAATACGTTCATCCATTTATTAAGAAGGTTCCGCCTTTTCATTCGTTTTGAAATATGTATAAAGACCCCCGCATATTTGCGGAGGTCTAATCCATAATTATTTAGTTTTACTTAGAAGTTTTGACCAGAAAGTTGTTGTTGAGCCATAGAAACTAAACGTTTTGTAATTTCTCCACCGACCGAACCGTTAGCACGGGAAGTCGTTTCTGCACCAAGATTAACTCCAAATTCTTGAGCAATTTCGTATTTCATTTGATCTAGAGCCTCTTGTGCTCCTGCCACTAAAAGTTGGTTTGAGGAATTGCTTCTGTTTGATGCCATTGTTGTCTCCTCCTTTTTTATTGTCGGCATTTTCTATCAAAGAAGTCCTACCTTCTTTTGTAATCAACATCTAAACCGTATTTTGGTGGTTGGTAACGTTGATTACATGTCTTATTGTGTGTGAAACAGCAAAATATATTCGGAAAATTAAAGGTAATTGCTACCAATTTAATTCTTTTTTTAATAACATATTTAAAGAAATCCCGTGGCAAAATACGATTAACATTAATTTCAGGAAGGAATGTTTTAATTGTCGATTTGCCCGGTATGCAACGGCTTTGATTCAGTTATTGTTCCGTGTCGAAATTGCAATATCAACATGATTGATGAGGGGAAACTTAGTGACTTTTTTGATGACTACAGCCCATATATGGAAATTGATTTATTGCGATTGGAAGACGGCTATCCCCAAAATTTTCACCAGAGTCAATGTGTTCACCTTTTACAGTGTCCCGCTTGTGGTCGGCAAGAGACATATTTTATCCGGGAATAAAACTGTTTCGTATGTACCTGATTGGTTCAACTAACCATCCGTGGAAGAAGGCCCCACGGATGGAAGTTTCACTTTATCCCGCACAAACGGGCTGTAAACTTACCTTAAAGTTTAGAAATCAAGAGCAGTTTAGGTGGGAAGTAACAGCCCGTAAGTGCCCGATTGGTTCAACTAACCATCCGTGAGTGACGTCACGGATGGAAGTTTCACTTTATCCCGCACAAACGGGCTGTAAAACTTCCACCATAAATTTTGGAAATCAAGAGCAGTTTAGGTGGGAAGTAACAGCCCGTAAGTACCTGATTGGTTCAACTAACCATCCGTGGAAGAAGGCCCCACGGATGGAAGTTTCACTTTATCCCGCACAAACGGGCTGTAAACTTACCTTAAAGTTTAGAAATCAAGAGCAGTTTAGGTGGGAAGTAACAGCCCGTAAGTGCCCGATTGGTTCAACTAACCATCCGTGAGTGACCTCACGGATGGAAGTTTCACTTTATTGTAAAACAAATTCATGAAAAATTTTTTCGGGATTGGTAATGACTTGTTCCATTAATTTTACGGCGTGAAGGAGGAGGTACTTATTTGATAAACGTTCATATTTGGATAATTGTGGATGGTTAAAAATGGAACGTCCGGGCTTGGCATTGGCCTCGAACATCCAAACCTGCCCACTCTTGTCGACTCCAAAATCAAATCCAATTTCTGCAACGATTCCATTTATGTTTTTCTCGATATATTTACTAAGAGTAAGAGTTGCTTCAACTAATTTTTTTGTTTTTGTCTTTCGTTCCTCATGATCGGGAAAAATCTCTTCTAATGTTTTTATTTGGCCCCCCGCTAACAGATGGGTTGTCGGGCTACCGCTGCCGGCCACTTTACAGCCAATTGTAGTCACAACCCATTTTCCGTCCGGCAATTTATTTGTATGGATGCGAAAATCGGCAATATGTTGATCAACACGGAAGAGCTTGATTCCTTGTTGAATAATATATGGACCGGTCAGGTGTTCTTGCAAAAAATTACATAATTTTGTGATGTTGGCACATTTGATTAATCGATTGTTACCCGCATTATCCCGGAATCGGACAAAAATCTCATCATCTACGGTCTGGATTTGATAGATACCTTTGCCGGAGCTGCCGTGATCCGGTTTTACATATAGAAAACCAAATTCGAAGAGCATATCCTTTAATGCTTTTTCTTCAAAGGGAACTGTTTTTGGCAAATATTTGTTTACAGCTGATTCATTTACCAAACGGTTATAGATATCCAGTTTATTAAAAAATCCGGGATTAAACCAAGGAATGGCATATTCTTCTTGCAATCTTGTTTTTAAGGACTGAATATTTTGCAGGTTTTCAACAGCACGGTTTGGCAGTCGGTCATAAATAACGTTCGGTAAAGGAACTTCAATTTGTTTCCATTTGTTTTTATGGTAAACATAACCGGTAACGAAACCTTGCTCCCAATCAATATGCTGGATGCCGAACACGACAGGTAAAACCCCGACTTGCTCAAAGGTTAAGAAAAATTTAGACAAGGAATAAGAGCGTGAGCCCATTGGATTACCAGGAAATCCGGTGAAGCCGGCGGTAAATATTCCGACAATCGGGCCGATAAAAAGACTCCCCTCCTTTTCAAATAGATGAAGTCGTAAAGGTAGATCAGGAATATGCAGGTGATTTGCAAGGCTTTTTGTCATCGTAATGGTCTTTGTGTGCTCTTTTTGTGGAACCGCCTTGCAAGAAACAGTTAATGAACCGAAAGTAATTGTTTGGATGTCTGAAAATTTTAGCTCACTAGGGTAATAAAGGATTAACTCATTGCTATTCATGATTTCAATCGGATAAGATTTGAACATGTTTTGCTCACCTTTCTCAATTGGTGTTAGAATCAATCGGTGCTAATAATGAAGGATAATGTCCGGTTAACAAAAGATAAATCCTGTTTGAAATGAAGGGAATCAATAATCATGATTATTTCTCCAGCGGTCAAATTTGCCCAATACCCGAACAGCCGTTATAATTTAAGGATGGAAGTAAATGGGTAATCTTAGGAGAAATCGGTATCCTTTTTCATATTAAACAGCATATGTACATTCGCCCATTTAGGTGCATCATTTATGTTACAATGTAATAATTATCTTAAAACTCCACTTGTAGAAGTAAGAAAGGTCGATCCACATGCAGACATTAATCACGATCCTTTTCATGGGTATTGTTGGTGCAATTATTGGAGGCATAACAAACTCTATCGCCATTAAAATGCTATTCAGGCCTTATGAGGCAAAATATATCGGCAATTGGCGCCTTCCGTTTACGCCGGGGTTAATTCCGAAAAGACGTGACGAACTGGCTAAACAAATGGGCCAACTTGTCATTAATCACTTATTAACACCTGAAGTTATTCAACAAAAATTGACTGATCCTAAAATATATGACTCTTTACATCAAATTTTAGTAAAGAAAGTAGTGGAATTTTTTCAGTCGGAAAAAACATTAAATGAATGGCTTGAACATATTGGAATGATGAATCATGACGGAAAAATGGAAGATAAATTATACATATTACTAAATAAACAAATGACCCATTGGATAAATGAACATAATGATCAATTACTTCAAGAACTTATTCCGGAAACAATTTGGGAAAAGTTGGATAAAAATGTCAACAAGATATCAAAGTATTTGTTAATTAACGTAAAACAGTTTCTTGTTAGTCCAAGCGGGTATCACTTGATTAAACATCATTTTGATCAGTTTTTTGAAGGCCGGGGTAGATTATTAAACATGTTGCACCCATTTTTAGACAACCGCAATATGATCGAACGATTGCAGCAAGAACTTGTAAAAATAATTGAAAACGATCAAACGGAAAAAGCTGTTACTCAGGTTTTACAAAGTGAACTAGACAGAGTAAAGTCTTGGACGGTTGAGGAAGGTGTGCAAAAATTGTTGGGAAAAGAAGGAAAAGACTTGATTTGGGAAGAGTTGAAAAAATTTTTCTTCCACAAACCGCTTAAATCTTTCCCCTTGACCGATCTCAAAAATACAATTATAAACCAAATGATTCCAACTGTTGTTCAAAAGGGAATGGAGAAGCTTGGGAGTACGTATATAGAAAAATGGATGAAAAAATTAGAAATTCCTGAATTGGTAAAAAACCAAGTTGACTCCTTTTCGACGGAACAATTGGAAGAAATCGTTGTTGGCATCAGTCGGCGAGAATTGAAAATGATTACCTATCTTGGAGCTTATTTAGGAGGACTAATCGGAATTTTGCAAGGTTTTATCGTCATCTTAATGGGTTAACCCGTCCGAAAAAAGATTTGAGGGCGGGTAAAAAAATTGAGCACGCTCTCGCTTTTTTGAACATAGTTTGTTATAGTTAGAGAACATAGTTAAAAGAAGGCCTTTTCCTGTTTGGATATGGAGCCTTTTTAATAAAGATAATGGAGGTCCGAAATGGCTGCAAATATTTTTGATACCGCTTATACTTTGGAGAAAAACATTCGTGAAAGTGCTGAATTTGTCGATTTGAAAATTCAATATGCAAGTTTATATGCCGATGAAGCCGCAAGAAAACTTTTTGATGATTTTCGTACAGTTCAGATGAATTTACAAGAAAAACAAATGACCGGGCAACCGATTAGCCAAGAAGAAGTTGTTCAAGCACAACAAATGGTTTCGGTGATCCAGCAAAATAATAAAATCACTCGTTTAATCGAAGCCGAGCAAAAGATGAGCTCGGTAATTGCAGAGATAAATAAAATTGTTATGAAGCCGTTGGAAGAATTATACAGTCAGCAACAAGACCAATAACGATAAAGAACCCTGCCGTCGACGATTACTTGTCACGGCAGTTTTTTTCTATAAAAGGGTTCATTCCTCTGTTCTATACATTCACTTTTTTACATAGGTATAAATAAAAGCATTTTTGTCAGTTCATCGATACATCATGATTTGGCATAAGGGGGCATGGATGATGATTTATCGGCTACTTGCCATGAATATTGACGGAACCATTTTGCAATCGAACGGCAAATTACATAAATCGGTGAAGGAAGCTGTTGAATATGTTCAATCAAAAGGTGTGATGGTTACCCTTGTTACATCTCGAAATTTTGCCTTTGCAAAACGTATGGCAAAAGCACTGAAATTACAAACGATGGTTATTGCTCACCACGGTGCATTTATTGCTTCATCATCCGATCAAGCAATATTTGTCAAAAGAATTGATGAGCAAATTGTTCAAGATATTATCCGATTCTTGGAAACTTTTTCATGTCATATTCGAATCGTGCATGAAAAATATTCGGTCAGCAATGTCCCATTAAAGAATTCTATTGTAACGAGGGCGGTTATTGATACGAACAGTTTTTCCACCTATCACCATCAATTTGTAAAAAATCTTGGAGAATATGTTGAAGAAGAACAAATCCATCCCACACATATTGAAATAGACTTTCCGGATCAAAAAGTAGCCAAGGAAGTGAAAATCGCCCTGCAAAATATGTTCTACGAAATTGATCTTTATCTGTACGATAACCAATTAATTATTTTGCCAAATGGGGTGTCTAAATTAACCGGATTACTTTATTTTTGTGAAAAACAAAAAATTTCTCTTAATGAAACTGTTGCCATCGGAAGTGATATAGATGATTTGGATTTCATTGAAGCAGCAGGTTTAGGTGTTGCAATGGGAAATGCCCCGATTGCTGTGCGGAAGGCGGCTGATTGGGTAACACGGTCGAATAATGAGCACGGTGTATCCTATATGGTAAGAGAACATTTTCGAAAACAACAGCCCATCTCCTTTTTAGAAAAAATAAACAGTATAAAAAAATCATCCATCTAAAAGGGTCCCGCTCAATCGGAGACCCGTTTTTTTATAGGTTAAGAGTGTGTACTTATAAATTGGTCTTTAGCGAAAAATAGTTATAAAAATTATCAATTTAAAGAAGGATTTTTCTTCGGAATTGCGAATATGTATTATTAGCAGTTTTTAAGTTTAATAAGTTGAAAACGTTTACAAAAGGAGATGAGGTAAAATGATGAACACCCCGCTAATTTTAACACAAATGATTGAAAGGGCAGAAAAATTTTTCCCTAACAAGCAGGTAATTTCACGGACTTCAACAGGTGTGCAAAGATTCACGTATAAGGAATTTGGTGAACGGACAAGGAGATTAGCAAGTGTACTGACTAAGTTTGGCATTACGAGAGGAGATAAGGTAGGAACCATTGCTTGGAACCATCACCGCCACCTAGAAGCATATTTTGCCATACCATGTATTGGAGCTGTTTTACATACGATCAACATACGCTTGTCCCCTCAACAAATTGCTTATATTATCAACCATGCCGGGGACAAAATTTTACTCATTGATGAAGACCTTTTGCCGATCGTAGAAAATTGTAAAGATGAACTGAAAAATGTTGAGGCGTTTATTATTATGACCGATCGGCCGGAATTACCGGAAACAAGTTTAAGTCCTGTGTATCACTATGAAGATTTACTGAGTGAAGGAGATGCATTATTTACTTTTGTAAAAGATATTGATGAAAATGACCCTGCCGGAATGTGCTATACTTCTGCCACAACCGGTTTACCAAAAGGTGTGCTTTATTCACATCGTGGAATTGTGTTGCATAGTTTTGCTCTTGGTCTGGCTGACGGGGGATCGGTGAGTGAAAAGGATACGGCCATGCCAATTGTTCCAATGTTTCATGTAAATGCATGGGGTCTTCCTTTTGCGTGTGTGTGGTTTGGCTCAAATCTTGTTTTACCGGGTCCAAATTTTACACCGAAAATTTTGTTAGAATTAATGGTATCAGAGAAAGTAACCATTTCTGCCGGAGTTCCGACCATTTGGATCGGTGTTTTAAAAGAATTAGAAAACGAAAACTATGATTTGTCACATGTCCGTTATCTTTTATGCGGAGGTTCAGCGGCACCAAAAGGAATTATTAAAATGTTTGAAAAGAAATATAATATTCCATTTATGCATGCCTATGGAATGACCGAAACAACTCCGCTTGCCTTAATTTCCAGATTAAAGAGCGAACATGACGAGTTACCGGAAGAAGATATTTATGAATTAAAGGCGAAGCAAGGGATTTTAGTCCCCGGCCTGGAAATGAAAGTAATTGGTCAAAACGGAGAAGTGAAATGGGACGGTATCGAAATGGGGGAACTATGTCTTCGTGGTCCGTGGATCGCTTCCAGTTACTATAATGATGATCGTTCAGAAGAGACTTTTAAAGACGGCTGGCTCCATACGGGAGATGTAGTTACCGTTGATAAAGGCGGGTTTGTTAAAATTGTTGACCGAACGAAAGATTTAATAAAAAGCGGCGGGGAATGGATTTCATCTGTTGACATTGAAAACGCACTAATGGCCCATGAGGCTGTTTTTGAAGCTGCTGTCGTCGCCATACCGCATGAAAAGTGGCAAGAAAGACCCGTTGCCTGCGTTGTGTTGAAAGACCAATATAAGGATAAAATAATTGAGGATGAATTATATGAATTTTTGAAACCCCAATTTGCTAAATGGTGGTTACCGGATAAAATTCTTTTCATGAATGAAATCCCGAAAACATCGGTTGGTAAATTTTTAAAACGTGCGTTAAGAGATCAAGTAAAAGAATTATTGAATGTTTAAGGAAAATTATATTGCAATAAAAAAAGAGGGACGGCTATGTTCCTCTATCTATCGGAATATCACTGTTCTTTTAACTGATTTCTTCATATTTTAATTAAATAGAAAAGGATTCATTCCCGATTTCGAAATAATTTTTGATTTTTAGTGACAAATTGTTTACAATAGTTATTGGGAAACAGTAAATCTCATATAAGTTTAAATCAATTTTTCTTGTTTTCTTATCAGGGTCCAAAATGGAGTAGGGGATAATTTGTGACTTTTAGAACATTCTGTGAAAGCATATTAGGAATAGTTACAAATTAATAACATTCCATAATGGATTTTCAAATAACCCAATTTTTTATTAATAGGACGTGGAGGGGAATAGCATGTCAAATGTAATGGAAGATGGAAACATGGAAAAAACTTTACCTCAAGGTGAGCGCGATCTTTTGGATCAGTTGCTTAAGCCGGAAGTACAACAATCATTAACGGTGTTAGTGGAACAGCTTCCAAAGTTAACGGAATTAATAACGGTCCTGACAAAAAATTTAGAAGTCGTAAAATCCCTGGTTACCGATGAAGTCTTGAAGGAGGATACGGTGGGGGCCATTAAAGAAGTGGCGGAACCGGTGATTCATTCAGCGAAACATTTAGCAGCTAATGTAATTGAAGCAAAAGACCGTGCCGAAGAAAGTCAAGAAGTCATCGGTATTTTTGGTTTGTTGAAATTGTTAAAAGATCCACAAGCTCAAAAAATGTTGCGTTTTCTTAATGCTTTCTTAAAAGTTGCGGCAGAAAAAGAACATAAATAATCAGGTCAATTGTGTGTATCTAAGGGAAAAGATTTTTACATATGAACGGAGGAAGAAAAATGTCGAAGGAAATTGTCATTTTAGGTGGGGGCTATGGCGGTGTATTGACCGCTTTGACAGTTCGTAAATATTTAGATGAAACAAAAGCCAAAGTAACAGTTGTGAACAAATATCCGACACATCAAATTATTACAGAATTACACCGACTTGCAGCAGGAAATGTTTCGGAACAACGAGTTGCTTTACCTTTGAAAAAATTGTTTAAAGGAAAAGCGATTGATTTCATTGTTGCAGAAGTGGAATCTTTTTCGGTGGACAATAAACAAGTAAAACTATCGAACGGTGACACGTTAAGTTATGACATGCTTGTTGTCGCTTTGGGCAGTGTAACCGGATATTTCGGCATCCCGGGACTCGAAGAAAACAGCATGGTGCTCAAATCTGTGGATGATGCAAAGAAAATTCGTGAACATATTGAAGAGAGAATTCGTCAATATGCGGAAACGAAAAATCCGGAAGATGCGCATATTCTAATTGGTGGTGGCGGTTTAACCGGGGTCGAACTAGTCGGTGAAATTGCTGACTTGCTTCCGGAATTGACGAAAAAATATGGTGTTCCCCGCAGTGAAATAAAATTGCAACTTGTCGAAGCCATGCAGAAAATTTTACCGGTGCTGCCTGATACTTTAATTGAACGGGCTCAAAAAAGTCTGGAAGCACGTGGTGTTGAATTTTTAATTGGTCTTCCGGTAACAAAAGTGGAAGGCAATATCGTTTCATTGAAAGATGGCAGTGAAATCAAAACCAATACTTTTGTTTGGACCGGCGGAGTTCAAGGGAATCCATTAGTAGGCGAGTCCGGATTAGAAGTAAACCGCGGTCGTGCTTCCGTAAACGAATACTTGCAATCAACTTCCCATCAAGACGTGTTTGTTGTGGGTGACAGTGCAGTTGCTTTTGCCCCGGATGGTCGTCCATATGCACCAACAGCACAAAATGCATGGCAAATGGGCGAAACGGTTGGTTATAACTTATTCGCTTATTTGGAAGGAAAATCATTGGAAGTATTCAATCCGGTTAATTCAGGAACATTGGCCAGTCTTGGTCGGAAAGATGCAGTGGCTTCGGTCGGAGCAAATGGGACGGAATTACACGGAATCCCTGCTTCTCTATTAAAAGAAGCAAGTAATTTGCGCTATTTATCTCATATTAAAGGTTTATTTTCATACGCATATTAATGATACAATTGAAGCAAAAGCGCCGGAATTTTGTTATCCGGCGCTTAATCTTTTTTTATACATGAAATAACAGCAGTTTCCCATCCGGTGATACAAGGCGGTGCGTTTTATTCAATAAATCTTTTTCAGTTAACATTGTTTCTGCTAGCTGTTTTGCCTCTTGGTCACTTTTTGCCTCAATGGATTCATCCAATAATTTTTCCCCTGCTTGTTCAAAAGCCGTTAGTTTATAAATTGGCATTAAATTACCCCCATATCTTTTCAATAATAAATTTTTATCCCGCAATACTTAATTGATTCGACAAATTAATGAAAATTCCTGCATTCCGGCGGGAAATGTGTAAAAAATTTGTGTTTCCTTCGTGCATTATATATAAAAATATGGCATAATAAAAGAACATATATTCGTGCGATTAAGGATGGGGAGATTATCGTGAAATCAATCAAATTTATTCATTGTGCGGATTTGCATTTGGATAGTCCATTTGTCGGGCTAAAAAATATACCTGCCGCTATATACGAAAAAACAAAACGCTCAACTTTTGCATCATTTTCAAAAATTGTTGAGGTCGCGATTAAGGAAAGGGTAGATTTCGTGATTATTGCCGGAGACTTATATGATGGGGAAGACCGCAGCATCCGGGCACAATTGTTTTTGCGAAGAGAAATGGAAAGGCTCGAACAGGAAGGGATTGGCGTTTTCCTCGTCCATGGAAACCATGATCATTTATCCGGCAGTTGGACGAAACTTGAATGGCCTAAAAATGTTTACCAGTTTCCGGCTACGGTAGAGGTCATTCCATATGAAACGAAAAATAAAACACGCATCCATTTCTACGGCTTCAGTTATCCAAAGAAACATGTCTTTGAACGGATGATTGATCATTACCAAAAAAAAGACGGAGCGGATTATCATATCGGTATTTTGCATGGCCACGATTCAAATAATCTTGCTCATTACAGCTATGCTCCATTTAAAGTGAAGGAGTTAATCGAAAAAGATTTTGATTATTGGGCACTTGGACATATTCATAAATCACAAATTTTACATAAAGAGCCGATGATCCTGTATCCCGGTAATATTCAAGGAAGACATAAAAACGAAACGGGTGCAAAAGGTTGTTATTTAATCGAGATGGATCATTTTGAAACAAGATGGAAATTTATCGAAACAGCTCCGATCCGTTGGGAAACGTGGGAATTAACCGAAAAAGAACCGTTTCGTTGTTTTGATGATTTTTATCAAACCATCATCGGAATAAAGGATTACTGGCGGCAAAAGGGAACCAATGTATTTTTACAAATAAATTTTAATGAAAACCAGTTTGATGTATTGACAGACCGTATCGATCTTGAAGATATGTTACAACTTTTACAAGAAGGTGAAGAACAGCAAGATTGTTTTATTTGGATTTATCAACTCGATATTCAGGAAAATGACACGAACAGGCAAGTTATTTCCGATGAATTTTTTCAAGAATTATCAAAGCAATTTCAACATCTTGATATAAAAGAACCGCTCTCTTTTCTTTTTGATCATCCGAAAGTAAGAAAATATTTAGCTCCTTTAACCGAGGGAGAACAACAACACATTTTACATGAGGCTGAAAAACTCCTCTTTCGTCTATTGAAAGGGTAAAAGTCCGGAACTAGGCGTGCTGCCACGGATGAAAAATGTTTTTCGCGAGGGGTGAAGATAATGATTATAAAAGAGTTAGTCATCTATGGGTACGGAAAGTTTGAACAATACCATCTAAAGTTACAGCCATTTTCTTTGATTTATGGAAAAAATGAAGCAGGCAAGTCTACCATCATGTCTTTCATCCATAGCATTCTTTTCGGCTTTCCATTGAAACAACAAAGTGAATTACGATATGAACCGAAAACAAGTTCCAAATATGGCGGTCGGATTGTTTTGGAAGACCCTGATTGGGGCATTGTCCAAATTGAACGGGTGAAAGGAAAAGCAATCGGTGATGTAACGGTAAAACTTGAAGACGGCACAATCGGTGATGAAGAATTGTTGCAAGTGATTTTGGGTGGTATGGAAAAATCGACCTATCAATCAATCTATTCCTTTGATATTCATGGGTTACAAAATGTCCAAAAGGTGAAAGGGGAAGAGCTTGGGAAATTTTTATTCTCGACAAGCGCGATTGGAACGGAACAAATTATGGAAACAGATCAGTTCCTTGATAAAGAAATGGACAAGCTGTTTAAACCAAACGGATCAAGGCCGGACATCAATAAACAAATAGCAAAGATGAAGGTGCTGGACAATCAATTAAAGGATGCCAAGAGAAAAATTATAAACTATGAAACTTTGTTGCAAAATTTAACGAACACGGATAACCAACTGGAAGCTAAACGGAAACAAATGGCGGATATTCAACAGGAAATTTTTGAAAAGAAAGAATGGAATCGGATATATCCGTTGTTTATGCAGAGAAAAAATCTTGAGGAGAAACTCACGGAACTGGGTGAATTTCAGTTTCCAAGTAACGGAATTACCCGTTATGAAAAGTTGGCAGCTGAATTACGTACAATAAAAAAACGGCTCGTCCCGTTAAATGAACAATTGGAGGAAATAACAAAAGAGCTCGAAACGATTGAAGTAGATGAACGGATTACGGAGAATAAAGAACCAATCCAATTCATTGTCGAGGATTTACCGAATTACCGTCAAGAAGCCGGAAAGTTGAAAGAGCTAGCCGTCCAAATCAACCAAATTGAGGATGAGTTGCTGCAAATAAAGACTAAGTTACATTATCAAGGTGATCTAGAAGCGATCAAGCAATTTGACTTAAGTTTTGCCAAAAAAGATCAAATCATGAAGCTGGTAAAGAAACAAAGTCATCTGGATGAAAGAAAAAGGGAACTGGAGAAAAATGAAAATGAACTGGGGCAAAAATTAAAGCAGCAAAAATCATTTGTAAATGAACTTGCTCGCAGCCGCTTAAATGAAAAAGAACGGCTTCATTTGGAGAATGTACTCAAGCAGGAGCAAGAAATAAATGAAATTGAAAGCGAACTGAAGTGGATTGACAGTCAACTATCCCAGCTACAGAACAAACAATCGATTAAAAAATCAGGAAAAACGGCCTTACAGTTTGTGTTTGGTTGTATTTGTATAATTACTCTTGCCTTATTTTGGTTTGATTATTGGCAAATAGCTTTGGGAATTTTATCGGCCTCAGTTTTATTTTCCCTGGTTCTCGTCATAACAGGATGGAGAAAAGCGTCGGATGCAACGATCAAAATGAATGAACCATTAATTTTGAAAAAGAGGCAATTGGAAAAGAAATATGATGAAATTCAGATCACTTCAGAAGACATTGAACAAGCCCGTGAAAAATTGAATAAAGATCAGCTCATTGCTAAACAGGAAGAAATCGAGAATATTCGGCTCGAACAATTAGAACGGCAATTTGACGAATTAGTTGCAAGTTTTGAACATTGGGAGAATGAAACAAGGGCCATCAATGATGAATTGCTGGAAATGGGAAGAAGTTACTTTTTACCGGACTATATGGCGAAACATCATTTAATGGAATGTTTTACACTGCTTGAACAGTTGAAAACACGCTGGAACGAAAAACAACGAATGTCCCAACAAATTGAGCATTTGAAAATGATCCAGACAGAAAAAGAAGCGATTTTATCAAAATATGATTGGCTTTTTCATGCTTCCTCGCAAAACTATGAGGAAAGAGTACTGCTGCTCAAAACAGAATTGAATAAACAATTGGAGCTTGAGAAAATTCAAGCTGAGAAACTGGCAAAACAACAAGAGCTCGTTAACCAAATTGCGACATGTAAAGCGGAATTGAAGCAAGTCGAACAGGAAATTAACGTATTATTCCAACAAGCAAACGTTGAAACGGAAGCTCAATTTTACTTAGTTGGAGAAAAAAATGAAAAACGGAACGAGTTATTGAATGAATTCGAACTTGTTAATAAACAGTTGGCTCATTCGAACTTAAATCTTCCGGATGGAATGAACCTTATCCCTTCCTATGTGGATGAAACAACATTTACCGAATTGAACCGAATAAAAGAGGCGATAGGCAAAGAAATTGAACAATTAGAGAAAGAACGGGTATCTATTCGCCATGAAATCACGTTGATAGAAGAAGGCGGTACCTATACAGAACTGTTACATCAATTTCATCAAGAAAAATACGAACTGGAAGAAATGGCGCGAACATGGGCTGTGTTTCAGACGGCAAAATATGTATTGCAAAAAGGGATGGAAAAATATAAGGTTGAACGTCTTCCAAAGGTTCTTTTACAGGCTTCTAAATATTTTTCTTTTATCACCGACGGGGCTTATAAGCAGATTTTTCTTGATCAAGAAAGTGACCAACTGTTTGTCGAACGAAAGGATGGTATGCTTTTTACTCCTAATGAAGTTAGTCAGGCAACAGGAGAACAATTGTATATCAGTTTACGCTTTGCCTTGGCTGTTCTTAGTCATAAGCAAAACCCATACCCGTTCATTATTGATGATGGTTTTGTTCATTTTGATGAAGACCGGCGAGACCAAATGATGTACTTGTTAAAGGAAATTTCTGCTGAATCCGGTGTTCAAATTCTTTTCTTTACATGCCATAATATTTTTAAAAGCTATTTTGATAGACAGCATTCGGTCGTTTTCCTTTGAATTTTTAATAATAATAGAGTTCGGGAATTCGATAAAAATGACGTAAAATCTATTTATTATGGTAAATAAGTTAATAGGAGTCGGGAGGAACGTGTATGATTAAAGGAGTCCGCTTTTATGAGGCTGGTGAACAGGTTGAACAATATTTTTTAATTAAAAGTGCTGCCAAAGGAATGGCCAGTAACGGGAAACCGTTTTTAACGTTAATTCTCCAAGATAAAACCGGGGTCATTGAAGCAAAACTTTGGGATATTACCGAAGAGCTGGAAAAAACATATGTTGAACAAACGATTGTTAAAGTACTCGGTGATATCCAAAGTTATCGGGGGAAATTACAATTGCGGATTCGGAAAATTAGAACGCTGTCCCCGCAAGAAAACATTCCGGTGGACATGTTTATTGAAAAAGCACCGGTTGAAGCAGATGTAATGCTTAGTAAAATTAATCAATGCATTTTTGAAATGACCAATCCGAAAATTCAGCGGATTACCCGTTATTTGATGAAAAAATATGAAAAGCCGTTTTTAGAGTACCCGGCGGCCACGAAAAATCATCATGAATATTACTCGGGTCTTGCTTATCATGTTGTATCCATGCTCGATTTGGCAAAAGCGATTGTCGCGCTTTATCCGAGTCTGAATAAAGATCTGTTATATGCCGGTGTGATTTTGCATGATTTAGGCAAAGTCATTGAATTATCGGGTCCAGTATCACCATCTTATACAATAGAAGGAACGTTGCTTGGACATATCACCTTAATGGTCGGTGAAATTGGAAAAGCTGCCGATGAATTAGAAATTTCCGGCGAAGAGGTTACAGTCTTGCAACATTTAGTCCTCAGTCATCATGGAAAAGCTGAATGGGGGAGTCCGAAGCCGCCGCTGATCCGAGAAGCAGAGGTCCTACATTATATTGACAATCTTGATGCCAAAATCAATATGTTAAACCGGGTTCTTGATAAAACAAAACCCGGTGATTTCAGTGAACGGTTATTTGCCTTGGACAACCGATCTTTTTACAAACCAAGCTTTCAAGAATAAGCTTGTCATAAAAAATCTCCTATATGAATATGCTTGTACAAATAATAGTTTTAAAGGATAGGAGGTTTCGTTTATGGTTGTCCCATTTTGGATTTGGTTGGTTGTGGCCGGTATTGTGATCAGTGCATATATGACGATTCGAACTAATCGGGAAGAAAAGGAAATGGAGTTAAGAGAAGCAGAGCAAGAAGGAGACATTTATATAAAAAGAATGGAAGAAGAAAAGGAAAAACGGAAACAGTTTTATGAAGCATAAGAGGAAAAAAAACAGCTTTCCCAAGCGTGGTCGATAATTTTGACCTCATGGGAAAGCTGTTGTTGTGAATATTGACTTCATCCTTGATTGAAACTGTGGATGAAGGAGGATCATTTATTTGCGAACAGGAAAGCATAAATGTTCTTGTGTCTTTGCTCTCGCCTAAAGGCTCGGATACCTAGGTTTTCCTTATTTCGATCCTGTCTCAACGGAATTTTTCAAAATGTCTTTCAAGTCTTTGTCATTGATTTTTACATCTGCATTTTTAACTGCTTCATCCACAGCTTTTTGAACGGTAGCTGAATCAAGTTTTGATTGCTTCACTTTATCTACCAGTTCTGATTTCATTTTGTCAAATGATTTGACATCTTTTTTCTCTGTTACTTTTGTTGCTTGGATGATATGGTAGCCATAGTCCGTTTTGACCGGATCACTAATTTCATTTTCCTTAAGCTTATAGGCGGCAACTGTAAACTCACGAGTAAGTTGATCAGGGTTCAACTCACCTAAATCTCCGCCTTTTTCAGCTGTCGCCGTATCTGTTGACAGTTCTTTTGCCAATGCGGCGAAATCTTCACCATTAGCTAATCTTTGTTTCACTTGTTTTGCCGTTTCTTCATCAGCAACAAGAATATGGCGTGCCGTTACCGTTTTTGTTTCAATCCCGTATTGTTCCTTTAACTCATCATTTGTCACTTTGATTTTATCTTTTGCCGCTTTTTCTTGGAGTAGTGAAAATTCAAGAATGTCTTTCAATTCATCCTCACTTGAAATGCCCATTTGAGCTAACCAACTTTGGAAATTATCTCCATAAGCGTCCTTGTATTGTTTTAATGCATTATCTACTTCTTTATCAGAAACCTTATATTTGTCAGACAAAACTTGTTTGTATACAAGTTCTTTCAGAGTGGATTCGCCATATCGATCTTTCAGTGTTTGGTAGAACTCATCTTGGCTAATATTTCCCGCATCCGACTCAACAATTGCTTTCCCGTTATTGCAAGCAGTTAAAGTGAGTAGACCGGCTGCCAATGTAAAAGTTAACAGGTATTTCTTCTTCATCAGATTGAACAACTCCTAATCATTTGATTTAATGCTTGTTTCATTTTACCACAAATTTAACTATATCATAATAAAAACAAACAAACAAAAAAATATTTTCTGTATCAGTTGAAATTACAGGATCAATTGTCATATTTCGGGAAATTGGTAATCGTCAAATAACCGGATATTTTTTTCTACCTTAACGACGAGTAAAGTCTCCCATGTTAAAATTTTCGAGATTAAAAAAAGAATGGAGGGGACTGTTTACCCGCATGCGTCCGATTAGTTCAACTAACCATCAGTGGGGAGATAGATGACTCACCGATGGAAGTTTCGCTGTATAAACTAGGTGTTTTCACTAAACAATTTTTGCACAAATACATAGGATATATTGAATTCGATAAAGGAGGTATGACAGATGACAGTACCGAATGCCAGCCCGTTTGTTCTAATTGTCGTGCTGTTTATTTTATTAATCATTGTAGGGTGTTCGTATTTGTAACAGGAAAAATGAACCTTAAGTGATAAACAAGTGAATGTATAAAGGAGGTGTCATTATGTCTGAAGGATATCATGGCGGAGGATTTGCATTGATTGTTGTCTTGTTTATCTTGCTTATCATCGTTGGTGCAGCGTACATTTGGTAAATAATGCAGGTAGAAGAAATTCCGGCACCGTTTTGCCATACTTGCATAGTCAACTTGTATTGGCTTAAATCGAGACGACAGGAAAAATAGTAAAGGGGCAATTCATCCACTGGATTGCCCCAAAAATTTATCACACCTTAACAGCAAGTCAAGTCCTCCCTCTCAAGATTTTCAAATTTACAAAGAAGATAGGTGGGGGACGGGCTGCCCGCATAAGTCCGATTTGTTCAACTAACCATCAGTGGGGAGAGATGCCCCACTGATAGAAGTTTCATTTTATGTAAACAACATCGCCACATATGATGAGAGCAATAAAATGATCGTAGAAATATTTGTAGTATGGATGATGGTATGATGTTTCTCTTCCGGGATCTCTTTTTGGATACAAAATCTATACATAAGAATATTCAAGTAAAAAATGATAATAGTGGCTAAAATAAGAAAAACAATAAGCAAAAGCATCCCCTCCCAGTACGTCAAGCATAACTTTCTCTATATTAAATCACTCTTCACCCTTAACATCCACTTCATTAGAAATTAAGATTCTTTGATGGTCAAAATTGCGTAGTATACACTATTTTACTCAATAATACTTTTTTTCGATAAATGAAAAGAAGTTTTAAAGTATTAAGAGGTAATTCCGTTTTAAATAGATATTAATAATGTAATATAATATACATCAAAAGCAAAGTAAAAATATATGTATAATCAATGAACAAATATTTAGAAGCCAGTATGAAATATCTCCATCTACCTGTAGTATAATAAGTACAGTTGAAATCCCAACCCTAAAGGTAAAAAATTTTTCTTAGCTTCTATCAGGATTTAGTCAAAAGATTAATTCTATCATAACTGCGATGGTATTAAAGACTATATGGATTCGAAAACAACCGTCTTAAATGATTGTGATAATGTTTAGTCGAACTTGGACATGTTTTTTTGCATACAGATGCCAAATCATTTAAGTACTAACATACTTTACAGTGGGTTTCATAAAAAATCAATGAGAAAATGAAAAAAGATTTTGACGGAAGATGACAAAAGATGACAAGTTGAAGGATGATAGACAATGATGGATGAATTGTTAAAGCGGATCGAAAGGCTGGAATATTATCAACAATTGCTACTTGAGATCGTGAATACTAATGATTACCCCTTCACAAAATTAATCATTCAGAAAAAACTAGGGCCGGAAGAAGTTTTGGAATTCCAACAGCTTTGTGAATATATGAACAATAAACTCCAAGAACAAAAAGCGGAAGGATTATTATATTTTTATCCGCTTCTTAAAGAGTTCTCTGATAAATTGAACAGGAAACTGGAGGTGAAAGAAACCGTTGAATCCTGTTTACAACAATATCTTTATGTTGAGTTAATGACCGAATTTAAGAAATGCTTACTCGGCTAAACCACTTCTTTTTCTTTGTTATCTTTTTCTTTTATATCCTTATGATGTATGTTCAGTTTTTCTATATCTGTGTATGTTTTTTTGAAAATATCCATAAAGTCATCGCCGTATATATTACGGACGATGGCTATTAACTCTAATATATCGGGATATTTGCCATAAATATCTTTCAAAGGCTTAGCACCCATTAAAATTGCATGTTTTGACGGATCAAATTTCTCTAGTAATTCAATGATAAGGTTTTCTCCTTTTTCCGTTAAACGGATATACGTATTTCTTTTATCCTCGACCTTTTTGGAAAAAGTCAAGTAACCCCTTTCTTCCAACTTTTTTGAAAAATTGAAAGCAGTTGAAACATGCATGACACCAAATTTGGCAATATCGGATATGGATGCTCCGTGTAAATGGTAGGCGATCCATAAAATATGATGTTCGTTGATGTTCAAATTGTATGGTTTGATCCATTGTTGCCAGTCTTTTTCTATGGCCTTCCAAAGTGCTTTTCCCAATTGTGAAATTTTTTGTGTAAATAAAAGCGCTTCAAGTTTTGAAAAATCTTCCATATCATCACCTTCTACTTTTTGATTTAACATTGTGGTAAAAAAGAAAAAATTAATGAAAACTCAGGCATCCGAGCCTTTAGGCGACTCGGGACGTGTAGTAAACCCAATAAAAATAACATTTCATTTCAAATTGAACAAATTCCGACCTTTTACCTATTTCCCTTTTTACACTATTCTGTCATGTATGTTTCAAAAAATTTTATTATATTATTTCAAAATTCTACATTGATCACAAAAAATCCTTTTTATTTTGAAAAAATTTTTTGTTTTTATAATATATCTTTATGGTCGCACCAAAAATGTTTTACGTAAATTTTAGAAAAGATTTGTATATCGTTGGAAAATTCCGTAAATTTTAAAAAGTGCGCTTTTGGGTAAAGGAAAGAGAACTTGGGTTACTTTCCAAGTTCTCTTTCACTGAAAAGCAATTAGGCGAAGGTCATTTTGCTTCTTTCCATGATTTTCGCGACGATTGGATAGACAATAACAATGGCGATTGTGTTCAACAAAGCTGTTGGCAACACAATTGTTGTAAACATTAACATGAATGCACCATCCAATCCAATTATTAAAAATGCAGAAGCAAGGAATATAGTTCCTGAAATAATCGTGCCAATAGCCGTTAATACAGCATTGCTAATAATGGAACGATTCTTTTTGACTAGTAGGAACAACCCGTAAAATGCAAAAGCCGAGATAAATTTATCAATGATGTTTGGAAAAAAGCCACCTGGTACACCAGTTGTTAATCCGGAGATAATTCCGGTTGCCAGACCGAGTAGGATAATATTTTTCTTATCGGGAAATAGAATAATTGCCAAAAACATCATTAGTAAACTGAAATCCGGTTTCATGCCTCCTGCACCAATACCGGGGATCAATATATGCAATGCAGCCCCAATCCCCACAAATAAAGCCATAATAACTAATTCTTTTGTTTTCATCTCTATTCTCTCCTCTGCTGTTCTCTTCTCAACTTAACTCCTTTTGCATCCTATGATCAAAAGCGAGTTGGTTTGACTGTATTATAACATACGTTTCTTTTCGATAAAAGATATTTTTCAAAAAGTCTGGAAAAGAAGTTTTGATACACGTGCTGTATGCATGTTTGCTCATCTGTATGAAAACGATCTATTTTATAAGACCATTTGTTTCTTCTTCTCTTTTTATTATATGAGCATAATCATATTTGGTCGGCAATCGATTTAGCGATCTTTTGCAAATCTTCTTTTGTATACTCGCTTGTATGTGTCTTCCAAACGGCACCAAAGCCGTCACCTTCACCATATCGCGGAATCAAATGGACGTGATAATGGAAAACGGATTGTCCAGCATATTCTCCATTGTTGTTTAATAAATTTAACCCAATTGGATTGTATGCATTTTTAATAGCGTTTGCAATTTTCGGTACGGCAGAGAACAGCTTGCTTGCTACATCCGGAGTTAATTCATAAATATTTGCCTGATGGGTTTTCGGAATGACAAGCGTATGTCCTTTTGTCACTTGAGAAATATCAAGGAACGCTAACACATTTTCATCTTCATACACTTTAGCAGATGGAATTTCTCCGTTTAAAATTTTACAAAAAATACAATCCGACATTTCTATCATCCTTTCTAATTTCATATTGTTACCTATTTTATCATATATTACCAAGAATGGGTAAAAGTAGATGAGGATTGAACAGGAAAATCTTCTGATGTCCGACTTTTTAGGAAAGTGCAGATAATCTCTGTTGAAAATGTAAACATTAACGTAAAAAAGGCAAGACCTGTGTTCAGTAACTGAACATTGGTCTTGCCCGTGCGAAGGGAAAATGAAAGCGGGTTTGTTACTACTCAATCAGGCAGGTTTCTAAAGAATCTAAAGCATTCAAGCTCATCATCCCCGTTTCTTCATAAAAATTATGAACGACTTCGGTTGATGATCTTTGACAAACACCTCATTTATTGAAGTGGGTTTTCTGAATGCATAGCTCTTTTTAAAACGAGTTCAGTATCTTTCGTAAACACCCCATTTGAATAAAAGTTATTTTCCCTTCAAAAATTAGCATAACCAGATTTAAAAAAATCATACGACGACAGAAAAAATTTTTTTATCTGCCGTAAATTTGCTAAACTAAAATTAATATACTGGACAAGCAACGAAAATTAATTCAAAGGAAACATAAAGATATCTTTGACTGTTAAGCAATGTAAAGGAGAATGATCATGAGCTTACTAGAAGTTCGGTCGCTTTCAGGCGGTTATACGAAAAAAAATGTGTTAAATGAAGTGAGTTTTGAAATTGAAAAGGGGGAGATTGTAGCACTGATTGGACTTAATGGGGCCGGCAAAAGTACGACTATCAAGCATGTTATCGGTTTAATGGAACCAAAAAAAGGGGAAATTCGTATAAACGGAAAGACGATTCATGAAGATCGTGACGGTTATCGAAAAAAATTCTCCTATATTCCGGAAACACCGGTCTTGTATGATGAATTAACCATGGAAGAGCATTTAAAATTGACAGCCATGGCTTATGGGGTGCCGGAGGATGAATATAACCGGCGAATCGATCAATTACTGAAAGAGTTTCGAATGCAAAAAAGGCTAAAATGGTTTCCCTCCCATTTTTCTAAAGGAATGAAACAGAAGGTCATGATCATGTCGGCATTTTTAGTGGAACCTGAACTTTATATTATTGATGAACCGTTTGTAGGATTGGATCCGTTAGCTATACAAAGTCTCTTGCAACTTTTACAAACAAGGCAAAGCAAGGGAGCGGGTATTTTAATGTCTACGCATATTTTAGCAACAGCAGAAAAATATTGTGACCGTTTCGTTATTTTACATAATGGGGAAATCAAAGCAAAAGGGACGATGGAAGAGCTGAGGAAACAATTCAACTTAAAGGATGCCAGTTTGGACGATTTATACATTCAATTGACAAAGGAAGACACCAAAGATGAATAGAGATCGACTTTGGAATGAAAGATTCATGGAGCGCTTAAAAGAGTTGCTTCGTTACGGTAGGTACATATTTAATGACCATCTTTTAATTGTATTACTTTTTGCCGTTGGTGGCGGGGCATACTATTATAAAGACTGGGTAGCAACGTTGGATGAAACATTCCCGACAGCCGGACTTTTTGCGGTTGTTTTTGCCTTATTATTAACGAATGGGACGGTTATTACGTTTTTAAAGGAGGCTGATAAAGTATTTTTGCTTCCTATAGAAACAAATTTGACAAGTTATTTTGTCCGAGCGTACATATTAACAGTCCTGTGGCGGTTATCTATTACGTTCATTGTTTTGCTTATTTTGATACCCATTTATTTGCAAACAACCGGTACCGGAAAAGCATTGCTTGTCTTTAGTGGCTTACTGGTTTTGCTTCAATTTCTCAATCTTTATACTCGCTGGAAAGTTGATTACGATACGGATCAGGCATCGGTTACATGGGATTTAACTGTACGACTGTTATTAAACGGTTTACTGGTGTTCTTTTTTATCAATAAAAGATTTGCGCTTTTTGCGATTGTCTGCATCATTTTCGTTATTTATGCGGCCTATTTTCGTAACAAAATGAAAAACAGCGGGCTCCCGTGGGAACGGTTGATTGTTAATGAAGAGCGAAGAATGGCGTTTTTTTACCGGATTGCGAATTTATTTACGGACGTCCCACAATTACGAAACCGGATAAAACGCAGAAAATGGGCGGATATGTTTATGAAAAGTCGTCGCTGGACACCAAGCAGCACGTATTCGTTTCTCTTTGTTCGAACTTTTTTCAGGAGCGGTGATTATTTCGGTTTGTTTATGCGATTAACTGCCATTGCTGCTCTGCTTATTTGGGGCTTGAACGGTTCATATATTGCTTTTGCGATCGCGATACTTTTTATTTATTTGACCGGTTTCCAACTGATTAGCCTATGGAAACATTATGATGCGGTCATTTGGCCGGATCTTTACCCGGTCGGTGAAGACACAAAGAAAAAAGCCTTTTTAAAAATCATGTTAAATATATTATGGACACAAAATATTATTTTTACGGTTAGCTTCATTACCTCATTTGAATTTCAAAGAGGGCTCCTGTTGTTTCTTGTTTTAAGTGGATTTTGCTATGCTTTTCTTTTTCTTTATTGTAAAAAACGAATTGAAAAACTGGATTGATTCATATACGAGGTGGTCAGGAGATGGAATATGAAAGAAAAGCTTATGATGAGCTTTTACAATGGCAGAGAGAAATCCGAAAGAAAGGGAGTCTTTTGAACCGGATTTCCAAACAAGCACAAAATAAGATGAGTCAACTGATACCTGAAAAAGCTCAAAACGTGATCACTGAGGCTGTGAAAAAAATGGTCACTGCGGTACTATCCGGTTCAAATCTTCTTTTTACCAATGACTTTCCAAAAACATATTCATTGGAAGAAAAAGAAGCACTGATTAAAGAGCAATTGGATAAATATCGAAAAGCTGCGACCGTGGAAGGCGCCGGAACAGGTGCAGGGGGGATTTTACTTGGGTTGGCCGATTTTCCGCTTCTTTTATCAATAAAGTTGAAATTTCTTTATGATGTGGCAAAAATTTATCACTATCCTTTAGATCAATATGAGGAACGACTCTTTTTATTAATGGTTTTCCAACTTGCTTTTTCCAGTGATGAAAAACGGATTGAGACTTTGGAAATAATTGAAAATTGGGATAGAGAAAAAGAGCGGATCGTTGATCTTGATTGGCAAACATTTCAGCAAGAATATCGCGATCATATTGATTTTGTGAAAATGCTGCAAATGGTGCCGGGAATCGGTGCCGCGGTGGGCGCTTATGCAAATTACAAATTGCTGGACAGATTAGGGGAAACGGCGATATTTTCTTACCGAATGCGTTATTTTAATAATTTAAAAAATATTAGGGTTGAATGATCAGGGGGGGATTTGCTTGCTCCCCTTCCCGGCAGTTTTTGTAGTCGTATAGATAGATAATGAATTTCATAGAATAGAAGTTTTTTCATAAAATAAGTAATACTCCTGATATTACATCAAGATCATATCAGGAGTATTTTATTTCGGGTCTTTACAAAATATTAGAAAAATTTCCGTGCCATTCCTTGCCTGTATGGTGCCATAACTTTTAAATTTGATTTTGATATTGCGCAGCTGCAGTGAATAATGTTTTTGCTGCTATTAACATTCCTTGTTCATCAATATCAAATTTCGGGTGATGATGTGGAAAACAGTCTTTCTCATGAACTGGTTTTGCCCCGGTGAAAAAGAAAGTACCTTTCACATGCTGCAAGTAATAGGAAAAATCTTCACCGACCATCCGTTTCTCACATTCTATTACATTAGTGACTCCCGGTACATTTCCGGCACAATTGGCGAGAAATTCCGTCTCCTCTTTATGGTTAACGACAGGCGGATATCCTCGAAAATAATGGTAATCATATGTACAATCATTGGTGAGACAGGTGCCCTTAATCATTTTTTCAATGAATTGTTCAATCTGATTGCGAACTTCTTCGTTAAACGTCCGTACCGTTCCTGTTAACTCCACTTTATCCGGAATTACATTAAATGCATGTCCGCCATTTATTTGCCCAATGGTGACGACTGCAGACTGAATCGGATCAATGAATCGACTAACAATCTGTTGCAAATTTAGGACAAGTTGGCTGGCGGCTACTATTGGATCTTTGGCAGCATGGGGATAGGCTCCGTGTCCGCCTTTCCCGTTTATCGTAATTGAGAAGCGATCGGCGGCAGCCATAATCGGCCCCGTACGGAAAGAAATTTGTCCGACCGGTTCCGTAGACCATAGGTGAGTTCCAAATATAACGTCCACTCCGTCCAAACAGCCGTCTTCGATCATTGACTTTGCCCCGCCCGGAACATATTCTTCCGCATGTTGATGGATAAAAACATATTCCCCGGAAAGCTCATCTTTCAAATCGAAAATGATGCTGGCAACAGATAATAATGTCGCAGTATGTCCGTCATGACCGCAAGCATGCATCACGCCGGGAACGGTTGATTTATAAGGAACGTCTTTTTCATCTTGAATTGGTAAAGCGTCAAAATCTGCCCGCAATGCAACGGTTTTTCCCGGTTTAGCGCAACGGATACGGGCAACTACGCCATTTCCACCGACATTTGTTTGAACTTGGACACCTAAATTTTTATAAAAATTTGCGATATATTTTGCTGTCTCAAATTCTTTAAATGACAGTTCCGGATGTTGGTGCAAATATCTTCTTATTTTTACCATGTGATCATAATTTTTTTCCAATAATTGATAAGCTTTTTCCAACATATTCATCCCCCTGATTCGTATAGAATTATTCATCGATTTCATTGAGACCAATATAATATTCGTTCAAATAGGATGGTCCGGCATACATTTTTATTTTATTAACCTCAATACTTCTGTCTTTTTCGTCGGGGAAAGCAAATTCTTCCATATCTTTCCATGCCTTAAAAGCTTCTTTACTTTTCCAGAAGGTAATAATAAGATACGTATGATTTTTCATTGGCCGTAAAATGCGGGCTGCAAGAAATTCGTCTGCATTGTCCAATCTACGGGGGCGTTTGCTTAATTCATGTTCAAATACCGGAGAATCTTCATCTCTGACCGGAATATAGTGGAATAGTGCATATCCTTTGACCGGAACACTACCGGTAGATTCCAAGATTTCGTATTTTCTTGGCATTTGGAACACAGTTTTTCCGTTTGTTTCGTGGAACAATAGAGCATGATCAGACCCGAAGAACAAGGTAATGTTTTCTTTCTTGAATTTCTCGGCGATTTTTTGTAAAAAGTCTGCAGTGCCTGTCGTTAAATAGACATATTTCATCATATTTCACCTCATTTTATGAGCATATTCGTTTTAAACAAATTGTCGTTAATGGTATGGTTGAATTAGAATGTAATCATTATTTTATTGCAAAATTTGATTTTAGCCAAACCGTTTAAGTTGATCCCACTCGTAGCGGTGTGGAGCGGATGATAGGCCCCTACTGAATACATGTCGGTTTTTGAAATGATTATTATAAAATAGTAATGATAATTTAACAAATTTATGACAAATATTAATGAAATCTATACAATGACCGTAAAAACATGTATAGTGATGATGGTCTATTTATAACTATTATAATTTAATAACAAAATTTTTTTAACTTTTTATTGAAAATATTTATTTGAACCATAGTACATACAATTGGTTTGGCAATGTTATAATCGAAACTTGCTACCAGCCTGATAAAAATACGAAAGGTGATTACTGTATATGTCCAGACTAAAAAATGACACTTTCTTAAAAGCTGCCAGAGGGGGAAAAACAAATCATATTCCGGTCTGGTATATGCGGCAGGCAGGACGGTCACAACCGGAATACAGGAAATTGAAAGAAAAATACTCTTTATTTGAAATCACTCATCAACCGGAGCTTTGTGCTTATGTGACGAGATTGCCGGTTGAACAATATGGTGTAGATGCGGCTATTTTATATAAGGATATTATGACACCGTTACCTGCTATGGGTGTGAACGTTGAAATTAAAGGCGGGTTCGGTCCGGTCATTGATCAGCCGATTCGGACTTACCAAGATGTTGAAAGATTGGGGCAAATCGATCCGGAACATGATCTCCCGTTTGTGTTGGATACGATCCGGTTATTAACAACCGAACAATTGACCGTCCCGCTAATCGGGTTTGCCGGGGCACCGTTTACTTTGGCGAGTTATATGATCGAAGGCGGTCCGTCGAAAAACTATAATAAAACAAAGGCGTTTATGTATAGTGAGCCTCGTGCTTGGTTTTTGTTAATGGAGAAACTGGCAGACATGACGATCGCTTATGTAAAAGCACAAATTCATGCCGGAGCCAGTGCAATCCAAATTTTTGATTCTTGGGTGGGTGCATTAAATGTTCAGGACTACCGGAATTTTATGAAGCCGACAATGTTACGGATTTTTTCTGAATTAAAAAAAGAAAATGTTCCACTCATTTTGTTCGGTGTCGGTGCAAGTCACTTAATAATGGAATGGAATGATTTACCTGTTGATGTGATTGGACTGGACTGGCGGTTGGAAATTCGCGATGCCAGGGCGATGGGAATTACGAAAACCTTACAAGGAAACCTTGATCCTGCTGTCCTTCTTGCACCTTGGGAAGTGATTGAAGAGCGGGTGTCTGACATCCTAACCCAAGGTATTACACAACCGGGATATATTTTTAATTTAGGCCATGGAATCTTTCCTGATATAAAGCCGGAAACAATAAAACGGTTAACCCAATTTATTCATGAATTTAAACAATAACGGTGAAGGTCTGTAGTGATAATAGGATGGCTTTTCGGCAAAATAAATACGAGGTGATACGAATGAGCAAGAAAAAAATGGGGCTTCTCGTTATGGCTTATGGAACCCCGTATACAGAAGAGGATATTGAACCGTACTATACACATATTCGTCATGGCAGAAGACCCGCAGATGAATTAATTGAGGATTTAAAAAGTCGTTACCGGGCAATTGGCGGTATTTCACCACTGGCTGAAATAACAAAATCCCAGGCAGAAAAGTTAACGAAACATTTAAATCGAGTTCAAAATAAAGTTGAATTTCAATTGTTTATCGGTTTAAAACATATTCATCCGTTTATTGAAGATGCGGTAAAAGAAATGCATAAAGAAGGAATTACTGAAGCTGTCAGCATTGTTTTAGCACCGCACTATTCGACCTTTAGTATTAAGGGATATAATGAACGGGCGAAAAAAACAGCCGATAAACTCGGTGGAATCCAGATCGTTTCCGTTGACCAATGGTATGATGAACCGAAATTTATTGATTTTTGGGTAAATCAATTAAAAGCTACGATAGAAAAAATGCCGGAAGAAGAGCGCAATCATTCCGTTGTCATTTTCTCGGCACACAGCTTGCCGGAAAAAATTTTACAAGCCGGTGACCCGTACCCCGATCAATTAGCCATGACAGCAAAATTAATAGCTGAGAAAGCCGGTATTGATGCGTATGCTGTTGGTTGGCAAAGTGCCGGTCAAACAGCGGAGCCTTGGCTAGGTCCTGATGTGCAAGACCTAACAAAAGATTTACATAAGGAAAAAGGTTATAAAGCATTTATTTATTGCCCAATCGGGTTTGTTGCAGAACATTTGGAAGTCCTATTTGATAATGATACAGAATGCCAAATCGTCTGTGAAGAAATTGGAGCAAGCTACTACCGCCCGGAAATGCCAAACGATCACGATCAATTCATCGAAGCATTGGCAAATGTTATTTTAAACAGATTAAATGAATAAGGAATATAGAAAATGAAAAAAGCTGTCTCATCTGATTCTATTATGATGAGACAGCTTTTTAGTGTTCCACTTATAAGTTTACCTTTTAACTTTGCCTGTTTTCTGATTATTTTAAGATTAGTCCATATCTTTTAAGCCGATGCATTTATGGCAAACATTTCCATAACATTCATGTTGTTCCTCAATTTCTTCGCCGCATTTTTGGCAATACTTTGAAGGTAGGTTTTGGAAAAATTCGAGAATACTTAAAATCATTTGAATCGCCCCTTTTTTAATTTGTATTACCATTGTATTATAACAAGATGAAAAATGCAACTGTGTTTTAAAACAAATTATTTATTCTATCCGCGAGTCAAAATTTGTTATCGAAAGATTTGGGGTAATGTGTGGTAGATAGATGGGTAGCCACTACGGTAATTTTGTCGACGTTAAAAAAAACCTTTAGATTAGGAAATAGTTCGAATAATGTAGTATAGTGAATTTTAGAATACTTGGTATAGGAGGTATCTTTTTTGAAATTAACCATTATTGGTCCGTGGGGCGGGTATCCGAAAGTGAATGAAGCGAGTGCCGGGTACATATTAGAGCATGACGGTTTCAATCTTTTAATAGATTGTGGAAGCGGGGTATTGTCAAAACTTCAACAATATATAAAACCAACTGATCTTGATGCTTGTATTATTAGCCACTATCATCCCGATCATAACGCCGATATTGGTGTACTACAACACGCACTTTTAATTGACATGTACTTGACCGGGAATAAAAAAACACTTCCTATCTATGGTCACGATTTAAATAAGGAATCATTTGCAAAGCTTTCTTATAAAGATATTACAATCGGGATAGCTTATGATCCGGAAAATGAGTTAAAAATCGGTCCTTTTTCGATCCGTTTTTTACGCACTATCCATCCCGTTCCGTGCTTCTCATTCCGAATTGAAGCGGATGGAAATGTATTTGTGTTTACCGGTGACAGTGCTTTTCAAGAAGCATTTATCGATTTTGCAAAAGATGCAGCGCTTCTTTTGTCCGAATGTAATTTTTATGGTAACATGGATGGCAGTAGAGCCGGCCATATGAACAGTAGGGATGTAGGAAAATTAGCCGATCAAGCACAAGTCCAAAGACTGATTTTGACTCATTTGCCCCATTATGGCAATCTTGAACAATTAGTTTCGGAGGCCGGTGAACGATACAAGGGACCAATTCACTTGGCAAAACTTGGGGATATATGGAAGATATAGGAGGAGTCTTACATGCTTTACGTTGATAATAAAGGAATAAATGACCCGCAAATGAATCTGGCCATTGAGGAGTACATATTAAGAAATTTAGATATCAATGAGTCTTATTTACTTTTTTATGTAAACGGGCCGTCAATTATCATCGGTCGTAATCAAAATACGATTGAAGAAATTAATACCGAGTACGTTGAGGCAAATGATATTAAAGTGGTCCGTCGAATGAGCGGCGGTGGTGCGGTATACCACGATTTAGGTAACTTAAATTACAGCTTTATTACGAAAGATGAAGGTAATAGCATCCAAGATAATTTCAAAAAATTTACGAAACCGGTAATTGATGCGTTACGGAAACTAGGTGCCAATGCAGAATTGATGGGGAGAAACGATATTGAAATCGACGGTCGCAAAGTTTCCGGTACTGCCCAATTTGCAACGGGCGGCAGAATGTACACCCACGGAACTTTGATGTTAAACTCCAATTTGGATAATGTCACAAAAGCATTGAAACCGAAAAAGGAAAAAATTGAATCCAAAGGTGTTAAATCTGTTCGTGCTCGGGTCGGTAATATTTCCGAATTTATTGATCGGCAAATGACGATTGAAGAGTTTAAACAGTTTATTTTAGAAAATGTATTTGAAGCGGAAGGCAGTGAAATTAAAGAATATGTACTGACGGATGAAGATTGGAAAAACATCGAGGAATTATCAAAATCGAAATATCAAACATGGGAATGGAATTACGGAAAATCACCGAAATCCAATATTCAAAATTCAAAACGTTTCCCGGTTGGTACCATTGATGTTCGTTTACAAGTTGATAAAGGCATTATTCAAAATGTGAAAATTTACGGGGATTTCTTTGGCTGGGGGGATGTAGCGGATATTGAAACAAAATTGAAAAACGTTCGCTATAATAAATCTGCCTTACAAGACGCATTAAAAGATATAGATATAAAGTATTACTTTGGCAATATCGAAATGGAAGATTTCTTAAATTTAATATACTGATTTTCAAAGGCTGTCCAAAGTGTTGACGTTCCTTTTTGGACAGCCTTTCTCTACTCTCAGCGGTTGTGTGGAGAGGAATCTATCGGCTTGCGTTAGAAAATACTTGACACATAAATTTTTGCAATTATAATTAATTTATTACTAATTTGTTTTTTGAATATAATGGTTAACACCAAAACTGTAAAGCTTACACGCAAAGGATAATATTTGGGGTTGTACGAATGGCGGATTTTGCATAAAATTTCCGTCAAACGTTTTTTGGTGCTAATCAGATAAACTACTTTGGAGGGAAATGGTTAATGGGGAAGTTGAGAAAAAGTGTTTCTTTCATCTTGCTTGCGAGTCTGTTAATTCTTGCAGGTTGCACGTCAAATAAAGAGTCTTCATCCGGTGGAAACGGCGGCTCAAATTCGAAAAGTGGAGGAGGAGAAACATATACAATTGGAATCAGCCAATATGTGAATCACCCGTCTTTGGATGCGGCAACGGAAGGGTTTAAAAAAGCATTGAAAGAATCAGGGTTAAAGGTGAAATATGATGAACAAAATGCTCAAGGTGATCCGAATAATGCCAAAACCGTGGCACAAAATCTTGTTAATGGCGGGGTTGACTTAATTTTTGCCAATGCAACACCAAGCGCTCAGGCAGCTGCGGGTGCGACAAGCGATATTCCGATCGTATTTACATCGGTAACCGACCCGATAGGAGCTGAATTAGTAAAATCAATGGAGTCACCCGGAGGAAATGTGACGGGAACGGCAGATATGCATCCCGACTCGATTCCAAATACAATTAAATTTATTGATGAACAAATGGATGTAAAAAAAGTCGGGACGATTTATAATGCCGGTGAGCAAAATTCAGTGAAACAAATCGATGAAATGAAAAAAGCGATAAAAGGTACTGATTTACAATTGGTCGAAAAAATTGTGGCTAATACTTCTGAAGTTAAGCAAGCCGCAGATGCACTTGTTGACAGTGTTGATGTGATATATATTGTTACTGATAACACGGTTGTTTCGGGATTAGAATCCGTCATACAAGTTGCCCAGAGCAAGGATATTCCATTATTTGTCGGAGAATTGGACTCCGTTAAACGGGGTGGATTTGCTGCATACGGTTTTGACTATGCCGATATCGGTTATGAAGCCGGACAACTTGCAATTCAAATTTTAAAGGATGGGAAGAAACCTAGTGAACTTCCTGCCCAATATCCGCAAAAATTGAAGCTGGTTATTAACAAAACCGCTGCTAAAGAAATGGGGATTCAATTAAAGCCGGAATGGGATGAATTGGCGGAATATGTTGAATGATATCGTGAGGAAGAAAAGTACCAAATTGGTTTAATGGGCAATCCGTAGAGCATGGATTGAAGTTTCACCAAATATATTGTATAGCAATCTATAATAACGGAGTCAGTCATATATGTCTGTACTCCTTTATTATTTCATGGTCATATTTTCTAGTAATCTTTTGAAATACAAATTTGTTTTGTGTTCTTTTTGTTACATGTGGATTTTAGGAGGGGTTGCATTGGAAACGAATGTACTGGATAAACCTGCAAACCAATTTAAACTTGGTTTACAAGGCGGCGCTACAATTGCCATCGGGTATATGCCGGTTGCAATTACATATGGGTTTATTGCCAAAACAACGGGGCTGACTCTGGGTGAAACCGTTTTAATGAGCCTCATTGTTTATGCGGGTGCATCCCAATATATGTCTCTGGATATGATTTCTAAACAGATTGGAGTCATTGAAATTATTTTGACGACGTTCATCGTTAATATTCGTCACTTGTTGATGAGTGCATCGTTAAACGAAAAAGTAGAGCAAGACAAACCGATCAAAAAGGCGCTTTATGCTTTCGGTATCACTGATGAAACTTTTTCTGTCGCAGCGGTTCAGAAAGAAAAATTGACAACTGGTTATATGTTTGGACTAACGTTCATAGCTTATAGTAGCTGGGTTTGTTTTTCCGGTGTAGGCTATATTGTTGGTGCCAGTCTTCCTGAACTTTTTCAAGAAGGAATGTCGATTGCGCTTTATGCAATGTTCATCGGGCTGTTAGTGCCGTCGATGAAAGGGAGTAGGAAAGTTGTCTTTCTCGCAACAGTTGCTGCCTTATTTAATAGTTTATTTGTTATGACGGAAGTTTTGTCAACGGGTTGGGCAATTGTTTGTTCAACATTAATTTCGTCATGCCTTGTTGAACTCATTATTCTGTTGAAGAAAGGAAAGGAGGATGGACCGAGTGAATAGCCAAATTGTTTGGATGATTATTGGAATGGGACTGGCTACGTACATTCCGAGAATGATTCCCCTTGTTATCTTACAAAAATTGCAACTACCCGTGTTTTTGCAAAATATCCTGCAAAACGTCCCTTATGCGATTCTTGGTGCACTCATATTCCCAGGCGTATTTTTTATTCATGAGGACATCTGGTTCGGGGTTGTTGGTGCGGCGATTGCTTTTACCTTTGCCTCTTTTTTCTCGAATGTTGTTGTTGTCGTAATCGGGTCAATCTTTGCATTGTCTGTCGTTTCTTTTTATTTTTAATTTTTAATTTAGAAAAACAAGGGGAACATACAAAAGTGGGATACTAACAAATGGTTGGTGAATAGGTTGAGAAAGAAAATAATCCTCATCTTTTTGACATGTTATGTTTTATTTATCGGTTTTCTTTATTTGTATTTATTTAATTGGAACACGGGAGCGCTGTCGGCGGATGAAATTGGAACCGCAGTAGATCCGGCAACCTTCCTTACTGGAGAAGAACTGGTCTTGTCCGAGCAATATTCAAATATCCGGAATCTTTTGTTTTTCTTGGGAATTCCGTATGAATGGCTGTTTTATTTGCTCATTTTACTGCTTGGAATTGGAAAAGTTTTTGAAAAATGGGCAGAATCAACTTCAAAAAGATGGCTGTTTAAAAGTGCGATTTTCACCTTTTGTTTATCCTTTGCTTCTTTTTTATTCTTTTTTCCACTGGGATTTGTCGGCTACCGGTTATCAAAAAGTTACGGTCTTTCGAATGAAACGTTCCATGGTTGGATGCGGGATCAACTAATTGACTTTTGGATTAAATGGGTGTTTTTATTTATTATCGTCACATTCCTGTATTGGTTAATCAGGAAAAGTGAAAAACGCTGGTGGTTATATGCTTGGTTTCTCTCCATACCATTTACAGTATTTATGATGTTTATCCAGCCGGTTATCATTGATCCTTTATACAATGATTTTTATCCGTTAAAAGACAAGGCTTTGGAAGATAAAATTCTTTCGTTGGCAGCTAAGGCGGATATCCCCGCAGAGCATGTCTATGAAGTAAATATGTCGGAAAAAACAAATACGCTCAATGCCTATGTGACAGGAATCGGTTCGAATTCGCGAATTGTCTTATGGGATACAACATTAACGAAATTAGATGACGAGGAAATTTTGTTTATCATGGCTCATGAGATGGCCCATTATGTTGAAAAACATATTTATTTCGGGATTGCCGGTACTCTATTGTTATTATTGGCAGGGTTATTTATAACGGCAAAATTGTTGGACGTTTTATGTGATAAATATGGCGGGATATTGAGGATTTCTGACAAAACAAACCTTTCTTCTTTACCACTTATTTTACTTATTTTATCGGTCTTGTCCTTTGCAGCAAGCCCGATATCCAATGCCGTCAGTCGTTATCAAGAAGAACGAGCCGACCGTTATGCCATTGAAATGACAAGAGATGTCGATGCAGGGATTTCAACTTTTCATGAATTAACAAGAGCAGGACTTAGTCAAGTAAATCCACCGAAACTTGTGAAATGGTTTCGATATGGCCATCCGACCATGAAGGAGCGGATTGAAATGATTGAAACATATGAGCAAAATAAGTAGATGCTGTTATTCAGGGTCCGGGCAAAAGAAAAGGTCCGGGCCTTAACTTTTTACTGGAATTGATTTTGTCGCAAAGCTTCATTATCGGTGGTTTAAACTGGATGGGGGAAACGAAGACCCAGAAAAAAACTGCTAAAACAGCAGTTAGAAGGTTGCTTGTAAAACTTAAGCTAAGCATTTAATTGTTCTTCTATTTCTGTCAATTGTTTTGCAAGAAGGAAAAATGATTCTCTATCACATTGATCAATTGCTTCATCAATTTTTTCTTTAATCACTCTTCTCTTTTCCTTTAAGAGTGCTTCTTGAATCAACAAATCGATGTAGACCGATTGAATAAATTTATCCTTTTGTTGTGTATTCTCTAATGATGCTTTTGTCAATTCAGCAAAAGAATTTTCCCTTTTCATAACGTTTCCTCCTCTCATTTTTTACTTCCCTTAGACTTCAGCCGACGAAAAATAATTATTAGTAACATTATATTCGTAAACGGGTAAAAACTCAACCTATTTTATCTAATGTTCAGAAAAAGTTTTAAATGGTGATTGTTATATTTATTTATAAAAATACAAAATGTCTATGGACTATATAGAAAAAACATGATAAAATAAAACTGTATGTGTGCTTAAAATAAAAAGGAGGAAATTATGTCGCAGAAAGTGGTAAAAACATGTTTTGAATTTCAATTTGATTCAATGATTATGGCCATCATCCCCGAGCAGTATGGCAGCAAATTATATTCAAGGGTATTAAAAACAGATGGAGAAGTATTGATTCCGTACAGTCCCTTGGAAGTTATAAAGAAAAGTTGTCATTTATATGCTTCCAGTTTTGAAGGAAGAAAAGAAGGGACAAAGGAGTTAATTGGTGTCACACATAAACCGCCCATCGTCATTGATCCGATTCAATCCATTTACTTTTTTCCGACTGCATCCCCGAAACAACGGCATTGTATGTGGATTTCCCACAGTCATGTTCTGGCCTATAATAATGCGGGAAGTCTGAATACGGAAGTTATTTTTACTAATAAAATGAGGCTTCAAGTTCCGATGTCATGCGGATCTTTTGATAAGCAAATGTTAAGAACGGCATTGTTAAAAACAAAAATTGACCCAAGATTTATTCAAGCTGAAAGAAACAGACAAATTTTGTATCAAAGGTTTGAACAAGGGCTTGAGGCAATGGAAAGAAGAAGTCATTATGACGTATCTTTGGACGAGCCTTTTGGACGATCATATTGGTCGTCAAATCGTTTAAATAAATAATTTGTCAATAAACTTTCAACGTAATTACGTAATCGCGGATTGAAATAACTGTGATATTCTTCATACCCCTTGTAAATGAACAGGTAAGTCGTAAATGTATCATCCCATTTCGTTTTTTGTACTTTCATCCCTTGCTTTTTTAACTCTCTTTTTACATAATATAATTCTTTATGGACAAGATTTAATATGTGTTCGACTAGTTCAATATATGGATTCGGCAGTTTGAACGGACTGCTTTTAAATACAGATAAATCTTTTTCCAATACTTTAATTAACATTGGGTAATAAATGGCTTTTTCTAATAAATCCCTGCTTTCTGAAGGAATCCTTGTCATTTTCCCTTCCTCCTCAAGAACAAAAGTTCGTATATACGAATATCTTATTAAAATTTCTTCTAAAATGCAAACCGCTATTACTGAAATCCCTCTCTTTTTTTACAAAACCGGCTAAAATCCGGAAAATTCAAATCATCCTTTTCCAATGATATAATTGGTTTTATTAACAAATGGTAAAATAAAAGGATTTTTTGATCTTTCTATTTTGGTCATATTTTATGATATAATTTTCTAAAAAACACTGAAGGGTTTCATCATACTGCTTGTAATCTGACCAAGGGAGATTTTATATGGATTTTTCGAATATGCAAGAAAACCTTATGGAATTAATTCAAGATTACCGTTCTTTTGGTCCAATACCCGGACTGGTTTTACCGATAATTGAAGCCTTCTTACCTTTTTTACCTTTATTCGTATTTGTGACTGCCAATGCAAGTGCATTCGGGTTGGGATGGGGTTTTTTGTTTTCATGGATTGGTGCATGTACCGGTGCGTTGATTGTTTTCTCAATTGTTCGGAAATATGGACAGAAACGGTTTTTAGCGTTTTTAAAAAATCATAAACAAGTGAAAAGACTTGTAGACTGGGTGGACAGGCATGGATTCGGACCTTTATTCTTGTTAATGTGTTTTCCGTTTACACCTTCTGCAGTCGTGAATATTGTCGCCGGTTTATCGAGAATAAGTATTTATCAATATGGTGTGGCGGTATTAGCAGGAAAAATGGTCATGATTTTTAGCATCAGCTATATCGGACATGATATCCCGTCATTAATCCATAATCCAAAAAAGACGATTATACTAGGGATTGTGATTGTCATTCTCTGGTATATTGGCAAGCGAATTGAGGCCCATCTAGATAAAAAAATAGAATCGGATCGAATCTCGAATTTGAAATCAAAGGAAAAGGGTGAGCAAGACGAATAATCGAGGCTCTTTCTGAAAATGTCGTTTAAAGTTATGTAAGGAGGCAGATGCGGATGTCACTGCGATTTGTTAGAGGTCGTTCCGGCAGTGGAAAAACAACTTTCTTGTTAAATGAAATGAAGGAATCATTGCAACAAAAACCTGACGGGAAACCAATCTTTTTGATTGTCCCGGACCAAATGACATTTTTAACTGAATATAAAATGGTGTCGCAACCGGATCTTAAAGGTATGATTCGATTGCAAGTATATAGCTTTACCCGACTTGCCTGGCGAATCCTTCAAGAAACAGGCGGGATTACCCGGCTACATATCAGTACGACCGGTTTAAATATGTTAATTCGGAAAATTGTTAATGAAAACAAAGAAAAGTTTCTTGTTTTCAAACAAAGTGCCGAAAAAAACGGTTTTATTGACCATCTGGAAAAAATAGTAACAGAATTTAAGAGATACTGTATTACCCCATCGGAACTAAATAATGAGCTCGAAACCATTTCCAAAGAACCGACACTGGAAGGAAAAATTCATGACCTAGAGCTGATTTATGAGCAATTTGAAAATGCAATTAAGCAAAAATACTTAGCTTCAGAAGATTATTTAATGCTTTTGGCTGAAAAAATTAAGGAATCGGAAACACTAAAGGATGCCGAAGTTTTTATCGACGGGTTTTACAGTTTCACCCCACAGGAATATTTAGTCATCGAACAGTTGCTTAAAAGTGCAAGGAGGGTGACAATTGCCTTAAATGGTGAAAGAACTTATCGTGAAAGTTTACCGGGAGAATTTCATTTGTTCCGAATGACGGGAGAAACCTATGCGACCGTTTATGAGATTGCCAGGATTAACGGAATTGAAGTAGAGGAAGATGTCGCTTTAAATCAATCAGTACGTTTTCAAGATGAATCACTTGCCCATCTTGAAAAATATTATGAAGCGCTCCCGGTTCAACCATTTACAAAGGATGCCAATATTTACTTTTGTGAAGCTACTAACGCAAGGGCGGAAATTGAAGGAATCGGGAGGAAAATTGTTGCCCTCGTTCGCGATCGAGGGTACAGATATAAAGACATCGCCGTTCTTGTCCGAAACGGTCAAAATTACCAAGAACTGTTTGAGACGATTTTCCATGATTACGAAATACCTTATTATATTGATCAAAAGCGACCGATGCTAAACCACCCGTTAATCGAATTTATTCGTTCATCTTTGGAAATTATAACGAGCTATTGGCGCTATGATCCTGTTTTTCGTGCGGTTAAAACCGACTTGCTTTTTCCATTAAATGCAAATATTCATGTCATGCGGGAAAAAATGGACCGACTTGAAAATTATTGCTTGGCATACGGTATTCAAGGGGACAAGTGGACGCGGAAAGAACGCTGGCGCTATCGGAGGATTAGCGGACTGGATCGGGATTTTCCTCAAACCGATGAAGAAAAACAGTTTGAGCAAGAATTGAATGAATCCCGTTTGATGATCGCCGCTCCGATTAACCGTTTAGCAGGCAGATTGAAGAAAGCAAAGAACGGCAAAGAGCTTTGTACCGCTTTGTTTTTATATTTAGAGGAGCTTGATATACCTGCTAAATTGGAAAAAATGCAGCAAGATGCCGAGGAAAACGGGAAATTAATGCTAAGTCGTGAACATGGACAAGCCTGGGACGGAGTTCTCCAATTACTAGATGAATATGTTGAAATATTAGGAGATAAAGAACTATCGATTAAACAGTTTTCCGAAATCATTGAAGCGGGCCTTGAATCCCTACATTTTTCTTTAGTTCCTCCTGCGATTGATCAAGTGGTCATTGCCGACTTGGAATTATCAAGACTATCAGACATTAAGGCTGCGTTTGTCATCGGTATGATTGACGGAATTATGCCGATGAAATTTCAGGAGGATGGTATTTTGACTGATGAGGAAAGGGAAAAACTGCTCTCATCCGGTTTAACGCTCGCTCCTACCAATAAAATGCGCTTGCTGGACGAAGAATTTATCGCTTATAAGGCATTTACGACTCCGGCGGAACTTTTATTCCTTAGTTATCCGTTAGCAAATGAAGAAGGGAAAGCGTTAATCCCTTCACCGTATTTAAAACGTTTGGAAGAAATGTTCCCGAATGGAAACCATTTATTTTTTGGAAATGAGGTAAGTGAATTACCAACGGAAGAACAACTTGAATTTTTATTAAACCGGAAGCAGGCACTAACACATGTAACGTACCAGTTACAAGCTTACAAACGTCATGAACCTATTGATGCGATTTGGTGGGACGGATATAACCTGTTGATGACCGGCAGGGACAGAGACTCGGCTGTAAAGGTACTCTCAAGTTTATTTTATGAAAATAAAGCAAAACGGCTCTCAGCATCTACGGTTAAAGATCTCTACGGGGAAGAAATAAATGGGAGCATTTCAAGAATGGAAATGTTTAACCGCTGTCCGTTTTCACATTTTATGTCCCATGGCCTTCGTTTACAAGAAAGAAAGATTTACCGCCTTGATGCACCGGATATCGGTGAGATGTTTCACAGTGCACTGAAATATGTCGGAGATCAGGTAATGAAGGAAAATTTGTCTTGGGGAAAATTAACAAAAAGACAAATCCGGGCATTGGTTGCTGATGCGGTTACATATCTCGCTCCGAAGTTGCAAAACGAAATTTTATTAAGCTCCAATCGCCATCAGTATTTATTGCGGAAGTTGGAACGGGTTATTTTACGCGCGACCGAAGTCATTGAGGAACAGGCAAAATCAAGCAAATTTGTTCCGTATCGTATGGAATTATCATTCGGACCAAACGGAGATCTTCCACCGGTTTTGTTTCAATTAAAGAATGGAATGAAAATGGCATTAGCTGGACGAATCGACCGAATAGATAAGGCAGAGAACGAAAATGGTGTCTTTTTAAGAATCATTGATTATAAATCGAGCAGTCATGATTTAAACATCGGGGAAGTGTATTACGGCCTTGCTTTACAAATGCTTACGTACTTGGATATATTGGTTCGCTACTCAGAACAGCTCGTCGGTACAAAAGCTGACCCGGCCGGTGTCCTATATTTCCACATCCACAATCCAATTATTAAAAGTAAGAAGTTATTGACAATCGAGGAAATAGAAGAGTTAATTTTTAAAAAATTCAAGATGAGCGGATTAGTTTTAGCGGATCCGGAAGTAGTTCGGATGATGGATCAAACGTTGGAGCGTGGGGATTCAAAAATTATTTCCGCAGGTTTAAAGACAGATGGTACGCTAACAGCTCGTTCAAAAGTAGCAAGTAAGGAAGACTTTTCCCATTTGCGGCAATATGTAAGGCAAGTATTTGAAAAGACCGGGAATGAAATCGTCGAGGGGAATGTCGATATTGCGCCATATAAAATGGAAAATCGGGTGCCTTGTACCTATTGCCCGTTTAAATCTGTTTGCCAGTTTGATCAGACGTTAAAGGAAAATAATTATCGAATATTACCTTCACTAAATAATGAAAATGCAATGGAGCGGGTTAAGGAGGTTGTGAAATCTTGAATATACCACAAAAACCGGCTGAGGTCATTTGGACAGATGACCAGTGGAAGGCAATCCATGCAAGGGACAGAGATATATTAGTGGCTGCGGCTGCGGGTTCAGGAAAGACGGCCGTTCTTGTCGAGAGAATTATTCAGCGAATTCTTGATGAAGAAAACCCGATAAATGTTGATGAATTACTTGTTGCCACGTTTACGAACGCTTCTGCTGCGGAAATGCGTCATCGCGTCGGCATTGCTCTTGAAAAGCAAATCGCGGCCCGTCCCGATTCCGTGCATTTACGGAGACAATTAAACCTATTGAATCATGCAACAATATCAACTTTGCACGCATTTTGTTTAGAAATTGTCCGAAAATATTATTATTTAATCGATATTGACCCGGGGTTTCGTATCCTTGATGAAACAGAAGGGATATTGCTTAAGGACGAAGCAATTGAAAGCCTGTTGGAAGAAGAGTACGGTAAGGAAAATAATGAGGCGTTTTTCAAAGTTGTCGATATGTATACCAATGACCGCAGTGACGTCGCTTTACAAGATTTAATTTTGAGATTATACGAATTTTCCCGAGCCAATCCAAATCCTGATAAATGGCTTGATGATTTAGTTGCCAATTATGATATTAAAGAAGGGCAATCGGTGGAAGATCTTCCGTTTATCAAGCCGCTAATATTTGATCTTGAACTGCAACTAAATGAAGCCAAACGTTTTTTTGAGAAAGGTTTGGAACTGACGAAAGTACCGGGTGGACCGTATAAACGTGCGGAAAATTTCGAAAGTGATTTATTGCTTTTGGATTCAATTATCCGTGCGAAAAATGAATCATTTCAAGCTCTTTATGATATTTTTCAAAACATTAAGTTTACGACTCTTAAATCATGCAGAGGTGATGAATTCATTCCTGAACTGATAGAGGAGTCGAAAAACTTACGGGATCAAGGGAAAAAAATCATTCAAAAATTACAAGAGGACTTGTTCTCCAGAAAACCGGAAACATTTTTAAAAGATATGCAGGAAATGAAACAACCGGTTGAGACATTGGTTCGCCTAGTTAAATCTTTTGCAGAAAAATTTGATGCGTTGAAGAGAGAAAAAGCCGTTGTTGATTTTTCTGACCTTGAACATTTTGCGCTTCGAATACTTGGACAAACGGATGAATCCGGTATTCTTCGGCCGACAGAGGCAGCCCTTGCCTATCAGAAGCAGTTCAAAGAAGTTTTTATTGATGAATATCAAGATACGAATATGGTGCAAGAAACCATCCTTCAATTGGTGAAAAAACCTACGGAAGAAAATGGAAATCTATTTATGGTCGGGGATGTTAAACAGTCTATATACCGGTTTCGGTTAGCTGAGCCGAATCTATTTTTACAAAAATATTTATCTTTTACCCATGATGGAATAGACCATGGTCTTCGGATTGATTTAGCGCAAAATTTCCGCAGCAGACAGGAAATTTTGGATGCAACGAACTTTTTGTTTAAACAAATAATGGGGGTTCAAGTCGGAGAAATTGAATATGATGAAGCGGCAGAATTGAAAAAAGGTGCCGCCTATCCGGAAGATGAGCCCTATCCAGTTGAACTGACAATTCTTTATCGAGAGGATGATGAAGAGGATCAATTGGAGAAGAATGAGGATAAAACAGAGGACCATGACACTGAGACGGTTTCATTTACAGAAGAAGAATTACAACAATCGGAAATGGAATCCCGATTTGTAGCGAAAAAGATCCGGGAGCTCATCGATAGTGAAAAACAAGTTTATGATGCAAAGAAAAAAATGTATCGACCGCTTCAATACCGGGATATTGTTATTTTGCTTCGTTCCTTTACTTGGGCACCGCAATTTATGGAAACACTGAAGGAATACGGTATACCCGCCTATGCAGAGCTGGCGGGAGGATATTTTCAAGCTTCCGAAGTGTCGATTATGCTTGCTTTATTGAAAGTTATTGACAATCCCTATCAAGATATTCCGTTAGTTTCAGTTCTTCGCTCACCGATTGTCGGATTACATGAAGAAGAGCTTTCCCGGATTCGAATCATTGATCGAAAGGTGAGCTTTTATGAAGCGGCAAAAAAATTTGAACGGATAAGAGGAAAAAATGAATTTGAGGAATCAATTATTTACAAGTTAAATCTGTTCTTTTCCCAGTTGAAAAAATGGCGTACGCAAGCAAGGCAAGGTTCTTTATCTGATTTAATCTGGCAATTGTACCGAGATACCTACTTTTACGATTATGTCGGCGGTTTACCCGGGGGAAGACAGCGACAAGCGAATCTGCGTGCTTTATATGATCGGGCACGGCAATATGAATCGACTTCTTTTCGAGGTTTGTTCCGGTTTTTGCGCTTTATTGAACGAATGCAAGAGCGTGGTGATGATCTCGGGGTTGCGAGAAGTTTAGGGGAAAAAGAAGATGTCGTCCGGATCATGACGATTCATAGCAGTAAGGGATTAGAATTTCCGGTCGTATTCATTGCCGGTCTTGCTAGGAAATTTAATATGAAGGATTTGACTAAACGTTACTTATTCGATAAGGAATATGGATTTGCAACGGAATATATCAATCCGGAAAAGCAAATTGTCTACCCGTCTCTGTTTCAAATGGCTCTGCAAAGAAAAAAACGGCTTGAATTAGTAGCGGAAGAAATGCGTGTGCTTTATGTTGCCATGACACGGGCAAAGGAAAAACTTTATCTCATTGCCTCAAGCAAAAACAAAGAAAAATTACTGGCTAAATGGCAAAAGTATCTGGAAGAAACAAATTGGTTATTAAATGATTTTGATCGTATGGAAAGTAAAAATTATTTGGACTGGATCGGTCCGGCCTTAATCCGCCATCGCGATGGGGAGGAATTGCGTTTACACTCGTCCGACCGTTTGGATAATGAAACTGTACAGGAAATTGTTAACCATTCGTCCCAATGGAAGATTCATTTGATACCAAGTCAACAATTGGTAAGTACAGAAAATGGAGAAAATGCCGGTGATCATTTCTTAACTTTTGTGAAACAGGGAGAGTTGGTTCCTGTTGAGTCTGCATATAAAGAGCAAATTTCTCATCAGTTGAACTGGCAATATCGCTACCAAGCGGCAACCGTGCATCGCAGCAAACAATCTGTCTCGGAAATCAAACGACTGAAAGAAATACGTGATGAATATAGCGGTGAAGAACTAATCCGACCGTTTAAAAAGCCTATTACAAAAAGGCCCAAGTTTATGCAGGAAAAGACGTTGACTCCTGCAGAAAAGGGAACAGCCATGCACTTAGTCATGCAACATATTGATTTACGCAGGATGCCAACTGTCGAATCGTTAACAAACCAAATTTTTTATATGCAAGAGAAAGAATTGCTGACAGAAGATGAGGCAAATATGATTCATCTGGAAGAGATTGTTCAATTTTATCATTCAGATTTAGGGCAAAGAATATTGGCGGCCGACTGGGTGAAACGAGAAGTTCCGTTCGGCTTTACTGTACACCCGAAAGAAATTTATCCCGATTGGTCGGAAGGGGATGACCCGGTTTTTGTTCAAGGGATCATTGATTGTTTATTTAAAGATAAATCCGGTCTTGTTTTGGTCGATTATAAAACGGATCAAATCAGTGACCGATTTACAAAAGGGTATGATGAAGCAAAGCCGGTATTATTACAACGTTATCAAACACAAATCGATTTATATCGGAGAGCGGTTGAAACCATATTGGCAGTTCCCGTAACGGATGCATACTTATACTTTTTTGACGGTGGCCATATATTGCCGGTTAAGTGAAATACACCCGTACAGGATACATAAATAAATAACCTGTACGGTTTTTTATTTCACCTAAAAGGCGGTCCAAGACCCTCACCTCAAGATTTTTGAGTTTACAAAGAAGATAGGTGGGGACGGGCTGGCCGCATGTGTCCGATTGGTTCAACTAACAATCAGTGGGGGGATGCCCCACTGATTGAAGTTTCACGATAGCTAAGTTTTACTAATTATTCTGTCCGGAAGGTTGGTCTACTAGATCAGGGTCGACGGCATTCGTTGCACTAAATCCATTATTTGTAATGGAAAGTCCTCCAATATTCCCTGAACCGGAGCCTTGATTTTGTTTCGTATTCGACTTTGGTGCAATATTCAATGTGTCGCCAAAATTAACAACACCACCGCCTATATTAATAAGTTGAATCGAACCGATGATGGCTGGCATGTTTACCATCCTTTATCATAAGGTTTAAGCTTTCAAACACTACTTCCTTATAATTTATGAAAATTGACGCAATATGTTCTTATTCCGCTTGATTTGTTGCTTTCTGAATATTTTCAGGCTCGGCAATTTGTCTAATCTCTTTTCGGCGATTTTCTAAATTAATATTTTTATTACTGCCAATCTGAATAATGGCTGAACTCGTTGCCCCTAAAATATTTATTCGGTTAACAACAATACAACCACACATATGTTGGTTTCGGAAATAAATTTGCTGATTTATTGGCGGAAGTACAAGCGGCAGGGAAAAAATGTCGTAATTTATTACATCACCTTCATTTTCTAAAAACAACTCTTTATCGCGTTTAACCGCAAATGTGTCGCTTTTGGCGTTAATAATGGTGCTGTCGCCAATGAGTAAATGTGAGGAAAAAGTAAGAATTTGTATGCCTATTCTTTCCACCTTTGATATACGTTTTAACATATTAACGTGTCGCTATAGGGACGAATGGACCAATTAACAAGGAAGATGAAGGTGAATCATAGGCACACACCATTTGCATCGAATCTGTGTCTCCTACTAAAACAGCAGAGGAGCTGGCAATCGCAATAATATTTATATTCACTACATGCAAATCATGATTAATCACTTCCAAGATCATTCTTTTCCTCTCCCTTTTGTCCTTTCATTGGAAATTGGCGTAAAAAAGCGTAGATAGCTTGTTGTATGTCGTGAATAGTCATTTGATAAATTTCTTGTTCTTCCTCGTTAACAGATAAATTGCGACGAGTTTTGGCTAATTTTTGTGAATAAAAGGCGAGTCTCTCCGGCAGTTGCCTGCGAATATCTTCTTGAATAAATGCTGCATAGGATTCATCCAGTTCAAGTCCCATTTCTTTTTTTGCTTTTTCAATAAATAATGGAAGTTCTTTTTCTAAAAACGTATTGAATTTATCCTGTAATTGATTTAGTTGCACCTTACTTTTTTCACTTTGTTCTTTACGTAAAGGGGGTGTTGGAATTGAGAATTCATCCATTTCTTGAAGGTCTTGCGGGTTCAAGCCAATATTTAATGTCCCGTCCAACCGTTCAATTTTCAACTGATCAAAATGGTAGTCGATCCTTTCCACATTTATTGGCGGCTGATTTTTTAGTGTTTCAATCGTTTTCGCAAAATCGGCATGAGCCTTTTCTAATTTCGCTAATTTGTCCTCATGCCTTTTCAGTTGTGAGGCAAGTTGATTAATAAATGAATAGAAATCATTTTGCAACGACATCACTTCCTTATGCAGTTTGAATATAGAGAAAGAATAGTTGTGCCATTATAGTAGCAATTTATCTCTGTCCTGCTCCCTGTACCGGAATGGTGAGAGGTTGTGCCACAGTTGTACTGGTAAACCCTTCGTAGTCCGGTTCCGGTGCATCACCGGTAAATCCTCCGGTATTATATGCTTCTGTTATCGCGCTAATCTTTCCGGCAGTGCCAATTTGTAAAACCGAGGAGTTCGCAATGCTATTAATTCGCAGTATATTAATTTGAATCGTTTGTTGAACATAAATATTCATTTTTTTCACCTGTTTGTCTTCTTATGATTATTTCGGTTAGACATTAAAACTGTTCGGTTGGTCGACTACATCGCGGTCATAGGTATTTGTGTTGCTGCGATGGTTATATACATAAAGCTGCTCGGCCGTATTAAATGAACCTGCACCTGCAAATGTTTTGTTCATTGTATAGGGACTAATTTGATATACATCCCCCACATTAAAAACACTACTGGATCCGATTGAATTTACGTTGACAATTCCGACTACTGCAGGCATATTGCTCACTTCCTAACCCGTTTTCCCTTTATCCACCTTACGGGCAGTAAGACTCACCTCAAGATTTTCGAGTTTACAACGAAGATAGGTGAGGAGCGAACTGCCCACATGCGTCCAATTGGTTCAAATAACCCATCAGTGGGGATAAAGAGCCCCCCTGATGGAAGTTTCACTTTATTGTATGATTCATTAAAGGAAAGGTGCTATAGGTACCTATATTTTGTACGTTAAGAAATTTCCAGCAGGGATGTAAATTCGATCTAGAAGTAGTAGGAAATTTTAAGATTTATTGTTTTGGCCCATAGCACGCGATTCGAACAATTCTATGGGCCATTTCGGCTTGTTTCTCAATTAAATTCGTCCAATATGAAAATATACCAATTATTATCATTTAAACTAAACTTATGATAATATGTAAAAAGGGAAATGATGATTTGTGCCGAAATGGTTTTCAAGAAATTTCATACAAAATGGAGTTCATACAAATATAAATTTCCTGAAAAAACCTTTTTGGGTGTTAATCGAATTATTAATTGGGAGGAATTAAAAAATGACACATCTGCATATTACATCTTGGGTGGTTGCCATCATTTTATTTATCGTAGCTGTCCTTTTGACAAAAAATAAAAATGAAAAGCCTGCAAAAATCGTCTCGATGATATTACGTCTATTTTACTTGTTCATAATTGGAAGCGGTATTCAATTATACTTACTGGTTGATCCATCCTCGGACTATCATATAAAAGCTCTTCTCGGAATTTTAGTCATTGTATTTATGGAACTGGTTCTTGCAGGCATCAAAAGGGGTAAATCAACAACGATTTATTGGATTTTATGGTTTGTAATTTTGGCAGCAACCATTTATATGGGATTCACATTACCGCTTTAAAGGTCAATAACTATAATAAGATTAATCATTTCAACACAAGAGGAATAGGAATCATATAAATATATATATCGGTGAAACGGGATTAAAAGAATTGTCGTATTTTGTCAATTCTTTTCTTTTTTTCGTTACAAATATACTTAAATATGCTATTTTTATAGTTGTAACATATTTAAGGACACTTTTTCATATGACAAAAGCAGGTGAAAGCTGTGGTAAAGACATACAATTATGAGTTTATTGATAAAGAGCAGCTTAAAAATTTTATTGAAAAACATCGTTTACGATTGTATAGAAATATACTGGCGCAGATTTTTGTCGGAAATGGGACTTGGAAGGAAATCCAAGCAATTCAATTCATCATGAAAGAACTTTTACCAGATATACGGTTGATTGGATGCACATCATCTGCGGCCATTCTTGATGGAAAAATTGTGGAAGGGAAAACAGTGATAAACTTCACTCTTTTCGAACATACAAAGGTAGAGACAGGACTTATTCAAATCACGGATCATGATAAAAAGGTTGAAACGGATAATTTGGACTTAAAAACGATTATTGCCTACACGACGCATCCATCGATCCAGACCCGTGATTTTTTTAACGATATTCCCGCTGAAAAAGAAGTAATCGTTGCAGGAGGCAGTGCAACGAATACATCCGACAAGGAAGTTTTGGTGTTCACGTCCGATAGTGTAACCTCTAATGGTATTGTTTTTGTAAAACTCTATAATCCTAATTTATTTATAGATACATACCATAATATCGAATATAGTAAAGTCGGTGAGTGTATTAAGATTACGGAAGCGGAAAATGATCGAATTTTATCTATCAATAATGAAAAGCCGATAAGATTTTTTGAACAGAGTTTTGGTTTCAATCTAAAAGACTTTCATCAGGCCGGTTGTGAGTTACCTTTCATTTTTTTAAAAAATGGTGAAGACAAATTTTGTTTTATAAAAGACATATTACCGGATGGGGCAATGAGGGCAAGCTTGGAATTACGTTCCGGTGATGAATTATTTTTGGTCTATTTGGACTTGGCACGTATGATCGAAAGTAGTTTACTGCAATTAAACAGGCTGGCGAATGATTCCGTTGAAACGGTTTTTACATTTATAAATATGGGGAGAAAAACTCTGTTTGAATCGTTTACAAGCCAGGAATTACATCATTTACAAGCGTTGGGTGAAGTGTCAGGGCTGATCACTTTAAGTGAAGGAATGGCGGGCAGCGTCAAAGATGAGACGACGAATTTTTCAGTTTCGGCAATCGCCTTATCAGAAACCGGAAAACTCCCGGATGCTAGTAAAAAAGATGTTGAAATAGTAATCTCAGAAATTAGCTCAGAACCCGAAACTGAAACACCGCCGGCAGCAAAAAGAAAAAAGTTTCATTATCATTTCACTTCAGAGATGAGTAAGCAATTATACTTTGCAAATACTATGAAACTTTTAACAAAACAACTGGCTTACCTTTCCTGCTCATTGGAAAAAGCCAATCGAATGCTCTTTTATGATAAAGATACTGACTTGCCCAACCGGTTAAAAATTACCGAAACGGTAGATAACTTAATTTCAGACAGTGTAAACAAAAAGTTTGCTGTTCTTTTTATTGATATTGACCGTTTTAAATTAATTAATGACAGTTTTGGCCATTATGTCGGTGATATGGTTATTGGTATAATTGCCAATCGATTAAAATCTTTGCTTACGGATGATATATTTATCGGTCGTTTCGCAGGTGATAAGTTTACTGTCATTTTAAGAAAAGAACTGGATGCAAAGCAAATAATGATCTTGGCAAATAAAATATTATTATCTATTTCAGAACCGCTTGAATATGAGGGTCAGGAGTTTGCCATATCGGCCAGCATCGGTGTAAGTTACTATCCGGATGACGGGAACGATACAGAAACAATTTTAAGAAATGCGGATACGGCGATGAACCGAGCGAAAAAGTATGGAGGAAACCAAATTATATTTTTTGCCAGTGAAATGAATGTACAAATTAAATATAAGTTTGAACTTGAAAATTATTTACGGCGGGCAATTGAAAAAAATGAATTGTTTTTATTATATCAACCGGTTGTAGACTTACAGACAGGTCAAATTAACGGGAGTGAGGCATTAATCCGCTGGAAACATCCGAACCTGGGGTTGATCTCCCCGATGGAATTCATCCCGATTGCCGAGGAAACGGGGCTGATTCATGAAATTGGAAAATGGGTGCTCATGGAAGGGTGTAGGCAAAATCAAGAATGGTTTGACAAAGGCTATGATGAATTGTTTATCTCCATTAATGTCTCCGCCCGTCAATTTCTGCATCCAACATTTGTCGAACATTTACATGGATCACTACAATATTCCGGAATGGATCCGAAAAAACTACATTTAGAACTTACGGAAACCGGTATGATTGATAATGTTGAAAAATCCATTGCAATTATGAAAGAAATCCAAAATTTAGGAGTAAGAATTTCCATTGATGATTTTGGGACAGGCTATTCTTCACTCAGTTATTTAAAAAATTTACCTATCGATACATTGAAAATCGACCGTTCTTTTATTAATAACTTTAAATCTGAAACGGTGGACTACTCCATTGTGAAGGCCATTATTACGATGGGTAACGGTCTGTCAGTGAAAGTAGTGGCAGAAGGAGTAGAAACCTATGAGCAGTTAATTGAATTGAAAAAAATGAACTGCGATTATGCACAAGGTTACTATATTGAAAAACCGGTACACCCTGACCGTTTTATTGAAATTATGAACAACAAAAAATTTCAAATTTCATAAGTTGATTAATTGTGATTTGTGAAAAAGGCTGTATTAGGTCAAAAACCTGTACAGCCTTTTATAGCTAATCGTGGGGACATTTATAAAGTCCAATTTTAAAGTTGATTTTAGGATCGTCAATTAGCAGGTAGGGTAGTTTAACTTCTGCTTGGTCTTTGCAGTGCTTGTAACACAATACGATTTCCCGTATTTAATGTGTATTCGAACCGGTCACTTTTTTGGTCCTGACGGTAATGGAAATGATGATGAACAGAACAAACTCCCACTGTATTATCAAATACGAAAAAATTGACCCCTTCCTTTTCTTTTGTGACAAGAAAAGATTGGTGATTATGGCAAAAAATAATATCGTAAATTGAATAGTTAAGTTCATTTAATTTGCGGATAAATTGAAAGAAGGTATCATCAGCTAATTCTTCAAGCCAAGCTTGGTAACTAATGGATAATGATTTTCGGATTTTCACATAGGTTTGATCCTGCAGTTCATATTGTTTATTTTCATACTGAACAATAAAGTCATCCGTTAATATTCCGCTATACCAATGATTAAGGTGTTTCATACGGATTTCTTTATATAAAAAATCCTCCAAGGGAAAGGCTTCTTCTGTTTCATTATCAATGATAATCCAGTCATCATTAATTTTTTCAACAATTCCTTCAAAAAAAGCACGATCTTGTTTTTCAAGGATGCGATAGCGTTCCGGTTTCATTGAATTCCTCCATCAATTGATAAGATTAAGTTGATCCCACGTAACCACAAGTCAAACGCCTGTCGTAACAAGCGAGTCAAGGTAGTAGCTCAAACGCTCGCATGCGTCCGCTTGGTTCTAATAACATTGAGTTAGGGATATTGATTTCCACCTAATTTAAGTTTCCCCTGAGTACTTTTCCACCATTTTCATTTATTGGCAATGTCATGTTAATTTATACTTTTCTATTTTTGATAAAATTTTCCATTTTCCTTTTCCATTTATTGACCTGTCTTTCCGAAACAAGGTAAGCTAGAGGAGTAGAAATAAAGGGGGAGAATGATGTTGCGAAAATGGATGGGAATGGTCTTGCCTGCTTTTCTGATTTTCTTTGTAAATGCGACAGCCGTGTTTGCAGCTGAAGAAAACAAAAGGGTATGGCAAGATGAAAGTATTTATTACCTTATAGTTGACCGTTTCTACAACGGCGATCTTTCAAATGATTTTACTGTAAATACAAAGGACAAGCTTTCCTATCATGGAGGAGATTTCCAAGGTGTTAGAAAAGAGCGGGAAAAATAACGGGTAATTAATTGGATATTGTAAATATATGAAAAAAATTGAAATGGTGCCAGCGCTTTTAACAATTTTAAGCCCCGGGAAAGTGTTTCGTTCATCACTCCCGGGCTCTATCATTGCTTGAATAGCATCTAACAATATGTAAATCCATTATCGGTAATTAATAAATTGTACATCGAGCGGCAAGTCTGCTTCATTGATGACTGCAATGATTTTTTGCAGGTCGTCTCGGCTTTTTCCGGTCACGCGGATTTGATCATCTTGAATTTGACTCTTAACTTTTAAACCGGTATTTTTAATGATTGTGTTAATTTTTTTGGCATTATCTTTATCAATACCTTGAATTAGTTTTGCGCGCTGACGTACATTTCCGCTAAAAGCATTTTCCATTTTTCCGTATTGCAAATTTTTGATTGGTACACCGCGTTTAATCAGTTTACCTAATAAAACATCCTTTAGCTGAGACATTTTGAACTCATCATCGGAAAGTAAAACAAGTTCATCGCCTTCCAGTTTTACATCGCTTTTGCTTCCTTTAAAATCATATCGATTTTGAATTTCTTTCAGTGTTAAATTGATGGCATTCGTCACCTCAGCCATGTCAATCTTAGAAACAATATCAAATGAGCTTTCTTTCGCCATTAAGCTACCTCCGTTCATATGTTTTCCTTCATTATAGGGAAAACTAAGGAAACGGGCAAGTAAACAGACGGAGGCAGCTAGAAATTACAAATGATCGGTCTTCTTTGAATATTGGTGTTTACCGGCTTTTCGGTTTTTTTCTTTCAATTCGTTTTTTCTTTCGCGAAGTGCCTGATGGTCCACCGGTTTCTTATCATCATCAGAAGTTCTTGACATAAAGACCCTCCTCAATAATTTCAAATACTAACGCTTATCTTATTATGGGGCAATATCAAGTTCACTATTCGCCTTAGCATTTAAAAAGAAAATGGCAAGTGTACCCGGTCCGGAATGGGCACCGATTGCCGAACCGATCATATTGATATAAAAATGTTTACAACCGAATCTTTCTTCAATCATATTTTTCATCTGCCGAGCTGTTTCCTCATCGTCTCCATGGCTGATGCCGATAAGCTGGTCTTTCAAATTAACACCACGTTCTTCCATTAACTCCAGAATCCTGTTCAACACTTTTTTCTTTCCGCGGATTTTTTCAATTGGAATCAGTTTACCGTCCTCAACATTCAATAAAGGTTTTATATTTAAAAGTCCGCCGACAAAAGCACTGGCTCTTGATACCCGACCGCCGCGCCGCAAATATTCTAAATCATCGACAGTAAATAAATGTTCCATATGACTGCAATAAAATTCGGTTTCTTGGATGATCTTTTCCTTTGTTGCTCCGCTACTCGCCAGTTTAGCGGTATGGAAAACAATTAATCCTTGTCCTAAAGAAGCCGCTTTTGTATCAATTATCGTTAAATCCAAGTCAGGATACTCTTCTAAAACCTGTTCTCTAATCATGCATGCCGTTTGATACGTTCCGGACAATTGTGACGAGAAAGCAATATAAACTCCAGGGCGTTTTTCTTTGGCTAAGTTGACAAAAATCTCTTTTATCTTTGTTGGGGAAGCTTGGGATGTTTTTGGTGTTTTGCCATTACGCATGGCATCAAATATTTTCTTGGAATCAATCGAAATCACATCGTCATATTCTTCACCGTCCAATTCGACTTGTAAAGGAAGCAAGTCAATGTTTTGTTCTTGTAAAAAAGAGTATGGTAAATCAGCACCGCTGTCTGTAATAAGTTTTACCTTTGTCAATCCCCATCACCACTTTCGAATGTTTCTTATATGCTTTAGTTTATCATCAAAAATTGGAGAATTAAACCAAAACTTCACGGAAAACCAAGCCGTTTTTAGGAAACAATAAAAAAATACTAGTATTACCGCGCTGAAATGGAGGTTACATCATGATTTTATTCCATGTAAAAAAATTCATCATTGTTATCATCGGTGCATTTATTTTTGCATTTTCCATGAATTATTTTTTAATACCGGCGGGTGTTTATTCAAGTGGTTTTTCCGGATTGAGTCAATTGCTGTCAAGATTATTTAGTGAGTATTTTAACATTCATATTTCTGTTGGAATTTGGTTGTTGCTGTTGAATATACCGGTTACGATTTTAGGATGGAGAAAGGTCGGTAAAACTTTTACTTTGTATAGTTTTATTAGTGTTATTTTTTCTTCCCTGTTTTTAAACTTGATACCGATAAAGGAATTATCAGATGATATTTTGCTAAATGCGGTATTTGGCGGAGTGATCGGCGCAGTTGGAGCAGGAATGACCCTGAGATTTGGGGCTTCAACCGGTGGTATGGATATTATTGCCGTATATTTATCAAGAGTTGTTGAAGGATCTGTCGGCAGATTTACGTTAATTTTAAACAGTTTCATTATTATTTCTGCCGGATTCTTGTTTGGTTGGGAAAAATCTCTTTACACGCTGGTTGGATTATTTTCTTCATCAAAAGTGATTGATATTCTCCATACACAAGCGCAAAAACTGACGGCGATGATCGTGACCAAAAATTCCAAAGATTTGAAACAGGCAATTTTAACCCGGCTAACGAGAGGGGCAACCGTCGTTCCTGCGCACGGGGCGTATTCCGATGAAGGAAGGGATATGTTAATCACCGTAATTAGTAGGTATGAATTGTTTGAACTGAGAAAAATCATTAAAGAAGTTGATCCTAAGGCTTTTACCAATATTGTAAAAACCGACTCGGTCATCGGTCTGTTTAGAAAAGATTAAAGAAAACTTGGTGAATGCGTGTCTTTATAAGACTGCCAAACCGAAATAAAAAATGACAGCTCCGAACCGAGCTGTCATTTTTTCCGGGGGATTAGCTGTTGCGAGAGTCTACTGCATCCAATTCCTGCTGGTATTGTTGCAAAAGTTCTTTCTCTGCTTCAGTCGAATTAGCAAAAGCGGATGAAATAGCGTTTTTTGCTTTATCGATATCGTCTTGGCTGATATCATTCTTTTGTTTTAATCGTTTTGTAAATTCCCTAGCCTGTTGTAACAATTGATTTGCCATTTTGCTCCCACCTTATAATGAATCAAAATGATTATTCATTTTTCTGGCCTCAGCTTCAGCATACGTTAAATGGTAAGGGATTTTTTCCGAATGACGAGTTACCGCATCGACACCTTGCTTAACAAAACGCTTTGATTTACTACTTTTGCCCATTCGTATCCCTCCGTAATTACAATTAGAACAAGAAGGAAACTTGGCTTCTTGTTCCTTATTAACATATCCCAATTGTGTCAAAAAAAACTGTCAGAATACGACAACCTTGCCCGAATTTGGTTAAAAATTTACGCTATTCATTCATATAAAATAAAGGACGTATAACTTGAAAATCAATAAATTGAAGACTTTAATGAATGTTCCTATAAGAAGTAAACCAGTCAGCCGATGAATTGCTTGCTTTAGTTGAAGTTCAAGACTTTAATAAAAGTTCCTCCAAGTAAACAGCGATTCCGTCTTCTTCATTTGATAATGTCACGTCTTTTGCGACATGTTTGGCCATATCAATCGCATTTCCCATGGCCACTCCATGTCCGGCGAATTCAAGCATTTCTAAATCATTATCTTCATCACCAAAAGCAATCACCCGACTTTGGGGAATTCCGTAATAATCGGCGACTTTTTTAACACCGATTGCTTTATTAATTCCGTGTTTTACAATTTCGATAACCGGATATGGGGCGCCCCAACTGCGGTGTTCGATAACTTCCGCCTTTGTTTCCGCAAGATAGGAATTAATTTTTTCAACATTCTTTTCGTCTGAATGAATCAGTAAGCTGGTTGGGTCATTTTTTAAAAAATTACGTAAATCACCGTAAGTAACGGACAGATTCCCCAGTTTGAAAAAATCAATTAATTTTTCATCATGATAATGAAGATAAATATGGTCCATTACTTCAGCGATAATATTTTGAATGGAATACTGGTTGGAAATTTCAATAATATCTTTTACCGCCTCTAAAGGGAGTGGTTGATGATATACACCCCAACCGGCATCGAGCGGATGATGAACAAATGCTCCGTTAAAGTTGACAATCGGGCTTTGTAAGTTCAATTCCTTATAATACATTTCGCTAGCACGATAAGGTCTTCCGGTAGAAATCATGACAACATGACCATCATTTTGGACTTGATTTAATACAGCTTTTGTCTTTTCAGATATGGTTTTATCATCTTTTAATAACGTTCCATCTAAGTCTAATGCAATTAAGTGTTTATCTTTCATTGAGACATTCCTTTCATTATGTCATTATTTAGCAATTATAGCACACTCGTGTTAAACTGTTATTAAGAAACTGTATTAAATATTAGTTTATAATATATGGGTAGAAATACAATAGATTTGCTTGTATTTTTTATACAATTTCCTTACTGGTACAAGGAGTTTTAGACTGAGATTGGATTTTTAGGAGGAAAATAATGATTATTGTTGACAAGAAAATAGTTGCTAATATTCCGTTGTTAGAAGTTGTACAAAAAGAGTTGTTGGATCAAGCGGTACCCACTGTATTCTTTTTCCACGGATTTACAAGTGCGAAAGAACATAATTTACATTACGCCTATTTGATGGCTGAAAAAAATATACGAGTTGTCCTCCCTGAGGCTGATTTGCACGGAGAACGAAGCCGAAAGTTGTCGATGGTGGAACAGGCTTTGCATTTTTGGGAAATAATCTTAAAAAATATCGCGGAGCTTGCAGAATTAAAGGAAGCATATGTGCGAAACAGACAAACTTTAGAAAATCAAATTGGTGTTGCCGGCACATCAATGGGGGGAATTACGACCTTTGGTGCCTTATGTAAATATGATTGGATAAAGGCAGCTGTCAGTTTAATGGGGAATCCCGCTTATCACCATTTCGCTCGTTATCTCGTTAATCAACTGCAAAGCCAAGGATATAAAATTCCGTATTCGGAACAGCAATTAGAAGGAGAGTATCAGAAATTGTTGCCGGTTGACTTAAGCATGAATCCGGAAAAGTTAAACAATCGTCCGCTGCTATTTTGGCATGGAAAAAAGGATCCAATTGTTCCCTATACATATGCTTATGATTTTTATCAAAAGGTAAAGGAAAATTATTCAGAACATCCGGACCATATCCGCTTTATTTTAGATCATCATGCCGGACATAAAGTATCACGAGAAGGGTTATTAGCAACGGTTGACTGGTTTGAGCAATTTCTTCAATAAATGTTCAACCTTATCCAACTTGTAGTGGCCAAGAATTTATCTTACTTTAACGGAAAGTAAGACTTCACCTCAAGTTATTCGAGCATGGAAAGAAGACAGGTGGTGGTCGGACTGCCCGCACGCATCCGATAGGTTCAACTAACATTAGTGGGGAAAAAATATCCCCTTTGGCGGAAGTTTCACTTAATTCATTTTTCTATGTATCTTTGGTATGATAGAATATGAATTGGAAAGGAGGTTTTTTTATGGATGAAGCTTTAAAAGAAAATATACTCGGTGCGCTTGAACAAGTAATCGATCCTGAAATTGGAATTGACATAGTAAATCTTGGGTTGGTATATGATGTTGATCTGGATGAAAACGGCAAAGCCATTGTGACGATGACTTTGACCACAATGGGTTGCCCATTAGGCGGTATCATTTCTGACCAAGTGAAAATAGCTCTTTCTGATATACCGGAAGTGAAGGATACTGAGGTGAATATTGTCTGGAATCCACCTTGGTCAAAAAATATGATGAGTCGTTATGCAAAGATTGCACTAGGAATTCCGGATTAATCCGAAACTGACCCTAAGGAAGGGGATGATGGTTCAGCCAGACCCTTTCGAAAAGTTTTGAGAGCCTGCTTTCAACTGTCATTTTTTTCATCTCTACCTGAATTCATGATTTCCCTCTTTTCGTAAAAGATAATAATGAGAAACCTGGAAAGGGGGATGAAAGCAATGGGTGAAAATCGTCGTTTCCGAGCAGGGTACAAAGCACCAAATGACGGGATATATATTGAAATAGGAGAAGAAGGATCGTCTGTCGTCAATCCAAGACAAGTCCGGTTAAAAGCAGGACAACGTTTCCCGGAAAACTCCAATCATAACCGCATTTGGACATTTAAGGGGTAAATCCGATTGTTCATATTTTGTATTATATGAAATTCTGGAAGCATAAAGTCAAAAGGTTGTCTTGTCAGGGAAAATAGAAATGACTCCCCTAAAGGACAACCTTTTTTCGTATACTTTACGTATAGATGACCGGCACTTAGGAATTCACCGGAGAAAAATTTGAAATTAAGTACGAACTGAAAAATGCTTGTCAGTTTCGATGAACTATGCATGACGAGACGCCGAACTTAATCGTAAACGGTTCGCTCTCTTACACATTTAGTTCTTTATCTTTTGGCATAACTGCCGCAATTAGGAAAAGAATAATCGAGATGCCGATTGCTAAAATTGTTCCAACTGTAAAATCATATGAAGCGGATTTTATTGACCCGACAATATAAGTTACCATATGTGATAAAAGAAATACCCAGAAAAAGGTCCAAAAATATTTCATGAAACTCCACCTGCTTTTCATTTTATAATTATTTTCTTCATTATCATATAAAGAAATCATACCATAAAAATCAAATTTTAGGAAAGGTTTCTTATTGAGCAATTTAAAATAAACAACTTCGGTTTTTATTGCGAAACACAAGAGGCAATCTGACAAAGCTGTTTTTCCCCGGACTTACAGGAAAGATAAATGAAAAATAGGCAATTGTAATAGAGAGTTTATTACGTTTTTGAATAAAGTATAAAGAGAAGCACTGCCCACAAGGCTGATTATTGTGTTAATGAATGGAAAATAATTGGTAAGTAAATATAAGAGGGGTTTTGTATGAACTTTCGAATTTTCACCTTAAATGATCAATATTGTATCATTCATTATCCGGAAAAACCAAATGGATTCGGGGTATTGGTCATCGGCGGAGAAGAACAATATGTAGATAAACAGAGTAGTAATTGGTTAAGTAACAATGCAAGACAGAAAATCCTTCAATCATTTTTAGATGACGGATACACCGTTTATTATACAAATTTCAATTACAGGCATATGGGAAATAAGCAATCTGTTGAACAAGTGGCCAGTCTATACGAATTTATTAAGCGGACGGAAATCTTAAACGAACGGGTGCACATTATTGCAGAAGGAATTGGGACTTTGATTGCCATGGATTTATTAAAAAATAAAAGAGAAATGATTCGCTCGATTGTATTCATTAATCCGATATTTTCCATTCAATGGATGATATCAATTGTGAAAGATCAACCTTTTCTTTATAAAAAAACGATCAAAGATTTATCATCTGCTTACGATATTAGTGAAGAAAGTTGTGAAAAAAATATCAAAAACTTAAAAGTGACATCATTTACCATCACATATCCTTTCGTTATCATTCATATTTTAGAACATGGAATTCAAGATGCGCTATGGACGCAGCTATATAAAAAATATTTTTCTAAATATAATGAAAATATTTATGTTATTTTACCGGAAAAAAGGTCGCGCATTGCTTATTACGCAAAGAACTTATTCATGCAGGCTGAAGCTCAATTGTAATCGTATTTGACAGCAGGTGAAGCAAATGGACGGATATATCCTCTTCGGATCCTTTGGACAATTGGGATTTGAAATTTGTGAACAACTATTAAATAATGGTTATCAAGTAAATCATGTAAATGTTTGTGATGACTATGAGGATCAGGAAATTATTGAAGAAAAAAATTTAATGCTTGGCAGAAATGCGAATTTTAAAAGAATGGGCGAAAATTTAGAACGATTCATAAACGTTCCAATGATCATCCCATTATATGATTGGTTATTTTACGATGAAAATCAATGGGAAATGATTTTAAAAAAACTTGAACAAATTTTTGCCCGGCTTCAAGTAAAAAATGCTTCAGCCCCAATCATTTTATTAAAAGCATCAGGTCCCGACCAAAGGATCCGGTCAATGAATCATTATTTTCGAGTAATTGAACAAAAATTTTGCAAAACATTATCGATTTACGTTCCCATTATATATGGAAAGTGGTTTACCGAGACTTCATATCTTTACCATATGTTAATGGGGGAAAAAATTAGCAAAAACGCAGATGCCATTTATATTAGTGATGCGGGTAGAACGATTGTTGATTTAATGTTACATGAAGAAAAAGGGGAATTTTATATTAGAAATCAAAATAAACATCGTTGGCATGAATGTCTATATATGCTGACCGGTATTAAATCACAAACCGATTTTCCGGAAGATGAAACGGTCAATGATCCCGGTAAAGTTATTTTTGTCAATGAAACAAATGACGGAGAACGATTTTTTGATGAAATAAAGAAATTACAAACGATATTTGATTTGTAACATGTAAGTTTACTTGAATTATTTCCACTGTACAAAATTTCAATTGAATTATCTTTTTTTTTCAAGTAAAATTAGTACCAAGTCATAATAACTCATAATAAAAATAGTTGTGATCAGAATTTTTCAAATGAGGAGTGAGTTACATGAATGTTGGAATTGTTGGTATTGGTCGTTATGTACCGGAAAATGTAGTAACGAATCAAGATTTAGAAAAAAGAATGGATACTTCCGATGAATGGATTCGAACGAGAACCGGGATCAGGGAGCGAAGAATTGCCGGTGATGACATAAACACCTCACATATGGCTTATTTCGCTGCACAAAAGGCGATTGAGGATGCCGGGATTCAGCCTGAAGATATTGATCTCATCTTAACAGCAACGGTTACTCCTGATCAGCCTTTCCCAACCGTTTCTTGCATGATTCAGGAACAAATTGGTGCCAAAAAAGCTGCAGCGATGGATATTAGTGCCGCATGTTCCGGATTAATGTACGGAATGGTGACGGCCAAACAATTTATCGAAACAGGTGTTTATAAGTATGTATTAGTTATCGGTGCAGAAAAGTTATCGAAAATAACCGACTGGGAAGACCGTTCAACTGCCGTATTATTTGGTGACGGAGCCGGTGCAGTGGTCATGGGACCGGTCACTGACGGACGAGGAATTTTATCATTTGAACTCGGTGCAGATGGTTCTGGAGGGAAATTTTTATATCAAGAAAAATATATTTGTATGAACGGTCGAGAAGTCTTTAAATTTGCTGTTCGACAAATGGGTGAATCCGCATTAAATGTGATAGAAAAGGCAGGCTTGTCGAAGGAGGACGTCGATTTTCTTATCCCGCATCAAGCTAATATCCGAATTATGGAAGCGGCAAGACAAAGATTGGATCTCCCGGTTGAAAAAATGTCAAATACTGTTGGAAAATATGGAAATACATCTGCAGCCTCCATTCCAATTTCTTTAGTTGAGGATTTAGAAGCAGGACGGATTAAAGATGATGATATTATCTTGATGGTTGGTTTTGGCGGCGGATTAACTTGGGGAGCAATTTTAATGAAATGGGGCAAGTAATTTGTTTTACTACCGCTAAAAGGCCCGTCTTGACTAAACCGGTCACTGCCCGGTTGTTTTAACTAATTAATCGACATAAGCAAGTTGTTAACAGGTAAGCGGTTATGTAGACATCTATCATTTGATTATTAGGTGTATTATTGTTCGGTAAAAATTCTTTAAAACCTAAAAAACTTTTCAAAAATTTTTCCGGGATGGTAAGATAAGATGAAGGACGATCGTAATAAATTAGTGTACGAATTCTTGAAAGTTTCATAGTAGAAATATGCACGATTAAAAAGGAGTTGTATTGAAATGGAACAACGAAGGGTAGTTATTACTGGGATTGGTGCTGTTACACCTGTTGGCAGTGATGCCCTAACTTCTTGGAATAATATTATAAACGGAAAATCAGGTATCGGTCCGATGACTCGGGTTAATGCTGATGAGTTTCCTGCAAAAGTTGCCGCAGAAGTGAGAGATTTTAATCCTGAAGATTTTATTGAAAGAAAAGATGTAAGGAAAATGGATCGATTTACTCATTTTGCAGTAGCTGCATCACTTATGGCCGTAAAAGACGCCAATCTGACAATTGATGATCATAATGCACATCGAGTCGGTGTTTGGATTGGTTCGGGAATCGGCGGGCTAGAAACGTTGGAAAATCAATTTGAAACCTTTTTACAACGCGGTTATCGGCGGGTTAGTCCGTTCTTTATACCGATGATGATTCCGGATATGGCAACCGGGCAAGTTTCGATTTTTCTTGGTGCAAAAGGTTTTAATTCTTGTACAGTAACGGCCTGTGCAACCGGAACAAATTCCATTGGCGATGCATTTAAAGTTATTGAACGCGGTGATGCGGATGTCATGATTTCCGGTGGTTCTGAAGCTCCAATCACAAGAATGTCGATAGCAGGATTCTGTGCCAATACCGCGCTCTCAACCAATCCCGATCCAAAAACCGCATGCCGGCCGTTTGATAAAGATCGTGACGGTTTTGTTATCGGTGAAGGGGCAGGGATCGTTGTTTTAGAAGAATTGAATCATGCTTTAAATCGAGGTGCTCATATTTATGCAGAAGTAATCGGCTACGGAGCGACCGGTGATGCCTATCATATTACTGCTCCGGCACCTGAAGGAGAAGGCGGTGCCCGTGCAATGAAGATGGCGATCGATGATGCTGGAATCGATCCGACAACAATCGATTATATTAATGCCCATGGTACAAGTACCGAATATAATGATAAATATGAAACAACAGCCATTAAAACAATATTTGGCGATCATGCTTATAAAATGGCCGTCAGCTCAACGAAATCAATGACCGGACATTTATTAGGCGCTGCCGGAGCGGTAGAGGCAATTTTTACTGTTTTAGCTCTAAAGGAAGGCATTTTACCGCCAACCATAAATTTACAAAATCCGGATCCGAATTGTGACTTGGATTATGTTCCAAATGAAGCAAGAAATCAAGAAATTACGTATGCGATGAGCAACTCGCTCGGATTTGGCGGTCATAATGCAACGTTAGTCTTTAAAAAATATGAATAATGTAGAAACGCTTAAAGCTAGGTAAAGGGGACCTGGCTTTACGTATTTATCATCGTCTTTTCGCCATTAAGAGAAGGAAATCTTGCTTTTTCAGGAATAATTTAACTCTTTTCGGACAATACTGTACTCAAAACAGTCTTTAAGCGAGGGGTTAGAAATGATGTATTTGCATGATGTTTGGGTGAATTGGTTCGAAGGGGAAGAGAACGGATATAATGTCTGTCATTTTCATGAATGGCGAAAAGATGATACCATCGAATTATTAGATCAGGTACCGGTTTTGAAAGTAACGAAAGACTTATATGATTATATTGAAAATGGGTTGACTGATCTGCCGGAAAGTTTATTGAATGATGTGTTTCAAAAGGCGTATTTGCGAAAAAATCATGAGCGGATCCAGTTGGACTATTGTTTTATCATAACAGACGGCATCGGCATTCTGGCCGTCGATACGCTCGGATATCAAATACCGATGAGGAAAAGTCGCATAATCCCGAGACAAGAGCAACTTGTATATGAGATGATAGCAGAAGAAAATCCGATCAAATATTCGATACCAAAACATCCGAAAAAAGAACATCATATTATGTCACCTGAACCGGAAGTAATGATGGGGCTGACAAGGAAAGAGCGGCAGTTAAAGCAATTGTTATTTTTAGCTTTAGATCATCTATATACATCGAAAAATACAGGGCAAGTCCGGTACTGGTATACAGAATGGGCACCGGGACATTATTCAACGATTCGGACGAAATCGTTTGAAGAAATATGGAATCAACTGTATGAAGAAGTAAAACTCGGTTGGACAGAAAAACATGAGAAGCTATGTGAGGCTTTAATAAAAGGTGAACCATATTTTGAAAAACTTTGGGAAATGGAAAAAGGATCAAAGGTAAATTAAAGAGTCCTACTTCAAAAATGTCCGTGAGATAAAACCTCATGGGCATTTTTTTGTACACTGCATGGTGATTAACAATGTATCCCAAATTTTAGTATAGGGCAAATCGATTCGCTAAACGAGATATGGAAGGCTTTCTTTTGTTCTTTAACTTGGCAGAATTCCTTTAATGGGCATTGGTTACAGTGCTGTTTATAAAACTTTGCCGTATATACCTTTTTTTCGGAATCATAAACAGAAAAAGTTGGTTCATACCCTTGTGGGCATCTTGTAATCTTGTGGGTGTCTTTATCAATTTCAAATTGGTTTACGCCTATATCGTTATCAGAAACATTCCGCCCTGTCATTTGAGAAAAGTTCATTTCAATATCTTTCTCTTCTGCTTTTTCAAATACTTTTTGGGTGCTAATCATAATATAACATAAAGAGGGGTATACTTTTCTGAATTAGTATAATTTTATAATTTTCACACAGAAAGGGATATAGTGTGAAAAAAAGACGATTTAAATGTATGTATGAATATATTTATTATTCATACTCAATAATTTGGAAAATATCTAGTTTGAAAACTTTTTCAGTAATAATAGCAATAGTTTCTTTTTTAAAATTCCCTTTGTCACGATAACCATTGGTATAATCCATTTATTAGTAATTATCCGAACCGGATTAATTGCGAAAAAAATGGACAATCAAATGCGTAAGAAGATTATAGAGAAGTGATGAAAAACCTGAAGGAGTAATAGCTGATTGGTGACTTCTATGGTGTAAGCTAAACATATGCCAGTACAGGGATGGATTAGTTTTATTCGTATATGATGACCGGGAAATTTTGTCTGACATAAATCGTACATACTCTATGAAAAGATGTAAAACATAAGGTTGGAGGTGGAAACGATGTCGGAAAACGAAAAACTGAAAAAACAGCTCCGAAAATATTTTAGCGATGAGCAAGCAAAAAAAGATGATCAATCACACGAATTTGATCATGAATTTGCCAATGAACCGTTGACAGCTGCTGAAAGGTTGAACAATAAAAAAACGAAAAAACGGCAATAATAAGAAAAGCGCAGAGCGCCCGCTTAGCGACGTACAAACTGGCCGGCTAAAAGCGCAACGTCCTGTTGCAACGCATGTCTGACCACGTCCTGTGGTCCGACCTCCCGCAATGAGAACAGATTTGCTTCCTCGAATAGGCTATGGCGCAGGAGCACATTAGTTAGTTTCTCAGTCGCTGGCGCTCGGAGCTAGACAAGAAAACTAATTCCGAGTTATTTACTTGTATTTTTATACTTTCTTATCTTTTGAAAAAAGGGGATGAAAAAGCCATCCCCTTTTTCACAGAAATCAATTGGATTCTATCTTTTCCGACCGAGTCCCATTGCTTTCTCCATTTTCCGTAACATTTTATTTGCGACCAGTGCAGCTTTTTCTGCCCCTTCATCTAAAATATTATCAAGTTCATCAGAATCGATTAATTCTTTATAACGGTCTTGTATCGGTTGCAGCGCATTAATAATTACTTCGGCTAGATCCGTTTTAAATACACCGTAACCTTTTCCATCATATTTCTTTTCCAGATCTTCAATAGATATATTGCCAAAAATTGAATAAATTGACATTAAGTTAGAAACACCCGGTTTGTTTTCTTTATCGAATTTCACAACACCGTCTGAGTCGGTAACTGCGCTTTTAATTTTTTTCTCAATTTGCTTCGGTTCATCCAGCATAGAAATAAATCCTTTTTGATTTGGATCAGATTTGCTCATTTTTTTTGTTGGTTCCTGCAAGGACATGATTCGAGCACCGACTTTTGGTAAATGAATATCCGGAATCGTAAAGATATCATTATATTTTTTATTAAAACGTTCAGCCAGATCTCTAGTTAATTCAATATGCTGTTTTTGATCATCGCCAACCGGTACAAGATCAGCGCTATATAATAAAATATCAGCAGCCATCAGTGGTGGGTAGGTTAGAAGACCTGCTGAAACCGCCTCTTTTCCGGCTGATTTATCTTTAAATTGCGTCATTCTTTCCAATTCACCAATATAACTAATGCATTGCAACAACCAAGCTGCCTGGGCATGAGCGGGTACTTCCGATTGAATAAATAACGTAGCTTTATTTGGATCAAGCCCGACTGCTAAATATAATGCGGCCAAACTGCGGATATTTTTCTGTAATGTTTTTGGATCTTGCGGAACGGTAATGGCATGTTGGTCAGCAATGCAAAAATAACAATTGTATTCATTCTGTAAGGCGACAAACTGTTTTAATGCCCCAATATAGTTACCGATTGTTATCATTCCGCTTGGTTGAATTCCTGAAAATATTGTTTTCATTGTAACGCCTCCATTATTTTTAAATCGATTACTCTGTAGTGCCTGCATTTTTAGATGGACTATTTACTGAAATAAAAAACCATCCGTCCAAAAGTAGGGACGAATGGTCATAAATCCGCGGTACCACCCTAGTTACCGAAATGGTCACTTTACCTTTAACGCAAGGCATACGCAAATGTCTACTAAACAGAAGAAAATTAGTCCCGTTGTTCGAATTTGACTCGAAAGTCCATTCCATCCGACTTGCAGTTTGTTTCCACCCGCCACAAACTCTCTATAATGCATAAGTAGAATGTACTAATCTTTCTCATCGCTTTACTTGTAATGATTATTTAAAAATGTATATCTGTATTATATGCAATTCATATATAAAAATCAATAAAGCAAGGGGAGAAAATCAATTGGAACCAAAACACAAAATGACAGTTTTCAATAAGACCAATGTAAATGATAATAAATACTCAAAAAAAACACCCGACTAATTTCCTATTGAGTATGATACTTTAGGAAATTAGTGTTATTCATCTTATTTTTATTCAATATAAATAGTAAGCTTTTTACGATTAACCGTCTCAAAAAAAATAAAAAATTATTTTAAAATATATACCCAATTTCTTGAAAATCATGTATAATTAAGAAAAAGATATTCCTATTTTAAATTAATTTTAATTTAAAGATGTTGAAATAAATATTCATATACAAAAATATCCAAAAGGAGCGATCGAAAGAATGGTTACATTGTACACTGCACCTAGTTGTACTTCTTGTCGGAAAGCAAGAGCTTGGCTAGAGGAACATAACATACCATTTAAAGAACGGAATATATTTTCCGAACCTTTGACAATTGAAGAAATCAAGGAAATTTTTCGGATGACAGAAGACGGTACAGATGAAATCATTTCAACACGTTCGAAAACTTTCCAAAAGTTGCATGTGAACTTGGACGCGCTTCCATTACAACAATTGTTTCAACTAATTAGAGAAAATCCGGGACTTTTACGCCGTCCGATTATTATTGACGAAAAACGGCTACAGGTCGGTTATAACGAAGATGAGATCCGCCGTTTCCTTCCAAGAAAAGTACGGACTTATCAATTAAGGGAAGCACAAAAACTTGTCAACTGATTGAAAAAACCAATCCCTTTACTGTTTTTAAAAAACGGTATATAATAAGTTAATCAGCCACCTTCATGCAAAAGTGCGTGAAGGTTTTTTTCTAAATATGGTTTTTTAAAAATACTATGACTTAAACTTACATGTACGGTTACCATATGGACATGTAGTTGAATTGGGTTGGTTACTTATTTTATAATAATTTAGTCTTTTTTATTTCCGTTCTTTTTGGTTTTGTCATAAAATAGGATTAGAAGACATACAATATGTTCATTTAGGCGGGAAAAAAGACGGACTTTTTTGGTTTTTTCAAGGGAACTTTACCCTTCAAATAAATGGTCGAGAAGGGAGCGTTATGAAATGGAGATCGAACGCATTAATGAGAATACATTAAAATTTTTTATTTCTTATGTAGATGTAGAAGAACGAGGATTTGATCGTGAAGAAATTTGGTATAGTCGTGAAAAAAGTGAGCAATTATTTTGGGAAGTAATGGATGAAGTAAACGAAGAAGAGGACTTTCCTTTCGACGGACCGTTATGGATTCAAGTTCAAGCTTTAGAGAAAGGATTGGAAGTATTTGTCACAAAAGCACAACTTACTAAAGACGGCGGTCGCTTGGAATTACCGCTTGAAGGAAAATTTAGTGCTTTTCCAATAACTGAGCAAGTAGATGACATACTTGACCACCATTTCCAATACAGTGAGCAAGAAGAAATGGAAGAGGTGGATGAACATTCGATTTCCTTTGTTGCTTACTTTAATGAATTCGATGATCTCATCCCGCTGGCCAAACGTTTGAATCCTGAAGGTGCTATAACGAAACTATACGCAGTTGAAAATTCTTATTACTTATATATAGACTTTCCGTTTGACGTTTTTACCGAAGAAGAAATTGATGATTGTTTGAGCATCATTCTCGAATATAGTATGGAATCACAACGAACGATTCATTTTTTACAAGAGTACGGGAAGGAAATTATTTCTGAAAATGTCTTTACGGTTATTCGGAAATATTTTCATTAAATGCAAAAATGACGATTTTGAATTCCATTTTTATAAAAAACCGGTTTTCTGTCAAGGAGAATCGGTATTTTTTTATGTTTTTATCCTTCAAAACGGTTATTTTCATCTTTTGACGAGTTTATGAAACCCGTTCATAATAAGGAACATCCGGGAAAGGAGGAGAATCATTTGTTCATTGCTAAAACGAGTTCAGGTGACTTTATATCCGTTTTAAATGGAACTTACGATGCGATTAAGGATATTAAAAAGCACGAACCGTTTTTTTGCCCTTCCTGCAATGGTGAATTAATTCTTAAAATGGGTGTGAAAAAAATTCCTCATTTTGCCCATAAGAGTAAATGTCCGATAAAACCGGAAGGAGAGTCAGAAATCCATTTGCTGGGAAAAAAGAGATTATATGAATGGTTAACTGTACAAGGATTTCAACCGAGAATGGAAGTATTTCTATCTGCCTTGAATCAACAACCTGATTTGCTGTTTGAATGGGGTGGAAAAAAAGTTGCAGTTGAATTCCAATGTTCGATCATACAGACAAACGAAATCAAGCGGCGGACATTAAATTATTTAAAATATTCATACTGGCCGCTTTGGATTGTTAATCAAAAACATGTAACAACACGATATGGATCTATGATTCATTTAAGTGAGTTTTTAACCGGTTTTATTAATAAAACGGCAAATGGAACTTCCTTTTTGCTTTCGTTTGATCCGGAAACCGACTGCCTCTATTTATATAACAATATTATTCCGTTCTCAATTAATCGTGCATATACGAGCATTAATAAATTTACCCTTAAGGATACATTGGTGAAAGTTCTATCACAAAAACGGCAATCTCACCGGTTTTACGAAAATTGGAATGACCAATTGGAAAAATGGATACAGAGGCAATCCCTAATGCCCAATGGAAGAAACAATCCCTTTTTACAGTTTTTATATCATCACCAAATTCATGTAACAGAACTTCCTCCTGAAATTGGCTTGCCGGTAAGAAATATGTTTCTTATTTATAATCATCCAATGGAATGGCAATTTTATATTTGGTTTTATTTTTTATATAGACGAAAAAAAGGAGATGCTATTCCCGTTCAACAAATAAAATCATTTGTCGTTCACAGTTTGAAACAAATAATTAAATTCCGTGATTTAGTGCTCTTTTCCGAATCAGAACATTATCGTCCCGTTCATGATTATTTACAAATTTTAACCGATATTGGATTTTTCAGCAGAATTGGGGACAAATTAATTGTAAAGAAAGTACCAAAACGAATTGTCAATCCACATCTTTTCAGGCAAGAAAAAAGCAAGGATTTTTATCGTCGTTATAAAGCAATCATTTTAAAACCTTTTCTATTGACGGAATGATTAGATAGGGTTATTTTTAGAATTAACATATATTTCCTTTCATCTTTTTAGAATTGCATACATATATAGGAAATAAATTACCAATGAATGGAGGAGTTATGATGTCAACAGAAAAAGCAGTAAAAAAACTGCCGGCAAGAAATGAAATCCCGGTAAAGGATACATGGGCACTGGAAAATATTTTTGCAACAGACGAAAAATGGAAAGAGGAGTTTGAGCAGATTAAAGCGATAATTCCTAAAGCTTTTGAATTTCAAGGGAAACTTGGTGAAAATGCTGACGTTTTATATGAAGCGTTGCAATATCAAGATGAAGTGATGATGCGACTGGGGAAATTGTATACATATGCCCATATGCGATATGATCAGGATACGACAAATTCTTTCTATCAAGGAATGAATGATCAAGCGAGAAATTTGTATACTCAGGCAGCAAGTGCTTTTTCCTTCGTTGTCCCCGAATTACTGGCGATTGATGAGAATAAAATTCGACAGTTTTTAACCGAAAAAGAAGAATTAAAGTTATATGAGCATGCTTTGGAAGAAATTAATTTGCAACGTCCGCATGTATTGTCACCTGAAGTAGAAGCGATTTTAGCCCAAAGTACAGAAGTGACGGATGCGCCGAGTAATACATTCGGCATGCTAAATAACGCAGACTTGGAGTTTCCATCTATTGTGGATGAAAACGGAGAAGAAGTCGAAATAACGCACGGCCGTTATATTCGCTTTTTAGAAAGTGCGGATCGCCGTGTGCGAAAAGATGCGTTTCATGCTTTATATGAAACGTATGGGAAATTTCGAAATACGTTTGCGAGTACACTAAGCGGACAAGTAAAACGCAATAATTTTTATGCTAATGTCCGTAAATACAAATCGGCACGGGAAGCCGCACTATCCGCCAACAATATTCCGGAGTCGGTATATGATAATTTAGTGGAAACAATCCATAAAAACTTGCCGCTTCTACACCGTTATGTCGCATTACGGAAAAAGGTGCTTGGACTTGATGAATTGCATATGTATGATTTGTATACACCGCTTGTTAAAGATGTCAAAATGGAAGTGACCTTTGAAGAGGCAAAAGATATCGTCTTAAAAGGATTGGCTCCAATGGGGGAAGAATATCTTTCCGTTTTAAAAGAAGGGTTTGCCAATCGCTGGGTAGATGTCCATGAAAATAAAGGAAAAAGAAGCGGGGCTTACTCATCCGGAGCGTATGGAACCGATCCGTATATATTGTTAAACTGGCAAGACAGTGTCAATAATTTGTTTACCCTTGCCCATGAATTTGGTCATTCGGTACATAGTTACTATACAAGGAAATACCAACCATTTCCTTATGGCGATTATTCGATTTTTGTTGCCGAAGTTGCCTCCACTTGTAATGAAAATTTATTAAGTGAGTATTTGTTAAAAACATTGGACGATGATAGAAAACGGCTGTACATTTTGAATAATTATTTGGAAACATTCCGTGGCACGGTATTCCGGCAGACCATGTTTGCTGAATTTGAACATGATATTCACATTCGTTCCCAAAAAGGGGAAGCATTGACGGCAGAATTACTGACAAACATTTATTATGATTTAAATAAAAAATATTTTGGTGATGATGTTGTTATTGACGAGGAAATTGGCTTAGAATGGGCGAGAATTCCACATTTCTACTACAACTATTATGTTTACCAATATGCAACGGGCTTAAGTGCATCAACGGCATTGAGTAAACAAATTTTAGAAGAAGGAGAGCCTGCCGTAGAACGATATATCGGTTATTTGAAATCCGGAAGCTCGGATTATCCAATCGAAGTGTTGAAAAAAGCCGGGGTGGATATGACAACGTCGGAACCGATCGAAAACGCCTGCAAAGTTTTTGAAGAGAAATTGACTGAAATGGAACGACTTTTAAATAGATAAATGAAGGTATGTGAAAAAGGGCAAGTTTGGGTGAATTCACCTGCAAAATTTGCCCTTTCTATACTGATACAAAAACTTATTTTGATTTATCACTCCAAGATACTTTCTACTATTAGACATTTTGACAATTTGTCACATAGTATTATTTTTTAAATCCTTTAAATTGGTTATGGTAATTTATGTAAGATAAAAATATTAAGATAGAAAAAAATAGGAAAGTTGCCGTCAGATACAATGGAAAAATTTTCAAAATACCAAAGAGATAACCGACAAAAGAAACAATGACTAATAAAATAAACCCACCTATATACCAACGATTCATATGATCACTCTCATTAGATAATTTGTCCTTATCATTTTATGTAGCGGTGCGGTACAGTATGATAGGTGGGTAAAATTTGTCCCAGTATGACAAAAAATGTGTCGAAAATGTGAAATATATAATAATGACTTGCACAAAGGTTGAGGATTTGATATTATAGTGGTGTGAAGTTATTCACAAACAAACATATACCCCTTTGTTTGACCGTGAAAATTTCTCCCATCCCCTTTGTTCGTAACATGGAAGAGAGGTACAGTGGACCACCCATCTGCTGGACCTCTCTTTCTATTTACCATTTGTTAATGTAAAAAAAAAGACTGCTTAATAAAGTCAAACTACTTTATCAAACAGTGCTTATATCTTGTCATTTTTTATTATTGTAATTTATGCGCCAAAATGTACCGTGTTCGGTATGAATACGTTCAACAACTTGCTGGAGCAGCAACTTTTTCATTTCTAATTCCACTTGTAAATGAGGTAAATCGTAAACAAATGCGATATCATCCGTGGAGACAATTTCATGATAACGAATAAATGATAATAAAGGCGGTAATGAATTGCTGACAGGACGTTCTCCCAATATATCAGTCATAATTTCAATATATACTTCATAAGGATTTACACCTGCTAATTTCAGTCCTTCTTCTTCAACATTATTGTTAAAGAAAACAATTGTTGGTGTTTCCGTTACGTCCATTTCATTAGAAATTTTCAGATCACACTGGAAAGCATGGGAAGTGCTTTCTGAATGTATATCTTTATAAAATTCATCCACATCCAATAAGGAATCATGGGCACATTTAATAAGCGTATTTAATTCCGTAATATCTTCACCTTTTAAATAAAAATATTCCTGAAGTTTCCGCAAAAAACGAATTCCTGCTTTTTTTCCTTGCAATTCAGCAGCTTTTACGGCAATGGACGCTAAAAACGGGGAAGTTAAATTCAAGTCCGCTTGAATATCATCACAATCAATACATTTTCTGCGAACCGTTTTTTCTAATTTCTTTGTTATCGATTTGCGTGGTCCGGAATTTAAGTCTGTCAACTTGCCGCTTAATACATAAGTTAAACTGAAGTAATGACCGTATTCAAATTGTAATTTTTTTATAATCGGTTCTAGAGCAAAACAGTCTGAACATAGCGGATCGATAAATAAATACATTTCAAGCGGTCTGTCACTACCGCTAATCAAGCTAGATAAATTGAAATCATAACGATTTTTGTCGATCACTGGACCTCACCTTTTCTACTTTCATATTCATCATCGGTATTAACCATATGGTGGGCAGTAATTACTAACCGCGAAAAAAACTCTTCCCGGATCGGACCGGAAAAACCTACTTCATCCATTGCTTGAGACATGCAAGTTAGCCATGCGTTTGCCCTTTTTGGAGTAATAGGGAAAGCAAGATGTCTCATCCGCAATCTCGGGTGGCCATGTTCAGATGTATATAAAGGAGGTCCGCCTAAAAACTGGGTTAAGAATTGCTTTTGTTTTCTGGCTGTTTCTCGCAAATCATCCGGAAAAATTGGTGACAAATCCGGATGCAGTTTAACTCTTTTATAAAATGCATCCACGATTTTATGCAATGTTTCTTCCCCGACCATTTCAAACTGTGAAATTATTTTCCTTTCCATAACGGATAACTCCTTTATTTCACTTTGGATATATTTTAACAGCGTAGAAGAATTAACTCAAATAAATAGCTTTTTCATGATAGGCTGAGCAATTCATCGTAGTCAAGTTGAAAACTGAGAAGCACAATAAAATGTGAAAAAATGAGCATGCAAAAAAGGATTAAACGATTGCCTATTAACTCCAATTCATCAAAACATCACCCGGTTAATTTTCCACCGGGTGTTTTATTTCGAATATTTTATAATGGAGCTTATACGATAACATCTTTCAAAATTTTAGCTACGTAATTTTTTGTTTCTTTAAAAGGGGGAATCCCGTTATATTTTTCGACATTGCCAGGTCCGGCATTGTAAGCAGCCAGAGCCACATCAAGTGAACCGTAACGGTCAAGCATTTGCCGTAAATATTTTGCACCAGCCATTATATTTTCTCTCGGATCATCAATATTCATAACGCCTAAACTTTTGGCGGTAGATGGCATTAACTGCATCAGTCCCCGTGCTCCACTGGGACTAACCGCATAAATATTAAAATTTGACTCTTGTTTGATCACAGAAACGAGCAAGGAAACAGGTAAATTGTAAGTTTTTGCTGCCTCTTCAATTATCGGTTGCAGTTGTTCATCAGCAATCTTTACGGCTGGTTTTATATTTGTTTGCAAAGAAGGTAAACCGTTTCCGGCAGGGGAAACAGCTATAGTAGCATTCTTTGTTTCATTATTTATATTTTGTAATACTAATAACTGTTCGAGCATGGAAGAAAACAACGGAGAACTGCCGGATGATGAAGAATTCCCGCTCAAACTGTCCATATCTCTCAAAGCATTAATTTCTAAAATTGTTTTGATTTGTTGTATATTCATCGACACACAACCTCTTCAACATTTATACGGACCGCTTTTTTCGCCATACATTATAAAAACGTTGTACTTTATTTTCTGTCTTTCTTACGGGAATGTTCAAAGATGTTAACAGACGAGTAATATGTTTGTACGCTTTTGGGTCCGTCACTTCATATTCTACCTCAAAATCTTCTTTATTTAAATAAAAACTTTTATCCAGTACTAAAAGCCCCTCATAAAACGGAATTTCAGCCCTGGAAGTAGTCAATGTACCGAAATGACTAATTTTTTCAAGCGAAATTTGCATTGACTTTAATTTTTTTTCGATTGCTCCTTTAGGAAAAACTTCATGTTCAAGTAACAAATCCCGCTCAACTTCTGATATAGGTTCATTTGTTTCCAAAAGCCCCTCGTCATTTGGTTCTTTTAATGTTAACTCCATATGCCCCTCTTTCGTTCTAATTCGGAGAGCGCAACCGGCTTTTTTTAGCGCAAAGTCATCGGTGTCAAAATAGTCATTTACTTGGAGAAAAAAATCATTTTCGGTTACCCCTAAAAATTGTTGCAATCTAATAAATTCATCTTTTGTCAATACATTTTTAAATTCAATTTCTAAATGATTTTCCATAATTTACCCCCACATAATTGAATGAATCGAAATCACGATCTCAAAATTTTTCTTTATAACCTTCGTATAATTATTTTGAGCGAATATCTAATCTTTTTGCGACTGTATGGTAAAATAATATCAGATTACCATATAAAAACTGAAGAAATAAATTTGACATATCGGTAAATGCCGATTGGTCGGAAGGATACGGTGTGGGTCATACAAACGTTATCACAAAGACTACGCATTTAGGATGTATTCCTTCTGATCAGCAGATAAAAAAACCGCTGGAAGTAGTACCTAATTTTAATAAAATCAATGTGGTTGATATAACACGGAAGAAGTGTGCGTTATGTACAGAGGTGATTTCAAAATGAATTGGGAAGAGTTTTTAGAACCCTACCGGCAAGCTGTTGAGGAGTTAAAAATAAAATTAAAAGGGATTCGCAGACAATTTGAATTAGAAAAAACACATTCATCAATTGAATTTGTGACCGGTCGTGTTAAACCGATCGCAAGTATACTAGACAAGGCAAAACAAAAAAATATTCCTTTAGATGAATTACATACGATGTACGATATAGCCGGACTGCGGATTATGTGTCAGTTCGTTGATGATATAAAAAAAGTTGTTGAGCTGCTTAGAAACCGTAATGATTTAGAGATTGTTGAGGAGAAAGATTATATATCGCATAAAAAAGCGAGCGGTTATCGATCTTATCATGTCATTATCAGTTATCCGGTCCAGACAATTCATGGTGAAAAGAAAGTGTTGGCGGAAATTCAAATTCGTACATTAGCCATGAATTTTTGGGCGACGATCGAACATTCTCTAAATTATAAATATAACGGTCAATTCCCGGAAGATATCCAGTTCCGACTTCAGCGGGCAGCAGAAGCAGCGTTTTTGCTTGATGAAGAAATGTCGGAAATTAGAGAAGAAATTAGGGATGCTCAAAGATTTTTTTCCAGTAAAAAAGATTATCCACAAGATGCTTAACACTAAAAAGCTTATTTTTTCAAAAAGCTATTGGTTCCTGTACAATCATTTTGTGGCATGCATCATTTAGCAAAAAAATTTCTGAAAACCTTTTGGGAGCCAATTATAAATTAAACATGGGGGTGCAAAGATTTGAAATTTGCCATCGTTTCAAAAGGGGATGAAAAGTCGAATACGTTATCCGAGAAATTGAAAAGCTATTTGACCGATTTCAAATTGGAATATGATGAAATAGAGCCCGAAATTACGATTTCGGTAGGGGGAGACGGTACACTGTTATCAGCTTTTCAACGTTATCGCCATCGTCTTAATGATACAGCATTTGTCGGTATTCATACCGGTCATTTAGGATTTTATGCAGATTGGATGCCGGATGAAATTGAAAAACTTGTCATCGCTATTGCCAAAACAAAATGTCGGATTGTCGAATATCCGTTACTTGAAGTCATTATTTATTATAATAACGAAAGAAAAGAAGAACATTATCTGGCATTGAACGAAGCGACCATTAAAAGTGTAGAAGGTACCTTTGTAATTGATGTTGAGATTAAAGATGAATTGTTTGAAAGATTTCGAGGAGATGGGTTATGTGTTTCCACTCCATCCGGAAGCACTGCCTACAATAAAGCGTTGGGAGGGGCCATTATTCATCCGTCATTGGAATCAATCCAGATTGCCGAAATGGCTTCGATCAATAATCGCGTTTTTCGGACAATCGGTTCGCCGTTAATTTTACCGGCCCATCATAAATGTATTTTTCGACCTGTAACCCATAAAGATTTCTTAATCGGAATCGATCATTTAACATTTGTTCAGAAAGATATCCAGTCGCTGCAATTTCGAGTGGCTGATCAAAAGATTCGTTTTGCCAGATACAAACCGTTCCCGTTCTGGTCAAGAGTCCGTGCGTCATTTATCGATGAATAGTTGATTTTTTCCTTGGAAGCCATTTGTAGAAATAATGACAAGCACTTACTATTGTTAAAACAAAGGAGTTAGAAATGATTTATGGCAAAACCTTTCATACTTGAATGGGTCATTACAGAAAATGATCACGGAAAAACAACGAGACAATACTTACAAGAGCGGGGAATTTCTAAAACTTCATTAACCGATATAAAGCTTCATGGCGGCAATATTTTAATAGACGGCATTCATGTAACGGTACGGCATGTTTTAAAAAAGGGGGAGCAGTTAACCGTTATTTTTCCGGTTGAGGAGCCCAGCCAAACTCTCTTACCTGAAAAAATCCCTCTTCACATTGTTTACGAAGATGATTATGTACTGGTTATAAATAAACCGGCATTTATGAATACGATACCGTCCAGAGAGCATCCGACCGGAAGTCTAGTCAATGCGGTAATGGGTTATTATAAGGGAATTGGCTTAACGGCAGCTCCTCATATTATCACAAGGCTTGACCGAAATACATCAGGACTTGTTTTAGTGGCTAAATATCGTCACATCCATCATATTCTAAGCAAACAGCAACAGGAAAAACAGGTAAAACGGGAATATGAAGCATTTGTTGAAGGAATCGTCGCGGAAAACAACGGGATGATTGAAGCACCCATTGGTCGAAAACAGGACAGTATTATCGAACGTACTGTAGCAGATGACGGTCAATACGCCTGCACCCATTTTCAAGTTGTTGAACGATATAAACATAAACAGATTACGCATGTTAGGGTAATGCCGGAAACCGGTAGAACGCATCAAATTCGCGTACATATGGCTCATATCGGTCATCCGTTAGTGGGAGATGATTTATATGGCGGTTCACAGTTCTTTTTGAACCGCCAGGCTTTACATTGTCGGCGTCTTCATTTTCTACATCCTGATATGGAAAAAACGATGGAGTTTTCCGTACCATTGCCGAGAGATATGGAGAAGCTTTTGGAGATTTCAGCAGGTGACTCGGATCATTGAAAAAGTACAAAAATATTACTTTAATTGATTTTCCGGACACGATATTTAGTTGGTTTATTCACAGGATATGAAGCAAGTGAACGAATTCAAACATTTTTTTAGAGGGGCGGATATGCCCCAGTTTTGCCATGAAAAATAAAAAAACTTTTAAGGGAATTTTGTGAATTTTTCCGAAACATATTTTTGGTGAGAAGGAACTTGAATGATCTCCATTTCCGGATAGCGAAGGGCCGTTAATTTGCCACCGAATACACAACCGGTATCAATATTATATGTATGATTTACAATTCTTACATTATGGCCGGGAGTATGACCGTAAACAATGATCCGATTGCCTTGATTATATTTTGCCCAATCTTTTCGAACCGGTCTCCCATCCGAAAGTTTTTCCCCGTTAACATCCCCATACAAAACAAAGGTTTGAACTTCTTTATTCGTACGACCGATAAAATCTTCGCGGATTCCGGCATGGGCGATGATTAATTTTCCGCCATCCAATTGCAAATACATGGGTGCTTCTTCATATAATTTGATAAATTTTGTCCGAATTTCTCGTTGCTTTTCTACCGGCAAATGTTCATATTCAGCAACCGTTGTCTCTAATCCATGAGATATTTGCACGTTATTTCCGAGAAAATAACGATATAATTTATTACAATGATTCCCTGGTGTATAAACTGCTTGATTTTGCTTAACAAGTGAATAAACAAGTTCAATTACTTTCACGGAATCCGGACCCCGATCCGTTAAGTCGCCTAAAAAGGCAAGTGTTCGATCTTGATTATTCTTTATTTCATCACCAAAAAACTGATAACCTAATTTATCCAATAACTCCATTAATTCCTCATAGCAACCATGGACATCTCCAATAATATCGAATTTCATACAATTGAATCCCTTCTTTACAATTTAAAGCAGAACATCCTTTAACGAGGGTATTTTTTACTATAAACGAAAAATTGTTTTAATGAAACTTATATTTAGGTTGACTATTACCTTAGGGATTAGTCTATGATTATTTTGTGAGGTGATCGTTATGTTCATACATGAGGTTTGCAAAAAATGTTCCTTAACAAAAAAGGCGATATATTATTACGAAAAGCATGGGCTTATTCGTCCGAACATTGGAGAAAATGGATATAGAAATTATAGTGATGAAGATGTATCAATATTAAAGGAAATTTTTGTTCTGAGAAAGTTGGGATTAACGATTTCTGAAATTAAAAATGTCCTTTTGAGTAGTAATAAGGCTGTGTCCCTGTTAAAGTACAAATATTTAATGGATTTAAAGAGGGAAAAAGTAATGGAACAACAAAAATGCCTTGAACTACTTATTGAAAACTATAATGTTGATAAAGGAATAGAATATATTGACATTCATCTCAACAGGTCTTTTACCATTAAAGAAAAATTAATTCAGGCTTTTCCGGGCGTATACGGTATATTTTTGTCTGTTCATTTCGGTCCATTTCTAAATGAAAAAGCAGATACGCCAGAAAAAGAGGAAGCATATGGTAAAATTGTCGATTTTTTGGATAAAGTGAGAATAACACGGGAAATGGAAGAATATTTAGAAAGTGTTATTCCCTTAACGGATCAGGAAGTCATTGAAAAAATGAATAGTACTTTCCTAAATGCAGTTGAAGATATTGAAAACTATATTGTTAACAATCAACAGGAAATTGAGGAGTATATCAAGTTTCGAAATTCGGAAGATTATAAGTCAACACCTGCTTTCAAATTGCAACAATTGTTGGTAGAGTTTCAGCAAAGTAGCGGCTATGATGAAGTTTTTGTTGAAAATTTGAAGATTTTGAGCCCTTCTTATCTGGAATATTCAGAGAAACTTCAAGAAGCAAACAAAATATTGCTTGAAAGGTATCCCCAAACAGCAAAATTTTACTGAACTTTTCCTAAAGATCGGTGAGGTACTGGGGTATGTGTTTCTTTTGTTCGGAATGACAACAATTATTGGTAGAAAACGATAAAATTAGTCGTACACATTATTTTCAACCATTTTCTTACTTTTCAATTTGTGAAGAATATAGTACTATTAGTAGTAGGTACTAATAACATGTAATAAATAGGAGTTTGGAATACATTGAATTTTGAAACGGAGGAAGAAATATGGTATTTTCGCTAAAAGGGAAAACATTTGTCATTATGGGTGTTGCCAACAAAAGGAGTATTGCTTGGGGAATTGCCCGGTCTCTCGACAAGGCTGGTGCCCGACTGATTTTTACATACAACCAAGATCGCATGCTTAAAAATGTGAAAGAATTGGCGGAAACATTAGAAGGCAAAGATTATTTGTTGCTGCAATGTGATGTGACAGTTGATGAAGATATTACTGCTTGTTTTCAAGAAATAAAAAATCAAGTCGGTACAATTCACGGTGTAGCGCACTGCATCGCATTTGCCAACCGGGAAGATTTAGAAGGTGAATTTGTCGATACGTCCCGTGACGGCTTTTTGCTGGCCCAAAACATCAGTGCCTATTCCTTGACGGCCGTAGCCAAGGAAGCCAGACCGCTTATGACTGAAGGCGGAAGTATTATTACTCTTACATATCTAGGTGGCGAACGGGTTGTCACGAATTATAATGTGATGGGTGTTGCGAAAGCTTCGTTGGATGCAAGTGTTAAATATTTGGCCAATGATCTTGGAAAGGACGGTATTCGCGTCAATTCGATATCGGCGGGACCGATTCGAACATTATCTGCCAAAGGAATTCGTGGTTTTAATTCCGTATTAAATCAAATTGAAGAAAAGGCACCGCTACAGAGGACTGTGACGCAAGAAGAAGTGGGCGATACCGCATTATTTTTATTCAGTGATTTATCTCGCGGGATTACCGGGGAAAATATTCATGTCGATGCCGGATTCCATATTTTAAGCGGGATTTAATTTTTAAAGCTAGTTCGAAAAATTGATTGGCAATGTCAGTTTTCTGCATGACTTATGGGAAGTAAGCAAAGTCCGGCATCACGTCTTATTTCTTTAAGTGTGTGGTATAATGAAAGGAAGTAATAATGAAAGGAAAGGGATGTCACTTGGAAAAATACAGGGAAGTTTTGAAATTGTGGCAGTCCTATCAAATCAATTCGGCTGAAGATTTAGATAAATATTTGGACAGCTTCCGGATACTCTTTGCTTATCATTCCGGGAAAATAGAGAATGACGAAATTAATTACCACGACACGAGAGAAATATTTGAAAGCGGAAAAGTTATCAATTTCAGTGGCAGCCCTCATGCTATTTTTGAACAATATAATCAAAAACTGTGTTATGAGTATTTAAAAGAAAAAATAATAAAAAGAGAAAAATTAAGTGTTGATCTTATTAAAGAAATTCATAAGATTTTAACCGGCGGAACGTATGATGAAAAGCGATACATTGTCAATGAAGAGCGCCCGGGCGAGTTTAAAAAACATGATTATGTTACTGGTCTTCCGGAAGTTGGTTCTTCTGCTGAAAATGTAGAAAGTGACATGATCCAATTGATTGAAGAAGTGAATGAGTATGACGGAAAAGAAATTTTAAAAGTGGCGACGTATTTCCATGCCCGTTTTGAATATATTCATCCTTTTGCAGACGGAAACGGCCGGGTAGGCAGAACAATGATGAATTATTATTTGATGACGCATAACCATCTCCCTTTCATCGTTTATAATGAGGATAAAAAATTATATTATGAGTGTCTGCAAAAGTATGATGAAACAGAAGATTTGAATCCTCTGTATAAATTTTTTAAATATGAGACGGAAAAGACTTGGAAAAAGGCTTTAGAGCTCGCAAATGGAGAAGTGCGTGAACGAAAAGGACTGGAAGATTATACGTAATATAAAATGATAAAAATACTGGCTAATGAAATTTGGTTTTGTTCTATTTTGTGAGGGGAAAAACATGGATGAAAAATATGCAGAAGATGAAGATAACCTGTTTCCAGTATGTAAAAAGATTCTTTCAACAAAATAATACAATAAAATTAAAAGAGCACACTGATTGGCAATATGTTTATTGTGACCAGTGTGCTTTTTTTATAGAGTTTTTATGGCCAGATGACATCGGCTAACTCAGGAAAGTCGATAAACGGGTTGCGGTTGCCTTGGATCTCATAAATGGCAAGATTGCGGTGTTTTTCGTAAACGGTCACCGGAAAATCCCGATTCCATTTTAACAATACAGGTATATGTATTTTTTTCATAATTGATTTCTTTATAGCATCCGGGTAGCGAACGAAAAAATAGAGCATTGCCCGGGCAACCGTCCCTTTGCCGTATTCCGGTTCAAAATATTCCCCGGAAGCAACTCCGCAATGATTACGAATTGGTTCTGTTTCTGATTCGGGATTATAAAAAGCATGGTCGCCATACGGTAAATTGGAACGTAATGTATTGCAATCCGGCTGACAAACAAATAAATGGTGAAGATCCCCTTTCATCGGTTCCGCTGCATTGAACCAACTTTGAGGAACAATATGCTCTGTGTTAAATTTTGACTCATAATCAATTGATTTCACTCTTTTTAACATTTCATGCTTATTCAAATATAACTGGTTTAATTCCTGAAATTTTTCATACCGCTCATTGACGGTCATAAAATCATCTAAAAGAAATGTATCCGGATCATTAATTTTTCCTGAATAAATACTTTTCATTGTCCCGTCCGGTTGTAAATCGACCCATGTATATAAATACATATCTTTACTCAAAAAATAAGGAATGATATTTTTATGCGTCTTTTTTAAATAGGAATGGAGGGAATAAAATACATTTTTTCCTTTCCCATGAAGGTTCAGCTTTCTATAATACTTTTTCATGAACTGAGCATCTTTTTCCTTATCATAGTAGATATTCTCGTTTTCTTTTATTCTTTTAAGATTATTTTTTAACAAGACAATTGCTGCATTTTTTGCTATGATTCCCGGTTGATCAAACTCGGTCAAATCAAGTTCTATATCCTCACGATGATTTTCCAAAAAAACCCTTCCCCTCAAAACGATAGATTTCCTGACCGGTACCTAAAAAGGATCCGTAAATTTTACACAAGATTGGTATAATCCGTATTACGTACAACCCAAAAAACGGTATTTGAATGCAAATTTTCAGAACAAGAACTTTTTATGCGTTTACCTTTATCTTTATTTTACATAAATAAGTGTTCTTTTCCATTGATTAAGCAATTAACACAATTGCTTTTTTCCGCATACAAATAATAAGGCAGAATTTGTGTGAAAGGGGACAAAGCATGAAACAGAGCGCTAAAGGTAAAAAATGGAAACCAACCATGTTTATTCAACAGCCCGATTATATGATAGGAAATGTAAATGTTCAAAATGAGTATCGTTTTTTTATCGATTTTTATCATGATCGTGGCGGGGGCGAACATATTATGGATGAAAAAGAAAGAACTCAAGCAGAAGCGACAGATGAGGAAAAAAAACAGGATGGTCAAATGAGCAATCAAGAAAAAGAAAACAATACAGAAGACTTTATTGAAAAAATAAGTGGCGAGCTAATACTGGAAGAGGCGGTTAATGAATTAGACCTAATGAATAATAAAGACATGCAAACTTATGAAGAACATGGAACAGACACACCGGATGTCGAGGGTAATTTAATTATAGAAGAAAGTGAAGATGATGATACATTTTCAGAAGGTAAGGATTTTTCCTTAGCAGATCTAGAAGTAGTTGAAACAGATCGGAAGGAAACCGGGGGTCCGCATGTAGAAGAAATGAATGAGGCTCGAGATGATACAGAAGAAACGCTGAATAAGGAAAAATTGGAACGGAGACGAGAGATTAGACAGCTGGTCAGACGGTTGGCATTTTATCCGAATGTATTGGAGCGGCCGGTTTGTGAAGCGAAAATTAATGGGGATAAAGTATGGATTCAAATTCTTAGCAAACGGGGAGATCAAGTACGAATCAGGAGAAACAGAAAAATTGAGACCATTCATATTGATGAAATTGAAGAGCTTGAGGTTCAAACATAAAAAGAATAGGAAAGAATACACGCAAATGGAGATGCAACCCGGGACCTTGATTTAAAGCAGTTGCAACTCCATTTTTTTATTTATCCGTCATGTACGGTCACTCGAAGCAAAGGTGGGAGATAGGTGCACGTAAACTTCCCAATAAAAATAGTAGTACAGACTCATAAGTCTATACTACATCTAAAAAATTCTTAACCTGTAAAAGGTCCTGGTGTTACTGCCGGATGACAATTAACGCCACAGAAGCAGTTCAAGTCAACTGTAATGCATATACCGGTGTTTACATATCTGCCAAATGCACCTTGGTCTAAGAAAAAGAATAGTAAGTTCGCTAACCCAACTTGTGTTTTCTCATCGTTTGTCGTTTGTGTTACAGGAACGGCTTGTAGAAGTTCTAATGTTGCACAACAAGTTTCGGGATCGACATCTACAACACGGAAAGCGATTGATTCATATACATTTACATCAGGACCGGTACCGGTTCTTCTGATTCCCCTTCCGACAAAGTATTCACATGTACCTTTACAAATCAAAGAGACCGGGATGGTTGTATAGGGACTGGTTGCATTTAATCCGCTGCATAGTTCCTGAAGAGAGGTAGAACATCCACTGGTGCAATGACTATTGGCAGGGTCCACTTTTTCTTGGGCTTCTAAAATGTCAAGTAATATATCACAAACACAGTTATGGTCGAATGTATCTGGTTTAATGCCCATTATCTTTCCTCCTTATCAGTATTTCATATTCACTTACAGACTATGTGAGAAGGCTAATAACGGTATCGGTAAAACGCCTATTTTTAGTTTTTTAATTATAAAGATGAGATTTCTTTTATATATTGAAGGAGGAGGGATTTTTATGTTTAGTATTGATGGGTGGTCATTTTTTTTAATTGGATTAGCAACTTTCCGATTAACCCGTTTGATTGTCTTTGATAAAATAACCGAAATGATACGGATGCCTTTTTTTGATGAGGTGGAAGAAGTGAATCCTGCTGGTGACAAAGAAGTGTATTTAGTACCGAAACAAGGAAAGTTCAAAAGATGGATTGGGGAATTATTAAGTTGCTATTGGTGTACCGGGATATGGGTAAGTCTTTTTTTAGTTTTCCTGTATTCTTTTTATCCCATTATTGCGGAACCGTTCATTGTTATTTTAGCTGTAGCTGCAATTGGGGCAATAATTGAGACGATAATAAGCGCTTTTCTGGGCAAATAGAATGAACAAAGTTTTTAAAAATTTCGTAGACTAATATAAAAAGTTAGAAAAGGGGTTAGGACATGAGAAGTAGAACAATGAAAAAATCGATGGAATTAAAACAACCGAAAACAACAATGAAGAAGAAAAAAGATTGTGGTTGTGGAAAAAGAAGAAAACGGGAAACCGACCAATAATAAAGTGAAACTTCCATCAGTGGGGTTATTTACCTCACTGATGGTTAGTTGAACCAATCGGGCACTTACGGGCACTTATCTTTCCCCTACATATCTTTGATTTCCCTTAAGCCACAGGAGAAAGATTTAGTGACCGTTTGTGCGGGATAAAGTGAAACTTCCACAGAGGAAGGAGGTGGGATAAAGGAATCAAGGGTGTCTTTGGAATAAAGATTGCCCTTTCTTTATGTTTTTTAACTACTCTCAATTTGTGCACATACACATTTTCATTGGTTTCCCAAGCAAAAAGGGAGGACGATTCATATAAAAGTATAGAAAAGAACAACAAATGAAAGGAGCAAAAAAAGATGCCTTTGCAATTACTATTGTTGCAAATCCAAGCAGCAGGGGTCACGATCAATGAAGTTTTTACATTACCAACCAACATGCCGGGGGAACCTGATTTAACAGGGGTTCGTGTTTTAGAAGTCACCGGAGAAACTGTCACATTTGCAAGAGTCGATTCGCTGGGTGGAAATCGAATTATTGTTCCACTTGATAAAATTGTAGCGGTCGATTACCCGCCTTTTACTCAATAAAACACGAAAAAATAGAAAATAGGTTAAGAGACTGTGCTTCCAATTTAATCGGAAGCTCTTTTCTTTAGGGAAAACGAAAAGAGGGATTCGATGAGTAAAGATGATCGAAAGATATTATTTGTCACGCGTGACCTTTCGAACCGAATTGAAAAAAGTAGCTACTATTTACTTAAGGAATTAAGAAAAAAAGCAAATGTCATCACAAGTGATCTGGATGGTAACATTCACGACATTTTAAAAAACATCAACATACGGCCTGATTTTATATTACTTAATGATCGGAAACCGGATTATTGTCCCCATATAGGCGGATTTACCGATTTGGATATCCCGGTCGGGGCGATTGTTCATGAACTAAAATATAAACCGTATCAAAGAAGCCGATTTTATCAGCGAGAAAATATTCAATATCTCTTTACTCATTATCGAAATGCATTTTTATCCCTTTTTCCGGAACTCCATGATCGAATGATTTGGTTTCCTCACCATGTACCAATTGATATTTTTAATGATTACCAACTCCCTCGGGACATTGATGTGTTAATGATGGGTGCGATTTATCCGCATTTATATCCCATGCGGGCAAAGTTTTATGAAATATTGAAAAACGAGCCGAATTTTGTTTACCATCCCCACCCGGGTTATCAGGAAATCCACAATTGGAAAAATGTCTATGCAGGTGAAACATACGCAAGAGAAATAAATCGGGCAAAAATTTTTGTTACTTGTGACTCAATCGAGCATTATCCTGTCATGAAATATTTTGAGGTATTGGCGTGCAATACGTTGTTACTCGCCACACCTTCTCAAGAATTGTCCGACCTTGGTTTTATTGATGGGGAGACGTTTGTGGCCGTGGATGAACATAATGTAAAAGAAAAGATTACCTATTATTTGCAAAATGAAGATGAGCGAAAAAATATTGCCAGACAAGGTTTTCAAATAGTTCAACGTAATCATTCAACAGAAAAACGAACAAATGAGTTACTATCACATATTAATAAAATCATAGATAAAAAAGCATGAAAGATATCTTATTAGGTTAACATCCAAAGGTTTCTTTTTTATAAAATTTCAATCGATTTATGTTATCCAAAATTAAATCTTATGTGGAATGCTTAAGAAAATCTATTTATGAGCTAATTACATGATTATTTAAAAATAGAGAAGTAACCAGTCCGTTATAAAAGAAAAAGAATAGTATAGTTGTAAAGCACAAAAAATCAGGAAGTGTTCAGATGAAGGTAATAACGATTTTAGGAACAAGACCGGAGATTATCCGCCTTAGTTTAATCATAAAAAAATTAGATGAATTCTGCGATAAACATATACTCGTCCATACCGGCCAAAATTTCACGAAAAATTTAAGCGACATCTTTTTTGAAGAACTGGAAATTCGCAAACCTGATTATCACCTGTTTAATCATAAAAACACTTTGGGAAATCAATTAGCGACGATGTTCAAGGAATTAGAACAAATTATTCAGGATGAAAAGCCGGATCAAGCACTTGTGCTGGGTGATACAAACAGTGCTTTAAGTGCAGTTTTATTGGAAAGAATGGGTGTTCCGGTTACTCATATGGAGGCCGGCAACCGTTGTTATGATTTGGCAGTACCGGAAGAGAAGAATCGCCGCGTCATTGATGCAATTTCAACATTCAATTTACCGTATACGCCAAATTCCAGAGAAAATCTGTTACGGGAAGGAATTCCTAATAACCGGATTATGGTGAGCGGTAACCCGATTTATGAAGTGTTGGTTCATTATCAATCGAAAATCAATGAAAGTAATATAAGAACAAAATTACATTTGCAAGAAAAAGATTATTTTCTTGTCACTTGTCACCGGGCTGAAAATGTCGATAACGCCACAAATTTAACAGAAATTTTAAACGGTATAAATGCAGTGGCGGAACATTTTGATAAGCGGGTAATTTGCAGCATCCATCCCCGAACAAAATCAAAACTAAACAATCTTCAAAATAATAAACGTCATCCATTAGTTGAGTTTCATGAGCCATTCGGATTTTTCAATTTTATCCAACTTCAAAAACATGCCTTATGTGTCATGACCGATAGTGGAACGGTTCAAGAGGAAAGTTGTATTTTTCATGTACCTGCAGTAACGATTCGGAACAGTACAGAACGACCTGAAACGGTAGCGTGTGGAAGTAATATTGTTTCCGGAGTCGATGCCAAATCTATTCTTCGGGCAGTAAAAGTCATGGTAGATAGGCAATCTGAATGGGTTTTACCGATAGGCTATGATGATAAATATGTGTCAGATAAAGTAGTTAAATTTATTTTGGGAGGTAAAGGAGTTGTTTGAAGAACAAACCATCTTGATTACCGGAGCAACCGGTTCTTGGGGGCATGAACTGGTAAAACAATTATTGGAAAAAAGGCCTCGTGAAATTCGCATTTTCTCGAGAAATGAAGCGAGTCAAGTGGCCATGCAAAGGAAATTTCAAGACAATAGATTGCATTTCATTATTGGTGATATTCGTGATAAAGAAAGTTTAGTAAACGCAACACAAAATGTGGATTTACTTTATCATCTAGCCGCTTTAAAACATGTACCCGTTTGTGAAGATCAACCAATTGAAGCATTAAAAACAAATGTCATTGGAACGCAGAATGTAATTGAAGCGTCCATCTTAAACAAGGTAAAAAAGGTCATATATATTTCAACGGATAAAGCAGCCAATCCCGCTAACTTCTACGGTTTAACAAAGGCAATTGGTGAACAACTGATCACTCACGCCAACTCACTAACAGACGATACAAAATTTGTCACAATTCGCGGCGGAAATGTCCTCGGAACAAGCGGCAGTGTGATTCATGTTTTTAAAGAACAAATTGAAACGACCGGAAAAGTCAGTATTACGGATAAACGGATGACCCGGTTTTTCTTAACCATTGAAGAGGCTATTCATCTTGTATTCACGGCGACCGAATCGAGTGAGGGCGGCGAAATATTTGTGATGAAAATGCCGTCTTGCCGAATTCTCGATCTCGCCGAGGTATTAATTGAACAATCCGGGAAAAAGGATGTCGAAATAATTGAATTAGGGATTCGTCCCGGTGAAAAAGTCAATGAAGTATTATTTTCAGAATATGAAAGTCAAAACACAGTGCTCTTTGACGAACATTACTTTGTGATTTTACCTACAAAAGATTTTCCAAGATTAATAGAAAAATATCAAAACTGCCAACTTGTCGAAAGGAAGAGCTACAGTTCAAAAGATGATTTAATGACAAAAGAGGAGATTAGAACGTTACTGCAAAGAGGAGGGTTCTTAAGTTGAAAATTCTCGTATTGGGCGGTGCCGGAATGGCCGGTCATATGATTGTCCAATATTTCCAGACGAAGACCGACTTTGAAGTGAGATATACAACGAGGACCCGGAAAAACGGAATTTACTTCGATGCGACAGATCCGACAGCAATCGAAGAAATTATCCGCCAATACAAGCCGGATGTGATCATTAATGTCATCGGTCTTTTGAATGAACAAGCGGCAAAAAATCAAATGGATGCGATTCTAGTAAATAGTTACCTTCCCCATTTTTTGCTAAAAGTCCTTGATAAATATGGCGGGAAGTTAATTCATATAAGTACCGATTGTGTTTTTTCGGGGGTCGTTGATAAAAATTCCAATTTTCGAATAAATGGAAGTGGAAGATATACGGAAAACGATAAACCGGACGGAACATCGGTTTATGCGATGACAAAAGCCTTGGGGGAGATCCGTTCAAATCACCACGTCACGCTTCGTACATCGATCATTGGCCCGGAGTTAAAGGATGGAATCGGCTTATTCCATTGGTTTATGAAACAAAAGGGTCGGATAAATGGCTACCGAAAAGTATTTTGGAACGGCATTACCACATTACAATTAGCCAAGGTAATTGAAACAGTTATTGAAAAAGATGGAGCTGGGCTTTTTCATATAACGGCTCCTGAAATCATTTCGAAATACGATTTATTAAAACAGATCCAACAAATTTTTTTAAAAAAAGATGTTACCATTCATCCTTATGACGAAATCGTGTTGGATCGTACGCTAAAAAATACGAGAACAGACATCGTTTTTCGGGTTCCGTCTTATGAAAAAATGTTGACGGAATTGTATGAATGGATGGTACGAAATGGTTAACCGGAAAATTCTGATTACCGGGGCGGGAGGGTTTACCGGGTGGCATGCGTGTCAATATTTTCTAAATAACGGCTACCATGTTGTCGGTCTTGTTCGAAAAAAACGTTTCAACAAAGATCTTCCGAATTATGAGGAATGGGAATGTGATTTAACAGATGAATTTTCAGTTTATGATACAATCAAAGCTATTAAACCTGACTATATACTGCATACAGCCGGAAAAAACGATGTGAAAGAATCCTGGGAAAAACCGGCCGAATATGTAACAGTGAATGTATTAGCGACTGTTCATTTATTGGAGGCTGTTAGAAAGGTTAAAAATAACGGGAAAACTTTAGTCATCGGTTCGGCTTTGGAATTCGATCCATCCGGGTTGCCAAATCACCCATACGGCTTGACCAAAACTTTTCAGTCACTTGTTGCGAAATCTTGGGAGACTTTATTTCATTTGCCAATTATGATTGCGAAACCGACCAATTTAATAGGTCCGGGGCCATCCAATGGTTTTTGTTCACTTATCGCTGAAAAAATTGCTTTGGCTGAAAAGGATGGTCTCGCCGAACCCGTTTTGATTGATGACTTGACACAAGAAAGGGATTTTTTAGATGTCCGTGATGCTGTTCGAGCATATGAATTAATTTTATTAAAAGGAAAAATTGGAGAGGTATATCCAATCGGAACCGGCTGTTATCGGACATTAATGAATGTAATTGATTCATATCAATCTTTAACTACCGTTCCTGTCCCAGTTCACATAAAAGCAAATAAACATGACTTGGGCATCGATAAAGGAAAAGGAAGAATGGATTTGACAAATATCCGTGCACTCGGTTGGCATCCCGGTTACCCGTTTCTTTCTTCTTTAAGCGATATTTTAACTTATTATCGAAATAAAGGTTGACTTTTATGCCAAAAGTATCGATTATCATCCCATTCTATAATTGCCCATATGTTTCTGAAGCGATTGCAAGTGCTTTGAATCAAACTTACCAAGAGAGGGAAATTATTGTTGTCAATGACGGCTCGACTAGGTTTACTGAGAAAATCCAACCTTATCTTGAGCAAATTCGTTATATTGAAAAAAGCAATGGAGGAACGGCAAGTGCTTTAAATGCGGGAATTCGTCTATCAGAGGGAGAATATATTGCGTGGCTAAGTTCGGATGATTATTTTCTACCGGATAAACTAGAGAAACAGTTAGAATGGATGATCAAAAATGAATTAAAAATTTGTTTTTCTTCCTTTTACCAGATGAATGAAAAAAGTGAAATTATTGGTGAACCAGTTACCCTTTATTTTCAAAATAATGAGCAAATGGAGCGGACGTTAAAAAGAAGAAATATTTTTAACGGTTCGACAGCAATTATCCACAAAAAAATTTTTCAAGAAATTGGTTATTTTGATGAGAGCCTTTTATACACCCATGACTATGATTTCTGGTTGCGAGTTGCACAAATAACCTCAATCGGCTACTTGGATGTGCCGACTGTTCTTTATCGAATTCATGAAGGTATGGGATCGAAAAAATATAAACCGGATATAAGGAAAGAGCTGCAGTATATTCGAAATAACAGCCGGTAAAATTAGAAACTGTCCCGTTTTTGCGGGGCGGTTTTTCATATTTATAGCGGAAAATAAAATGATAATTTTGAAAAATATAACGAATAGACTTTGTTTTTCAGTGAATAACGTGTTCCATATTTACATGCTCACATATCCAAGTGATGGGAAACCAATCCATCCATTTCCAATGCATAAAAGTATGGATTAGGCAAAAAAATAAGTTGAACAAAGTTACATAAATTCAATTTAGTGAGGGAACAAAATGGAAAAGCGTTTGATGTTGATTATTTTTAGCTTAAGTGTTTTATTATTCGGGTGCAGTACGGTTAATGATACACCGGAAACAAGGAGTTCATTAGTACGGACATCTAATCCGAATCCGATTGCAGTCAACAATAAAGATGAAAAATTGGTGGGGGATATTAAAAAAACAGCTTTATCCATTGATGGTATTTATGATGTGGCTGTGATTAAAGGGGAAGCAAAAGATTGTTTAGTTGCATTCAAAGTTCATCACCTTGAGCGATTTCGCATGAAAAAAATTGAAAAACAGTTAACGAAAGAATTACAGAAGCAATTTAAGGATTTGTCTTTTACCGTTTCCAGTGATTTTAAAATTTTTTTGGAAGCAGTTCGATTGAATGAAAAAGTAGAAAAGGAAAATTTGTCCAAGGAGAAAAAGGAAAAACGATTACAAGAGATCATTAAGCTAAGTCGAGAAAAAACGTGATTGGAGAGAAATGGTAGATGGGAAAAAACAATAAAACTCCGGAACAAAAACAATATGAAAAACTGGAGCAACAACATGAAACAAAACGACCGGTGTTAAAAAACTGTATAAAAGCTTTTTTCGTAGGTGGGACGATTTGCGCCATTGGACAAGCGGTCAGTTATTTTTATATTTACTTTTTTAATTTTACAGAACAGACAGCAAGTAATCCAACAGTTGCAACAATGATCTTTTTTTCCATGCTCCTGACCGGCTTTGGAGTTTATGATAGATTGGGTCAATTTGCAGGTGCCGGAAGTGCTGTACCTGTGACCGGGTTTGGAAATTCCGTTATCTCAGCCGCTATTGAACATCGCACAGAAGGTTTTGTACTCGGTGTCGGAGGAAATATGTTTAAGTTAGCCGGATCAGTTATTTTATTTGGTGTATTTTCCGCATTTGTTGTCGCATTAATAAAAACAATTGTTATTCAATGGTTTGGAGGTGGCTTTCAATGATTGTCGGAAAAGCCAGCTGGTTTTTTGAAAATGAACCTGTCATTATTGCGACCGGAGTTACTGGAGGACCGTTTGAAAAAAATGGAAAGCTAGCAGAGGACTTTGATCTCCTTTATGACGATTTATGGATGGGTGAAGACTCTTATGAGAAGGCACATCGGCTTTTGATTGATGAAGCTTGTCGGATCGCTCTGGAAAAGGCTGAATTAACAAAAGAGCAAGTGAACTTTATGATTGCAGGAGACTTGATCAATCAAATTACGCCAACGAGTTTTGCTGCCAGATCACTAGCTGTTCCGTATTTTGGCATATTTGGTGCTTGTTCAACCTCAATGGAAGGGCTGGCTCTTGCTTCTTTTCTAATTAATGGAGATGGTGCCGATTATATCGTTACAGGTTCAGCCAGTCATAACGCAGCGGCAGAAAGACAGTTTCGTTATCCGACAGAATATGGCGGCCAAAAACCTCCGACTGCCCAATGGACGGTGACAGGTGCAGGTTATGCAATAATTGCCAAACAAAACGAAAAATATAGTGAAAAACCGAAAATTACTGCAGCGACGATTGGAAAAGTCATTGATATGGGGGTGAGTGACCCGTTTAATATGGGCGGAGCGATGGCACCTGCTGCAGCAGACACGATTGAAACGCATTTTGAAGAAACCGGGAGAAATCATGAATATTATGATCTGATTGTTACCGGTGATCTGGGGAAAATTGGACGGGCAACAGTCCTTGATCTTCTTCATTCAAAAGGAATACATATTCCCGAAGAAAAATTTCTTGATTGTGGTTTAATGTTATATAAAGAGGAACAACCTGTTCAAGCGGGGGCGAGCGGGGCAGCTTCTTCAGCGACGGTAATTTATGGTCATTTACTTAAACAAATGAACTATGGTTTTTATAAAAAAATTTTATGTGTTGCGACTGGTGCACTATTATCCCCAATGACTGTTCAACAAAAAGAGACGATTCCTTGTATCGCCCATGCCGTATCTATTGAAAAAAATTCATAGATGGTGAACCTTAAAAAGGAGGGAAAATGATGTTAGCAATGTTTTTTTGGGCATTTGTTGTTGGTGGCCTATTTTGTGTTATCGGCCAGTTGCTTTTTGATGTGGCTAAATTGACACCGGGTCATACGTTAAGTTTGATGGTTGTTGCGGGTGCTGTTCTGGACGGACTTGGTTTATACGAACCATTAATGGATTTTGCCGGGGCGGGGGCAACTGTTCCAATCTCCAGTTTTGGGAATTCATTGGTTCATGGTGCGATGCAGGAAGCACAGGCTCACGGTATTATTGGCGTTATTACAGGCATGTTTGAAGTAACAAGTTCAGGAATTTCGTCAGCGATTATTTTCGCATTTATCGGCGCACTACTTTTTAAAGCGAAAGGGTAAAGGGATTATCACCATTTGAGGCAAGATGGACTTTTTTCTGGCAACAAGACCCTTTCACGTAATCATTTTGAGACGAGATGGACTTTTTCTTGGCAACAAAACCCTTTCTCGTCGACTTTTTTAGGCAAGGAACATTTTTTTTAGCGACAAAACCATTTTTTATGAATCCTCTTCAATTTGTTTCTTTCGTAAAAATAATCCTCTTTTGTCCGATTTTTTTTGAGAAAATCAAAAAATTGCCTATACAAACTTACCTCTTTCTACATAAGCTAAAATGTAAACATAAAGAAGTGAGGTGAATTTGTATGTCTTGGGGATACGGAAGTTGCTATTCCGGATATGGTTATGGAGGTTCCGGTTACGGTGGTAATTCATTTGTTTTGATCGTTGTCCTGTTCATCCTTTTAATTATCGTTGGTGCCAGCTATTTATGTTAATATAAAAAGGGTTGCCCATAAAGTTATTGTTTAACTTTTGGGCCCCTTTTTTTTATATAAAAAACCTCCTTTTGGAACAGGCACTTTTCCTAAAAATAGCCTGAACCATTCCGGAACTCATGCATAAAATAAAGTAGTTTTGAAAGGGAGTGTGAGAACAAAGGATGGAAAACAATTTCTTTAAAAATATAGAGAAAAAAACCGGTGTAAACATGAATGACATTTTTCAATTAGCTAATTCCATACAAGGTGCCAATTTACAAGATGAAACAACGGTTCGCCAAGTAGTAAAACAAGTATCAAAAATTGCGGGTCGTAATATTCCGAAAGAAATGGAAGACAAAATTGTTCAAACGATTATTCAAGATGGTAAAAAGCTTGATTTTAACACAATTGCAAATATGATGAACAATAAAAAGTAAGGTGCAACAGCCTTACTTTTTATATGGTATAATATAAGTGTAAGGGGATTCGTTTTTAGGGAGGGGATTTCAATGGTAGCCATTTTACCTGTAAATCGCCAAGACTATACGCAATATGTTGAAAGAGTTCTCAATGCTAACGATAAAATGAAATCCGTTGCGGCTGTAACGAAAGCAGGCCGGGTTCCAGCGGTATTAACAGGCGCTTATTTATATAATGAAGAAAAACAGACACTTTTTTTTGATAAAGAAAAAGGGCAATATATAGATATCATTGTTTAGAAAATATGAGCACAAGTTGGAAAGACTATCCGAAATCGTAATCGGACAGTCTTTTCTGTTGTCATTACCGGGCGCCGGGCTACAGGAAGTGTTCAGCTTATGTGTAACAGGACGTTGCGAATTTAGCTCTGCGCTTTTCTTTAAAGTTCCATTTCCATCGCTTTATGAGGGATTCCTGCATCCAAAAATTCACCTGAAGTTACGGTAAATCCCAATTTTTCATAAAAAGGCAGTGCTTGGGTTTGGGCATTTAGTTTCACTTTCTTTGCGCCTGTTTCTTTTGCATAACGAATAATTTCGTCCATCAATTGTTTACCGGAACCGTTCTTTCGATAGTTCGGTAAAATACAAATTCGTTCAATCTTTCCATAATCTTCCACTTCACGGTATCGTCCGGCTCCGATTGGCTCATTTTCGTCATTATACATAACAAAATGGGTTGCTTGGTTTAATTGATCGTATTGGTCAATTTCTTCCTCAATTGGAACCTGTTGTTCTTGAACAAAGACGATTTTTCTTATTTTTAACGCAGCTTGAAACTGTTCTTCGTTTGTTACTTTTACTACTTTCATCACTGTCACATCCTGAGCTGATAAGTTATTTTCCTAATAAAAATGTTTCGTACACATTCCATATCCCATTGTCTAATTGATAAAGTAAGTGGAACCGGTCTATCGTTTCGGTATGCTCAATTTTTTGCAAACGCAGCTGACTGAATACATCTGCATGTTCACTGTTCGATAAGCTTTGACCAATGGTAATATGGGGAACAAATGCGTATTCAGGAGGATTACCGAAAGAGCCGGAATTTAATTCTTTAAATAATCCTTCCAGTTCCGCAGTTGGTTCGACCTTTAAATAAATGACGTTGTTTACAGGATGAAAAGAGCTAATTTTATTTGTTCTTAATTCAAACGGTTCATGTCTTTTTGCAATCTCTTCCAATTTTGCGGAAATTTCTACTAATTGTTCTTCGTTTGTTTCAAATGCAGCTTTTAGTGTCAAATGGGGCGGAATAAGTGAATATTTTGAGTCATATCGTTTTCGATATGAGTTAGCAAAATCCTGCAATTTTTTAGACGGAAAGATGACAATTCCAACTTGCATTAAGAATAACCTCCTTTAATTTGGTTCCTTCATGTCATTCTTTTATTATAACAAATATGAATCAGTTAGAGAAATAATTATTTGACTATAAAAAATATTGGGTAATACAAAGATTATAAAGGGAAAAGTTCAGTAAGTCCACGTTTTAAATCTTTTTGCCAATATTTCCAAGTGTGATTGCCCTCAATTTCTTCATAAAAATAGTCAACCGGCTTTTTCTTTAATTTTTTTGCAAGTTCTCTGTTAGGAGCGAGAAAATCTGCCGTATTCCCGTCTGTCATATCGACCTCTGTTTCCCGGTTGCCGATGACATGATATATTTTTAACCGGTTCCAATCCTTAAAATTGTCGACTTCTTCATAAACATATTCGTCAATATATGGTGAATGAAGCATTACTTTTCCAAATATATTCGGATATTTTAGCGCTGTTAGTAACGATATCGTTGCCGCCAACGAATCCCCGGCCAATGCACGGGATGAGGCTGTTTCAGCAACAGAAAATTGCTTTTCAATAAATGGAACGAGTTCATTGGCTAAAAATCGCCGATAATTTGCCGAAAGTTTGCCTTCCGGGTGATATTTAACCTTGCGATCCGGTACGTTCTTATAAGGGATACCGAAAAATAAAATCGGTTCAATTTCACCGTTTTCAATCAAATCATCTAATACTCGTGCAATTCGCCCTAATTGAAAATAATCTTTTCCGTCTTGGGCAATACAAAATGGATATGTATATAATGGTGTATATTGCGGCGGCAAATAAACCAGAACTTGGGTTTCCTCCGCTAATTCGTTACTGAAGAATGTTAAGTCCTGAACAGTACCTTTTGTCATAAAAAATCCCCCATACTTTGTTTTTTCAAAATCAATATTAGCATAAGTTTATTTTAATAGTGATGAATATGACTTCAGGGGAACCATGATAGTCATGTATACTTTTCTCTGTATATTTTAAGGAAACATTGGTAAAATCAAATAATCTGGAAATGATAACAATTGAAAGTTGGATAGAAGGAAGGAATTTTGACGATGGGACATTTACAGGCTGGTACAGTTGTTACTCTAGAAGTGGTCAGAAATACGGATTTTGGGCATTTCCTTAGCGATGGGTCAAATGATGTATTACTTCATAAAAATGAGCAAAACGGTGACATACAAATTGGTCAAAAAGTGGAAGTGTTTTTATTTCAAGATAAACAAGGACGCTTGACTGCGACAATGTCTTTACCTGAAGTTCGGGTTGGCACCTATGGCTGGTGTAAAGTTGTTGAAGTGAAAAACGATTTAGGTGTGTTCATCGATATTGGAACAAGTAAAGATATTTTAATCCATAGAGATGATTTACCAAAGCTCAAGGAAGTTTGGCCGCAAATCGGGGGCAGTTTGTATTGTACATTAAAAACAGATAAACGCGGTCGTCTTCTGGGAAAATTAGCGACGGAAAATGTAATGGAAGAATTATTCGTAAAAGCGGATCGTAATGTATTAAACAAAAATGTAACGGGCATTGTTTATCGTACTTTACATAGCGGTACTTTTATTATCACTGAAGAAGGTTATCGCGGTTTTATCCATGAAAGTCAACGAGATAAGGAACCGCGGGTGGGGGATCGTGTGACAGGGCGGATTATTGATGTCAAAGTGGATGGAACAGTTAATGTCTCTTTATTAAAGCGAGGATATGAAACATTGGACGATGATGCTGAGAAAATTTATACTTATTTGCAAAGTCGCGGCGGAAGTATGCCATATTCGGATAAAAGTGCCCCGGAAGATATTGAAAAACGTTTTTCCATGAGTAAGGCTTCCTTTAAACGAGCACTTGGAAGACTATTAAAAGCAGGAAGAGTGTATCAAGAAGAGGGCTGGACGTATGTAAAGAAAGACTAAATAGGGGAAGATTCCGGTATTTAGAAGAAAGTGAACGAATTTCAATTATATTAAGATATATAAAAATTCACAGCAAAGATGCAAGTTCGACATAAGGTTTATGTATAATTTTTCAAAGACCACCACGTCTAAATTTGACGTGGCGGTTATCCTTTAGCTAATAGGAAAGTATAAATTTTTCAAATTCTACTTTCCTAACGCATAAGTGCTCTTGCGGCTCTGCTCTCGCCTAAAGGCTCGGCAATCGCTGAGTTTTCTTTATTCAGCAGCAGCTGTTAACACCGGTACAACTTGTTTTTTCCTGGAAACAACACCTTCTAATAGGGCAGTATTATTTTCTAATATCACATTATATGCCTTTTCAACGAGTGCTGTATTCGTACCGAGGGCAAGAGCCGTTGAATTACTGTTTAAAATATCTGTGATCACAAACAAAAATAAATCAAGTTCTTTTTCATCGATAACCGATTGAATGGCAGCTTCCACTTCATCTTGTCTTGCCAAAACATCTTGCGGGTCAACCGTATTAACCTGTGCGATAATCACTTTGTTTCCGCCAATATTAAATGGTTTGGCATCAAGGGAAATTAACTGTTCAGCTGTCTTTGAAGAAACATCTGCTCCGGCTTTTAACATTGCCATTCCGTATGTTTCCAACTCTACATTAGCAATTTCAGCAAGTTCTTTTGCTGCTTGTACATCTTCTTCTGTGCATGTCGGTGATTTAAAAAGCAAAGAATCAGATATGATTGCGGAAAGCATAAGACCGGCAATATCTTTCGGAATGACAACATTGTTTTCTTTGTAAAGTTTTTTAATAATCGTTGCCGTACATCCGACCGGTTCAGCACGGTAGTATAATGGATCAGCCGTTTCAAAATTGGCGATCCGATGATGGTCAATAACTTCTAAAACTTTAACGCCTTCTATATCGTCTGCGCTTTGACCTCGTTCATTATGGTCAACTAAAATCACTTTATCCGTTTCTTCGGTCACTTTTTGGACAAGGCGGGGCGTATCAACTTTGAAATAGTCAAGCGCATATTGAGTCTCGCTGTTTACTTCACCAAGACGAACCGCTTCTGCATCATACCCCAATTCTTTTTTTAACTCCGCATAAGCGATTGCCGAACAAATTGTGTCTGTATCTGGATTTTTATGTCCGAATACGAGTATCTTTTCCATTTGTGCCTCAACTCCACTTCCAAAATTTCTATTCATTTTAACACTAATATGGTACTCCAAATGAAAAAAATTAACAATATTTTCAATGAAATTATTGGAAAATCATACGTTTATGCAAAAATTATTATTTTATAATACTCAAGACTCAAGAATTATTCGACATACTTCTTCAAATTTCTTGCAAATTATGATATACTTTTATGGTCTGAAATAAGAAGAAAAATAGTAAGATTTAATTAATTCGGTATATGAAAAAAACAATAATTTATTTAAAAGATAAAATATTCCTGGAATATTTTTTTAGAATATGATATAACAAGACTAATAAAATTTTTCTAGTATAATTTTACCTTTATTTTCTGAAAATTCACTATTAAAGGGAGAATAGTACAATCAGGAGGCGTAAAATGGAGAAAGAAAAAGTGTCATTTTCAGAGTATTTAGTGATTGGAGTCATGTTATTTGCACTGTTTTTTGGAGCGGGTAATTTAATATTCCCGGCACATCTTGGCCAATTGGCAGGGGAAAACCTTTGGCCGTCGATTTTTGGATTTTTGATCACGGGTGTTGGATTACCGCTGTTAGGAATTATTGCCATTGGATATTCCGGAACGAATAATTTACAGGAGTTATCCAGCCGTGTACACCCTATATACGGTGTTTTATTTACCAGTTTGTTATATTTAACGATTGGGCCGTTTTTTGCAATTCCGAGAACGGCGACGGTTCCGTTTGAAGTGAGTATCTTACCGTTAATGGGAGACGTAAATCCAAAGATTAGCTTATTCATATTTTCATTCCTATTTTTTGCATTGACCCTTTGGTTATCATTAAATCCAAGTAAAATCGTTGACCGGGTTGGAAAGTTATTATCACCGGCCTTAATCATACTGTTAATTGTTTTAATTGTTCTTTCGGTAATTAACCCGATTGGATCAACGGGCAGGGCACAAGGTGAATATTTATCAAGTCCGTTTGCAAAAGGTTTTGTAGAAGGCTATAACACGATGGATGCCTTAGCTTCTTTAGTATTTGCAATCATTGTTATCAACGCGATTAAGGCATTAGGTCTTAAATCAAACAAAGGAATTTTGCTGGCAACTTTCAAATCAGGTGTTATTTCAGCGCTTTTCCTCGGAATTATTTATATTGGGATTGCGTACATGGGCTCAATCACTGTTCAAACGTTTGGTTTGTTTGATACAGGCGGACCGGTGTTAAGCAATGTTTCCTCATATTATTTAGGTACGCTTGGTTTAATCATGCTGGCAATTATTATGATTCTTGCCTGCTTAACAACAAGCATTGGTCTGATAACTTCCTGTGCAGAATATTTTAATACGCTTTTACCTAATGTAAGTTATAAAGTGCTGGCAATTATTTTTTCCGTTGTCTCATTTGTTATCGCCAACTTTGGGCTGGCTAACATTATTGCATTCTCGGTTCCGGTATTAATGTTTCTCTATCCATTGACAATTGTGCTTATGTTATTAACATTTGTTTCGCCATTGTTTGACCATTCGCAAATTGTATATGCAGGAACAATCGGTGTCACTTTCTTAATTAGTATTGTTGATGGATTGAAAGCACTATGTGATTCGTTAAATATAGATTATTTTGGCTGGTTGTCATCAATCATATCTTTTTATAATGATTTCCTGCCTTTATATAGTCAAGGTTTAGGTTGGTTGGTTCCGGCCGTCATTGCCATCGTGTTAACAACAGTAATCAGTAAATTTTTTGTAAGGGAAGGAAAAACGGTTATTCAATAGAATGAAAGATGCATATAATGTATTTGAGCTGTCTCTAAGATTGGGGACAGTTCTTCTTTTGGAATAAAAAACAACATGGTGGATCAAAAGCTCCTTTAAGCAAAAAAAGTGACTATTTGGTACCCCACCAAATAGTCACTGATTGATAACCGACAAATTAGACGTAGGCGGGTATCCCTCTCCCACTAATCTTTCCCGTTTGACTCGAATTTGGAGAGGGATCCTTGACTTACGTAAAAAATCGCCGTTTACCGAGTTTTCATATGAATATTTTTTCCGTTTCCTTTTGCAAGCGCTTGATAGATTCCCAACCCCAAGAAAACCATTGTTAAAACAAACATGATTAATGCGGTTCCATAAGACCCTGACATACTCACAACCCAATAAAGAAGCATAAAAATAAGCGATGCGACAAATGATAAATTCATATATAAAAACCCCTTTCCGACCGTTAAAATAAAAATTATTAAACACTTTGTCAAATTTGTTACGTTTTATTGTCTATATTTTAAAACTCCGGTGAAAAAAAGTAAAGAAATATGATTGCGATTTCATTATTTTTATATAACCAATTGTCGTTGATTTACAATTGTAGAAAATCTATATTTTTTTGGGAAAACGAAAGGCAAAAGAGGGAGTACATCATGAAAAAATTTTTCCTTGGCTTCATAATTCCTGTTTTTGTGTTAATGATTTTCGGGTTCAATATGCGGATTGATTTTTTTCAGACCAACAAAATAATCCCGCCGGACCAAGTGAAAGGAATGAAAGCGGAAAATATGGATGATACTTATTTAAATTATTTTCAATCAGTCCTGGAAACGAAGGGAAAATTAAAGATTGCAGTAATGGGTAGCAGTGTAACAAAAGGAACCGGTTCCTCATCACCAAAAATGAGTTGGCCATCTAGGCTTAAAACTTTTTTACAAGAAAGGAAAGAATTAAAATACCGGGACATTCAGCTTGTCAATTACGGATTTTCCGGATTTAAGGCAGAAGATTTATTGAAAGAAGGAAAAGCTGATCAACTGATTTTGGAAAAGCCGGACTTTATTATTCTGGAAACATGTATCATTAATAACTATCGACAATCATCAACCTTATTTGAAACAATAAAATACATTGATGATTTAGTCAATAAAATAAAGAAAGAACTTCCTGGTGCAAAAATCCTAATTATTTCACCAAATCCGATCCTTTCTCCTAATAAAAACCAAGTCGGCTTAACGTATGATGATTACCAAATGCAAACCACTGCCTATTTCCAACAAGAAGGATTAAATTATATGAATATTTACGACGAAATGAATAAATGGGTATCCCAAAATAACCATAAACTTCAAGATTATTTGGCTGACGAAATTCACCCGAATGATCAAGGATATCAAGTTTGGTTTGAAATTTTACTCAAACATTTATTTTGAGATAATTTTTAGAAGATGTTCAAATAATCCGGTAAAAAGCAAATTTTCTATTCTTTCTTGGATAAGAAAACGTATGCGCTGGAGACTCGGTACCTGAACTACTCAGTTTTTTTCATCTCAATTTACATATGTATTTTCTTCCATAAAAATGTGTATTAAGATAGGGTTAGATTTTTTTATGGGAGGAACAAGTTATGTTACGTATTCGTGAAGCTGAAGTAGAAGATTTACCGGAAATGTTAGCTATTTATAATTATGCGATTAAAAATTGGACGGCGACTTTTGATCTTGAAGAACAAACGCTACATCAGAGAAGAAAATGGTTTAATCAGCACGGTGATAAATATCCTCTCATTGTTGCCGAAGTAGATGGAACAGTAGCAGGTTACTGCAGCCTCAGTCCATTTAAAGATAAAAAAGCATATGAAAAAACTGTAGAGATATCGATTTATCTTTCCGAAGCATATCACGGGTTTGGTATCGGCAAAAAACTAATGGAAGAGATTATCTCCGAGGCAAAACAATTAAACTACCATACGATCATTGCTGTGATTACCGGTGGGAATAAAGCAAGCGTAAAACTCCATGAAAAATTCGGATTTGAATTTGCCGGATGTTTGAAAGAAGTAGGGTATAAATTCGGGGAATGGTTGGATGTTTGCTACTATCAGTTACGCCTGTAGAAGCCGCCCTCGTGTACACATAATTTATTCCTAAAATTTCTTACTAGTTTAAACTCAGTTCCTTGTTCGAACTCTATACTTTCTATTATGTTCATACCTTTGAAAGGAATCGGGCAAACTGATAATAAATTCGAACTGGGGGCTGTATAACAAATGAAGATTGAAGGAATGATCATATCCGGGGAATTCGATAAGAATGCGCAGGAATTTACGATCCAAAAAATTAAAAATTGGTATACCGAGACAGTAGTAAAAGAAGAGCAAGTTGAAAAATTATATACTTATTTAATACGAAATAAGGAAGCAGAGGAGCAAATACTCACTCTTTACGATCAATTATTAATACGACTAACAAAAGAAGAAATGAGCCAATTGCTATCCGATTTAGAAAATGTCGTTTCTCTTTATCAGTAGTATCAAAGGCTGCCGATTAACGGAATAACTTTTCGAAAATGCGTCGGGACTAGAAAGAATTAATAAAATTTATAAACCCGTTTACTGATAACTGCGAAAATGCGTCTGTGTCTGCCCCATTGGCAACTTTTTCCAGGTGTTCAAACTAACTTCAGGAAAAAGCCAGACGCATTTTTTTCATGCAGTGTGATTTTTACTATTAATGAATATGTTTTAAAGAAAAAGCTTCACACATTTTCTTCGTTCGGTGTGATAGTAATGGAGGAAATCAAAGTCCTCCTGACGCCCAGCTTAAGCGACAGGACGTGGATAGGTATACGTTTCAACAGGGCACCCTTAGCCGGCCGGTTTATATGTCAAAATGTGCGGCACATATGTTTTTCCTATTTTGCGAACAATTTATTTTCATTCGGTAAAAGTGCTGCCAAAACCGCACCGATTAACGGTAATAAAGAAAGTATCGTAAAGACGGTCGAAACGCCTAATAAATCCGAAATACTGCCTAAGAATACGGAACCGATTCCCCCTGCACCAACACCGAAACCAATTGATAATCCGGATGCCAGTGCAATATTTTTCGGCAATAATAATTGCATATAAACAACACTGATAGAAAAAGAAGAAAGTACAGTAAAGCCGAATAAAAGCAACACGATTACGGAAAGAAAACCACTGGTATGTGGGAAAAGTAACGCAAATGGTGTTGCCAAAAACATGGAACCGACCATGAGCCGTTTCATCCCAATTCGATCCGATAGCAAACCGCCAATAAATGTTCCAAGGGCCCCTGCTCCGACAAAAATAAAATTCAATAGTTCTGATTGCTCCAAAGTTAAGTTGCTTAAATAAAAAGGTAAAAAGATAACGACTCCAACCTGACACCATGACCGTAATAAAATGACCGTGACTAATAAAATAGTGCCGGGCAAATGATTTTCTCCCGGTAGTTCCTTCTTCTTAAACTGAAAATCTTTCACTTTCCCGTTAAGCCAGTTTAACAATGGAACGGTCAACACCAGGGATAACAAAGCAAGAGGTAAAAGCCAGATCAGACCATCAATTCCGGTATGAACGAGAAATAACGGAATCATTAACGGTCCAAAAGCTTGCCCTCCATTTCCGCCAACCTGAAAAATTGCCTGAGCCAACCCTTTCTTTGTACCTGATGCAAAATGAGTCCCTCTTGAAGCTTCCGGATGAAATACACCTGAACCGAATCCTGAAATCGCAACAAAAATTAATAACCAAATTAAATTCGGTGCAATTGCAGTCAGTGCCAACCCTGATATTGAGAGAAATAAACCGACAGCAAAAAACCATACCCGTGGCTTTCGGTCAGTTAACACACCAAAAATGGGCTGTGTAATGGAAGAAGTTAAATAGGAAATTAGTACAATTAATGTTGATTGCGTATAGTTAAGATTGAATGCATCTTTATACATAACTACAAGTGCCGGTACCATACCGGTCGTGACTAAGTCATTTAAAAAATGTGCCCCGCTAAACGTGTATAGTGCCCGCCGATAAAAACTATCTTCACCAACAATTGGGGCATTTTCAATCTTTGCTTGCATAAAATCGCCTGCTTTCAGTTACTAAAAAAAGGATATATTTCGTATTTTAACATAAAAGTGATATGAGTCGGTCAAGAAATTTTTGCATTTACAGTTAAGAGGAATTCGACTAATGTTTTTTCGACATTTATAAACTTTTGCTAAAAATATAGATGGTTTTCAATCGTAAAATGAAATAGTACAGCCAAATACAGACAAATACAGACAAATTGACAACATATTCACCATATTTATCTTTTGTTTGACAAAATTTCAACAGCATTTGTGAGAAACTGTCTAACAATTTTTAAAGGGTTTCCGTTCATATTGTCAAATTTATTTATATACAGGTAAAAATTGTTTGATTTTGCGAAAATTCACCGGTAGAAGATTTATTGGAAAAGGGGAGAGTAAGTTGTACTGGAGAATAAGTGACTTTACAGAAGAGATTAAACAAGCTGTCGGGGACGAAAAATTGAATCGAAAAACGGTGGATATTTGGTTTAAAAAATTGGAAGAGGAAAGAATTCATTATGTCAATCGAACAGAAGATACAAATGAAAAGGTATATAATGAGCTTGATTTACGAATCGGCATTTTTATAAAAAAGAAGCGAAATGAAAATTGGTCACTAAATGCTATTTTTAATGAGATTGCCGATCAATTGGAAGTTCGACCACTTCCCGTTGAACATCTCGAACCAGCTAAAAATGAATTACCGGTCCCGTCAATTGCTAATGTGTTGCAGCATTTGAATCTGAACCGCTTTAAAGAGGAACTACTTGTTGAGATTCGAGGTGCTATAGAAGAAGTTGCCGCCGGTCAGTTGCTTGAGTTGAAAAACCAAGTTGAATCAATCGCCCAGCGGATATCAGCACCGGATAAAACAGAAGATGAGAGAGAAAGAAGATTTCAAGATATGATCGTAAAAAGGCGAGTCGAGTACCAACTGGAAAAAGAGGCACTTCTGCTTTGGACAGCGAAACCGGTGGAAGAACGTTTCAAAAAGGTTGGATTGCTACGGAAAGAGGAAGACATTACAAAAAGAGATCTATTTGTTAAAGATTTTATTAATCGCCATTTTGCTGAACGCTTAAAGAAAGAAATTATTTTTGAAGAAAATGCTAAACAAGAAGAGTTACCGGTTTAAACATTTTATAAGTCAGGGAGGGATGGTGGCTTGGGTAATGTTACAATAATTTCCCGTCCCTGTCTGAGGAATTTTTATTTTTATTTACCGGGTGATAGTAATGAAGAAAAGCATCTAGATTTTGCAATTCTTTTTCCAACTGTCTTGCTTTTTTTACCGTTTTTTTAAATTTTCTTAAATCTTGTTTTTTCAATTCGGGACATTCCGGGTTTGTTTTCATCCAATCAAAATATTCACCTATGTATAGATTGGCCGGTTGATGACATCTTGGACAAATGGAAGGTGTTGAATAGGTTAAATCGATTAATGATTGTAATTCTTCTTGATATTTTCGGTGTAATTTTCCGCAAGATGTACATTGATATAATGTATTTAAATCGTCTAGTTCTATTTGTTTCGTATTAGTTTTCTTCATTATGGTATAAGTACTCATTAAAATAATAAAAATGACAATGAAAATGAGAGGCCACATAAGATCATCTCCGTGTTATACCATTTTCGTGGGTAATGATGGGGCAAGTATAAAGAGAATGCCCCATATTCAATGAAACGAGAGAGGTGTTACTTAAATTCATTGTAAACGATCTTTCAGCCAAACTTGGATATCTTCAAAATTTTCCTGGGTTACCCAATGACCTGCTTGATAGGATTTGAAAGTAACATTTGCTCCACGTTCTTGTAAAAACTCTTTACTTGCAACTCCCCATGAAAACGGCAATACTGGATCATCCTCGCCGTGGGAAATGAACAAGTTAAGATGTGCAAGTTCAGTATTTTTATACTCCGCTTTAATAAATGCAGGAATATATCCGCTTAAGGCAAGAACTCCTTTTATTTTTCCCAAATGTATTATGGCATAAGTCATTGATAAAATGGCCCCTTGGCTAAATCCCATTAAAAATAAGTTGTATTCATCAATCGGATAAGTCTTCGTTGCAAACAAAATAAAGTCATCGACCATTTTTATCGTTTGTTTAAAACTGTTCTCGTTCGGTTGACCGAGGTCTTCCATAGTAAAAAAAGCGTAACCCGGTGGTTGTACAATGGGTCCACGGAGACTGAAAATAAACATTTTTTCATTGAATGCCTGTACAAGTGGCGGTAAGTCAAGTTCGTTGCTACCCATACCGTGGAGAAGAAAAATAGCCGGGTACTTTTTGTCTGTTTCTATCGTCTTCGGTTTCATTAAGTTAAAATAAAGTGGTGCTTGCAAATATTTCACTCCCTCTCAACAGGTTTATTTATCTTCTATCATAGCAATAATAATGAGAAAGATAAAATTATTTTACCCCCGTACAAACGGTCACTAAATTTCCCCTTAAGTTTGGGAAAATAAAAGAAGAAAAGGTGGCCTATAAGCTTAGGTGATTCAAAGATGATAAACGGGAAGATAAGTGCCCGATTGGTTCAACTAACTACCGGTGGGGATAAGGAATCCCACTGGTTGTAGTTTCACTGCACCCCGCATGAATAGCAAATCAAGGGCTCAAAGCTGTACTATTGACAAAAAGAATAATGGAGAAGTAAAATTTTTACTGCAGGAAACTTTTTAAACCAAGGCCATACTTGTCGTTTGAATCATTTTCTATATTCCAAATGCTTTAAGACAATTTTTCGAAAGTGAACGTCATGTATACAAAAGAAAAATGGAATATATAGATAAGAACAAATAAACAAACAAGAACAGACAAGCTTGATGTAAGGGGGAAAACGAGATTATGGTAAATTTATTTCAAGATTTGAGTCCGATTGGACAAACTTTTTTAGCAACATTATTTACTTGGGGAATGACTGCTCTTGGCGCCGCCCTTGTTTTTGCAACAAGAGGAATGAGGCAAAAATTGTTGGACGGTATGTTAGGTTTTGCCGGTGGAGTAATGATCGCTGCAAGTTATTGGTCCCTGCTTGGGCCTTCAATAGAAATGTCGGCAAATCTTAGAGTTCCCGCTTGGTTTCCGGCTGCCAGCGGATTTCTAATAGGCGGAGTTTTTTTATGGGGAATTGATAAGTTATTACCACATCTCCATCCAAATACACCACTTAGTCAGGCGGAGGGTTATCATCCAAAGGGAAGAAAAAGAAGTACGTTACTCGTGCTGGCAATCACCTTGCATAATATTCCGGAAGGGCTCGCTGTCGGGATTGCCTTTGGTGCGGTGGCTAACGGAACAAGTGATGCAACATTGGCCGGGGCGATCGCTCTTGCACTTGGAATCGGAATCCAAAATTTTCCTGAAGGTGTAGCTGTCTCACTTCCGTTAAGAGGGGAAGGAATGACGAAAATGAGAAGCTTCCTTTACGGACAATTTTCCGGTATGGTTGAGCCGATTGCCGCAATTATTGGTTGTATCGCAGTGACCTTCGTTGAGCCGCTATTGCCATATGCATTAAGCTTTGCTGCCGGTGCGATGATTTTTGTGGTAGCCGAAGAGGTAATACCCGGTTCACAGGAAAAGGGAAATAAGGATTTGGCTGCGATGAGTTTAATGGTAGGATTTGTTATCATGATGATTTTAGATGTTGCATTTGGATAGTGGACTGTTTTTTAGACAATAAAATCGAGTATGAATCTTGATTGGAAAACGGGATTTAAGGATAGACCCGCTTTTTCAAACAGAAAAATTTTATATTTTCCAAGACTTTTAAAGGAATATTCACTTTGAATTGGAAAGAGTTGCACGGTCTAGGTAACACAGCCAAAATTCCCAACATATTACCAACGCAGTTCCATAACGAGTTGGCAGCAATTAAATTGATCATTGGAATTATCTAAAATAATTTGTATCGATGTTGGAGTAAAATGAACATGAAAATGAATATTTATACCGGTTGAACGGATTAGCTCTTCTACTCTTGGTTGATTGGACAGTTGGGCAGTGTTCATTAGTTCATAAGCATATTGGTGATCTTCTACAACTTTATTTACAAATCGACTGGCTTGTTCCATTAATTTTTGAAATTGCCGGGCAGATGTTTCAAATTTTCCAATGTTAACCGGTGGAAAAGGGCTTTGCTTCCGGATTTGAGTTGACATATTAGATAATGGAATCCGATAAAAACTTGTTACCAGGCTAAATGGACAAGAATATATTGGAATGTTAACGGGATAGAAATACACAAATGAACCTCCTCAGTTTATTCTGTTACATGTTCTATCCTATGTACATTGGCTTGGCACAGTTAATATTGGAAAAGGGACTCTAGTTTAATGAAGTTGACAAATTACACTTAACATAAAAGTGGTCTCGTCGCTAAAAGTAGAGTATTTCAGCTCAAAATGGTGACGAGAATGGGTTTCGTCGCCAAAAACGAGCATTTTTCGCCTTAAAATGTTGACGAGAATAGGTCTCGTCGTCAAAAAATGGGGTTTCCCGCTTCAAAATGGTGACGAGAATAAGTCTCGTCGTCAAAAACGAGCATTTTTCGCTTCAAAATGGTGACGAGAAAGGGTCTCGTCGTCAAAAACGAGCATTTTTCGCTTCAAAATGGTGACGAGAATAGGCCTCGTCGTCAAAAAAAGGAGTTTCTCGGCTGAAAATGGTGACGAGAATGAATCTCGTCGTCAAAATCGGATGTTTTTCGCTTGAAAAAGTTGACGAGAGTAGGTCTCGTCGTCAAAAACAAGCATTTTTCGCTTCAAAATGGTGACGAGAATAAGTCTCGTCGTCAAAAACGAGCATTTTTCGCTTCAAAATGGTGACGAGAAAGGGTCTCGTCGTCAAAAACGAGCATTTTTCGCTTCAAAATGGTGACGAGAATAGGCCTCGTCGTCAAAAAAAGGAGTTTCTCGGCTGAAAATGGTGACGAGAATGAATCTCGTCGTCAAAAAATGGGGTTTCCCGCTTCAAAATGGTGACGAGAATAAGTCTCGTCGTCAAAAACGAGCATTTTTCGCCTTAAAATGGTGACGAGAAAAGGTCTCGTCGTCAAAAACAAACATTTTACGCCTCAAAATGGTGACGAGAACGGGTTTCGTCGCCAAAAACGAGCATTTTTCGCCTTAAAATGGTGACGAGAATGGGTTTCGTCGTCAAAAACGAGCATTTCTCGCTTCAAAATGGTGACGAGAAAGGGTCTCGTCGTCAAAAACGAGCATTTTTCGCTTCAAAATGGTGACGAGAATAGGCCTCGTCGTCAAAAAAAGGAGTTTCTCGGCTGAAAATGGTGACGAGAATGAATCTCGTCGTCAAAAAATGGGGTTTCCCGCTTCAAAATGGTGACGAGAATAAGTCTCGTCGTCAAAAACGAGCATTTTTCGCCTTAAAATGGTGACGAGAAGCAAATCGAATGGTAGCGGGCATCCTCTTTCTCGTTATTTTCCTCATATTATCAATAAAAACTACCTTAATTTCAACAGTTACTCCAAAATTTCAAATTCCAAAACCGAATTTCAATAAACAGATTCTTCCAAATTCCAACAATCCCCTCGTAGCAACAAAACAGCCTCTATAAAAAATTTCGTGAAATATAGTACTAAACCGTTATTTGTATGACACGACAATTGTCCATTAAGCCTCAGTTTCCTAAAAAAAGTTTTTTAGGTGTGAACCATAATATACCTATGCTATTATTAATTTAAGATTCATAGCTATTGGTGAGGAGGAGGTTGACTTGCAGCAGCTTGATAAAAAATTTACCTCTATTGGTCATTACATTACTAAAATATTCCAACACGTTTTGAATTTTTCACTCATAACACTGGGAATCATTTTACTGTTTTTGTTAATAAGAGAATTGGTTGATTTTTTCCGCCTGATTTTCCAAAGTGATGATAATGACTATAAAATATTTTTGGAAAGTATTCTTATCTTTTTCCTGTACTTTGAGTTCATTGCGATGATCGTAAAATACTTTAAAGAAGATTACCATTTTCCGCTTCGATATTTTATTTATATTGGAATCACTGCAATGATACGGCAAATCATTGTCAGCCATGATGAGCCAGTTGCAACTTTATTAAATTCCCTTGTAATTCTCATATTGATTATTTGCAACTTTATTATTAATCTGACTCCGCGTGAGCGACCAGAAAGCAAATGGTACTTTAAAATTAAAGAGTGAGGGGGAGGCAATGTCTGAAATCGTAATTAGACCTTCTATTGAAGCAGATTTACCTGAATTAATGGCATTAAACCATCTTATATGGAATGGTACAAACTCACCGGCTACGATTCATTATCCGTCGGTAACGGAATACGCTGAACATTATCCGCCCGGAAGTCAATTTGTTGCTGTAATTGCCAATCGGGTGGCAGGTTATATTGGCTACAAAAATCCGACCGGTTTATTGTCCAACAGCCATGTACTGGAAATTGACATCGGTGTGCACCCTGACTTTCAAAGGAGTGGCGTAGGGAAACAGTTAATTGACTATATTTTTAAGTGGGGCAAAGAAAACGGCTATGATAAAGTTTCAATCCGGGTGCTCGAAACAAATACGCAAGCCATTGCTTTTTATAAGGCAAAAGGGTTTATCGAACAAGGCAGATTGATAGACGAATTTTTCATTAACGGTCAATTTGTTGATGATTTGTTAATGTATAAAAAGTTATGAAACTGTCTGACTTTCTTTTTCGTTCAGGAGCTTTGAGATTTGTACATATTTTTTAATATATGAAAAATTGCCCTTAAAATTGTAACAAGAAAAAAGCTACGTTAAAAATGGAGAAAAAGCTAACGTTAAAAGAATGACTGGGGAATCGAAAAGAAATTTGATAATCAAACAGGAGGGGATTTCAATTGTACCAAGTAAATATTAGCCAAACTGTAAATGAGTTAAAGGAATTGCTGGATGAGGAAAGGGTTAGTCAAAATCCGACCGTTCTTGAACAACATAGTAAAGATGAATCATATCATACGCCAAGCTTACCTGATGTAGTTGTATTTCCAAAAACAAAAGAGGAAGTTGCGGCAATTATGAAGTTGGCCAATCAGTATGAAATTCCGGTCGTTCCCTTTGGTATCGGTTCAAGTTTAGAAGGGCATGTCATTCCATATGATGGTGGCATAACGATTGATTTTACCTTAATGAACGAAATTCTCGAAATTCGGGAAAATGATTTACTTGTTAAAGTTCAACCGGGGGTAACGAGAACCCAACTAAATAAAGCCTTAAAGCAATATGGATTATTTTTTCCTGTTGATCCCGGTGCTGATGCAACTTTAGGCGGGATGGCGGCCACCGGGGCAAGTGGAACGACTTCGGTCAAATATGGAACGATGCGTGACCAAGTTCAAGATTTGGAAGTGGTACTTGCTGACGGAACTATTATCCATACGGGAAGTCTTGCAGTGAAATCTTCATCGGGTTACCATTTGACCGGGCTTTTTGTCGGATCAGAGGGGACGCTTGGATGCTTTACTGAATTAACATTGAAAGTATATGGAATTCCTGAGTACATGATGGCAGCTCGAGCCGTTTTTACGACAGTTGAAGATGCAGTAAATGCGGTTGTTGCCATTAGACAAACCGGGATTCCGGTGGCGAGGGTAGAATTTGTCGATGCGCATTCGATTCGTGCCGTTAATCATTTTGAACAGACAGATTACCCGGAAAAACCGACCCTGTTTTTCGAGTTTCATGGAAATGAAGCCGGTTTGAAAGAGGATGTAAAATTTACGAGAGAGATTTTGGAGGCGTTTCAGTGTCAAGAATTTATTCACGAAACGGATAATGCAAAAAGAAATCAACTGTGGAAAGCCCGTCATCATATGGCCTATGCTTTTATCCATACATATCGAAACAGAAAATTTATGTCCACTGATGTTGCCGTTCCAATTTCTGAATTAGCGGGAGCAATTGGGTTTGGAACAAATGTTTTGCAGGATTCCGGTATTCCGGGCGGGATTGTCGGCCATGTCGGTGATGGCAATTTTCATATTTGTATAATGATTGATGTAAATGATCCCGATGATATTGCCCGGGCATACAAACTGAATCAAGAAATTGTGACCTATGCCTTATCCCGTGGCGGCACTTGTACAGGGGAACATGGTGTAGGTATCGGCAAGAAAAAATATCAGGAAAAAGAACATGGCGCGGCACTGGTTGTTATGAGGAAAATTAAAGAAGCTCTTGATCCAAAGGGAATATTAAATCCGAAAAAAATATTTTAAAGCATGTTTCCTAGAATGGTCGACTTTTTCTTATGAAAGTCGACCGCTTAAATGTAAGGGGGATTTGACTCATTTATGAAGATAAAAAACTTTCAAGAAATCTATGAACATTTATTTGAACACTACGGTCCGCAACATTGGTGGCCGGCAGATACCGACTTTGAGATGATGATTAGTGCCATTCTTGTTCAAAATACAAACTGGAGGAATGTTGAAAAGGCCCTTGAGCAGCTTAGGCCTTATTTAACACCCCAACAACTTGATGTATTGTCAAAAGAAGAAATAGCTCAATTCATCCGGTCAAGTGGATTTTATAATCGAAAAGCAGAACGAATTAAGTCGTTTCTGTCATGGTTAAAAAACTATCATTTTCATATTGATAGCATCAGGGATAAGGATAAAAAACAATTAAGAGAGGAACTGCTGCAAATATCCGGAATAGGAAAAGAAACAGCGGATTCAATCTTATTGTATGTATTTAATACACCTGTTTTTATTGTAGATGCATATGCAAAGAGAATTTTTTACCGTCTCGGGTACGATTTGCCTGATGACTATGATTCTTTTCGCCAGCTTGTTGAAAAGGAGCTGCCGCAAGATGTGCAATTGTACAATGAATTCCACGCTCTTTTGGTACAGCATGCAAAAACGTATTGCAAATCAAAGCCGATTTGTGACCGGTGTCCATTGTCCGGTCTTTGTAAACGGAGGGTGTAAAATGGTTATGTGATATAAGAACTGGCTAAATATGTTGAATAAGTTGAATGGAGATTTGTGAACGATAATATAAAAAAGGTTAAATCTGAATGAAAAGCAAAACGGTCAATCGTTTTCTCACCTAATTTTACCTCCCGTAAAATAAAAACTCCTAATAATTAGGTGCCCAAATCCTAATTAAAAGGAGATTTATCTATAAAATAAATGTCCATTAAAGGAATTACTCAGTGTAATTAATAAAGAAAAAATTTTACATTTGTTGGCTTTTTGAACCGATTTTGTTCCGCTTTAAAAAACCTCTTTAATTTATTTCCATGTATTTCCAAATGTATCTTCAAATATAGTTTCTCCTAAAGGTCTACGTCCTTTTGGTTGTTCCTGTTCCTGTAAATTGCTTGGCAAATCTTCCCGCTCTCCTTGATAACCGATGGCAATCAGTGCTTGAATAGCATAGTCATCCGGAATTCCTAGCACTTCTCTTGCCTTCTCAAAATGAAAGCCTGTCATCGGATGGGTAACTAATCCGCATTTTGTAGCTTGTAAGGCAAGAAATCCCCAAGCGGCACCGGTATCGAAAGCATGTGATTTATTTTCGCCTCTTTCACTGTTTTTCTTTGAAAGAATGAGAACTAGTACGGGTGCCTTTTTACACCAAGTTAAATTAAATTCACTAACAAAAGAATAAAACTTTTCGCGAGCCTCTTTTGTCCTGGCTATAATAAAACGCCAAGGTTGTTCATTATATGCTGATGGTGCCCAGCGAGCCGCTTCAAATATGGAAAGTAAAATATTTTCGGGAACTTCTTGTTCGGAAAAGGACCTCGGCGACCAACGATTGATAAACACATCATCAATTTCATGTTCAGGTTTTCTATAATTTTTCGCGTCGTTAATTATCACTTCTGTAAAACCTCCTCGTTATACCATTGACATTATTTTAATATATTTTTAATGATGATACAAAAATAAAAGGAAATTTTTTTATACAACAGGAAACCGGGATTGCCCATTCCAGGAAAAATAATTGAACGGCGATAAGGGTTTGCCTTAATAACTTTCAAAGAGAATAAAATTGATATTGTATTTATCATTTGTGAACAAAGAGTTAAAAGGTTGATAATCCATTCAGAAATTGTCGATTAATGGCGAAATATTTTGTATATATTTTATTGATGGATGATTCCTACTTTGGTATAATTTACCTTGTAAGCGTTATCAACTAGTATCCTACTTTATAAAACTATTAAAGGAGGAATTTTATGAGCCAATTAACCGTTCAATTATTGGAAAAGGTAGAGAAGTTTTTAACAGGAACGAAGAAGATGTACATTAATGGCGAGTTTGTTGAAAGTGCATCAGGGAAAACATTTGAAACTTATAATCCGGCCACTGGAGAGGTATTGGCAACCGTATACGAAGCTGGACCTGAAGATATTGACCGAGCAGTAAAAGCGGCACGGCGAGCTTTTGATGAAGGTCCGTGGTCACGGATGAGTGCTGCAGAGAGAAGTCGTTTAATGTATAAATTAGCGGAATTGATGGAAGCAAACAGCGCGGAATTGGCTCAATTGGAAACACTTGATAATGGGAAACCGATTCGGGAAACTTCGAATTCTGATGTTCCGTTGTCCATAGAACATATGCGATATTATGCCGGATGGTCGACGAAAATTGTCGGGCAAACAATTCCGGTAGCTGGTCAATATTTTAACTATACCCGTCATGAACCGGTTGGGGTTGTCGGGCAAATTATTCCTTGGAATTTTCCGTTACTTATGGCTATGTGGAAATTAGGAGCGGCTCTTGCCACGGGATGTACCGTTGTTTTAAAACCGGCAGAACAAACGCCCCTTTCTGCTCTATATTTGGCAGAGCTAATTGAAGAAGCCGGATTTCCTGAAGGTGTTGTCAATATTGTTCCCGGATTTGGAGAAACAGCCGGTGAGCCGCTTGTTGATCATCCGGAAGTCAATAAAATTGCGTTTACCGGTTCAACTGAAGTGGGAAAACTGATTATGGAACGAGCTTCCAAGACATTAAAACGGGTGACCTTGGAATTGGGCGGAAAATCACCAAATATCATTTTACCGGATGCTGATTTGACGAAAGCGATACCGGGTGCATTAATGGGCGTGATGTTTAACCAAGGTCAAGTATGTTGTGCCGGATCTCGTGTATTTATCCAGAAAAAAGATTATGATAATGTTGTCAGTGATATGGTCAGTCATGCGAAAAGCATTCAGCAAGGTTTCGGTTTAAAAGAAGACACGGAAATGGGACCGCTTGTTTCTACTGAACAACAAAATCGTGTCCTTGGCTACATTGAAAAAGGCTTAAATGAAGGTGCAGAACTGCTGACGGGCGGTAAAAATCCGTTTGAACAAGGATATTTTGTGGAACCGACCATTTTCGCCAATGTCAATGATGAAATGACGATTGCGAAAGAAGAAATTTTTGGTCCGGTTATTTCAGCCTTACCTTATGATGATCTCGATGATTTAATTGCCCGGGCAAACAACAGTGATTACGGTTTGGCCGCCGGGGTTTGGACACAGGATGTCGCAAAAGCCCATTATATTGCCAGCAAGTTACGTGCCGGAACTGTATGGGTGAACTGTTACAACATGTTTGATGCCGCCAGTCCGTTTGGTGGTTACAAACAATCCGGGTTTGGTCGTGAAATGGGCTCTTATGCACTGAACAATTATACAGAAGTGAAGAGTGTTTGGGTTTCTATGCAATAAAAAATTTACCACCGCTCGAAATTGCGCTCCTTAGTCGCCCTGTCCAAATATAATGAATGCCACCGGTTACGTATAGCCGGTGGTTTTTTTAGTTTTACACTAATTAAAAATTTATTTAAAAATTAATAAAAAACTATTGACATAAAGTTGCAATGAACTTATAATTCAAAACAATAACAAAAACTTTCATTCAATAAAAGCGAAGAAAGGACACAAGTAGTGACTTATCTCCCTGTTTTAAGAGAGCTGATGGCGGGTGGAAATCAGCACAAAGATAAGCATGAAGTACACTCCTGGAGCTTCTTTTTCTCAGAATTTCTTTGAGAAAGAGACGGTCATGAACGGATCGTTATCCAAATAAGTGGTGAGTGTTTTTACTCACAATTAGGGTGGTACCGCGATACATTCGTCCCTACTGGTTATTCCAGTAAGGACTTTTTTATTACTTTTGTTTTTATTAGTAAATTGAATATGTGAAAAGCAATGAAAGGACATGAGTAATGCTTGATCTCCCTGTTTTAAGAGAGCTGATGGTTGGTGCGAATCAGTACAAAGATAAGCATGAATTACACTCCCAGAGCTTCTTTTTCCCGGAAAATTTTCAGGGGATTAGACGGTCAACAGATCGTTATTGTCTTAAGTGGTGAGTATTTTTGCTCACAATTAGGGTGGTACCGCGGTTAAAAAATCGTCCCTGTTGTTCTTACAACAGGGACTTTTTTATTATAAATCTATTCTTATCTAAAATTCTATCTAGGGGGAGTTTTACCATGAGTGAAAATCAGTTGGCCAAATTACGTGAACAAGTGGATCAAATTAATTTACAAATTCTCGAACTTTTAAATGAGCGTGGAAAAATTGTTCAAGCAATTGGTGAGGAAAAGAAAAAACACGGAACAAATCGTTTTGATCCGGTACGGGAACGGGAATCGCTGGACTTACTTTTAAAAAACTATGACGGACCGTATACGGAAGCAACGATAAAACATCTTTTTAAGCAAATTTTCAAAGCAAGTTTAGAATTACAGGAAATCGATTATGAAAGGATGTTGCTTGTATCCAGAAAAGCTCATCCGGAAAATACGGTTGTCAATATAAACGGGGAAACAGTCGGTGACGGTGTGCAACGCTTTGTTATGGGACCGTGTGCTGTTGAAAGTTATGAGCAAGTTCGGGAAGTTGCTTTAGCGTTAAAAGAACACGGGTTAACCTTGATGAGGGGTGGAGCTTATAAACCAAGAACTTCACCGTATGATTTCCAAGGATTAGGTGTGGAAGGATTAAAGATTTTAAGACAAGTTGCCGATGAATTAGAATTGTCCGTTATTACGGAAATTGTAACCCCGCAAGATGTTGAGTTGGCGTTGGATTATGTCGATGTCATTCAAGTCGGTGCACGCAATATGCAAAACTTTGAACTTTTAAAAACAGTTGGTAGTGTGAAAAAACCGGTTTTATTGAAACGGGGGCTTTCAGCAACCATTTCTGAATTCATTAATGCGGCAGAATACATTATGGCTGGCGGAAATGACCAAATCATTTTATGTGAACGCGGCATTCGGACATATGAAAGAGCAACGAGAAATACACTCGATATTTCCGCAGTTCCGATTTTGAAAAAAGAAACCCATTTACCGGTTGCAGTGGATGTGACTCATTCAACCGGCAGAAGAGATTTACTATTACCGACCGCGAAAGCAGCCTTGGCGATTGGTGCGGATTTAGTAATGGCAGAAGTCCATCCGGATCCGGCTGTTGCCTTGTCTGATTCGTTACAACAAATGGATATACCGCAATTCCATGACTTTATGAATGAACTGAACGCATTTAAGGAAAGGCTTGTTTAATGAGATTTAGATTATGACATAAGAGGTATGCCCAATGTTTCATGGTATGTGTGGGGCGGAAACTTTCCATCAAACCGCCCCATCCGTATCATTGTGCAACATGAAAGCAGGTGTTAAAGTGGATGGTAAAAAAAGGGTACTACTAATTGGAACAGGATTAATTGGCGGATCAATTGCCTTAGCCATTAGGAAGGAAACGGAAGCTGTCGTCATAGGTTATGATATTAATAATGAACAAGCTGAAAAGGCAAAGCAGTTATCTGTCATTGATAAAGTGGCGACTAATTTTCGCAAAGAAGCTGAATGTGCCGAATTAATAATTTTGGCATCACCTGTAGAAGAAACAATAAAAATTATGCGGGAATTGGCAACATACCAATTAAAGGAAAATGTATTGATCACAGACGTGGGAAGTACAAAACGGAATATTATGAATTTGGCCAATGAGTTATGGAACGGAGATATTACGTTTATCGGAGGTCATCCGATGGCAGGTTCCCATAAAACAGGGGTGGAAAGCGCCAAGGCTCATTTATTGGAAAATGCTTTTTACGTTTTAACACCGCAACCATGTACTTCCTATGAAAAAATAGAGGAGTTAAAGGGTTTACTTAAAGGAACAAAAGCAAATTTTCTTGTTTTGGATGCAGCTGAACATGATTATATTGTCGGTGTGGTCAGTCATTTTCCTCATATTATTGCTTCAGGGTTAGTTACCCATGTAAAAAAACATGCGAATCGGAATCCTTTTATCAATATTTTAGCAGCGGGAGGATTTCGTGATATAACGAGAATTGCGTCGAGTAGTCCCCGAATGTGGAAAGATATTGTATTACAAAACCGGGATAATTTGTTGGACCTTTTAGATGATTGGATAATGGAAATTAGAAATATTCAAAGTATCATTCAAACAGGAAATGAACATCTGATTGCCGGCTTTTTTGAAGAAGCAAAAACATATCGTGACGCACTGCCGGTTCGGTCAAAAGGCGCCATTCCCGCGTATCACGATTTGTATGTTGACGTGATAGATCAAACGGGTGCCATTGCTCGAATAACCGGATTAATTGCAGAACAAGAAATTGATATTACGAATTTGAATATTATTGAAGCTCGTGAAGGCCTGCTCGGTGTTTTGAGGGTATCGTTTCAAACGGAAGCAGATTTGTCCAATGCTCGTAAAATTCTTGAACAAAATGGTTATAAAACTTATTGAAAAACAAGATAGATTGGTACATGAATAACCGATACCAATCTATCTTTATTTCATTTCATCGAATGAACATCTATCTTTCCTGACAAACTTCCCATTTTATCCGTTCTTCTCGATCCGGATCATGAACGACTTCACAATTCGTATTAAATATCAAAGTAGTTCGGTTTTGCAAGTCATATTTTGGCCAGTTCGGTAAATCGTTCATATTTGGATCTCCGTTTTGCGCAAACGCAATCCAAGCATTATGTATTTTCTTGGAAAGTTCTTGTCGACCAGGAGAATCACCGGTAAAGTTTTCAACGCCATGTTTGCTAAATGTATTCCAAACAAACGGTATTTCTAAAGCATGACAAGATTTTAGTAAACCGTTAAAGGCTTGGCTTTCCCAATCGAATCGGTACATCCAGACCGGGGATCCTTGTTCGGTCTGTATTTCTGCAACATGAATGGCAGGATGGGTAAATGTCATAATCGTCATTAATTTTTCATACAACGATTGTGTCAGTTCTTTACCTTTGATGAATTCTTGGGAGATTTTTGTCCAACGAGTACCGAAAGTTTGTTGGAATCGTTTCTTTATTGCTGCTTGGTCCTCTTTTTTCCATATAGGATCAAAGACTGTGAAGAGGCGATATTCATCTTTATTTGTACCAATAAGCACAGGAATATCTTTTGCGGCACTTTCAGCCAATAGTTCTTTCGGATGTTTCGGTAAAATTTCACCGTCAATGACTGGAATTAAGCTCATCATCGGTAGTTTTACCGATACTTCAATTAACTGTTCTACCGGAATTTCTTCTAATTTTTGAATTTCTGTTTTCTCAAGTCCCAGTTCATGAAGGAGAAATTCGGTATTCTTTGTCGCCTTTTCAGACTTAATCACATGACTGGCGGCACCGCTCTGAAGAATTGCTTGATTAAACAACCCCTTTGCTTTTGGACTGGCAAGTAACACACCTACACTCATTGCTCCTGCAGATTCGCCAAAAATCGTAACTTGATCCGGATCGCCGCCAAATGCTGCAATATTTTCCTTGACCCATTTTAAGGCAGCAATCTGATCTAAAATCCCACAGTTACCGGAATTTTGATAACCGTCGCCGCCAAGTTCAGCAAGGTGCAAGAAGCCTAAAATGCCCAACCGATAATTGATGGTAACAACGACAAGATCGCCATTTTTAGCAAAAGATGTACCGTCATATAACGGACTTGAACCGGAACCGGAAATAAAAGCACCCCCGTGAATCCAAACGAGAACCGGTCGCTTTTTCCCATCGGTGCCGGGTGACCAAATATTAAGAGTTAGACAGTCTTCACTCATATGGGTGGTTTGATTGCCGAGAAAACTCATAATTTCTAATGAAGGTTGCCAGGCACTAGGTCCAAATTCGCTACAATCTTTCACGCCATTCCAGCTTTCGAGACTCGTTGGTGGACGAAAGCGGTTGGGACCAATTGGTGGAGCAGCATATGGTATCCCTTTCCATACATATACATCATTTTCTTGTATGCCTTTCACTTTACCGTAAGCGGTTTCAACAATCATTTTTTCCCCTCCAATTAAAAAAATCATCTGTATATATTATTCTATCTTTTTGGACAAATACCTTTTTTATTGGTCATTTTTAAAGTGAAACTGACCACCTAAGAGTCCATTTTTTTAGAAAAACGTATGGTGTCCGTACAATAAAAATCTAATAACAAATTATTGGGGATGTCCACGAAAAAAGACGGAATAACTCGAAATTTCCGGTCATATATATGGGTGATGATGGGAATGGAAGGGAGGATTTTATGTTTACACAGTATAAGTATTGGCAGCCGTACGTTAGTCCGTTTGATCCATGTCCACCGATACGAGTAAAAAGTTACAATACCCCACCGCAATTGTATTTAGGATTTCAACCTAGAGGACTGCCGCAGTTCTCTACAGCAAAAGAAGCATTGTTTCATGGAACACTATGGCCTGCTCTATTCAGTCCGTATCCGGATCCGCAAATAAGGGGGGAAGAAGATGAGTAAGAAGATGCCTCCTGAATATTATCAGATGCTTGAAGAAATCCAAGCGATTGATTTTGTTATCGTTGAATTAAATTTGTATTTGGATACGCACCCGGACGATACCGCAGCGATTAAACAATTTAATGAAGCAACTAAAAGAAGTATGGAATTAAAGGCAGAATTTGAAAAGAAATTTGGCCCGCTCATGCACTTCGGTTACAGTTTCTCAAATTATCCGTTCAATTGGAAAGACACCCCATGGCCATGGCAAGTTTAATATGCTTTTTTTACTAAAATGTATTGATTGGAGGTTGCAACATGTGGTATTACGAGAAGAAACTCCAATATCCAGTAAAAGTGAGCACCTGTAATCCTAGACTGGCAAAATTCCTCATAGAACAGTATGGTGGTGCAGACGGGGAATTAGCTGCTGCTCTCCGCTATTTAAATCAGCGCTATACCATTCCGGATAAAGTTGTTGGTTTGTTAAATGATATTGGAACAGAAGAATTTGCCCATTTGGAAATGATTGCCACAATGGTTTATAAGCTCACAAAAGATGCCTCACCTGAACAATTACGGGATGCAGGACTCGGAGATCATTATGCAGATCACGATCGGGCTTTGTTTTATCATAATGCAGCAGGTGTTCCGTTTACTGCAACTTATATCCAAGCTAAAGGTGATCCGATTACCGATTTGTATGAAGATATCGCAGCCGAGGAAAAAGCCCGCGCAACTTACCAATGGATTATTGATATGTCCGATGACCCGGATTTAAACGATGCTTTGAAATTTTTACGGGAAAGAGAAATTGTTCATTCGCAAAGATTTAGAGAAGCAGTTGAAATATTAAAAGAGGATCGAGGGAAGAAAAAGTATTTTTGATTTTTTTTTTTTTTTTGTTCATTGCTCCGTGCGTATTGAACTTAACGTATCATAATGAAACATATTTACTCGACAAGCCAGTCCCCAGTCCGTATCAAAATAAAGTGAAACTTCCAGCAGTGAGGGTTCTTCATCCCCACTGCTGGTTAGTTGAACCAATCGGGCACTTACGCTTTGATTACCATTAAGCCGCAAAAGGAAGATTTAGTAACCGTTTGTGCGGGATAAAGTGAATACTGGATGAAAAAAAGCGGGTTTGACTCTAGAAAGTCATTTACCTGCTTTTTTTCATAAATTTACATAATCTTCCAGTTTTAAATAATAATATCCCTCTTAGCATGCAGTTGATTAAAAATAGTTGTAAGAGGAAACATAATTTCATAAAAAGCCAAATAACACACAGAGGAAAACATTGATATTTGTTCGTATTTTCGCTTAAATATAAAACAAAGGAAAAATTTTACCAGTTATAAAGAAAAATGAATAATTTTTACTCATTTTGACTGTTTATGATTGATTTTGAATGATTTTGGTGATATTATGTCACTGTAGGAGGGCCGCCTATGTTAACTGAAGAAAGGCATTCATATATTTTAAAAAAGTTGAAAGAAGAGGGAATTGTCAAGTCCCAAGATATTATAAGGGAGCTCAATTGTTCTGAATCAACCGTAAGAAGAGATCTCATTTTACTAGAAGATGCCGGGCATCTGAAGCGTATCCATGGAGGCGCCAAACGGGTTTACGATTTGGATGAAGAATTATCAGTTGTTGAAAAATCCGCCAAAAACGTTCAAGAAAAAACATTAATTGCGAGGTATGCAGCTTCTCTTATAAAAGAGAACGATGTGATTTACTTGGATGCCGGAACAACAACTTTAGCAATGATTCCTTTTTTAAATAAAAATATTACAGTTGTAACGAATGGTGTACAGCATGCTTCATTATTGGTAGACCAGCAACTGCGTGTTTACCTTCTTGGTGGAGTGGTCAAAAACACAACGAAAGCGATTGTTGGTGTAAACAGTGTTAGTGAATTGAAAAAATATCGATTTACGAAAGCTTTTCTCGGCATTAATGGTATTGATGAAGAGTATGGCTGTACGACACCCGATCCTGAGGAAGCCTTATTAAAATATACTGCTATACAGCAATCCTCAAATTCATATGTGCTTAGTGATCATTCAAAATGGGGAAAGGTAAATTTTGCGAAGGTGTGTGATTTAGATGAAGTGACGATTATAACAGATCAGATTAAACATTTAAAAAATCATAACATTTTTGAAAACGCTACGATATTGGAGGCAATATCATGATTTATACATTAACAATGAACCCGTCAATAGACTATATCGTACATGTCAAAAACGTTCAACTTGGCGAACTAAACCGAATGGAGGCGGATTTTAAATTCCCGGGAGGAAAGGGAATAAACGTATCCAGGATTTTGCATGAATTAATGACAGAAACGATCGCCCTTGGTTTTATTGGTGGTTTTACCGGTGATTTTATTGAAAATTGGTTAAAAAATGAAGGAGTAAATACTGATTTTACACGCGTTTCCGGAGATACAAGAATCAACATAAAATTAAAATCGGATGTTGAAACCGAAATCAACGGAATTGGTCCAAAAATATCCGCTGAAGAAGCAAATGCTTTATTAAATAAGCTTAGTCAAATTTCGAATGAAGATATAGTCGTATTGTCCGGAAGTAAACCGCCTTCTTTATCTGAAGATTTTTATCATAAAGTGGCAAAACGAACCAGAGAGAAAGGTGCAGAATTTGTCATCGATACAACAAGTAATGAATTGAAGACGATTTTGCCTTTCCGTCCATTACTAGTAAAACCGAATTTAGAAGAATTGGAAGCCATTTTTGATATTAAAATGAATGGTCTGGATGATGTAATAACATACGGAAAAAAATTACTTGAATTAGGTGCCCAAAACGTCATTGTTTCAATGGGTGGCAACGGAGCATTGTTATTCACCGATGTAGATGTATACCAAGGAATCAATCCAAAAGGAACCGTGAAAAATTCGGTAGGAGCGGGTGATTCTTTAATAGCCGGTTTCATTAGCCGCTACGTCGAAACAAAAGACGTTGTTTCCGCTTTTCAATTAGGTATTGCCTCAGGTAGTGCAACCGCTTTCTCAAGTGATTTGGCAAAAAGAAACGAGATTTTATCCTTAGTAAAAAAAGTTGGAATTAAACGTCTTGATTCAACAAACCCATATTAAGATGAGGTGAATAGTAATGAAAGTAACCGAATTATTAAGAAAAGATATTATGCTTATGGATTTGCAATCAACTACCAAAAATGAGGTTATTGATGAAATGATTGCAAGTCTTGAAAAACATCATGTCATAAATAACGCTGACCAATTTAAGGAAGCAATTTTAAAAAGGGAAGAACAAGCTACAACAGGCCTTGGTAATGGGATTGCTATGCCTCATGCCAAAACGGCAGCCGTAAATGAAGCAACCGTCCTGTTTGCCAAAAGTAACAAAGGAGTCGATTATGAATCATTGGATGGGGAACCGACATACCTATTCTTTATGATTGCTGTTCCGGATGGTCTATATGATACACATCTGCAAGCATTAGCAGCTCTTTCCCGCTCATTACTGGATGAAAAATTTATTGAAGGATTAAAGTCTGCAAAAACGCCGGATGAAGTCGTTAATATCTTCCGAAAGAGAGAAGAAGAAAGTGAAGAAAAGGAAGTAAACGTACAAGCGGATACAAGTGAAAAACCGTTTATTGTGGCTGTAACGGCTTGTCCGACGGGAATTGCTCACACTTACATGGCGGAAGAGGCGTTAAAGAAAAAAGCTGCTGAAATGAATGTGGACATTCGTGTCGAGACAAATGGTTCGGAAGGTGTAAAAAATCGTTTAACAGACGATGAAATTCGACGAGCAAAAGGAGTTATTGTTGCCGCCGATAAAAAAGTTGAAATGGCTCGTTTTAATGGTAAACCGCTATTAGAAAGACCGGTAAGTGAAGGTATTAACAAACCGGAAGAGTTAATCTCAAAAATAATCAAAGGCGATGCCCCGACCTTCCATACTGAAAATGATGATAGACAAAAAGAAGAACCGTCCAATACTTCTGTATGGGGAAAAATTTACAAAGACTTAATGAATGGTGTTTCCCATATGCTTCCGTTCGTTGTCGGCGGCGGGATTTTGATGGCCATTTCCTTCCTGTTTGAAAGTACATTAGGTGATGATAGTGTAACGTTTAAGTTTTTAAATACGATTGGCGGAAATGCCTTCAACTTCTTGATTCCAATTTTAGCCGGATATATTGCGATGAGTATCGGTGATCGTCCGGGATTAATGCCCGGTATGGTCGGCGGTTTGATGGCAGTGAACAGCAATGCCGGATTCTTGGGCGGTTTAGCTGCAGGTTTCTTGGCAGGACATATTGTTGTATTCTTGAAAAAACTATTCCGCGGTATGCCAAGATCATTGGAAGGGTTAAAACCAATACTACTATATCCGATATTGAGCTTGTTCATTGTAGGAACGTTGATGTATTTCGTTATTGGACCGATTTTCTCAAGTATTAATACGGCGGTTGTCGACTTCTTAAGTGATATGGGAACAGCCAATGCGGTATTATTAGGTGCCTTACTTGGCGGAATGATGTCAATTGATATGGGTGGACCATTCAACAAAGCGGCATATACTTTCTCGATCGGTGTATTTACCGATACCGGCGACGGAAGTTTTATGGCTGCAGTTATGGCCGGCGGGATGATTCCACCACTGGCAATAGCCTTGGCAACTACCTTCTTTAAGAATAAATTTACGGATGAAGAAAGACGTTCCGGTTTGTCTAATTATTTACTCGGAATATCCTTTATTACAGAAGGGGCAATTCCGTTTGCGGCTTCTGATCCGTTACGTATTATCGGTTCATCCATTGTTGGTTCTGCGATTGCCGGCGGGCTAACTCAGCTTTGGAATACGGCTATTCCGGCACCACATGGAGGAATTTTCGTCATTGCCCTTGCTGAAAGACCATTTATGTTCTTGATAGCCTTACTTATTGGTACAGTCATCACCGGTTTACTCATTGGCTTTTGGCGAAAACCGGTAAAACAATAGGATATATAATGATGCTATTTTCGGCTCCTTAGGCACTTGTCTAAGGGGCCTTTTTTTACGTCAACTATTTACGTATAAAATGAAAATTTTAACAACATAATGATGGATAAGTAAAAATTATTTTGTTGGTAAAAATATGAAAAGGAGAATGATTATGTCAGGTCCAGGTTTGAAACATGCAGATAGTCATTCAGCAATTCATGAAGCAGCATTGGAGGAGGCAAAGGAGCTAAACAACATTCTAGCTAGATTAGTAAAAGCGGGACAAACTGAAAAGGCATTGCAGACAGCCTATATTGCAGTAGAACATTGGGAAACTCGTACACTCAGACATGCTCAGGCAGAAGAGGAAGGATTATATAAAGAATTAGCAGAGGAACATCCTGAAATGAAGGCTGCAATCACAGCTTTAGTTCGCGACCATAATACAATGCGGTACTTGGTCAAACAAATTAAGCAAACACTTGAAACAGATGGATTTACTGAAGAAGTATTGCAACAATTCCATGCATTAGTTCATGTTGATGCTTACCATAATTTTGAGGAAGAAAAAATATTGCCTCACCATTAAATTCGGAGTTGAGAATATGTCAAACGGAGAGCAACCTATATTTCTTTACAAAGTATCCCCTAAACTATATCGATATATCATTACAGAATTAGAAACTAATTTCCATATTCAACCCTATGATGTTCAATTGGAAGGGATTAATAAAGATGAAGGCATAAAATTAATTGTCCGGTTTGGAGAAAATTTCAACCACAGCTCTGAACAATTTTTTTCTAATGAACAATTAGAAAATGAAAAACTTGCACTGAAAGAATTTATCGCTAAAACGGGAGGACAATGTATTCAAGTTTTGAAAGATGATTATTTTAATAAGATGACGCCATGATTCTGCCTTAAGGAGGTTATAAATTGTTTATATTTGAACAGGAAGCAGATTTCGTTCAAGATCGTGAAGACCTTTTGTATGTATTACAACTTCGGTTTGGTGAAATTGCTCCGGGAATCATCGAAGCAATCTATCAAATCAGTGATTTACATACTTTGGAGCGACTTATTTTAATCGCTGCTAATGCCCCAACTTTTAAAATATTTCTGGAAGAGTTGGAAGAAGGAAATGAAAGCTTTCGGATTGTTGGAAATCGTTTTAATCCGATTGACCCAGCTATGGAAGGGGGAAATCATTATGGTAAAGCGTAAAAATAAATTATTAGATTCTCTTAAATATATAAAACGTGGCAAGATCATAAATGACGGGTGGACTGAAGAAAGCCCGCGTCCACGGGATACGGAAGAAATTTACCGACGTCGTTGGCAGCATGATAAAATCGTCCGTTCGACCCACGGTGTCAATTGTACCGGTTCATGCAGTTGGAAAATATATGTAAAAGACGGAATTATCACTTCTGAAACACAACAAACGGATTATCCTTCAACGGGAGACGATTATCCGGAATATGAGCCAAGAGGTTGTCCGCGGGGCGCAACCTTTTCCTGGTATACGTACAGTCCGGCTAGGGTGAAATATCCATACATTCGTTCCGATCTATATGAATTATGGAGGGCGGAAAGATCTGTCGAGGAAAACCCGATTCAAGCTTGGAAAAATATTGTCACGGACCCGGAGAAAAGAAACAAGTATGTGAAAGCTCGCGGAAAAGGCGGCTTCGTACGAGCAAACTGGCAAGAACTTTGTGAACTGATTGCAAGCTCAGTTATTTATACGATAAAAAAATACGGACCCGATCGAGTAGCTGGTTTTAGTCCAATTCCGGCCATGTCAATGGTAAGTTATGCGGGTGGTGCTCGCTTTCTGTCATTAATCGGTGGTACAATATTAAGTTTCTATGATTGGTATGCCGATCTTCCCCCTGCGTCGCCACAAGTTTGGGGAGAGCAGACCGATGTCCCGGAAAGTGCGGATTGGTATAATGCTAAATATTTTATTATTTGGGGAACAAATTTACCACAAACAAGAACACCTGATGCCCATTTTATGGTGGAAGCAAGGTATAACGGGACAAAAGTGGTCGGAATCAGTCCGGATTATGCCGAATACGACAAGTTTGCCGATATTTGGCTCCCGGCCCGGGCAGGTACAGATGGAGCGTTAGCCATGGCGATGACCCATGTAATTTTAAATGAATTTTATGTCAAACAACAAGTCCCTTATTTTATTAACTACGCCAAAAAATATACCGATTTACCATTTTTAGTCACTATAAAACAAAACGGAAGCGATTATCGAACAGATACTTTTTTACGGGCAAAAGATTTGGGCGATAAACAAAATTTAGCAGAATGGAAGACAGTGGTATGGAATGAAAATACGAATAAACCGGAAATCCCTAACGGAAGTATCGGTTTTCGTTGGGATGGAGACAGCAAATGGAATCTTGACTTGACGAAAGAGAACGGGAAGGAAATCAATCCTTTATTAAGTTTCCTTAATCAATCCGATGAGGTTATTGAAGTTACATTTCCTTATTTTGCTGAAGAAGAAGGCGGTGTCATTCGCCGCGGTGTTCCGGTTAAACATGTAAAAGATGCGGATGGGCACATTTTAAAAGTAACGACAGTTTTTGACTTAATGATGGCCCATGTTGGTGTTAATAGAGGTCTTTCGGGTGAATATCCTGAAGATTATCATGACCCTCTTCCATATACACCAGCATGGCAAGAAGAAATTACCGGGGTACATCGAAATCATGTGATTCAAGTTGCTAAGGAATTTGCCGATAATGCTGCGAGGACTGAAGGAAAGTCAATGATTGCCATGGGGGGAGGAACAAATCATTGGCATCACAGTGATCAAATCTATCGTGCCATTTTAAATCTAGTCTTATTGACCGGTTCTCAAGGAGTAAACGGTGGCGGATGGGCTCATTATGTCGGTCAGGAAAAAGTACGCCCTTCAGAAGGTTGGAATGTTGTTTCATTCGCCGGTGATTGGGGAGTGCCATCTAGGCTACAAAACGGAACCTCGTTTTTTTACTTTGCAACTGAGCAATTCCGCTATGAAACAAAGGAAAATATGAAACAAAATCGGTGGAATGGTAAATACACATATATGCACCCGGCTGATATCAATGCACTTTCTGCGAGACTTGGTTGGTTGCCGTCATTCCCACAATTTTCCCAAAACTCTATCGATATTGTGAAAGAAATTAAGGAAAATGGTGCAAAAACTGAACAGGAAATAATTGAAAATGTCGTTCAAAAAATAAAAGCTGGAGAGATTGATTGGGCGATTGAAAACCCTGATGATCCTCGTAATTTCCCGCGTGTCTTTTTCAATTGGCGATCCAATTTACTTGGTGATAGCGGAAAAGGCCATGAATATTTTGTAAAACATTTTATTGGCGCGGATAATGCAGTATTGACCGAACCGAAAAATTGTTGGCAACCGGAAACCGTTAATATTTCGGAAGATGCACCTGAAGGAAAAGCTGATTTATTTGTCAGTATCGATTTCCGCATGACAAGTTCCGGATTATTTTCCGATATTGTATTACCCACTGCAACATGGTATGAAAAATACGATATCAGCAGTACGGATATGCACCCGTTTATTCATCCGTTTAATGCCGCTATCAGTCCGCCGTGGCAAGCAAAAAGCGATTGGGATACGTTCAGAGAAATTGCTAAAGCCTTCTCTGAACTTGCAAAGCGCTATTTACCGGAAACGGAAGAGTTGTTAATGAGACCACTGGGACACGATTCCCCAGATGAAATTGCCCAAGCCTACGGAAAAATAAAAGATTGGCGAAAAGGGGAAGTTGAGGCAATTCCGGGAAAAACAATGCCACATTTGAAAGTAGTAAAACGTGATTACCCGAATGTTTTCCATATGATGACATCAATCGGCCAGGAAATTACGAAAGGTTACGGTGGCAAAGGGGTCATTATACCGGGTGACAAAGTATATGAGGAACTGAAAGATCGATTAGGCATAAATAATCGTGAAGGAATCGGTAAAGGTCATCCGGATTTATATACAGACCAAAAAGCAATTAACGCCATTTTATTAATGTCCGGTGCAACGAACGGAAAACGGGCTGTAGAAGGATGGAAATCGTTAGAGAAGAAAACAGGACAAAAATTAGCGGAGATTGCCCTACCGAGAGAGGAAGAAGATTTTACACTGGATGCGCTAACAATCCAACCGCGAACATCGATTTCTACACCGATTTGGAGCGGGTTGGAAAAAGAGAATAGAAGATATTCGCCTTTTACCGTCAATACGGAATATAACATCCCTTGGAGGACACTGACGGGACGACAAAGTTTTTATCTTGATCATGAGATGATTCTCGACTGCGGGGAGGCACTGCCAATCTACTTACCACCGCTTGCGAAAGCACCTTTTACGAAAAAGGAAAAGGGGGTACCGGATAACGGTAAATCGATTACATTACGGTATTTAACTCCTCACCAAAAGTGGGGGATCCATACGATGTTTACCGAAGCAACACCGATGGTTCAGTTATTCCGAGGCTGGCAGGTTGTTTGGATAAATGAAGAAGATGCAGCTTCGATTGGGATAAAAGATAATGATTATATTGAGGTATATAACCGAAATGGTGTTGTTGTTGCCCGGGCAGTTGTTACTTATCGGATACCAAAAAGGATGTGTTATATGTACCATGCCCAAGACCGGACAATGGGGGTTCCGGGAACAGAAATTAACAAAAAACGTGGCGGGACTCACAACAGTATAACAAGGGTCACTTTAAAACCAACCCATATGATTGGCGGATACTCACAATTAAGTTATGGTTTCAATTACTACGGACCGACCGGCCATCAACGTGACACGATGGCAATAGTCAGACCATTGAAGGAGGTTAACTGGCTTGAGAATTAAAGCACAAGTAGCAATGGTGATGCATCTCGATAAATGTATCGGCTGTCATACTTGCTCAGTCACTTGTAAAACAACTTGGACAAACCGGCCCGGTACGGAATATATGTGGTTTAATAACGTTGAAACAAGACCGGGTATCGGTTATCCAAAAAGATGGGAAGATACAAAGCGGTATAAGGGCGGCTGGGTATTAGAAAACGGGAAACTGAAATTGCGTGCCGGCGGTCCGATAGCGAAACTGGCCAATATTTTTTATAACCCGAATATGGCAGAGTTGGAAGATTTCTATGAACCGTGGTCTTATGATTATGATAACTTAATCCATAGTCCCAAAAGAGAAAATCTTCCTGTTGCAAGGCCCTTTTCGCAAATAACCGGAAAATACATTGACAAACCGGAATGGGGCTCAAACTGGGATGATGATTTAGCAGGCGGCAGTGAAAATGTGAAGCGAGATCCAAATGTAGAAAAACTGCAAGAACATATTAAAATAGAATATGAAAAAACTTTTATGATGTACTTACCAAGGATTTGTGAACATTGTTTAAATCCGTCTTGTGTCGCATCTTGTCCGACAGGTGCTCTATATAAGCGTGATGAAGATGGGATTGTTTTAGTGGACCACGATGCATGCAGGGGTTGGCGTTTTTGTCAAAATGGCTGTCCCTATCATAAAGTCTACTATAATTGGAACACCCATAAAGCAGAAAAATGTAATTTCTGTTATCCGCGGACAGAGGCGGGGTTACCGACAATTTGTTCTGAAACTTGTGTCGGTCGGATTCGCTATATCGGTGTTGTTTTATATGATGCTGATAAAGTAAAAGCGGCAGCATCAGTTGAAGATCCAAAAGAGTTATATAAGGCACAACTTGCATGTTTCCTGGATCCGTTTGACCCGGAAGTACAAGATCAGGCGAGAGAAGCGGGAATAACTGATCCATGGATTGAAGCGGCAAAGGAATCGCCAATCTATAAATTAGCAATCAAATGGAAAATTGCCTTGCCACTCCACCCGGAATACCGGACATTACCAATGGTTTGGTATGTGCCGCCTCTTAGTCCGATTATGAATCATATTACGAATGAGGATGAATTAAAAACAGACGGCTATATTCCGGCTGTTGATCAAATGCGTATTCCAATGGAGTATTTGGCTTCGATTCTAGCTGCCGATGATGTGAAAGTAATTCGGAAAGTGTTATTAAAACTTACCGCCATGCGTGTATTTATGCGAGGAAAAACAGTTGGGGGTATCGATGAATTCCGTCAAAGTGAATTGTTAAAGGAAGCAGAAACTACTCCCGAAGAAGTGGTAGAAATGGCAAGATTATTAGGTGTTGCCAAATATAAAGAACGTTATGTCATCCCGACCGGACGCAGGGAAATGGATGATGACCTTTTTTATCAGCAAGGTGCCTGCAGTATAGAAGATTTGGCACCGAAAGAAGGAATGAATCCAAGATACGGTATGATGAAAGTGAGAGAGAATTTATGAATAATGAGAAACGTACCATTCTTGTCATTTCTGCCCGCCTATTGGATTACCCGGCGAATGGGATAAAGAATTTAATTAATGATATAGAAGAATTAGTAGAAAATTTAATTGCTAAGACAGATGTAAAGGAAGAGATTAGGCAAATGTACAAGCCTTTATCCGATTTCAATGATACAGAAATTCAAGAACTGTACGTTGAAACTTTCGATTTGAAAACGAAGCTTGGTCTTTATTTGACCGCTCATGAATTGGGTGACAGCAGTCGGCGAGGAGCCGCTTTAATTAAATTACAAAAAATAATCAACCAGTCCGGATTTGAACGGACCGGTGAGGAATTAGCAGACTATATCCCAATGTTGCTGGAGTTTTTGGCAGTCGCTCCCGAAAATCATGAGACAAATCGTTTACAGAAAAGACTTGGTGTTGTCATCAACTATATGTTGGAAAATGTAAATCAACAAAACCCGTATGGCGGAATCTTTAAAGTGTTAATGAAGCATGTCTTTCCAACTCCAACAAAAGAAGAAATAGAGCAATTAGAGTTGGGAAGGGAAGAAGCAGATTTAGAAGAACTGCCATACCCGATCATGTATCAATGATCGGGTATGATATCACTTGACAGTCAAGGAGGAACAAATATGGTCGATATTTTTTTATGGGTCGTATTCCCATATATCTGCTTAACCATTATGATTTTCGGTCTCCTTTATCGTTTTGCATTCAGACAATTAACTTGGGCGGCCCCTTCAACGAATTTTTTTGAGAAAAAATGGCTAAAAATTGGTTCACCTCTATTTCATTATGGGATTATTTTCGCATTTTTTGGACATGTAATGGGGATTTTGATTCCTTGGGAGTTTTATCAGACACTCGGCATTTCTGATCATATGTATCATTTTGGGGCGATTTACGGTGGGGGTTTGGCAGGTTTAATGGTCGTTTGTGGACTTGTGATTCTGTTAATTCGAAAAATGATCATTGACCCGGTCCGTATTAAAGCAACATTTGCAGATTATTTTTCTGTCCTCGCTGTATTATTTGTTGCTGCGACAGGAACGTATATGACAATCATTTACAATTTGACTGTGGTGGCTTATGAGTACCGTGCGACTATAGGTCCTTGGTTTCGCAGTTTATTTATTTTTCAGCCGAGATTTGATTTGATGACTGATATTCCGTATATATTTAAAATCCATGTTATTACCGCATTTGCACTTTTTGCATCGATTCCGTTTACCAGGCTCGTCCATATCTTTAGTTTTCCAATCCGCTATCCGGCTCGTCCGCCACAACAGTATCGGTCCCGTTCAGGATATCGTAGGCAGAAGGTTTAAAAAACATTTATCTGAGTTCTAACCATATCTCCCAAAAAGTTTGAAAAAGTGGTCTTGAGCCGAGTTCTCAAGAACAAAACTTATGAAAAATATGGAAAAGTGCCTTAATGCCGTTTCCCAAGATCAAAACGGAAGCAAATATTTGAAAAGATGGTCTTGAAACCAAGTTTTCAATTCGAAAATGAACGCAAATGTTTTAAAAAGTGGTTTTGACACCAACCCATTATTTTTCATTTTAAGACTGGAATCGGTCGATACGATCAATTTTGGTGATGTTTTTCACACGATATCTATAATATAAAAAAAGCAACCTGATTCATCCGGGTTGCTCTATTATTTTTATCATTTTTATCATTTCTTCACAGGTGCAAATTTTTCTTGATAGTACAAAAATACAACAATAACAAAGCTGACTAAGGCGAATTCAGACATAAGCATGAAGGCAATCGCATATTGTCCCGTCATGTTATTAACCGCTGTCAATAGCAGTGGCGGGAAAAATCCTCCAAGCCCCCCCATTGCCGAAACAACCCCATTGACTACTCCGGCTTGATTCGAAAAATAGAAGGGGACCAGTTTAAATATCGTCCCATTCCCAATACCTGCAGAAACAGCGACAGATAATGCCCCGACCGTATACCAAGTAATATTCGGCGAAAAGGCCAATAATATCCCTGATAAAGAAACGAAGATGAACACGATCATTAAGATAACAAAAGGATTGAATCGGTCTGCCAAAAATCCACCAATCGGTCGCATAGCAGTTGCCAAAACAATGAAAATTCCTGTTCTGATTCCGGCGTCAACAGGATCCAAGCCAAAGAACGTTACTAAAAAATTTGGCAAAAATACAGTAAAGGCAACAAAAGCGCCAAAAGTGATAAAGTAAAACAAACTAAGAAACCAAAGCGTGGCATTTTTATAAACACCTTGGATTTGTTCCACCATTGATTTCTTTACTCTAACTTCTTTCCGATCTCCAAAAACAAACAATAAAACAATGAATGCCAACAATAGAATTAAGTATAGGCGAACGGTATCTTGCCAACCAATTGCTTTCGCTAGAATTGGTGCTCCGAATGTCGTGATCGCTGTTCCGGCATTACCGACACCATAGATTCCGTTAATAAAACCTTGCCTCTCTTTCGAATAATATTTAGGTAGAGAGGTCACACCGATGGAAAATGTTGCACCTCCCACACCCAGAAAAAGACCGCCAATAACAAGATCAATAAAAGTGTTGGCTGTACTGATATAAAATATAGGGAACAAAAGGATAAGAAAACTAATTATGAAGATAATTCTTGCACCGAACCGGTCCGTATAAAATCCGAGGGGTATTCGCAACACGGAACCTAAAATAACCGGGACTGCAGTAACAATCGATACCTGTACGGGTGTGAGCAAAATATCTTCCTTAATAAAGGTCATCAAAGAAGACAATAATACCCAAACCATGAATCCAACAATAAGACTTGTTGTTTGCAGAGATAATTGAATACCAGGTTTCCTCATTTTGAGTTTCCTTTCTATTTTTCATATATTATTTGTAACAAGTATCAAGTTTTAACAGCATTTTTTATACGTAAGAAAAGATAAATTTTCAGTTAGGAAGTATTCGATTTTTCGCTAAATGAACACAAAAATGGTTCATCTTTTGCCAAGCTTTTAAATAATGGGAAATGCCGTAGTAATTCTTTTATTGATGTAGGATTCAAACTGATTTGATTCGAACATTCGTTATCATGAGCAAATTCTAATTCTCTTATAGATGTAGGATTTACCCCCTGATATAAGTCACATATTCACAGTGAAGTAAATCACACCGCTTTGCTGAAAACTATTTTAAAATAAAGACATATTTCATCAGTAAATGGAGGTTTTTTTATGAATATAGAATATACTACAAAAATCTTTGCACCGGAGATTGAACCAAAATATCGTCACGCAAAAATATTTGAAGCGTTTGATGGATTACAATCCGGCCAATACTTGGAATTAACCAACGACCATGATCCGAAACCGCTATATTATCAGTTTTTGATTGAACGGGAAGGATGTTTCACATGGGAGTACATTGAAGAAGGACCGGAACAATGGTGTGTTGCTATCGGTAAAAAATAAATAACTTAAGTTTCGCATCCCAAAGGCGGGTGGGTGTTTCGTCGTCAAAAAATAGCATTTCTCGCATCAATATGGCGGCGAGAAGGGGCCTCGTCGTCAAAAAATAGCATTTCTCGCCTCAAAATGGCGACGAGAATAAGTTTCGTCGCCAAAAAGGAGCAATTTCCGGTTCAAAATGGTGACGAGAAGGGGTCTCGTCGCCAAAATAGAGCATTTCTCGCCTCAAAATGGCGACGAGAAAGGGTCTCGTCGTCAAAAAATAGCAATTTCCGGTTCAAAATGGTGACGAGAAGGGGTCTCGTCGCCAAAATAGAGCATTTCTCGCCTCAAAATGGCGACGAGAAAGGGTCTCGTCGCCAAAATAGAGCATTTCTCGCCTCAAAATGGCGACGAGAATAAGTTTCGTCGCCAAAAAGGAGC